>Ga0073934_10000119_pt1 | contig 232208 bp, 209 predicted proteins | sample LarsenN4metaG_FD_76834 | JGI IMG/M metagenome (GOLD analysis project Ga0073934, IMG submission 76834) | Hot spring sediment bacterial and archeal communities from British Columbia, Canada, to study Microbial Dark Matter (Phase II) - Larsen... ... | reverse complement strand
TCCTAGGCGACAAACGGGAAGGCGGTTTCGGTCGACGCTCACACTCGGCTTAGTATTGTCGTCGCTGGTCCTGCCGGCCTCCTCCCAAGACGTGATTCCTCTAACGCCGGGCACCTATCGCTTGGAGATGATAATGGCATCGACCACCCGGGTACCGTTTTTCGGCTCTTCCAAATCGGCGTCCAAAGCCATTTCTCTGGTCGAGATCAAGCGCACGGGTGCGGCGTTGATGCAAACCCATAAAGCTTGCGACTTTCGCGTTGTCGAAGATTCCAAATTTATCAAGATGATCTTTCCGGACAAATTCGTCGCTGCCCTGGCGACGCACACTTATCCGGTTGAGGTCGAGCAGGATGCTGAGGGCTGGCGCTACCGCGCCGACTTAGGCGTCGAACGCATCGGTTACAAGGCCAGCACAGTAGATCCAGGGCTGCCGGCCAAGATCGGCGATCCGACGGTGTACGATTGGGACGGCGATGGTCAGCCCGCCGCCACGCTCAAGATTTCCATCCCGCTTCTCCCCGATGGCGAATTGTACGTGGTGCAGCGGGGCCACTCGATCTTGAACGGCCGTATCGTGCAACCAGGAAAAGTTGAAGGCAGCATCGAAACGCGCCTCTTCGAACAGCGCGTACTTGGCGCCCGGCCGGGTTTTTTGAATCGTTCGCCGGACGTCCAACCCGATGCCAAAGAAAGCCGTTTCATTCTGACTCAAATCGCCGACGGCAGTAGCTGCGAAACCTTGCGCACCGCGCCGGCAAAACCCTAACCCTTGGGCGCGTACAGGAGTCGCCGTGGTCGGCTTGATCCGAGCAAAATCACGCGTCGAAATTTCCGAACAACCGAGTTCGGCTCAGGTCAGTATCATCTTGCCGGTTTTGAACGAAGCCAAGAGAATCGACCGCTGCCTCACAACTCTGATCGCTCAACCGCCGGAAGTGAAGGAGATTCTCGTCGTCGACGGCGGTTCGATCGACGCCACCCCAACGATCGTCGAACGTTATCATCGCGTCGATGCGCGCGTACGTCTGGTCAACGCGACGCCGGTAGATGCGAGCTGGACCGGTAAGGCATGGGGCATTCATTTCGGGCTGCAACAGGCGGCCGAAGCAGCGGAATGGATCCTCACGGTCGATGCCGATCTCTGGGTTTCACCCAAACTGATCCGCTCACTGCTCGCGCACGCTGAACATACGCGTGTTAACGCCTTTTCCATCGCCACCCGCCAACATCTCTCCGGCAAGGTCGAAGCGGTTCTTCATCCGGCGCTGCTCGCGACATTAGTCTATCGTTACGGTTCGCCCGGCCGCGCTCATGTCGACGTGCACCGCGTTCAAGCGAATGGCCAGTGTTTTATGAGCCGGCGCAAACTCTTGCTCGACACCGGCGCAGTGCGCGCGGCGCGCTCTTCGTTGTGCGAAGACATGACGATTGCGCGCCGCCTCGCTCAATGCGGCCACGCGGTCGGCTTTTACGAAAGCGATGGCCTCGCCGATGTCAGCATGTACGATCACTGGCGCGACACCTGGAATAACTGGCCGCGCTCGTTGGCGCTGCGCGACCAATACTTCGGCTGGCGCGAAGTCATCGGGCTGATGGGCATCTTTCTTGGGCAGGCGCTGCCCATGCCGGCGCTCTTGCTTGGACTGGTGTCGCCGATGCCAGTTTTCTTAACAGTTTTACTCGCTGGCTTGCTGGCACTTCGCCTCGGCGTACTCTTTGGCATGGCGCGCGCGTATCCGGGCAGACCGTGGACCTACTGGCTCTCGCCCGCAGCGGATTTTCCGGCGGTGCTTCGGATTATCCAGTTCGCGCTACGCAAGCGACACAGTTGGCGCGGTCGGACATACATTCGCCGCAAGGGCGGCAAATTCGAACCGGTGATTCAACCGTGAATAATTGCACCACGCAGCCTGCGGCGTTCACAGAGAGTCGGATTCTAAGCTCAACCATCAACCGCTGTGCTTTCGGTGTGCTGACTCCGAATGATTCATTGGGCGAAATAATCGGATAGGGAAGTGCTCAAGCCGCAAATTTTTCATGTCGACCCTAGCAGAATTCTTCATTGATCGATCGATTCGGCTCATCGCTCGCTGCCTCGCGGCGGGAAAATTACAAACCGTCGCCAGCGACATAGAGAACCTACCGAGCCACGGCCCCGCGCTCATCGTCGCGCGCCACTATCATCACCTATACGACGGCTTGACCTTTTTCGCCGGCGTCCGGCGGCGCTGTCATTTCGTCGTTGCTTTGGATTGGGTGCAAAACCGGCGCGCAAAGTTTTTCATGCGCACGCTGAACCGCTTGGCGCGCTGGCCGATACTGCTGAGAGCCGACGCGGTGCCCTCGGCCATCACAGCAGGCTTGTTTTCCGGGGGCGAGATTGCACGTTATCGGCGCCGTGCCCTGCTCGAGGCAGTCGAACTTCTCATCGAGGGCAAAATCGTAGTGGTTTTTCCCGAAGGCTATCCCACCATCGACCCCAACGGCAGTCGCAAAACCGACCCCGAGCAGTTTTTGCCCTTCAAATCAGGATTCTTAAATATTTTGCACGCCGCTGAACGCCGGCTCGGCGCCAGGATTCCCATCATTCCGGCCGGTTTGCGCTATGAGTCAGGAAATTTCTCGGTCAGTTATCTTGCCTTCGGCAGGCCCATTTATCTAGACACAAGCAACAATCGACAGGCGCAGGTAGCAAAGATCGAAAGGAAGGTCCAAGAACTTTCCCGACTGACTGTTGAGGAGCCGGCAAAAGTGTGCTCCGAGAAGTAACAGGGTTGCGTGCTCAGTCTTGGTTTTCTCCGGTCAACGCATCCAGCGCTTTCAGCTGCAGCTTGCCATCCTTGTCCTTGCTCAAGACCTCGATCTTCTTTTCCGCCTCATCGAGTTTTTGGCTGCAAAACTTGACCAGGCCAACGCCTTTTTCAAAGGCTTGGAGCGACTCTTCGAGCGACAGCTCGCCGGTCTCGAGCTGCTCGACCACCGTTTCCAACTCTTCCAGCGCCACTTCGAATTTCATCTCGCCCGCGATCTTCTGCGCCATTTTTACTGCTCCCTCTTTTTATCGGCCGGCGGCGCGCCGCCCGCGCGGCTGTCGGCCCCGCCTGTCTTATGGATCAACTCGAAAGGTTCGACGCGCGCATTGGCCAAACGCGCGCCCCAGTGCAGGTGCGCTCCGGTCACGCGCCCGGTGGCGCCGGACAGGCCGATGATGTCGCCCTTTTTGACCAAGACACCTTCATCAACCCTAAACTCCGACAGGTGAAAGTACATCGTAAACAAACCACCGCCGTGATCGAGCACGACGCTTCCCCCGGCAAAGAAGAAGTTTCCGGCCAGGACGACTCGGCCGTGATTGCTGGCCGCCACTTCAACGCCCGCCGGCGCAGCCAGATCGGTACCGCTATGGGGCGCCCGCGCTGCGCCGTTGATCACCCGCCGTGCGCCGAAGGATCCGGGCGAGACATCGTGCGGCACCGGCCGAATGAAGGGCGGCTCCCATAACCGCTCCGCGATGGGCGCAGCGAAAGCGCGCTTGAAAGCTTCGCGCTCGCGGCTGATCTCCTGCAGTGTTTCCGGCGTCATTTGGTCGAAGCTCCGCGGCACGTTGAAAGATTCGGTGCGAAAGCTCTTGGCTTTCACTTTAACCGGCAGCTCGGACTGTAATTCCTGGCCCGAATGGCGCACCACTTTGAGTGCAAGTTTCGAGAGCGCCGGCTTGGCTTCGACATCGGCGCCGAGCAGTGCGGAGAACAGCCCGCTGCCCTGCGCAGCGAAATAGATTTTTTCCTGCCCCCAGCGCCCTTCGACGGCAGCCAAGTCGGCGCCGGAAATTTTCACCTCGGTGATTTCCCCTTGCGCGATTTCGATCGAGCGCGGCCATTTGATCTTACCGGCTTCGCCGGCGCGGGCCGTCCAGCCGCCGGCCAGCGAAAGCATCACTGCCAACCAAGCGCCGATCTTCATTCCTTCTCCTCAACGCGGCAGAGCGCTTTTCCTTGAGCGAAAGTCACGCGCACGCGATCGCCGATTTCCAGCGCCGCGGCGGTCTTGACGATGCGCTCATCGGCTAGCCGATGCGTGATGCTGTAGCCACGGTCGAGCACGGCAAGCGGACTGAGCGCGTTCAATCGTGCGGCATCGCCGCCAAGCCGCTCTCTCAATTGACGCAGTTTAGCTTGAAAACGGCGCGTCAGATCGATGGACAAGGCATCGAGGCGCTGTTGATTTTCCCTGAGCTTGCGCCCCGGATCGGCCAAACGTCCGGCCAGGGCCGAAACCGCTTCGCGCAGCATCGATAATTGGAACCGGACGTTTTTTGCCAGTTGAGCATCGAGAGCGCGGATTTGCTCAGCCAAGTCGGCCTTGCGCGGCAGCACCATCTGCGCCGCCGCCGTCGGGGTCGGCGCGCGACGGTCGGCGACAAAGTCCGCTATGGTGAAATCGATTTCGTGCCCTACCGCCGAGATCACCGGCGCTGCTGACGCCGCGATGGCGCGCGCCACGATCTCCTCATTGAAGGCCCAGAGATCTTCCAAGGAACCGCCGCCGCGCCCGACGATCATCACGTCGATGCCGCCCCAATCGTTGAGCTCGGCGATGCCGTCGGCGATATCCCGCGCCGCGCCGTTGCCTTGTACCTTCACCGGACGAATCACCAGGCGCCGGTCGGGATAACGGTCGCGGATGACGCGTAAGATGTCGTGCAGAGCCGCGCCATGATCGGAGGTGACGATGCCGATCGAGCGCGGCAAAAAGGGCAAATCGCGCTTGCGCTCCTCCGCAAACAGTCCTTCGGCAGCGAGCTTGCGCTTGAGCTGTTCGAAAGCGAGCGCTAGGGCGCCCTTTCCCTGAGGCTCCATCTCCTCGACGCAAAGCTGCAAGTCGCCGCGCACCGTGTACAGGCTCACTCGGCCACAACACAGCATCGCCATGCCATTTTCGGGGGTGAAACGGAGCAATGACCCCTGGCGGCGAAACATCACCGCGGCGATCTGGCTGCGCTCGTCTTTGAGGCAAAAATAGTAGTGGCCCGAGGGAGCGATTCTGAAATTGGAAATCTCGCCGGCGACCCAGAGCAGATCGATACGCTGCTCCAGCGTGCCCCGGATCAACTCGTTCAATTCGCTGACGCTGAGAAACTTGCGGCTGGCGGCCGCAAACAGCGGCAGATCGGATTCTTGCACCGAATAGCGCGCCATGAAAAGCTCGACCTAATGTAGCACAAAAAAAATAGCCCTCCGAGGGGAGGGCCATTTTTGCCGACTCAAACGGATCGAAGAAGCAACGATCTCACGCCGCCCTTTTTTGCACCACCTGTTTGAAAACGTCCCAGCTCTTGAGCAAATCCAGCGCCCGTTTGAGCTGCTGGTCGTTATCGATGGTCTCGTCGCCCGTAGGCGCCGACCGGGGGATTTGTTTTTCGCCTTCGCGCTCGAGCTGCTCCGGCGTCGGATTGGGAGTCTGCTGCGGGTTGAGCAGATGGCCCGGCAGATTCTCCTCGCGTACGCCCGGCCGGCGGCGTTCTTCCGTTTTGGCTTCTTGGGCCGCGCCGCTCTCAACCAAGATATCCGGCACGATGCCGGTGGCTTGGATCGAGCGTCCTTGCGGCGTGAAGTAACGCGCCGTGGTCAGCCGCAGCGCCGAATTGTCATCGAGCGGCAGGATCGTCTGCACCGATCCTTTGCCGAACGTCTTGGTGCCGAGCACCACGGCGCGCTTGTGATCCTGCAAGGCGCCGGCAACGATCTCCGATGCGCTCGCGCTGCCGCCGTTCACTAGAACCACGATCGGAAAGTCGCCCCAGGTGCCGTCCTTTTGCGCGAAGTATTTTTGCTTTTGCGCCTCGATGCGTCCTTCGGTGTAAACGATCATGCCCGAATCCAAGAAGAGATCCGAAACCCGCACCGCTTGCGTCAGGAGCCCGCCGGGATTGTTGCGCAGATCGAGCACCAACCCCTTCAGGCCGGCTTTTTCCGCCGCCAGTTTCTCCAGCGCCCGTTGCACGTCGCGATCGCTGCGTTCCTGAAACTGCGCCAAGCGCACGTACGCGTATCCCGGTTCGAGCACGCGGCTGCGCACGCTCTGCACGCGGATGATGTCGCGCACGAGCGAGAATTCCAAAAGATCATTCGAGCCTTCGCGGCGAATCGTCAAATTGATCTTCGTGCCTTTCGCGCCGCGCATTTTCTTCACCGCGTCCACCAGCGACATATCTTTGGTGAACTCGCTTTCAATTTTGAAAATCTGATCGCCCGGTTTGATGCCGGCCTTGAACGCGGGCGTGTCTTCAATGGGCGACACCACGGTCAACACGCCGCCTTTGACGGTGATCTCGATGCCCAAACCGCCGAATCTTCCCTGGGTGTCGCTCTGCAATTCCTTGTATAGATCCGGCGTGAGATAGGCGCTGTGCGGATCGAGCGAATGAAGCATGCCGTTGATCGCGCCGCTCACCAGCTTCTTGGTCTCGACGTCTTCGACGTAATTCTTCTTTACAATCGATAGAATATTGCTGAAAACTTCCAGACTTTCATAATCCTGCCTGCCGATGGCAGCGACGTTCGGCACCCAACGGTTCGACAAAACAAAACCAAGCACCATACCGACGACCAATACGAGCAATGGTGTGCCATGTTTCCGTACCACGCGCATTATCACATCTCCTCGCTGCAATTTACCGATAAGGGCCTGAGTGTATCTCAAGAGAATTCCAAATGCTAACGGTTTTTGAGCCAGACAAAGGGATCCACCGAACGGCCGTCTTTACGCATCTCGAAATAGAGTCTGGCGCCCGGCCAAGGCGCCTCGTGGCCGGCTCTGCCGAGAACTTCGCCGCGACTCACTTCGTCGCCCTTTTTCTTCAACATTTCGCCAAGATGGCCGTAAATTGTATAGTAACGCTCGCCATGATCGACGATCACCATATTGCCGTAGCCGGCAAACTGGTCGGCATAGACAATATGGCCCCGTTCGACCGCTCGAATTGCCTCGCCCGGCTGTGCCTCGATGTCGACGCCTTTGCGGACAATCTCGGCGGCGAACTCGGGGTGCTTGAATTTTCCGAACGGCGCGCTGATCCGACCGTTGACCGGCCAGTCCAACCGGCCGCGCAGCGGTTCGAGGCCGCCGCCAGCCGGCTCTTGCGAGGGCGTCTGCCTCGGCCTTGCGACGGCGCGACGGGACATTTGATCGAGCATCCGCGCCAGCCGCTCCGCCGCCGCTTCCATGCCGCGCAACACCTGCGTTCGGTTCTCCTTTTCGCGCCGCAGACTTGCCAAAACAAGACGTTTTTGCCGCGCTTCTCGACTCACCGCCTGCTGAATCGCGCCAAGCCGCCGGCCTTCGTCGCGCAGCCGGAAGATTTTTTCTTCCAGTTCGTGTTGGATTGACTCTTGCCTTCGGTTCGCCGCGCTCAAGCGGGCATTGACCTCCTGATCGTAAGCCAACGCCGCCTGCATGTAGCGGCTCCGCTCGGTGATGCCGCCGGGCGCTTCTACGCTGACGATCGGCAGCGCCCCGCCGCTTCGCTGCCAGCGGTAGAGCGCCGCCACTCGCCGCGCCAAGTTCGCCCTTCGCGCCGATAACTGCCGCGCCAGTTCATCCGCTTCCGCCTTTTGCGCCGACAATTCCCGCGCCGTTGACGAGAGCTGGGTTTCGGCCGCGTGCAGCTCCCGGGTGCGCCTTTTTAGGTCGCTTTGGACCTTGCCCAGCAAGCGCAGCGCCGAGCCTTCTTTCGCCTTGACCTCGGCAAGACCTTTTCTTTCACGCGCGATTTTCTTACGCAGCCCCTCCAAATCGCGATTGGCTGCGCCATGCGCCATGGAAGCGAGCCAGAGAATTAGAACGACAAAAATCAGTTTCGAAATGCTGCGCGCTTGCGAACATTGACCGCGCGCTTGCCGAGCAGCCGAAAAATCTTGCCCCAAGGATCTCATCGCTTGTTAGACGGGCCGAGCGGACGCTTTCCATACGCGGACGCAGCGCCGGAGCGAAAACAAATTCCCCGCCGCGCCTAAAACGCAACCCGTCGAGAGCACCAGCGCGATGCTCTTGGCATCGAGAAACTGTGGCCGAGCTAGCGGCGCCATCCAATCCATCACGGCGGCAAACTCGTTCTGCAACGGGATGAACAAGCCCCAGACGAAAGCGATCGAGAGCGCGCCGCCGGCGAGACCTTGAAGCGCGCCTTCGAGCACAAAAGGCGCTTGAAGCAACTCCGGCGATGCCCCGAGGATCTGCATGACTTCGATCTCTTCTCGATGCGCCGCGACGCCAAGCTTCATCGCGCTCCCGACGATAAAAAAAATCGCCAAAACCAGCACACCGCCGAAGCTCCATTGGGCCCATTCGGCGCCGAGGGCAATCAATTCCAGCCGTTCGATCGACGGCTGCGGATATTCGATCTCGGCGAACTCCTTCTCGGCCCTGAGCCGCATAGCGAGCTGATCGACGGTCAAGCTATCGCGATACGCGGGCCCAATAGTGATTTCTACCGAAGCAGGCAAAACATCGCGCGACAAGCCCGCAAGCAGTTCCGACTGCGCCCCCACCGCGGCTTGAAAATCTCGCCAGGCTTGCTCTTGGCTGATCAAGCGCAGGCGCGCCACTTCCGGCCAGCTTTCCAAGCGCGCGAGCACCGCCGAAATATCGTCGCTGCTCGTTTGCCGGTTGAAGTAAGCGGTTATTTGCAGCCGCTCGCGGGCGCTTTCGAGCAGCGCCTGCAGATTGATTTGCACGAGGATGAAGAGATGAAAGAAGAATAAACTCCCGGCCATCACCGCGGCGCTCAACAGATGGCGCCGTCGCCCGCGCCAGAGACTCGTGCCCGCTCGGCGCAGCACAAATCCCCCCAGGGACCCTCTCATGCACCGGCTCCGATGGCTTGGACGCGGTAGGGCTCTTCGATCAGCTCGCCACGGCAGAGCGAAAGTACACGATCGGCGTAGCGGTTGGCTACGCTGCCATCGTGGGTCGCGACCACGACCGTGGCGCCGCGCTCGCGCGCTTGCAGCAGCCGGCGCATGATTTCATGCGCAGTGTCGGTGTCAAGGCTGCCGGTCGGTTCGTCGGCCAGAATCAACGCCGGCTCGTTGATTAGGGCGCGGGCGATGGCGACCCGCTGCTGCTCGCCTGACGAGAGCGTCGCGGCGACGGCCTCGCGCCGCTCGTATAATCCCAATTGATCGAGCAACCGCTCGGCCTTACCTCGGCTGAATTTCTGTCCGGCGCCGGCCAGTTCTGCCGCCAGGGCGACATTTTCCAAAGCGGTCAATCCGGGCAAAAGTCGTAACTGCTGCAGCACCACTCCGATCCGGCGGCGCAGTGCCAATACGCCGCGGCTGCCGAGGCCAGCGATGTTTTGGCCGTCCACCCGTATCCGCCCTGCGCTCGGCTCCTCATCGCGAATCGCCAGTTTGAGCAATGTCGTTTTGCCCGCACCGCTTGGGCCGGCGATAAACACCACTTCGCCGCTCCCAATCGCCAGCGAGATCTCCTTGAGCACCGGCAGGCCCGCGCCGTAGGTCTTCGAAACAGCCTGAAACTCAATCATCGAAACTGCCAAAATCCGCTGTCAGATTGGCCACTTATTTGTCAAATTTATCTTGACATGAAAAGCACCGGTTGCTAGATTTTGCCGACAGTTTTGGAATTGCTTCAGTTATAAAAGAGGCGGGAGCAACTTACAAGCTTGGAGGCGGCAAGCTATGACGACGGCTAGCGAGAAGTTTCATATCGTCTTGATCAAGCCTTCGAAGTACGATGACGATGGTTATGTCATCCGCTTTTGGAAAGGGGTGTTGCCGAGCAATACGCTTAACGTCCTACACGGTTTGACGGAGGATGTGCGCGAGCGGCGTGTCTTCGGCGCCCTGCCCATCGAAGTGACCACCTTCGACGAGAGCGCTGAAAAAGTTCCCATCCCAAAAATCATCCGCTGGGCGAAGCAGCCCGGAACCCGCTTGCTGGTTTGCCTAGTGGGTGTGCAGACCAATCAGTTTCCGCGCGCCCTCGACATGGCGCGCGAGTTCAAAACCGCTGGCATCGCGGTCATCATCGGCGGCTTTCACACCAGCGGCACGATCAACATGCTCGGCGTCAACGAGCCGGACATCCAAGAGCTGTTCCGCGAGGGCATCTCGGTGGTCTCCGGGGAAGTCGAGGGCAAGTGGGAGGGCATTCTGGCCGACTTTCTACACGGCGAATTAAAGCCGCTCTATAGCTTCGCCCAGGATCTTCAGAGCCTTGTCGATATCGGCCACGCGCCCTTGCCGCGCGCCAGCTCCAAGACCATGGAGCATTTCGCTTACCCGAGCTTCGCCACCGCCGACACCTCCCGTGGCTGTCCTTTTTCATGCAGCTTTTGCACCATCATCAACGTTCAGGGACGGAAGATGCGGGAGCGCAGCCCCGCCAGCATCGCCGAGATGATGCGGCGCAACTATCTCGATCACGGCCTGTCTTTCTATTTTTTCACCGACGACAATTTCGCGCGCAAAAAACTCTGGCGCGAGACTTTCGAAGCGATCATCAAACTGCGCGAAGAAGGCATCGACGTAACTTTCATGATGCAGGTAGACCTGGCGCGCAAGCCCAAGGATTTCGTTGCGCTTGCCGCCAGAGCCGGCTGCACTCAGGTTTTTATCGGCATGGAAAGCGTCAATCCGCAAAACCTGGCCGCCGAAGGGAAGACGCAAAACAAGGTCGAAGAATACCGCAGCATCATCAAGGAGTGGCATGACGCCGGCGTCCTGGTGCACGCAGGCTACATCATCGGCTTGCCCTGGGACTCCAAGCAGCAAGTCGGCGAAGACATGCGCTTTCTCAAGGACGAAGTCGGCCCCGATCAAGCCTCTTTTTTCATGCTCACGCCGCTGCCCGGCTCGCACGATCATCGCGAGATGAAAAAACGCGGCGATTGGATGGATCCGGACTTCAACAAGCGGGACTCGTTTCATGCCACCATCGAGCATCCACTGATGAGCGCGCAGGAATGGACCGAAGCCTATGAAAACGCCTGGAAAAGCTTTTACAGCAAAGAGAACATGATCAAATCGCTCTCTCGCTGGACCGACCATCCACGCAATTATTGGAATCTGATGGCGATCTTTTTCTGGTACAAAAACGCCGCGCTGATCGAAAAACAGCATCCGATGGTCGCGGGCTTTTTCCGTCTGAAGGACCGTACGACGCGGCGGCCCGGCTATGCCGTGGAATCGATCCCGGCGCATTACTGGAAGCGCGCCAAAGAAATCGCCGCGCTGCTGCTGACCTGGGTTAAGTTTCTCAAGGAGATGGAAGAAGTTTGGCTGCAAACGCGCAAGAAAAACGAGACTGAGGAGCGCTGGCTCGAGCAGATTCACAGAACTCAATCGGGCATTTTCCAAGCGTTACGCATCGGCGAGATCCAGAGGCTCTACAACAATGCCAAGGACAGTTTGCCCGAAGGGGTGCGGAATTTACTCGCGCCGCTCGACGATCTGTCGTCACGCATCCTGTATAGCCGTAGCGACTTGAAGCGCTTTTTAAAGCAATGGGAACACCTGCGCCAGAGCATTCAGGAACTCCGCCTGGTCGAATCGGAGACCACGCGCAAGTGGCTCGAAGAAATTCACCAGATCCAAAACAACATCCGGCTGGGCGACCGCATCCATGAATGGCATGAGAGCTATGCGCGCTTGCGCGAATCGTTGCCCGCCCGGCCGCGCCTCGGTCTGCTCAAATACGACGCGATCAACGACCGCATCGTCTATTCGCGCCAGGAGCTGCAGCGCATCTGGAGCGAGACTCTGAGCAATCTGCGCCGGTTCAGACTCTGGTCGATCCGCCCGTTCCAATTGAGCCGCGCAGTGGCGCGCGACTTTTCCCTGACCACTTCATTCGCCTCGACGTTCCGCGAGTTCTCCAAACTCGGCCTGCATGGCCAGGCGCGCGGTTCGAGCGCGTGCTAGGTACGCGCGTGCTCGTGCACGCCCGTTCGCGTTCGCCGCAATCACGTGCGCCTCAGTGGATCGATACGGAATGTTTCGCCAGCTCGACGAGGCGCACGCGGATGGCGTCGGCGTCGGGCGCCTCGGGGGCGAGTTGCAGATAACGCTCGAAATCCTCCTTCGCCTGGGCAAAGCAGTCGAGCCGAGTGTAGATCAGGCCGCGGTCGCGAAACTCGTCGGCCGCGCCGGGATTCAGGATCAGCAGCCGATCGAGGACCGCCAGGAGTTTGATCGAATCGTCCTTTCGCGCGTAGATCGCCTTCAAGTTGGCGAGCATGCGCAGCAAGATATACCGCTTCGACACCGGCTGAAGATGCTCGGCGCTCAGCGTCCTTTGACCGCCGTACATTTGCTGTAACATCGTGCGCAGGTCTTCCTCCGTCTTGATGTCGCCGGAATTGAACGGATCAATGAAGACATCGTCGCCGCCCGCGCGCGCCGTAACCATGAAATGGCCGGGAAAGCCGATACCATGGGTGGGCAAGCCGACGCGCTCCGCCACCTCCATATAGAGGACCGAAAGTGTGATCGGAATCCCGGTCTTGCGTTCAATGACCCGGTTCAAAAAGCTATTTTGCGGGTCGTAGTATTCGGCTCGGTTGCCGCAAAAGCCGTGGCTCACGAACAAGACGAAATTGAGCGAGGCGATCGTACGATACTCGTCGGCGTGTCGGCCGGCGCGCTCGGCGACCTCGGCGGCGAGATCGTTGATCCGGCCGAGATAGGCGGAAAAGTCGAGAGTGGGATATTCCGGCAGCGCAATCGCCAGCGCTGCTCGCCCGAGGTCGATCAGCTCCTCCGGCCGATCCGCCGCTTCACGAAATTCGCGATGAAGATCGGTAGCCACTGTCTATGACGGCTTGGAAGCGCTAAAGTATCGTCCGCCTTGTCGGCCGATGCTCCCGCCAACAACGCCAAGGACGCCACGTTTGTAGAAGCAATTTTCGCCGTCGCGCCCTTTGCGTGCTATGCGCGAGTTCTATCCGGTCATCGCCTAGCGCGGTTCGGCGATGACGTCGATCAGGTAAGGAAGCTGTTTCTCCTTCACATACTTGACGCCGCGGTCGACGGCCGGCCGAAGATCGGCTGGATTGCGCACCGGCCCCTCGCTCAGCACACCGAAAGACTTCGCCATCGTGGCAAAATCGATCTCCGGGTCGTCCACATGGGTGCCGATCGGCGCATTTTCCACCGGCCGCTTGCGAAACTTCGCGACTTCGATGCCGTGCTCCTCGGAATTGTAATAGGACTGGTTGTTGTGCATCACCATGAGCAACGGAATACGGTGCTTCGCGGCCGTCCAAAGGGCGCTCGACGTCATCAGCATGTCGCCATCCGACTGAATGGCCACCGCGAGCTTGCCGCTCCCCTTGAGCGCCAAAGCCGCGCCGATAGACGCTCCCGGTCCATACCCTAAACCTGCGCCGCCGCTGCCACCGAGCGATTGATTCGGTTTAGTGAAATCCCAAAGTCGGCGGGTCCAGCCGTTGGAAGTGCCGTTGACGCAGACCCAATCCTCGCGCTTGATCGCCTCCCCCACTTCGAGCGCCAACCAGGCGGTGGAAATATCTTTCTGCGACCCCTTGGCGCGCGCGTCGGCGAGCCACTTGCTGCGCCGCTCCTTGTGTTTCTCCGCCAGCTCTTTCTGTCGCGCTTCGATCACCGCTTTCTTCGCGCCGTTGGCGAGCAGCTCGCGACAGAGCCGGGTGAGTTCCGGCACCGCCACCGACGTGTCGGCGCACATCGGAATATCGACAGCCTGGAGCGCCTGAAAATCATTCGCCCACGAGTGTACCAGCATGTCGTTCATCGAGATGCTGGCGATCTTCACGCTCGCCGGCGTGAGGTACTCGCTCTCGCGTGTCTGCTTGCTCACGGTGGTGAGCGAGCCGAACAGATCGGCCACGTCGAGCGCGAGAATAAAATCCGCCTTCCGTAAAATGTCGCGTGCGCCGTCGGTCACGTCCAACGGATGCACCGAGGGGAAGTTGAAGCGCGCTCCCTTATCCACCACCGGCGCGGCAAGCAGCTCGGCGAGTTCAATCAGCGACGGCACTGCCTTGGGGTTGCGTCCGAGCATGTCGGCGACGATCAACGGGCACTGCGCGTTGACCAGCGCCTCGGCCGTGCGCCTGAGCGCCTCGGGATTAGCTTGCGCCGGGGCCGGCCGCGCGTGACGCCTCACATCGGGCATATCAACCATGGTCTTGATCGCGTCTTCCTGAAGGTCGGCATCATAATTGATGTAAACCGGCGCCATTGGATCCGTAGTCGCGATGCGATAGCCGCGGATGAATGAGTCCGGCACGTCGGCCAGCGAATAGGGTTGATCATCCCATTTGGTGTAGTCGCGCACCTGATTGCCTTGCACCAGAGCGGTGTGGATCCAGTCAATGCGCGGGCGGCGCCGTTTGGTGTTCATCGGACCGGTACCGCCGAGCACCATCATCGGCACGCGATCGATGTAGGCGTTGAAGATCGCCATGCTCGCATGCTGCAAGCCGACCATGTTATGGACGATGGCGATCATCGGCTTGCCGGCCGCTTTGGCGTACCCGTGCGCGATCGCCACCGAGATTTCCTCATGGTGGCAGAAAATCACTTCCGGCTTGTAATTGCCGCCGTAATTGACGATTGAATCGTGAATGCCGCGAAAGGTGGCGCCCGGATTGAACGCGGTGTACTCGATATCGTGCGCTTTCATCAAGTCGACGACGACGTCGGACCCGTACTCCGGCTGTTTCTTTTCTACTCTGGACATGCATGACCTCCGTAAATTTCTTGTCCGCTCTCAATACCAGGAAACCCAAGCCGTGGCTAGGGGCGCCGCTAAGAATTGTTCACGGTTGACTTCATCCGCAACAGCCCGTTTTGATAAAACAATTCCAAGGTCTCGTCCAGGTCTCCCTCGCGGCCACCGCTCTCGGAAGTCTTGCCGAGATGGAGCGCGGCGATCGCTTCGAGCACCTTCTGCGCTGCCGGCGCCATATAAGAATGCAGACCCTGAACGTTAAAAGTGCGCTTGAGTTCGTCCATCTCTTCGGCGCGCCGTCCGGCGTGAATGCGCAAGCCGACGATGCTGCCCGACACCTTATCCAACAGGCCGGGATAGCTCTCTTCCCATTGCGCACGCAGCTCATTGAGCAATCCGTACTGCCGCGCGCCCATCAGCAGCTCACAAAAAAGACCTTGCAACCCTTTCGTCAGTCCGGCGTAGACCACTTTGAAGGCGGACGCCTGGTTGACACCCGAACCGAGAACTTTGACCGGAATCTTGAACTCCTCCAACGCACGTAATTGCTCGGCTTGCGGTCCCGAAACGTAAACGAGCGTTCCTTTGCCCATCTTCGATGCGCCGCCGATGATGCAGCCGTCGACATAGTTGACACCGGCAGGTTCGAGCGTTTTGGCGATTTCGTCCGCGCTCATAGGCGAAATCGCATTGGCGTCGAGATACAAAAGACCTTTTCGCCCTGTCCCCTTCACAGCCTCGGCAATGTTCGCCGCGACCTTGGACGCGGCGAACGGCACAACGATCGAAACGATCAGCTCGGCTCGCTGCACCAGCTCGACCATCGACGCCACCGATGTCACCCCGGCGTTTTGCCCGCGTTTGCGGCTCACCTCGCCGCGATCCCTGTCATAGGTGAGCACTTCCACGCCGCACTGCTTGAGCAGTTTGGCCCAATGAAACCCCATCTCGCCGATACTCATGATGCCGATTTTTCTAAACGCCATGTTGCCGCCTCCCAAATTTGCTTCGCCAGTGCGCCCACGGTTTCACACACTCGGATGTATTGAATCGCCGGGTGAAGGTCAAGCTTTCAGCCTTGCGCTTCGCTGAACGAAGGAGAAAAAATTCCAAATCGCGACAACTGGAACAGCTGGAACGGTGTGAACTTGTTCCCTGTCCTGTTCCATGATTATAACTGCCGCATGAAATGGCGCCGTTCATATTTTTACATCGCTCTGGGCGCCGTGCTGCTGATCGGAAGCTCCTTGGCGCTGTTCGCGGGCAATCACTTTCGCTGGTACAAGGCCCCTTACGATCATGCCGGGAAAGCCGTCGCATGGATCATCGGCATGCCCGAGCCGGCGTACAACTTTGATACGGTTGTGGCGGGAAGGCTTTATCGATCCGGTTTGCCGGACGCTCGCTTTCTAGATTACGCGCGTGAGCGCTATGGCATCCGTCACCTTGTCAGCTTGAGCGGAGCCTCGGAAGTCCACGTGCGCGCCAAGGAACTTGGCATGAACGTCACGGTTCTGAATTGGCGCACCGACAAGCTGCCCGTCGACGATCTGAAGCTGCTTCTCGCGTTGTTCGACGGCACCGACCGCGTGCTGGTCCACTGCCACGCGGGCCGAGACCGAAGCGGTTACGCGATCGCGCTCTACCGGATAAGCCGGCAACAATGGACGGTTGAGCGCGCCATTCGAGATATGGAAGCACACGGTCACTCGCGCCGCGCGCGCCTGGAAACCGACCGTGTTCTTCGTCAAGCGCTCGCCGAGTTGGCCGAACAACACGTCGGCCTCCGGCCGCGCGAGCTCGACCCTCAAACGCCGCCTCATTTCGCAACGTTGCTTGCGCTTGCTATCGTCAACGGGACCTTCATGCGATCTTGTCCGGATATGGGTTCAGCTTGTTTTCCTTGAGAACGAAAAAACGGTCCTCATTCGTATCGATCGTGGTCGCCGCAGGTGTAAGCGTCCGCGTGTCGGAACGCCGCTCGGCTTGGTGGAGCCACTGACGCACAGATTCGTCTGGAAACGGCGCCGACCGCTCATCGTCTCGTACTTGCAACGAGTCGCGCAGATGCCGCTTGCACCGGTCGACTTGTGGAGTCTCTGAATCATGACCATGTCCCTCGTGGTTGACACCTTCGTCGCCCGAAAAAGGGGCGCTGCCGCTTTTTAGCCCGAATCACTGTTTTAACGGATGAACTTGCGTCGGCTCCGCTCCCGGGCCGCGGGTTGATCTTGCCTTGCTTAAGCTGAGCGCCATATCGATCTGCTCCGCGACGGCCGATCTTGCATCACCCGAGACTTCGGCGATTTCACAAACCAGCAATCTCTTGGCTCGCTCGAGAACCAGTCGATCGCGCGCACCGAGGGGCCGCGCCTCGCTCAAACCAGTGAGGGACCTAACCACCGTGACGAGGTCGATTGCCGTTCCCGAGGCCAACAGTTCTGAGCAATCAAAAGCGCGTCGCCTCCAGTTATGCGCCGTATCCGGAAGAATAGTGGGCTTGCTTGCTCGGCTCAATCGATTTAGCAATTCCGAAATCGCGGACCGCTGCAGCAACCGACGAATCCCAAAATCCCGAATCTTATCCACCGGAATGAACAATTGCCCGCCGCTATCGTCAAGTCGCGTCAAACGGTAAAAACTTGCCGACGTGCCGCCGACAAGCTTGTGAACCACCGCGTCAATCAGACAAGGCCCGTGACTCGGAAAGACGATCTTTTCACCAATGCTCAAGATCAGCGAATTGCTCCGGCGCGCATGCGTCGAGCGTCTGATACATCTCATAAACACTCCATGCTTACAGAACCGCGCGGGCCTTCCAGCCGCCGCAATCTTTTCATTTCCAAGTGGCCGTACCAAACGGGCACAAAGAATTGCCGCTAGGCGGCCGGCGATCCTCGCGCGCAGATTCGAGGTCTGCTTCAAGAAGACTCCACGCACCGTCGCGCTCGCGATTCGGGTCTCTCTGGTCTATCAACGCGCGAAGGCGGCCTAAGACCGCCTTCGCGCGACTCGGAACAAAATTTGACCCAGTGTATTCGATTGGACGTTAGATACGGCTTGCCCGACAATATAACAGACCGAAAGTATAAAGATACCCCTATTCCGAATGCCACGCGCTTAAAGAACGAACGGCTGGCGCAATGCTACGCCAACTCAGCACGATGAACTCGCTCGCGACACTTCGATTGACTTCATGAGACAAACCCTGTAACGTCCCGCTACTTGCTTCAGCAGACGACCTTCTCGATACAAATCAAGGGCTGCGCCGTTTCACGTAATGAAAGATTTCTATAAGACATCCGACCCAGGGTCTGGTTGCCGCAACTCTGCCCATGTTCTGTGTTAACGCGGCGAACCCTTAAGCCGAGCGAAACGATAGGAGCGGAAGGAACAATCGGAGCGGTAAGCGTAACTGCTGGAGTCACTGCTCAGCTAAGCGGCGCTGCGGAAATGCGCCGTTCTTCTGTCGCGAAAGCTCTTGCGGCTAGCCTTTTGGCTCCGCCTCGTGTGTGAAACGTGAAGAGTCCATATCAGAAAAAAATTTATAAAATCAGAGAATCTTACCGTCATCAGGCCTACATGGCTGTGATCAGTTTGGATGAATCGAAGAACTCCTGGGTTTGGAAAGGTCACATTGACTTCGACTCCGGCCTTCATTCCATCTCTGCGAACCGCAACTTCGCGACTGCGGAGCAGGCCAAGGAACACATGCGGCAAAGCACCCATCAATGCATTGACAACCGACTCGGATAGAGAATTTCCCGGTATTCTCCGCTCACCCTGAGCCCGTCTTTAAATTCTCCGCTCGGTACTTTCTCATCGCGAGGCGTCGCTTTTGATGCTTTCGCCTCCGGCGATTTTTTCGTGCGTTCTGATTCATACTTGATGGACTTCTCGCGAGATACACCGGTCTGCCCAAGCGCCCCATGACTGGCTACACAGATCCTCGAGACTCTCGGTAGTGGCGCCCTCGAACTACGGCTTCGACCCGACCTAAAGCATTAGCGACCTCAGGCCATTTTTGCGGGCTGCTTCGCGAGCGCGATTCGCGCTAATTGTTCTTGCTTTTTTTGCTTTTGCTTCTCTTTTTTTTGTTTATCTTTCTTGCCCTTGTCACCCATGATGTTTCTCCTCTGCCGGTAGTCCGCTAAATTGCCAGCAATACGCCGTAGTGGGAGTGGAAACAAGTCTACCCCGGCAAACAAACTCGCCGCTAACTTTTGCTTGTGCTTTCCGCGAGCAGTTGTTTGGCGCAGCCTTCGGCGATCCGGCTATCCGGTCTTTCTTCCCCCGGCAGGGTCGCCCAGCCCTGATCTTCGACATATTGTTGCCCGGCCCATGAATCCTTGTCCTTGAATTCTTTAAGTTTCTGCGCCTTCCGCGGATCCTGGTGGACGCGGGCGAGACAAATCGGCGTAAATCGCTTGGCGACGGCATTTTCGGCGATTTCCTTGGCCATGGCATCAGCCGTGCCGCTGGTCACCCAACCACCCCAGTTAAAACCGACGATCGTCGCCAGGATCGCGCCGCTAACGCCGCTCCAAAAGATGAGTTTAATTTTATTCCAATCCATAACCCTCCTTAATGCAAACGTCGAGGGCGCGGACTTAACGCACCACAACCGTGACAGATCCAATAATCCGAATATCGTTGCGATAGCGAACACTCCTCGCAAAGAGGACAAAAACGGTGGCCGCAGGAGTCACACTGCGCGTAGGCCGCTGGGTCGTTTGCGCGTATCGCGAGCGCCCAGGCCATTTTTTTGGAACCCGCCTGAACTAAAAAATAGCGCGCATTGTCCGCGCCAACGTATTTCCCGCATTTCTCAGTCACCCGTTGGATAACGCGCTCGCGCATGTCAACCAGATAAAACGCCATATCGCCTGCCCTAGCTCCCCGCTCCGCGCTTAGACCTCGTCAATTATTAGTTGGTACTCTCTCTCGAAACCAGTTACTGTCCAATATTGAACAATTCAAGAAAGTCATCGCCCAAAGACGGGGTCGCATAGGATCGGCGAAAGACTCGCGGCCGAATGGTTATAGGCGGCCGCAGGTGCGCCTAGCTCCTCGATTTAGAATCGCTGGGCCGAGACCGAAACGGTCGAATTTCAGCCGCGAGCCGGCTGCTGGTCGTCAAACATGCCCGTTCGCTTGTGCAGGAAGCGAACGACGAAGTATGAGCCATAGGCTATTGGCAGAAGTACCGCCCACAGCGCATCGATTTCGAAGCCACGGCCGAGGTAGAGGTCGCCGGCGGTCTCGAGCAGGAACATGCTGGACGCGATGGCGATCACGCCGTGGTATTCGTGCCGTAGAACCTTGCGCCAATTAAAGGCTGCATCGGGTGACCGCCAGCCGCTGAAGCGGGGCAAAAAGGCAGGGGTTTTCGAAGCCCAGTCGAGATATCGCGCGCCAAACTTGTACCTGAGAAACATCTCTTCCGCGAAGATGATCCGCTCGTAATAAAGCGCGAACATGAGCGCATAGATCACCGGAATCCACCAGACCCGGAAAAACAGCATGACCCCGAAAACCATGAAATAATTTCCCAAATATAAGGGATTGCGCACGAGCGAGTACATGCCCGTAGTGTTAAGATCGGCAGCGACCTGGCGGCGGGTATTCCTTCCGGAGGTGTGGCTGGCCGCGTATCCGATCGTCACGGCGCGAACGATCAAACCCGATAAGGAAATCAGCAAACAAACTACTTCCCACATTTCGTCCAAAAAATGAGAGCCATAGGGATAGCTAAAATACCCGACTCCACCGAAGACGAACCCGACAGTCGCCAGTGGCAAATAACTGCGCCAGCGAAACAACCAATGGCCTGTCGATTCGAGTTCCTCAATCAGCGGCATCCGCACACTCCCTTTCCGAAGCGCAACAGCAGTGAAATGGTTTCGGCTGGTGTAGAGCGGACGTCATCTCACTCCAGCGGCTTCCGTTTCGGTTAGACGTTTTGGATAATCGTCTATTTACCAGCCGTGTGACCGAAAATCCCGCATCGCTGTCGCGTATGACAAAATACGGCAATGAACCTTAGGAAGCAATCGTCGGTGCAAACGATCGTGCCAACTTCAATTGCAATCTTCGCTTCCGTTCAATTATGATCGCGCGTCGGCCAAAAGCCGACGAAATTCACTGCCACACAGGAGCAAACATTCATGGAAACCGTGATACTGGAAAAGAATGCCGCCACCGGAATCGCCAAAATTATCCTGAATCGGCCCGAGAAGCGCAACGCGATGAACGCCCAGTTAGTCGAAGATGTGATGAGCGCGTTGGAAGAGATTCGCGCCGATCGTCAGATCAACGCGGTGATCACCCAGGGCCGCGGCCAAGCCTATTGCTCCGGCCTCGATCTTTATTATCTGCGCGCCCAAAGCGAGGGACCACCGTCGGACTGGGATAGATTCAGCCCCACAGCGATCATGTTCGAGGCGATCAGGAATTTTCCCAAAGTCACCATCGCCCAGGTGCACGGTTACTGTCTGGGCGGCGCCCTGGCTCTGATGAATTCTCACGATCTCGTGATAGCGGCGGTGGATGCACAGATCGGCATGCCGGAAATATTGCGCGGCAGCTTTGGCCAGATGGCAACGAGCACGCTGTTTCATTCTGGCATACCGATGAAAAAGGCGGCCCTGATCCAGCTCCTCGGCCGAAATATCTCCGGCGCCGAAGCGGACCGGCTCGGCCTCGTTTCCATGGCGGTCGAGCCACGCGAGTTGGAAGATGTCACTCTTAAGCTAGCCCAGGAAATCGCATCACGTCATCCCGGCGTGCTCTCGTGCGCCAAAATCGCCGTCCAGATGGGACGAAATCTCACGCTCCCGGACGCGATGCGCCTTGATCAACTGGTGGCTTCGAGACAGCGGCTGTTGGTCGATCCGCTCGGTAAAGTGGAGGAATATCTCCAATCGCAGAAAGGTGGCCCGAACGTTGCCTATCGCCGATCCGACTCCGAATTATGACTATTTAAATTCCTGGCAGATACCGTTCACAGAACGCGTAAGGCAACGCTTCGGCAAGCGACCAGCCAACTGACTCGCGGCCGTACGGAGCACCTATGCGAATGGTTTTCGCTGATGCGGCCTAACGGGCTCGGACAAACGGCCGCTGCTTCCCACTCCGCAGTCTCGTCAATACAGCTCGCTTTTCAGACGCTCGGCGTATTTCTCATTATAATCCTTGGCGTACGCACCATCCTTACCATCGCGCGCGGCGGCGAAGTCGCCGTGGCTAGGGGCGCTGCTCGGCCGCGCCGCGCGATCCCACAACTTTGCCCGGACGAACGCTTTGGGACAGTGATTGAAGGCTTCCTCGACAGTCACGACCACGACCACGCGCGGCGCCTTACCGTCTACCTCGAATCGCTTGAGCAACCCCGGATCCGTGCTGATCCTCGCACTGCCAGTCACGCGATAAGTTTCGTTCGCACCCGGCACCATGAAAATGATACCGACCTTCGGGTTAACGAGCAGGTTCTTCATCCCATCGATGCGGTTGTTGCCCGGCCGGTCCGGGATCAGCAGTGTGCGATCGTCGAGCAACTGCACGAACCCGGGCGCGTCCCCCTTGGGCGAACAATCGATGCTCGTGCCGTTCGAGGTCGCCAGCACCAGGAATGGCGATGCCGCGATGAAGGCGCGCCCGACCTCGGTGATGTGATCGGTTTCTTTGTTGGCGACGTGCGGCAACGGCTTGGCATAGATCTTCCCGAGATCATCGACGGAAGTAACGGTGTAGGCATCGTTCCGGTCCATGTCCTATCCCCCTTGAAAGCGTCTGGGATTTTTCACTATCCATTAGCCAACCAAGACTGTCAACATGGGAGTTGCGGCGGATTGTGGGGGAGCGGCCCCTTTGAGCAGCTGAGCATCGCGAATCGGCAATGAGCCTTGAACCGTTCGCTAGCGGCCGATCAAAATCTCAAAGGGGCGGAACTGGGTGGACAAACTCCAGCGTTCGTGAATTTTCCAAAAGGCCGTAAACACAAATGGAGACAGACGGTGTTACAGACTGCGATGCCGCTCTTGCTCTGGTGCCCGGAGCCGGACTCGAACCGGCACAGACCTTTCGGTCCGAGGGATTTTAAGTCCCTTGTGTCTACCTATTCCACCATCCGGGCGCTAAGGATTGCAATAACTTGCAGCGGTGTTATTTTCAACCGCCTTTTTCAGTGGTCTTACGAACCAGCCGCTAAATAGATAAGTCCGTCTCATAGGGCGTTGTAGATAAATGAAATATTGATCTCCTCTTCGGAAACTACCGACCGTCTTCATTCAAAGCCATCCATAAAGTACACTGGGTATATGAATGGTTCCCACGCTCAGAGGAGGATTTTCGTTATCGTGAGGATAATGATCATGTTGGAAATAGCTGCTGCAAGAATCAAACAATTGCTCAGATCGATCAAAGAAGCCGGGATTCAAAGGCGTCGAAGAAAACTCGCCCGATTAGCAGAGATTGAAGCGAAACAGCGTAAAGCTATTGTAGAAGGACTGACGAAAAAATTTACCGCAGCTCGCGCCGATTGCGAACACGATGACAAAACCTCCATAAAGATAGAATTTTCCATCGAAGAAATTATCTTTATCGAAGGCGATCTGAAGACCTGGAATCGCTATTATAAGGAGCGGGAAATTTACCGACCCGTGGCGAATACGCAAACCCCGCTCAGCCGTAGTTCATTCGCTTAAGCTTTCTCGCCGAGCAGGGCGGGCGCGGGCTTTTTGACAATGTTATCGGCTGATCCGATGACTGCTGACGACCCGGCCCTTGGTAAATCGATACGCGACCGCATTGCTGCTGACGCTGTTGGTGTAGCTCCAGACAAGAATTGCATCGTCTCCCGATTCCCTGCGCGAATAGGGCTGTCCGAGAATGCCGACCACCTCTGCTTCGGTCATGCCGTTCTGAACCTTGTCGGCATCCTCCCAAGTGAACGGAGTCCCTGACGTTATCGGCGGTTCCGCCTGGAGAGGCCGAAGCGACGGCTCTTGATGCGAGCCGCTCGCTGCGCTGTTACTCGGAGACGAAGAAAGCCGCTCCGCCGCGCCGGTGTCCGTTGCGCAAACGAAGAGCACTGCGGCAATGATTCCACGGAAAAATTTCTTGCACGAGCGCCCAGATTGGTCGTTCGCCATTGATCTTCTCCTTTTTACAACCGAATCCACGCACGGCATAGCCGGTTTTTTTAATGGACTCTAAGGGTAGCAAGAGCGACCGGTTCCAGGAAGTTTAATTCAGCGGTGGCAAATAGTCGACGGCGGTCCGGGCAAATGCGAAGACCTCTCGCGGGAGAGGCCTTCGCCATTTCGCGCAAAAGTTAGACGAACAAAGGCGCCAGCACCAACGTGATCGTTGCCAGCAGCTTGATCAAGACGTGCAAGCTCGGACCGGCGGTATCTTTGAACGGATCACCAACCGTGTCGCCGACCACCGCCGCTTTGTGCGTATCAGAGCCTTTGCCGCCGTGGGCGCCGCTTTCAATGTACTTCTTGGCGTTATCCCAGGCACCGCCGCTGTTGTTGAGAAAGGTCGCCATCAAAATGCCGCTGATGGTGCCAATCATTAAAAACGCCGCCACCGCTTCGGCGCCGACGCCGAAGATGCGGAAAACCAAACCGACCGCCACCGGCATACAGACGGCGATCACTCCCGGCACGATCATCTGCTTGAGCGCACCCACCGTAACGATGTCAACGCAGCGGCGATAGTCAGGTTTCACGGTTCCCTGGAGAATGCCAGGATTCTCTTTGAACTGCCGGCGCACTTCATTGATGACATAATAGGCCGCTTTGCCGACCGCTCGAATTGCAAAAGCCGAAAAGAGAAATACCAGCATCGCTCCTAGCAGTCCGCCAACGAACACTTCCGGCTTGGCGATGTTGACCGATTCCAAAGGATGGCCATAATGAGCAACCTCATCAAGGTAAGCCGAAAAAAGCAGAAAGGCTGCTAGCGCCGCCGAGCCGATGGCGTAACCCTTGGTCAGCGCCTTAGTGGTGTTGCCCACCGCGTCGAGACGGTCGGTCTTGTGGCGCACCGCCTCGGGTTGTCCGCTCATCTCGACAATGCCGCCGGCATTGTCCGTGATCGGTCCGAAAGTATCCATCGCCAGAATGTAAGCGGCGGTGCCGAGCATGCCCATCGTCGCCACGGCGGTGCCGAACAGACCTGCGCCCTTCACGCCGCTTGCAATACCCAGATAATAAGAGGCGATGATCGCCACAGAGATCACCAATACCGGAATTGCCGTGCACTCGAAGCCCACGGCAATGCCGGTGATGATGTTCGTTGCCGGCCCAGTCTGCGAGGCTTCGGAAATTTCCCGCACCGGACGGAATTTGTACTCGGTATAATATTGCGTGATGTAGACAAACGCCTGGGCCATCAGGATACCGATGACGCCGCAGAAGAAAAAGTAAATCCACGCCGAACCGGCGTCAGGATACTTCGCCGGATCGACCTGAAGCATGTAATAGCTCGTCGCCAAAAAGCCCAGCGCCGCCAGCACGCTGGTTGCGTAATAGCCCTTGTTGAGCGCCGCCATTGCATCGCCATCTTCCTCGGTTTTGACCAACATGATGCCGACGATCGACGCGATCAGCCCAAGCGCGCGCGCGACCAACGGAAAAAGGATCCCTTTCAAGCCGAAATAGGGATAAAGGCCAACGCCGAGAATCATGGCGCCGATGTTTTCCGCCGCCGTCGATTCGAACAGGTCGGCGCCCCGGCCGGCGCAGTCCCCGACATTGTCGCCGACCAAGTCCGCGATCACCGCCGGATTGCGCGGATCATCTTCGGGAATACCGGCTTCGACCTTGCCGACCAGATCGGCGCCCACGTCAGCGGCTTTGGTGTAAATGCCGCCGCCCAGTTGGGCGAAGAGCGCGACGAAGGAGGCGCCGAAGCCGTAACCGACGATGGTGAAAGGAATCTTTTGCGGGTCGTGACCGAGCGCTTCGAGCAAAGCATACAAACCGCCGACGCCGAGAAGGCTCATCGCCACGACAAATAGACCCGAGACCGCGCCGCCGCGCAAGGCGATCTGCAGCCCTTCGTTCAAACTCGAACGCACCGCTGAAGCGGTGCGGATATTGGCACGGATTGAAACCCACATGCCGACATAGCCGGCGACCACCGAACAGGCGGCCCCAAGAACGAAAGCGAGGGTAGTCCAGAACGCCAGCTCCACGGGGGGAACCGGATCGGCTTTGCTCGGCGTTCGCACAAAGCCGTAGAGGAAAAAAATCAGCACGGCCAAAGCCACGGACAAACTGATGATGGTGCGATTCTGCCTCGACATGAAAGCTTCGGCGCCTTCCTTGATGGCGTTCGAAATGTCCTGCATCTTTTGCGTCCCGGTATCCTTGCTCAGCACCTGGCGGGCCAGGTAGATCGCGAACGCCAGCGACAGGCAGCTAATGGCGATGACTAATACGATCATTACTCCTCCTCATCCTTCTTGACACAATCGCTCAGACCTCATTCACTGCGGCGCCAGACATAGGCTACGCCGATGCTCAAGACGTAGAGCACGAGCATCGGCAGCGCCAAAAGACTCTGGTTGATCACGTCCGGCGTGGGCGTGAGCATCGCCGCGGCCAGAAAAATCACGAGGATCGCGTAGCGAAAGTTCCTCAGCATCATCCGATGATCCCATAGTCCGATGCGCACCAGAAAAAACGTAAACACCGGCAGCTCGAATGTCGCCCCAAAAGCCAATATCATGCGAAAGAAAAACGTGAAATACTCTCCGATTCGAATCGCCGGATCGACTCCCATGCTCTGGTACTGCTCGATAAAATACTTGAACGCGATCGGCAGCACGAAGCGGTAGCAGAAATAGGCCCCGCCGAGAAAAAACAGCGTCGCGCACAACACGAACGGCAGCACCCATTTTTTTTCCCGGCTCGACAATCCGGGCGCGACGAAGCGCCAGATTTGATAAAAGATGACCGGGCTGGAAAACAACGCGCCGGCCGCTAAGGCGACTTTAATCTCAAAAAAAAACGCCTCGGTGACGCTGGTGCCGATCAGATTCTGGCCGGGCTGAAGATTTTGCTTGAGCGGCGCGACGACGACGGCAAATATCGAGTTTGAGAAATAGTAGCAAACGCACGCGGCGACCGCGATTGCCAGAGCCGATTTCAGCAAACCCCAACGGAGCTCCTCCAAGTGCTCCGTCAGCGTCATCTTAGTGTCGCGCGCCACAGTCCACGACCACACGGCAGAATTGCAAAAAAGGGGAAGGCTTAAAAACCTTCCCCTTTCTCGGTAGCATCAACCGCGGCAAGGTGAAAAGACCTTACTTGGTTTTTGCCTCCTCTTTCTTCTCAGCCGGCGCTGCATCCTTCGCAGGCTCTGCTGCTTTCTGATCACCCGCTGGCGCCGGTTCGGGCGCTGGCGCTGGCGCTGCTGGCGCCGGCGGCGGTGGAGGCGGAGCTGGTTCTTCCTTTTTACCACAACCGACAAACGTTAGAGTAAAAGCGAAGAGGGTAATTGCCGACAATGAAACGAGTTTCTTTCCCATCCTGGATTCACCTCCTTTCCCGTCACACATCTTGACAACCTTTGATGTCCAATTTTTATCGCACAAGTTTTTCGGAGATTCAAGCGTGAGTCCGGCGAAAAAATACCCGCTTCGTAGCCGTCGGCGCGCCCTGAAGCGAGCGCCGACCTCGTTCTTTAAGAATCTCTCCCTAGGACCAAAAAATGGCGCTCTGAAGCGGGTCCCTCGCGTATTTCACAGCAACCCACAATTTTTTGTGAATAACTTGTGGATAACCCTACAAACATCGAGAGCACGCGGCGAATTATTGCGGCGACGAGCAAATTGCCTAATTTAGGTGCGCTCAATAATCAATTATTTCTGCAACTTGCATCTAGCTTGTCCGCGAGGCTCCGTGCCAAGTCTCGCGTCCCGAATCCGAGACGCGAAGGCAAGACCGCCGGCATCGAGCCGCAAAGTCGAAATTTTTCCCGGCGATTTCGCTTCCTCTCAACCTTGATTATTCAACCCCGGGAAAATCGCTGGGACTGCGTCGATCGGAACTACGGCCCGCGGGACAACGCGTTGGCCTTCAAGGCTCAACTGCTCTGCCATTGCTCGGGTAGCGTTACATCTGTCGGATTTGACTCGGTCGGGGCCGGATGCTACAAAACCTCAACCAAAATTTTTGGAGGAATTCCTTGGCTGTTCATCCGTCGGTGATCAAACGGCATCGGCAGAGTCTCAAGCGCCGGGCTCGCAACGTTGAAATCAAGTCGAAGCTTCGCACTTTGTTGAAGAAGGCGCGCCAAGCGGTCGAAGCGAAGGACTCCGGCATCGCCCAAACGCAGATCCGCGAAGTCAACAAAGCGCTCAGCAAAGCCGTTAGCAAAGGTATTATCAAGTACAACACCGCTTCGCGCTGGCTCTCGCGGCTTTCCCGCGGCGCGGCCAAAACGGGGGCGGCGGGCTGAACCGGACTTTTGCGCGCGGCAACGGCAAGCAGCGGATCGCTGCCGGTTAGAACATCTCCAGCACGCGTTGGTAGAGTTCTTTGGCGAACCGTTCCATCAATTGGCTGCGGGTATCCTTGCGCTCGGTTTCGGTCAGTTGGATATCGGTGAGCCGGCGCACATCCGAAGTATTCAAGGTTCCGGTGCGAAATTCCGACGAACTCGGCACCACGGCGGCGCGCGAACCGGCGTAAAATTCGCTTAGGCGGATGCCATCGCCGCGCCAGAGCACTGCGTTGTTCTCGCGCTGCCGCAACGTCATATCGACAACCATCGCGGCGGCGTACTGCAACACTTCATCGAAGCTGTTTACCGAGGCGACGGCGTCTTCAAGGGGCCGAATCACGCCGCTGACGATCACATCGGCGGCCTCAGCCCGCTCGGCCAGTCGGAGCGGCCCGCGACGATAGAATTCGCTCCGCATCGCCGAGGCCAGCTCCTTTTCCAGACCGATGTCGCGGCTCCGGTTCACGAAGGGTTCAATATAAATCGTCCGCGCGCCTTTCGTCAAAACCGATGTATCCGCGGTAAACCGATAGCCGCAACCGCTTGGCAGCGCCCACCCGGCGATAACCAGCACCAGCCACAACCATCCGTGTTTAGGAGACGCCATGTTATCCCTCCACAACGATATTGACCAGGCGGCGCGGCACATAGACGACTCGCTGGACTTTTCTGCCTTCGAGTAAGGCGAGAATCTTCGGATCGGCGAGCGCAAGCGTCTGAATCCGCTCCTGATTCGCTTCGGCGGGGACGCTGAACTTGCCGCGCATTTTGCCGTTCACCTGCACGATGATGAGCAGCTGTTCCTCGACCAGTGCCGCTTCTGAATAACTCGGCCACGGCACCGCATCGAGCGTCTCGCGGTGTCCCAATTGTTGCCACAGCTCGTTTGCCACATGGGGAACGAACGGCGCAAGCATAACAACCATCATTTCGACGCCTTCTTTGACGACGGGCGCGGCGATTTTCGACGGACCTTCGGCCTGCGCCGCTCCGCTGAGAGCGTTGAACAGCTCCATCAGCGCAGCGATGGCGGTGTTAAAATGAAAACGGCCGTCGAGATCTTCGCTGACTTTCTTGATAGTGCGATGAACCATGCGCCGAAGCTCGCGTTCCTCCGCCGTCGCTTCCGGCCTCGTCCCGTTGCCGGACCCGCCGAGCCAACAATCGCGCTGCTGGTAAACTAGCCGCCATAACCGATTGAGAAAACGAAACGCGCCCTCTACGCCCTGCTCGCTCCATTCCAGATCTTTTTCGGGCGGCGCGGCAAATAGCGTAAATAGCCGCGCCGTGTCGGCGCCGTACTGATCGATCAGTTCCTCAGGGTCGATGATGTTCTTCTTCGACTTGGACATCTTTTCGACCCGGCCTTTGATGACCGGCCGCTGGCAATGAGGACACCTCCAGCCTTCCTGCGGCGACCCCGCCAGCTCGCCGGGAAACAGCCAATTGTGCTCGCTACAGCGGTAGGTCTCTTTCGATACCATGCCCTGGGTGAGCAGATTGCTGAACGGCTCGTCGACGTCAGTCAAACCGAGATCGCGCAAGGCCTTGGTAAAAAAACGAGCGTAGAGCAGATGCAGGACAGCGTGCTCGACGCCGCCGATGTATTGATCCACCGCCATCCAGTAGCGCGCTTTCTCGACTGCGACCGGCGCCTCGGCAAAGCGCGCCGACGCGTAGCGGAGGAAGTACCAGGATGAATCGACGAAGGTGTCCATCGTGTCGGTCTCGCGCCGCGCCGCACCTCGACATTCGGGGCAGGCCACATGGAAAAAGTCCGCGCTCTCGCTGAGCGGCGATCCGCCCTTGCCGGTAAACGGCACGTCTTTCGGCAAAGTCACGGGCAACTGGTGCTCCGGCACCGGCACTACGCCGCAGCGCGCGCAATAAATAATCGGGATAGGCGTGCCCCAGTAACGCTGGCGCGATATGCCCCAGTCGCGCAGGCGAAACCGGACGGCCTGCTTACCGAAGCCCTTCGCTTCCGCGAAGGCAGCGATTCTTTGCTTGCCCGCCGCGCTGGCAGTTCCGGAGAATTCCCCGCTCTCCACCATCACGCCGTCATCGACATAGGCTTCGGCCATAGTGCCCGCTGAAATGATTCGTTCGTTCGGCTGAATCACCACCCGGATCGGCAGATGATATTTTTTGGCGAACTCGAAATCGCGCTGATCATGGGCCGGCACCGCCATCACCGCGCCGGTGCCGTATTCCATCAGCACGAAATTGGCGAGGTAGATGGGGATGTTCTGTCGGGTGAAAGGGTTGATGCAGTAGGCTCCGGTAAAAACGCCTTCTTTTTCCCCTTCTTCGGCGCCGCGCTTGGCCTGACTGATGTTGCGGTAGCGCTCGATGAATTTCTTGACCGGCCCTTCTTCCGGAGTGCCCCGCGCCAGCGACTCCGCCAGGGGATGTTCGACCGCCAAGGAAACGAACGTCGCGCCGAAGATCGTGTCGGGCCGGGTCGTGAAAATACGCAGTGCGCCCTCATGGCCGACCAGCGGGAAATCGATTTCGGCGCCGATTGATTTGCCGATCCAGTTGCGCTGCATGGTGAGAACTTTGTCCGGCCAACCGCTGAGCTTGTCCAGGTCGGCGAGCAACTCCTCGGCGTAATCAGTGATGCGCAAGAACCACTGCTCCAGTTCTTTTTGCACGACCGTCGAGTCGCAGCGCCAGCAGCTGCCGTCGATCACTTGTTCGTTGGCCAGGACGGTTTCGCAAGAGAGGCACCAATTCACCCACGAACTCTTCTTGTAAGCCAGACCCTTTTTGAAGAACTGCAAGAAAATCCATTGATTCCAGCGATAGTACTCGGGCTCGCAGGTGGCGATTTCGCGCTCCCAATCGTACGACAGCCCCATGCGTTTGAGCTGGGTCTTCATGTAGAGGATGTTTTCCCGAGTCCAGGCCTCCGGGTGAACGCCGCGTTCGATGGCGGCGTTTTCCGCCGGCAAGCCGAAGGCGTCCCAACCCATCGGATGGAGCACGTTCAAACCACGCATGCGCTGGTAGCGCGCCACGACGTCTCCGATGGAATAGTTGCGCACGTGACCCATGTGAATCCGCCCGGAAGGATAGGGAAACATTTCGAGAACGTAATATTTGGGTCTCGCCGCGTCTTCGCTTGCGCGGAACGATCCGTTCGCCTCCCAAAGACGCTGCCATTTCTCTTCTACCGCTTTGGCTTGATAACGCTCGTCCATATATACGGATAGAGATGGGAACTTCGCTTCGCGCGACCCTTTGACCGGAGCTAGGACTTCATTCCGCCTTCCCGCCGCTTGTCTGCGCCACCCGATCGAGCACGCCGTTGATAAATCCGGCCGACTCTTCGCTGCCGAAACGTTTGGCGATCTCGATCGCCTCGTCAAGCGTCACTGACATCGGGATGTCGGCGCAAAAGCGCAGCTCGTAGACCGCCATGCGCAGGAGCACGAAGTCAACCTTGGCCAGCCGGTCAAGCCGCCAGTGCTCCGTTGCTGCGGCGATCAACCGATCGATTTCAGCGCGCTGGCTCACGGTGCCGGAAACCAACCGGCGCGCGAATTCCTTCGCCTTGGGGCTGCCTTCGAAGTGACGCAAAAACAAATCCACGGCGGCGCCGGAGGGGTCGCCGGTCATCTCGATCTGATAAAGCGCCTGCAACGCCAGCTCGCGACCCTTGCGCCGGGTAGTGCGCGGCGAATGAAATGCGCTATCTGTGGGATTTTCTGCCAAGGCTTGCTCAAGGTTGGGCGCACAGTCCGGCACGTTACGGAATTTGCCGCAAAAGATTGGCCATCTCCACGGCGACCAAAAGTGCCTCGTATCCCTTGTTGGCGTCTTTGCTGCCAGCGCGATCCATCGCTTGCTGCACATTATCCGTGGTGAGCACCCCGAAGCCAATGGGGAGTTTATGGGCTTGCGCCGCATAGGTGAGCCCGCTCGTCACGGCGTCGCAGACATAATTGAAATGCGGCGTATCGCCGCGAATCACGGCTCCCAAGCAGACCAGCGCGTCGAATTTGCCGCTCGCAGCCAGCTTGTCTGCCGCGATTGGAATCTCGAACGCGCCGGGTACTCGCACGACGGTCAAGTCCGCCTCGCTGCCGCCGTGGCTGGTGAATCCGTCCAAAGCGCCTTCGAGCAACCTCTCGGTGACGAAATGATTGAAGCGACTCACCACGATGGCGATGCGCAACCCGCTGGCGTCCTGCTGCCCTTGAAAAGTTTTGCTCATGACCGTGCGCGCATAGGCTCAGCGCTTGGCCGATCGCGATTCCAGGTTCGTAAGCAGATGGCCGAGCTTGCGCTGCTTCGTGCGCAAATAATGAATGTTGCTTTCGCGCGGCGAGATCTCCAACGGCACGCGCTCGATCACTTTGATGCCGTAGCTTTCCAGCCCGGTGATCTTGCGCGGATTGTTGGTCAGCAGAGCAACCTTGCCGACGCCGAGATCGCGCAGAATCTGCGCGCCGATGCCGTAATCGCGCAAATCCTCTTTGAAGCCGAGCTCGAGATTCGCTTCCACCGTGTCGCGTCCCTGGTCTTGCAGGGCGTACGCTTTGATCTTGTTGGTCAGGCCGATGCCGCGCCCTTCTTGATGCATGTACACCAGCACGCCCAACCCTTGCTGGTCGATTTGGCGTAGCGAGTGGCGAATCTGATCGCCGCAATCGCAACGCTCGGAACCGAACACATCGCCGGTGAGGCATTCGGAATGCAAGCGCACCAGCACGCTCTCGGCTTTTTGAATGTCCCCTTTAACGAGCGCCATATGTTCGGTGCCGTCAACCGCGTTGCGGTAAACAATGGCCTTGTATTTGCCGCCATGAAGGGTCGGAAACTCTTCTTCGGCGACCCGCGTCACCAGACTTTCATTGCGCAACCGGTAAGCAATGAGGTTCGCTACCGAGAGAATTTTGACGCCCTCGCGCTCGGCGAACCGTTCGAGAGCGGGCAATAGGGCAACCGCGCCGTCCTCCTCAAGGATTTGGCAGATCACGCCCGCCGGCTTGAAACCTGCCAGGCGGGCCAAATCGACAGACGCGTCGGTCCGCCCCGAGCGGGCCAAAACCCCGCCGCTGCGGGCTTGCAACGGCTGAACGTGTCCCGGAATAATCAGATCCCCGTGCTTGATTTGGTCCGAGATCACGGCGCGGATCGTGTGCGCCCGCCCCCGCGCCGAGACGCCGTGAACACCGGGCAAGTTGACGGAAAACGACGCGCCGCACAGCAGTCCCGAGAGCGGACTATTCTCTTCGGGAACCATCGGAATGCTCAACTCACGGATGCGCTCGTCGGTGAGAGTGACGTAAATGATGCCGCGGCCGTGGTGCAGCATATAATTGATGCTTTCCGCCGAAACCTTTTCCGCCGCCTGGCAAAAAAAGCCGTCGCTATCGGACGCATCCTCGTTGACCAGAATCACCAGGCGGCCGTTGCGAAGCTCGTCGATTCCTTCTTCGATGGTGGCGATGGGCATGGATCGGAAAAGCTGATCGCTAGCGCCTGGCTAAAAAGCGGTGGACATACTTGCCGATTAAATCGGTTTCGATGTTGACTTTATCACCAACCCTGCGGCCCTGCAAATTAGTGCGCCGCAAAGTGAATGGAATAATAGCCACGGAAAATTGATCGCTCTGGCAATCGTTCACGGTGAGACTGATGCCGTCAACCGCAACTGACCCCTTCGAGACTAAAAAGCGGGCCAACGCGGCTGGCAATCGAAATCGAAAGACCGTAAAGTCGCCGTCCTTGAGGATTGACGCCACCTCACCGATGCCATCCACGTGGCCGGTCACCAGATGACCTCCGAGCCGCTCCTGCAAGCGCATTGGCTGTTCGAGATTGACTAGGCATCCCGGCTCGAGCTGAGCCAGATTGGTGCGCGCCAGTGTCTCCGGCGACACATCCACCGTGAACGCACCCGCGAGCTTTTTGACCACTGTCAAACAGGCGCCATTGACCGCGATGCTGGCACCGAGTGGCAGGGCGCGCAGCGGCAATCGAGTCCGCACGGTCAAGACCGCCGCGCCATTTTTCCGGCGCAGCTTTACGATGCGTCCCAAGTCTTCAATCAGGCCGGTGAACATAGCCTCATCGCGCGCCGCTCGCGGCTTACAAATAAGCCGATACCAGCAGATCGCTTCCCACTTTTCGCACTGCTAGGTGTTTGACTTGGATGGCATCGGCCATTTTTTTTAGCGCCAAAGAATCGATCATGACCCGCCCCTCGCCGCCGATAATTTTCGGCGCGTAAAATATCGCAACTTTGTCAACGACACCGTGCTTGAGCGCCGAGGCGGCGACCGCGGCGCCGCCTTCGATGAGAACGCTGACGATGTCCTCGCCGGCGAGTCGTTTGAGCAACGGCCGCCAAGCCACCATGCGGCCGTTGGCGGGCAGACGCCAGATTCGCGCGCCGCGCTCTTCGAGGGCGCGCACCCTCGCGGGCGAAGCCGCAGGCGTCGTGGCGATGATCGTCTTTGCGGCATCTTTGTGCTTGAGCACTTGCGCCGTCAGCGGAATCCGCAAGCGGCCGTCGAGCACGACACGGAAAGGATTGCGCCCGCCGCGAATGCGGCAGGTAAGCTGCGGATCGTCCCTTCGTATCGTCTCGGCTCCCACCAGCACGGCATCGGCCTCGTTGCGCCAGCGCTGCACCAGCGCCCGTGAGCGTTCGCCACTCACCCAGCGCGAATCGCCGCTCGCGCCGGCGATCTTGCCGTCCAACGTCGCCGCCAGTTTGAGCGTCACAAAAGGAACGCCACGGGTGATGAATTTGGTAAACGCTTCGAGCATACGGCGACATTCGGTTTGCATGAGCCCGAGCCGCACTTCGATGCCGGCGCGTTGGAGCTTCTGGAAACCTCCTCCAGCGACCCGCAGGTTGGGATCGGCCATCGCCGCCACCACTTTGACGACACCGGCGCGGATCAACGCATCGGCGCAGGGCGGCGTCCGCCCATGATGGCTGCACGGCTCGAGTGTGACGTAGAGAGTCGCGCCCTTGGCCCGTTCACCCGCTTCTTTGAGCGCCGCGATCTCCGCGTGATCGCCCCCGGCAACTCGATGATAGCCGGCGCCGATGATTTTTCCGCCGCGCACCAGCACCGCGCCAACGATCGGATTGGGACTGGTTCGGCCCGCCGCCCTTGTTGCCAAACGGCAGGCCATACGCATGTAACGCCGATCCTGCGCGCTCCACTTCGGCTCGACCAAATAATTAATCCCTTCTTTGGCGCGAGTCCGTTGAAACGGCCAGCTTGGCCGGCTTGGCGGCGGGCGTTTTACGTTCTTTGATCAGTTCTTCCAATTCGGCCATGAACTCGCCGATATCTTTGAAGGAGCGATAGACCGAGGCGAATCGCACATAAGCCACAGGATCGGTGTCGTGGAGCTCGCGCATGAGCGCCTCGCCGATGACCGAGGCGCTGATTTCTTTTTCACCGCGCTCCTGCAGGGCTCGTTCGATGCTATCCGCCATCGCTTCGATGGTATCGATGCTGACCGGCCGTTTTTCACAGGCGCGCTTGAGCCCGTTGATGATCTTCATTCGGTCGTAGCCCTCGCGCCGGCCATCCTTCTTGACGATCAGCGGCATCATTTCTTCAACCCGCTCGTAAGTGGTAAACCGGCGCGTGCAGCGTTCGCATTCGCGCCGGCGCCGGATCATGTTGCTGTCCTTGCTCAGGCGCGAATCGATAACGCGATTTTCTATTTCATGACAGAAGGGGCACTTCATCAGGATGAATCAGTTTCGAGTCTCGGGTTTTGGCAATCCGAAACGGCGCGCTCTTACTTCGCGCTCAAGCGGTGTGGATAAACCGGAAATTTCTTGCACAGATCGCTCACGTCGTCGGCCACCGCGCGCAAGCTGCGCTCGTCGCCAACCGCGCCGAGCGCTCGCGCGATCAATTCGGCGATGATCGCCATTTCTTTCTCCTTCATGCCCCGGCTGGTCACCGCCGGCGTGCCGATGCGGATGCCACTGGTGACGAACGGCGAGCGGGTGTCGAAAGGAATGCCGTTCTTGTTGACCGTGATGCGCGCCCGGTCGAGGGTTTCTTGAGCGACTTTACCGGTCAATTCGGACTTGCGTAGATCCACCAGCATCAGGTGGTTGTCAGTGCCTTCAGAGGTCAAGCGAAACCCGTTCGACACCAGTCCTTGAGCCAAGCTTTGCGCATTGGCGACGATCTGTCGTTGATAAGCTTTGAACTCCGGGCTGAGCGCCTCGTTGAGCGCCACCGCCTTGGCCGCGATCACGTGCATGAGCGGACCGCCCTGCAGGCCCGGAAAAACCCGGCTGTCCAGTGCTTTGGCGTGCTCGGCTTTGCACAGGACCATGCCGCCGCGCGGTCCGCGCAAAGTCTTGTGCGTCGTCGTCGTGACAAAGTCCGCATAAGGCACCGGACTTGGTGCAGTCCGGCGGCGATCAAACCGGCGATGTGCGCCATGTCGACCATCAAGAGGGCGCCGATCTCATCGGCGATCTTGCGAAAGCGCGCATAATCGATGATGCGCGGGTAAGCGCTCGCGCCGGCGATGACCAACTTGGGCCGGTGCTCCCGGGCCAAGCGCTCGACTTCGTCGTAATCGATCGTCTCGGTCGTCTCGGAAACGCCATAAGGGATCGCCTTGTAGAGGAAGCCGGAGAAATTCACCGGGCTGCCCATCGACAAATGGCCGCCGTGCGCCAGGTTCATGCCGAGATAGGCATCGCCCGGCTTGAGCACGGTCAGGTAGACCGTCATGTTCGCTTGAGAGCCTGAGTGCGGCTGCACGTTGACATGGTCCGCGCCGAACAGCTCTTTGGCCCGGGCGATCGCCAGGGATTCGACTTCGTCGACGAATTCGCAGCCGCCATAATAACGCTTGCCCGGATAGCCCTCGGCGTATTTGTTCGTCATCACCGAGCCCTGCGCTTCGAGCACGGCTTCACTGACGACGTTTTCCGAAGCGATCAACTCCAAGTTGCCTTCGAGCCGTTGCGTCTCCTTGACAATAGCGGCATAGACTTCCGGATCGCTCTGTTCGAGAAATGACATAGGTTTCCTACGTTCTTAGCTAAAGGGGTAAGTGGCTATCGCGTCAAACACGCCAAGCCTGCACCGACCTCCCCGGCGCCCGAAACCTTCTCTGTTTTTCTCCCCGAGATGCATTATGCTCGTTTAATCTTCGCGTGGCCGATTGATCGGAGCGGCCAGTTGGCGTTCCATTTCCGCGATCTTGTCGAGCCGCCGTTGATGGCGTCCGCCGGCGAAGGGCGTGGACAGCCAAGTGTCGATGATCTTCTGCGCCAGACTCCGCTCGGTTCGGGCGCCGCTTAGCACCAGTACGTTGGCATCGTTATGCTCGCGGCTCGAACGCGCGCTCTCGAGATCCAGCACCAGGGCGGCGCGCACGCCGGGAAATTTGTTAGCAACGATCGACATGCCGATGCCGCTCGTACAGATCAACACGCCGCGCTCGGCAGTCCCGCTGGAGACATGTTCGGATACCAAGCGGCCATAGTCTGGGTAATCGACCGAATCGGCCCCTTGCGTTCCGCAGTCGCGCACTTCCGAGCCTCGCGCCCGCAGGTATCCTACCAGAAAATTCTTGAGTTCCACGCCTCCGTGGTCGCAACCGATGGCGATCATGATTTTACGCTGCTTTGCCTCGCACCAGAGTCTTGTCGTCTTGATAAAAGAAAATCGCAGGAAAGCGGCTCACGCCTGACCCGCCCCTGCGATAACGAGTTCGATCGAATGAGCCCTTGCGCTCGAGCCGTCCGAGCGCAATCCCGGGCGCCTAGCGGTGCGCCTCGATGTAAGTGATCACGTCCTGGACGGTCTTAATTTTCTCGGCGTCTTCATCCGAAATTTCCATCTCGTATTCTTCCTCGAGCGCCATGACCAGCTCCACGATGTCGAGGGAATCCGCGCCCAAATCTTCGATGAAGGACGCTTCCGGCGTCACTTCCTCCGCGCTTACCCCCAACTGCTCGCAAACGATTTCCTTCACTCTGGCTTGAACCGATGCCGCCATCTTAACGTACCTCCTGCTCGAATTGTTTACATATACAGCCCGCCGTTGACGCTAAAGACTTGTCCGGTCACGTAAGCTGCGCCCGGTCCCGCCAAAAACAACACCATCTCGGCGACGTCTTCGCAGGAGCCGAAACGGCCGAGCGGAATTGCCTGCAGAAAATCTTGACGGAGCTTCTCCGTCAAGCGCCCGGTCATCTCGGTCTCGATAAATCCCGGCGCCACCACGTTGACGGTGACGCCCCGCGATGCCGCTTCACGCGCCACCGACTTGGTGAAACCGATAATGCCGGCCTTCGAAGCCGCATAAATCGACTGTCCGGCATTTCCCATCTGGCCCACGACGGATGAGATGTTGATGATCCGGCCGCTCCGCTGGCGGACCATTACGCGCATCACCGCTTTGGTGCAGAGCACCGTACCTTTGAGGTTGGTGCCGATGAGTTGATCCCATTCCGCCGGTTTTACGCGCATCAACAGATTATCGGCGGTAACCCCTGCATTGTTGACGAGAATATCAACTTTCTGATGGCGGTCAACGATAATTCGGAAGGCGCTTTCGACCTGGCTCTCGTCGCTAATGTCAAACGGGCAGAGCTCGGCGCTGCCCCCGAGCGCCGCAATCGCGTTCAACGCCTCTTCCGCAGCGGCTCGATTGCCACGGTAATTGACCAGGACGTGGGCGCCGGCGCGTCCGAGCGCGAGCGCGATCGCTTTGCCGATCCCTCGACTCGCGCCGGTCACCAGAGCGATCTGTCCCGCGAGACTCATGTTGGGCTATGCGGCGACCAATCTGGCCAGATCCGCAGGCGCTTCAAAATTTTCCGTTGCCAGCGCCGGCACGATGCGCTTGATCAGCCCACGCAGCACTTTGCCCGGACCAACCTCCACGATCCGGCTGCAACCCAACCGAACCATCTGCAGCACCGACTCTTCCCAACGCACGGGCTGCACGGCCTGCTCGATCAAGAGCGGTTTGACCCTGCCTGCGTCGAGGTTGGGTGCGGCCTCGACGTTCGTGACCACCGCGGTGGTAAACGGCCGGACCGCTACGCCGGATAACACTTGCTTCAAACCTTCGGCCGCCGGGCGCATCAACTGGCAATGAAAAGGCGCGCTCACGGGCAGATCCAGAACACGCTTGGCGCCGCGCTCTCTCGCAAGTGTCGCGGCCCGCCCCACCGCGTCTTTGGTCCCGGCGATCACAATTTGCCCGCCGCCGTTGTAATTCGCCGGCGCGACCACCTCGCCTTGTCCGGCATCGGCGCAGATCGCGCTTACCTCTTCCGCAGTCAAACCCAGGAGAACCGCCATGGCGCCGCTGCCGGCCGCCACCGCCTCCTGCATGAGCCGGCCGCGCTCGCGCACGACCTTGACGGCATCGGCAAAACCGAGCGCGCCCACGGCGACGAGCGCGCTATATTCGCCCAAACTGTGGCCCGCCACCAGCGCCGGCCGAAACTCGGTCTCGGATTGGAGAACCCGGAATGCCGCGATCGAAGCTGTAAGGATCGCCGGCTGCGTGTTTTCCGTGAGCTTCAGTTCCGCCTCCGGTCCATTGAAGCAAAGCTCGCTCAAGGCGAACCCCAGCGCGTCTTCCGCCTCGGCAAAGACGTCCTTTGCCAACCCGAACTGGCGGCACAGCTCCTGTCCCATGCCGACATACTGCGACCCCTGGCCGGGAAATACGAATGCGATCTTAGGATCCGCCACCGCGCCTCCGTTCATCGCTGTCACTGGCCGGCGACTTTTCGCTCATCGATTCGATCTTCGAGCGGAACCGGCGCCAAAGTTTTTGCGGCAGGCCCGGTTCCTTTTCGCCGGCGCCTCGATCCAGTTCAGCGAGCGCATCGGCGATGTGATGATTCATGTTCTGCTCGGCCGCGTCGCGCGCTTGGCGAATGGCGTTTTTGATTGCAAGCGGACTGGAACCGCCGTGCGCCACGATGGCGATGCCATCGAGTCCCACCAGCGGCGCGCCGCCGTACTCGGCGTAATCGAGCCGCCGGTAAGCTTGCGTGAAGGCAGTGCGGCTGAGTAAATAACCGACTCTCCCCAAGAGGTTTTCCTTAAACGCGTCCTTCAACACTTCACCGGCAAAACCAGCCAAGCCCTCCATGGTTTTGAGCGCGATATTACCGGTAAAACCATCGCAGACCACTACATCTACCCTGCCATTGAAGATGTCGCGCCCTTCGACGTAGCCGATATGATGGACTGGGATCGCGCCGATCTGTTCGCTTGCCGCACGGGTTAATTCGGTGCCCTTGCTCGGCTCTTCGCCGTTGCTCAAAATGCCGACCCTGGGCCGGTCGATGCCGAGCACTCTCTCGGCATAAATCGAACCCATGAGCGCGAATTGAAGCAGATGAATCGGCTTGCAGTCGACGTTGGCCCCGGCATCGACGATCACCGTGCCCTTTTCCCTACTCGGCACCACCACCAGGATCGCCGGGCGCGCCACCTGAGACAACGTGCCCATGACGAACATGCCGATCGCCATCATGGCGCCGGAATTGCCCGCGCTCACCAGCGCCTCGACCTCGCCGCGCTTCATCATTTCGAAACCGACTCGCAGGGACGAGTCCTTCTTGCGCAGCGCAACGCTCGGTGATTCGTGCATCGGCACCACTTGGGAGGAAGCGACAATGGGCAAATTGGGTGCGCCCGCATGTCTGGCGAGTTCCTGCTCGACAACGTCTCTTGGCCCGACCAAGACGATTTCGATGCCAAAATCTCGGGCGGCGAGAAGTGCGCCCTCGACCACCACTCCCGGAGCGTGGTCTCCGCCCATCGCATCGACAGCGATCTTCGGCATGGGATGAAGTCGAGTTAACCTTCTTCGGTTGCGATAGCGGCGCGGCCTCGGTAAAAACCGCACTTGGCACAGGCGCGGTGCGGCAACACGGTCTCGCCGCAGTTCGAGCAGGTGCTCCACTGCGGCTTGGTGAGATGATCATGCGCGCGGCGTTGATTCTTGACACGCTTTGAGGTTCTTCGTTTGGGTACGGGCATGGTCTTTCATTCTCCTGTTTCTGGTTTTGCCCCGGCTTGACGGAAACTTCGCTAAAAAGGCATTCCAAGGCGGCTGGGCTACCCCTGGGATACGCACATCCGTTTACGACGAATGATTCTGGCAACCGCTGGAACTAAAACGGCCTCAACGCCCGACCTTCAATGACCGAAAAGGCGCCATGCGGGGATCTTGTCCGGTGTTCGAGCAGTTGCAGTTGTCCCGATTGAGATTGGCGCCGCATTGATCGCAAAGACCGCGGCAGTTTTCGCCGCACAGCGGTCGTGTCGGTAAGGCCAACATCACCTGTTCCGCGATGAGCGGAGCCAAGTCGATCTCATCCGAGGAATAATGGCTGAGACCCAAATCTTCGCGACGCAACTCCTCCGCCCCGTGGTCGGATGTTTTATTTTCCGGCGTCAAGATGAAGTCAAATGATCGATCGAGCGGCAAGTCGAACTCTTCAAGACATCGGCCGCAGCGAGCGGTCAGCTGGCCGCGCAGCCGGCCGCGAAAAAAAAGGTCGGCGCCCGACCGGGAATATTCTAGATATACATCCAGAGTCGGCGGAAAGCCAAAATCCTGGTTGTTCTGGCGGTTGTAGAGATGGTTTAATTCCTCAACGCTTTCGGAGAAGTCGATCTCTTTTGGAGTTTGAGGAATCTCGTCGACGGAGATTTTCATCGGCGCTTGCGCGGGTGGTACAATGTTTTTTGAATATAGACAATTCCTTCCTGTTGTCAAGCTGATGGTCGTCATTGAGGCGTCGCAAGACCATGATTTATCGGCAACTTGTGGCGCGCCGGCAAATTCGCCCGCGAGCCCACCGCGGCGCCGCGCCTTGTCTCTGCGCGGTGTTTTTGTTAACCCTCTGTTGTTCATCTATGAGTTTGCCCATACCTCTGCAGAATCGCTGGCGCGGCAAACGTTTCAACTCGTACAATCGCGTGCTGCGCGACCGTTTCCAAGCGCGGGTTTTCAAGATCGGCCTGCGCTTGGACTTCACTTGTCCTAATCGCGACGGCAAGGTCGCGGTGGGCGGCTGCATTTATTGCAATAACGCCAGTCATACGCCGGAAAACTATCGCCCGCGCCTGTCGGTGACCGAGCAGCTCGAGCGCGGCGCCGAAGCGATCGCCAGGCGCCACAAAGCACAGCGCTTCATCGCTTACTTCCAGAGCTACACCAATACCTATGACGAAACCACCAGGCTCGAACGGCTCTATCGCGAGGCCCTCGAATTTCCTGGTGTGGTCGGCATTGCGATTGCGACCCGGCCCGATTGCCTCGCCGATGATGTCCTCGACTTAGTGGCATCCTTGGCCCGGCAAACGTATCTTTGGCTCGAGATCGGGCTCGAATCGATGGACGAGCGCATTCTCAAATGGGTGAATCGCGGCCACGGGCTGCGCGAATACATCGACGCGGTCGAACGCGCCAAGGCGCGCCGGCTGCAAGTCTGCACGCATCTGATCTTAGGATTTCCCGGCGAGAGCCGGGCTCAGATGCTCGCCGCTCCGACTTTACTCAACCGGCTCGCTGTTGATGGCGTTAAGCTGCACAATTTGCACGTGATCAAAAATACTCCGCTGGAAAAATATTACCTACTCGGCCAAGTGCCGCTTTTGAGTCGGGCTGAATACGTCCAACTGGTGATTGACTTTCTCGAACGCCTCGACCCTGAAATCGTCGTGCACCGGCTCTCCGGCGAAACTTACCGAGCAATTACGGTGGCCCCGGAATGGTCCGTTGACAAGATCGGCGTGCATAATGCGATTTTTAGGGCCATGGAAGAGCGCGACGCTTGGCAGGGTCGGCTCTTTTCTCGCGACCTGGCCGCGCAGGAACAACAGGCGGGTTTTGCCTGCAATCAAGGAGCAGAGCAGTGAACGGCCATCTCGGGTTAATTCATTCCATCTTACCTGCGACGGTGAGCCTCAACGTGCAAATTCCCGATAGTCATCCATCGGCGCGAAACTTGGGCTCCGAACGGGTCGGCTCGGGAACCATTATCGAGTCGGACGGCTACATCCTGACGGTTCATTATGTCACGATCGGTGCCTCTTCGATCGTCGTTACCCTCTCCGATGGTGAACAATATCCGGCGCAGATCGCCGCCCAGGACCAGGAAACCGGTTTATCACTGCTCAAAATCGCCGAGCGCGGTCTTCCCTATCTCAAGCTCGCTCCCCCGGATTCGGTTCGCCTCGGTCAGGAAGCGGTGATGATCGGCAGCGCCGGCCAGAACAGCCGGCGCGTTAGCGGCGGCTACGTCTCATCCCTCGATCCCTATGACGGCGAATGGGAATACATGATCGACAAAACCATTCGAGTCACCGCCTTCAATCCCGGCTTCGGCGGGTGCACGCTTGCCAACTTTCGCGGCGAGCTCATCGGCGTCGTGTCTTTGAATTTGAGCGAGGTGGGCAAATTCTCCCTGGCAATACCGATCGATTACTATCGGACGCATGAACACGAGTTGAAGCAGTATGGCCAGGTGCGCAGCCGTCCGCGTCGGCCCTGGTTAGGTGTCTACACTCAACCCATGGCCGGTCATGTGGTGGTCGGCGGGCTCGTACCCCATGGCCCGGCGGCGAAATTTGGCATGCGACAGGGCGATATTATTCTGTCTGTGGAAAAAAACGAGATCCGCTCGCGCCAGGAGCTGTACCAGGAGATGTGGAAGAAGCGTCCCGGCGAACGGATCTCGTTCAGGATCTTGCGTGATGATCAATCGCTGGATTTGGAGGTGGTCGGCGGCGACCGCGCCGATCGTTACAAGACTTAATCGTCGCCGCCAACCTTCTTGATCTCGCCTTTGCCGGTAATCCTTATTGCGATCGCCGGCGTATAGGCGTTCGGTTCGTAATTGATCATCCCTTTATCGCTCGCTTCTAAATCGCGCAGTTTGACCGTATTGCCGTTCTTTTCGATTTTCGTTTTATCGTCGACACCGACCACTTCTTCGCGCACTTTTCCCTTGCGCTCCACCTGGAAGGTAATCGTTCGCTGACCTACGGCGCTAATCACACCTTCGACATCGACTGCCTTGGTTTTGGCCGCTTTCGCCGGCTCGGTCTTTGCTGGATCGGTTTTCGCCGGCGCCGGAGCGACCGCGACAGGCGCCGGTTTTGGCGCCGGCTGCTCGTCCACAGAGCCGCACGCAATCGCCATTACGGCTATCAGCGAAGCGGCCAACGGCGAGGAAAATTTCTTCAGCCAGATTGTCATCACCATCCTCCTTGAAACACGCATCACGTCTACATGGAATGAAAAATAATTTTCCGCCGTTAAACCACAGGTGAGTTTACCTTGTCAAGGCGAAGCGCCGCTTCGGCGCGTTGAGAATTGGCGAAAACATCACTACTGTTTCCCGCAAATGGAGCGCGCCGGCAAAATCAGCAACAGCACCGTTTACCGTGTCATCTACGGGGACACCGATCAGATGGGGGTGGTCTACTACGCCAACTACCTTAAATGGTTTGAGAGCGGCCGCAGCGAACTTCTGCGCCAGATCGGCTTTCCCTATTCGAGCATCGAGCGGCAAGGGTTTCACTTCCCCGTCACCGAAGTCAGCTGCCGCTATGCGCAGCCGGCGCGCTATGACGATCTCGTCCGAATTGAGACGACGCTCACCGAAGTCGGCCGCGCCTCGCTTTCGTTCGGCTACCGCATTTCGCGATCATCCGACAGTACCGTCTTGGCTACCGGCGCCACCCGCCACGCCTGCACGGACTCAATGGGCAAAGTTACCCGAATCCCGGCGCTGCTGGCGCGGGCGATCGAACATGGAGGATCATGATGACGGACGGCGAGTATTCGGAAGCTTTATTGAACCTTGCCGGGCGCGACGAGAGTGTCCATCAGCGTACGGATACTGCTGAGCTCTTCGAGATGTAGAATCATATCGGCGGCGCGGCGTGCTCTTGCTTCGCCGACGACCTCGTCCGCGAGGGCATGAAATTTCTTGGCGATCTCGGCTTCGCCGACAGGATTCCGGGTATGGCCGGGTCCGTAAGGAATGACCGCTCGCCGAGTTTCTCCTCCGCGCAGTTTGATCTCGACCGCCGCGCCCATTCGCTTCGGCAAATGATCATCGCGATGAAACGTGACTTTTTTCATCAGCTCGACGACCGCTGGTTCCTTGAGCTTATGCTCTTCGAAGTGAGGCAGCCAGACCGTCCCGTCGAGAAACACCCGCGACACACAATAACTCACGCTGTGGTCCGCATCTTCGCGCGTCGATACGCCGGACTTTTGAAACCGCAATTGTTGGGTGTAGCCGAATTCGCTGAGATAGACGTCAATTTTTTCGATCTCCGCAGGCTTGATGCCCTGCCGATGAAGCTCCACGGCGGCGGCGATAGGCGCTTGAGCCACGAACAAACAAGGCCAGACCTTGATGCAGCTGCGCAGGATCGAAAACTGACCGTCCAGTCGACGCACAAAATCGGGTTCGAATTTTCCCACCACGACATTGCCGAAACCGTACGGACCGTCGATGACGCTCACTGGCCCGGTAACACCCGCTCGCGCAAGCAGAGCCGCGAAGGTCCCCATCTTGGCGCTCATCGCTTCGGCGGCGGCCTTCCACATCGACAATTGGCCACGCCTGACTTCGGCCAGCGTGTTGGCATGCGCCGCAGCGATCGCCAGAGCGTGCGTCAACTGAGAAATCGACAATCCCAATAGTTTCCCCGCCAGTGCGGCCGCCGAGTAATGCTCCAAGGTAGAATTATCCCAGCCTTCTTGCTGGTGCTCGCAGGCAGCGCGCAGGCGAAGCTGCATCTCGTAGGCGACGTTGGTGGCGAGAATGAGATCCTTGCCCGTGGCTCCGTTCGCCTCCCCTACGGAAAGCACCGTACCGATGTTGGTGCTGGGGTGGCTGCCCACATCGGTGTAATCATTAAAATCGAGATACCGTGCCGCCAACGAATTTATGAAGGCGCCGTACTCCGCTGAGGTGCGCCAGGTCGCTCCCAGAGGGGTGGCGAGCGGATTGCCGCCCTGCTCACGAGCAACCTGTCGCGCCAGGCGCACCGGCGCCGCATCCAACGCGGCCAGCGCGCAACCGACGGTATCCAACATGATCCGTTTCGTCAGCGTGATGACTTCTTGCGGCAGCGCCTCGTAGCGCAGCTCATAAACCCATCTCGCCATATCTTCAGCTACCGTCGCCATAATTTCGACCCTTACCTTGCGTATGTATCTGCTGTCAATGGAACGCCCAATTTCGGCTCAAGAATAAAAGTCGTTATCCGTGCTGTTCCGTCCGCACGGGCTGCGCCTGGAATCGATCCATCGCTGCAGCGATTTCAGCGCAGACTTCCGCATCGCTTTCAATTTGCGCTCTGCGCTGCAAAGCTTTTAGCGCCGAGTCCGTGCCGAGCTCGCCCAGCGCCCACGCCGCATGGCCGCGGACTAGAGGCTCTTCGTCATCAAGGGCCGCTGTCAGCGCCGGAACTGCTTCGCTACTGCCGATGTTGCCGAGCGCCACGGCGACATTGCGAAGCAAGCCGCGCCGCTTGGCCCGCAGAATTGGGCTGCCGCGAAATCGCCGCCGGAAATCTGCCGCGCTGAGCGAAAGCAGCGGGATCAATTCCGGGGCATAGAGACCCGGACGCGGCCCGAACGCGCGTTCCGCGGTCTCCCGCGCTTTGACGTTGTAAGGACAAACCTCCTGACAGATATCGCATCCGAATATGTGATTGCCAACCAAACGGCGCAGGTGGCGCGGCATGAAGCCCTTGAGCTCAATGGTCAAATAGGAAATGCAGCGCCGCGCATCGAGAATATACGGTCCGACGAATGCCTGGGTCGGACAGGCTTTGAGGCAGAGCTCGCACCGGCCGCAACGGTCGCGCAGAGGCCGGTCGTACGCGAGCGGCACATCGACGAACAGCTCGCCCAGGAAAAACCAGGATCCCTTGCGCGGCGAAATGAGATGGGTGTTCTTGCCGATCCAGCCGAGCCCGGCAACCCCCGCAACATCTCGTTCGAGCACCGGTCCGGAATCGACGAATGCGCGCCCCTGCACCGGGGCGCCAACCAGCGCGCCAATGGCCTCGCGCAGCGCCGCCAATTTGGCTCTCATGAGGTCGTGGTAGTCATCACCCCAGGCGTAACGCGAAACCCATCCGCTGGTCTGACGCGACAATGGGGGGCGCGGCGCCGATTTGTAGTAATTCAGTCCTAGCGAAATCACCGAGCAGGCCCATGGCGCGAGTTCCTCAGGGCAGCGCCTGAGTAGCTCCGTGCGCTTCATGTAATTGAGTTCGCCGGACAATCCCTGGCGCAGCCATTGAGCAAAGGACTGTTCGTGCGGCGGCGGCTGCACCGGCGAGATGCCGACCAGTTCAAAGCCGAGACGCTGCGCCGCGTGTTTGATCTCGTAGGATAATACCCTCGTGTCTCCCGCTGCTGCCGTTTTCATTGAGAAATGTGCTTCCTGCGAAACGCGGTGAAAAGCGTCTCAAAATAGACGCGGCGGCGAATTTAGGTCGCCTGGCTTGGAACGCAGCAGAATTGTTTCTGTGTTACCTTCGCGCCGTCGCGGGAGCTCGTCCTGCCGGTCAGTGGTAGGAAGCGCCTTCTTCGGGTTCGCCTTCGCCACCGTCGAGCAGCGGCTTGCGCCCGGCGAAACCGTCCTCGATGCGATGCCAGAAGCTTACCGTTGGCTCGCCGAGCTGCCAACACAAAAAAACCACTTCGCTGCCGAGCATACAGGGAAAATCGATGAGCCCCTGTTCGACCCCTTTGCAGATGCAGCCGTAGCCGTTGATCGCCTCGACCGACTGCTTGACTTGCTCGACCCACCGCGCCACCTCGGAGTCCTTGCCAAGCTGGGTCATGAGGTTGGGTGCGTCGGGATTGAGCTGTTCGCGCCGGATGACCGTTTCGCTGGCGTGCTTCAAGCGGCGGATGTCATCGAGAATCTTTTCAACGAGCGGCCGCACGACCGGCAAAAGCGCGTTCGCTTCATGAATCGTGAAGAGTCTCTGGTAATGGGGGTTCGATTCCATAAATCTCGCATTGGCTGGCGAGCCGCTCCAGGAAGCGGCTGCTAAATTTTCATCCCATCGCGCACTAAGCGCAACAGCGCGATATTGTCCGAGTGGCCGGTCATGCGCGCGGTGATCGCGGCGCGCAGTGGCCGGCCCAGCAGATAAAAATCACCGAGAATGTCGAGAATCTTGTGACGCGCGAACTCATCGACGAAACGAAGTTCCGTGTTGACGATTTTCTCGTCATCGATGAGAATGAAATTGCTCAAGCGGCCGCCGTTGGCAAGTCCCATATTCTGCAGCTTGGCGATATCCCGCAAAAAGCCAAAGGTTCGCGCCGGCGCAATTTCGGCTTTGAAAGACGCCGGCCCTTGATGGCAGTAGTGATATTCTTGTTCACCCACCGGTGCGGGATAGCGCATCAGGTAGCGCACCGAGAAGTCTTCGGCCGGCTCGATGCGGATCGACTCGCCGCCCTTGGCATCGAACTGATATGGTTTGTCGATTATGATTTCGGCCAACTCGGCATTCTCTTCGATAATCCCGGCTTCCTCAATTGCCTGACAGAACTCGAGCGCGGAGCCATCCATGATCGGCACTTCGCCTTGGACTTTGACCAGCAGGTTGGTAATACCGTAGCTGTGTAGGACCGCGAGCAGATGCTCCACGGTGCCAACGGCGAAGCCTCTGGAACGCAGTGACGTGGCATAGCCGGTGGAGCCGACAAAATCCAAATGAGCGGGCACGATCACGTCAGCCGAAATACCGGTAAATTGAATGCCGCTATTGGGTGCGAGCGGATGGAGTATCAAACCGGTTTTGACCCCCGAGTGCAGCCCTTGGCCGGACAGCACGACGCTTTTCTGCAGGGTTTTCTGTTTGACCCTGTGTGGCGCCGCCTTGCTTTTCGTCGGCGCCACCGGACGTAGGGCTTTCACCTTACGCGGCGCCTTGTCCGGCGGCGCTTCGCTAGAGACCGGCAACTCGCCGAGCGCCCGCTGCACGGTTGTCAGGAGTCCCTCTAAAGAAACCGGCTTTTCAATAAAGTCGAAAGCGCCGTATTTGGTCGCAGCTACGGCGGTGTGAATATTGCCGTGGCCGGAAACCATCACAACGTTGATCTCGGGTTCGTGGTTTTTGATCTCTTTGAGGAGACCGATGCCATCGACTTGCGGCATCCAGATGTCCAGCAGCACCAGCTCGGGTTTTTCGTCTCGGATCAGATCGAGGACGCGCGCGCCGTCCGCGGTATCAACCACCCGGTAGCCCTCGTCGCTCAAGACTTCGCGCACCGATTCGCGAACATCATCCTCATCGTCCACCACGAGTATGGTCTTCTGCAGCAATACTTCCTGCACCGGCCCTCCAGATTTCAATCAGGACGAGGCGTTCCGCTCCCCTGTTTCGAGCGCACCCGCGTTACACGGAAGAACGTAGCCTGGAGCTTGCTCGTGCCGCGCAATGGCAATCGAGCGCTATCCCATTTCGTCCATCTACCGATCGGATTCCGAGTGTAGCATTTTTTTGTCTAGCTCGCCCACCCCCATTTCCTCCACCGCCGGCAATTCAATGGTAAAACGGCTGCCGCGCGGCTGGTTGGGCAGCGCGCGAATATAGCCGCGATGATCCTCGATGATCTGGCTAACGATCGTCAAGCCGAGTCCCGTGCCGTTCTGTTTGGTGGAAAAATAGGGCTCGAATATTTTTCCGCGCAGCTCGGGCGCGAGACCGCAGCCGTTATCGGCAATTTCGAGAGTCACGATGCCCCGGCCGGAGTCGTAGCCCGTAGACAAACGGATCTCTCCTTGGCCGTCCACCGCCGCCACGGCGTTGTCCAATAAATTGATCAGCACGCGCTTCATCTGTTCGCGATCGAGCCGAACCCGGGGTATCGCCCCGGCGCGAAATTGGAAATCGATGCCGTTGTGTCCTTCTTTAAAGAGAAACAGAGCTTCGTTCACCACTTCATTGAGATCGGCGGCTGTCAACTGAGCGGAGGGCAAACGGGCAAACTGCGAAAACTCGTTGACGAGGGTTTTCAGCTCCTCGACCTGCTGGATGATCGTGCTCGTGCACTTGTCGAGAATCGCGCCGTCCGCCTGCAAGGTTTCGGCATAGCGTTTGCGCAGGCGCTCGGCGGAGAGCTGTATCGGAGTCAAAGGATTTTTGATCTCATGAGCGATGCGCCGCGCTACCTCGCGCCAGGCTTCCATGCGCTCCACCTGCTGGATCTGGGTGATATCTTCGAGGAAAATCATGATGCCGAGCCGTGAACCGTCCTCGTCGCACAGCGCCGCCGCGCTCACCAATGCGGTCAGCATTTGTTGCGGCAGGGTGATTTTGATTTCGCGCTCGACGTTTTGTTGGCCTTTGACGCTGTCGACGATCTCGCGAATCGGCCGCAAGGCATCGGTGCTGAAAACATCGCGATAGAGCCTGCCTACGGCAGCTTCGGCTCTCACCCCCAACATCCTTTCGGTGGCCTTGTTCCAGGTCGTGATCTTGCCTTGCGGATCCACCGACACCACGCCCGCGGCAATATTGGCGAGCAGCATTTCAACTGCCATGCCCCGCCGTTCCAGTTCAAGCTTGATCCGCTTCAGATCGCTGGTCATGTGATTGAACGAATTCATCAACACGCCGATCTCATCGTCGCCGCCCGCCTCGATCCGATAGTCCCAATTGCCCTGGGCCACCTCATGAGTGCCTTCGGCCAATTTCTGAATCGGCACGATGATCCCGCGTGACAGAAAGATCCCGCACCAGGTCGCTGTCAGGATCAGCACCAAAGTGATCAAGAACAGCGTCAGGATGTAACTGTTTTTGACCGGCGCCTTGAGGAAGGTGAGATGTTTGTACCCCTCGTAGGACTGAGAGATCTCCGATGCTCGCTTGCTGACGCTTCTCGGCACGAAGTAATCGACCGCCACGACGCCAATGATGCGCTTATCTGGATCGTACACCGGCGCGCCGCCGCGAATCACGTCTCCATCGCCGAGGGTCTGGGTCGTGGTGACTTCCAGCCCGCGCAATGCCCGGGTCAGGAATTCGCCCGGCGGCCTGACCGCCACGCCGGTCGGGACCTGATCATTGAATGCGACCACGAACGGTTCGCCGTCGGGTGAGAAAAGCGCCACGGTTCCGAGATTGTACTCCTGCTGTTTCTGGCGCACAAAATCCTTCAGCGCCGAAACCTGACGGGGCTCAAAAAGAGCTTCGCGGCTGATCGATCGACTGAGTTGGCGCGCATAGAAAATCGCGTTGTTGGCTGAGTTCTGGTAGTAGGTCTGGCCGATCTCCAGCGCCCCCTGCAATGCGCTCTCGACCTTGGCGTCGAACCAGCGATCGAACGAGCGTGTCAAAAGGCCGCCGGAGATCACGAACAGGAGCACGCTCGGCACCAGCGACAGCGCCACGAAGGCAAGCACCAGGCGCATCTGCAGCCCTGAGCCGAGGATCCGCCGTCGCCGCTCGAAAATCAATTTGACTAAGTTGCGCACGACCAGAAAAACCAACAGGCCGAGCAAAATAATGTTGATGTTGATGAGCAGGAAAAAAAAGATATTGCTGCCAAGCGGATATTCCGGCGAGACCTCCGGCAATTGAACTTCAAAGAAGGTCAGCGCCGCCAGCATGATGACGGTCACGAAAATGACGACCGCCTCGCGTTTGCGCCGTTTGGTTTCTTCGACTCGATAGACCTCGTCGACGGTTTTCGCGGTTTTCAGGTTTGCAGCGGTTTCCATTGTCGGCCTTGACGGTCAGACTTTATCCATACTTGGGGCGGCTCGCTCGCTTCGAATGGGTCCTCGTCGTGCATTGCGAGCGGCGGGAAAAAAACGGTAAAACCGCCAAAATTCTACCTTCTCAAAAAATAAAGGACAAGCGACACAATGACGCTGATCAGCAGGCAGGTAACGATCGGAAAATAGAACGAAAAGCGCTCGCGCTCGATGGAGATGTCACCCGGAAGCTGGCCGAGCCACGGAAGCCTCCCCGCCAAAGAGACAATGATCCCGATCACAACCAGCAGCAGACCGACATAGATGAGCGTCTTACCCAATCCTGCCATCGCCGTGCTCCACCCCTAAGTCATGCCCGACCCTTCGCCGCTCAGAACAAAGTGGGTTGTTTTTTTTCCTGTCCTGCGGCCGGGTCCCTTTGCTTGCGCCCGAAATGTTCAAAGGCCAACCGAGTCGCCATGCGCCCGCGCGGCGTACGCTGAATCAAACCGGCTTGGATCAAAAACGGCTCGTAAACGTCTTCAATGGTGTCCTTCTCTTCGCTGATAGCTGCCGCTAACGTTTCGACTCCCACGGGGCCGCCGGCGAACTTGTCAATCAATGTGAGCAGCAACAGGGTATCCATTTTGTCAAGGCCTAGGCGATCGACTTCCAGCATCTTCAGCGCCTCCACCGTCACCGCCTTAGTGATCTTGCCCTCGCCTTTGACTTGGGCGAAATCTCGCACACGGCGCAGCAGCCGATTGGCGATGCGAGGCGTGCCGCGCGAGCGCGCTGCGATTTCGGCAATACCCTCTGCATCCTCTTTGACGCCGAGGATCGCAGCCGAGCGCCTGAGAATCTGCCCGAGCGCCAACGCATCGTAGAAATCGAGGCGAAAACTTTGACCAAAGCGGTCGCGCAGCGGCGAAGTCAATAAGCCCGATCGCGTGGTGGCGCCGATGAGCGTAAAGCGCTTGAGCGGCAGCTTGATGGATTTCGCAGCCGGCCCCTGCCCGACTAGAATATCGATCTCGTAGTCCTCCATGGCGGGATAGAGGACCTCCTCGACGACATGGTTCAAGCGGTGAATTTCATCGATGAACAGCACGTCGCCGTGGTCGAGATTAGTCAAGAGCGCGGCCAGATCCCCGGCGCGCTCGATGATCGGACCCGAGGTGGCTTTGATATTGACGCCCATTTCGCGGGCGATGATGTAGGCGATCGAAGTCTTGCCTAAACCGGGCGGTCCGTGGAAGAGAATATGATCCAGCACGTCGCCGCGCGCACGCGCCGCCGCGATCGCAACTTTGAGATTTTCTTTCACCGGTTCTTGGCCAACGTATTCGTCAAAGCCGCGCGGCCGCAAGCTCAATTCAAAGCCGCTGTCTTCCTCGGTTCGGTGCCCGTCAAACATCGTCATCAACATTTACGCAGACTGTAAAAATGCCAATTGCACAATGATTTAAAGTCCCACCCTCGATCATATCTTGGAAAGCGGATGTGCAGGCTACTCCTCCGCAAGAATCCGGGTTCCCGCGTGCACGGCAGCCGAGCAATCACCGGCTTTCACGTTCCCTGCGCAAAGGTAAGCTCATGAAGCCCTTGTGCCCGAATGGCTCGCGGGGCGCTGTTTTACCGTCGCCTAGTGACTCATCTGTCGCAAGGTTTCGCGCAGCACGTCTTCCAAGGATGCAGCGCCGTTTTTAACCACCTCGCGCACGGTCTTTTCGATCTCAGGCTTCTTATAACCTAGATTGATCAAGGCGGAAACCGCGTCCTGCATGGTTTGCAAGGGAGCTGCAGGCGCATCGGCGCTATCGCTGCTCGACGCTGGTAACGTGGCTAATTTGTCTTTCAACTCGACGATCATCCGCTCGGCGAGTTTTCGCCCCACTCCCGGAATAGCCAGCAAACGCAGCTGATCGCCGTTCTTGAGCGCTCGGATCAGTTCGTCGGCCGCTATGCCCGACAGTATATTGAGCGCTAATCTCGGACCGATACCGGAAACCGCCATGAGCAGCAAGAACACCCGCTTTTCTGCGGCATCGTGAAAGCCGAAAAGTTGGAGCGCATCTTCACGGACGTGGGTGTGAATCTGTAGATTCAGCGGCGTGCCGATCTCCGGCAGCCGATAAAAGACATTGAGCGGGATAAATACCTGATAACCGACGCCACCCACATCGATGATTACTTCGCCGGGCTGCTTATGCGCGAGCTTGCCGCTAATTTGTGCGATCATCGCTGCATTGGTCTTTTAGGCTGATTCAAGAGAGCCACGCCTTAAAACTCCCTCGCCCGGCCGGCAGAGGGTTGCGTCCCGGGCTCCGCCACCCACCCCTCATGTCATCGCTCTCCCCAAAAGGAGAGCGAGGCGTTAAGGACCGGTTTCTCAGCCATCGCTGGGCGAAAGCTCATGATGAGCGTGTCGTAACAACCGACCTGTTCGCGCTATCGTATGCCTCGGCCGTTCGGATGCAGCGGTGTCGGTTTTCGCGATAATGCCTCGGCTAGGCGGTTTTCGAACGATCGGCGATTCAGGTCACAGATCGCCGCCGCCAGTGCATCCGCGGCATCGACCGGCACCGGGTCGGCAACGCGCAACAGCGAGCCGATCATCATCTGCACTTGCTGTTTGGTCGCGTGGCCGAAACCGACGACTGCGGATTTGATCTCGACCGCTGAGTATTCATGCACTCCGACGCCGTGCTCGGCGGCGGCCAAAAGCGCGACGCCGCGGGCCTGACCCAGCTTCAACGCGCTCTGCACGTTGCGCGCGAAGAAGACTCTCTCCAAACTGATCGCATCCGGGCGGTATTCCAGCAGCACCTTGCTGAGCGCCTGATAAATCCGGCGCAAGCGCACCGCCTGCGGTTCCGCCGACGACGCATGGACAGTGCCGTAGCCGACATGGCGGAGCGCGCCGCCGATCGCCTGCACTACGCCCCAACCCGTTACGACCGTGCCCGGATCGACGCCTAGAATCACCCGCGGCGGCGCCGCTTTGATCGGACCGCTCACTGCGCCGAGTGCACCTTTTCCATGAGTTCGTCGGAGATGTTGAAATTAGCCGAGACGCTCTGCACGTCATCATGATCTTCCAACTCTTCACTGAGTTTGAGAATCTGCTCGACGTGTTTGGCATCGATATCGACGGTGTTTTTCGGCACGAGGGTCACCTGAGCGCTGCTGACCGGGATTTTTTCATGGTCCAAGCGCTCCTTGACGGCATGAAAATCCTCGGGCGTTGTCACCACCTCGAAAATCTCGCCTTCATCGCGGATATCATCGGCTCCAGCGTCGAGCGCCACGGTCATCAGACGCTCTTCATCCACCTGAGATTTCTCGATGGCGATCAGGCCTTTTTTCTCGAACATCCACGAAACACAGCCGGTTTCGCCCATGTTGCCGCCGTGCTTCGCAAACAGACGGCGCAGCTCCGATACGGTACGGTTCTTATTATCGGTCAGCACCTGTGCAATGATCGCCGCGCCACCGGGCCCGTAACCCTCATACTGAATTTCTTCGTAGGTCACACCTTCGAGTTCACCCGTGCCCTTTTTGATTGCCCGGTCGATGTTTTCACTCGGCATGCTGTTGCTGCGGGCTGTGAGTACCGCCGTGCGCAAGCGCGGATTGGCGTTAACGTCACCTCCGCCCATGCGTGCGGCGACGGTGATTTCCTTGATGAGTTTGGTGAAGATCTTACCGCGCTTGGCGTCTTTGGCGGCCTTTTTATGCTTGATCGTACTCCACTTCGAATGACCGGACATGCTTAAGGCACTCCTTCTTGCTTGCTCGTACGCTAACACAAACGCCCGCGCCGGTAAACGGTCCCGAGCGCCCACGCAACCTCGAACTTTTCCCGATCCCTGTAGATAGCGGCTAAGACTTTCCTCGATAAATGCTTTTGGCTATACTCGCGCCCTGATGTCACGACCGGCTAAGAAGGCTCGGACCGATCGTCGTTTGCCCGACTTGCGCCGGGGCCTACTTGCCGCCGTCCTCTTGATCGCCAGCGGCTGTACGCTGCCGGCCTCTAAGGTCGCGCTCCCGTCTTTGCCTCAAGGACGCCTCAGCCAAACCGGCATCGCCTCCTGGTACGGACCGGGTTTTCACGGCAAAGCCACTGCAAGCGGCGAAATCTACGATCAAAACGACCTCACCGCAGCACATCAAACCCTGCCGCTCGGCAGCAAAGTTTTGGTTACTAATCTGGAAAATGGCCGCGCCATCGAAGTCTCGATCAATGATCGCGGACCTTTCGCCAAGAACCGCATCATTGATCTCTCCTACGCCGCGGCGCACTCGATCAACATGGTCGGCCCAGGCACGGCGCTCGTGCGCATCGACGTAGTCAGCAGTCCGGTAGGCCTCCAAGCGATCCGTCCGACGCTGGACTACACCTTGCAGCTCGGCTCCTTCACGCAATGGGAAAACGCGCAGCTGTTGCGTGAGCGCATCGCCCAATCTTTTGGCGGCGTAAAGATCGAGCCCCTGCACGCCAAAGACGTCATCTATTACCGTGTCCAGCTCGGCCATTTTTCCAATCGCAGCGCCGCCGAGGAACAGGCGCGGGTCCTAAGCCAGGCGGGCTACTCGGTCGTTATCGTGGAGAAATAAGTGGATGATCTCGGCTTGCCTGCCGGTGCGGCTTGGCGCCGCCATGCCAGGACCGGCGGCACGGTTGCATTGTTATTCCTACTGACCCTCGCCGGCTGTTTAACCCAGGAGCCCGAACCGCTGTTTCGACCCGCGCCCGAGGGCTTTGCCGCACTAGCCCAGGACATCGCCAAGTTTCGCAATCTTTCTTTCAAGCGGGCCATTGCGCTCGCCCCAGGCTTCTTCGAAAACGCCTTCGGCAATGACTCCACCGGTCCATTACGGCTCAATTATGTCGAAGAGGCCTATAAAAGAATCGGGCTCCTGCCCCACGATGCGAATCTCGCTGCCGCGTTGGCTGCGTTTAGCCGGCTGGAAGTTCTTTTCAGCTACGACAGCGCTCAAGCGGCCGTGACCATAGCCCCGGCGGCAGCGAAGCTTGGGGCTCCGTTCAAAGTGAGCGATCCGACCTTGGCGCGCGAAGCACCGCTCGGTTTTGCGGTCGTCGCAGCGCTGCAGGAGCAGAACTTTCATTGGCAGGACAAACTCCGGACGGCTTTTCTGGAAGATCAGCGATTGGCTTTGCGCGCGCTCGCCACCGGCGATGCTGTCGTTACCCTCATTGCCAGAACCGTGAACAGAACCGATCTGACCAGCGCCGATTTGGCTCTTGGCGAGCGATTCGCCGCCGAACTGGAGAAAACCGCGGTCCGGCTCCCGGCGTTTTTGCGCGAGCAAATCCCTTTTCGTTACCGTGAGGGCAGCCGTTTTGTGCTTTGGGCGTTGAAGACCAGGGGCTGGCCCGGCGTCGATGCGCTTTATGACAAGCCGCCGGTCTCGACCGCGGTGCTGCTTCATCCGGAGAAGTATTTCGTAGCGGGTGAGCAGCCGTTGCGATTCTATCCTGCGGCTCTGCTCAGGCGCGCCGCGGACGGCATCCTGGTCGAGCAGAGTTTGGGAGAACAGTTGGTACGCAGCCTGCTTGCCCCCTCGGCCGAGCCCCGGTCAGTTAATGAAATCGCCGCCCAATGGCGCGGCGACCAGCTTTTTGCCTTTCAGGATGACACGGAAACCGTCACGGCTTGGTACAGCGCTTGGGCCTCGCCCGCTCACGCCTTGACGTTCTTGCGCGCCTACCGAGCGGTCTTGGAACGGCGCCAAGGCATCCGCTTCTCGAGTGCGTCAGAACCGTCGATGCCAAATGCGTTGAGCGGCAGAATGCGCGATCAGCGCGGCGCTTGGCTCGCCGCACAGGGAACGGTCGTGCTGTTTCTCAGCGGTATCTCCCCGAAACGGCTGCGCGACCGTGTTCAGGACGCCTGGCGCGATCTCGAAATCGATGTAGACTCTACGGCGATTCGTTTTGACTCGGTTCGACTAAGGAAAAAGCCGGCCTATGAATCGCTCAGCAAATGGTAACGGGCGCCCTCGCGTTTGATTCTTCCTTCACGCAGCAACTTTTCCAAATGCGCCTGCACCGAAAACTCGGCCACTCGCTTGAGAGCGGCCGATACGTCGATGTAAATCGATTCGGTGATATCGCCGATCGTGTGCCGGCCGTTTCGCAAGGCCGTAAGTACTTGCTGCTCGCGCTCGAGACGGTGTTTGATGTACTCGCGGACTTTAGCCTCAGGTTTGCCGATAAGCGGTCCATGCCCGGGCAAAATGAGGCTCATTTCCAGACCGAGCAGGCGCTCGAGGCTTTTCATGTAATCAGTCATGTTGCCGTCCGGCGGACGGATCACCGCGGTACCGTAACCAAGAATATTGTCGCCGCTGAATAAAACTTTGTCGCCGCTCTCGTAAAAACAGCAGTGCCCTGATTCATGTCCCGGTGTGTGCAGAACGCCCAGCTCGCCGCCGCCAAAAGGAATCCGATCGTTGTCGTCGTATTGAAAGTCTTCGCCGCCGAGATATCCCCTCCGCGAACGATGAATGCCAAGCTTCGCGCCGCAGCGTTTGCGCAGCGCCAGGGCGCCGCCGCAGTGATCGCTGTGAATGTGGGTGAGCAAAATCTTTTCGATCTTTTGGATGCCCATCGCCTCGGCTTGCTCGATGATGCCGTCCATGTTGGAATCGGCGCTCAGCGCCACATCGATCACCAATCCAGCGCCCTTACCAACGACATACTGATTGGTGCCTTGGAGCGTCATGATGCCCGGATTGTTGGCGGTAAATTTTCCGATCTGCGCCGGTGCGCTCATTGTGGCCGTCCCCTCGCCGGCGCTCGCCGCGCCGGGCAATACTCTATCGGCAAAAAAAAACGCTAGCGCACTTTTCCCCAGTCTCGACAGCGCTTCGCGTCGATCCATACAGGTCACGTGTTGCCTCTAGCGTTCGGCTTGCGGCGCGGCAGCATCACGACCTTACACGCCAGACGCTGCCTTAATTTTGCAGCAGCTGCCTCAACACGTACTCCAGAATTCCGCCGTTGCGGTAATAGTCCAGTTCCGCCGGCGTATCGATCCGGCAGATGACTTTGAACTCGCTGACTTTGCCGTTGTCCGCGGTCGCTCTGACGGATAGCTCTTGGCGCAGTTTCAAATCCGGACCGATACCGGGAATATCGAATTTTTCGAAGCCGGTGAGGCCGTGCGTGGACAAATTTTCACCGGGCTTGAAGACCAGGGGCACGATCCCCATGCCGATCAAATTGCTCCGGTGTATGCGCTCGAAGCTTTCGGCGATCGCCGCCCGAATGCCGAGCAAGCGCGGTCCCTTGGCCGCCCAGTCCCGCGACGAACCGGACCCATACTCTTTGCCAGCGATGACAATCAACGGCGTGCCTTCCTTTTGATACTGCATCGCCGCATCATAGATTGACATCGGTTTCTTGTCCGGCAGGTGCACCGTGACGCCGCCTTCGGTTCCGGGCGCCAGCATGTTTTTCAAGCGGATGTTGGCGAACGTGCCGCGCATCATCACTTCGTGATTGCCGCGCCGGGCGCCATATTGATTGTAGTCTTTAGGCAACACATCGTGGTTGGTAAGATAGCGCGCCGCCGGTCCGTTTTTTTCGATAGCCCCGGCCGGCGAAATATGATCCGTTGTCACCGAATCGCCGAGCAGCGCCAACGCGCGGGCACCCAGGATCGGCCGGATCGGAGCCGGCGTCTTCGCCATGCCGTCGAAATAAGGCGCCTCGCGCACATAGGTCGACTGCATGTCCCATTGGAACAATTCGCCTTGGGGCACAGGCATGCTCTTCCAACGATCGTCGCCTTCGGTGGCCTGGCTGTATTCCTTTTTGAACATCTCCTGGCGCACCGACTGATTCATCACCGCTTGGACCTCCTGCGGCGTCGGCCAGAGATCCTTCAGATAGACGGGATTTCCAGCGCCATCTTGGCCCAAAGGATCGTTGTACAAATCGACATCCATGCTGCCCGCGAGCGCGTAGGCCACCACCAGCGGCGGCGAAGCGAGATAATTGGCGCGCACGCTGGCATGAATCCGCCCTTCGAAATTGCGGTTGCCCGAAAGCACCGCCGCAGCCACCAGATCACCCTCCTGAATGCCGTTAGCCACCGGCTCTGGCAACGGTCCGCTGTTGCCGATACACGTCGTGCAGCCATAGCCGACCACGTGGAAGCCGATTTTTTCCAAGTGCGGCAGCAGGCCGCTGTCCTTCAAATATTCCGTAACCACGCGAGATCCCGGCGCAAGGCTGGTTTTGACCCAGGGCTTGCGCTTGAGTCCCTTTTCACCGGCCTTTTTCGCCAGCAATCCAGCGCCGATCAATACCGACGGATTTGATGTATTGGTGCAGCTGGTAATCGCCGCAATAACCACTGAGCCGTGTTTGAGGTCGAATTGGTCGCCGTTCCATTGCACGGCAACCTTCTTAGCCGGATCTTTGGTCTTCATCAGCGACGGGAGCGCCTCGGCAAACGCCTTCTTGCTTTCGATAAGCGGGATTCGGTCTTGCGGCCGCCGCGGTCCGGAAATACTCGGCACTACGGTGGCAAGGTCCAACTCCAGAGTGTCGCTGAACATCGGATCGGGCGACTGATCGGTGCGAAACATTCCCTGCTCTTTGGCGTAGCTTTCGACCAACTGGATCAATTGCGGCTCGCGCCCGGTTAAACTCAAATAATGCAGCGTCTCGTCGTCAATGGGAAAATAACCGATGGTCGCGCCGTATTCCGGTCCCATGTTGCCGATGGTGGCTCGGTCTGCGAGGCTTAGACTCGAAAGCCCTGAACCATAGAACTCGACGAATTTCTCGACAACCCCCTTTTTGCGCAACATCTGCACGACCGTAAGCACCAAGTCGGTCGCGGTCGCGCCGGCCGGCAGTTTGCCGTGCAGCTTGAAACCGATGACCTCGGGGATGAGCATGATGATGGGTTGACCGAGCAGCGCCGCCTCTGCTTCGATGCCGCCCACGCCCCAACCGACGACGCCGAGTCCATTGATCATCGGTGTGTGAGAATCGGTGCCCACGACGGTGTCCGGATAGGCAAACACACCCTCCTCCTTCTTGGCGCGGAAAACCACCGGAGCGAGATATTCGAGGTTGACCTGATGGCAAATGCCCACATCGGGAGGGATGAGCCGGAAGTTATCGAATGCCATCTGACCCCAACGGAGGAACGCATAGCGCTCGACGTTGCGCTGGAACTCGATCTCGGAATTTTTGTGAAACGCGTCGCTCGAACCGAAATAGTCGACCTGAACCGAGTGATCGATCACCAGATCGACCGGAGCCAGCGGATTGATCTTTTTAGGATTGCCGCCGAGACGCTTCATCGCCTCGCGCATCGCAGCCAGGTCTACCACGGCGGGCACCCCGGTCAGGTCCTGCATCAAGACCCGCGCCGGCATGAAGGCGATTTCTTTATCGGACTTGATCTTTGGGTTCCAGTTCGCGAGCGCTTCGATATCGGCCCTGTTGACGTGATGGTTGTCCTCCTGCCGGAGCAGATTTTCCAAGAGAACCTTCAGCGATACCGGTAGTCGCGAGATATTTTTAAAGCCGGCTTTCTCGAGCAAGTCCAGGCGAAAGATGTCGTAACTTTCGCTGCCGACCGTCAGCGCCTTACGCGTGCCGAAACTATCCAAACACTTCTGTGCCATGGGCTCTCCTTAGTAGCTTGTGCGTGGCCTAATTTGTAGCTAGGGGACAGTCATAAAGCAACAGCGCAGAAAATGGCAATTGGATGATGGACGTTGAAGATGAAACTTTTTTCCCCTGACCCGGGCTATGCGTCACGCGCCAATTGCAACGATGAATAAACCTGCGCTATGGTCGTCTCTTCGGAAGGAGGTCACCATGCCCCTGGCAAGAGTGCGCGGCATCAACATGAATTACCGAGTGCTCGGCAGCGGCGGACCTTGGGTCGCGCTTTCACCCGGGGGGCGGCGCGACATCAGCGGCATCGAGTTGATCGCTGGTAAAGTCGCCGAGCAAGGTTACCGCGTTGTCATCTTCGACCGCCGCAACACCGGTGCCTCAGATGTGGTAATCGACGGCGACGAATCCGAGTATGAGATTTGGGCCGACGATGTCCACGAGCTGCTGAAACAACTGGGGGCGTTGCCCGCCGTGGTCGGCGGCAGCTCGTCCGGCTGCCGCACCGCCTTGCTGTTCGCGTTGCGCCATCCGGAAAGCGTCCGCGCATTGCTGCTCTGGCGCGTTACGGGCGGCCGCTTTGCGTGCGAGCGTCTGGCGGAAGAATATTACGGCCAGTTCATTAACGCGGCCGAAAAAGGCGGCATGGCCGCCGTGTGCGCGATGGAGCATTGGCGAGAGCGCATTGAGGCCAATCCAGCCAACCGCGACGCGCTCATGAAGATGGAGCCGGCGCGCTTCATCGCGGTGATGTCGCGCTGGCGCGAATATTTCCTCAACGGCGCCGATCTGCCGGTGATCGGCGCGACCGAGGCCGACTTGCGTTCCGTCAAAGTGCCCGCCTGCATCGTACCGGGAAATGATCGGACGCACGGACGCGAGACCGGTGAAAACCTGGGCCGTCTGCTACAGAAAAGCGAAGTGCACATTCTGTTTCCCAAACACTATGACGAACCGCTCAGCCCGCGCGAAGAGTGGGACGAAAAAGCGGGCGAAATGGCGCAACTGTTCAACGATTTTCTAAAGCGTTCGAACGTAGCCTGATATTGAGAGCGCAAAACCGCCGTTTCGCCGCAGACCTCAGAGAGAGCGCCGAGATTGACAATGGCCCGCTCAGTGCTCTCGTTGGGCAAGGACAATTCCGATAACATCGACTAACCTAGGAGCCGTAAATGATCGAACCGCTCGACGCAGTGAAAGACAAGATGGTGATGGTCGCCAAGGTACTGCAGCATCAAGGCGTCGTAGACGGCTATGGCCATATTACGGCGCGCCTCCCGGACAACCGAATTCTGAGTACGCCGCATATGCCGCCGGGCAAAGTCGCGGTGCGCGACCTGATCATTCTCGATGCTGACGGCAAAAAGCTCGAAGGTTTCGGCGATCCCAACGGCGAGACCGCTATGCACACCTCGATCTACAAAGCCCGTCCCGATGTGCGGTGCATTCTGCACTGCCATGCCGACGAATTGGTTGCAGTCGCCGCCACCGGCCAGGAAATAAAGGTCATTGCCAATTGTGGCGTGGCATTTTACCGGGGCACGCCGATCTACGACTCACCGGTTCTGATCCGCAATCAGCAGCTCGGCGACAAAGTCGCAGCCGCCTTGGGCGATAAAGTCGCTGTGCTGCTCCGCGGCCACGGCGGTACCGTAGTCGCGGCGAGTCTCGATCAGCTCCTACGCCATGGCCTCGATCTCGTCCGCAGCGCTAAAATTCAAATCATGGCCGCGCCGCTCGGGCCGGTAAAAGTTCACTCGCAGGAAGAATGCGAAGCGATGGTCCGCAACGAGCGCCGCGCCGATGTCCATCGCCGCTTTCTTGACTACTATGTTTCTGAAGTGGTCGACTGACTGACTCGACGAAACGTGATCGCCATGGCCGATAACAATCCTTTCGCCGCTGCCAGACCAAATTTGAAGACCACAGCCGCGGCGGCCAGATTCGTTGAAGAGGTCTCGTTTGACGCCATTCCCGCCGATGCGCTACACATCGGCAAGCGCTGCCTTCTCGATGGTCTCGGCCTTCTCATCGCCGGCTCCGAAGAGCACACGGTGCAAATCCTCGCCGACGAAGCGGAAGAGACCGGCGGACGGCCGGATGCCCTGCTTTTGAGCCGCGGCAAAACCAAAGTCCCGGCGCCGACGGCGGCGCGCGTGCTCGGCACCGCCGGCCACGCTCATGACTGGGATGATAGCCAGGTCAGCGTCGATCCGGCCCATGTCTATGGTTTGCTGACGCATCCGACGATCCCGCCGTTGTCGAGCGCTCTGGTCATGGCGCAAAAACTCGGCCCTGTCGACGGCCAAAACTTTATGCTCGCCTTCCTCACCGGCTTCGAAGTCGAGTGCAAAATCTCCGAGTGGATGCTGCCAGAGCATTATCTGCGGGGCTTTCACTCGAGCGGCACCGTCGGAACGTTCGGCGCCTTCGCGGCCGCGGCGAAACTGCTGGGGCTCAGAGGCGATCCGTTGCGCAGCGGCTTCGGTATCGCCGCCAGCTTCGCCGCCGGTATCCGCTGCAATTTCGGCACCATGACGAAGCCGCTTCACGTCGGCCGCGCCGCCGAGAACGGCGTCACCGCCGCGCTGCTCGCCGCGCGCGGCTTCACCGCAGATCCCGATGCTCTCGACGGTCCCTGGGGCTTTTACGCGGTCCACGGAGGCGGCGTGAGCGCGGAAAAAGTTTCTCAAGAGTTCGGGAAACCCTGGGCCATTGTCGAGCCGGGTGTCTCGATCAAACCCTATCCCTGCGGCGTGCTCACGCACCCGACGATCGACTTGATGCAAAAAATGATCGCTGACAACAATGTGTTCCCCGACCAGATCGAATCGGTGACTGTTTACGCCGGCTCGAATATTTTGAATCCCATCCGCTACCCGATTGCGGCCAATCATCTTCAAGCGAAATTCTCACTTCCCGCGGCCCTGGCGATGATCGCGCTGGCCCGCAAAGCCGGCAAAAAAGAATTTTCCGACGAATTCGTCGGCTCGCCACCGATGCAAGCGATGCAAAAACGCATCACCACCGAGCTCGATCCTGCCATCGAACAAATGGGCTTCGACAAAATGCGCTCGCGCATTGCGCTCCGGTTAAAAGACGGCAAGATCATCGACGGCTGGGCCGACGAGCGCTACCGCGGCGGTCCGGAGAACCCCCTAAGCGACAGCGAGCTGGAAGCGAAAGTTCGTTCTTGCTGTGAAGGAGTTTTGAACGAGCGGCAGCAGGCCGCTCTCATCGAAGCCGGCAGATCGATCTTAAAATTGCCGGACACGAACCGATTGCCGCAATTGCTGAACCGTCTGGATTAAGTTTATTAAACCCGCCGATCACTTGCCCAGCGGCGCTGCGCCCTGCAGCCGATAAATCGCGCCGTCCGATGCCGCTTTAATTTTCGCCAGCGGCAGATTGGCTTCAAGCTCTTCGATCGAGGGCAGATACCAAAGCCGATCTTTATCGTTGAAATAAATCAGCACCGCATCTTTTTGAAGTTGCGCCCCCAGCGCGGCGATGTTTTCTGCATAGTGCTCGTTGGGGTGGCGAGTCCAGGGATGAACTTCATGAGGAATCATATTCGCTCGCCTGCCGGTCAGCGTGAAGATAAAATCGGGCGCATTGCTGATGAGCGGCATCGGAGCCGGCGCCTCCCGGGCGAATTCGATCAGCTCCGAGCGGCGCCAGCTTTCGGTGCTAAAACCGATGCCAGTCTCGTAACTAAGCTTCATCCATAGGACGCCGTTGATCATTTGCAATGCCAGCAAGCCTATCATCACGCAATCGAAGGTGAACCAGCGCCAGGATTTCTCTGCGCGCGCGCACCTGAGCCACGCTGTCAGTATCGCCAATGCGACAATCATCACGGCGACGTAAGGCAACGCCATGGTGCGGGTATCGAAATAGAGCGGCTGATCGTTAAATGAAAACGAGATAAATAAAAAGGCCGCGTAGCCGATGACGCAGTAAATCATCAGAAGAGGATACCAGGACTTTGACCAATCCAGGTGTCTCCCTAGCCAGCCCAGAATGAGGAGAATCGTTAATAGAAACAATCGAGAAGGCCAAGTCGCGCCCTCCACTACGACCGCGGGCAATAACCATTGCGCCGCCGTGTCCAGAGAAGGAAGCAGATCCGCCAGCCCCGGCAAATGAAATCCGAACGTGCGGTTAACCGCATTTCCCGCCAGCAAGTAATTTCGTGTCACCCAAAGGAGTAGGGGGAGTGCCGCCAACACCGAAAAGACCACCGCATCTTCAAAGCGCCGGCGCCAAGAACCCCGGCCGCAGAATAGAATCAACGCGGCGCCGGTCATGCCGAACGCGACGCCGACGTACCGCACCAGACAGCTCATGCCGGTCCCCAGCGCGAACCAATAGAGAGACGCTCGGTGCGCATCCTGCAAGTATCGGGCTAAAAAGCAAAAGCTCAAAAGGATCAAAAAAATGAAGGGCGGTTCGGAAAGTGCTTGCGTGTTGATGTACACCATCGGAAATCCGGCAAGAGACAAAAACGCCGCTACAACTGCCGCGCCGAAAGACTCGGTGGCACAATAGACGATGTGCGCAATGATGAGGGTATTGGCGGCCGCGAAGAAAACGCTCACCCAGCGTGCTGCTTCGAGGGCGTCCAGCCCCGCCACCCCACATAAGGCAATCAACCATGGATAACCGGGCGGATACTGAGTGATGGGAGAAAGCTCGCCGATGTCGCTCAGAAATTGGAACCCCTCACCGGCCAGGAGATAGCGTGCCGCGCCGACGTAAACGATGGAATCGCTAAAGAGCCCGATGCCCCAGCGCGTCGCGAGCACAAGCAGCGCGGCGCCAACTAATGCCACTGCGGAGACTGCGAGACGGACGTTGCGGCAGTTCAGTAGCCCAGCTTGGCTTTGCAATTCTTCGGTGCGGGCTGAAACGGCCATCGGGATATTTTAGTTTTCAACGCTCTGAAAAGGAATCAAAAAGATTGCCTGGCGGCGAATTCCGTGCGTGTCGGGCTGCCAGTCGCCAGATTTTGAAGCTCTTGCAGCTCAAGGATTTCCCAGATAACTAAAAGGATCGAACAGACCCCCTGAAGATGAGTTCCGAGGGCCCTAATAAGGACATTTTATGGCAGAGACCATCAAAAAATCCTCCGAACGCTGGCAATCCGACGTTATCGTAGATCTGATCAAGCAATTCGGATTCCCGTATATCGCACTTAATCCGGGCGCCAGCTACCGCGGTCTGCACGACTCACTGGTCAACTATGGCGAGAATCAGCCGCCCATGCTGCTCTGCAACCACGAGAAAATCGCCGTGCAGATTGCCCACGGCTACGCGAAGGCCACGGGCAAGCCGATGATCGCCATCGTTCATAATGTCGTCGGTTTACTGCACGCGCCAATGGGTATTTACTACGCTTACATCGACCGATGTCCGGTTTTCGTCATCGGTGCTACCGGGCCCATGGATGAAAAACTGCGCCGGCCTTTCATCGACTGGATTCACACCGCCTTTGCGCAGGGCGACGTGGTGCGCGGTTTCACCAAGTGGGATTACCAGCCGGGCAGCATTCATGGGGTGCCTGATTCTTTCGCGCGTGCCTATTCAATCATGATGAGCGAGCCGCAGGGGCCGGTCTACATGGTATATGATTCGGCCATGCAGGAGGCCAGGCTCAGCGAAAATATTTCGGTGCCGACTTTCCACGTCAAGGTACCGTCGCGGGTCGCGCCGGAACAGTCGGCGATCGACCAAGCCGCCGACATGTTGGCGGCGGCGAAGAATCCGCTGCTGCTAACCGAATACGCCGCCCGCATGCCGATCGGCTTTCAAGCCACCGTCGAGCTGGCTGAAACCCTCGGCGCCGCTGTTTTCGACATTAACAAGCGGCTCGGATTCCCCAACAAACATCCGCTTAGCGTCAGCTTTCACGGCGATGCCTTTAACGGTGTCGACGTCGTCGCCGCTCTCGATGTCGTCGACTGGACCCGCGGCTCGCACAAATTGAATACTCAGACTCGCGAGATTCAGGTCGCCACGGCACCCGATTGCAAATGGATCGACATCGGCTTTGCCGATATTGAGATCAGCAAGTGGGCCACCGACTATAACAAGCATCACAACTGGGACCATCGCGTTCTGGGTGACAGCGCGCTGACGATTCCAGCGTTGACCGCGGCGGTGAAGAAACGCGTCGAGAACGACAACTCGCTCGCGACGCGTATCGCTGAGCGCAAAAAAGCGATCGCCGAGCGCCACGAGCGTCAATGGCAAAGATGGCAGGCTCAGGTCGAAAAAGAGTGGAACGAGCGGCCCATGACCGAGTCGCGCCTCGCCCATGAAGCATGGCAGGTATTGCAAAGCGAGGATTGGGTGCTCACCGCCAACACGCTGAAGGAATGGGTGCACAAGGTTTGGGATTTTGACAAACCTTATCGCCACCTCGGCCGCGAACTCGGCACCGGCACCCAGATCGGAATTTCGATCGGCGCCGCGCTAGCTTATAAAGGCACGGGCAAGCTCGTCGTTGACATACAACCCGACGGCGATTTGATGTTTGATCTCGGCGCGCTATGGATGCCGGTCAAGTACGACATCCCGCTGTTGATCTTGATGTACAACAACCGCGCATATTACAACGACTGGGCGCACCAGATTCACATGGCGCATCAGCGCGGTACCGACCCGGGCCGCGCCTATATCGGCATGGATTTGGAAGCACCGCCGCCCGACTTTGCCCATATCGCAAAAGGCATCGGCTGGTATGCCGAGGGTGCCATCGAGGATCCCGCCGAGGTCGGCCCGGCTTTGAAGCGCGCCATCGCCCAGGTCAAAGCCGGCAAACCGGCCCTGGTCGACGTAGTCGTGTGGCGCCGTGGCGAAAATGCATAAGAAATATGCCCGCTGACGCGCTCACGCGCAGTTTAGAAGATTTTTTTCCGAACTTGCCGCCTTTGCGCCTTGGGCGGAAGAAATATCGAATCGTAACTAAGGAGGACACGCATGGCGGAGACAATCAAAAAGTCGGATCGAAAATGGCAGTCCGATGTGATCGTCGATATGATCAAAAAGTACGGCTTCGAGTATATTTCGCTCAACCCCGGCGCGAGCTACCGCGGACTGCACGATTCGCTGGTAAACTACGGCGAGAACAATCCGCCGATGCTCCTCTGCCAGCACGAAAAGATCGCGGTGCAGATCGCTCACGGCTACGCCCGCGTCAAGGGCAAGCCAATGATTGCCATCGTGCACAACCTGGTCGGCCTGCTGCACGCCCCTATGGGCGTCTATTACGCCTATCTCGACCGCGCGCCGGTCTTCATCATCGGCGCCACCGGTCCGCTTGCCGAACCGAAGCGTCGGCCCTTTATCGACTGGATTCACACCGCCAACGTGCAGGGTGAAGCGATCCGCAATTTCGTCAAATGGGACTACCAGCCCAGCACGGTGGATGGCGTGCCCGGTGCGTTTGCGCGTGCCTATTCGATCATGATGAGCGCACGCCAGGGACCGATCTACATGTGCTACGATGCCGGCCTGCAAGAAGCGCAGCTTGATCATAATGTGGAAATGCCCTTGCCCGGCTCGATCGATGTTCCGACGCCGCCGGCCGCCGATCCCGCCGCTCTGGCGAAAGCGGCGGAGACTCTCGCTAGCGCCAATCGCGTCGCCATTATCGCCGACTTCGCTGCGCGCCCGCCGCACGGTTGGAACCATGTCGTCGAGATCGCAGAAACTTTGGGCGCATCGGTCTGGGACGTCGGCTCCCGACTCAATTTCCCCGGCGACCATCCGCTAAATCTTACCTCCGATTTCGACGGATGCTACGAGGGGGTCGATGTAGTCTTAACGCTGGATATCGCCGACTTCGAAAAACCCACTCATGTGCGCGACATCGCCACCCGTACGGTCGTGAGCAAAGTGCCGGCCAACGCGACCTGGATTGACATCGGCTTCACCGATGTCGAGACCAGTAAATGGTCGATGGACTATGCCCGTCCCTACTATGCCCAACAGCGCATGATCGCCGATCCGGTGACGGCCACGAAGCAGCTGACCCAGCTGCTGAAAGAACGGATCGCCAAAACACCCGGGCTTGCCGAAAAAATCGCCAGACGCGCCGAGGCGCTCGGTAAGCGCCACGCGGAAACTCGAGCCAAATGGGCCAAGCAAGCGCAGGAGCATTGGGATGCACAACCAATGACCGTGCCGCGCCTCGCGCATGAGGTATGGCAAGCGATCAAAGGCGAGGATTGGGTGCTCACCGCAGGCGACCTGGGCGGCTGGGGCAAAAAGCTCTGGAACTTCGATCGTCCGTATTGCCACGGTGGCCGCGAGCTGGGCACAGGTACCCAGATTGGCTTGTCACTGGGCGTCGCATTGGCGAACAAGGGGACCGGACGACTGGTTGTCGATCTGCAGCCCGATGGCGACCTGATGTTCGACGCCGGCTCGCTCTGGATTGCGGCCAAATATCAGATACCGATGTTAATCGTGATGTTCAACAACCGTGCCTACTACAATGACTGGAACCATCAATTGGTCCTGGCGCGCACGCGCGGCACCGATCCGACGCGCGCCCATATCGGCATGGACCTCTACGGTCCGGACCCAGACTTTGCCGGACTCGCACGATCTATGGGATGGTACGCGGAGGGGCCGATCGAAAACGGCGACGATATGCAAGGGGCTCTCAAACGCGCCATCGAACAGGTGAAAAAAGGCAAGCCGGCGCTCGTCGACTCGGTCTGCGACCGGAGAAACCACGGATAAACATCCTCGGCCTCCATTTGCGTCTTGCAAAAAAAAGGCGAGCCAAATGGCTCGCCTTTTTGCTGAATTGAAAACGTTTAGTCAATCATATGCGTGGTCGCCTTGAGGTGCTTATCCACGGTCGTGTAGCCCTTCCATTGATCGACAAACCAGTAGCGGATGCCGAACTCGAATCGAAGCTCCTTCATATCGCGGTCGTAGGGATTGAAGTGCTGGTGGTGCAGCATCCCCGGCGGCACGTGAATCGCATCGCCCTGGTTCCAGTCGTAGCGCTTGCCGCCGATCTCGGAATAACCGTCCCCTTCGAGCGCGTAGAGATACGCCTCCGGATGCGCGTGGCTGTGGCTCTTGGTATGCGGTAGGTCGACGAAAATCGAGCTGATCGCCACGCCGGTCGCCTTAAAGCCGTTGTCTTTACCGCTCCGGCCCATCAAAAAGTAAGTCGCCCCATGTTTCGATTCATCGGATTTCACGTGCTGGCTTTGGTGCATGGTAATGCGCCGGCCGTCCTCGGGCCAGTACTGCGATTCTTCAGCGGGGAATTTCTCCAGCACCTTAGGCTCATTCTCACCGCAAAGCTCCAGCTGTTCCAGTTTGCCCATATAGACTGCGGCCTCGAGATGCCAAGCCAATCCTGAAATATAACCAACCGGCACGCTGCCGGTGTTGAACAATTGATGCGTCGACCGATAGGGCACGTGAATAATGGTGCCCGGCCTGAAATCATAACGTTTGTCATCGAGAATGATGAACCCCTCGCCACTCTCGACATAGATCGCCTCTTCGCCGTGGAAATGCTTGCCGGAATGCCAACCGACCGGAATCTCCGCCCGCATCATGCAGCTGCCGCCCGTTGTATACCCGAGTTCCGGGGCGATCATCAGCGCCGCCTTACAATCCTGCGGCGTCCGCACCCATTTGAGATCCTTCGAACGCGTGAACCGGGGCGATTCGGCCACGGCCTTTTCATTGGCCTTCGATTGCTCGAGCCAATCGGAATAAAAATCACTCATCTCGTTTCCTCCAGTTTTTCGGTATTGGCAAAAATTATCGGACCCACAATAAGTTGTCAAATTCGCCTATTCGGCCTGCCGATTGCGGCGTTACGGTGAACTTGCTACCTCTCGAACAAACAGTGAAAGGAATTTTTCGACCCCTCCGCAGCGGCTTCGCCCCGCTTGCCGCCTCCAAGACTACGAGCGTTGCGTTCAGTTCTATCTGCAGCTCATCCGCAATACCCGATCGGTGATCTCCCGCTCAAGGGAGTAGCCCTTTTGTCCGCAAAAATTCCCGCGCGACATCTTTTACTTGCCGCTTTTCGCCGTCCACGGCATAGTTGAGACGGCGCATCTCTTCGACCGAAAGAATCCCTCCGAGCTGCTTGAGCACCGCTCGCAATGGTGCATGCTTGTTTAAAGCATTCTCACGCACCACCGGCACAGCATCATAGGGTGGAAAATAATGCTTGTCATCATCGAGTTGAAATAAGCCGTACCTATCAATCAAACCGTCCGTCGAGTTGCCGGCGATGAGATCGACCTGCTGCTCGGCTAGCGCGCGATAGGTCAACGAAAGATCCATCTCGCGGATTTCCTGGAAATGAAAGCCATAAGTTCGAGCAAAGCCGGGATAGCCGTCCGCTCTCGACATGAAATCCTGACCAAAACCGGCGCGCCATTGGCTTGCGAGCCGCGCCGCATCGCTGACCGTCTTGAGATTCAGCTTTTTGGCGTCTTCCCCGCGCACCAGAATCGCAAAAGTATTATTGAAGCCCAGCGGTTCAGTCCACTCCAGTTTGAATCGGCGCGCATACTCCGTCTTTACTCGACGATAGACATCCTGTGGATCGGCGATTGGCTTTTCCTTGAGAATCGCAAGCAAGCCCGTACCGGTATACTCGGGGTAAACGTCGATCTCACCGGCAACGAGCGCATCATGCGCGAGATTGCCGCCGAGATCGAAACGGCGCACCACGGCGGCGCCGGTTTTGGCTTCGATGGCTTGAGCGAGAATCTCGCCCAGAATCACTTGCTCGGTAAAATCTTTCGAGCCGACGATGATTCGGCCGCCGCTCGATGCCATAGACCAGTAGGCGATGCCTCCAAGCAGCGCAGCCCCAACGGCGATCACGCCGCTGACCCAGCGGGTTTTGTTTTTGATCGCGCCGCCAGGTCGAATCGCTTTCTCAATATAACCGAGCATCAGGTCGGCGCCGAGCGCGATCAGGGCGGCCGGTACGGCGCCGGCCAGGATCAAAACGTTGTCGTTGGCGCGTAGGCCGCGAAATATATAGCGGCCCAAGCCACCGGCATCGATAGCCGCGGCGATCGTCGCCGTGCCGACGCAGATCACCGTCGCAACGCGCACGCCGGCGATGATGACCTCCAGCGCAAGCGGCAGTTCGACTTGAAAAAGCAACTGGCGATCGGTCATGCCCATGCCGCGGCCCGCCTCGCGGATCGCCGGATCGACGTTTGAAATCCCGGTAAAAGTATTGCGAATGATCGGCAGAAGCGAATAGAGCACCAGCGCGACAATCGCCGTGCGCGCGCCGATACCGCCGAGGATTTTGATGTCGAAGAGATACAAATTGAGCGGAATGAGAAAACCGAACAGCGCCAAGCTGGGCACCGTTTGCATGATATTGGCGAAACCGAGAATCGGTTTGCTTAAGCCGGGCTTGCGCGTCAGGAGAATACCGAGTGGGACGCCGATCAGCACCGCCACGGCGACCGCCACCGCAACCAGGAACAAATGTTCCAAAACCAGCTCGCCGAGTTCGCCGCTGTTGCGGCCTAAAAACTCGATGAGTGTCAAGCTGATCTCCCGATGGTTTGACCGTTGTGAAAGCAGTCCGCGAAGGCGCGCGCTTCCGGATGATCCGAGTCGAGCAACACGGCGGGAGGCCCGAGCAAAATCATCGCGCCGTCCTTCAACAGCGCGATCCGGTCTGCCAACACGAACGCTTCGGCAATATCGTGGGTGACGAACACCATCGTCTTGCCCAACTCATGTTGCAGGTATTTGAATTCTTGCTGAATGCCGCGCCGGGTAATCGGATCGAGCGCCCCGAAAGGCTCGTCTAGAAGGATCACCGGCGGATCGGCTGCCAGCGCGCGCGCTACGCCGACGCGTTGCCGCTGACCGCCTGAGAGTTCGCGCGGGAATCTGGTCGCGAAGCGATCGGCGTCGAGCCCGACCAGATTGAGTAAATCACGCGCACGCACGCTGATTCGCTCCGGTTCCCAGCCCTCCAGCCGCGGCACTACACCGATGTTCTGTTCGATCGTGAGATGCGGAAATAGGCCGATCTCCTGGATTACATAACCGATCCGCCGCCGCAGCTGAATGGGATCCCATTCGAGGGTCGACTTGCCTTCAACTTCCACCCGTCCCGAGGTGGGATCGATTAACCGATTGATCAATTTCATCGTGGTCGTTTTGCCCGAACCGCTGCGCCCGAGCAGAACCAAAGTTTCGCCGCGCGCGACCTCTAGGTTGAGGTCGACGAGCAGCTTCTTGCCTCCCGGCAAGATGAAATCGACATGGACAAACTTGATCGCCGCGTTAGCGTCAGACATGAAGGTACTTTGTAGTTGGCATCGGTGCTTCATTTCTTTTATAGTCTGGGAACCCATGATACAAGAATCGCTGCCGCGTGTTTTTGCCGCGGATCAAAGCTCGCATTGGCATTCGACTCACCCGGGGATTTGGTCGTCGCGTGGTATTGACCTCGACCAGATCCCAACTCTGTCGATTTTGACAACGCTTTGGGATCAGCCTCGTTGGCTGGAAGCCTATCATCTCTATGACCAGCGCGGTTCCGAATTGTTCGAAGCGATCTGCGAATTGCCCGAATACTACCTTACGCGCACCGAAAACCGCATCCTGGAAGCTTGCGCAAAAACAATTATCGCTGCAGCGCCAGTAGAGTGCATCGTCGAACTGGGGGCCGGCTATAGTAGAAAAACCGTTCATCTGCTCGAGGAACAGGTACGTCAGCGCGGCGCCGGCATCTTTGCGCCCATCGATGTCAGCCTGTCTGGCTTGCTGGCTTCACAATCCGCCGTGCGTCATGATTTTCCTAAAATCGAGTTCCATGGCATCCACGCGCGCTATCAAGAAGGATTTTCCGCGGTGGAAAAAACACTGCCGACACTCTTTGCTTTTCTCGGCAGCTCCATCGGAAATTTCAACCACACGGAATTTCCGCGTTTTTTCCGCGCCCTGGCGGCGGCGATGGGACCTCAGGATTATCTGTTGCTCGGCGCAGACCGAGTCAAGCCTGCGAAACTATTGGAAGATGCTTATAATGACAGCCGTGGTGTCACCGCCAAATTCATCTTGAACGTCTTTCATAACATTAACCGGCTCCTTGGCGGCAACTTTGAGGCGACGAAAATGCGCTATCATTCCTGGTTCAACCCGGAGTGGCAGCAGATCGAAATGTACGCGGTCGCCACCGCGCCGCAAGCGATCCGCTTCGCCAGAGCCGGCGCCGGCTTTCACTGGCATCTTGGCGAAAAAATTCTTGTCGAGATCAGCCGCAAGTTTGACTCCAATCGCCTGCAAGAACAATTGGGGTTTTTTGGCCTCACCCCCGTCGAACATTTTACCGACCCTAAGGAATGGTTCTCCGTGCTATTGTTGCGCAAGCGATCTTAGAACGGTCGCAGGTGCAGCACGGCCTCGCCCTCAGGCAAGTCTTGCAGGGCGATCGGCCCTTGCAACTGGAGCAGTGCGGCAGCGAAGTATCCGTCCTGATATCGACCGCCTTGCACTTCGAAAGCGTGCGGCAGATTGATCCATGAAATCGCCGGGTTGATATGATGAATGCCATGCAAATTGAAATGGAGCAGTAGTGGGCCCAATCCGGGCGGCAATCTTAAATTTTTTGCGAAGAAAACGTCGCTCACCGGTGTTCCATAATGATACACGTTGTCGAGGAAGGAGATCAGGATGCCTCGCGCCAGTAAAATGCCCAACAGCATCGGCCAGTATCGGCCATATAAGTATAAGGCTGTTGACAGCCAGACCACCGTCAGCAGGCCGTCGTGGCGAATCTCGCGCAACACGTCGACGCTGAGCCAGTTATGCATCAACATGCTGCTAATGCTGTGCGGCGGAACGAAGCGCTGGCGCAATTTTTCGAGCCATTTGCGCGGCAGTAGAGCAAAAACCGGGCTGCTGATCTGGACCAGATACAAACCCAACAATATTTGAAAGTAGTATCCGGGCGCTGCGGCAGCCTTGCTGTTTTTTTCGCGGTCATAGTACTCGGTGCCCTCCAAAGGCATCCGATTGAGCTTATGGTGCAGCAGATGGCTCGTCCGCAGGATTCGGAACGATGAACCGAAAAGAATCGCCAACGCGCGGCCGAAAAACTCGTTCACTGCTTTGCTGCTATGGAGCAGATCGTGAATGGCCTCGTGGATCAGACTCCAGAAAGGATTCGTCAAAAGAGCGAGTGGCGCCAGTATCCAACCACATGAACTGTTTGCAGGCAACAGCCAAAACGGCAGAACGATGAATTGCAGCACATTCGCCGCGATATGAAAGATCGCCAAAAGAACATTGAGCGCGGCGGGGAGACCACCACGGCGGCCCGCGAACGCAACGGAAGCCTGCACCATATCAGAACTCGATGCCGAAAGGATGCCTGAGCGGCGACAAACTGAGCAGTACGAGAATGCCAAAACCGACGATCAGCGGGCCGGAAATCCGATAAATCCAGCCGAGGGTACGCAGGCTGAATTTGCCGCGAAATAAGTTCATGCCGGCAAACAAGCTGACCCACCAGAGCGCCGAACCCATAAAAACACCCAGAGCCAATAGTGCGGTAGCCAAATAGCGGCCTTGCAAGCTCGGCACGTGCCAGCCGGCATAGATAGCGACAAAGGAAAGCACCGTTACGGGATTGGAAATGGTCAGAAAGAAAGTCGTCGCATAGGCGCTCATCAAACCATTTACGTTCATCGGGAATGGCTGTTCCTGCGGCTGCGTACTGTGGATCCGCCAGCCGAGATAACAAAGAAAGATCCCGCCGGCTAAACGGAACCCGAGTTGATACTCGCTCAGAAGATCCGACAGGAAAGAAACTCCGAGCGCTGCAAACGACGCGGCGAGAGCGTCTGCGCTGGCTACCCCGAGGCCGGAGAATAGGCCGCAAATAGCGCCCATCGCCAGCGCCCGATGGATGCACAGAAGACCGAGCGGGCCGACCGGCACTGCGACGACCAAGCCGATTAGCATCCCTTGAACGATATAATAGGCCGGCATAGTAGCGCCAATGAGATCGGTCAGCGCGCGCAACGAAATCCGATATTGTGATGGCCGCCGCGCGGATTGCGTGACACGTGGCGGCCGCGGTGGGTCGTGGTTAATTCATCAGCGCGGCTATCTTGTCCGCCGCCGCGGGTAACTCGCACTTGCTGCTTACTCAAATCCTCGCGTCCGTCGTTTGGATTATAGGGATACGGCCAATAGGCGCTGCTCACCCATTCCCATCCATTGCCCGCGACATCAAGCAAACCGTAGGGGCTCGCGCCTCTGGGAAAACTGCCTACAGGGCGAAAATCATTCCACCCCGAATTGAAATGGGAGCGCGTTGAGTCTGCAACTTCATTCCCCCACGGATATTTTCTTCCATCAGTGCCGCGCGCGGCCTTTTCCCATTCGGCTTCAGTCGGCAAACGCTTGCCTGCCCATCTGCAATAAGCCACTGCGCCATACCAGGATGCTTCGATGACGGGATGCTCTTCGTAACTCGCATCGGCATGCCATTGGCCGTTGCGCCGATGAATTCGCGCATCACTGTCTTCGAAGTCGTACCATACCTGCCCGTCCGCCGCCTTGACCCCGCGGGCGTTCATGAAGCGCGCGAACTGCGCATGGGTGACTTTAGTCCGATCGATCAAATACTCGGCAAGATGAACCTGATGCTGCGGTCGTTCATCGTCGAGGCCGTCGGTGCTGCCCATGATGAAGATTCCCGCCGGTACGCGGATCATATCGGAAATTTTTTTGGGCTCGGCAGCGCGCGTCTGACCCAAGAGCGTGTACGCTAGAGCAACCGCCAAACCGATGGCAACCCTTTGGCTGGCGCAGTGCATAGAAGAGACCTATCGATCTACAATGCCATGATATCCGCCAGTAAGTCAGCTGGCCCGGCTAACACCGGAGCGGTCCAGCGCCGCCAAGGGGGTTCATTCACCGGACTGGCAGCGGCTCCACACCGGAGAATTTTTTCAGCATCTCGATGATCTCGGCGTCGCGCGGCGTTTCCTGGACAACTTTGGTGATCTCTTCCGCCATCAACGGTGACACATCGTCGGTGGTGAGCTTTCGAAATTCGGCACGGAAATCGGGATCCTTGAACACCTTGCGCATCGCGTCCTGTAGGATATCGACCCGATCTTTCGGCGTTCCCGGCGGCAATACCCATGGAGAAGTTGCTGTCCTAAAGCTTCGCCACATGCTTAGTAGTTTTTTTTCTTTGTCACTTTTGGCGAAACTCTCAATCTCCGGCAGTTGGGCCAGCACTGGATGGGATGGTTTGTCGTCCTTGGGAACCGCTAGAATCGCATGAAAGTTCATGATTCCCTTATCTACCCAGTCGCGGTTGCGGCTCAACACCGATGTCACATTGTTAGAGCGCGAATCGATCTCGGCGTTGCGCAGCGCGACGTCAGCTTCCAACGAAGTATAGCCGGTAACGAACTTTGGCGCTTTGAGATCGAGAAAGTAGGCGAATAGCCGCGCCGAGATGTAAGCCACCGCACCGACTTCCTGGGCGCCGAGGCGGAGACCGATCGCGGCCCGCAGTTTGTCCAGTGAATTGAGCCCAAGCTCCCTCCGCGTGTAGATGACATTGTGGTTCTCGCTCACGGGCGTGCCGAGATAAATGAATTTATCAACATCGTACATGACACCGGTTTCTTTCATCACCTGGAGTCCGATCACCGCGCTGCTGAGCGCTCCCACGGTGAGGCCGTCCGGCTTTGCGCTTTGGAACACATGATTCGCTGCCCGCCGGCCACCACCCCCTTCGATGAATTCGATGACCAAGGTCGGATTCCCGGGGATGTACTTGCGCAGATGATTCATTACGATCTTGACCCGCAGCCCCGCCGTGCCGCCAGGATCGTTGTTGATGATTTTGATGGTCTTGCCTTGGTAAAAGGGGGTTTGGGCATAAACCGCGATTGCTTCAAAAACAGTCAGGGAGACTAAAGCGGCGCAACGAATCAGCGATGCTTTCTTTTTGCCCATTGGATCACCCTCGCACCGGTGGAAGAGAGCAAATAGCCAGCCACGCACGCATTTCTGCTTTGCGTCCTCTGCGTTCTCTGCGGCTCATCCCTACTTACCCGTCGGAAAGCCCCAGACGCCGGCGATTTTTTTGATCATGCCGGGTTCGTAATCGGCGCGGTCCCAACCTTCGAAGATCGTCTTCGATTTCCACTTCTGGATCAGCCGCCATTTTTCGCTGTCCTTGACAAAAGGCGAACCTCGTCCCAATCCGTCGTAGGCTTTCTGCCCTTCCGGCGAGGACAGCCAGCCGGCGAGTAGCAAGGCTGCGTTTGCGTGCGGCGCGCCCTTCGGAATCGCCATGATTTCGCCCAAGCTGACCGGCACCTCTTTAGGCAGTGCCATTGCCAGTTTGGCCTTGGGGTCGGTCCTTAGCTGCGAATAGATCGTCGCATAATGGGCGCCGCACATCACCGGAAACTCGCCGGCCGCGAGCTGCGCCACCGCTTCGGTCTGTCCGTTTTTCCAGATCGGCTGGTTATTCTTGAACTGTGCCGCATATTCGAGAATTTTCGCCTCGCCCCAAGATTTGTACAGCCCACTCAAGAATCGTGGATGAACATCCACCGCGATTTTTCCTTTCCAAGCAGGGTCGAGACAGTCCGACCAATCCTTCGGAATTTTGTTGGCCGGCACGAGGGACGGATTATATCCGATGATGCGTAGGTTGAAACCGGAGGCATTAAAAAACCCGTCGGGGCTGATATGGTGTTCACCGATATTGGGCAACAACTTCCGCCAAGGGAGCGGGCCGGTGACAACTCCGCCTTTGACGAAGCGGCCCTGCATCGCTGCCGGCACATCGTAGAGATCATATTCGACAACGCCGGCCAGAACCTCATTGAATAACTTTTCCGCCCGAGCGGTGCCGCTAACGGACGTAACTTCGACTCTGATCTTGGGATATTTCTGGTTGAACCCCTTGAGGACCACCGGCGCTTCCTCAAGGGTCAATCCGGTGCCCACATTGACTCTACCCTCTTTATTGGCAAGCCTGACGATTTCTTCGAAATTCTTGCCGATGCCCGCGGGCTGAGAAGCAGCCCGTGGCGCGCGCAGCAAAACACCCGCGAAAAAAACCATTAAAACCAAAATGATTCTCGTGATCTTCGTTTTTGCGGCCATGCCATCCTCCAAGTTACATTCAGGTAAATTACCGTACGAATTGTATCCGAGTGCTTGAGTTTCCTTTAAAAGGACTATCAAAAAGGCTGACAGCGCGTCAATGCAAAATCGATAAGTTATCGGCTGCCTCATCTTGGCCATGATCATAATTGCCGCGTCCTTGATTTTCAGCTTTGCATTTCCGCGTCCATAGAAGTAAACAGGCCTTAGCGTCGATCATGATGGAGGATGAATGTTGCCCGATATTCCAAAGGAGAAGCAGCTTGTGATCTTACGCAAGATGCTGATGATCCGCCGAGTGGAAGAACATTGCATTCGCTTCAACGAAGAGCATACCGGCTTACTTCGTGGCCATTTTCACGTGTACATTGGCCAAGAAGCCACCGGTGTTTCGGTATGCGACTGGCTCAACCGCGACGACTACGTCTTCACGACCCACCGCAATCACGGCCACGTCATCGCCAAGGGCGGCGATCCGAAGAAAGTGCTCGCTGAAATCATTGGTCGCGCAACCGGATATTGTCAGGGACGTGCGGGAACTTTTCATGTCGCCGCGCCCGAGGTCGGAATCATCCACACTTCCGCGATCGTCGGCGGCTGCCTTGCGCTCGCTGCGGGTACAGCATATGCCGCTCAGGTGAAGGCCGAGAAAACTGTGACGGTGGTCTTTTTTGGCGACGGCGCCATGGAAGAGGGTGTTTTTTACGAAGCCCTCAATATCGCTAAGCTCTGGCAACTGCCAATGATATTCTGGATGGAAAATAATTACCGGCGCGCCACCCGTGCCGCCGGTCACGCAGCGACTGAACTCACCAATGTACCCAAAGCATTGGGTGTGGAAGCCGGGGTTATCGACGGCATGGATGTCGGCACGGTGCACAAAACCGCCGCGGAAGTTGTCGGGCGGGTACGCGCCGGCGAAGGTCCGCTATTCGTCGAGGCACGCACCCATCTCTGGCCGGGCAATGCCTTCAATATGCCGAAACTAGTCGGTGGCGTGATGGAAATCGCGTGGGCGTGGGATCCAAACAAGGCCCCGGAGAGGGTCCGCGAATGGCACAAAGATGCCGATCCGATTTTAAAGTATGTCCGCGACCTCGAGCGGAGTGGCGTCAGCCGAGATGAAATCGCGACGCTCGACGCCGAAGTGCGTAGAGAGGCGGACGAGGCGGCTCGTTTTGCGCTGGACAGTCCGCTCCCCGAAGCGCGCGCGGCACTCCAATATGCATTCGCGGGGAAGGGAAACTGAGCCATGCCGCAGGAAATCACTTTCGGTGAAGCGTTACTCGCCGCCATCGACGAGGTGGCGGAGCAGGACAAAAGCATTGTGCTATTCAATCCGAGTTTTGCCGGCGAGGCCGGCCAGGAAAAATTGGCCGCATTCCGAAAAAAATATGCGGCACGAATAAAATTCCCGCCCATTGCCGAGATCGGTTTTTGCGGCATCGCCACGGGCGCTGCAATGGCTGGATTGCGCCCGATAGTGGACCTGAGCACTGCGACGTTTTCGTACGAAGCGATGCCGCAGATCGTCAATGAAGCCGCGATTGCGTATTCCAATTCAGGCGGCAACACTAACGTGCCGGTGGTCTTCTATTTGAAATTCGGCATCCGCGGCGGCGGCGGCGTGCAACACTCGGGCAGTCCGCAATCGTGGTATTGGAACACACCAGGTTTGCAAGTTGTGATGCCTTCCACTCCGGCTGATGCCAAAGGCCTGATGCGCACGGTGCTCACAAAGAGCCAAGACCCGACCGTTTTTTTCGGCCATGAGCGGCTACTGGACAATCGCGGCTCTGTGCCCGACGGAACCTTTGAGATTTCGCTCGGCAAAGCCGATGTCAAACGCGAGGGCAACGACCTGACGATTATCGCCACGTCGATCCAAGTGCCGCGTGCCCTCGCCGCCGCGGAAAAGCTCTCGAGCGAAGGCATCTCCGCGGAAGTCATCGACCCACGCACCTTGCAGCCTCTGGACAAGCCGGCGTTGCTTGCCTCGGTGAAAAAAACCGGCCGCGTGGTGATTACCGATGAGAGCCACGACAACTGCGGCGTCGCAGCCGGCCTCGCTGCAATTATCGCAGATGAAGGCTTTACGGCGCTGCGCGCGCCAATCAGACGCGTTTCGATCCCGCCGGTACCGGTCCCCTATTCGGTGCCGTTGGAAGATTACGTCACACCGACGGCCGAGCGCATCGTCGAAGCGGCGCGTGCGTTGGCTCATATAAAAAACCTATAACCCACGGATGGGGCAATGTTCAGCATCGTAGCGGCGAAGAAAACCCTCAGGAGAAGACCCCGGGAACGTTCTGAAATCCGTTCGCCTAACGATTCAAATACTTTTTCATGAGGCCGTTGATATATTCTTGCATTGCCGGAGAGACGACCAGGAGTTGTCGTAAAATTGGTTCAGCTTCCGCAGCTAAGAGAATCTGCGCGTCATCACCGCTCACTCTTTTGAGTTCGACTTTGAACTCGGGGTCATCTTTCATTCGCGAAAAGCCGTCGCGCAAGTCCTGAACAATCTTTGCCGGCGTCTTCGGCGGGGCGTGCAGCGGCCGCCCAACGCTATCGCTGCCGGCGAATATCGTATAGGCCTGCCATGATACTCCCGTTGGTTTTTGTTCCTTCGCTAGATCTTCGAAGACCGGCACCTCGGGAAACTCGCTGCGTCGCTGAAATGACCCGTTCGCAGTCAGCATGCCTTGGTGCACGAAGGCCGCAAACCCCTGGGCGATGAATTTCTGTAAGGTCGGTAGCGTGGCGGTTGGATAAGGTCGGTTTCGTTGCGTTCGAAGGCAAGCTGGATTTAGCCTCCGCCAGGGTATCCTTGCACCCACCTCACGTCCCATCTTAGAAATTCAGCACCCCAGAGAAAAATAGCGTTCCAACTCTCGTCGCCGGAACAGACGCCTAATTTTAACGGCTCTCCGGCACCCGTGAGACGCCCCAAACTCTGCTTGCGAATGAGCGCCACCGAAGTACCACGCCGCACGCTCCCAATCACCGGCCAGCCATTAAGGTTGTGTTTGGCTTCCCTGACGCTCATCGCCTGTGATTGATGCTCGTCGTACTTGTGTAATGACGCGTCAAGCCATCGGGTTTGGCGAACCGCTCGAACCAGTTGGTCGCGACGGTGCCTCCCGCCCCAGGCATGTTCTGCACTAGCAGCGTGGGATTGCCTGCAATATGGCGCCCCAAAAAGCGCGCCATCAGCCGCGCCTCCGCATCGACTCCCCCGCCGCACGGAAAGCCCGCGATAATGCGAATCGCCTTCGCCGCGAAATGAGCTTCCTGGGCCGCGCCAAAAACTGCCTGCTGCAACCATAGCGACCAACCAGCCGCCACGATTAGAACCCGAAATCCTGTATGCATCTTTGGTCGCTCCTATTGCCATGATCCTTTGACGCTTCTTAATGCAACTCCAGTCTTGGATCAATCGGGCTCGCCAACCGAGCTTTCGCAAATCCTTTCTCATTTTGCACATCGGCAGTTCTCCCACGATAATGCGTATCCCTAGCTGGCCGGTCAGCTTGTTCGAGCCTTTCGGATCAGTCTCAGGCTGACGCGCCACAGATTCACGAATCATGCGCCGCTATCGGGTGTGTTGTCCAGCGCTTTGCCTGCGACGTTCGAAGGCATCCAGGTCCGGCGAGTAGTTCCCTGGTCCGGCCTGCGGAGGTCTTTCACCTCCTCGCTCTGCGCCCTGCCGGGCGCACAAAAAAAAAGAGGCCCCGGATTTCTCCGGGGCCTCTTGTGCTTAACCCAAGGACCTAAGGAGTTTATTTACCGGTGCATTTTCTTCGCGCGACAGCTAAACCCGCTAAGCCGAAGCCAAGAAGAAACAACGACGAAGGTTCTGGAACATCGAGGGGCGGCCGCTGAGAGAACAGCTGGTAAAAATGGCTGATTCCAGCTGTACAGTTCCACCGATCTTGAGCGCAAAACCCCGAGCTCGGAGCGTAGACTTGTATATCCTTTATGATATGAAGAATGTCTTGTGGGTCAAAGTAGGCAATATCCTCAGCCCTCCCGCCGTTAGCATCAAAACCAGCTGATAGGGCGTTAATGTAGTTGCCGTTCTCGTCTAATACGGTCTCAAGGGCAAGTGCTAAACCGTTGCCGGAAATACCACCGGCCACCTTTAGGTAGTCATCAACTATCAGCTCCTGAAGGGGATCCGTCCTAACACTAAACTCAAAGAGTATGTCAATGTCTTGCCCGCTTGTGACAAAAAACCCTGGAGTTGTAAACAAGAGGCCAATCTCCCTCACACCATTAATTATCGTATCTATGGGTGTTACGGTGATCCGGCTAGGGTCGAGGGCTTCTGCTCCCCCTCCGGAAACGGACTGCCAACCGGTGAAGTTGTAAAAGATTTTATCATCGATTGTGACCGACTGGCCGCCCAATAGATCTGCGAGGGTGAGCGCGCTAGCCTTCGAACCGGATAGCGTTATCAACGCCATGAGGCTCAACGCACTTAAGAAGATATATTTTGTTACCGCTTTGTATTTCATAAGACCTCCAGGGTTAAATCACTTACCGTCCCTAGAGCAACCCTAATGCCAGAAGTTAACTCATTGATTTAAGGGGACTTTTTCAAGGACTCTGCAGTTGATTATTGTAATGTCGGCTTACACTTGCCGGACTGCTTCGAGTTCCCGGTAAGTACCTTTTCTTAAACATGAATTTCGCCCGAGCGCTGTAAAAATTTTATACGACTTTAGTCGCGATTGTAGCTGAAGTCTTTGATCCCCAAAAAAAGTGTACGTCTTTTCCCGAGTTGGCGTGCATTCTTCCCTAGCCAAAACTCTTGTTAGGTACAGCGTCACTTCAATAAGCTCTTCGCACACTTTGAGGGGGCCAGGGAATCTTTTAAGAGCCTATATCAAATGGAGCAAATCCAAAAAATAAAATCGTGACGGCAGAGACCATCGTGCACGCTAGCTTTTCTTGAGTGCCTCAAGCTCGCCGATTAGACGGCGCGCATCAGCGGCCTCAGTAAAAGTTGGATTCAGTGCCAAGGCCTTTTTGAGAGCTTCTTGGGCAAGCGCGGTCTCTTTATTTTTGGCATATGCCGCACCGAGATGGTATAAGACCGTTGGGTTGCTGTTCTTGAAGCGTTCGTTGCTCTCTTTGAGCAAGACGATTGCACTTTGGTAGATGCCTTTCTTAAAATAAATCCAACCGAGAGTATCGGCAATCACCGGATCGTTGGGATTTATTTCCCGAGCTTTTTGAGCCAGACTCAGTGCGATGTCGAGATTACCGCCATGCTCAGCATAATTCCACGCAAGCTGGTTGGCGGCTGGACTGAAATCCTTATTGATCTCCAAAACTTTGCGGTAATATTCATTAGCTTTTGAGGGTTGTTTTTGTAATTCGTGCAAGATTCCTAACATCATATGAGGAGGAATTGCTTGGGGACTCTTTTGAATCGCCGTACGATACTGCTCCATAGCACCCGCAAAATTTTGCTTGGCGGCATGAACATTTCCGAGAGCATAATAGGCCGAAGCCAGCTCAGGATTTAAGCTTATTGATTTCTCAAAATATTCTATACTTTTGCCATAGTCTTTATTTCTCAAGCTGATCTGTCCCATAAACTCGTAGACCGCCGCTTGATTCTTCGTTTTTGGCAAATGGCGATGGGCACGCTCAAGCGGCCGTCCCACCTCGCCCTGCATAAGGTCGATCTGAGCAAGCGCAATCAGCGCATCAATGCGTTCCGGCGCCAGTTTGAGCGCTTGCTCATATTCGCGAATTGCCTCGGCATATTTTTTTTGTAAGACATAGGCTGCGCCCAGATTACTGTGTACGGTCGGGTTTTCAGGATTTATAGATTGTACTTTCTTAAATGAGGCCAAAGCTCTCGTCGCGTCGCCCTTCTTAAGATATGCCGCGCCACTCATTGTCAAAGCGCTCAGGTGGTTCGGTTGAGATTGAAGTATTTTGTCACAATGTTCTAAAACAAGATCGCTATTTCCTTTGGCGAGATTGATCTCAGCTAGCTTTAGCCGCGGCGGAATCCAGTTCGGAGTAAGTTCAACAGCTTTTGTAAAGCTGGCGTTGGCGTTGTCAATTTGTTTAAGCGCCATCTGCGCTTGGCCTAGAAAGTAAAAACCAGGGCCGAACCGCGGCGCGCCGCGCGTCGAACTCGACAAATCCTCTAGTGCCCGCTGCGGCCTGTTCTCCAGCAGGAATATTCTTCCACGAAAAAAGTGCGCGTCGACGTCACCGGGTTGTGCTTTTAAAATATCCTCGGTCAGTTCTCGAGCCCGTTGAAGATGACTTCTCGTTAAATAAAACTCGGCGAGACGTTTCTTGCCGATCAGCGAATCTGGTTTTCTTTTCAATAATTCCAGATAAAGCTTTTCAAAATCATCGCTTTGTTTCGTAACTGAATAGAAACTTCCCAGCACGTGAAGCAGTCCTTCGTTTTCTGGATCAGCTCGGGTTGCTATGTGCAACTCCTCTTCTGCTCTCACAGGATCTCCAGTTGCGACATACAGCCGGGCAAGCGCGACTCGTGCGCTAGCGGACTTAGGATCGATTTCTAAGGCCTTGCGGAATGATGCCTCCGCTAGCTGTATTTTTTTGAGTGACATTTGAATATGGCCAATCTCAATATGCGCCGCCGCTCGCGTCGGGTCAGCTTTCAATAATTCATTTAACTCGCTGACCGCCTTTTCGTGCTCTCCTTCCATTATAGCGATATTGGCAGCGAGGTAGCGGGTTTCAAAAGCATTCCGGTCTTGTTCGCGAAGCTTTACGAGCTGATCTTTAGCCTCACTACTCTTTCTGCCGATCAAAAGAATGTTTGCGAGAGCATATCGAGCTTTGATAAAATCGGGAGTGATATCGACTGCCCGAACCAATTCTTGGTACGCTCCACGTACATCACCCCTTTTGAATAAGGCCATGCCGAATTCGTATCGCGCCTCACTGGAGCGCGGGTCGGCTTTTACCGCATTGCGAAATTCAATTAGTGCCTCATTGAGCTTTGATTGTTTTAAATACTCCCGCGCCTTGTTGAGCGATCGTTCCCGACTATTTTCCGGGCTAGCAAAAAGGCCGTACTGAGCGAGAACCCCAGCGCTGAGCAATGCTACAAAGAGCCCACTCAAAATAATCGTTCTCTTCATCGGAACCTCCGGGCCATTGACGAATAACAATTGGTGAGAACCTACGGCGTCTAATCCTTAGAACCGAAAACACCAATCGAGACGAACTTATGCAGGAACCGCCAGTCCACCCTTACCTCTCAATTCTGTTTTCCGCCAAACGAGGCGAGCAACTTTGTTGCCTGCTGTAATTCGGGAAAGTCCGCGTTCAAAGATAGGGCTCTCTTTACGCTTTGACGCGCCAATTCTTCTTCGCCATTCTTGTCATGCGCTAGGGCAAGATGATACAACACGGTAGGGTTTTGATCCTTGAATTTCTCCGTGCTTTCCTTGAATAAGGAAATTGCTGTACCGTAGCTTCTTTTTTTGAAATGAATCCAACCCAGCGTATCTGCTATGATTGGATCATTGGCCCGCGCCTCGCGGGCTCGTTGCGCTAGCGTCAAGGCAAGATCGATGTTGCCGCCATATTCAGCATAGTTCCACGCAAGATTGTTCGCAGCTGGCGCAAAATTTTTATCGATCTCGAGCACCTTTTGGTAAAACTCGTTGGCCTTGGCCGGTTGCTTCTGCCGGTCGTAGATAGTTCCTGCCATCATGAGAGCGGGAATCGATTTGGGATTTTTGGCGATCACTTTGCGATATTGCTCGAGTGCCGCTGCAAACCGCTTTTCTGCCGCATAGGCATTGCCGATCATATAATAAGCGCTCGTAAGCTCCGGCTTGTAACTGACTGCCTTTTCCAAATAATCAATCGCTTTGCCGTAGTCTTTGATTGATAAGCTAATCTGACCAAGCAGTTGATTGACTCCGGCGGGGTTTTTGCTGCCGTTCAGCGCTTGCTCAACTCGCGCCAGGGCGGCCTTGGCGTTGCCTTGGGCTAGGTGCACCTGAGCGATCGCGCCTAACGCTTCGAGCATGTGTGGTGCGAGTTTGAGCACCTCTTCATATTGGGCGAGGGCTTCTTTGTACTGTTTCTTGGCGGTATAGGCCGACGCCAGGTTGAACCGCGCCGCGACGTTATTGGGATTCGCGACGCTTACCTGCTTAAAAATCTCAATGGCCTTATCAGGCTCGCCCTTTTTAAGCCATGCTGCGCCGCTGGTCATTAAGGCCGTAGCGTTCTTGGCTTGGTTTTTCAGTACCTTGTGAGCCTCATCAAGCGCAAGATCGTTGTTGCCGGTCCCCAAGTGAACTTGGGCTAAGCTCAAATGGGGTAACGGCCAGTGAGGCATCAGTTCAGCGGCTCTGGTAAGACTGCTTTTGGCCTCTGCAGTCTTGCCCAATCGAACTTGAGCTTGCCCCAAGTAATAAAAACCAGCCGCAAAACGCGGTGACAATCTTGTGACAGTCATCAAATCATCGGCCGCCTTTTGCGCTTCGTGCTCGCTCAAATAAATTCGTGCGCGAAAATACTTGCCGTCGACATCTTCGGGAGCGGTCTTAAGAATCTGCTCATTAAGTTCTCTGGCCTTATTAAATTCAGCTTTCGTCAAAGCTAGCTCGGTCAATCGTTTTTTTGCAATCAGGGAATTCGGTTTGCGCTTGAGCATATCCTGGTACAGTTTCTCGAACTCTTCAGTCTGCCGAGTGCGCGAGTAAAAGCTGCCTAGAATGTGCAGTAAGTCTTCATTCTCTGGATCGGACTTAGTGGCTGTCAACAGTTCCTCTTCAGCCTTCTCCTCATTGCCCGTTATAAACAACAATTGTGCCAGAGCGACTCGCGCGACGGCGAGTTTATTGTTAATCGCAATAGCCTCGCGAAACGAGTTCTCAGCGGCTTTGAAATCACGCTTGGAAAGCTGTACTCGTCCGATATCAACCAAAGTACGTCCCTTCACCGGCTCCCTTGGTTGGGCGGCTAACAACTCCTCGATTGCTCTATCTGGTTGATTCTCCAACGCAGCGATCTGCGCGGCTAAATAGCGCGCCTCGTATGCGTTTGGGTCGTGCTGTTGCAGTTTCACGAGATCTTCTCTGGCCCTCCTGAGATCCTTCGCGATCAGGTTCATAACCGCCAGTTGATACCGAGCCCTGCTCAGTTTGGGATCTAGGTCGGTTGCGCGCACCAATTCACGATACGTGTTCTTTACGTCGCCCTTCTTCATTAACAACAACGCTAATTCATAGTGCGTCTCCGCATGAGCGGGATCGACTTTGAGAGCGTTCTTATATTCAATAATCGCTTCATTAAGCCTATTGTGTGTAACGTGAACTTTTGCTTTGGCTACAAACCGCTCGCGCCGTGTTTGCGTGTTGGCGCCAATCTCTAAGTAATAAGCAGCGGCGACGACCACGATGACCATTAACAGCGGCAAGATCAGCCATTTTTTCATGGACACACCCCCAGGCTACTTCCGAACAGGAATAGCCTACAAAAGATAGATCTATGGATAAGGCGGGTTGGACTTAAGCGGGGCGCTGAGCGCGAAACCAATCGACTGTTCTCCGGAGTCCGTCCTCGATTGCAATTTGGGGTGAGTAGCTTAGGAGTGTTCTCGCTCGACTTATATCGGCCTGCGAGTCGCGCACGTCGCCCAAGCGCGCTGGCTGATATTCCACACTGGCCTTGCAACCGATGATCGTTTCCAAGACGCTAACTAAGCTATTCAGGGACACGCGGGCTCCGCAGCCAACGTTGCAAACCTGACCAGCTGCATTCGGTGCCTTTAGAGCAGACAAATTGGCATCGACGATATTATCGACATACGTGAAGTCGCGTGATTGTTCGCCATCGCCGAAGATCGTCAAAGTCGCGCCGGTCAAAAGATTATCGATAAATTTTGGAATGACGGCCGAATATTCCGACCGCGGATCTTGACCCGGTCCGAACACGTTGAAATAACGCAAGCAGACAGTCTCTACCCCGAAAAAGTCGTAGTACATGCGTGCATAGCGCTCCCCAACAAATTTTTGCAGCGCGTACGGCGACATTGGATTGGCCGGCATGTCTTCCTGCTTGGGCAAAACTGCCGTGTTGCCGTAAACAGACGAAGATGCGGCATAAACCATCCTAGCCACCCCATGAATGCGGCAACTTTCTAATAAATTAAGAGTCGCCACCACATTGGAGCGGTTAGACCTCAACGGCTCTCGAATCGAGCGTTGTACTGACGGTATCGCCGCCTGATGAAGAACGTAATCGATACCGGTAACTGCTCTATTCGCGATCTCCTCATCGGCCAGATCACCCTCGAGAAATTCTATGTTGGAAAGCAAGCTGTTCAGCCGGTTCACGTCACCGGTCGAAAGATTATCGACAACACGAACGCAGGCACCCGCCTCCACGAGTCTTGCGACAATGCGAGAACCAATAAACCCGGCTCCGCCGGTCACAAGATATTTAGCATTCATTGATTGCCGTTTTCCAATCCGAGGAATTCGATTGATCTTACCGGACCAGCCCCTTACTAGAACCCTGCGGGTGAATCAGCTGCTTGCTGAACCAACAATTGAGCATAAGGTGCGATTTGCTCAGAAAACGCAATAAGACGTTTAAGCGCGGCGTCCACAGCCTCAAAGCTGTCGAGATCGGTCGCTAAACGAACCACCGCCGCATTCGTTCCACTTTGAACCATCCAGCGTCGAATAATTTCCCAACGAAATATCATTTCGCTCGAGATGGCGCTGTCGGGAAGCTGATACCAAAAAAGAACTAACCTTTGCAAGTTGTTTTTCTTCGTAATCATCCAAGCCGCATGGACTTTTTCCCTTACTTGAATTTTAATTTGATTTGTTTCCACCGGCTCCCAACCCTTTGGAAAAACGAGTCTCGGTGAGCGAAGCCGTTCCGTTCCGCTTTGCGAGTACCGATAGCCGATATATGTCTCTATCGGCTGAGATCCTTGCTTTTGGTAAACTCGCGAGAACACCTTATCAGCGTACGGATCTGAATACGAGTCAGCCCAGTAGCGGGAAATTCTAACGAAAGGACCTAGTTCACTCGGCATCTCTAGGTCGCTCGGCGTTCGTCTCATATCAGAGTGACTCATAGCATGCGACACATACAATCCCATTGCCAGAACAGTACTCGCAAGGACCGCGGGCGCGGAAATACTCGCTTCGTTCGGTTTGCCACGCTTCTGCCATTTTGATTCAACTTGATTAGGCCGGTTCGATTGTGCCCGACTCGGATAGCGTCGCCGTAGCCATTCCCCCATGCTCAATAACATTCCCAAAGATAGAAGAAAAGTAGACGTTCCGGTGAACTGATGCAAAAATGATTCAAGCATCAGCGGCCCATAATAATAGACCGAGGTCGCAATCAAAATAATGCGGAACAAATTGGCCAGTATCGGAAACCCCACTAGCCCCGCAACCAAACCGACTTTTACGCTATATCTTGCCGGTAAGAAATAAATGTACACGATCCCTAACGCTATCATTGCAAATAGCGACGCTATGCCGCTACAGACATCTGCAATTTCTAGTGTAATATTGGGGAGATTCAAATAGTAAAAATCTCGATGGACAGGGACGCCGATGATTTGTAGCACTTCTGTCGCCGCTGCGGCGTCAAAACGTTTTAGCAAATTGGATGTTTGTTTCACCAAAGCATACGGTGGCGGCACCATCAAAAACAAATAAGTTAGTGGAAATATCAAAAGGCGAAAGATTCCCCAGCCTGCGATTACAAGTACGAGCGCGGCGATTGTCAAAACCAAAGATAAGCGGGACAGGAATGATTCGCCCAAAGCTGCCCCGATGAAGCCCAGGACAAGCGAGAAGACCAGTGCGATCACTCCCCACGATGTTGGTGCGAATGGTTGTGCTTGCAATTCGTTCCATCGCCGCCGAATTAGGTACGCGGAAATAAACGGAATCAGAAAACCGTATGAAAAATTTTCATGTTCATACCACTCAGCAGCGAGAAGCCTTATTACTGGAACGTATAGATATATCGCGAGAGATATAACTATTACTGCTTGGCTAGAGCGAAGGTAAAACCGGTTAGTGATTCGTGCGTTCCGAGCGGGAGATTTCATTAAGATTGGCTTTCGGTCTTAAAATGACCCCGCTTCACTGACAATGACACGTCCGCACTAATCGATGCGGTCCGACTTATTTCGGCATTCTGTCGCATCCGTTATTTTGGCGGGTCATTTGTTCACAGTTTGATACAGTGCTATCCATGATCGACCGATCTTATCCCAAGTGAATCGCTCGGAGCGAGATTTTGCCTCTTGGGTTATTCGAACCACGGTTTGAGGCTCACTAAGTAACTGCTCAATTCGCACGGCCATCGATGCTGCATCGTCAGGGTTAACCGTCAAGGCAGCTTCGTCTTGGCCTACAAGATCGCGAATCCCACCGACATTGGTTGTCACTACGGGAACTCCCGCGGCGAAAGCTTCCAATAGGTTCATCGGCAGGTTGTCTGCATTGGTCGGATTCAATAGAATATCGGCTCTATCCAAAAAGCCAAATATTTCTTGGTTAGGCACGGCACCGTGGAAGTCGATACCAGTCCAGCCTTGTCTTCGCACCCACGCTTTCAGGTTCGACTCTTCGCTTCCGCCCCCCACGACGTCTAGGTGAGCACAAGGATATTTTTTCTGAACGATTGCGAAGGCTTTGATCGCCATTTTGATATTGTAGAGCGGCTCTAGCGTCCGCGTAACCAACAACCTAGGTTCCAGCCTATCACGCTGGCGGAATCGGAACCTTTCCAGATCAACAAAATTGCCGATGATTGTCGGGTTAAGACTGTATCGTTCGAAGACTCGAAACAGATACGACGATGGAACGGTAATTACATCCGCCAGACGAACTATGGGGACTGCGAAGACCGCCCACTGGGCAAAGAAACCTGGCGCCTCCCCGCCGCGATAGTTTAGAATGACCTGGCGCCGAAACAACTTCCCTAAAACCAAAGTGGGCACCACTCTTAGCACGAAATACCAGTGCGATGCACCCAATAGATGAACCACCCGATTGCGTCGGAGTGCTCGGATCAAATTGCATACAAAGAGAACACCTTGAGTGAGTGTACGTACCCCTCTGATATTGGCAGTAGCTCGACTAAGAACCGGGTTCGTTGCGATTAATTCGACAGCAATGCCGTCCTGCTGCAGCCGCTTAAATAACGCTTCGGCCTGCAGCGCCATTCCGCCGACTGGTGGCGGCATAGGTGCAACAATGAGAACGGCAAGTGACGACATTGCCATTCGTTTCTAAAGCTTAGGAAAAGCACTCCCACTGTTCTTGAGATGATTCTCCTGCCAAAGACGGAACATAAACAAGGTCCACAACGGCGTGGAAAAGTCTCGACAACGCGACTGGTGCTTGGTCCAGAGGTCAGCGACTGTTTTGGAATTAAGAATTCCCATCGGGTCCGGCTGTAAAATAATGGCGGCACTGGCTTCTTTAAGATCGTTCCTAAACCACTCTGCCAACGGCACACAGAAGCCTTGTTTCGGCCGAGTCAAGATCTCCTGGGGCAATATCCGTACGAGCGATTTCTTGAAAATATATTTACCGATTTTGCCTTTTAGTTTAATCGATGACGGCATGCGCGCAACCAACTCCATCAAATGATGGTCTAACAAGGGCGACCTAACCTCAAGGGAGTTTGCCATACTGGCACGATCTACTTTGACCAAGACATCATCGACCAGGTAGGTCTTGATATCAAGATATTGGAGACGGGACAGATGGTCCTTGGTTTCCGGTCGGTGGTAATAGTCATCAAAGAGCGTTAGTGTATCGTAGCCCTTGATTGCCGTGTGTAGATCCCCGCTCAACATCGCGTTTTTAATCTCGGGTTTCACCGCGGAGACAGAGTAAAAATATGCCTCGACGCTACTGCGCGAGAGCGCGCGAAAGGTTGCTTGCGCACGCATAAAGCGCGGCGCCCAGTCGAGCTTAGGATAAAATTGCCCAAGATTACCAAAGAGCGAACGGCGAAAATCCTCCGGGAGGACGGAACGTGCACGCTGCTCCATGCAGTCGTGAAAGTAACGCCCGTAGCCAGCGAAATTTTCGTCGCCGCCGTCACCGGAAAGTGCCACGGTGACATGGCGCCGAGCCGCCTGCGAGACGTAGTAAGTCGGCACTGCGGAGGAGTCCGCGAATGGCTCGTCGTAGTGCCACACCAGCTTGTCGAGCACGGACAAAGCGTCCGCGCGAAGTTTCTCTTCATGATGATCTGTGCCGAGCGATGCGGCGAACTTAGCCGCGGCCACCGATTCATCGAATTCTTTCTGATCGAATCCTACCGAACAGGTGGTGACAGCCTTACCATTAATTTTCTGCATCAACGCCACCACCGATGACGAATCAATGCCACCGCTTAGAAACGCACCCAGCGGTACGTCGCTACGCAAGCGCAAACGCACTGCTTCTTCAAAAGCGGAAAGAAACTCGTCACACCATTCCCGTTCACTTTTCTCCCTGGAATCATCGAAAAATAAGTCCCAATAACAGTGCTGTCTGACGCCACGATCGTCGAATATCAGATAATGCGCCGGCTTAACCTTACGCACAGATCTAAAAATCGACTTGGGGGAGGGCACGTAAAGTAGCGAAAAATAATCCGAGAGCGCTTCGGGATCGATATCACGGTTTAACTTCGGAACGTATAGAAGCGACTTCATCTCCGAGGCGAAATAAACCGCGTCACCCACTATCGAATAGTAGAGGGGCTTCTTGCCCACCCGGTCGCGCGTCAGAATCAGCCGTTTCGCTTTTTTATCCCATAATCCAATGGCGAACATGCCACGCAGTTTTTCGGAAAACAGCTCACCCATCTCTTCGTACAAATGAACAATTACCTCAGTATCCGATTGGGTCTTGAACTGATGCCCTTTAGTGATCAGGTCTTTTCGCAAATCGAGATAGTTATAGATTTCGCCGTTGAACGTTACCCACACCGATTCATCTTCGTTACAGAGCGGCTGTTTGCCAGCGTCCAGGTCGATGATACTAAGTCGGCGGTGGCCCAGACCGGCGTGCTCATCGAAATAATAGCCTTCACCATCCGGGCCACGATGATAGAGCGTTCGCGTCATTCGCTTCAATAGATCCTTGTCGTCCTCGCCGACCCGACCTTTTGTCATCATTCCTGCTATTCCGCACATATGACTAAGCTGCCTGATCCTTTCCTCGGAACCCTAACCCTTGATAAAGTTGAGCATATCGGCAGGCCATCCGCTCCAGGCTGAACTTCTGTTCGGCTCGTGCTCGTGCGTTCTCTCCGTGCTGATATCTAAGTTCCGGATCATAGAGATAAGATTTGTATGCCGCCGTGAGGCCTACCACATCGCGCGCGCTCACCAAGTATCCGTTGACTCCGTCATCTACCAGCTCTGGATTGCCACCGACCTTTGTTGCTACAATCGGTAATCCTGAGGCCATGGCTTCGAGAATTGTATTGGAAACGCCCTCTGCGACTGAAGTGAGCGTAAAGACATCGCAAGCCTTAAGAATCTTTGGGATATCATGCCGCTCGCCAAGCAATCTAACTTTTTCGGAAATTCCTAACTCGCAGCTTAAAGACTCAATGGCTCGCCGCATCGGGCCATCGCCCACGATTACCAAACAGGCCGGGTGAGCCGACTGAGCGATCGGCAGAAATGCTTGGAGCAGACTCTTGTGATCCTTGACCAAATCCAGACGACCCACGGTACCGATGTTAAAAACCGTATCGTCAATTCCGAGCGAACTCCGACTTGCGCTGCGCTCCCCCGGTGAGAATAACCGAGTATCAACGCCGTTATGAATCGTCGTGACCTTGGACTCGGGAATTCCAACGGTTTGGATTAACCACACACGCAGATCTTCGGATACCGTAACGAAGCGATCGACTAATGGTGAGAAGCATTTTCGGAGTATGTTTCGTTTGCAATTACGTCCGTTCGGATCGTCAGCTTCTCGTCCGTGTTCGCCGTGAACGACATAGGGCACACCCGCTAACCTTGCGGCGTAAATTGCGTCCACAGTTGTCCAGCCGCGCGTGTGGACAATATCCGGCGCGAGTTTTTTAAATATGCGGAAGAGTCGAAGCACGGGGAAACGAAATTTATCCGTCGGGAGGTGCATTTCAATGATCTTCACATCACGATTTGCGATTCGCTCCGCCATGGAGCCGGAACGACTCAAACACAAGATGGTGTGAGCAAAGCGCTCGTCAAGCTGGTTGAGAATATTGACAAGACCATTCTCTAGCCCGCCGACATTGAGCGCATGGACGACGTGAACGATATTGATTGGTTTTGCCATCCAGCTTGGGCCGCCGTAGACAAGCGCTCTAGCGAAAGTTCTAGCAGCGGCCCGTGCGATGTTGAGAAATTTGATTCCGCGGCGACCTGATCAGACTAATGTTCCGATTTGATCCCAAATTCAATCGGTAACGCTGCAAATGCTACGGCTCCCGCGATAGAGGTCCGCTTCCGACTTCTACCATAATAGTCATCCGAGGGGAGTACGCCATCCTTCAGGTTCTGAACCCAATATACTGGCGAATCTGCCAATGGGGAAAAATTCAAAGAGAAGGGATCGCTAAAACAAGCCCTGACCGTGCAGTCTACATTTTGCCGCAGGTCGAGACCAGTCTGGGCCCTTGGAAGCACTTGAGTACTCCGGGACGATGCGGCCGCGTTCATTGCAAACAAGATTTGCAAGAGTTTGACCTGCGACGGGACGATGAATTCACCATAAGTGTTCCTGTACGCTGTATTATTAACCACGGCGATTTTACGCAGTAACCCGCGTTTCCCGTAGTCTTGAAGCTCCACTCCCCCGGCGAAATTGCTGCTGACGATATTATTTCTAACTTGCGCAGGCCCACCACCAATTAAAATGCCTGAAGATTGCTGCGACCCGGTAATGAAATTTCGCTCAAGCATGATTGGGCTACTTCGATCTGACGATCCGTACACCATGATTCCAGGGCCTTTGGTATCAACAATTACATTATCACGAATTGCACCACCGGAGTTCAGTTTAAACTGAATGCCGTATCCGACTTCCGGATCGATCGCGTTAACTCGGCTAATAAAATTCCGTTCCACGATCACATTTGACATTGCACACTCGATTCCGTCATGACAGCCAAAATACATGGCGGTCGCAGCTGAATTCGTCACCACATTTCGCCTGACAATCAGTCCATCAACGCTCGTCCGATTCGCAGCTATTGCAATGCCGCCCAAGTGCGAAAACTCGCAATCCTCGATGGTAATTCCGTAATTAGCAAAAATCCTAACGCCGTCCACGTTCCGGCGTGTCGGTCCGAAGACCAGTCCCTTAACAATGACATGGTCCGCGCGAATCTCTAGAACGTTTGCACTCTGACCTAGATAAACGAGTCGTGGTCGAGCTCCGTTGTGCTTTGCGCGAATCAACAGCGGCCGCTCCGTTGTCCCTCCCCGGCGAATCACGCAAGGTCCACGATAATCTCCCGGAAGCAAAATGATTTCCATTCCGGACCCTGGATCATTGATAGTTCTGCAGAACTCACCATCGGGACCGATTTGGGTTGCCTCAGCGCTTTTGCATATAGCCCCGCCAAGGAATACGAGTCCTAGTAAAAGCCAACGGCCAAAAACCCCGTAGCTCAATTCGATTCTAAGCTCCGCGTAGGTAATCTCCAGTTAATTAACCGGATCGGACAGTGCGCGGCGGGATGACAGTTCCTTGATATACCGATCACTGACATTGGAAACTACGTACCGATACTTTCCCGACGCTAACAGCGGAATTTCATCGACTGCTTCGATGGCAATTTCGATGCCCGAGCCAAGGGCGCTTTGGGCATTTCGCATAAGCTGTCGATGTTGCAGGCTCGACATTTTAGATTCTAGCACGATCCGCAGTATCACCTTGTCAAGTCTCTCTTGAACGACCTGGAACTGCTTGACAAAGGACATTTCGCGGAGAGGATAAATGATCGCCAGCGCGTGGATGAGGCGGCCTGACGGGGTCATAAGAAAATCGGTGCGCCGACCTTCGATTGATTTTAACCGCGGCAGAGCCCGGCCACAGGGGCAGGGTTCATTCAATATTCGCCCCATATCACCGGTCCGATACCGAACGATCGGCATGGCGTTCGAGAATAAATTCGTCGCCACGATTTCACCGAGACCCGTGTCATCGGGTGAATCGATCTCGATAAACATCCCTTCCGCGGGGATATGGAGACCACCTTTCGGGCATTCGTTGGCCATTAAACCGGCATCTCGTGCGCCATACTCTACGGCCACAACACATTGGAAAACCTGTTCGATCGTGCGGCGTTGAAAATCATAAAGGGGCTCAGCGGTGGCGAAAATTACTTTCAACTCAGACGGACTATGCCAGTTGGTGCTCTTTAAAAATTCCGCCAATAGATAAAACGAGCTCGCATAGCCATACATTTTCTCAGGTCGGTATTTTTGAATAAAAACCCCATATTCTGACATCCGCTGTTCGCTCATGTTAAATGCTGGCAGAAATCGCGAGTTAATGAAAATATCCCGCGCATTGCGCAACCAATCCTGCCGTCCCAATTCAATCGGCGAGCCCCACAGCGCGATTTCCCGCGCACCGGTATCAACGCCGAACCAGCGATGGGCGCGCATACGCACGGCGTCAGTAAAAGCAGCACGCGATCGATCTACGAATACTGTCACCGGAGTGCCTGTAGAGCCTCCCGTACTCATTCGCTTTGTCCCTGCTATCTTGAATTTAGGCTGAAGTTCGTCTCGACGGCTACGGATCACTTCTTTATCCAGAAACGGAATCCGCTCCAGATCGCGGAGTGAGCCAATCTCCGTTGGTCTCAATCCGAGTTGATCAAACAGCGTACGGTAATAGGGTACTTCTCGATAAGCGAAATCCAATTGCGCCCTCAAGCGGCGCAGTTGTATTTCACCAAGATCATTCCGCGGTAGCCATTGGCTGTGTTCCAGCGCGCGCAGGTACTGGAAAGTTGGCTTCCGCTTGACGAACTCCTGAAACGGGAAAACAAGCTTGTTGATAATGATCGGCGCTTCCTATGCGACAGAATCTGACCCAACGATAGGCTCGACCGCAGGGTGATGACCTGTAACCACCAGTTCTTTGTATATTTCGAGGTAACGCCGTGCTAATTTGTACCAGGACCTTTCACTCGTCACCAAACGCCGCCCTGCGTTACCGAGTTTTTGTCGTAGCTCCGAATCGCCAGCCAAACGCACGGCTTGTCGAATCAGTTCCTCACGATTTTCAGGAGCAAACAGGAGGCCCGTTCGCTCGTTCTCAATTAACTCGCGGTGACCACCGACGTTGCTTGCTAAAACCGCTTTGCCCATGGCCATCGCCTCTAATGGTTTTAGCGGCGTCACCAACTCCGTGAGGCGCATACGCAGGCGGGGACAAACAAAAACGTCGATCAGCGAGTAATAATTGATTATTTCTTGATGAGGAACGGGGCCGGTAAACACGACTCCATCCCTTGCGCCGGCTGACGCCTTGAGCTCTGATTCCTCTTCGCCGCCGCCGACCAACATTAGACGCGCCTCGGGAATTTCCTTACGGATTAGCGGGAAAGCTTCGACTAAGAACCGCAGCCCCTCATAATGATAGAACGACCCGATGAAACCAAAGATCGGTCCACCGTTCAACCCAAATCGTTTCGCCAACTCTGCCGAGCGCTCTCTCGGACCGAATTGTTCGGTGTCCACGCCGTTAGGGATCACGCTCACGCGATTTGAACCAATGCCCCGGAGCTCGACCTCTCGCCGCATGGCCTCGCAGATCGTGATCGTACAGTCTGCGTGTTTGAATAGAAACGTTTCAAGCGCACGACTCAGCCGATAACGAAAAGAACTTTCTGTAAAGGTCCCGCGATCCACGGCCGCGTCTTCCCAAAACGCGCGGGCTTCATATATAAGCGGAATCTTACGTCGCCGCGCTACCCCAAGAGCCGGTAAACCGTTAAGCAGCGGCGAATGGCTGTGAATTAAATCAACCTTCTCCAGCTTTGCCACCGCATCTATCCTCTGCCGAAGACAGGCCATAAGCTTGAGTTCGCGAACAAACGGAATATCGGTGGCAGATGCAACGATTCGGTAATAGCGAATACCTTCAATCTCCTCGACCTCGCTAAACTTCCCTTTATGTTTAGGCGAGGTTAGCACTACGGGCGTTAATCCCAATCGTCGCTGCGCGTGAATAATGCCCCGGCTACGAAAGCTGTAACCGCTGAATAACGGAACCGAGTGGTCAAGTATGTGGAGAACCTTCATCCAGTTTTTGAAGATGGATCTTTAATTTCAAGCTCAATTCGACTCAGCTGCCATACGGCCAAGTACTCACGCTAATTGTTGTTGTTGGATATTGGTGCGTAGCGATAAAGAAATAGATACGGCATTGACTGAAGGTGGGGCGACGGATCAGAATGCCCAAACCAACCCAGTACGTTATTCGTTTCGTCGTAAAATAAAATTTTCCCAGAAGCTGTAAATCCGTTGCTCGCCGTGACACCTAAATTTTCCCACTGCCGAGTGTCCGGATGATAAGCGTAAAACGCCGAGTTCCACAAGCTTGCATAAAGCAGTACTCTGTTGTACGGATCCCAGACGATCTTGTGCTCATTATCACCTACCGGAACGGGACCAAGATCTTCGATTGCGTAGGTGCCGTCTTTATTGAGCGGCAGGTCCAGGCTGAATCGGTGCAGACGAGAGGAATTTTCACTAATACCGTAAACCCAGCGTCCAGCACGGTCTACCGCGAGATATGTATGCTCGAGATGTATTTCACCACCGACTGAATTATACGGGCCCAGTTGTCGAGTGGTCCACGAATTGGAAGCTATGTCGAAAACATCCAAGTTTGATCCATTGCCTCCTGAATAACGGGGACGCAAAATACGATTGAATACCGGATCTAGAACGCTGAACCATGTCGCGTTCGCTCCCATACCCGCATCTGCAATATTCGAAAAACTGTTGGTGGTAGGGTCAAATTGCAATATACGGCCCCAGGTGAAATTTGGATCGCTTATTTTTGATTGCGTTTCGCCGGAACAATTAGTATCCGCGAGCACTTCGGTCCCAGGAACATACCAAAATTTGCCTCTAGCCTCATCCCAAAACCAACCCACGAAATCGGGATGTTTCGGGGTTAGCCCGCCAGGTCCGTTGCAAGCCGGATGGTCAACGCGCCAACCGGCATTCGGATTTGAAATGTCATCAAGTCTTTCCTTGATTGACAAGGATGCTACTTGTTGAACATACGAACCGCCCATGACATTATAGTCGCCTCCAACAAAATAGACTCGACCGTTGCGCGGATTAAGCGCCGCCGTCATATGCTTGGCACCCCCGTCTAAGGGAAGGTCTTTCAAATTAGGCAGCCGTAGTGCTATCCATTGCCGCGTTGTGATATTTACCGGACCCGCAGGAGGTTGCGTCGTAGGGGGAGTCGTCATCCCGACGATCTGTAAATTAGTTGGAGCTGCAAGCGAAGTAGAAACAGTAGGTGTACCACCGCCGGGATATAACTTGTAGGCGTACACATTCCGGTCAATACTATTGACGACAATAAAAATGTTCTTCGACTGAATATATCTCCATCTACCATGCGTACCCGTAGCTGCAGGCGACATCGGAGTAACGGTATTGTTGGCCGCCGCTGGAACTCTGGTCCATGCTTTAGTTGTAAGATCAAGCGCGTAGACGTCCGTTCCACCCACCCACGCAATTATCTGTTTGGAGATGGGATCGTAATCGACTCCAGGATAAGAAGCGTTTTCCGCAGTCTTATCACCTGTCGTTGCAACTGTTTGTAATTGAATGGTATTTCCAATTGAGTTCATGTCATAACAGAGAGTGCTACCTCCGCCGATCATACAAAATAATTTTCTAGCTGAATCAAAAACAGCCGTAGAGCGACTCGAGACTCCTGGACCAAAACCTCCACGTTTTGTCCATATATTACTAATAGGATCGTATTGACAAAGGGAATTGTATTTATGGACGTAGACTTTGCCGTTAACGGAGTCATAAACTGAATATGGCTCCGCTGGTTCGCTGTAACAACTTGATACGTCCGCACGCTGCGACCAAGTCGAGGTGTTCGGATCAAAATGCCAGGTGTATAATCCCATCCCCCCGCTACCACTCCAGAGCGAGCCACCGTGGACAAAATATCTATCAATATTAGGCAGGTACTGAATTCCAGAGTAGGTGTGTCGCGATGCTGGATTTCCATCCAGATACAATTCTCTATTTCCACCCGAACTCAGGCTCGGTATTTGCTCGTTCGGGGTTGGTCCCCAGATCCGCGACCATTGAAACGTGTCCAGACTAAATCCATAGATTTCATTTCCTGCATAGTCGCCATGACCTCCTCCCATCACCACGTATCGGTTTCGCCGCGTATCTAAAAAACCTCCGCTCCACGCCGTTGTAATGGCTGCCGGACCGACCATTCCAGGCGGCGTCGGTGACGGCAATACAGTCGATATCTTCGAGTTTGGAATCTCGTACCAGTAACCCGGCTCCATAGTATCAAGGAGTCCGGCAAAGGTATACACGGGAACGACATTAGCCGCCGTAACCACAAGCAAGAAAAGCTTCTTGAATACATTCATAGTAGCCCTCCTTCGCTACTCTTGCGAACCCGTCAAAAACGCTATTCGACTAGCCAGTCCTTTGTACCGCAATACTATCACACCGACACGCCATGAAAAAATTCCTTTTCCCAAGGCTTCAGTGTTCCACTCGGCTCCCTTAACAACTGATCTTCTGCATCCTAATTAGAAACGCATAGCCGAATACTCGAGCGGCAATAAACGTCCTTGCGAAGATTGGATTTTCGATATAACGCTGGGCCCTAGGCGGCATCGCTAGCCAATGAAGCCGTGCTTCGCCAAAACCCAGTGCCTGTAATTCCTCGATCAAATAAAACGGATTATGATAACTCATCGGTTTCGGAGTTCTAAAAAGTCCTTCTTTATGTAGTCTCAAGCTATGGAGCCAAAACAAATCATTTAACCCATCCAAAAAGACATACCCCCCTGGCTCGATAACCCGTTGTATTTCCTGTATGGCTAAACGAACACTTCCCAACGATTGCAACACTCCGATGCAGATCACCCCCATAAAACGCTGTCGACGGAAAGGAAGATTGTATGCTTCACCTTGGACATAAGAGACGTTTTTTTCCTTCCTTCTCGCTACTTTGAGAACTTTCCTTGAGTAGTCCAGTCCGACACAGGAAAAACCGATTCGCTTCAGGTGCCGCGTAAAGACACCGGGACCGGACCCAAGATCGAGGAAACATCCGCTAGGGCTCAGACCCGCCTCGCCAATAGAACGTACAACAAGCGTCACCCGCCGCGACAGTCCGAGCTCCGACCAGCCCGATATAAGGTGATCAGCGTCATACCTGTCAGCCCACGCTTCATATCTGGCGTGCCATTCCCTTTCGAGAACTTTATTCATCTAGTCCACTTAAACAGATTCGCATACTCTCTGCAGTCCGCTCGTGCCATCCACTTATCGGCTAAAACCCGCTCAATTAAGCCTCGTCGGAGTTAATCGCGCACACACACCTCCGACGAACCGCACCATGCGTAACTACTCGTTCGTTGAAGCCAATCCATTACTTCACCATAATTTTAAACACAACGCATTTGCTCGCAGACTGTAACAAATGCATTATACAAATTCTCTTTAAAAGCTTCCGACCGTCGCAGATATTCACGTCTTGCAATCTCACCAAACGCAGCTTTATTGGCCGTACTTAATTTAATAGCGGCCTCTACTTGGTGCTCTAGATCGACCGGGTCCACGATAAAGCGCTCACCAATACCCATCTGCTCAACCTGTTTGTACTTTGCAAGCAATCCGAAGTTCCTGCATACCAGCTCGTTCATTGGAGGTGCATCAACACTAATTATTAACGCCTTTGTGGATAAGCCTTCCGATATATAATGACCGAACCCCTCGGTTTCGGAAGGACACAGATGAACTCCACAGAAGTTCATCATAGCACGTAACTCTCTATCATTTACTCTGTCGCCTCTTATGGTAATATTATGACTAGCGTACTGTTGCCATCTCAAATCACTACTCACGACCACTAAAGGAGGCCACTCGGCATGCCGCCGCCATAGCTCCAAAACCGACCGTGTACCCTTCATATGACTCCGCCCAGCCACATGTATAAAGCGGTTGTAATCCTTGGAAGAGGACGAACAATACATATCTTTGGACGAAAAACCTATATAACGCGTATTGTAGCCCATCCTAGTAAACAACTCAGTCGCGTAATTAGTTTTGCACCACAGTTGGAAGCACGAAGAAATATGCTTCAGAAGACTCGCGCGCACCCACTCCTGATTTGGTATTAAAATATTTAACTTACCGACACCCGTCCACGCGGTTGGCAGAATTTCAAAAAACAGCACAACTCTTCTAACTTTAACAACTCGATTGGCTAAAGCCTTTAGCCAGCGACGATGTAATAGGTGACAGTTTCTGATTCTTGAAATATTTATCGCAGTCTGACAATAGGGATCGAGTACCCTGGCAACTACTTCTGCATCCCGTTGAAGACCTCTCGTTCCGCCAGTGATTAACTCAACTACCAGTGGCGATGGGTTCAATGGTTCCATCTTAACTGTTTGCGAGTTTAACATTGATAGCCGTTGGGTCTGTTCCGACGTTAATATACACCTCTATTGCAACAATGATCTCTCAGTTCTTTTCAAAGTACTCTCTTGGTACTCTCCCGGTCGCGATGATCCGAGCGATTTCTGCAAAAACCCGGCTTCCTAGTCTCTTTTTTCCTAAGCCATTACCGGCGTTCCGGCAGCTTTGTCGTCAACGCGAACACGGTTTGACGTTTTGGTCAAGGGCTTAATATTTGCCACAGCTTTACAATCGTGCGCGTGCACGAGTGCCTTAAGAATAACTATTATTGCGACCAGGTGGTAAAACAGGTCGAAGTAGGACATACTCAAAAACGTTCCGCAGACTAGGTATCCGGCTAAGCTCGCCTGGAGCATTTGACTATAGTTGTATACCCATTGAAGCGCCGGTCTTTTGTCGCAAACACGCACCAGACGACTTAGGCTACACAATGAACTTATGATGATTCCCGCGTAAAGCATGAAACCGGTCACACCGTGCTCCGCCAGGACTTGAAAAAAAATGCTATGTGCGTCTCGCCCGCCCGTGTAACCGTAGCGCTCAAACATTTCTGTCCTGAAGGGTCGAAATCCAAACCCTAGTAAGGGGCGCTCCTTGCCCATCAACAAGGCAACCTTCCAGGCTTCGACTCTTCCCATGGCCGACGTGTCATTTTCGTATGTTTCTATTGTCTGCATTCTTTCCACCCACCGTTGGGGTAGGATAGCCGCACCTAAAGGAATAGCGAGCGCCAGCAGGATCGCCATTATGATCTTCGGGCGGCTTTTGACAAATAAAACCACCAAGACTACTAATAAACCCAAAAATGCCCCTCGAGAGTACGTACCGATAATCGCAATAACTGTTAGACAAATCACCGCTAATAGGGAGTGGCGTGCCCATCCTTTAACGATTTCGCGCCGTAAGCAGACAAGTAATGGCAGAATCATATTAAGTGCCATACCAATTTCTGTATTGCCGTCCATAAACGTTGTGGGCGGGCCAAGCACCATGTGCGTTCCCCCACTTCTCAACGTAAAAAGACCTCCCTTAACGCCAAAAAACCCAACAGACAGCGCGATCACCCACATTAAAATGCGCAGTTTTTTTGCATCCTGAAATAGAATGATTGTGATAAACGTCATCAGGTAAATTTTCCAAACCTTATCGAATTGCTCCCAGGCAGCATCCGGGTAGTATGCATTCATGGTGCTCAAAAACATAATGAACAGAAACGACGCTAGTAAATACACTTCGCGTACGCCGGGTAACGCATACTTCTCTTTCGTAAAAAGAAGGCCGCCTATCGTAGCGAACGCCACAAGCTGCGCGAATGGCATGTTCGTAGCAAAGCCCCATGTTAGCTTGTGCGGGTTCATGTAACCAATCCACGACCATAGCAAGATACCGAGCCATGGTTTAAGGAAGCACAACGGAAGGGATGCAAAGATTACCGCTGATACTAATGTATCTCTAATAAACATCGCCTACTGGACGCTTCTACTTTATGATTGTTCTATCAAAGATATTCGCCAGTTGTCCCGCCAACCGTTCCCGTTCGAACTGATTCGCTCTCCGGTCAAGCTGCAATGGCGCATCTCCACGGTCCCATCCTTTAAACAAAGTGATCAGGGCTCTTTTCAAATTGGCCATATCGTGAGGCTCGATAACGAAACAATGATCCTTCCCTTTCAGCAATTCGGCGGTCGCCCCTTCGAAAGCCAATGCCAAGATGGGATGCCCGATTCGTAAATACTCGAAGGCTTTCGCGGGAATCAGAGAACGTGTATCCTCTGATGCTTGCAGAAGCAGCAAGACAGACGCATGCGCTAGTCGCTCAAGTGCTTTTCTGTGAGACACCCGACCTTCCACGCTGACCACCCCCGTCAATCCTAGGCGCTCAACATGGAAAGTGAATTCAGGAGATAACAGCCATACGTCACCGCCGAGAAACGTTATTTTTACCTTGTCACGTGGAAGTTCGTTTTCCTCGATAAGGCTCGACACAGCCTCCAATAGGGGCAACGGGTTACGAAAGTCGGGTGTCACCAAGCCGGCGTGAATGATTTCAAACTTTCCAGAGGAAATGCCGATGCTCAGGTCGCCGAAGTCACTTTCGTCGTAGCCATTATAAATAACTTCGATTTTGGTCGAAGGAATTTGGGGATAGCGAGCCAAAAAGTCTGCCTTCAGGTGCGGCGTCGTGACGATCATACTATCGCAGTGGCGCAATACCATCCGCTCAAGGTGCGACTCGATCCAATAGCGAATACTTCCCGCGACGGGGAAAACGCCTTCCTCAATCCATGGGTCGCGAAAATCCGCGACCCATACCACTCCCGTCAATAACTTCAGTGCAGCAGCAATCATGTGGGCGGTAGCCGGAGGGCTCGTCGAGTAAATAAGCTGTACGTTTTTGTTCCGTATTACTGACAAACCAGTAGGCACCGCACAAAATAACCAAGTCACGAATCGATCGGGAACGCTCAGACACGCGAGATGGCGTCCCTTAATGGCTAAATGGCGAGCGCTATCTAATGCAAATGTTCGGTAGACAACGACCTCAGATGGAATATCTAGCAGCAAACCCTCATCCGTTACGGTATAAAGCGATTTACGCAATGTGAGAACCTGCGGCCACCAACCTTTTCCGGGCAGATACTTGCTAAACTTTAATGCGCGCAATACACCGCTACTACTAGCTTCCGGAGGGTAATGATATGCGATAAAAAGCACCTTTTTTACGCTATTGGTATGCTTCTCCTCGTTGTGAAATTTCCCCATGTCAAGCGTCATTGAAGTCCCATTTGCACGCATCAACGACCGGCGCTTCAAGGTTCTGCGCACATCCTCTTTCCTCTTCACTTCTGCTAAGTTTGGCAGACAGCAAAAGCGCATCAACGAAAAATTTAGCAGCCCAATTCGGGTATTCATAAGATGAATAAGAACCCCAAATCGGATGTGATCCCTTGATCGCTCCCCGGATTCCCGGATCGGGAGACGTTAAATCCTGCGTCTCCATAACGAACCTATTCATTCGACGGGCCGCATCGAAATATTTTTGACTTCGAGTGATCTCAAAAAGCCGTAGCCAGCAGAGCGCCGTTTGCGCGTCACCGGTGAGGCACGTCCACCGTGCGGCCGGCCGCCAGTCGGAGTCGAACCGGCCCGCAAGACTGCCATCACTGCGCTGGCGAGACAATAACATATCCAGCGGTCGCCGCGCCGCATCCACATATTTGGGGTCGTTCAGCAATAATCCCGACTCTAACAATCCCTCAGTGGTATAAGCAATTGTGTGTAATAACGGATGAAGGTCATCGTCAAGACAACAGTTAGGAAACCAACCATTTGGCCATTGCTGCGAAACTACAAAGTCCAGGTTGCGTCGGGCGGCCTCCCGGTAGCCGGGTTCTCCCGTAATTCTAAATACTTCGATAAGTCCCCACGCCGTTCTGGCATCATAGAGATTAATGCCGCAACGTGCGTACTTAGAGCCTGCACGGCGCCAACCTCCGTCCGAATCCAGTACCGAAAGTAAAAAATCGGCTGCACGCCTTGCTGAAATCCGAAACCGCTCCTGTCCAGTTTCTCGAAAAGCACGGCTCCAACCGAAAAGAACCTGTCCGGTGTTAAAAACCGCAGGAGTAGGTGAAAACGCGATAGTGCCTCCCTGAACCGCACCATTGTCCATCTGAACACATATTTCCCACTCAGCCATCCGCAAGGCTCTTTCGCCAAAATTCTTATCACCGGCAATGCTAGCGTAATCGAAAAACGTTGGAATAATGTATCCCGTCGTCTCGGGATAGGCATCAATCCATCCTCTCTTTCCATGCGCCTTGTTCCATTTTAAAGAGTAACTTCTCGCTACCCCACCACCGCCCGTCGCATCCTGCGCACGGCACAGCCATGCCATAGCCGCTCGCGCATGAACAGCCGGCGCCCGAATCACACTGCTTGAATGTCCAAAAGCCTCCCGAAAAATCAAACGTGATAATCTTCCGATCATTTCTTATCAATTCCGCCTTTTAACGGTAACAGGCCTCGGATTAAACCCGAAAAACGAACAATGATAAATGGCTCCACGCAGGTTAAAACCTGCTTTCACCGCACCCTTAATGGATGAGGTGTTTCGAGGATGTGTGCGTAGAAATGCTCTTTTAAAACCTTGCACTCTGATACAACTGAGCAACCAGCTGAGGGCAGCTGGATACAAATTATATCCGCGATAATCGGGATGCGTGTAACAATTGTATATAAACGCCGCCCTGTTAGCTGAACAAAATGGCGGAATCAAAGCAACAATTTCCTCCTCTCTACAAGTCACTTCCAACTGGCATACGTCTTTCTCGTGGACAAAACCCTTTACTAAAATATTCTTGTGCTTGATAAGGTCGATTATGTCATCTATATACTCTTTTGAGACGCAGGATACCTGGTCCTCCGCGCTAAGTGCGCGAAATTGAACTGGCACCTGACAGTCCAGCAATTGTATTTTACCGTTAAGCGGTCTTTCAAAAACTAATCTTTTATTAATAACTATCGGTTTTTGGGCCGCGTGCCATTCGATTTTTCTAGCCATTTTTCCGGCAGCGGCTTTCAAATACGACATCACTCAACACTCATTCCAGTCATCAAACGTCACAGATGCACATTACCGACTCCTAAACGAACTCCATCGCCGATTAGGACTACCGATAAGCCGCCCAAGGCGATCCGCCTGGCTCACGATACGTTTGAGCCACTCTGCTATAACCGAAGACACCAATAAAAAAGGTGTGTTTTTTTACTAGATAGCGTATGTTAAAGGTAGGGCCGCAAGATGCGGCTTCCAAAACCAAGAAGGCGATATCGCAAAGGACTTAATATTCGTTCACCCGAACGGCACACTACTGGTCTGGTACCGAGACGTTGTTTGAAGCGGTATATGCCATGTAGGGGGTCTGTTTCATTCGCCGCGGATTCCAGAATCCCACCACGATTCAATTCTAAAAACCCTTCCTTTTTAAATGATTCCACGGCAGCCCAAAAAAGCCCGCTTTGGACCCCGAGTTTATAGCCAAATTCAGTGCTACCGCTAAAAATTGATGATGCCCGTCCATTAAACGCTGCAAACAAAATGGCACCTAGTATTTCCCGCCCCCGCTTTGCTAGAAACAGTCGCGCCACTCCGCGTTTAATAAGATATTCGTAGATCGCATCGTAAAACTCTCCGCTCGTTGGCAGATCGTAGCCCATACCCTGCTGTGATCTTTTCGCCTGTGTAAATTCGCGTGCGACCTCCAAATCTTTAAGGTCCTTACGCTCCATTCCAATCTCTGTAGCCACTCCTTCGCGACTCAGGCGTCTTATTCGCTCCCGTTGATCTCTGCTAATATTTCTCCAGAGCTCTTCCTTACTCGCATAGAGGTCAACGCAAAATTCCAATCGCCGCGTTTCCCGATAACCAAAGTCACAGGGAAAATAAGCGCTGCCGCCCGCTAGAAATGAGTCAATAGCCATGTGAATGCAACCAAGGCTTCGCGCGTAGTCTTCGCATTTGCGCATGAAGGCTACGCTTAAGTTCCGGTCATAATCGCGCGTAAATGGATGAGTTGATAGAACAAGGGAACAGGACAAACGCGAAACAATAAGATAGGGAGACATTTTCAACAACGCGAGTGCACCTGCACATGGCAGTCCATTATTATCAAAACCCAGAAGAAATATTGGCTGACCTTCTTTTCTCTTCTTTTGGTACTCGGCCCAAATGGTGCTATGATATATGGATCCACCAAGCCCGCACACGATTTCGTCCCAATTCTTGGGAGCTGTACCACGGTATACTACAAATGTCACAGCTGCTTTCACTCCAGTCAAACGTCGCTCCTTATAAACGCTACACACCCTCGATTAACCCGATAGATCTGTTGACACATACCTCCGAAACGCGTTTCCTACGTTCACGGTCTATGCCGGTCTCCTTGTAACGTTAACCTGATCGGCCTTATCTATAAATATGGTATCGGCCTGCTCTCCTATACTTACTACGATCCTGCGGCCACTGCTACCCTGATCCTCCATTTGCGCAGAGACAGGAGTAAATGTTTTTGATCCCTGTGGCACAAGCACAACGACAAACTCCGCGTTCTCTCCGCTACGTTCATATTCAATTACGGTATTAGCTATTTTTTGCTGCTCTCCGGTGCTGATCCAACCTTGCACCGGCTCTCGCGTTCCTGTACGAAGCCGAACGTTAAGCCCTGCTTGAAAAAGCGGCATCACTTGAATAGTAGGCCCATTAGATACATTCGTTGTTCGAATCGTCAATCCCTCCAAATGTGCTCTCAAAGGCGCGGCCAGGTGAAACATTTGAGTATAAGTGTGTAAGCGAAGAGCGTTTAGCCGATCTGCAACAACGAAATAGTACGGTCGGACAAAGATTATAGTGCGGCGGTGCACCACACCCGGATAGCTCCGATGCTCAATGACCAGTACATCGCAATCGTTTGATGTCTGCCACTGCCGGACAACCGCTTTGCCAATTTCTTGATTTCTTCCGTCCACCACGACAGTGTTGTGGGCAGCGGTCGAAATAAAAAACTCTCTCATTGGATCGCCGTACGCAAACGGTCCTCCGGAATCGACGATTAGATCCGCCCCGTACGCGTAGAGTTCAAATGTGCCCTGGTCGCGATGTACGTGCGATGTATCGTAAGTGCACAATCGTACACTCGCAAAGATTTCCTCTTGAAATGGCCGGCGGTTTCCCCAACCGCTTCGAAACATGGCGAGACCCGCGTCGGGAAATATTACGCTCGTTACCTGAGGCTGAGATCCCTCTCTTCCTTGCGTGACGCTATAATGATAGGTCTTACCGCCTTCGCCAAACCAGTCCGTTACGTCTTTCCGATTCACCGCTACTGGAGAGGATTTACAGGTATCGCCAATTGCAGGTAGCGTTCCGTTGGGCTTTACGAGATGAGTACCGGATTGCAGCATTTTTATTAAACGGTCGCAAAATTCCCTTGAAAATCGAACGTCATACCATGCGCCGAACCGGTAAGCGGATAAAAACTGCTTAAACACGTAAAAATGGTAAAAGGGCGAGTGTTCCCGATGCACTCCCTCGCACGAAACATTCTGAGCCATTTGCTGTTCCAACCTTCTGCGTCCAACCTCAGCCCATCCCGTTGCTTCCGGAAAAGAGGAAATAAGAAGGCCCACAACGAACAATGCGTACGCTTGCGTAACGCCATGATTATGGCGAGGGCGATAAAAGCCCTTAGTTGCGAGCCGTCTACCATGTCGCAGAATTGCAGAACAAATCTCCTTTGTGAAGTCATAGCTATCTTTTTTTGCATAGTAGGACGCTAGCCAAAGCCGACACAAGACGAGGCTGCGTATCGCTGTGATATGATCATCCCAAACTAACGGATGTCTCTCCACAAAAAGGCACTCTGAAATCCAGCGGTGTGCGATAGCCTTTGCATCATCCAGGTACGCCGTATTCTTCGTTAGCCAGTACACGTTCACCATTTCCTGAATTCCCTCTAGGCAGTGAAACAGAAACCGGGAGATCATGGTGCCATTGCCAAAAGGATCTGGAGTCCAAGACAGTTCGTTGATATTAAGGGTCGTGGTTGAGTCGATTCTGCAAAAGCCCAACACTGGCTGTTCTGCCCTTTTCGTTACCGTTTTACTGAACGGTGTAATCACAGGTATCCAAGGGAGTCCTGTCGGAAATTCCTTAGGCAAACAAGGTACAGACTTCAAATTGGATAGACTCGAGACGTCCCATCCTCGTCTCAGAAGGCTTTCATGTGCAATGATCGCTCCCTTTCGAAAATGTATACCTAAACGCTGCGACACTCCGTTCTCGACCAACTCACACCGAGATTGAATTGTCATTAATAACCGATCAACTCGTGGACCAAAAGCAACCGGCTTGGCACGATCACTCTCACGCACCGCACCTAGCATCCTGCTGCTTTTCTGAATCTCTTGATTCCTATCATAGATTGCCAGTAACCAGCCACACTGTTTCTTGAATCGGAGGGCGTAATTCATCCGATCTAAGACTTTGACAGGAAAGGATCTTTTTGGTTCTGAAATGTCTGTAGTGAAACAGTTGGGGCAAACAACACAACTGTCATAGCCATAGGTGTTAAAAATCTTCTGCCGAATGAACAAGAGCGGTGGAAAATAGTATGTTTCCGGGTCCGCAAGATTAGAAAGTTTCATTGGTGGAACAGGAAAAAGGCCCTTCATCCGTGACGTGTTGAAAAAGTCCCTATGCCCCCACGCATGGAAAATATGACTACAACGGGCACATCGAATAAGCATCTGACTTAGATCTTCGTCATTAGGTACCGTAACGAGGATATAATGTCGCGCGATTCTCCATATCTCACGAAGACACAATGCTCTTTCTTGAATATCTAAGTGTTCGATCACCTCAGCACATAAGACTAGATCAAAGCTGTTCGCCTTAAATGGTAAACACTGGCAATTCGCCTGTACCCGATTACCGCGGAATTTCCTGAGGGAGCCAAGCACCAACTCCGCCGATGTCACCTCAAAACCATGACTCGCAAGAAAATTCGCAAAATGCCCAGGGCCGGCCCCCAGGTCTAGGATCGTTTTCACGCCTTCAGGGATTTGATCCACCACCCACCCCATCCTCCTCCACGCTCGGTCGCTTGGATGTACAACTTGACCATGTACCTGTTCGAACAATTTCTGATTGTATCCGATCATACTAGACGACACTAAAAGGACACCCGCGGCTTCGATTCCACTGCAAATCCGCACATCCTGAAGACTATTTGTTCCGACACCTGGTCACCAAACACTGGGATCGTCAACCGCCATATTACCCACTTGTTTTATGCGCCAGAGATCACCCGCTCCGTCGAACGGACGAACAACTCAGCGGTAATCATCTTAAGCTCGTGTACGAGCTGTTTGTCGACAAATAGCAAGCAAACGCTGTACGCCGCAGCTCCCATGGCAACGTTTATAAACAGTCGTTCCGGCACGACCAACTCTTGAGTTAGCATTTGGCTGCCAAAGACCACCAACGTCATCACAGATCCGGAGATCAAAGGTGTCAAAATATTCCGTACATATGATCGACAAGACACACCGATTTCATTGAGAGCGAGCCAAAGAAGGTAAAGCCTCAGCACCGGAAATATCGCCAACCATCCCATGGCGAGACCGCCAAGACCCCATTGTGAGCCGACTAGATACACTAGAGAAATAACAAAGGAAGATAGGCAGGAATACTGAAACGTCAAATCCGCGCGACCACGCGCTGTTAGCAGCGGATAGGATGGTAGGACTATAATACTGAATAGTCCACCAATTGAAAACACTTGAAACAAACCGACGATAGGCAACCATTTTTCAGAAAGCAAGAGCAAAATCAAATCGTGGCCGACGAGTGCCATTCCAAGCTGCATCGGAAGAGAAATGATCGCTAAATATTTCGTAATCCTCAGAAAGTACTTCCTCAAGGAGTGTTTGTCTTGCTGCAAATTCGAGAAAAGTGGCAATGACAATTGATTGATAACACCCGTGGAAAGCTTGTGAAGCGGATTACTTTTGCCGAGACCCACCGCCATGGAATAAAGCCCGAGATTGTATCCGCCCAAAAACCTACCGACAATGACACTATTAAAGGAGTCTGAAAGGCTTCCAAGCGCACTTGCTGCGGCAACGCGCAAACTAAACTTCAAAATATCCCGCATTTCGGCCAACGACATTTGAAATCCTGGTAGCCATTTGCTAGAAATAAATAGCGTCAAGCTAAACACGCTTGATCGCGCGAGCTGCCCCAACACAAGCGCCCAGACACCGTAACCCGTATACGCCAATACCAAAGAGATCCCGCATGAAACGACAACCCCCAATGCCTCAGCAACGGAACGCTTCCGGAAATCGATCTCCTTCGTGAGAAGACTATAAGGGATTGTTCCCAGGGAATTCGACAGAAAAATCAAACTGAGAACGCGTATAATCCATGTAAGTCGAGGTTCATCATAAAAGCTAGCAACCGGTCTGGCTATAACAAACGTAAGTGCAACAATGACAACACTTGCCGCAAACAGAGCCCAAAACATTGTGTTGATTTGTCGCGCACTAAAGCTCGGTCGCTGAACGATCGTAACACCCACCCCAAATTCCTGGAATAATTCCATTAAAGTGATGATACTAAAAGCCATCGCAAAAAGACCGTAATCCTCGGGTGCAAGCGTTCTCGCTAGGAGCAGGGTCACAGTCCACGAAACGACCTGTATCCAAACGCGGGTGCCGGTGTACCAAAAGGTCGATTTAATGATCTTGGTTCTTAAATCCATGATTCCCTACACTAACGCATGACGATTTCATCCGGCGACGCTACGTCTAGACCGAGTTATTATATGGATCAGAGAATGTCTTCCGACAGGGAGAGGTCCGTTCATCATCGAACACTCTTCTGATGTAGCTCAACCTCTCAATCTGAAGCCTTATCGTGTTCTCCTGTTAGAACTCCGTTGTACCCAAGCTCCTTAGCCTTAGCCCGGGCCTCACGAGCCAACTTAACCTCCCCTTTTTTATCGTACGCTTGCGATAGCCATACATAAGCAGTCGCTAACTGGGGATCCTGCTGGATCGCATCGTAAAGTTTCCTAATACCGATATCTAAACGCTCTATCGTTACGTAATACAAGCCATATTGCGCATGCGTAATCGCATGTTGAGGATATAATGTAATTGCCTTCTCAAAAGCTTGTATAGGCAGCGCCCTATTGTTGCTCAACACCGCAATCGACGTGAGTAACTGTAAAGCCGTAGGGTGGTTAGGAAAATATTTTAAGACGAAATTGATATCTGGAAGAGCCTCCTTGTACTTTCCTTTGGCGATAGCCTCGATGACGAAGCGTCCCAAGTGATAACGTTCTACATTCCAAAGCGCTTGTTTGACGCTAAGGTTACTATTGGCATCGAAGTAATCCGCTTCCTCGCCTGTTACTATCTGAACTGGAATTGATAGCGGCCGGTCGCTAAAATGCACCGTTCCGGCGTTCACTAGGTCTGCACCAAAAAGCATAACAATAAGAGAAGCAATCGAACAATATCTGAGTCCTATATACACCATGTATATCACCCTAAGATGTCTATACTATCGCCAATCTCGCGCAACGTTCATCAGCAGACGGCAATGTATCTAACTCTTGGCTTAACACTAGGCGAGCGGTCGTACCAACCAACATCTTACGGTACTCTTCTCCGCATTTCCCGTTTTGCGAGCCAGCAAAACAGGGGCTCCAGTCCGGCCCACTTCACCCTACATGTATCTACCCCACCGTACAGGTCCGAGACGCTCGCCGGCAGCCCAGCAATACCTTGGGTCTTCAGCCGAGTGCGGAGCAACTGCACTTCGTAACGACGACGAGCGTAACGAATTCGTCGGCGCCAATATTGTTTCCAATCGAGCCATCGCCGCCACGACAGCGATTCAAATGTAAAGCCTGCGTCCCCACACGACACAATACGACTCTCAACCCAATCTTTCCGAGGTTCGAGATCCCATTTTACCAAAGCACCGATCAAACCATCATCTCCCTCCAAACCGAGAGGCAAACGTATGTTTTGTTCCTGGAGTCGCGCGATAAAGTTTCCCTTTAGGGCATACAAATTTGCTACCAAACCGTGTTTGCTTTGTATCATAGCTCTGTCGTAATGCATCGTCCGCCCACTGAAAGGGACCGCAGCCGCGGCCAAGGCCCCCGAGCGTAAATCAAGAGCCCGTTCGAGGTGACTGAATGCCTTCGGGTACGCCTGCGCGTCCCCGGTCATAAAGAAATAAACACTCCGACCTGGTATCCGACGAGGAATTACGTCGTGAATATAGACGTTCCAAGCATTACATTTGTCTGCGATTCCTAATTGGATTAAGTTCACTCCCGGCTGCTCTTTGGCATAAGTTAATACTACTTCCTCTGTGCTATCGGTACAGCCATTTGCAACAACAAAGACCTCAAACCCTCTTTCCGGTTCGGCTCTGTATATACTATCGAGACAGCGCACGATATGGGAAGCTTCGTTGTGAGCAAGTACCATGACCGCGCGTACTGTCTTGCCCCTCACTCCTGCATTCATTACGCCTCACTGTGCAAATTCTAAAAGAACCAAACTCTCTCGAATAGGCAGGGCTTTGAAGCTTATCGACGTACCCACAGCTCTATGCACTCGCTTCCCTCGACCTGCGCCCCCCGGATAGATCTTCAGACGGTACAGGCCTCACCAAAAGCTTTGGTTGATCCGTAACGCGAACTTTGGCCCACATTCCTCCCAGGGACTTTTTCGGCCCATTTCAAAAAGATCCACATCCTCACGGTTCATTCGATCAACCGTGGTCACGGCCCCAAGATAACCGGCCTCCCGGAGATACTCCTTAATTGCCGCATTATAGTCCTCGCGCTTGCCATTAGGGTATGCGAATAAGTCAACAGGGCGCCCTAACTGGCGTTCCAAATCGGAGCGAGACAAACGAATTTCCTCAGTTGCCTGGTTAAATGACACTCTGGATAATATTACGTGACTAGCAGTATGTGATCCAACCTCCCAGCCCGCGTCGACCATTTCTTTCAACTCTCCCCATGAAAGCATCAGTGGGTTGCTTCGTTCTCGCGCCTCGCCAATATGCCTTTTTAGCTCTTCTAGAAAAGGACCCTTGTCTATCTCGGGAAGACCTTTAACTACGCCCAGAATTAGGTCGAGTGCGGCCAGCTTCGATGAAACAGAAGACAGCGACATGGCCCGTTGAACACCTGGAATAGCAATCGACGGTTTAGTCGTAGATCTAATTGCAAACGCAAGCTCATCGTTCCACATCCACCTTTCTGTACCAATGTAGTTTGTAGCGGTAAACAATGTGGCTGGGCAGTTATATCTTTTCAAAATAGGATGTGCATAAATGAAATTGTCGCGATATCCATCATCGAATGTGACTGCTACCGTATTCTTGGGGAGTCCTAAACCATGTCTTACCCTAAATATAATATCTGTAAGAGGCAGTATTTCGAAGTGGCCTTTAATATATTTTATCTGCCCCTCAAAAGTTTTGACGCTTATCGCAGGAAAGAAAGGGTCGTTATGGGGGTTAACTCGATGATAGAGCAGTATGACAAAGGAAGAACGTAACGGCCTAGCGTTCTCAGATCGGCGGTATACAGAACCACGAAGCAGGTTTAAAGCTCCCGAGTAAAACAGAGCTCCCGCCGCAGCTTTGATACCGACCTTTCGCAGTTGTTGAATGGTGGTCGCTTTACTCCCACACATCGGAAACGGACCAATACTCAGACCTAATTAGCATCTTACTCTTCTCTCGTTGAAGGCACCTGGCTTAACCTACGAACACCACGGAAGTGCCTTATTTTTGATTCCCAACGATAAGCGGTGCCCAAAAGCCTACCGCGCAATGTCTGATTGTAAACCTCAACCCGCAACAATTGATGACGTGCTTCCGTCCAATGGCTTTTATATGCGTTAAGGCCAACACCGAAATTGTATTCCGTGTGCGAGCTCGCGAAAAGATCTTTTAAAATTTCACCCTGCAAGTAAGTTCCTGGAGAAATACTCGCATATCGGTCAGCATAGTCGCTTCGAAGGGCATAGACAGTTCCCCCGTCAACAATCTGTGTTTCTGACGCGATAGGTTTACCGTCGAGCTCTAGAATAACTACTCGCACTCGGTCGGTCGTTTCTTCTCCATTCATAAGATCTCTGAAAAACTGCATTCGTTTGTCACAACTCGTTATAGCGATACCATCCGCCGCCTTCCAGCTTTCATTCGAGACGGCAAACAGTTTCTCAATTGCCTCTTTAACCGCGCTTTTTCCTTGATACATCTTGACCTGAGCGTGACCACATCTCGTAAGTCGGTTAGTGACATTCCTCAAGGTTTTGCGAAAACGAACCGACCTCTCAGTAAGATAAGCCTGCCATGTCTTGTCCAGTGAAATAAATGCTGCTTCATGTGATATGTCCAAATTCGCACAAATCTGTTGTTGGACGTTGTCTTCTTCGATTCCTTCTCTAAAAAACCGTGCGGTTAGCGAGTGGTTTGGAACTTTGTCGAGTACCAATAGACTCCATTCTCTACGTTTCATGGTCAACAGGTAGTGCAACAATGCAGTTAATGCTCCGCGACCGGATGAGTCCCGAGAAATCAGGAAACCGGCAATTTGCGTCTCTGGATGCATTATGAAACATAACGTGTTTAATGGAATCGGTTTTCTGAAAGTACGAGTTAGCATGCAGGGAGCTATCAAAACTATCCGTTCTTGCTTACGTACGACAAAAATTCTCAGGACATTATTGAGCTTTATTTCCTCCCAGCAACAACGGACCCAATCATGGCTAAGAAAAAACGACGGTATTTCTGAGGCTAGGCGTAAGTCCTCCCATTGCGTTCGCAGGGATAAGAACGCACTTTCTTTATCAATGCATTCAATATTCATGAGGAGAATTAAAAAGGTGAGGTTGAGTCAGTCATCAATATCCAAGAGGGCCGCACTGAATAATCGAAATGTGGGCCGTCATCAGTAACGGGCAAATAAATAGCTATTGTTAAGCTACAGATGGACCTTCTTTGCGAGGTCCGATGTGATTGACCCAAAAAGTGATGCGAAACAGGGCGAGAGATAGGTCAATGAGACAAGATCGGCAGAATTTGATACATGGAGATCCTCTGGATTCAGAAAGTTCCAGGAACCCTCAAGTCATCTGAATCTCGGCAAGCGCTCCCGAGCACACGTCGTGCTCCTCTTCGAATTTGTACCACCATATGATACACCAACCTAATGATACACCAACCTAATTCAAGCATTGCGGTTGCGAATATCCCTTTTCCGCCAAGTAGACTTGCAGTGCTCGTGTCCACATAGGCATCTCGCACGCCAAATGAGCTGTTCTTTCACTTCCTAATACGGAATATTTTGGTCGTCTCGCAGGGGTTGAAAACTCAGATGATGTAGCCTGATTGAGATCAGCAACCAAGCCACAATTCTGAATTGCGGCGTATGCAAGTTCAAACCAAGTGCATGATCCTCTATTGACAACGTGTATAACACCCTGCGTCCCGTTCTGAAGGCAACTTTCAATGGCTACCGCCGCGTCACGCGTGTAGGTCGGTGAAATTGTAATATCGTTAACAACCTTGAGAGCCTCGCCTGATTTTGCCTTGGCAATTACTGTCTCGACGAAATTGCCATTTTTCCCACGCGCGCCTGTCTTTCCAAACAAGCTGGCTGTCCGGACAATCAGCCACCGGTTTGCAGCTTGCCGCACAAGAAGTTCACCGGCAAGTTTCGATGTACCGTACACGTTAATTGGATAAGTTGGATCCGATTCGAAATAGGGCGTTTTTTTCTTGCCGTCGAATACGTAATCAGTGCTTATGTATACGCAGCAGGCATCGATTTCAGCACAGGCACGGGCGATATTTAAAGCGCCGATTGAATTAATAGCAAAGGCGTCGGCCGTATTCTCTTCACAATCATCTACGCGAACGTAGGCGGCACAATTGATCACAAACTGAGGCCGATAGCGGAATATAGCCCGGCGCACCGCAACTGCGTCGCTACAATCCGCCATCTCGTGCGTCAGGGGGAGGACGTCGAACGAGCTAGAATTTTGTAACACATTGACTAAGTCCGACCCTAGCTGGCCCGTGCTCCCAAAAATTACAACCTTTTCCACTGGATCGACTAACTCCATGCCCGTGAATCAATTGAGTTGTAGTAACTCCGGTATTCGCCTGATGTTACATGCGCGATCCAATCGTTGTGGTCGAGGTACCAAGTGATTGTTTGCCCCAGACCATAACTGAAATCTACCTGCGGTTGCCATCCAAGTTCGTTCCGGATTCGTTCGGTCTCAATTGCGTAGCGTCGGTCGTGACCGGGCCGATCAATAGTGAAGCGGATGCGTTCTTTTAGTTGGTTGAGTTCAAATCCCTTGCGTTCAGCGATCGCCATACAGATTGCTTCCACCACATCCAAATTCGTGCGCTCTACGCCAGTGCCGATGTTATAAATCGAGCCGACCTGTCCCTTCTCCAAAACGGCTAAAATTGCGCGGCAGTTGTCCTCTACGTATAGCCAATCGCGGACTTGTTTCCCATCCCCGTAAACGGGAAACTCCATTCCATTGAGCCCGTTATGAATCAGTAACGGCACCAACTTCTCCGGAAACTGATAAGGTCCGTAATTGTTAGAACTACGAGTGATAAGAACCGGAATATCATACGTTCGTCGATAGGAAAAACATAACAGGTCGGCGGCTGCCTTACTGGCCGCATAAGGACTGCTCGGCATCAAACGCGTATTTTCTTCGGCGGCGTCCATGCCTTCTCGATCGCCGTAAACTTCATCGGTTGAAATATGAAGAAATCGCTCTATCGGATAAGCCCGACTCAATTCCAGCAAGTTTTGAGTACCCGCGATATTCGTTTCAACAAACGGTGTAGCGTTCCGAATGCTGCGATCGACATGCGATTCGGCCGCGAAGTTCACGATCGCCGTAGGTTTTTCGCGCTTAAGGATTTGTGAAACGCAGGCAGAGTCTCGAATATCACCATGAATGAAGCTCAAATTTGGACTTACAACATCGGCCAGATTTTCCAGGTTGCCTGCATATGTGAGCTTATCGAGGTTAATCACGCGCCAATCTCGTTCGGTGCAAACCAAACGAACGAAGTTGCTGCCGATAAAGCCGCAGCCACCGGTCACTAAAATGGTTTTCATGGACGTTGCGAATCCTTGTTGGATTTGGCAACAGTGTAAAAAAATTGGTTATCGGCGTTTTTGAGGTAGGGCCAAACAAGATCTCGCGCGGAGAGTTTTGGTTCGCTAAACGGCCAGTGGATGTCTAGATCAGGATCGTTCCAACGAATGCCTGCTTCACACTCCGGTGCATATTCGACTGTGGTCATATAGAACATTTCCGCCTCCTCGCTGATCACACAATAACCATGGGCGAAACCTGCCGGGATGTAAAGCATTCGTTTATTTTCAGCGGAGAGGCTGATAGAAACAGTCCGACCAAAAGTTGGCGCACCCTGCCGAATATCCACCGCAACATCGAGTACTTCACCCGTGATCACCTGCACCAGTTTTGCTTGTGCTCTAGGGTACTTTTGAAAATGTAAGCCACGCAGCACTCCCTTTGCCGATTTTGACCGGTTCACTTGCACGAATTTATCAGCAATCCCGAGCTGAGCAAACTCGGAATACTTATATGCCTCAAAGAAAAATCCTCTATCATCGGTAAAGATCTCTGGTTCGATAATCTTCACCTCGGGAATTTCGGTTACAGCAATCCGAAAGGACATTACAGCAGAACTTCAGAATCATCACCGATCATAAGCCGATAAGCCTGATGATTGTGCTGGGATTTAACGACTGTAGAGTTCTTGCCAATTAGACTATCTTCCAAACGATCGACCCACTCGATTCGAGCGTACTCCAATAAAACGCAGTGTTCTAAGACGGAGGACTTGATCCGGCACCCCCCGCCAATTGAAGTAAACGGACCAACAAAAGAATTTTCGATAACGACATTATTGCCAATCACCACCGGTCCGCGAACGGTGCTGTTAATGATTCGGCTAGCGGTCCCCAACTGGACACGACCCGTTACCTGACTTTGGCTGTCAATTTCTCCGTCAATTTTTCGCATGACCCATTCATCCAAAACGACCGTGTTCGCCGTCAAGAGGTCGTCCTTTTTCCCTGTATCGAGCCACCAAGCCGGCACTCGGTCGCTAAGCACCTCATCACCGTCGTTTAGAAGCATTTGGATTGCGTCGGTAATCTCTAACTCGCCACGCCACGAAGGCGTAATCCGGTCGATTGCTGCATGGATTGCTTTGGTAAAAAAATAGATCCCTACCAACGCAAGATTGGATTTTGGGTTCTTGGGCTTTTCGACCAAACGTGCAACACGTTGGTTCTCGTCGATTTCTGCGATTCCAAAACTCGACGGATTGTCGACTTCCTTAAGTAGGATCAATGCCGTAGCGCGTGAGCATTCGAATTTTTCGCGGTACCCGCCGATCCCTGAGCCGATCAAATTGTCACCAAGATACATGACGAAGGGATCGGAACCAAGATACGGCCGCGCGATCCTGACAGCGTGGGCAAGTCCCAGGGGTTCCTTTTGCAGAATATATTCGACTAGCATCCCCCAAGAACTACCGTCACCCACCGCCTCTCTGACCGCATCCCCCGTTTCGGGCGAAATGACAATACCCGTTTTGTTAATTCCGGCATTTTTGAGATTGTCGAGAACATGAAAAAGAATCGGGCGGTTACCCACCGGAACAAGTTGCTTAGCCGCCGTGTGCGTGAGAGGCCGAAGACGCGTACCTCGTCCGCCACTAAGCACCAAGCCCTTAAGAGTTATCACGGCGATCCCGATCGAAAATTTTCGCTGCAATTACCATTGACTGACGTTAATAACACGAAACGGCTGAATTTTAAAGAACGCTTGAGCGGATACATCGCCGAACTAATCGATCCGGAAAATTGGCGGGCTTCCGCCATTGCTGCATCCAGCCTGCCTTTCCACCCGGCAATTGGTGAAAACCTGGCAAACAAACTGTCCTTAACAGCCCAGTATCCGAACGCGGCGTGACACTACTTGGCAGCAGACGGCAACACCAATGTAGTTATCGCTCTCGTATAGCAACAGAACGGGTCAAAACTATCCTGATCGCGCCGTCGATAAACAATCGAGGGCACAATTGGCAAAAACCGTTCCAAATGAGAGAAATAAAAAGTTCTGTTCAGAAATCACGTATTGCAGGTATCACATGGATCCATATCAACATGGGTGCGGTGCCAGAGTTCAAGCATCATGAGGTTCCAAATATGAGAACCAAAATAACTACTCTGCTCTTCGTCATGCACTTTTAACAAAAGCTCCAATGCGGAACGCTTAAAATAGCCCCTCTGAGTGGACCGCGGTTCCAACAACAACACACGCGCAAGATCTCTGAAACCGACATGAGTCCTCAGCCATTCACCGGTCGGCAGCCCAAAACCGTGCTTCTTCTTTGTAAGAATTTTCTTAGGGAGAAGATCGGCGACCGCTTTCTTAAAGATATATCGCTTAGACCAACCTTTGATCTTTAAAGCGGCTGGAATCCTGCCGGACACCATACCAACGTGCGGATCCAGATATGGATAACGAACTTCAATTCCCTGAGTTTCCGCCATTCGATTGACCTTGAAAAGGTCATTGTCGGAAACCGCGAGCTTGAGATCCACATAGAGAAGCCGATTGAGCGAACTAACCTCTCCGGCCCTGATATAATGCTGACGTGCCACATCAAGAGGAAATTCGGGGTTCACTTCTGCTCGGAAATCATCAGTTAAAAACTCAGTGGCATGATCGCGGTAGTAAAGTTGATACGCGAAAAATCGATCGATTGCCGTTTGGTTTGCTTTGTACACATAGTTCTTGACTTTGCGCCAGGGAAAGCAATCAGGCAACGTTGGAGCAGTGATGTCGAGCAAGTTTTTCAATGGTTTCGGCACCCGATCATACATTGTGAAAACTTTCTCGGTGATGTAGCGCTCATTGCCACCGAATAGCTCATCACCCCCGTCGCCAGCGAACATCACTTTAACGCCAGCTCCCTGAGCGCTCCTAAGGCAGAAATAAGTCGGGATCGCCGAGCTGTTACCAAAAGGCTCATCGTAAGCCTCGATTAATTGCGGCACTACATCGAGCGCTTCCTCTGGACGGACGATATATTCATGCGCGATGCTATTGAAATGCTCCGCTGCAATCCTGGCGTAGTGGAGCTCGCTATACGCCTCCTCGTCAAAACCTACTGAAAACGATTTTGTTGGGCCTCCTGCCGCTTTTGCCAAAAGGCCTACCAACGTGCTGCTATCGGTACCGCCGCTCAGAAACGCGCCGGCAGCCATTCTTTCCGCCGGCCTCACGCGCGATGCGAAATGAACGGAATTTTCCAGCGATTCGCGAAGCAAATCGGCTGCAGTGGCTTCACTTAGGGTCGAGTCTTCTTTGTAGGTCATGTCCCAGTATCGATAAAGATCACTGCGGCCATCGGACCACACTAAAATGTGCCCCGGCTCTAAACGTCGAAAGTCTCGATAAATAGTAAATGGCGCTGGAATAAAAGAATGATTCAGATAAAAATACAGGCTATTCGGGTCGATAACCTTGTGCATTCCGGTCGCCTTTGCTAGCGTTGAAATGCGCGGAGCAAAGGCAATCTTTTGGCTTCTTAATCCATAGTAAATCGGCCGTGTGCCGAAATGATCAGTGGCGAGCAATAATCTTCGTTGGGTTCCATCCCAAAGCGCCAAAGCAAACGAGCCACGTAAATGCGTTATGAAATCATTACCCCGCCGTCGAAACAGCTCAATGATCGCGACACCCAAAGACTCGCTATCAGTGCTTTCCTGGCTACCGAACGTTACATCGTCAGGTGCGGCGAAGCCATTTAGAAAGAGGTGAACGTCATGCGCAACAAAGGACTCGCTCCAACCCTCCCAACTGCACGGATAAATGCTCTCGTCATACAAACGTGACAGACACAGGTTCGAATTCGCTGTGCTTGATTTCATCGTGTTGATGTTCATAACCTGGTATTTTCGAAGGTCATTAGCGACTCCCGATTGAAATCTTCTTTTTGCATCGCTAGCTTGTCGCTAACTCGTTGGCGAGCTAAAAGTCGATCCAACTTCGCGCCGATGATTTCCCAGTTGTAGCATTGATTCATTTTACTCCAGGCTTTCTTGGTTAACGATTTCTGCAGCTCCGTATCGTTCAGAATTTGCACGATATGGCGAGCAAAATCCCTTGGATTCGAGGCAACCAAAACTTCTTCCCCGTCTTGAACTTCGATTCCTTCTATCGCCTGTGGAGTGGCCACTACTGGAACTCCCACCGCCATTGCTTCCAGAACCTTGTTCTGAACCCCACGAGCGATACGCATCGGTGCAACGCTAATATCAGCCTGAACTAGGTACGCACGTACATCATCGACTTCGCCGACCACGCGTACACCCTCGATTTCGGTTAATCGGCGTACTGTCCTCGATGGACGGCGCCCCACAATCTCGAAAGTCGCATAGGGAAATTGTTGGCGTACCAAAGGAAAGATCTCCTCTGCGAAATACCGTGCAGCGTCGATATTGGGCGAATAATCCATGGTGCCGACAAAAATGAGTTTTTCTCCTGCCTTGTCCCTATGTCCATTGGTTAGAGAATAATGAATTTTTCCTAGCGGAAGACGGCGAACTTCTAAATCAGTTCCGTTGGCCAGACATTCAATCGATCCCTCCCCGCCCGTTGCTTTGAATAGATCCGCCTCAGCCTGAGAAATAAACACGCTACGGGTTGCCCACCGCGAAATGGCAATTTCGAGTTTAGAGAGACGCTTGTGCTCTAGCCGGTATAGTACCGACAAAGGAAACCGCGAGACGTCGGCCAATTGTCGCCATTTGATCGAGTCTACATCGACAAAGTCGACAATCTTTGTTCTCGCGTTGATCGACGTCGCATAGGGCGCGACCGCCGAAGAGTACACATAAACCACATCGAAAGGCGGGCCGCACAAGAGACTATCCAGTTCTTTTTGAAAGGCTCTGGCTCGATAGAATCCCTCGGTAAAGCTGTTACCCGAGAGAAGGGAAAACACCGCACGGCTGAACGCGAACGGTCGGTTTAGTCGAACCGGTATGACTCGGCCTCGGCACAACGACCTTAGAAATGGCGTATGATTTAAATCCTGTGGATCGTCAATCCAATAAAGTAACGTCACGTCATGACTCTTTGCAAGATGGGAGAGCAAATGAAAAGCTCGAATTTTTTCCCCTTTGTTCGGCGGGTAAGGGGTTCGATGCGCTAGAAAGAGAATTCTCATGATTGTTTCGTCTTGATAGCCGCTTAACGTTAAAATTAACTCCCTACGGTACGTGTCTTACAATGCGTGGTCCGAGAGACATCGTAAGCGGCAAGGGTAGACCACGCCACACACGGACCGCCCATTGCAATTTAGGATTCATCGGGCTCGTATCGGGGATACTCTCGCCATTTGGCGAATAACACCAACTCGGCAACTCCTTGGGTTCGAATCCCCAGTGGCGCTTGAAATCATACGCTCCCGTTCCTACCTTGCTGCGGCCGAAATCAAAGATTTTACAGCCGCGAGCAGCAGCGAACCTCATAAGCTCCCAGTACATGAAATCGTTAGGCGCCAAGTGCATGGACTCCTTTAGTGCACCGCCATAGTATGGAAGTACCTGATCGCGGTAAAAAAATGACAACACGCTGGAAATCACTTTGCCTTTGTGCTCAATGAGTAATATCTTACATCGGTCGCTGAAGGCGTTGCAGAGCATTTGGAAATAGGAGTAGGCGAATACCGGGGTGCCTAGGTTGCGCACGCTTGCCGCGTAAACACCATAAAATTCTGTTAAGCGTTCATCGTCGAACACGGCCCTGAGACCATGCTTATCGCCCTGGCGCACCATGCGTCGTTGTTTGCGCGGAATTCGCGCTAGGTTGGTCTCATCCGATGCGGCGATCTCGCCGATGAATGTGGCATACAAATCTTTGCGCACCCAAGACGATGTGTTTGTGTAGCAGGCCAGATCGAAATCGGTATAAGGATTGCCGCGTAGCTCGAGAAAGCGGACTCCAAGTTCATGCGCAAAGTGAGTGGCCCTTTCTAAAAGCATTCGCGCGGCGGCTTCCTTTGTGGCAACAATCCCACCGTAGACGCTAAAAGGCTGAGCCAACAGGCTTCGGCCGAAAAACAAACTTTTAACCAAAAAAAGCGGCAAGACACCGCGCACATGGCCGGACTCCAACACCCAGAGATAGATCGGAACATAATCGAAGCTCGAAGCAAGAATACTGCGCCATGCCCACAGGTGGAAAAATGTTCCGGCTGGATGAGCCACCACAAATTCATCCCAGCGCGGGTCTTGATCTTGAATGATCGCGCATTCCATCATGAGAGATTCTACGTGCGTGCGCTTGCTTATTTGGATTCGAGCTAGTTCGATCCTCCTCAATGCGGCAACGAGGCTGCCGTTTTAAGGAGCACCTGAATAATTCTGGCAGCCGCGTGACCGTCCCAATATAACGGCACGGCTTTGTCGAGTTGCCTTTCGGTCAAAACCCGAGAAAATGCCGCCATGATCTTTTCTGGATCGGAACCTACCAATACGTTAGTACCACTACGGATGGTCACCGGGCGTTCAGTGTTCTCTCGAAGAGTAATGCAAGGAACCCCAAGAATTGTTGTTTCCTCTTGCACGCCGCCCGAATCGGTCAAGACAACTCTAGCGTGGGCCGTCAATTGCAAAAAATCGAGATATCCCAGTGGAGGGATCAATCTGATACGCGTCCGTGAATCTCCCGTTTCCGGACCTTCGAAACAATGGTCGACGAAATAATCACCCAAATCGGCATCCTTGATTTGTTTCATCGTACGCGGATGAGCCGGAAACACGATGGGCATATGACGCCCAACAGTTATAAGAGCTTTTAAGATCTTCGAAAATTTCTGGCTGTCATCGACATTCGCCGGCCGGTGCAAGGTCAACATCGCGTACGCTTTTACTCGTCCATGATCAATCAATTGCAGGTTACTAAGTATCCTCGACTGCGCGGCTTTCGCGCGACACCGCATGAGCGTATCGATCATCACATTCCCCACGAAATGAATTCTCTCGGTAGAGATCCCTTCGCGCTGGAGATTTTGATTGGCGCTCTCTTCGGTTGTAAACAGATGGTCGGAAATAGCGTCAGTGACGATTCGGTTCACTTCCTCCGGCATCGTGCGGTCGAAGCTGCGCAAACCAGCTTCGACATGGGCGAGTTTTGGAATAAAAGTGGCGTTCCGTTGTGCCTTACTGCACCACGTCTTCTTGGTAACCAAAGCGCAGGCTAGAGTCGTGTTTACATCGCCAACCACGATCACAATGTCCGGACACTCGGCTAGCAAAATTTTTTCGAATCCCTCCATGATCTTGGCTGTCTGCTGCGAATGCGAGCCCGAGCCAATCCCCAGAAAACGATTGGGTCTCGGTAACTCAAGATCATGGAAGAACGAATCGGACATATTCGCGTCATAATGCTGGCCTGTATGAATCAATAGGTGCTCTATCTTAGGAGTCATTGGCCGGCGATTATGCTCCTTAATGGCCTCGGAGATGGCCGCCACTTTCATGAAGTTTGGCCGGGCACCGACCACGGAAATCATCTTAATTGCCATTGCCTGCCTCACCGCATGAATCACTTTTGGTCGCGCTCACCACTTTTGTAAGCGGCGCCCAAGAAAACTCATTAAGCAGGCGCATTAGTTTTTCTTCCGTCGAATGGAGGTTCTGGTAATGCCGAAACCGTGACCGCCGGGATGCAGCGATACGCGGCTGAGCGGGATCGATTTCCCAAGGATGGAGATAGAACATCGCCGGTTGCGCTTCCTTATTATTGATCCGCCGCAGCCCCCAGGCCGTAATCCTGTAGGGCAGCAAGCGAAAGTATCCGCCTCCGCCGATTGGCAAATTTACACCGTAAACAGCGATGGTGGACGGAGGAAATTCTAAAATACGCCCGCCGCCAGCTAAAAGACGATAATGAGGGAAACGCGGCGCATCTGGAATACCGTATTGGTCATGAGCAATGGGAAATATACTTGAGTCATATTCAAACCCTGCACGATGCAAGAGATCCAGTGCCCAAAGCGTCCGGTTGGTAATCGAGTAACTCGGTGCTCGATAACATCTAACCGCGACCCCGCACAATGCCTCTAGGAGCGCCTTCGAGCGCTCAATGTCTTCACGAAATTCTCGCTCACTCGTACGATCGAGCATTTGATGGTTGTACCCGTGACAACCAATTTCATGACCTGCCGATGCGATCTCCCGAACCAAACCCGGGCAGCGCTCGGCAACCCAACCTAAAACAAAAAACGTGGCGTGCACCCGGCATCGTCCGAACAACTCCAACAGTCGTTGCGTGTTTTGCTCGACCCGAAGTGGAAACTGACCCCATTGCGCAGGCGCAATGACGTCAGCGAAAGCCTGAACGTGAAAATAATCTTCGACGTCCACAGTCAAGGCGTTCAAAACATGCACCTCAACGCGCGCCCGAACCAAGCAAGATAACCTTGAGACTTTCAAAAATTATTTGTAAATCAAAAATCGGCGACATATGTTTGATGTAATATAAATCGTACTGCAGCTTTTCCACCGCATCCTGCTCACTATCGCCATAGGGATAACTGATCTGCGCCCAACCGGTAATCCCGGGTTTGACGGAATGGCGAAGATCGTAATAGGGAATATTCTGCTTGAGTCGCTCGACGAAAAACGGCCGCTCCGGTCGCGGGCCAACAAAACTCATTTCACCTTTAAGAACATTGATCATTTGAGGGATTTCGTCGACCCTAGCCTTCCGCATGATCGCACCCACTCGAGTCACGCGCGGGTCGCCTTCTGAAGCCCATACGGGGCCCATTTTCGCCTCGGCATCTTTCGTCATGGAGCGAAATTTATATAGAACGAAGCGCCTATCGTTTTGCCCGATTCGCTCCTGCTGATAGAAAATCGGCCCACCACTCTCGATCTTTATGGCGGCGGCAGCCAACAACATGATTGGCACGCTGAACAGCAAACCTAAAAAAGAAGCGAAGATGTCAATGGTCCGCTTTACAGCAAGTATAAACCGGTCACGGCGAAATCCCGCTGATAAAGCGATCCATTCTGGTGGAAGATCTGTTACGGCAATTTTACTGGCTAAACGCTCGTAAAATGAATGGCAATCCTCTACCGGTATTCCCATCGCTTTAATGACGACGAGATCTTGAAAGTAAGACTGGTGACAAGGATCAGCGCCGGCCAACAAAATCCGACCCACCCCGGTTGTTGCGATTAGACCGGTCAATGAAGGCGGTGCGAACGTCGGTATCTCAATCTTCTTCGGGTTACCGTGAGAAAGTGTCACGCAGCCGGTCTGCTGTCCGACGAAACCAATCACGTCCATTCCCAGTTTTTGGTGAGCACAGAGTTCTTCGGCGACCATTTTGCCGATATTGCGCATTCCGACTATCAACACCTTAACTCTGGCTCCAGCCTGGCGGATTACCCGCATAAAACTGAGTCGCCACAGATAAAGGCAAAAACCCAACGCCACCATCTCACCGAAATAAACGGACTTTCCGAATTTAGGGATTGGGTAACTCACAATACCTATGACAATGCAGGCAGCGCCCAATCCAGAAACAAATCGTTCCAATAACTCCCGCAATGAAAGGCTCTGATCGATTGCATACAAATCAGAGTAGTAGAATGCGATTACTACGACGAATGCCATTACCAATACGTGTAGGGTGAAATCGGATGACTCCTGCCCAGATAGTACGCCGTCCTCCAACAGGAAACGTACGGCGCCGCTGGCAGCGATCACGAGAAGAAAATCGCCGCATACCAGTAGCATATCGTGAAACGTGTAGTAACGATTGAACAGTCGCACAATTTCAGTGACCGCCAAAAGAGGAATAATAATAATACTTCGAACCCAAACCGAGGTCGGCGCCGTTAAGAACGACACCGAGTATCTTGTTGGTGCTAAAAGCGTTCACTGCTTTGGCTAAATAGTCCTTGGGGGTCTTCCCGGCGCGGATAACCATGATAACCCCGTCCACCATCCTGCTTAAGACCAAAGGATCGGGAGTGGCTAAAACCGGCGGCGAGTCGATAATGACCATATGACCGGGAAATTCTAAGTGTACCTCTTCAATTAACCGGCGCATTTTCTGTTTCGCAAGCAGTTCCGAAGCAAATCGAGTCGGCTTACCCGCGGGAATGTAACGAAGCCCGTTTACATGCGTGTCATGTACAAGGCTCCTTATATTTCCACGTAAATTCGATGACAGAAATTCCCTTAGTCCTTGATTATTGTCGGACTTAAAATACCGGTGAATACTTGGGGCGCGTAAGTCAGCGTCAACCAAGATCACCTTTTCTTCATATTCAAGAGCAATAGCGGCGGCCAAATTTACTGCAACGGTAGTCTTGCCATCACGTTTGACAGGGCTTGTTACCGCGATCGTGCGGATTCCGACCTCCGTACGAAGCCTTTTAAGCTGCTCACGTAAAATCTTGTATTGCTCGGAGATAGCTGATTCTTCTTGCAATACAACGATCGGATGGGTTTCGTAACGGCGGAGATCCCAGCCAAAAAACAACTCCTCAAGCCGTTCACGCCATGTTTGTGGAGCGCCACGCGGCTTCGAAACTTGAACTCGATGGTCATCAGAATCACCCCTGCGGTCTACTGGCCAGTCTATCTCCGTAAAAACGCCTTCCTCTATCGCTGTCTCGAGCCCCTTAGAAGCACTGTCGTTCACGTGGCTATCGCCGTGTCCACCCCTCTCCCGACTCGCCTTCGTTAAGGCCTCAAACACTCTACTCATGTGCAAAGACTCCTCGCTTACTGTCCTCGACGATACCAGACGTTTCAGCCATAGAATCCAGACTAGAGCACGCGCCCCGACATGAATTGCCGGGCAGTTCCATCAAACAAGTTATTGCAGACTTTTTGCCCCCGTGGAAATTCCTTGCCGAAAGCGGGCACGACTCGACGAATCACAAATTTCTCGGCTCAAAGAGTCGATTAAGCTTTCAATTTTGTGGCGCGGAAAGCGTTCCGTGGAAGCACCAAGCCGCTGAACTTGCTCAGATAGGATTATTTTACCCATCGGACCCATCACATCGATAAAGGCATCTCGGAGGAACACAAAAAACCTATCTGGCACGATCGCGGAAGCCCCTGAATCCGCGAGACTTTTCAAAGCATTACAGCCGTGTGTTTCCGTCGTCTGTTCTGCCAGTTGGCTGGATTTAGAACTTTCCCTTCGTATGGCCTTACCATTCTCTAATCCGCTCGACAAAGCTGCTCCGTTGAGAAGGCAGAGGTCTCGTGCCACTTCCTCTACTATTTGCGCGGTAACCTCGCACCTTCCCACTGCGTAAGCCGAAATCAACGAATTGTCGCAAATAACATTAATTAGCCTAGGGATTCCAGCTGAATACTGATATACCGCCTCAATAGCATCGGCCACAAAAATGATTGATGTTGCCCCCGCACATCTCAACCGGCCGGCAATGTACTGCTGGCATTCGCCAAGGGTCAGCGGACGCAAGTGATGGCGCAATGTAATCCTCTGCCTCAATTGCCGCAGCTCTTGCTTATTCAATCGTTCGTTAAGCTCTGGCTGGCCGACCAAGAGAATCTGAAGAAGCTTGTCCTTTGTGGTCTCAAAATTAGATAGGAGACGTAGGCTTTCGAGCACCTCAGGGGGTAGATTTTGCGCTTCATCGATGATGAGAGCTACGCTACGTCCACAGCGGTACTCTTTCAATAAGAAATTATTCAGAAAGCATATGTAATCATGTATGTCTCTTATCCCGTCGGAAGGTTCGACCAATTTAAATTCTTCGCACACATATCTTAACAAATCCACAGGACTCGTAATGACACTGAAGATAAGAGCCGTTGTGATCTCATCCCCAAGCTCGCATAGCAACGCTTGAATGAGTGTCGTCTTTCCTGTGCCAACTTCCCCAGTCAGGACGATAAAACCACGACGACCTTCGATTCCGTATCGTAGCTGTGCCAGCCCCTCCCGATGACTGGCACTGCCAAACAGGAAGGCTGGATCCGGAGTGATATTGAACGGGGCTTCTTTTAGCCTAAAAAACGTGCTGTAGACTGGTAGCATAGTTTTGTTTAAAAGAATCGAGCGCCGAATAGCCGTATAAATAAGAGGCCAATTAAAAGCGCTCCCAGTGTGGAGACCCCTAACAGCGCTTGAACCCTACGCCGCTCAAGCACGGCGCCCCGCGTGACAATGGCCGGAATCGTCGCCAGGACTGGTAGATCTACAAAACTGGATAGATCATCCCCATTTTTGAAGGATCGATCCAAGAGATCGCAAAGAAAGGCGAGCGCCACACCGCTTAAAATGCCCGCGGCTAGCCCGCCAAGAATAATGAGTGGCCGATTAGGTTTTAAGGGAGCGAGTGGAAGATTGGCAGGGTCAACGATTTGAAACTGTTCACCCTTCTGCTTTTTTTCTAGATTCTCTGACAGCTGCGATTCCAAACCCTTGGCAAGCAAATCTTGATATTTTCTAAGAGTGATATCATAAGTACGAGTAACTTTATTGAGCTCTATGCCGCGCAAAGGGGTGTTTTCCACTCGCTTCTGGTATATGGCTATAGAGTTTCTCAACTCATTATTGGAGGACTCAAGGGATTGGATAGAGGCTTTAAGGCTATGGATCTGCTCTTCGATGATTTGCCCTAGTGGGTTTTCGACGAACTGCCGAGCATTAGCAGACTTAGAGACTCTCGTCTTCTCACTCTCGACTTCATTCGACAGATTTGCAATTTCCCCTCTAAGTCGCAACACGTCCGGATGCCGTTCACTGTAGCGTAGGAGCAAGTTCTCAAGTTCTTTCATGCGAATTTGGAGTTTTTGGCTCGCAGGCAAGTTCAGTTTCAGATCGCTTTCGGTGCTCTTCTGTAGAACAGACATCGGTTGGCTAGCTTCAAGTAGCTGCTTCTGAAGGTGTCCCAACCGATCCTGCATCGTGGAAATATTCGTCATGTTGCTCTTGAGTTCCATGCGAAGCTGCTCAACCGTCCTCAGGTTTGCGTCTAATTGGTCTGGTAGTTCAAACCGATTATCGACTTTGTAATGAGTGACTAAAGCCTCTTGCTCCTCAAGCTCTTTTCTTAATCGCTCAGTCTCGGAATTGATAAAGGTCGTCGTGCCGATCGCTTGCTGCTCACGCGCGTGTAAGTTTTGCTCGATAAACAACGACGCGAGCCGATTGGCCACTTTCATGGCCGTTTCCGGATTTTCGGAATCGTAGGCAATCTGAAACGCATCGTTTCTGCGGATTTCGAGACGGATATTACTCCGAAAGGCTGCGACTCGATCTTCCATCGTCACCGCGCTCGCACCTGGATACAGGCCGAATTCCTTGATAATACTTTCTAAACGTGTTCGGCTCATGATCTCTTGCGAAATCGCATTGATGCGATCCGATACGCTCGACGTGATTGTTGGCATGACTATACCGCCTGGAATTCTCTGCGGCGTGATTAGAATTAGGGTGGTCGATCGATAGACACTCGGCAGCGTCGCGGCCAGATACAGTGCCAATAAAAACACTACGACACTAGCGGCAAAGACAACCGCCTTATGTCGGTAAAAACCGGACAGCAGTTTTGAAAAATCTAAATCGACCGTCGGATTCACCTAAGCCCTCCACCCATGTGTAGTTTCACACCACTTTTCGACGAAAATTTACGGTACAATCACTCGATCGCCTGGACGGAGCAAAAGATCCTGCTTCAAATCGCCGTTGAGGATAGCATCGTAATCGACCACATATTCGGTAACTTTGATACCGTCCCGGCGCACAATTCGAATGTTGCTACGATCGGCAAATATTCCCAGTCCGCCCATCCGGGTTATTAACTGCAAAATCGATTCATTTCCTTTCAAAGGGAAGGCACCGTTACGCCCCACGCCAGGCCCTATCAAAAATACTTCAGCTGACGAGATTCCGCTAATGCTGATCGTAACAAAAGGATCCGTGGTGAATTCTTTGTATTTTTCCTCCAAAAGTCTGCGTAATTGCCCCGTAGTAAGACCAACTACTTGAATTTCATTGATCAGCGGAAGCGTGACGAAACCATCAGGGCGTACCGTTACAGTGCCAGACAGTGTTGGCTCTTTCCAAACTTGAACAGAGAACGAATCTCCTGGACCAACAACGTAGAATTCTTCCGGCGGCTTCGAGGGATCCGGCGTTTCTTGTGCAACTCGATACTCTTGAATTCGCAGATCCTTCGTCGCACAACTACCCCCAAACAGCACCATTAGTATCCCCATCGCGGCATTTCGCTTATTCATGAAAATCGTCAACTCCCGTCATTGGGTTATAGGAAAAGTGTCTATCCAGAGAAATTTTGACCCTTACGTATGTTAATGAACGTGTATCTGCAAAAAACGTCCAAAACCTGAGCAACAACCATACCAACAATAGTCGAGAATTGATGTAAGAACGGATGACAGTAACGCGGACAAATTTCGCGGCTTACGTCAAAAATGTCAGTCTCAACGGCCAGATAGAACTATGTAAATTGCCCTAACAGAACACGCATACGTAAAAACAGGCAGATTCGCCTTCACGTTGCTGAATAGATCTCGGCTTGGACCGAAGAGCTCTGCGCGTTCGCCCGCGCGTAACCGGTAATAAACCGAGTTTTAGTCTCTGATTGGTAAAGGACGCGGAGGAACCGCGGGTTGCTTAAAAGGGGCTGCGGGAGTAGCTGACGTCAGTGGGAAAGGGGTTCTAAGTACCGGAGCTCCCCCGCTGAATGGCTCGGATCTGGACAGGCCGGTATTGGGCCAAATGTCGAATCGTGCCGTAACACTCAGGAATACATTAGAGGCACTTACTGTTCCTTTTTCCAAAAGACCGGTGTTGGTAGCACCCGATCCGCCGTAAATCGAACGGTACGAATAATACAACCCCGACGACAGCCAGGAATTTATCAAGTAATGAATTCCTGCGGAGGTCTGAAAGGTTCGAAAATTAACTTGATCCGTGTCATAAAAAGCAAAGTTGCTGGTTGCCGTAGCGTTAAGACGTTCTGCCAACTGAACCGAAAAATTCGCAAACAAATCGGTCGTATCCGAAACTCCCGAAATGCCAAAGGTAGGCGTCAATCCCTTCCGAACTCCTCCGGAAAGAAAAGCCTTCTCCCACAGTTTAGTGATGATAAGCGTTGTATTATTTGCGATACTTGGTCCGTTGCCGCTTGTGTTGATTGATATTCCCGTACTTGCAGCGAGATTTAAAGTTGGCGTGATCTGAACTTTATAAACCTGACTCGTAAAATAATCATCGCCGAAGTCGAAATCGTGAATCACCCCGTCATCCCCGTTGCGTGGATTAACAATCGATAGGGAATAGCCCGCATGTAGATTGTGCTCATTTTTCCAATTGTAAATACCACGCACTGAAAACGTCTGTGTCAAGTCGCTTCCGCCGCGAGTAAGAAATTTCGCATAGCTATTTGTGTAACCGCTGCTAATACTAATATTAGGACGGTATCGGTAGTTTCCTTGAAATGCAAAGTTATTGCTTAATTGATGCCCAGCCGGCGTGTAGTCCCTCAAGCTTTGCGCCGGCAAGTTAGGTATCGTACTCCCCGGAGGGAAGGGAGCAGTTGGAGTTAATGGCAATTGATTTCCCGTATCCGTTAATCCGGTCAGCCGAGCATCGCCTTGCCGTTTAAAATCTTGTGAAAAATTAAACGTGAGTCTTGGGGAATAGTGAAATGTGTAGCCCCCGTTTATTGAAAAGTCATCACCGAAGTTGTTGATTTCGCTATGACGCGCATAGATTTGTCCCTTTGGAGCGATATTCAAACTCAATGTCGGAACAGTTTCCCCGACGGGAGCGTGATAAAAAGAAAACCTCGGTACAATAAGTGTTACGAAGTCAGATTCTTTTTCCTTTGAAAAAAAAATATTGTCAGAGTATTCTTCGCCGACCGAGAGAGAAAACTGGCTGGCAAAAGCTCCCCAGAGTTCACTCACTTGCAGTAACAAAACACCAAAAAAACCCAAAGTGGCGGAGCTAACCCAAATCCTTGAACGATTCTTTGTGCAGGCCATGCCGTCTCATCTTTCTGTAAAGAGTCTTATTGTCTACTTGTGCTTCGATAGCAGTCAAAGAAATTCCTCCCTTATGCTTGATGAGGAGGCTTCGGAGATATTCCTTTTCGCTACGATGCAGCCACTGCTTGAGAGTTGGTTTTTCTTCTCCATTCAACGCATAATAGTGATCAACCACTCTTTGTGGCGGGGCCGGTAGGTCTACTTCCTCGATAACATCTCCCGGGCACTTTACGATCGCGCGCTCAAGAATATTCTCCAGCTCACGGATATTTCCCGGCCAATGGTAGGCCAGCATCTGATCGATAACCTGGGGTTTGACCAGCTTTATTTTTTTCTCTTGAGCGACAGAGTGCTTGCTCAAAATATGATTAATCAACACAGGCAAATCTTCCAGCCGTTCACGCAATGGTGGCAACTTTAAGGGTATAATGTTAATTCGATAGTAAAAGTCTTCCCGCAAGGTTCCACGGGCCAAGCAAATCGTCAGGTCAACATTCGTTGCGGCCACTACTCGCATGTCTATCTTGACCTTTCGATTCCCACCTAAGCGCTCGACTTCACGCTCTTGTAGCACGCGTAATAGTTTGACTTGCATGGGTGGAGAAATTGTTTCTATCTCGTCAAGAAATAAGGTGCCACCGTCGGCCATCTCTATCTTGCCGGCCCGGCTCTGCACCGCTCCGGTGAAAGCACCCTTTTCGTAACCGAACAATTCACTCTCAAGCAGAGTGTCAGGAAAAGCCCCACAATTGATCGCCACAAACTGCTTCGCTTTTCGCCGGCTGAGGGTATGGATGGCCCTTGCCACAAGCTCTTTTCCCGTCCCAGTTTCACCGGTAATCATGACCCCTGAGTCGGTTTCGGCTAAGGAACGTATGAGCTTAAAGACTTTGAACATCTTAGGACTCTTGCTAAGAATGTTTTCCAGACTGTACTCAATCTGAACCTTCTGACGCAGTTCTTTGACTTCTTCTAGAAGCCGCCTCTTTTCGATCAATTTTTCGCTCACAAGGCGAATCGCTTCGGGCTGAAAAGGCTTGGTGATATAGTCGCTCGCCCCGATTTTCATCGCTTCCACAGCCTGTTTTATGTTGCCAAAAGCTGTAATTAGAATAACATCGATATCAGGATACTTTTCGCGAACATGCCGCGCTAGTTGGAAACCGTCCATGCCGGGCATTTTAACGTCCGAAACGACTATCGCAAATTTTTCTTCTGTAAGTTTGGTCGTTGCCTCTTCTGCACAAGCAGCGGCCGTCACATGATAGCCTTCTTGCTCGTAGAATTGGGTCAACTGTTCTCGCAATCGATCATGGTCTTCCACGATTAGGACGTTATACATATTTCACCCACATTTGAACATTATTCGAGTTTACCGATCGTTGGATTAGTTAGCGGCAGCACGATACGAATTTGAGTACCTTGCCCTACAGCGCTCTCAATCCGCATTGTGCCGCCATGCTGTTCGATGATCCGCAATGCCACAGTCAAGCCAAGCCCTTTTCGATCCCGCCGTGTAGTGAAAAACGCGTCGGTGGCGCGCACCAAAACGTCCTCCTCCATTCCGCATCCTTTGTCGGAGATGACGATTTGGATTGATTCATCGAAGTCACAGCCATACCGTAGAAAGCGTTGCGTTACTTCGATGACTCCGCCTTCTTCGCTGGCCTCAAGCGCATTTTCGAGTATCGCGCGGAACGCACTCTCCATCAGAAATGGATCGCCCAACACCACCGCGTGGCCAACCCGGCTAGGCGAAACATGCTGAAGAGAAATTTTTTTTTCCGCAAAAAGGTAATCCATTGTTTCAATTACAGCACTTAGAATTCCATTTACGGCAAACTCCGAGCGACAACTAGGACCCTGGGCATAGGCCAAAAAAGTCCGAGTAAAATCAACCGTGTCATCAATAGCAAGCTGAAGTTTTTCGACCTCCCCTGCCGGGACCCCACTCGCGTATAGATTTCCCAACAACAGATTAATGAGTTGGAAGTGATTGCCTAGCTTGTGCAGAAACTGAGAAATGATCGCTGGATCAACTTGTTGCGTGCAAATTTCATCCGAAACCTGAAGCATGCATCCCCGCAGCACTTCGCCGTCGTCCGTGAGCTGTTTACTAAGGCTGTGAGATACCCAAATCGGTAAACTACGCTTATCTAAAATTCGATGGATCGCCGACTTGGTTTGGCCCGATTTTAGTGTGGCACCTAGGCTAATCAACCGGTCGCGATCATCTGGAAACAATATTGCTTGCCAGAGTCCTTCAGGACCAAACATTTTTTGACGATTCACACCAAGAGACCACTGAGGCGTGGTGTTTACTCGCGTTACGTTTAACCCATTATCGCACTCATAAACGAGGATGGGGAAAGTGGCAAGAAGTTGCGCCAACCCCTGGAAAGTGCCAACAAATTCACGTTCTACCTCCCTGTCGCTTTCTAATGATTCATTATCTACATTCTCGCTAGCAACTGAATTTGTGTCGATCGTTTGCCGGGTAAGTTTAGCCAATACCACGACCTCCAAAACTTTCGAATACATTTCTTGATACAATCATATCTGGCATTTTTGCCACATCTCATTTGGCAATTCAAGAAAATTTTCTTGCTATCCGCGATCTAATCGCGGACGCCGATGGGATCCAGCGAATAACGACGTCGATTCGACTTAGCTCTAAAGTCACGATAATTTCCAATGAATGCTCTCAAACACCCACGGTCACTTTTGCAGCTCTCAGGATTGTCCTCTGCAACAATTCCGATTTTACTTTCGAACTGCTTGTCACCTGTGGCCTAGAGAAAATACCTCAATTCCATACTTTCGGAAATCGGGCAAATGCGGCCGTGCACCAACGTCACAATCGCGATTTAAGTGCGGTTCATGTTTAAGGTTTTCCTAATTACACCAGCGGCATACATTTTGCTCTACGGGAATGAGCTTTCCCCATCTTACTCCGATGACGTGGTTCATTACTCCACATACCCTAGCGCTTGCAAACGTTTTTATACTAGTTTGCCTGATTACCTATTTGGGAACCAAGATAACACGTCATCAAAGCGTTTTGTTTTTCGAAATAAGTCTCGTCCCACTGATCGTCTTTAGCGGTGCGCAGTATAGTCTTACTGCCGATTTCCGGGGAGGAGCTAATGCAATTATCGTCGCCACTTTCCTTACCCCAATCACCCTTCTCCCGTTGAGCCACTACTTGGGGCGAGAACTCACGATTCAGCATCGGGTCTTTTGGAGAGCATTTTATTTCGGGCAACTAGTCCTGTTGGGATTGGCTGCCTTTGCCCTTTTTACCGGTGGAATTATTGAATGGGTTACGGGCATTCTCGATCAGACGATTATCATCGTGACGGAGAATTGGCGCTACGCTTTCCTAAATATAATAGGCTGCAACATCGCAACGATCCTTATTCTCGACAGAACGGTCCAGCACGCTGCAGGAACAACGAGGGAACAATTAAAGTTTATCTATATTGCGTATCTCGGTGTAAGCGCCTATTTCAGCTATCTTTCCGGTCACATTTTTCTTGCGTCCTACGTCTCCCAATCCACTCTCCAATCCGGAACTGTGGTTATCTTCTGTGCACTGATTCTTTTGACTTATAGCTTTTACAGATATCCGATATGGCAAGTAAGGCTAAGCGCATCGAGAAAGTTAGTTTGCGGCGGCTTAACGTGTGCGGCTGCCGTATCATACTTGTTTCTTTCCGGAACTGTTCTTGAGTTTCTTCGCTGGGCAGGCCCGTACGGAACGCCGGATCTGCTTCAAGTGTTGACATTTGCGTCAGTCGCTTTGTTGTTAGGGTTGTACATATCTCCCAGTTTTCGCTACAACATTCGTAATTTCTTTGCGACCAATGTGTTTCGAAATAAGTATGACTACCGGGATTTATGGATGAAATTCTCCGATACTTCTAGCGGCTCCTTAAACGTTCGCGCAACGTTGCCGCGTCTTGCGCAGCTCATTGTAGAGGCCATGTTTGTCCGTCAGGTGGCGATATGGCTTCGCTCATCCACATCCGATGACTTTTACCTAGTCTATTGCCATGATGCGACTCGAATCGAAAGCGGCCTGTCTACTGTTAAACTTAACTTTCGATCTGACGCCGACAAAGGTAAATTAGTTTTAATGGTTCCCAAGGAGAGCGATGAACAAACACTGCACCAATTTCCTGTCGATAAGATAGCTTGGCTGGTGCGCTCAGGTATCGACCGAGTAGCCATTGTAGAAAAGGATGCGGTCGCTTTGGCGCTTGTGGGTGTCGGCGGACAATTACCTCCTGAGAAATTCTCATCGGAGGACGAACAGCTCTTAACCAGCATTGCCAATCAGTTGGGTAATTTGATCCTAACCCAGAAGCTTTCCGATGAGCTCCTGCTTTCCAAAGAGTGGGATTCATTCAACCGCTTCACCTCGTTCATACTGCATGATTTGAAGAACCTCGCCACACTTCAAGGCATGACTTTAGAAAATGCCAAACATTTGAGCGGGAACCTTGAATTCACAGCGGATGCGTTTGCAACCTTTCAGAAGACAACAGATAAAATGATCAGTTTAATCGCCAGCTTGTCGGTTCAAAGAGGTCAGCTTTCCCTGAAGCAACAGCCCGTCAATATTCTCGAAATCCTATCCACGACCTTTGACGATCTGAAAATCGGGCAGCGTAATGGCATTAAAGTCCATACGCAATTTCCACCCCTGAATAATCCGCCTATCATTTCCGGCGATCCGGAATTGCTAAAAAAAGCCTTTACCAACCTGCTTCTCAATGCAATTCAAAGTTTGCCCCATGGCGAAGGCGCCGTAAAAGTTTCTGTTTCCCAGCGAACCCCCGGAAAAGTGACGGCCGCGATCCGAGATACCGGTTGTGGCATCCCTCCGGAGAAGCTACAGAATCTCTTCCGGCCATTTCAGTCCACGAAAGAAAAAGGGATGGGAATCGGCTTGTGCCATACCCGATCGATCATTGAAGTTCACGGAGGTCAAATCCGCATTGAAAGTGCAGTCAATGCCGGAACCGAGGTCGAAATTGAGTTCCCAATAATGTGACCTTATGTTGAGAAAGGAATCAGTAATGGTGAGGCCCAAAATTTTACTCGTAGATGATGAGGAAAATATAATCAAGCAGATGCGGTGGGCTTTGGAAACCGATTATGACGTACTCTCGGCTTCAAGCGAAGCCGAAGCCATGACCTTATTCGACCGAGCTAAACCGTCGGTCGTCACCCTCGATCTTTCTTTGAATCCCCACGATACCGCGGACCTGGGTGGGATGCGGCTTCTTGAGCAGATGCTCTCACAATCGCCGCTGACCCGAGTTATCATGATTACCGGGAGCGACGACGAGGCGAACGCTTTGCGAGCGATCCGGTTGGGAGCGGTAGATTACTATTGCAAGCCGATCCGTTTGGAAGAACTGAAGGTTATTATCAAACGGGCGTTTCACATCCAGCAGTTACAGCAGCGCGCGCAGGAAAAGGAGCAAGCGGCCCTGGATGCTTTTCAAGGTATCGTCGGAGCTTCCAAAGCAATGAGAGATATCTTTCGCTTCATCCAGCGCGTTGCGGCCTCGGATATCTCGGTTTTGATTTGCGGCGAGAGCGGCACTGGCAAAGAAGTCGCGGCTAACGCGGTGCACCAGCAAAGCCCGCGTAAAAATAATCCATTCATCGTGGTAAACTGCGGAGCCATACCGGAGAATTTACTCGAAAGTGAACTATTCGGTCATGAGAAAGGGGCCTTTACGGGAGCTCATGCGCAAAAGCGCGGCAAATTCGAGCTGGCACACACCGGGACACTCTTTTTAGACGAAATTGGCGAACTTGCACCATCGTTGCAGGTTAAACTGCTACGCTTCCTACAAGACCGAAAAATTGAGCGGGTGGGCGGAACTCAACCGATAGAGCTTGACGTGCGGATCATTGCTGCCACAAACCGAAATCTGCAAAAGGACATAAAAAACCACGTTTTTCGCGAGGATCTCTACTATCGATTAAAAGTCGTACCACTGGACATGCCGCCTTTGCGGGAACGGCGGGATGATATTATACCACTGGCGCAGCATTTTTTAAGAAAATTTTGTCAGGAATATCGAAAGCCGCCCATGACTCTTTCGCCAGAAGCAGAGGGCGCGTTACTGATGCATCCATGGCCGGGAAATGTACGTGAGCTGGAAAATCTCATCAGCCGCTCAGTCGTTCTAAGTGCGCGTTCAATACTCAAGCCTAGCGATTTGGGATTCGCTCTGGATCAAATTCCTACGGATGTTAACCTAAAATTCGCCCGAAAGGCGATCGAAAAGGACTTTGTTCAGAAAGCGTTGCACCGGAACTATGGCATTGTGAGCCGAGCGGCGCGCGAGCTCGGTATTAGTCGAGTTAATCTTTATGAGCTTATCAACAAATACGAGATTCACGTAAAGGAGTTCAAGGCGATGAGGACAGCTGGTAAACTATCTATGAAAAGACGGGAGGCGGTATAACGTGAACAACCTGAAATCCAAAATCGAAGCTCATGAAGCCGTCGCAGCGGTGATCGGACTTGGATACGTGGGTTTGCCCTTGGCTATGGAAATTGCGGAGGCTGGCTTTAAAGTCTTCGGCATCGACTTGGACCGCAATAAGATCAGTTTGCTGAAACAAGGCAAGTCGTACATTCTCGACGTTCCCGAGATGACTGTGGCCGAAGCCGTTCGCAGCGGGCAGTTCATTCCGACGGATGATTTTAGCGTTCTGGCGAATGTCGATACCGTCAGCATCTGCGTGCCGACACCACTGAGCAAAAGTCGTGATCCGGATATTTCTTTCATCCTTTCAGCGACAGACGAAATTCGCAGATACTTGCACCAGGGACAACTCATCATATTGGAAAGCACCACTTATCCGGGTACCACCGATGAACTGATTGTGCCGGAACTTGAATCCACGGGACTCAAGGTGGGCAACGATTTCTTTGTCGCGTTCTCGCCGGAGCGTATCGACCCGGGGAATGCCTCTTTCAATACTCGCAACACCCCGAAAATCGTCGGTGGTATCACTCCAGATTGCACGGAATCCGCACGTCTGTTCTATTCGCAATTCATCGAACGCGTAGTGCCTGTCAGCAGCACAAAATGCGCCGAGATGGTCAAGCTCCTCGAAAATACTTATCGGAGCATCAATATCGGCATGGTTAATGAGCTCGCTCTAATGTGCGATGTCCTAGGCGTTGATGTTTATGAAGTCATCGATGCCGCCGCGACGAAACCTTTCGGCTTCAGCGCGTTTTATCCAGGCCCGGGGTTGGGCGGCCACTGCATCCCGATCGATCCCCATTATTTAGCATGGAAACTCAAAGTCCTTAACTTTCAGGCCCGTTTCATCGGCCTCGCGGCGGAAATCAACGGGATGATGCCATCGGTGGTCGCGACTATGATAGCTGACGGCCTGAACCGGGCCTCGAAGAGCATTCGGGGTTCAAAAATTTTGGTTCTCGGCGTCGCCTACAAAAAAAACGTTAGCGATTGCCGCGAATCACCCGCTCTTGATGTCATGCGCTTGCTTAGCGAAAAGGGTGCGGTTCTGTCGTACAACGATCCTCTGGTGCCGACGCTGCGCCTCGGCTCCAAAGTGTTAAACTCCGTTGACATATCAAGGACCGAAATTGCCAAATATGATTGTGTGGTCATTCTAACCGATCACAGCGATTACGATATCCCAATGATCGTCGATGCGGCGAAACTCGTGGTGGACACCAGAAATTCAACCAAAAATCTGACCGCCTACAAGGAACGAATTATTAAACTGGGCGCCGGCAACAATGTGCGTAGCGCGGGGTATGAGGATGCGCATGAGATGGTGCCGCCTCGAGCCGTGGCGAGCTGACGGTCGTTGTCTCAGCGGGCCGCTACTTACCGTGGCAGCGTTTGTATTTTTTTCCGCTGCCGCAGGGACAAAGATCGTTACGCCCGACTTTTTCGCCGCCCCGTTTTTGAGGAGCTGCCGGGTGTGCGGCGATCGGATCGTTGCCGTGGCTCAATACCATTCTTTGCTGCCGCGGTTGTTCTATAATGATTTGCGGCGCGCTAGTTTCGCGGGCTAATTCGACAGTGAATAGCTTCTGCACGACATCTTCCTGCACACGGTGATTCATGTCCTCGAACATTTCGTAACCTTCTTTTTGATACTCCTGCAGCGGGTTTTTTTGCCCGTACCCGCGCAGCCCGATGCCCTCCTTAAGATGGTCCATGTTGAGCAAATGATCTTTCCAGAGAGTGTCGATCGTTTGCAACAAAATAATCTTCTCTAACTGACGCAGCATCGGAGCGCCGAATCTACGCTCTTTCTCTTCATAAGCCGCAGTGATTCGCTCGATAAGAAGGGCTGACAGACTCTCCGGCAGGATGCCTTCCATGTCGTGACCCGGGAAGTCCAAGCGCTGATTAAATTGATGATGCACGGCCTCATTAAGACCCGTCCAATCCCAATCAGCGGAATCGCTCTCTCTCGCAGTATAGCGACCGACGATCTCTTCGCACAGTTCAGCCGCCATGTCCAAAACTTCCTCTTTCAGGCCTTCACCTTTCAGAAAATCTCGACGTTTGCTGTAGATCACCTCGCGTTGTTTGTTAAGCACATCGTCATATTCGAGCAAATGCTTTCGAATGTCGAAGTTATGGCCTTCAACCTTCTTTTGAGCGTTCTCGATGGCCCGGGTTACGAGCCCATGCTCGATGGGCTCGCCCTCCTCCATACCGAGCCGCGCCATAATTCCCTGAATCCGATCGGCGCCAAAGATGCGCATCAAATCGTCTTCCAATGAGAGATAAAACCTGGACGAGCCGGGATCACCTTGCCTTCCGGCGCGTCCACGCAGTTGATTATCGATGCGCCGGCTCTCGTGCCGTTCGGTGCCAAGGATATGCAATCCGCCCGCGGTAATTACCCGTTCCTTTTCGGCGGCACAGATTTGGTTATAGTTTGCTAAGATCTGCTCAAAGCGTTTGCGATACTCATCGGGCGCTTTATCCAATTGCTCGCGGATATTTTCCACCATGCGTAAATATTCTTGTCGTTTAGCTTCGTAATTCTCCTGCGCTTGCCGAATCGCCTCCTCGTAGGGTCCGCGCACCGCCTCATAATGGGCCTCAGCCTCGTCGAATGCCTGGTGGGATGCCTCGTATTCTCGAACCGTGGCGCCGTGCTCCCCGCAGCCAAGGACTTGAATGGCGCTAGCAAACTCGCAATCGATCAAGCTCTGCTCATACAAGCGCCGTTTCTCGTCGATCGCCTCAACGAGCATCTCGCGCCCGGCTTTCTTTTCCTGCCAGATCTCGATAATCGAGTTGAAATCCTCCCGCACCGCAGCGAAATCACCGCTGGTGCGGTTGCCACTTTGTGAATCCAATAGAGCCGATTCGAACGCTTCTTTCGCACGTAAATAGCCTTCCGGGATGGGCCGCAAGTTGTGCAGGGCCTCGATCAACTCGGTGGCCGAACTATCTTCGTAACGTTCGCGAGCTTGCCGAAATGGCGAAATGGTGCGGATCTGCCGCTGCAACTCGGTTGTTCGTTTGAGAGCATCACTTCGTTGCTGCTCGAAGGCCTCACCGTCTTTGAACAGTTTCTTCTCCGCTCGCTGGACTTCCTCTTCGTATTTTTCACGCAGCTCTCGAAGTGCGTCTTCATATCGAGCCGCGCCCTGGATTGGCAGTTTCGATGCCCGCTGGATCCACTCGTTTTCCATATCGGAGCGGGCGAGAAATTCGGGATTCCCGCCGAGCAGAATGTCGGTACCCCGACCGGCCATGTTGGTGGCGATCGTCACGGCATGGAGCCGGCCGGCTTGCGCAATAATGCTCGCCTCGGCTTCATGATTCACGGCGTTTAAGACATTATGCTTGATGCCTCGCTGCTTGAGCATGCGCGAGAGTTTTTCGGATTTCGCAACCGAAGTTGTACCCACCAGGATTGGTTGGCCTTGCTTGGCACGCTCCGCGATTTCGTTCACCACGGCATCGTATTTTTCACGATCCGTGCGATAGACTACGTCCGGGAGATCTTCGCGCACCATCGCCCGATGAGTCGGGATCACTGCTACATCGAGTTTATAGATCTTCTTGAACTCCGGCGCCTCGGTGTCCGCCGTGCCGGTCATGCCGGCCAACTTCTTGTACATGCGGAAATAATTCTGGATCGTGATCGTCGCCAGGGTCTGATTTTCCTCGCGAATATGCACCCGCTCCTTGGCTTCGACGGCCTGATGCAAGCCATCCGACCAGCGTCGCCCCGGCATGAGACGGCCGGTGAATTCGTCGACAATGATAACTTCGCCGTCCTTTACGACATAGTCGACGTCGCGCCTGAAAATAGCATGTGCTTTGAGGGCCTGCTGGACATGGTGTAAGCTATCAATTTGGCGCGGGTCGTAGAGATTGTGAACTCCGAGCAGCCGTTCGACTTTTGCAACCCCTCCTTCAGTCAGCGTGACCGAACGGCTCTTCTCGTCGACTGTGTAGTCGCCCTTAGCATCGATGGCGGCGCGTTCTTCCTGCGAAGGATCCCCTTGAATCACAGCCCCGCGCTGCAGTTTCGGGATGATCCGATCGATAACGTAATACTTGTCCGTGGATTCCTCCGCCGGCCCGGAGATAATTAACGGCGTCCGCGCCTCGTCGATAAGAATATTATCCACCTCATCGACGACTGCGTAATTAAGCTCCCGCTGAACGTACTCGTCCAGTGAGAATTTCATATTATCCCGCAAGTAATCAAAGCCGAACTCGTTGTTGGTCCCGTATGTGATATCGGCCAGATATGCTTCTTGGCGCGTGATCGGCCGGAGATTTAAGTAGCGGTAGTCTTTGGTCAAAAAGGTCGGATCAAATAAATAGCTCGCCTCGTGCACAATGGAAGCCGTACGAAGTCCCAATTTATGAAAGATCGGTCCCATCCATTGCACATCGCGGCGCGCTAGATAATCGTTGACTGTAATCAGGTGAACACCGCGCCCGGTGAGCGCATTCAAGTAGAGTGGCAAAGTGGCTACTAGCGTCTTCCCCTCGCCAGTTTTCATTTCGGCGATTTTTCCCTCGTGCAGGACCACTCCGCCGATTATTTGTACGTCGAAATGGCGCAGCCCGATGGTGCGCCGCGACGCTTCGCGGACAGCCGCGAACGCTTCCGGCAACAGCTCGTCCAAGACTTGCGCCTCGGCCTCGCGAACTCGCTTCTCAAGCTCTTCATTTTGACTCCTTATTTCGTCGCGTCGTTCGCTCTCCGCAGTAGCGGCTTCGTCTCGTAGTTCCGCGAGTTCTCTCCGAAGCGTCTCCGCGGCTTCGGCAATGCGTGTTTTGAACTTGTCCGTGCGCGCCCGAAGTTGATCGTCGGTCAAGCCCTTGAACTCATCTTCCCAGTGGTTGACTTCCTCGACGAGCGGCCGAATCCGCTTGATTTCGCGTTCGTTTTTGGTGCCGATGATTCCTTTTATGAAATTCCACATGCTTTGACGGATCTCCTGTTTGATGGAGACGGAGGAGCCAACCAGCGCAGTTTCGATCTATAAAATACCTGATTTCAGCCGAGACTTAAAGCGATACTCGGTAAAGTGGCCGACGCGCTTAACGCTCGATACGCACGGCGGATTCTACTTTTTCACCGAGAAAACGTCTACCGACTTTGATGAATCGATCCGGTGCGTCGGTAACGAAAAAACTATGCCCCCCTTTACCCGCTTTCCTTCCGAGCGCGCTGATTTTCAACACCTGCTCTACTTCTTTCGCCGTTTCGTCTGCCGAATCAACGAGACGAACGCCCCTGCCCATAAACTTGCGGATGGCCTTTTTGAGTAAAGGATAATGGGTACAACCAAGTATCAGAGTGTCGATGCCGCTTTGCTTGAGGCTACCCAGGTAGGCCTTCACGGCCATGTCCACCACCGCATTCTCTGTCCATCCTTCTTCGACCAGGGGTACAAACAAGGGGCATGCCCGGCTGTAAACTTCGATTTTCGGATCGGCGGATTTGAGCGCCCTTGTGTAGGCGCCGCTTTGAATCGTCGCTTCGGTACCAATGACCCCAATTCGCTTGTTTTTCGTACTTTGGATCGCTTTTCGGGTCCCCGGCTCGATCACGCCGACAACCGGAATTCGCAAAACATCCTTTAATTCCCCTAATGCGATCGCCGTCGAGGTGTTACACGCGACCACTACCATTTTGACGCCGCGATCGACCAAAAACTGGCTGTTTTCAAACGAGTAGCGCAGCACGGTCTCTACCGATTTCGTACCGTAGGGCGCGCGCGCGGTATCGCCCAGGTAGACGGTGTTTTCCTTCGGCAGAACCTCGATGATTTGATGCAGAACGGTCAAGCCACCGATACCCGAATCGAACACGCCGATGGGACTGTCGTTGCCAATTTTAGACTTTGAACTGACAATCGTAGATTTAAGCACAGGCACAGATTTGGTCCGCGGGAGAAAGCTCCATCGACGCTCATCCGAAATAGCTGATCTGGTTGCCAAGCTCTTTTTCACAAGAGGGAGCGAAACCGAACACCTGCTGCCAGACCTCTTTGCTCTCCATGCAAAGGTAGATTTTTACCGTCGGTGCGATGCGGCGAATCCATGTCACCATTTTGCGATACATCACCACTCGGAGGGGCTGAAAATAGCGCAGTTTTCCGTCGGGACAAAGCACTTGCTCGCCGCTCAAGATCGCGCTTCCGAAAAAACGCTCGCGCATAACCCGCTTAAGACTCGGAGTAGTGCGCAGCACGCCTAGGCTTAACCACGACAGAGACTGCCAACTGATATTCGCAAAAACCGTCTCGATCATTTCTTCGTAATCAGCTTCCCAGCCGGGATATTCGATCATCGGATCAAAGTGAAAAGCGAGGCGGTAGCCCGCTTCTTGACAGCGCCGAGCCGCGTCCAGCCGCTCGCTCAGGCTCGCCGTGCCGGCTTCGTGCCAATCAATCACTCGCTGGGGATTCATCGACCAAGCCGCAACCACACGTCTTTTGGAATCGATCCCGAGCAAACTGTCCACGCAAGCACTTTTGGTTTTGAGTTCGAGCAACACATTGGGCTGTTCGACAAAGTAAGGAATCAGTTCGCCAAGCATTCCCGTGTAAGGTTCCAAAGCAAGGCTGTCGGTGATCTCGCCGGTGCCGACGCGAAAAAATAAAGCACGGTGCTTGCGCAATGTCTGATCGGTCTCTTCGATGAGATCGTCGACATTGCTAAAGACCTTGAGCTGCGGGTTGTCACCGAGATATTCTTGCAGGTAACAATAGCTGCAGTCCATCGGGCAGTTGCTCGCGAAATTAACAATAAAATAATTACAACAGACCTGGCCGTCGCTGCCAGGACATTTCTTCAAGAACTCGCCCTTGTGCCTGGTCAAATACAGTTTCCTTTTCGCGGCCCCGAACCCATCGTAAGCGGTTGAGCCGTTGCCGTCTTGGTGCGCGGTGCGCTCAACGAATCTAAAGGGTACGTCAGGCAAACGGCGCCGCAAATTCCGGTAAATCGGACTGCACTCCGACCCTTGCTCAACGACAATCTCGTCGGGTCTAAATGATTTCATCTATCTCGCCTGCCAAGAAATCGAAAATTTCGCCCAGCTTTTGCTTATCACCGGCTTCGAGCAATCTCGTGGACAGTTGTTTGAACTCGGTCCGGGTAGCCGCCGCAAATTCGATCCTGAGCCGCCCGCCTTCCAATCCTGATGGCACGCTCAGACGAATTTTCGGGTAAAGTTTCAGATCTACAATGCGCGCCCGAATCGCATCTTCGACCGCGGCCAGTCTTGGAAATCTGAGCCGGCGAATCTCTTCTTTGATCCGCTTAAACCGATCAGATCGTCCCAGGCGTGGATCGGTCGCGCTTTCACTTATCAAGCGACGCGCTAAGATCTGCCGGATGCTTTGGCCATCGCGCACGGCGATTTCCTCGAGCCAATCCATCAGATCGCGGAGGTGATTCTCGTTGATTTTTAACGGCAGAGCGAGGTGAGCTAGAGCGCTCGCGTCATCCGCTTGCCAATTAAGCCAGCGCTTCAATGTCTGCGGGTGAAAGCCTTTTGCCGTTGAGTAATCTCGGATATCCTGTTCCGTCATAGAGTTGCTGAGAATTCAGTGAGGATTGCTTCGTAGCCCTCGATTTCACTTAGCTTGCCGCGCTTACGCGCGCCTGCCACCAAGATGTCAATCTTCTGTCGTAAAATCGCCAATACAGCTGCACGGCGGTCGTTTGTAAGTCTCGCGCGAAGCAATCTTTGCAACGTTGACACGCGATAACGGTCCATGCCCCACGTCGAACGCGACAGTTGATCGGCGTGGCCGCCGCGCTTGATCACCAACGGATTACGGATCAGCGGCACCGAGTGGGCGACGGCGATCCGCAGCCAAAGGTCATAATCTTCACAAACAGGATAGTTTTCATCGAAGCCGCGCATTTCTTCAAAGAAGTCGCGCCGAAGCATCACCGCCGAGGGGCTCACCATGCAAAGGGCCAGACTCTGACAAAAGATATCTCCCGATGCTTTACAATGTTTCGCCTTCGGATTGACCCTGATGCCGTTGCGTATCCAGATCTCTTCCGTTTGACAGATTTGCACGGTCCGGTTCTCCCGCATAAACGCGGTTTGAACCGCCAGCTTGCGCGGCAGCCAAAGATCATCCGAATCGAGAAACGCAACGTAAACTCCGCGCGCGTGGCGCACGCCCAGATTACGTGCAGACGCGACGCCCCGATTGGTTTGCCAGAGAACGCTCAACCGTGAACCATATTGGCTCAATTGTCGCGTGGTGTCGTCTGTGGAGCCGTCATCGACAACGATTAGTTCATAATCAACAAACGTCTGTGCCAATACGGAATCGATAGCTTCGCCGAGCATCGGCCAGCGGTTGAACGTCGGAAGAACAACACTTACTATCGGCGACACGAATAACTCGACGTTGGGTTAGCTTTAGATAAAGGATTCGACTTTCTTAAAGAACTGATCCGCCATCATTTTCGCGACACCATTCAGCATCCGCTGCCCGACGCTAGCGATCAGGCCACCGACTTTGGGATCCGCGGTGTACTTAAGAACGGTCTGCCCGTTACGTTCTTCCAGATCAATCGTCACATCGCCCTGCATAAAGCCTGGCCCTCCAGATCCCTCCCCGCTCAAGACATAGTGCGAAGGAGGTTGCTTGTCTTTGATCGAGACTTTACCTTTGTAAGTCCCCTTGACCGACGCAACGCCCACTTTCATAACTGTCTCATATCGGTCCGGCCCGACTTCGTTCATGCTTTCACAGCCGGGCATGCACTGCGCCATAATTTTCGGGTCGAGCAAGACCGCCCAGACCCGCTCGCGCGGCGCGTTGAACGTGTAACGACCCTCGATTTTCAAGCTCCTTCGCCTCCTCGGTTCGATTGGCAAAAACCATAACTTTCATCGCTCGAAAACACAACCGCGCTGGTGCTTGTGCGCCCGGCAGTATGATTTTGCTAAATTGATTGAATCGGCTTCCCCGGTTCGTTACACTTGACGAAAAAATGGGCGCTTTTGCTCTCCAACTGCTGCTGGCAGGGGCCCTGGTAGCCTTGCCTAGAGCGGGCTTGGCTCAATCCAACGAAGCTCGAGAACGGTTTGCCAAGGCCTATCAGCTTTATATTAGCGGCAACTCGGCTCCAGCCAAAGAATTGTTTCAACAAACTACGGATGTCAGCTATAGACTCGCCGATTACAGTTTGTTTTTTTTGGCTCGCATCGCCTCGGATGAAGCCGATAGGGACCAAGCGCACAAGTATTTGGATCAGTTGCGCCAGCGTTTTCCGCAAAGCGTCTGGTCTCATTCCGCCAGTTTGTTGCGGGCCAAACTGGAGATAGCGGAGGGCAAGCTCGCTTCCGCCAATGAGAAGCTGCGCCTGCTCCGCGCCGATAAATCAATAAGCCGCGAGTTGGCCAATGAGGCGCATTACCTCCAAGCGCAAATTTCCGAAGCTCGGGACACCCCCGGGGAGGTGGAGCGAGCATACACGCTTTATCGCGATCTCCGACATGCGTCGCCCGAATCGCGCTGGGCCGCGGCAGCACGTAAAGAACAGGCCCGCTTGCGCGCAAAGTTTCCTGAGAAATTTGCGCTCGATACACCCGCTTCCCAAGCCGAAGAGGCCGATCAATTGGCCCGCGAGCGCCAGATCCAAGATGCAGAGGAGCTGTACAAAAGGCTTTTGCGCAACACTGCGGAGGCGTCCGAGCGACTGCGTTTCCTGAGCAAACTCGCTTCGCTCTACCTTTCGACCGGTAGCAGAAATCAAGCCATCCCGGTATTGGAGCAGATTCTCCGCGATCATGCGGATAGCACCGATGCGCCGAGGGCGATTTATCAAATCGGACAGGTCTACTGGAACCGGCATGAGAACGGTCGGGCTTTCGAGTATTTCAAAAAGCTTTTGGAAAAATACCCTTCCAGCGAATTCGCCGACCGGGCACAATACGCCAGCGCCGACATTCATGAATATTTCGGCCGCACGAAAGAAGCCATAGCTCAATACATTGACTTGCAGAAGCAATTTCCCAGGAGCCAGGTGCGAGAGGACGCGGCCTGGCGGCTCGCTTGGCTCTATTATCGCAGCGGTGAATATCACCTCGCGGAGACGAGCTTTCGTTCTCTGGCGGAGCGTCCCAGCAACGGTACCTTCGCCAGCGCCGCTCTCTACTGGCAAGGGCGATCGGCAGAAAAGCTAGGCGACGCCGATACGGCGAGACGTTCTTACCAGCGGCTCGCCAATGGTGGCGAGGAGTCCTATTATCAGCTGCTTGCGCTTCGTCGGCTGGAGCACTTGGGCGAGCAAATCGAATCGTTGCCGCGGGCCCCGCAGGCGGCACAGATTTCCGAAGCGGCTCCGCCGCTCCGTTCCGAGCTAAATTTTCACCTATCTCGCGCTCGGGAACTCGCCTCCCTTTCTTTGCATCAGTTGGCGGTCGTGGAAATTGACGAAATCAGTCGACGGGCCAAGTCTTCCGACCGCCTCCTTCCCTTGCTCATGCGCGAATACTTCAAAAATCAGGCATACAGTCGTAGCCTCGCTCTCGCGCAGCAGTTGCCGTTCGGCCATGGCGAACGCGACTATTATCGATATCCGCTCGCTCATTGGGACGCCATTCAACAGAAGACTGCCGAGCGCGGCATTGATCCTTACCTGGTCTTGGCGTTGGTTCGACAGGAAAGCCTGTTCAATGCCCGCGCCCGCTCACCTGCATCGGCTTACGGCCTGATGCAACTGATCCTGCCCACGGCGGCCCGCGTTGCTAAGCAGATCGGTTTGCCGCCGCCGAGCCCGGAGAAACTCTTCGAGCCGGAATTCAATCTCACCCTAGGTACACAGTACTTGAAAGACCTGCTGGAACGCTATTCCAACAATTGGTTTAAAGCCATCGCGGCCTATAACGCCGGAGAAGCCGCCGTCGATCGATGGGAAAGAGAAATCGTGACGGATGATATTGAAGAGTTCGTTGAACGTATTCCCTATATCGAGACCCGCGGCTACGTGAAGCTGGTCATGCGCAATCATCGCGTTTACAAGCGCCTTTACGAGGCGCAGCGATGACGCGAAAAAGATCGCCTCTGATCGGAATCACGAGCGATTTTGCCAAAACCGGCAACGGCAATATAGACGAGCCCACGTTGTTTCTCGCTCAACGCTATTACCGAGCTATCGAACAATCCGGTGCGACGCCGATCGTTCTAGCGGCTTTGGCTGCGACCTCAGCAATCCGTCGGGTTCTCACGTTGCTCGACGGACTGCTCGTGAGCGGCGGCGGCTTTGACATTCATCCGAGCTATTACGGCGAGAAGCCCATGGTTCAACTGGGCGCGGTAAAGTCAGAGCGCACGGAATTTGAATTGGCCATTACGGATGCCGCTTTGAAAACGGATATGCCGATCCTCGGGATCTGCGGCGGCGAACAAGCGCTGAACGTGGCGCTTGGGGGTTCCTTGTATCAAGATATCGCAGCGCAGATACCGGCTGCCGGTGAACACCGGCAGAACGAGCGGAAAGGCCGAGGCGGTCACCGAGTTCAGCTTGCCGCTGGAACGCAACTTCGTGCGATCGTCAGAAAGCCTGAGCTAGAGGTCAACACGACTCACCATCAAGCCGTGCGCCGGCTCGGCAAGGGACTCATCGTCAATGCGATTGCCGATGACGGAGTCATCGAAGGGATCGAAAGCACGCGGCATGCTTTTGTTCTTGGCGTACAATGGCATCCCGAGCTTTTGGCGCCGCGGCGTTCGAGCCATCGCCGAATCATCGATGCCTTCGTCGCCGCCTGCAGATAAGCTCACCGCGCGACATTTATTTTTTGGTTGAAATCTTTTTGCCGCTGAGGCAAAGAAGAAAAACCTAATCAGAAGGAGCAAGCAATGGCTGGTTCGAAAAATGATATTTTCAAGCGCGAACAAGCGGAAAGCTTGCTCTATCCGGCCAAGGGTTTACCTGGCGGTGGTCAGTTGGAAATACGGATGGAAGTCCCGGCGGCACATCCCGATCCGGATATGCGCGCCGTGGCGCGCCAGATCAAATTCTTCAATCTCGAGAGTTGGCACAAAGAATGGACGGACGTGGCGCAGAAAAATCACGAACTTGCCGCAGCGTTCGAGCAAGACAATTGCAAACAAACCGCCCATGAGTTTTACCTTCGTGCAGCCGATTTCTACCGGCGCGCTGTGGTTTATATGCCGGAAACCGACCCGCGCATGCTACCGACCTACAAAAAACTCGAAGAAAATTTCGCCAAAGCCTGGAGCATGGTGCTACCCCCCTTCGAGCGCGTCGAAATCCCTTACGAAGGGCACCAGCTCCCCGCAGTATTCTGGCCCGCACGGAGCAAGCCCGGGAGCAAGCTGCCCGTGGTCTACAATTATGCCGGTGCCGATGGCATTCTGTTGCGCGGCGATGACGGCGGCGCCGCACAGTACACGCGGCGCGGCATGCATTTCATCGATGTGGACGGGCCGGGCCACGGCAGCTCACTGCGTTATCATAAGCTTTACGCGCCGGCCGATTCTGAACGGGTCGCCAAAGCGGTGCTCGATTATCTGGTCGGCCGCGCCGATGTTGATGCCGATCGGATCGGCCTGCATGGATCGAGCATGGGAGGCTACTCTGGACCGCGCTGCGCGACGGCGGAAAAGCGCATTAAAGCGGTCGCGGTCTGGAGCGGCGCATATAATCTGGTCGATGATATCTTCGATTATTATCCACCCATTCAAGACCGGCTACGCTGGGTCGTCGGCGCTAGAACCTTGCAAGAAGCGAGAGAGAAAATCAAAGAATTCACACTGATCGGTAGGGCCAAAGATATCGAATGCGCGCTCCTAGTAGGCTACAGCATCGACGACCGCGTAATGGACCCGCGCGGCGCGCTCGATCTTTATGAAAACGCGGTCAACTCGCGTGATCGTTCAATGTTGGATGGGGTCGGCCACGGACAGAAGCGATTCGACCGTCGTACCTATATCGCGGACTGGTTCATGAAGCAGTTGCAGGCCTGCTGAGAAGGAGCTTGTCGGACGCTGTCCTTCTTTTGGGTTATCGGACATTCGACTTTTACGAGGGGGAGATACGATGTTAAAAGAACTCGCCCTGGCCCAAGCCTACCGCGTCACGCCAACCGGTCTTTATCTAATTTCTACGGCCTATCAAGGTAAGCGGAACGTGCAGTTTGCATTCCGCGCGCTGGGGCTTAGCGACGATCCACCCTTGCTTGCCATCGGTATTCAAGCCGATAACTTCAGTCGCGGAATGATCCAGAAAAGCGGCGAGTATGTTGTCAACGTTTGCTCGCAAAGCCAATTGCATGCGGTCGACAAAAGCCGCTCCCTCTCAGGGCGCGACGTGGAGGACAAGTTCATCGCCCTCGGTCTGGAAACCCTGCCAGCGAAACATGTGCAAGCACCTCTCGTTGCCGGCTGCCATGCCAACGTCGAGTGCCAATTGATCGATACCATGGAACTCGAAGGCTTGTATCTGTTTGTTGGTCAGGCCCTAGCGTCCTACATCGACGATCAAATTTTTCCGGTGGGCCGATTGGCGGGCAAGACATTCAGACTCGACGGCCCGATCTAAAACAATGATCGCCAGATCGTGACCACTTCGGCACCGGCCTCGTAATTCGATCCCGCGCCGCTAATCGTTCTCGCTGGCCTGTAATACTCTGAGCGCCTGCTCGACCAATTTACGGCGCAGTTCCTTTTCTTTCTCAGCCGGCAACCCGGCGTCGCCAACCACGTGCACAATGCCGTTGCCAAGCACAGTCCGATTGGCGCCGACCATTTTCGCTACCGGCAACGCCGCAGTGATTTGCACGGTGGGAATGCCGGCTTTTTCCAGTTCGGTGGTGATCGCAGCGCCGCTGCGAGTGCTCGTGCCTCATGTGGAGGTAACAATAATGGCGTCTATGCCAAGCTGTTTTGCCTTGGCCGCCATCTCGCGCCCCATCCGGCGGGTATTCGATAATGGATTGGCTAGACCCGACGTGGAGATGAACTCGTCATGCAATTTACCGATCGCCCCTTCTCGTTCCAATTCGCGCATGACGTCGAGGGGCACCAGCCGATCGGGATCTTGACGCACGAATTGAGCATCGTAGCCGCCGTGGGAAATTTCGTAATCGATGCCCTGAAGATCGTTGCAGTCTTTGACGCTATAGGATCCCCATCTCGTGGCCGCCGACCCCTGGATCTTGTCCGGATTGCCCTTTGGCACAAGCCCCCCGTCGGTAATCAGCATGATTTTAGCGTTTCTGAGATCCTTGACTCCCGGCGGCGCCGGGATAGGCGCAAACGTCATCGGCATCATCTCCGATTCAAACGGTGCGCCTTTCACTTTTGCCAGAACCATATCGACTAAGCGTTCGCCTGCAGTCCGCCCAACGAATTGATCGCGGATGAGTCCGCGCGGAATATATCCTTCATCTCTCGGCAACCCGATGCTCTCACCGCGCACCAGTTTGCCGGCCAGTGCCGCCATACGCGTTAGCGCCTGGCGCATCTTCGCCGTACTGTCGCCGGAATCGGCGATGTAAAGCGTCTCCCGGTAGAGATCCACTCCGGGATTCTCCATGGCCATACCGGTGATGACCGGTATGCCGAGCATTGTTTGCACGGCTACGCACAGGGCCCCCGAAGCCATGCCGTAGCGGCCGGCGAGAAAACATGGTCCAGCGACGAACAAATCGGCGCGCGCATGACGAATCCTGCTCACCGCATCAGCAATAACCACCGGAGAATTTTCCACGGCGAAGTTATCGCCGCAGATCAACGTGGCGACAATCATCGCATCCGCACCAAGGAGCTGTTCCAAAAGCTTCCCGGGGCCAACCGCGCCACCGCGCTCTTCCAATCCGGCGCCGGCCTGCTCCTCGCCCCCTAATCCGGCGAAAAATTGATTAAGATAATGAACCACGCGCATAAATTATCCCAACCTTTTGTACGGTAATCCTCTTCGCTAACCTGCTCAATAGGCCACTGACCTCAGTCGTGATGCCCCCTGTTGGTTGGCCACGCCGATGACGTTGAGCGCGTCAATGTCAAATGGTCCGGCAAGCAGCTCGGCCAAACCGCTATTGGCAGCGATCACTCGCTCAACCCGCGGCAGCCTCCAGCGGGTGTCATTCCCGCCGATGCAGACGATCGCATCGACTTCGGGAAAATTGAACAGCAGCGCCGACTCGACCCGGTGATCGCGCGCCAAATCGGTCACCTGCACGCTCGTTTTGACGCCCATGTTTTCCAGCAGTCGCGCCGTTTCGGCGAGGTCGGTATGCGGCACACCGCCACCGAATTTGGTCAGCACCGCTGCATTAGCGCCGAGGACCCATTTGGCCAGACTGGCGGCGAATTGAGTATTGCGCTCGCGGTCGCAGTTGTCCGCCGATGCGATCGTTGCCACTGTACCCGCAAAGTTGATTTCGCGTGCTCGATGACGCCGGTGGAGTTCCATGATGATTGGATGATTTTGATAGAAATAGGTCTCAGCCCCGCCGAGCGAAACGTGATAGGACGGGACGACGGCGCCGTCCAGCCATTCATTTGGGTGCAACGCGGTCGGTAGCATGCCTTCGGTGTCGGCGCCGTAGAGAATCGCTTCGCCTCGTTCCGGCTTTCTTTGGCGCGAAAATACTTGGCCGAGATAGGCAACCCGCGTCAGTCCAGCGCGTCCAGCGTCCATCGTCGTGTCGAGCACCACGGGGCGCGTCGGCGTTAGATGAAGCGCGGCGCGTGCCAGATGCACGGCGATTTTTAATTGGGCCGACCGATAAGCGCGGTGGCGTATGGCCGGCGCCACACCGGCTTTGCTGTGCGGCACGACGATCAAATGCGTGAGCGTTGCGTAAAGAGATGCCGACGCCGGAGCGCCGCTCATTTCAAGTACATACCCGGTCGCGCCTCGCGATTCCCCTGGAGAATCCTCACGCAAAACGGTTACCGCGGCGCCCTCGAGCACATGGGTGGTGCCGCGGCCGGCGGTATGGGGTGGCCCCAAGATTCCCGGCCAGTCGGGGCTGCCGCCCGCCGCTTTGGCGCGCGGTTCAACGATATCGAATACCGGACCGGCGCGCAGGCTTTCGCCGGGCCGCGCGATTGCCAAGTCGACGGATTCGAAGGCGGGGTCCTCAAGGATCAACGCACACAGCTCCTCTCGATCAAGCGTAAGGTGAGTTCCCATCAAATGGATTCCCGTGCCAAACTGAATTGACGTAACGGGATGAATCGCCAGTATCAGCTGCATAGCTGTCTCAACTCCGGGTTAACCTCCTGATTGGATGACCGGTTTACGTCGCCCCTCGGTAAATCCTTGTTCATGGCGGCATTGGGACCAGGGCCGTGTAGATCGCGTAACTCTTCGGCAACTAGCACTGAACCTCAGAACACCAGACCAAAAAACTCAAAATCATGTAATCGGCCACCAGCCTGATGTCAATGGGAATATCGGCTTGACATGCGACCGAGGTCGGCATTACGCTCAAAATCGAAAAGGAGTCCGCATGGCGAGAAACGGATTCAAGGTGTTCGACAGCGACATGCATATCATGGAGCCGCCCGAGCTATGGCAGCGGTATATTGATCGGGAGTTTATCGATCAAGCCCCCCGCGGCCGGATTTCGGAGAACGTACGCGATCTCGGCACTATCTTTCCAGGGGTTCCCAAGAACAGCCGGCGCACCGGCGGAACACCTCACCGCGGCAGAAACTACAACAAGAATCAGGAGACCTATCGCAGTCACGCGGAACGAGGCTGGACCAGCGAGGTGCAACTGGAAGCCATGGATGCCGAAGGCGTCGATACCGCCGTGCTGTTCCCAACCCGCGGTTTGGGGATCCTCACCTTTCCGGATCAAGAACCCCGATTTGCCGCCGCGTTGGCGCGCGCTTACAATGATTGGTTGCACGATTTCTGCGCCTCTGCTCCCGATCGGCTGCTCGGCGCGGGTATGATTTCGGTCTACAACTTGCCGGATGCCCTGAGCGAGACGCGGCGCGTGCGAGTGGAGTATGGTTTTCGCTCTGTGTTTTTGCGCTCCAATATCATCAATGGAATCAACTGGTACGAGCCACACTACGAGACGCTCTGGAGTCTGCTCGAAGAACTGAATATGCCGCTCGGGTTTCATGAAGCTTCGGCCTCGCGGTCGCGGCAAGTCGCCGAACATTTCGAGCCGAATTTCGGTATTCGTCGAGTGTACGCCCAACCTTTTGAGCAGATGATGGGACTGGGAGCCTTTCTTGCCGGCGGGATCTTGGAACGTCATCCGGCACTGCGTGTCGCCTTTCTCGAAGCCAACTGCTCGTGGCTGCCGTGGCTCCTGTGGCGCATGGATGAGGGCTATGAGCGCGAGGGGGACATCTTCATGCCCGACTTAAAGATGCCGCCGAGCGAGTATTTCAAACGGCAGTGCTGGATATCCATCGAACCGGATGAAACCCCGGCGCGCTACACCATTGAAGAATTCGGCTGTGATCAGCTGGTTTTTTCCACTGATTATCCACATGGCGATTCGAAATATCCCCACGCCGTCAAGAGTTTTCTCGAACTTCCGCTATCGAATGACGACAAGCGGAAAATTTTGTGGGACAATTGCGCGCGATTTTATGGCGCAGCAGAACACCTGCCGCGCGACTATATGACAGCGGAAGAACAGCAGAGCCAATAATCGGGAGGGTCCATGGAAATGCAAGGCGTCACCGGAACACAAATTAGTCCAAGCAACGAAAACGCCAAGGATCGTTTTATCAGGAAAACCCGCGAATTATTCGCCCGAGAGAATGATATCGAGAAACGCTGGAATGCCTTGCGGCCGATTCTTGCCGAGCTGCTCTCCGACCCGGAAATGATCGCTGCGTCCAAGAAGTGGCTGGACTGCGTGCCGGCGAACGGCCGCGCGGAAAATCTGCTTTTCTACGAAGATCCTGACTTCGGCTTTGCCATTAACGGTTTGGTCAAAGGGCAAGCGCGCCAGGGCGCGCCGGCGCGCATTCACGACCACGCTCATATCTATACGCTTTACGGGGTCATCGACGGGCGCGAGAGGGTCGTCCGCTATGACCGCATCGACGACCGCTCGAAGGCCAATTTCGCGCAAATCAAAGAGTCGTCTGACGTGCTCTGCGGTCCCGGAGATATCGATCTGGTCAAACCGTATGAAATCCACACCGAAATAACCGTCGGCGAGCGCACCGTGGCTGTCATCATCCGCAGTCAAAAGGGCGGCGACTTCAACCAGGGTCGCTATAATCTGCAAACCAATGAGTATTATGAAAGTCTAGGGCCGCGGCAGACCCCGTGCGAAATGTTGCCGCGATAGCACGACCAGTTTTCGCCCGACGCAGAAAGGAAGCGGTCATGTCGAGAGCCGAATTCATACCAGTATCCGAACCGATAGTCTACGCCCAAATCAATTACCTGGTCGATACAGGAGAGCAGCCAGAGAGCTATGGCGGCGTGAGCCAAGCCGTCGCCGATCGGCAGCGAAAAGGGAGGTACCAAGAACACGAAATGCCGATTTATAACGGCCGAGAGATCGCCGATCGGCTGTCTCTCGAACGCGAAGGTTTCGTCTTTATGCGCCATGAAACCGCCATGATCGATTTTTATGACGAGGACGAAATCCGCCGCGTTTATTACTCGGAAACCGAGGCCTTGGTGAAGCGAATTTCCGGCGCCAAGCGCGTTTTGGTGTTCGACCACACGCTGCGCTCAGCGGATGCCGCGACTCGCGATAATAAACGGATTAGCGGCCCTGTGCGCAACGCCCATAACGATTATACCGAATGGTCTGGGCCGCAGCGGGTGCGCGATCTTTTGCCCGATGAGGCCGAAGAGCTGCTCAAGGCCCGCTTTGCGGTGGTGCAAACGTGGCGGCCGATCCGCAATACCGTCGAGCGCGAGCCGCTCGCAATCGCTGACGCTCGCAGCATCGGTACCGCCGAGCTAATTCCCAGCGCGCGGATTTACCCCGATCGCCGCGGCGAAGTCTATCACTCCACGTTTAACCCCGCGCACCGTTGGTATTATTTTCCCAAAATGCAACGTGACGAAGTAATCGTCTTTAAGTGCTTCGATTCCTTGAAAGATGGCCGTGCCCGCTGGACAGCGCACTGCGCTTTCGACGATCCCACCGCCCGCCCGGACGCGCCGGCGCGAGAAAGTATCGAGATGCGTACCCTGGCGTTCTTTTGATTCGACTGCAGTCAAAAAAACGGCCTGCATCAGGACAACGCGGGCCGCTACTTTTGAAATAATCGCGCTAACGCGATTGCTTGACTCGGATTGAATGGACAATCCAGTTCGCTATTTTTTCCCCTGCTTTTTTCGCGGCCGCTTGCGGCACGTGAGGCAATCGATTTTGGCAGCCATATTACTCTCCGACGACATGAAAACCGTACCACTTAATCGTTAGACGTCAATCACAAAGCGGCCATTTCAGCACTAGAAAAGCGATCTTTTCCTATTTGATTTCAATAGCTTGAAAAAATTATTCGGATCAATTGGAGCTACTTAGCTCAGCAGCCTTCAAGGATCTTCTTTTAAGCCTCTAGAACCCTGCGAAAAACAAACGAAAGAGGCGATTAGGCGCGCCCTCCAATCTGGCCGCGCAGCGTCGGTTGAACGCCCGCCATTGAACCGGCCCCCGCGTCGACTGCACCTCTTTGGAAGTCCCCGCCATCTAATCGGCAAACCGCCCCATCGGTGATGAGGTTCAATAACGCAGAGGGAGGATGACACATGATCAAGCGAAAAATGACATTTGCAATCGGCCTCGTCGTCATGGTCGGCCTGTGGTACGCCTTTCGACCGGAACTTTTCTTTGTAACGAGAGAGGTTAACGAGCGCTTTCCTTCGCTGGGAGAAGCGGGCGGTGCGATGGCGGTCGCCAAAGGCAACTTTCGAAGCCTGGCCCACGAGACCCGAGGCACGGCAACGATCTACAGGTTGGCGGATGGCAAGCAGACCTTGCGTCTAGCTGATTTTGAAACGTCCAACGGACCGGACGTGCATGTATACCTGAGTGCCGCGCAAATCGAAAAGGGCAGTGACGCGATCAAGACCGCCGGCTTCATCGATCTCGGTTCGATGAAAGGCAACAAGGGCGAGCAAAATTACGATATCCCGGCAAATACGGATCTAACGAAATACAGATACGCGACCATCTGGTGCGCGCGCTTTGGAGTCAATTTTGGCACTGCGCCGCTTTCTTAAGAGACTCCTGAGCCCCTGTAAAGGGAGAACCCCATGAGCGCTCATAGCCATTACGACGTGATCATTATCGGCAGCGGTGCGGGCGGCGGTACGCTGGCATACAAATTGGCCCGCACGGGCAAGAAGATCTTGATCCTGGAGCGGGGCGATTATGTGCCGCGCGAGAAAGACAACTGGAACCCAAAAGCCGTCAACTTGCACGGCAAGTATCAAACTAAGGAAATCTGGCGCGACAAAGACGGCCGCGAACTCCACCCGCACACAAACTACGCCGTCGGCGGCAACACGAAATTCTTCGGCGCTGCGTTATTTCGCCTGCGCAAGGAAGACTTCGGAGCGATCAAACATCACGGCGGCCTCTCGCCGGCGTGGCCGATCTCCTACGACGACATGGAAACTTATTACAGCGAGGCGGAACGAATGTACCACGTGCATGGCGCGCGTGGCGAAGATCCCTCAGAACCGCCTGCATCAACCGCTTATCCACACCCCCCCGTCAGCCACGAACCGCGCCTGCAGAAGCTTTCGGATGATTTTGTCCGGCTCGGGTTGCATCCCTTCCACACGCCGTTGGGGGTGATGCTCGATGAAACGAATCCGCGCACGAGCAAGTGCATTCGTTGCGGGACCTGCGATGGCTATCCCTGTCTGCTGTACGCCAAATCGGATGCACAGGTGTGCGCGGTCGATCCCGCGTTGCAAAATTCCAATGTGTCTTTGCTGACAAACGCCTATGTCGAGCGCCTGGAAACCGACGCCTCCGGCCGGCGCGTTTCCAAAGTCAGCTTCAAACGCAATGGCGCTCTCGAAGAGCTTTCGGCCGATATTGTCGTGGCTGCTTGCGGCGCGATCAACTCGGCCGCGCTTTTACTTCGTTCCAGAAACGACCGGCACCCGCGCGGTCTGGCGAACAGTTCCGATACCGTAGGTCGGTACTACATGGGACACATCAATTCGGTTTTAATGGCGTTGTCGAAATGCCCCAACCCGACGATCTTTCAGAAATCGCTGTCGCTGAACGACTTTTATTTCGGCAATGCCGGGTGGAATTTCCCCATGGGTCATATTTCCTTTGTCGGCAAACTCGACGGCGACACCCTGAAAGGAGGCGCTCCAGCGATCGCGCCGGGCTGGAGTCTCGATTTAATGGCCAAGCACTCCCTGGATTTCTGGCTAACGTCGGAAGACCTGCCGGATCCCGATAACCGTGTCACGGTCGATGCCGAGGGAAGAATCGTTTTGAGTTACGCTGCCAATAATCAAGAAGGGCATCGCCGCTTGATCGCCAAGCTCAAGGAGTTGCTGCAGCAGCAAACCCGCTGCGGAGTCCACGGCCATGACTGCCACGAAGGATTTTTTTCGCGTAGTCTCTTTCTCGGCCAGAAGATTCCCCTCGCTGGCGTGGCGCACCAGGTCGGCACCGTCCGGTTCGGCACGGATCCGAGAACCAGCGCGCTTGACGTCAACTGTAAAGCTCACGATCTCGACAATCTTTACGTGGTCGACGGCAGCTTCTTTGTATCCAGCGGCGCTGTCAATCCGGCGCTGACGATCATCGCCAATGCACTGCGGGTCGGAGAACACCTCGCCGAAAGACTCCACTAGCTGAAAATGAAAAATCGAAAGTGGCAATTGGCCGGATCCTTCAAGCTCGTCCTCGGATCCTTAATTTTCAATTTTCAATTGTTAGTTTTCTATTCGCTTTCACAAGCCGGGGTTGCGAAAGCGGTCGATGCCGTCGGCCTTACCGTTGCCGACCTCGACCGCTCAGTTGATTTCTTCTCGACCGTTTTGAGCTTCGAAAAGCTCAACGAAGTGGAAGTGCATGGCTCGGAATACGAAAAACTCCAGGGTGTCTTCGGCTTGCGTATGCGGGTCGCGCGTTTGAAACTCGGCCATGAGATCATTGAGTTGACTCAATATCTAGCGCCGGAAGGAAGGCCGATCCCCGTCCATTGGCGCAGTCATGATCACGGGTTCCAGCACATCGCCATCGTGGTGAGCGATATGGATAAGGCTTATCAGCGCCTGCGTGACCACCGGGTTCGTCATGGATCGACGGGACCGCAGACCCTTCCGGCCTCTAACCCGGCCGCTGCCGGCATCCGCGCCTTCTATTTCAAGGATTCCGACGGTCACAATCTCGAGATCCTGTACTTCCCGGCCGGCAAAGGCGATCCCCGTTGGCAACAGGCTGGCGGTAAACTATTCCTAGGCATCGATCACACGGCTATCGTAGTGGCCAGCACCGCCAAGAGCTTGAAATATTATCGTGATCTGCTCGGGTTTAGATGGACCGGTGAAAGTTTGAACTATGGCACGGAGCAAGAACACTTGAACAATGTCGCCGGCGCGCGTTTGCGCATCAGCGGCTTGAAAGCAGCGGCCGGGCCTGGCATTGAGTTTTTGGAATACCTGAGCCCTCGCGACGGCCGCCCGGCGCCCCACGACACGAAGGCAAACGATCTCTGGCATTGGCAAACCACCATCGTCACAGAAAATGCCGCGGCGGCAGCGGCAAAACTTCGAACGGCAAAGCGCCGCATTATTTCTCCTGGGATTGCGGCAATACCCGCAAAAAACCTTGGGTTCACCAAAGGCTTTCTCGCCCGCGACCCGGATGGGCACGGGCTGCAGTTCATCGAGCAGTAGCTTCCGCTGCACCTGACTCTGCTCGAATGAGTGGCCCGCGCGAGTAACTTACCTACGAACTCTGCCATCAGAGAAATGGGTGAGCAGGGGTGGCTTGAGCGCGGCGGCTCTTCGAAAAAATTGACAAGTCAGGGAGAATGATGGGATACCATGAAAACGAGAACGCCGAGCGCTGAAAAGAATCCTGCGATGACCGCCGAAGAGCTGCGCTTACAGCAAGAGCGCCAGCGTAAAGCCAACTGGAAACGCTGGGGACCGTATCTCTCCGAGCGCCAGTGGGGCACCGTGCGTGAGGATTACAGTCCTTATGGCACGGCTTGGGATTTCTTGCCGCACGATCAGGCGCGCAGCCGCGCCTATCGCTGGGGCGAGGACGGCATCGCCGGCATCTCCGACCGCCATCAATACATCTGCTTCGCCCTCGCGCTCTGGAACGGCAAGGATCCAATCCTGAAAGAACGACTATTCGGTCTCAGCGGAAACCAAGGCAATCACGGCGAAGATGTCAAGGAGTATTACTATTACCTCGATTCGACGCCGACTCATTCCTACATGAAATTTCTCTATAAATACCCGCAGCACGAATTTCCTTATGCGCGATTAGTCGAGGAAAATCGCCGCCGTAACAAAACCGAGCTGGAGTTCGAACTGATCGACACGGGAGTTTTTGACGACGACCGCTATTTCGATGTGTTTGTGGAATATGCCAAAGAGAGCCCGGAAGTTATTTTGGTGCGGATTGAAGCCATCAATCGCGGCTCGGCGACCGCGCCCTTGCACCTCTTACCGACGGTCTGGTTTCGAAATACCTGGTCATGGGGGCTCGACGAACGGCGCCCCCGCCTCAGGCGGGACGCCGGCGTCGAGGTCGCGGCCATCAAACTCGCGCACCATTATTACGGCAACCGCTGGCTTTACTGTGAAGGCAATCCCGACATTCTTTTCACCGAAAATGACACCAACCGCCAAAAACTTTTCGGTCTTGACAACGAATCGCCGTACGTCAAAGACGGCATCAACGAGTACGTCGTTCACGCCAATAGGGGCGCCGTCAACCCAGTGGGGTCCGGTACCAAGGCGGCGGCCCACTACAGCTTGATGATTGCGCCCCGCACGAGCGTCACGGTGCGGCTGCGCCTGACGGACGCCGCGCCGGGGAGCGGCGAATCCCTGAATGGCGACTTCGACCGCGTGCTCGCCGCCCGGCGCGCCGAAGCCGATGAATTCTACCGAGCCGTTATTCCTGAAGCGACTACGCCGGACCGGGCCATGATTATGCGCCAAGCGCTCGGCGGTTTGTTGTGGAGCAAACAGTTTTATCACTACGACGTCAACCGGTGGCTGAAGGGCGACCCGGCGCAACCGATCCCTCCCGCCGAGCGCCTTAAGGGACGTAATCATGAGTGGCGCCATCTTTACAATGCTGACGTGATCTCCATGCCCGATAAGTGGGAATATCCTTGGTATGCGGCTTGGGATCTCGCCTTTCACTGCATCGCACTCGCGCTTGTCGATGCCGATTTCGCCAAGGAACAACTGCTGCTCATGACGCGCGAGTGGTACATGCATCCGAACGGACAACTCCCCGCCTATGAATGGGCTTTCGGCGATGTCAACCCGCCGGTGCATGCCTGGGCCGCTTGGCGCGTTTACAAAGTCGAAATGAAACGCCGCGGCACGGGAGACCGCAATTTCCTCGAGCGCATATTTCAAAAACTCATGCTCAATTTCACCTGGTGGGTCAATCGCAAAGACGCCGCCGGGCGCAACGTATTTCAAGGCGGCTTTCTCGGCCTCGACAATATCGGTGTGTTCGATCGCAGCGCACCGTTGCCCACCGGCGGCCATATCGAACAATCCGACGGCACCAGTTGGATGGGTATGTATTGTCTCAACATGCTAGCCATCGCCCTGGAACTGGCCAAGGACAATCCGGCCTACGAGGATGTTGCCAGCAAGTTCTTCGAGCACTTCGTCTACATCTGCGGCGCGATGAACAATCTCGGCGGTGAGAACATCGAGCTGTGGAACAACGAGGACGGTTTTTTTTACGATGTGCTCAGTTTGCCCAACGGTGAACGACGCCCGCTCAAAGTGCGCTCGATGGTCGGGCTGATTCCGTTGTTTGGCGTGGAGACCCTTGATCCCGAGTTAATGGACAAACTGCCGGGGTTCAAGCGCCGTATGCAATGGTTCATCGAAAACCGTCCTGAGCTCAGCGAGCACATCGAAGCCGAAGCAACGGACGACGGCCCGCGCCGCTTTTTGGCTCTCGTCAATCGGCACCGCCTGAAACGGGTGCTGCGCTACATGCTCGATGAAAACGAATTTCTTTCTCCCTATGGCATTCGCGCGCTGTCCCGTTATCACGCCGATCATCCGTACAAAGTCGCTGTCAACGGCACCGAATATCGCGTCGATTACGAGCCGGCGGAATCGCGCACCGACCTTTTCGGCGGCAATTCCAATTGGCGCGGACCTGTCTGGTTTCCGGTTAATTTCTTGTTGGTCGAGTCGCTGCAAAAGTTTCATTATTTTCTCGGCAACAGCTACAAAGTAGAATGCCCCACGGGTTCCGGGAATCAGGCCGACCTCTGGCAAGTGGCCGGAGAGATTTCACAGCGCCTGACTCGCATTTTTGCGCGGAACGAAAACGGCCGTCGGCCGGTCTTCGGCGGCACGGAGAAATTTCAGAGTGATCCGCACTGGCGCGACCTAATTCCTTTTTACGAATACTTCCACGGTGACAACGGCGCCGGCATTGGCGCCAGTCACCAGACCGGCTGGACCGCGTTGGTGGCAAAGTTGATCCAGCAGTATGGCGAATAAATAGTTATCCGTTGGTCCGTTATCGGTTCTCCGCCGGAGTGAAATCGTGGATTCGAGCTCAAGTTGCTACCGACCACGACTAGCCGACAGCGGAGCGCTACCCAGGAGCAAATCATGGACTACGACCTGATTATCGTCGGCGGCGGCACGGCCGGCCTAAACGCGGCGAAGGCGGCGCACAAACTTGGCGCCAAGATCGCCATCGCGGAAGAGGAAAGCTTCGCCGGCACCTGTCTTCTGCGCGGTTGAATACCGAAAAAGGTGCTGGTAAGCACCATCGAGCTTTTCCATCGCGCCAAGAAGGCCAAACGACTCGGCATGCGGGGCAGTGAAAGCTTGCAGCTGGATTGGCGAGCGATGATCGCCCGCAAAGACGACCTGGTTCAGCGTTGGTCCGCGAGCAAAGATTCGACCCCCGAGAAACTAGGGATAGCCGTCATCAAAGGTCATGCCGTTTTCACCGGACCTCATATGATTTCTAGCGGAGATCGGAGTTATTCAGCCGAAAGATTCGTTATTGCCACAGGTTCAAAGCCCGCGCGGCCGCCGATTCCGGGCGCGGAAAGGGCCATCACCAGCGATGAATTGATTCATCTGGAGGAGCAGCCGAACACCTTGGTCGTCATCGGCGGCGGTTTTATCGGCCTCGAATTCGGCTTCGCCCTGGCAAGGGCCGGCAGCCAAGTCACGCTGTTGCAATCGGGTTCGCAAATCGGACCGGCGCTGGACGACGAAATCCGCGAAGCGTTGTTGGCATCGGCCAGCGAAGCCGGCCTTCGCATTAGAACCAATGCCAACGTGAAACAGATCGGTGCCAACGGCGCCGTCCAAGCGGAGATCGACGGGCGCGCCGAACTATTTAGCGCCGATCAGGTGCTGCTCGCTACCGGCCGGCCATCGAATGTCGAGCCCTTGAATCCATCGGCAGCGGGTATCGAACTCGACCGAAGCGCGGTCAAAGTGAACGAATATCTGCAATCGGTTAGCGCGCCTCACGTCTATGCCGCGGGCGATGCTGCCGGCAAGCATCAGCACTCGCCGGTGGCATGGTATGAAGGTTCCATTGCAGCCCGCAACGCGCTCACGGGCAACTTGCAAGAGATCGATTTCAGCGTCTTTCCCACCGCAATATTCACTATACCGGCGATCGGCCAAGTCGGCCTGACGGAAAAGGAAGCGCTCCGTCGCGGATTGAACGCCAAAGTGAACAGGTTATCCTACGACAGCAATCCGGCTGCCGGTGTGCGCGACGAGACCGAAGGCATGGTAAAGGTTGTTTACGAAGAAGGTACGGAGAGAATCTTGGGCGTTCACGTGATCGGCGCCCATGCCGAGGACATCATCCAGATCGCCGCCATGGCGATGAAAGGCGGGCTTAAGAAATCCGCCGTCGCCTCCATGCATTACGTATTTCCCACTATCGGCGGAGCGATATTCGATACTATGGCGATTTGAAGGAGTCGTGTCGCAACCGATGTCCAGCACGCCTGAAGGCGCGAAAACTCTCTATCCAGCTTTGGCCCTGGGTCTGCTCACCGCCGCGTTCATCATCGCAAAGACCGGTCGCGACGCATTGTTTTTTCAGGGGCGGGGGATCTTCCAGCTTCCGGTGGCGACGATGAGCATCGCCGCGGCAGCGTTGCCGCTGGCGATCCTGTTCGTCAAGGCGATGAAGACCTGGGGCGCGCGGCCCGCACGTGTCGGCGTGATGCTTTTCGCCGCCGCTGTATTGGCTCTCTCCGCGCCCCTTCTGGAAGCCGGCGGTTCGATGCTTTTGTTCAATGTCTTCATCTTCATCCCCGCCGCATTCGGCATCATGTTCGCAAGCCTATGGCTGCTCGCCAGCGATATTTTCGAAACCACTCCCAAGCCCGATGCTGCGCGGGCCTTTAGTAAAATAGGCGCAAGCTCGTTGGCCGGCGGCATGGTTGGCGGATTGCTAGCCAAGGGCCTCAGTCCCATCATCGAACCCAAATGGCTGATCCTGATCGGCGCCCTGTTGATCCTCGTCGTCGTCACGTTAGTCCTCCGCGCGCAGCGAATATTTCGCGCCAATCTCGCGCCCGACGCGCCTCGTGACGCGGCAAAAAACGGCTATTTGGCGCCGCTCTCGAATCGTTATGCGCTCACGCTATTATTGATTGCCATGAGCGGAGCGCTGGCGGGCTTATTCATCGAGGTGCAGTTCTATATTTCGGCGACCAGCGCGGCCATGGGATCCAAAGGCAACGCAAATTTTTTCGCCAATTTCTACATCATGCTCAATTTCAGCTCTCTACTCCTGCAACTTTTTGCCACGCCGAAGATCCAGGACCGGATCGGCGTCGGCGGCGGTCTCATGGTGCTTCCTTTCGCACTCGTCGGCGGCGCCGGCTTCGTGTCGGCGGCTGCAACTGCCTTCTCCCAGGCCCTTTTAAGAGTGACCGAAGGCGGGCTTCGCTCATCCGTACACCGATCGATTTGGGAACAAGCCTTTATTCCGGTGCAATCCGGCGAACGCTCGATGGTGAAATTGGCGGTCGACGGCGTTGGCGCGCGTATTGCCGAAGCCATCGGTGCAGGCGCGCTTTATGTCTGGGTCCAGAACGTTGCTCCGGAAGGAACGACTAAAGGTCCGCTCGACACCCGCTGGATGGCCTGGCTCACTTTGGTCACAGTGGTCGTTTGGCTTTTCGTCACCCAACGCTTGCGCGCCCAACTGCAGTCGCGCCCGCCCCAGACACCGGCGCTCGAAGTCGATTGTGAGCGCTTCCCCGACCAATGCCCCTGCACCACGGAACTCGGCAAAGGCATCCGCTGACGTTGAAACGGCGAGTAGCGCAATTTTATCGCACCTGCATTTGACTGCAGCAGCTTTGGTCGCCGATATCGAAACTCTTGACGCTCTTCGTCGATTCACTTATTCCTGGCAACCGCGTTTATCGGCTCGCGCCCATCCCCCGTCCGCAGTGGAGCGACTCTTTTTACGACCCTTTTGATTTGCCCGTTGGCAATACGCGCCGCGCGTTCGCCCAACCGCGCGAGGCTGGCATGCCCTGATCATCGCCTGTCGCGGCGCAAAATCCATAAGCGCGGAACCGGCAACGGGGCGCTCGCTTGAAAAAATTTCTCTCCGCTTGGCGCTCGGAAGAAAAGAGGCTTGCGGCTGGACAGCACATGGGTTAATCATCGAGTCATGCGGATTTGTTCGCTGCTCCCCGGCGCCACCGAGATCGCGTTCGCGCTCGGTCTCGGTGATCAAGTTGTCGGCGTCAGCCATGAATGCGACTATCCCCCTGAGGCCAGAGAAAAACCGATCTTGGTGCACAGCGCCATCGATGCCCGGCGCATGAGTTCCGGCGAAATCGATCGCAAGGTGGGAGAGTTGCTCCAAACCGGCAAGGGTCTTTACCACATTGACGAACAGGCCTTGCGCGCTGCGGCGCCTGATTTGATTCTCACTCAGGGACTCTGCGAAGTGTGCGCGCTCGATTACAGCGAGGTCGTCAAAGCCGCCGCGTCCTTGCCGCGCCGGCCCAACATTCTCTCGCTCAACCCGCATAGCCTGAGCGAGCTACTTGACGATATCAGACGGGTCGGCGCGGCCACGGGGCGCAGCTCCGCCGCGGCCACTTTGGCGAGTCAACTGGGCCGCCGTATCGAACAGGTCGGTTGCCGCGAGCCCGATCGGCGGCCGCGCGTCGTCTGTCTCGAGTGGTTCGAGCCGCTTTATAGCGCCGGCCATTGGGCCCCCGAGTTGGTCGCGTTGGCGGGCGGTGTTGACATGCTCGGACGTCGAGGCGAGCCGTCGGCCCGAGTCGAGTGGCGTCAAGTTGTCGAAGCGAGCCCCGATGTGATCCTGCTGATGCCCTGCGGCTTTGATGTTCGTCGCACAGTCAAAGAGGCTGCTCCGCTGCGCGCGCTGCCCGGCTGGAACGATCTACCCGCGGTCAAGCAGGGAGGGGTTTTTGCGCTCAACGGCAACGCTTATTTCAGCCGCCCAGGTCCGCGGCTTGTCACCGGACTCGAGATTCTCGCGCGTCTGATTCACCCGAATACAGTGACCTGGTCAGTCGCGGCAGCGGACGCGGCGAGATTGAATTGATAGGCTTGATGTATGATCGCCACAATTCGAGTTTTCCTTTGCCTTTTCGTTTGCGCTTATGAGCTGTTGACCGGCCTCGAGGGCCGATGATAGCTTCGGCAAAAAAATAAACCGGGAGCGATCGTAATGAACAAAACGATCTTGGTCACCGGCGGCGCCGGAGGGATTTGTTCGGCAATCTGTCGGGGCCTGGCCGTCGATGGTTTAAACGTCGTAGTCGCCGATTTCGACGAGGACGCGGCGCAAAATGTTGCCGCCGAGATCACGGCTGAAAAAGGCCACGCCATTGCCGTCCAAGTCGATGTCGGCGATGCTAATAGCGTTGCGGCGATGATGGAAAAGGCGACCGCTAAGTATGGCCAAGTCGATTACGCCTTTTGCGGTGCCGGTGTCATGGACCGCGTGCCCACTGTCGAAATGCCTGAGCAAATGTGGGACCGGCTCATGCGCATTAACCTAAAGGGCGTGTTTCTCTGCGCACAAGCGGCGGCGCGCCACATGATAGCGCGCAAAGAAGGGCGAATCTTGAGTATCGCATCGGGCCGGGGCGTTGCCGGCCAAGCGCGCTCGGCACACTATGCGGCCTCGAAAGCCGGGGTGATCGCCTTTACCAAATCGCTGGCCGTGGAGCTCGCGCCTGACAACATCACAGTGAATTGTGTTTGCCCGGGCGCGACGGACACTCCGATGTCACGCATCGGTTTTACGCCTGATCAATTTAAGAAGCGCGAGGAAATCCCGCCACTGATGGACGGCCTGACGCAGAAGTTCGAGATCGTCGGTCTGGTCCGCTACCTGCTGTCCGATGCCGCGAAATACATTACCGGGCAGACCTTCTTTTTGCGCACGCCCAAATAGGCGAATCGCCCGTCAGTTGATCAGCCCGGTGGTGCTGTCGTAGGTAAAGCTCGGCTGGCTGCCGTGATCGCGCGCTGCCGTTAGGGTGAAAGAGGAAGGCGAAGTGACGTTTATCGTTAGTGAGACGCCGCTGGTATTGCGATAGCCGACCAACAAAATGGCTCCGGTAGTGGCCGGATATTCGAGAAATTCACCGTAGTAGCTCTCCATGGCCATGGCGGCATTTTTGAGGTCCGAGCGCATCGAGGCGTCGATCGCCCGAGCCCGATGCAGTTGGTATTGTTGAATCGAAATCGCGAAGAGAATACCTAAAACTGCCACCACCACGAGCAGTTCTAGCACAGTCATTCCAGTATCAGCAGCCAGGGATGATAGAGTTGACGATTTTCGACGGCTCATTGCTGATGGCGAAATTTGCCTCCAGTGGCTGAATTTGTACCATAAATAGCTTCCAGCTGTCCAGTAAAAATTTGTTTTAAACTCGGTCGCGCTCATGCCCAAAGTGCCAAAAAGCAAATCCCATGCCACGGCGTCCCCTCCGAAGCACCGCACTGATTCGATTCTTTCCAGTATGTCTACTTGATTTGCTCCATGTAGTAACCCAGCGCGCCGCGATAGGCTCGGTCGATGGCCATCGACTCGCGCGCGCCCTTTAACACTAGATCGCAATCTCCGGAGGTTTTCACGAAGCGTTCGAACATTTCCGAAATGTTTTCTGAATGATCCATGTCGGCGACCACATGGACATCGAGGGAAATCATTTTCTTCAGATTGATGCCTAGCTCGTTTTCAAATTTTTTGCCGACGCGAAACGACATGCCGCCGCCCTTGACGATTTTGCCATTGTTGCGCCGTTCGAGCATGTGCGATGCCGCGTAGGCAGCCAACCAATGGTTGTGCGTGGCGATGTGATGCCAGGCATGAAAACAAGCCTGTACCATCGCAGGCACTTCGGCTCTGTCGAAATCCTCGGGCGTGAGGCCGATCACTTCGCCTTGCTTGACGGTCAGCGTGTAATGATCCATCCCCGCGCGCGGATCGTTGACCAGTTCGTCGCTTTCATGCTGCCAGATCACCCGCTTTACCTCCAAAGGCGCGCCCCCTTGCACATATCCCCAACAATCGCGCCGATTGCTGGTGTAGAGCGCGTTCTGCACAACGTAGAAGCGGCCGCGTTCGAGGGTTAGCGGCACCGCAAGAAAATTCTTGAACTCGATGCTCTCGAACTGATCGTTTACCATTTGATCCAGCGTTGCGCAAAGATTTTTGACCAAGTCCATATAGCCTCCGTAAATCCCGATTCCTCTCTTGTTGAACAGAGCAAAAAAGTTGACCGGTCTGAGCGATTCGACCGGGCCTTGATTTAAACCCTGAGTCACACGCCGAATGCCAGGCTCTTGACCACTACCGGGACGAAACCCTCATCGGGAACGACTTCACCAATGTCAACAAAATCCAGCTCCGACAAGGTCACCTCGTCGATACATGGCATATGCCACTTTGCCGAGAGCATGGCCCCCACCACTTGACCGATGTTCTGAGCGAACACCAAAGCCAACGGACGGTCCTCGGCCGCGAGAATCGTAAAAGCCGTATCGATTCCGCGCGCCAGTTCCTGCGCCGCGCCGTAGCCGATGAACGGCGGCGTCGAGAATGCTAGGGCGAAAGGCATCCCGCGGACTTCAGGATCCCGCGATCGGAGTATGTTGATGACCGCATTCTCAACCCGCTCGGCCACCGGCGCTTCCCAGCTGCTCTCGACGACGAAGACGCGGAGATTGCGCACCGGCAAGCTAAAATCACCGGGCACGAAGATGGTCTCGCCGCTCAATTGTACAGTATACTGCGACGCGCCGATCACGGTGGCGCGAATGCCCTCGCCCGATTCGAGGATAGTGAAGCCACGCTGCTGAGCTTCGCTCCTAATCGCGTGCCCGAGATAGAGTCCGAGATCGCCGAACGAGGTACGCTCGCGGCCGTAGATATACTCCGAGACGCCGCCGGAAAAAAGCACCCCGTCGATTTTCGGTAGTGGACCCAACGGCGGCGTAATGAAAAACTGATCCCAAGGAGATTTTCCCGCTGTGACGGCTTCGAACAACACGTGCGCCATTCGGCATGCCAGCGCGGCGCTTAGATCGCTCGAAAGCGTGCTGCCCGGGCCGATGGCGGCACCGAGAGCGCTGAGGAAGCGCCGTCCTGAGCTTTCCAAACGGACGATTTCATGAGCACCATTGTGCGCCACCAAACGCGCGCCGACGTTGACTGCCGTAGTGCCGAGCACCCGGCCTTCTTGAATCACGCTGATCTTGGTGGTCCCGCCGCCCACGTCGATATTCAATAACGTGAGGCCTTGCTCGCGGCTATACTGCACGGCACCCGAACCGTGCGCCGCCATGATGGTTTCCAGCGTCGGTCCGGCCGTCGCGCAAACGAATCTGCCACTTTCGTCAGCGAACATGTGGGCGATTTTGGCCGCGTTGTCGCGCCGCGCCGCTTCGCCCGTGATGATCACCGCGCCGGTATCGATATCGGCGCGGGTGAGTCCGGCCTGTTCGAAGGTCGCGTCGATCAAGTCGCTGAGGGGTTCGGCTTCGAGGTTCCAACCGTCGCTAAACGGTGTCAGCAAGATCGGCGAGCGCGCGATCACGTTGCGCTCGAGCACGATCGGCTTGCGCTGCAACACCGACGGATATCCGATCAATAGTTGGGAAAACATCAGATGGGACGTCGACGAGCCGATATCGATGCCGACGCTGATCAGATGGGTATGCGGTCCGACCGTTCCCTCATGGTCGTGACCGTGCTCCCCATGCCCGCTATGTTCATGCGTGGTAATCGTCATCGCTAGCCGCGCCGCTGTGGGATACCGTCCGTCAGTGCACAGAGCAGCGAAAGATCCAACATCTTGGCGCTGGTCCCCGGCGGGGTCAGGTCGCCGCGCCGGTAACTGGCATCAGGATACTGTTGCGTCTGCTCGTCGCGCACCATCCATTCTCCATGATTCATTTTCAATTCTTCCGCTCCGCCTCTTCCATGGCCGCGCGCAGCATAGTGCCGTGCAAGTCGACCGATGTCATGGCGCAGTATTCCAAGCCGTAGGTGGGCCGTTCTTCGGCCATCCCGGTCTCGAGCAATCGCTGCAGCGCCATTCGATTGAAGCTTGCATGGCCCATGACGCCTTGTTCGTGCTCGGCCAAGTCCGCTTCGACATGGGTGGCGAAGTAGATGGCTTTGGCTCGATCGAAACCGTAATGCGTGATCAGCGCTTGGTAGCAAGCCGCCGACCAGTGGCCGATTTGCTCTTCGGTGGTCACGGCCGAGTACCATTCAGCCGCCGTTCCCTCGTAGACGATGCTGCGCATGAAATCGATCTTGCCGCGAAACTCCGACAGCATGGGTGCAGTGAAGACCTCCTCCTCGTCCAAGTCGAAAGCCTTGGCGGTCTCCATCATCACTAGGAAATGACCCGGCGGTTTGGGATGGATGAACTCATCGGCGATTTTCTCGCCGATCGGACCCATGAGGTCGCGGTTCACTTTCAGAAACGTGATGTTGCGATGATAGGTGCATGCGGTGAGCGTGTTGATCTCGATCGTATAAGCGCCCCAATTGCGAAAAAAAATTCGCAGCGTGTCGACCGGCAGCTTGCCCGCCATCAGCTGCTGCATAAACGGCTTGCGGTTGACGCGCTCCTCCCAGCGCTCGCGCACTTTTGCGTAAAGTCCATCGACCATCTCCTTCGCCTCACGGCTGGAGTATTTTCTACCTCGATCGATTTTCATCGCCGTCATTCACCTTTCTCGCCAGCGGGCGAGTAGACTAAGAGAGCTATCAGACCCCAAATCTTTCCGGCGCAAAGGCCGCCATTTTTTCCCCGCGGCCGCCGAGCAGCAACTCCGCGGCCAGCTCTCCGACGGCTGAGCTCGTGGTCATGCCGTGGCCGCCCAAACCGGCGACCCAGAAAAAATTTTCCACCCGCGCGTCCCAGCCGATAATAAAACGGCCATCCGGCGTCAGCGTGCGAAAGCCGGCCCAGGCCTTGTTGATGCTAGCGCCGGCCAGCGCCGGCATGAAGCGCTCGATTTTTTCCGCCAATAATTCCTTGACGCTTTCGTCCAGCGGCGGGTCGCCCGGCACCAATTCGGTCTGATCGCAAGCGCAAAGCAAAAGCCCTTGGCCTTCCGGACGAAAGTAAATATCGTGGCTAACGTCCCAAACGAACGGCCAGCTTGGATCGACCCAATCGAGCGGCGGCGAGGCGAATAAATGACGGCGGCACGGTCTGAGCGGTAGCGGTTTGGCGCCCACCAGTCCGGCAACCCTGTTGGCCCAGGCACCGCTTGCATTCACCAAAACTGCCGCGGAAATCACTCCGCGGTCGGTCAGCAATTCGACTCCCCCCGGGGCGGCTTTGATCGACTGAACTGCACACTTATAGTCAATTGCGACGCCTTTGTCGGCGGCGTATTTGAGATAACCCGACAACAACGCGTGAATATCGACGATGCCGTCGGTGGCGCACCATGCCGCGCCGTCGAACTCCGCTTCGCGCAGCACTGGCACGCGAGTTTTGCTTTGCTCCGGCGTCCACAACTCCATCTCGATACCCAAGTCCAGACCGACTTTGGCGTCGCGCTGCAATTTCTCCCAGCCCGCACCGCTACCCAACAGCAGCGATCCGTTCTGTTTGAAAGTCACGGCCCCCGGCCAATCGCTCGGCAGATTGCGGATGAAATTCGCTCCCTCGCGAGCGAGCTTGGTCAATTCGGGTTCAGCCACGCACTGGCGCAACATCGCCGCGTTGCGTCCGGAGGAGTGGAACCCCGGAATACTCTCCTGTTCCACCAACAAAATGTCGGCGACGCCGCGGCGCGCCAGATGGTAGGCGGTGGCGGCTCCGGCAAAGCCCGCCCCGACGATGACGTATGCAAAAGCGTTGGTCGCACGCATTAGAAGATACCCTATTTATGTATCTGAACTCTCAGCCAATTCCAAAGGGTAGGGTCAGAATTGGCGTCAAATGGCCTTTGACACGAGTCTAAACTGCGCTATAGTCACTAACAAATGCGCATTCATCGCTACACCGAATGGGACGGCACGCAGCAGATCCAATTCCCCAACGCCAACGACCTGCTCAATCAGCTTTCGGACCACCTGCTCGAAGAAGAAGGCGTGCGTCGCGCTCTGCGCGACCTCATGAGGCGCGGTTTTACCTCTGAGGATGGCCAGCGTTCGGTTCGCGGCATGCGCGATTTCTTGCGCCAGGCCGATGAAAAGCGCCGCGAGTTGCTCAACAAATATTCGCCCGATTCGTTCAAACTCACGCCGCAAGAGCAACAGGCGCTTAGCGAAAAACTCAGCAAACTTGCCGAAAAGATGGAAGCTTACAACGAGCAAATGCGCAACTTCATGGAGCGCATGTCTGGCAAGTTCGCCGACCGCATGGACGATCTGGCCAAGAAGATGCAGGAGGCCTATCAGCGTTATCAGGAATTGCAGCATCGGCTGAAAAACCAAATCGCCGAGCGCGGCATGCAAGGCCGGCAGAGCCCCAGCGGACAAAACCCTCAGTCCCTTATGGATATGCTCGACCGCATGAGCGAGCTTTTGAACGACGAAAACTTCCTGAACAATCTCCCCAACATGATGGATAACGCCATCAACAACCTCGAAAGCATGTTGGAAAACATGAGCCACATGACCGAGGAGCAGCTGCAGCAGCTGAGCGACATGATGAACCAAATGCAGCAGCTCGAGCAATTGATGAATCAGTTTCCGTTTCAGGGAGCGCAGCGCATGGGCATGGGCGAAGCCGGTCAAATTCTCAGCCAGCTCCGCGGGCTCGAACGATTCTTGCGCTGGGGGCAACGCGGCATGGGCGATCCGTCCGAGCTCAATCTTGAAGAGTTGCGCGAGCTGCTCGGCGAAGAAGCCTATGAGAATCTCAAGTACTTGCAGAACGTCGAGCAGATGCTGGAAGAAGAGGGTTACATTCTACGCAGCAATCACGGCCTGAGGCTGACGCCCAAGGGCATGCGCAAGATCGCCGATAAGGCTTTACGTGAAATTTTTCAGATGCTCAACAAAAGCCGCTGGGGCAATCACAATACTTCCTTGCGCGGCTCGCAGGGCGAGCGCATGGAAGAGACCAAGCCTTATGAGTTCGGCGATCCGATGAACGTCAACATCAGCGAGACCCTGCTCAATGCCCTCGAAAAGCGCAAACCCGGCGAACGGCTCAGAATCCATCCGGAAGATTTTTCCGTCCACCGCGTCGAATACTCCACGGTCAGCGAAACCGCGCTGCTGATCGATGTGAGCTATTCGATGCTGATGAACGATGCGCTCCACGCCGGCAAAAAAGTTGCGCTCGCGCTGCACCGTCTGATTCAGACCAAATACCCTCAGGACACCCTCCATTTAGTCGCCTTCCGTTCCAATGCCAAGTTGATCCAAGCCGAAGATCTGCCGTCCATCGTGTCACTGACCTATTTCATGGAGCATGGCACCGATATCAAAGAGGCGCTGCGCTTCGCCCGCCAGTTGCTCGGCTCCAATCGAACCGCCAACCGGCAAATTATTCTAATTACGGACGGTGAACCGACGGCCGCGACTTTGGATCGCGGCGGCCGGCTCCATAGCGGCTGGGGTTCCGCCATGCTGCACGGCCGGATTGTTCACGAGACTTTGAAAGAAGTGAAGCGTTGCACGCAGAGCGGCATCAGGATCAATACCTTCATGCTCGGCGCGGATTACTATCGGCAGGGATTCGTCGATCAACTTTCGCGCATGAACACGGGCCGAGTCTTCTACACCACCCCCGACCAGATGGGCAACTACATCATGGTCGATTATCTCAACAACAAGCGCAAGCGGGTAAGGGGAACCTAACGGCAGTGATGGAGTCTTGGAGTACCGGATGATGGGCCGGATTCGAGCCAACGTTCCAATACTCCATCACTCCATGACTCCAAGTTCCGTAATCAGCGCCAAGACACCCGTGTAGGCGAACAGGTGATTGGCCCGCCCGAGCGGCGCCAGTTCGTAGCCGCCGAACATGCCGATCAGGGGAAAGTCGCCGAGAGTTCGCCTGATGTAAGCGGTATCAATGCCGGCGATGCCGTAAAGCGAACTGCCGCGCGCGCAGCAGTTGAAATAAAAACCAAACGCCGGCGTTTGGCCGCCCAGGTTCTTAACCTGTCGGCCGAGCATTTGAGCGAGATCTTCACGCGCGCGCTGGCCGTCGCGCATGGTGAAAACCATCGACTCTCCCTCGCTCACGTCCTCGCCGACGCCGATGATTTTCTTGCCCGGATCGATCCCGATGATATTGCGAACCAGGTATTTCCCAGGGGCCACGCTGTTGATCAGGCGGTCCGCCGGCAGACCGATGAACAACACGCTTAAAGCGCGACGGAGATCTGTCGCAAGCGGTCCTTTGAGCAAACTCGAAAAGACATCCAGCGCGGGGCGTTCGTTGATTTCGTAAATGAGATTGCGTTCCGCCTTGGTGATCACCATAGGATCGGAGATCGGCTGGCAGCCCTGCGTGATCTCGATATGGGTCCGAAAGGAGCCGTCGAGATACAGACCCGCGACGGCATTGCTAGTTACTCCCGTGATGCCCAGCTGATAGGTCGCCTGCGCGGCGCCATTTTCCGAAGCACCGGCGCCGACCACCGGCGTGAAGCCGCGTTCATCGTGCAGGCTCTCCAAGAGCCGCTGCGGCTGGCCGCTGTAAGTATCCGGGAAGAGCGCCAACAGCGAACCTTGCGTGCCTCTCGGCGCGGTCACGCCGGCAAGTTGCGTGCCGATGTCGATCTCGCGATCGCGCAGCGGCTGGAAAAGCAGCGAGCGGCACTTCACTTGATCGGAAGCGATGACCAGGACGGCGAGACCGTCGCCGCCTTCGATTTCGCCGGCAGAGGTAACGATTCCCGCCGCGCTGCAGCCCGTGACAAGATCCGTGCCCGCGCGTCGCGCAATCGCGTCAGCCAACTGACGCTCATGGGCGGCGTATCCGGCCGAGAAAAACACCACGGCCAGATCGGCACGCGCCGTTGCGGCTTGACCGAGTGCCATGTCAACAGCTTGAGCGGCGGCGGCCGCTGTCGAGGCGTGCGTCGAATGTCCCACTCCGGCGCGAATCATAGTGCAGTACTATAGAAAGGTCCCGCGGGCACGGTCAAGGGACCCTGGTGTGAGGACCATCCGCGTGACACGCCTCGGCCGCAACTGCCGCGTTTCGCGTTATGATCTATTGCCGCAAATCGATAGATCGTGATATTTTCGCTTCACATCGGGCAATTCCGAGTTCTATGAAGATTATCCAAATCCCACTCCTGCGCGACAACTATGGCTATCTGCTTATCTGTGACAAAACCCATCAGGCCGCCATTATCGATCCTTCGGAAGGCGAGCCGGTGCTGCGCCGGGTCGAGCAGGAGAAGGTCGAACTGGTCGCGATCCTGAACACGCACCATCACCGCGATCATACCGGCGGCAACGAAGCTCTGCTGGCCAGCCATCGATTGAAGGTTTGTGGCCACAAAAGCGATCAAGGGCGTATTTTCGGGATGACTGACGGAGTCGATGAAGGCGATTCCGTCTCCGTCGGCGAGCTGCGCGGCAGGGTCTTGTTTATTCCCGGCCACACCACCGGACATGTAGCCTACCTGTTCGACAACAATTTGTTTTGCGGCGATACTCTGTTCGCCGCCGGCTGCGGCCGGCTGTTCGAAGGCTCGCCCGCCGAGATGCACTCCTCTCTGCAGAAATTGATCGCCTTGCCCGATCCGACGAAGGTCTACTGCGGCCATGAATACACCGAGAACAACCTTAGGTTTGCTCTGACGGTGGAGAGGAAGAATCCAAAACTGCTGGCCCGTTTCGAGCGTGTTCAGGCCCTACGCACGCGCGGTCTTTCGACGGTGCCGTCGACGATGGAAGAAGAGAAACTGACCAATCCATTTTTGCGCTGGGACAGCAAGGAAATCCAAACGAGCGTCGCCGCCGCGGCCCCGGGTACCCAGCTCGATCCAGTTTCGATCTTCGCCGCGCTTAGAAAGCTGAAGGACGCTTTCTAGACCGTCTTTCATGTCCGGTCGACCTCGGGGGGCCTTTCATGGCGCTCGACGCCGCAAGTCAAAACGATGAATCTCAAGAACCCACGTGGGTTATCTTGCCGCGCAGCGGATCTATGGGGGTATGACTTAGGCGTGCAGGGATACAGAAAGCTTCACTGCGGTTTTCCCGAAAGCGATGGGCGTGAGCGGCAAATCCCGCGCCGCACTTTGGGCATCGGCGCTCTGCTGTTTCGCGGCAAAGGAAAAGGAGCGCGATGAAAATTTCCGGCATGGCAACGGCCGAGGGCACGGCACGTTACCGTAGCCGCTTCGAAGGAAAAATTCCCGCCGAGCATTTCCGCCAAGCGCAAGGGCTCTGGTTGTCGTCCATCGGCATCGGCACCTATCTGGGCAACTACGACGATGTCACCGACCGAGAGTATCATCAGGCCATCGTGCGCGCGGTGGAATCGGGATGCAACGTCATCGATAGCGCGATCAACTACCGCCTGCAGCGCAGCGAGCGCGCCGTCGGCACTGCGCTGAAGGAGCTGATCACCCGCGGTTACTGCAGGGACGAAATCGTCATCGCCACCAAAGGCGGATTTATCCCGTACGACGGCACGCCGCCTCAAAACGCAAGCTCCTATATCGAACAGTCCTTTATCAAAACCGGATTGGCTACGGCCGCCGATATCGTTAGCAACTGTCACTGTATGACGCCGAAATATCTGCTGCACCAATTGGAATGCAGCCTGCGCAATCTCGACCTTGAAACGGTCGATATCTATTATCTGCACAATCCGGAAATCCAGTTGGGCAGGATTAGCCGTGACGAATTCGACGAACGCCTGGTCAAGGCGCTCGCAGCGCTACAACGCGGAGCGGATGCTGCCAAAATTGGTGTGTATGGGACCGCGACGTGGAACGGTTATCGCAATGCGCCCGACGCCAAGGACTATCTGTCGCTCGCCCGCGTCATCGAATTAGCCGAACAAGCCGCCGGTGCACAGCACGGCTTTAAAGCGATTCAGTTGCCCCTGAACCTCGGCATGAGCGAGGCGCTCTCGAATCCAAACCAGCCGTTCCGCGGTGAGTCGCGCACGCTCCTCGAGGTCGCCCAAGCCTTTGAGCTCACCGTAATGTGCAGCGCGTCGGTACTGCAGGGGCAGCTGACGCGCAATCTGCCGCCGATGATTGCGGAAACCTTCGCCGGGCTGGAAACCGACGGCCAGCGCGCTTTGCAGTTTGTCCGCTCCACGCCGGGCGTGACTACCGCGTTGGTAGGCATGAAGCAGATAAGGCACGTGGACGAAAATCTCCGCCTGGCGCGTATCCCGCCCGCCTCATGGGAGCATTATGCCAAATTGTTTCAAGCACCGCCCACGTAAAGCTTAGAGGTGGTTATCCCCTGCGCTGGTTCGAAATACGTTCGATCCCTGAAATAATTAGAGCATCCTTATTGCAGCGAAGCCGGTAAGTGCCGCGCCCGACGCGAACCTGAGCCGTCCTAGCTCTTCTGGCGGATGCGCCGGAATGACGATTAAAATTGCGTTTCGCCCCTTTGCTGCGACGGCAGTGAAAATCAGTTGCCGGTCAAAAAATCCAACCGGCCGAATAATCGATCGAGGCGATTCAAAACGGGCGCCGGCAGCGCCGGCTTGAGGAGCGCATTGACGTTTTCCTTGAGGTGTTCGGGACTGCCGGTGCCCGTCAGCACGACGTCCACGCCGCGCTCGTGGCGGCAAAATCGATAGGCAGCTTCGGGCAGGGTCTTCGCATCGCTCTCGGTGAGCAGAAAACCAAGCGGCTCGTCCGCGTCCAGCAAATCCTTGGCCAGCGCTCCTTCGGCCGCCAGCTCAAGGCATATCTGTCGCAGACGCGTAGGCTGGCTCAAAGCGCGACGCACTGCAAACATGTCGAGCACGCCGACGCCCCTCTCAATTGTGAGAGGAAAGACGCTGTGCCGCGCCGATGGATTGAGCAGGTTAAACCCGACCATCACCACGTCCCAGAGGTTTTCCTTGAGACTGTCCTGCAACATGGCATGGGCGGGGTCGACGGCAAAACCCTCGGTGACGCCGATAAAGCGAATTTTCCCCTGCTTCTGTAAACGCCGCATCGGCTCAAGCAAACGGGTGCGAGCGAATGCATAGTCCTTCGGCTCGACACCGTGCAAATGGTAGACGTCGATGCAATCGGTGCGGAGAAGCCTGAGACTCTGCTCCAAAGCGGCGATCATCTCCTTTTCCGGATCGGGGCTGTCCGAGGCTGGCAAGGTCTTTTTGGTCGAGATCACCACCCGGTCGCGCGCCACTCCGCCGAGCGCCTTGCCGACAACGGCTTCCGTTCCATAGTTTTGCGCCGTGTCGAAAAAGTTAATGCCAAGGTCGAGCGCCTGCCGGACGAGACGGATGGCATGGTCCTCCGAGCCCGCATCCCCTCGCATGCCGAGCCGGCTCGGTCCGCCGCAGCCCAAACCGGCCACGCTAACCTTCAAACCAGTCTTGCCAAGGGTTGTGTACTCCATCGTTAGTAGCTTCCGATCGTTCCAATCGGCGCGCTCATTTGCAATCCAATTGATTCGCTAAAGATGAACATTTGGAACCACTGGAACCATTGGAACGTGTGGAACGAGATCAATCCCATTGCACCCGCACGCCGAGCACTTCGCCGGTGGCGCAAATCTCACCTGCGGCGCTAACAGTGCAGCGCATCCAAGCTTTGCGGCCTTCGAGTTTGGCGATCCGGGCGCGCAATTGAATCGGCCGATCGATCGGGGTTGGCTTTAGATAGGAGATGTTCAGCTTCGCGGTGACGTAGCCGATCCGCGGCGCACTGCCGATCGGACGCCCCTCGGCCCGGTAGGCATGGGCAATGGCCAGATTGAGGCTATGGCAGTCGATGAGCGAGGCGATGATGCCGCCGTTGAGGTTTTCTCTGGTGCCGCCGCAATGATGCGCTTCGGCGTTCCACGACGCGACCGCCTCGGCGCCGTCCCAGTAGCTTTTGAGCCGCAGACCTCTTTCATTGCCGGCCCCGCAACCGTGGCAGTAGCGCACCGAGCCCTGATCCTGAAACGCCGCCGGCTTGGGCACAGTTATGCGCTCTTGTCGAACTTCAGCGCGGCTGAGTTGATGCAGTAACGTAGATGGGTTGGTCGCGGTCCATCGTCGAACACGTGGCCAAGGTGAGCGTCGCACTTGCTGCACATCACTTCGGTGCGGCGCATGCCGTAGCTGTCGTCGTTTTCGGTCTCAACGTTCTCGGGCGCCACGGGCGCCCAAAAGCTGGGCCAGCCGGACCCCGAGTCGAATTTGGTATCCGAGCTGAACAGCTCGTTGCCGCAGCAAACACAACGGTACATCCCCTTTTCATGATTGTCCCAGTACCGGCCGGTAAACGCCGGCTCGGTGCCCTTCTTACGGGCTACGTAGAACTGCTCATCGGTCAGCTGCTTTTTCCATTCCTCGTCGGTTTTTTTGATTTTTTCCACGATCCCTCCAAATCAGCGGCTCTGCATATTAACGAACTGCAGCGGAATATCGAAAGCGACGCCGCGCAGCAGCTGGATCACCTCCTGCAAATCGTCAATTTTTTTGCCGCTCACCCGCACCTGCCCGTCTTGAATCGCCGCCTGCACCTTCAGCTTTTTGTCTTTGATCATCTTCACGATAGTGCGCGCATGGTCCGAGTCAACCCCTTCTTTGATGGCAAAATCGCGCCTTAACATGCCGTGCGCCGCCGGTTCGACGGCTTTGGCATCCAGGCAGCGCCGGTCGACCTTGCGCCTGACCAGATTCTCGATCAACGCATCCTGAATGGCGCGCATTTTCATCTCGTCCTCGGTGGTGACGCAAATTTTCTTTTCTTTTTTGTCGAGCGCGATGACGCTCTTTGAGTTGCGAAAATCGTAGCGCGTCAGAATCGATTTGCTCGTGATATTGACCGCATTATCCACCTCCTGCAGGTCGATGCGGCTGACGATATCAAAAGAGGGCATTGAAAATTCTCGCCATAATGCTGCCGCAAAGAGGCAAGCTCATCAGCGGTATCTACCCTTTCCCCACGCTTCGCGCCCTAGAGCCCGCGCGCGAAGCCTTCGGATCGTTCCGCTTTGCTCGCTCGGTTCCTCGTCGCCGACCGTCTGCGCTCAAAACAAAGTCGAGAATGTCGCTGCGTGTAATAATGCCCACCAGCTCACGGTTTTTCACCACCGGCAGCGAGCCGATACGGTGTTTGCGCAGCAAGCTCACCGCCTGCGCGAGCGGGGTCTCGGGCTGGACGACGAAAATATCTCGAGTCATTACCTCTTCAACGGTGATTTTTTCGGCGAATTTGTCGATTTCCTTGGCCCGGTCGATCATCATGCTCGTCGGGTAAGCGTCCCGGATATCCCGGTCCGTGACTATGCCGATCAAGTGATCATCGTCGAGCACCGGCAATTGATTGATCCGATGCTTGGCCATGAGGCGGCGCGCGACGGCGATGCTGTCATAGCTTTCCACCGCCAGCACTCCTTGGCTCATCCAGTCCGCCACGCGGATCGATTCGATTGAACTTTTAACTTGTGCCATCACATCTGCTCCACTTTATAGCCGCGCGCTCTTAGCAACTCAATGATGCCGTTCTCGCCGACCAGGTGCGCCGCTCCGACCACCACGAGCGTATCGTCGTGATGATGGAGAAATTTTTCAATGTGCGCGAGCCAGTTGCGGTTGCGTTGGTCGAGCAAGACCTCCCGAATCTGCGGATATTCCGAGAGGCTGCCCAAGAAAAGCTTCTCGGCCGTGCCGACGTCGCCGTCTCGCCACGCCCGCACGAGCGTCTCGAGCATTTTTTGCACTTTTTCCATTTCGCGCATCGAATAGCGCAGCATCATCTCCTGCAATTCAGGCGAGAGGCGGTCGAACAGATCGAACTGCGACTCGAGGCTTTCCAAGCCGCTCACCGGCTTGTTAGCCGCCTGGGCCCTTCGCGCGAGCTGGCGGTCGACTCCTGCGTTGGCATCGAAACCGAGCTTCTGTAATTGCAGCACGGTCAGAGTCAATCCGGCCAGCCAAGGCTTCAACGGCGCCAGCGTCTGGATGTCGATGCCCAATTCGCTGGCCCACAGCCTCGCCGATTCAAAGGTCTCGCGGCTGACCTTTTGCGCCAACAGCTTGCCGTCCGAGTTGAGGCCTTTTTGCAGGATCAACTTTTGCGATTTCTCGGCAGTCTCGCTCAATAGATCGATTTCAAACACCAGCCGTTTGGCTTTGTTGAATGTCTGGTCGATCACCTGCTTGAGCGCCATGTCTTCGCGCCGGAGCATGTGGATCGAGCCGAGAAGATAAACCGTCGCCTGACCCGCTTCGGCGCGCCATAGAAAGCTTTTTTCTTGCGCGCCCGCGTCCAAGATCGGCGCTAAAACCGCGGGCAGCAGCGATATGAGAAATAGCCTAACGGTGAAAAAACAAAGATGAGTCTTGAACAAGCGAAATTTGACGGCGTGCACGGCTGGATGGGACGGATTGCGTCGCTTGGCGCCGCGTTCTACCATTCGAGACGAATGCAGATCTCTTCGCCGCGTTCCTCGATGGGCAACACGGTGAGCGGCGCGCCGCCTCTGGGCAGGCTGCATTCGCCGGTTTGCAGATCAAAACAGTAACTGTGGTTGTTGCAGCGAATTTGCCGGCCGCTTAGAAACTGGCCGGCTTCTTTCAGGTCGGCTTCTTCGTGCGGGCATAGCCGCGAAAAGGCGAAATAGCGGCCCTCAACGAGCGCGACCAATATTTGGCGGCCGCCGAGGTCGACCTCTTTCGTGCAGCCGGGCGTCAATTCGCCGGCCCGAGCGACCGGAATGTAGCTTACACCCATCGATCAAGCCGCGGCCTTGTGCTGCCGATAGAGCGGTCCGCGGATCACGTGCCCGGGCAAATCCCCTGTCATGCGGCCGCTTTCATGAATCACTCTGCCATTGACGATCGTGTAGTGCACACCGATCGCACCCTGCACCATGCGCCGGCTGTTGGCCGGAAAATCGTTGGCCCACTCCGGTTCCTGGGCATGGACCGTCTTGGGATCAAAGATGACGATATCGGCGGCGTATCCAGGCCGTAACAGGCCCCGGCCCTGCAGACCGAAGATCGATGCCGGGTGGAAGGTCAATTTGTGAATCGCGTGTTCCAAACTCATCACCTGGCGCTCGCGCACCCACAAGCCCAACAGAATCGTGCCGTAGCCGAAGTCGGCGCCGAACAAGACGTGCGCGCCGGCGTCCGAAGTGCCGATGAGAACATAGGGACTGCGCAAGATTTCGCCCATGGCGTCCCAATCGCCGCCGTTATTGGCGTTCCAGAAGACCGTCTCCAGATTCTCCTCGAGCGCGAGGTCGAGAAACGCATCGATGGGCGCCTGCCGGCGCAGCGCCGCCAGCTCGGCGATCGTTTTGCCTTCGTATTTCTGATTTTCCGGCTTGGCGACTTTCTCCACTTTCGGGATGTCCCAGCGCTTGTGAAAATTGGTCGGCCGCGAGTCGCTCAACTCGGCCTGCAGTCTCCTGCGCGTGTCGGCGTCGGCGAAGGCCTGCCGGCGCACTTCCAACGGCAGGAACATCAAATTCTTCCAGGTCGGGAATTCGTCGAAGATCTGACAATCTTTCAAAGTAAAATGGCGCACCAGCGGCACCGTGTGCGACAGCCCGTAGGCTTGAAAGCCTGCTTTGAAGATCGGTTCCACCGCGGCGAGCTGCTCGCGCCATAGATTGGGCTCGGCCCAACGGTGCTGCAGACTTTGCCAGAGCACCGGCCGCTGCGTGCGCGCGGCCAGCTCATGATACCACTTGAAATGTTCGACTTTGTTTCGCCCCAGGATCGTTTCGATCACGCCGGCGTTGCGTTCGGCCAGAACGTCGCAGAGAGAAAAAAATTCCTCGTCATCGGCCAAGCGGCTGGCCACCGGTTTGCCGTCCTCGCGCATGTGTCGATCGTTGCGGTTGGTGGAAATACCGAGCGCGCCGCCTTCCATGGATTCGAGCACCAGGGCGCGCATTTTCTGTACTTCGGCGGCTGTCGCTTTGCGCTCCACCGCTTCTTCGCCCATGGCGTGGTGCCGCACCGCAATGTGGCCCACCAGGCCGCCGACATTGATGCCCACCTTGCCTTCGAAGTTGTCGAGATACTCGCCGTAGCTGTGCCAATTCCACTGGACTCCTTGTTCCAAGGCTATGCGCGGCATCGCTTCAACGCGCACGAAGCTCTTCACGATGGCGTCTTCGTCGCCGCTCTTGACCGGCGCCAGCGCCAAACCGCAATTGCCCATGACCACCGAGGTCACGCCGTGCTGCGGCTCGCAGGTGCCGTACGGATCCCACAGCAACTGCGCGTCCAGATGGGTATGATGGTCGATGAAACCTGGCGCCACCGCCAAACCCGCAGCATCGATCGACTTTGCTGCGCCGTCTTTGACTTTCCCTAACTCGACGATCTTGCCGTCCTTGACTCCGACGTCTGCGACATAGGAAGGCAACCCGGAACCGTCAATCACGCGCCCGCCCCGAATCACCAAATCATAAGCCATGGAGTTCTCCTTTTTCGCCGCTCGATGCTGGTTGCAGCAACGATAAACGCTGGACACGCGGCTGTCAAATCAAAGCCCAATGAATCCAACTCGGTCAGGGCACGGCAGGGTGCGTGAAAAATCAAGCGGCGGACCTGCGCCTCTGCTTCGGATGGCAATCACGAGCCCTCGCTCCTCAATTGAGAAACAGACGGGCGTAAGTTTCCAGGCCCAAGCCCAGCAGGATTAAGAACAGGCCGCGAATAAACGCCTTGAGCGCCGGATCGTCAGGCTCGCGGCCGATCATTTTGAGTTCGGGCTGTTCCCGGCTCTGGCGCGAAAGATTCATTGAGATCTTCAGCCAAATCGCGCCGACAATGCCGATGACGAAACCGATTCCTTCGATATCCATGCGGATGCTCCGGAGAATTCTTTTCTGCCGCCGCGCGACTTGGGTCAAGTTTACGAGGCCCGCGTCAGGTGCGCAAGCTTCGCCGCGTTCTCTTCCCAGTGCCGCCCATCGAAACGCTTGACGCGCACTTTTTTTATGGTGCGCCCATCGAGGCAGCGCGCATTGACGCTGATGCCGTCCGGATTCGAACGCGGCACATAGAAGGATTTAATGCCGCACACCGAGCAGAATAGATGGCGTGCCACGCCCGTATTGAAGCGGTAACTCTTAAGGGACTTGGCTCCGCGCAGGAGCTTGAATTGGCTTTTTGGGACGATCAGATGAAGGTAGCCGCTTTTGCTGCAGATCGAACAGTTACACTCGCTCACGTCGATTCGCGCCGGCGCCATGACCTCAAACTCGACGCGGCCGCAGTGACAGCCGCCGCCGTGCTTGATCAGTTTCCGGCGCCGCTGCAAACGTCGTCCGGCGGAACGCTTCGTCATCGGCAGGAGTTCAGTGCAGTTTTCGATCCGGCGACTCGAGCTCGATTTGGCGTTGCTCGAGGAATTCTTCCACTTGCTTGCGCTCGGTGATGTCGTGGAAGTTGACGACGATCCCGCGAATCGCCGGATGCTTCACCCGGTTGTCGCCAAACATCTCCACCAGGCTCCAATCCCCATTGGCGCGCTGCATGCGCACTTCGACCATATAAGTCGAACCCGCGCTATAGGCGCAGTTGGCGAGAAAGTGCTGTAGCGCCGAGGCATCGCCGGGATGAACCAGCTTGGCGAAGTCCGTGCCGATCAGATCGGCCGGCCGATGGCCCAAAATACGCCGAATCGAGTCGCTCACGAATTGTATCTTCGGCGGCAAGGGCGCGAGAATCGCCATGATATCGGACGTGTTCTGCACCAGAGCGCGAAAGCGCTCTTCGCTCGCGCGCAGGGCGTTTTGTTCGGCCAACGAAACTTGCTTAACCCTTTGAATCTGCTCGAAGCGGGAAAACAGAAATCCGATGGCGATGGCCGCGGCAATCAGCACCAAGGAAGAGCCGATGTCGGCCAAAAACATCGTCCAGCGGGTACCTGCGCCATAACGAATCTGCGCCTGGCCGATGGCGTCGATCAAAGCATCGTAATGCGGTTCCACTTGCGTTTCGTCGACTCGCCGCGCCTCGCCGAAGCGGCGCCCGTCAAGCAGCTCGAATTGCGCGTCGATGGCGCGCAGGTACTCGCGGTATGTGATGCGCAGCTCAAGCAGATAATTGTCGTCGGCCAGCTTGGTGATATCGGCGAACGTGCGGTCCATTTGATGGCGCGCAAACTGCTGCGCACGGCGCAGTTCGGCGATCAAATCCCGCCGCGCCAGCGCTTCCCATTCAAGTGCGTTTAATCGATTCGCCTGGGCTTCGATGGAGCTGAGCAAGCTCACGATGCGATGGTTTTTAGTGGACCAGCGATGCAGCGTCAGGATGCCGCAGATGGCCGACACGGTGATGAAAACCGCCACCGACCAGATCAACCACTCTTTACGCGACTCAAGTTTCTCGAGAACGTTGGTTAACATGCGCGCTGCCGATAAACACGTGCCGGCGGCTCCGTGCGCAATCGCGCCCGAACCGATTGGCTCAATTCCGACCTGCAATCCCATATCAGAGACAAGCGGGGGCCACAAGTCCTCGAAAACGACCCGTGACCCCCGCAAATACGAAAAGATATTCGGACGGACTAGAAAGAGGAAGTTACGCCGCTTCTTCCATTTGTTTCGTATAGCTGCCGCTGCGGGCGGCGCTGTTCATCTTGGCCCGGTGATAGAAAATTTTCTGCGCCGCCGCGACGTTGGCGGCTTCGCCCTTCCAGGCTTTGAGCGCGGGATCCTGGAGCGCGCGGGCGTAGGAAAAACTCACCTGCCAGGGATGCGGCCCCATGCTGTTCATGGCGTTCAAATGCTCGGTCGCGCTCACCGCGCTCTGTCCTCCGGACAGAAAAGCGATGCCCGGTACCGCGGCCGGCACGGTCCGTTTTAAACAACGAAGCGTGCGCTCGGCGACCTCGGCGACACCGGCTTGGCGCGCGTTGTCCTTGCCGGACACGACCATGCTGGGCTTGAGAATCATGCCTTCCAGGTGGACCCGCTGCTCAAGCAAGGCAGCGAAGGTAAGGCGCAAGGTCGCCTCGGTGACCTCCTCGCACCGTTCGACGGTATGATCGCCGTCGAGCAATACTTCGGGCTCGACGATCGGCACGAGACCGCCTTCTTGGCAGAGCGCCGCATAGCGCGCCAACGCATGCGCATTCTGCACCAGACAATTCTCCGTCGGGATGGCGGCGCCGATGCTGATGACGGCCCGCCATTTGGCAAACTTGGCGCCGAGTTCTCGATACTCTTTGACCCGGCCGCGCAACCCGTCCAACCCCTCGGTCACGGTTTCGCCCGGGAAAAACGGAATCTCCACGGGTCCTTTATCGACCTTGATGCCGGGTATGATGCCTTTTTTCGACAAGACCTGAGGAAAAGGCGTGCCGTCGCTCGCGGCCGTGCGCAGCGTCTCGTCGAAGAGAATCACGCCGCTGATCGCTTCTTCGATTCCCCGGGTGGTAAAGAGCATCTCGCGATAGGCGCGCCGGTTGTTTTCATTGGATTCGATTTTGATGCTGTCGAACCGGCGTTTAATCGTGCCCATGCTTTCGTCCGCTGCCAGTATCCCTTTGCCCTTCGCCACCATCGCTTGAGCGGTCGCTTCGAGTTCCTGCTTTGACATGGCCATCATCCCTCCTTCTACAGAATTGACCAGCCCATTTTACATGGTAACCGGCGGCTGACAAGCAATCGACAGCCGAACGGCAATTGTCAAACCAGCGCAAGCCTGCTATCAACGAGGTCGCGAAACATGACTGCCTTATTAATTCATTGGGCGATCAGCGCCGCCAGCTTGGCCGTGGTCGCCTACCTTTTCGACGGTATCGAGCTCAGCGGTTTGGGGGCGGCTCTGTTAGCGCCCATCGTCATTGGATTGATCAATGCGACCTTGGGTTTCGTTTTGAAGATCATCACCCTGCCGCTATCGATATTAACATTGGGGATTTTTTGGCTCGTCATCAACGCCCTGATGCTTCAACTGGCCGCGTTCATCGTACCGGGGTTCTATGTCGCCGGTTTCTGGTCGGCTTTTTTCGGCGCCATCATGCTGAGCATTGTTAGCATGATCTTGCACTCGCTGTTCGAATAGAAAATAGCCGGCACTGCCGCCTTCGCAGCGCCGAAGACCCGTCGCTGAGGTTTTCACCGAACCGCCGAGAAATCTTCACTTCGCCAACGGATGCGGGCGCAACTGAAAGTGGACCGCGAGCGGTTTGGATCCCTTGCCGTTTTCCATCAACCAGGGCGCCCGGTCGCCGCTCGAACTCCACAGGCCTCGCCCCTTCCAACCCGCTCTCGGATCATCGATCCGGCCGTCGAAGCCTTTGGCGTAAAAACCCATGGGATAAGGCACGGTCAAGCGAATCATCTTGCCGTCTTTAAACGCGATCAGGCCGTTGTTCAGGTTGCCCGTTGACATCGGCACGTCCTCGCCCAAACCGAAAGTGTTGTGCTGATCGACCCACGAGTAATAACTCGACTCAGCGCTGTTTTCGCCGATGCCTTGAAACCCGGGGCCGGGATATGGGTAGAAAGCCCAACCCTCCGGACAGTGATCGCCCGTGGCTTTCGGTCCGTTCAGCGGGCCTTTGCATCTGCGCCGGTCGAAGCTCGCCAAATGCCCGCTCGCAAGCGAGGCCCAAACCACCCCCTGTTTGTCGATGTCGGCGCCGCGAATGCCGAACCCCGGCAGCGGCACGTTATAGATCTCCGCGAGCGCGGTTTCTGACGGATTGGGCCCCGGCACGACGCGCATCACGGCGCCCGGAAATACCCGCACAGAACCCCAAATCGACCCGTCGGCCGGGCTCGGCATCACCGCGTAGAAGCCTCCGGTGATCCGTTTGTCCTTCGACGGATCCACCGGCTGATTGGGCTCGACGTAGACATCACGCCTGCCGTTGCCGTTCGTGTCGAGGATGAACGGCGTCCAACCCTGCGCTTTGGCCGCATCGCCAGTTTGATCGAATATCTTCATATCGAGCCAGCCGAGCACTTGCCCGCCGCCGCTGGTCCATAGTCGGTCGTTGGCATCGAACTGGAGGTGATGCGTGCCGAAGCAGGTATCGACGAAAGTGTATTTCGTTGTTTTCGGATCGAGCATCGATAACTGTCGATTGTTGCGCTCGGTCGGAAACACCTTGGCTGACGGATGATCCGAGCCTTTTCGACAAAACGCCGGTGTGCCCGGTCCGCGCACCGCCGCCGCAAACCACACGCGTCCATGCCGATCGAACATGCCGTTATGGTTGTTCGCCTTGCTCGTCCACACCTGTTCGTTGCCCCAGTAGGGCGAGGGTTGCGGGTGTCATGCGAAAGAAATTAGCCGCAGCCGTGATCCTGTCATCTACCTTGGGCGGCGCTTCGGCGCTGATTGCACAGCAACAGACACTGCCCGGCGAGAGCGCTCCGGGTTCTGTCAATCCGCCGATCCAAGCACCGCGGGAAGTCCTACCGAGCAATCCTGGCCAAGTTGCTCCGAAACAACCTGACTTTCAGCAAACATTACCGGGGCAACAAGGAACCATTCCAGAGGTGATCGAGCGGCCGGGCGCGACAAATCCCATGATCGTTTCCGGCGACGAGGTTCGCAAAGCACAACAAGCTCTAAAGAACAAAGGATACGACCCGGGAAAGATCAGCGGTACCCTCGACACGGAAACTCAACAGGCCGTGCGCAAGTTCCAACAGGACAATAACCTGCTAGCTACCGGCATCCTTGACGAAAAGACCGCCGCGAAACTCGGCATCGATATTAAAAAAGACGCCGGGTCGAACCGGCCGGGTCACATCATGCCCGACCACCAGGCCCGATAAGCTGACTCAAAAATAACTAACGTTGCTTTCGAGGGGCGCAGGGGACTTTCCTCTGCGCCCCTCGTGCGACCGTTTGGCGCATGACTTTTCGAACAGGGCAGCGTTCCGCGAAGTCGTGGCTGCGTCCCCTTGATGACTGTGGTCAGCGAATCGACCGTAGCCGTGTCGAGTCTGCCGGGCCATGTTTTCCAGACTTGAAGTCCGCCAGGCGACGCTTACGTCGATGTATCGAGCCGATCCGTCCCCATGCATTCAGCACCGGATTGACCTTTTAACCAGCGCGGCCATTCGTTCGATATCGATCAAGCTTACATTCGGGTCACAGGGAAGCTCGACCAGATCCGCCCAGAGCCGATCGGTGTGGGGCAGGCGATCCCATACGCAGTGACTGAATGACGCCAGTAGATGTATTGGCAGGTAGCTGCCGCGTACATGGTAACCGGCGTTTTTCAGTACCACGATGAGGCGAGCCGCCGGATCGTCATGGCGCCCGCTTGCTGGAAGACGGATCACCTGCGTCAGGCAAGCCGAGCCTTGGCGATGTCCGATCAACTCGATGCCTGAACAGTCCGCAAACAAGTCGCGGTAGGCTCGCACGCGGGCCTGACGGGCCGATAAATTTTGCGCAAGAGTTCGCATGAGGATCGAGGCCAGCGCCGCGGCGGGATGGCTTATCCGCTCGCGCCGATAGGGTATCGGCAGGCGGTCCGGCGTTTTGGAATTCGGCTGATCGTTCCAGAGCCGCACGCGGCGTCCCGAGGTAATCGACAGCAGCTGCTTCAGTGCCGTAAGCGTCAAAGGCTCGGAGACCGCCGTCAGAGAGAACTTGGCGGCGATCTGATCGCCTCGTGCAACCGCCGCGCCGCCGCCGATGCCGGAACATATTTTTTCGGCGCCGAAGCTCAACACGCCCGCGTCGCCGAAGCTGCCGACCGGCCGGCCTTCAATCGTCGCGCCGAGCGCCTGTGCGGCGTCGTCGATGACGCGAATATTTCGTGATGAGACGAGTTCGACGATGCGGTCGATCTCCGCCGGATTGCCGAACAAATGAGGTACGATCACCGCACGGGTCTTTTGCGTTAGTGCGTGCGCGACCGTCTCGGCTGTCAGATTAAGCTCGGCACCGACATCGGCGAGCACCGGCATTGCGCCAACCGCGACAATCGGCGGCACCACCGACGTGCAGCAAAAGGACGGCAGCACGACTTCATCGCCCGCATGCACATCGCAGGCGCGCAGCGCGATTTCCAGAGCCAAACTGCCCGAGGCGCAGAGTAGCGCGTTTCCGATGCCCAGGTATTGAACGATTTGTGACTGGAGAGTTTCCATTGACAAACCAGTGCCCATACGTCCGGGGATCAAGCAACTAAGAATGCTCTGATAGACTTGCCGATCCCAACGACGCAGAAGTGGATTGTCGAAAGCAGAGCGCCGCAGATTAAAGGTTCGCGCCTCGGGGGAGAGTATTCCGAACTTCCTCATTTCGTAGCCAGGTTGCTCTGTGGCCGGAATCCATCTGCCTTAAGCCCTCCAGCCGCAACGGCCTCCTGAATGCGCCGCCACTCGTCCCTGTAACCGGCCGTGTGGCCGCGAAAGTGCGGCATGACGTAGCGTGCGAAAAGCTCATAGGAGCGTCGCATTTTCTCCGTCCCCACCCATTCGTGGGTCGCTAACATGAGTCCGCCGAAACCGCCGGTTTCTCGCTGCATTCGCTCGATCTGCGCAATGGCGTCGTCCGGCGTGCCAATGATCCAGTCGCGCCGATCGGCGCCCGAGCGCGGCGTGATTTCGCTCAACGGCTGGCCTGGGTACGCTTCATAGGGTCCTTTCAAACCGATGGCGGCGAAATACTGCATGTCGCGCCCGATGTTCGCTTCGACATCCCGCCATGCTTCTTCGCGGCTCTCCGCCAAATAAACGCACGTTGCAATGCGCCAGTTATCGCGCGAAGTCTTCGTGCCATATTGGCACGCGATCGCCTCGACCTTCTGCCATTGTTCAGCCTTGGTTTGATTGTTGCGGACATTTTTTCCCGCCGGCGATAAAAACAGCATGCCGAATTTGCCGGCCAATTCCAGACTGACGGCATTCCCCGAAGACGCGATAGCGAGCGGCATGCGCGGCTGCTGGTAACTACGCAGCTGCAGGCGCATTTGTTTGAACGACCAAAATTGCCCTTCGTAATCGATGGGATCAGGCGATTCCAGAAGGCGCACAATGATCTCCACCGACTCGGCCATCATCGGATAGAGCTTCTCGGTCGGCAGGGCGAATAAATTTTTGTCGGTGACCAAGGCGCACGGACCGACGCCGAGAATCGCCCGACCGCGCGTCAGGTGATCGAGAAACGCCATGCGCTCGGCGACGTGGAACGGATGGTGAAACGGCGCGCTGATCACCGAAGTGCCGAGACGGACGCGCTGCGCGTGCGCGGATGCTTTCGCCAGCGCCATTTCCGGCGCCGGCATCGTCTCCCAACCGCCCGAATGATGCTCGCCAATAAAACACTCATCGAATCCCAGCTCATCAGCGAAATGGATGAGCGCAATATCGCGATCAAAAGCCAACGACGGATTTTCCGTCGGATAATGCAGCGGCATCATGAAGATGGAGAATTTCATCGTCCGAGTCCCCTCCCGGTTGATCTCTACTGTCTGAGATTACTCCAAGCCAAAAGCGCGGCGAGATTCAAGCTCTGCACCAGCCGAATCATCAAAACCTTGCCCCTCGTGCGCCGACGGACCGCCGCCGGTTTCATAAACTTTCTTAACCGTTGCCTCTGCTGGGGAATGGGGGAATCGTCCGCATGTAAGGCGTCTATACCTCGGTGAATATTGACGTCCGCTTTGCTTGTTTTTCTGATAACAAATGGCGCACCGCTTCGACGATCTCGTAGCGGCAGTGCGACCGCTCCGGGATCGCGCGCAGCATGTCGACGATTTTTTCAGCTTCAGCTCGCGAGTAGAATAAGCCGACGGTACTCACTTCGCCGTCGCGCCGAATTTCATTAACATAAAGTTTTTCCATTTAGTGTTTCCTAAACTTAGCGCCTCTGCGCCCCTTCGCCCCATGCTCAGAGCATGCTTTGCGGGACGCATTCTCCTAATAAGTCTTCGGCGTCTTATAACCCACCTGCTTCCGCTCTTTCATGAATGCTTTGTAAGTTTGAGGATGGGATTTGACGTTGTAAGGACAGACATCGACGCATAGGTGACAGTACTCGTTTCGCAGGCGCGAGTAGGGATAGCATTTTTCCAAATCGATCAACCATCGCTTGATACCGTGGGTCACGACGTAATCTTGCGGAATCGCATCGCCCGGGCAATTGAGCTGGCAGACGTTGCAGTTCATGCAGAAATCTTGCACGCCGAATTCGCGCGGCCGGTCTTCCACCAGAGGCAGATCCGTCGTCACGAATCCGGGGCGAAAGCTGGCGCCGTATTCTGTATTGATCAGGCTCCCGTGGCGGCCCAGCTCGCCGAATCCTACCTGATAAAAAATGGGAATCGCCTGCACTTCGCACCCGCCGTTGTGGTGCGCGCGCGCCGGGTAGCCCATCGCGCGGATCTGCGCCGCCAGCTCGTTCGAAATCTCCGTGCAACGGACGTAGGTGCGCATCGCTTCTTCTTCGACCGCGTCGGCGCCGTGCATGACCTTTTCGTAATCTTCCGCCACGCAACACGCGATCACAAACTCGTGCGGCACGTCTTGGCCGAGATCGATCATGTGAGGCTGCAGCCGACATACGCCGACCAGGTGAGCCCCTAACTGCCACGCCTTGTCTTTGATCTGTCGGGTCATCGCCGCCGGATCGGGCACCGGCGTACGCTCTGAATTGACCGGTCCGTCGCGATACGGCGCCAACTCGACCCAGCGGCGCCGATACGCCTGAATCGTTGGCTTGATTGCAGCAAAATGGGGTGCTTCCGCCAATCCCATGGCATGCACCATCTCGGCCAGCACTGGATCCGCCATGCCCTGTTCGCGTCTGGGGGTTATTCCACGCATTTTTATCTCTCGTGGGAGAACCCACGCACCACAAGACCGTTACACCACCAATCTTCGTTCCCGCGGCCGAAAGAAATCCCGTTGTGCCGTTCGCGTTCGCCGTGATGCGCGAGCATTTCGCTAGCGTTTGATCTGGCCGCCAGCCGTTGTCACCGTAATATGCGACATCGGCGACTCGGCCGAGGCGCCATGGCAATGCTTCTCGCCGGCTTTGATATGCACGATATCGCCGACGGTAATCTCGCGCTGCTCGCTTTCTGTCGCCGCGAAGCCCTTGCCCGCGGTCACGACCAGAATCTGATCGCAGTCGTGCACGTGCCATCCTGTAGTCGCGCCGACACGAAAGTTCACCACGCTCGAGCGAAAATTATCCGATTGGCCATCGCCGATAACCGTCTGCCGCGTTCGGCTCACCGGGCCGCCGTTCCAACCCTCGATTGGAGTCGCGCTATCCATGGGAATTTCGTTAAGATCAGAGATTTTGACTACGCGCATGTTTAACCTCCGTAGTATTAAGATGATTTAACCGCAAAGAACGCATAGAGCGCAAAGGTGGAAACTTTGGCTCCCATGTACACCGCTCGAACGGCAATGGTCAAGTCGTAAATTCGTGCTCGTCGTTAGTGTCACTGGTGTTTCGAAAAAAAACTGCAAGGGTTGACACTTTGGCGGTTGCGCGTCTATTACGAATCAACTATGCGGCTACGCCCGGATCGTCAGCAGTATGTCGTTTGCGTCGCAACGGCCTTATTCTACATGTGCGCAAATTCTCCGAACTAGACTTTTTGAAAAAAGGCCAGAATGCTTCGCAGGCTGCTCAGCATGAACGGAAACTTCCCTAACGTGCTAAGCCTTTCTCCGTTCGTCCTGAGCTTGTCGAAGGACTCCGATAAAATATTTGCAACTAGTGAGTCGTTGATCCGAAGTTTCTCATGCTAAGCGCTCCCCTCCGCGTCCTATCGGTCATCCCGCCGATGACGCAACTCAACACGCCGTATCCATCAACCGCGTATCTCACCGGTTTCTTGCGTTCCCGTGGCGTCGATGCGTTTCAAACAGATCTCGCGCTGGCGCTGGTTCTGGAACTTTTCTCGCCCGACGGACTCCTGTCGATTCGTCAATGCGCCGAAGCGATGCCGAAGCGCAAAAGATCCGCGGTCGTCAGTTCATTCCTCGGGCAATTCCATCGCTATCACTCGACCATCGCCGCCACAATCGGTTTTTTGCAGGGCCGTGACCCGACCCTCGCCCATCGGATTTGCAGCCGGCAATTTCTTCCCGAAGGTACCCGCTTTCAATCCATCGATTTCTATCTCCAAGCCGGCAACGGTGATCCACTCGCCTGGGCGTTCGGCTCGCTCGGCGCGCAGGACCGCGCGCGCCATCTGGCCACACTTTACCTCGACGATATCGCCGACGTTCTGCGCGAAGCGGTCGATTCGCGCTTCGAGTTCGTTCGCTATGCGGAGTCCCTGGCGCAAAGCCAGCCCACCTTTGATCCGCTCGCCCAAGCGCTCGCCGCGCCCGCCAATCTCGTCGATCGAACCCTGCATAGACTGACTCTGCAGTCCCTTGAGCGGCACGCGCCCAATCTCGTGCTGGTGTCCGTACCATTCCCCGGCTCGGTCTACGCGGCCTTTCGCATCGCTCAAACCATCAAAGCCGACCATCCGTTGATCCTGACCGCTCTTGGCGGCGGTTTCGTCAATACCGAATTGCGCGAGCTGAACGAACCGCGGGTCTTCGACTATTTCGACTACATTACCTTGGATGACGGCGAACGGCCGATCCTGGCATTGTTGGAATATCTATTGGGCCAAAGACCGCGGACGGGGCTGGTGCGCACTTTTCTGCGCGCGGCAAAAGAGTCGGTCGAATACATCGACAGCAAAGAGCCGGATTTTCCCCTCGACCAAACCGGCACGCCGACTTGGGACGGCCTGCCGCTCGGCAGCTACCTCTCGGTGTTGGATATGCTCAACCCCATGCACCGGCTGTGGTCGGATGGGCGCTGGAACAAATTAACGATTGCCCATGGCTGCTATTGGAAAAAATGCAGCTTCTGCGATCTCACCCTCGACTATATTTCCCGCTACGACAGCGCCGCGGCATGCACGCTCGTCGATCGCATTGAAGCGATCATCGAAGAAACGGGGCAGAGCGGTTTTCATTTCGTCGACGAGGCCGCTCCGCCCAAGGCCTTGCGGGCGCTCGCCGCCGAGCTCAAAAGGCGCCGCGTCACGATTTCCTGGTGGGGCAATATTCGTTTCGAAAAGTCTTTCAGCGTCGAATTTTGTCGCGAGCTCGCCGATAGCGGCTGCATCGCGGTGTCCGGCGGACTCGAAGTCGCGTCGGACCGCTTGCTCAAGTTGATGAAAAAAGGAGTAACCGTCGAGCAGGTCGCCAGAGTAACGCGCGCGTTTTCCGAGGCTGGAATTTTAGTGCACGCCTATTTGATGTACGGTTTTCCGACCCAGACCGTGCAAGAGACGATTGACGCGCTCGAATACGTCCGGCAATTGTTCGCGGCCGGCTGCATCCAATCGGCCTTTTTCCACCGCTTCGCCTGCACGGTGCACTCGCCGGTGGGCAAAAATCCCGAACAGTATGGCGTTATACTAAGGCCGTTGCCGAAAGTTTCTTTTGCCAAAAATGACATTCGTTTTGTCGATCGCACCGGCATCGATCATGACGAGCTCGGGATCGGCCTTAACAAAGCTCTTTATAACTTCATGCACGGCATCGGCGTAGAAGCCGACGTCCGCACCTGGTTTAGCGGGAAAGTGCCGCGCACGAAAGTACCGCGCGATTATATCGCTCGGGCCCTGACCTCTCCTCATCCCTGACGCCCGCGCTTTACCCTCGCGATCAGTTCAACCAACCTCGCTCCGAAACCAGCACCCGGTTCCCTTCGGGATCGTCGAATTGAATTTCCCCCGACGCCGTATCCGCGACCGCGACGCCGCCATCTTGCAGGCGTTTTTTGAGCCCGGCCAGATCACCGACCTGGATACCAAAGTACTGCACACCGCTCCTGGGCCGCACCTGGGACTTGGTCAGTAGCAGCGTAGCCGTGCCATCGCTCAGGCGGATAGTGCCATCATCGCTCCAACCTGCGATCTTGAGATCGAACTGCTGTTGATAGAATTCACAGGCTGCGGCTATGTCGGGAACCTGCAGCGCAAGCAAGCGCACGCCCGGCAGTCGCTTTTCCTCTCTGCCGAGAAAGCCGCGCGATGAAAGATCGAAATTATTGCCCCAGGGATCGATGACGCGCATCTCCGCCGGTCGCGCTCCCTCCGGTCCTCCTACCCCCGCCGAGACTTGCGGACTTGCGCCGCGGTGAAGCGAGGCGGGTAATTTCTCGACTGCTTGGTTGAGATCGTCCACCAGAAAACCGTAGTGATGAATTCCAGGCTCGCGTTGAATCTCTGCGCCGTCGGCCCGATGCGTACCGACCACCGCCCCCGCTTCGTCCCCGCGGCTCTGCAGGAAGGCCAAATTAAAGCGCGGGTCGATCACCATGCGCGAGCCGCTCGGAAAGACCTTGCACTCCTCGAAGCCGAAATATCTTTGGTAAAACTCGCTCAGCACTTTAGGTTGCTTCGAGATAAATGCAATATGTCTGAGCTCGGCCATGATTCACCTCCGTGCTTTTCACTGCGGTTATAATTTCGCAATCAGCTGTTTGTGTCAACGTGTCTGTTCGATGGGGCGACCCGTGTGGCAGGCACGGGGGCCTGCCCCTACATTCTTCGGTGTACTAGCGAACATGCGGCGCCACTTGCTCCATAAACCGGCGCATCGACGCGCGTACTTGCTCGTCGGTCAAACCGCCGAGCGCGAAGTTACCCGCCCAATCGGTCAAATAAAGCCGCGCGCGGACGAACGCGATCTTCTCGCGCACTTCGGCGCCATCGCCGACGATCACCCGGTGCTGCTCGATCAAATCGCCGTACGTCAGCCGCTTCATCGCGGCACGATGTTTTTCGTGACTGCGGTAGGACTCCGGATCGGCCATCCCCGGCGTCAGGCTATGCGCCGCCTGAGCGGCGCTATGATATTCGTGCAGCCCATGTTCCGCCGCCGCGCGCGCTTCGGCCGAACTCTTGCCGACGTAGGCGTGATAAACGCCGATCACCCGCGCTGAAGCCGGGTCGTGTCCGGCCGCTTTACGGGCCTGAAAATAAACGTCCATTTTGCCGCGCAATTCTTCCACTTCGTTGAGGAAGGGAATCAGCATCATGTGAAAACCGTGCGCGCCCGAGTACTCGAAGGACTCGACGGAAGTGGTCGCCGCCATCCACACGGCCGGATGGGGGTCCTGCGCCGGTCGCGGCCAAACTTCGACGCCGTGAAATTCATGGAATCGGCCTTTATGCTCCAGCTTGGGGGCGCCCCACGCCTTGAGCACAACCTCGAGATTTTCTTTGAAGCGGTCGCGCAAGTCGTCCAGCTCGATGCCGAAGTTGAGCGCCTCCCATTTCACGAAGCCGTGGCCGACGCCGAATTCCACCCTGCCGTTGCTCAGGCAATCGAGCGTTGCGTAGTCCTCGGCTACCCGCAGCGGATGGTGATACGGCAAGAGCAATACGGCGGTGCCGATCCGCATCGTACGGGTCGCCTGCGCGATCGCCGCGCCGATCACCGGCGGCGCCGAAAAAATCCCCGCGAAAGGGTGAAAATGATGTTCCGCGAGCCACACCGAATCGAATCCGATGGATTCAGCGAAAGCGCACTGGTCGACCACCGCGCGAAACCTCGCTTTGCCTTCGGCGCGCGTGGCGGGCAATGACGACGGCAAATAAAAGAGCCCGAGACGCATGGGCGAAACATATGACAGCGTATCGGGATTGACAAGCAATCCCAGATCGCAACCAGAAAGCGAGTCCGAACGGATGAACTCTCCTAGAGCTCTCGCCGCAAAGCAACCGTTTGCGCCTCGGCCTTTGCCCCGCACGGGCGGAGTGTGTTAATCGTCTGGCAAGGATCTTTAAGGAGGCATGCCATGGCGTATCCGAAAATCAGGATGGAGCGGCCGAGCGTATACAACGGACTCGATTGGCTGGTCGCGTTGGACGAAGGGCTGTTCGCCCAAGAGGGCCTCGAGGTCGAGTTGGTGGCTCACGGTGGCGAACGCGCCACCCATATCGATATCACCGATTGGAACAAGGTGCGCTCCAATGCCGGCCATGCCGAAGCGCTGGAGCGCGGCGGCGCCAATATTTTCAATGCGTGCGAGTGGGGCAACTATCGCCGCTCGCAGGATACCGGCGTCGGCTGCCGGCAGCTGGGCCGGCGCGCGGCGATCGTCGCCGGCGCCGTCGCGGTACGGCCCGATTCCGATGTTTACACGCCGCAGCAGCTGGCCGACAAAACCATCGCCGTGCCGTTCCATGCCGGCACCCATTACTTGACGCTTCAGCTTCTCGAAGGGTTCATCCCGCGTCACATGATCAAGCTCGTCAGCAGCGGCCGCCCTTCCGAGCGCTACCGCGCAATGATGAGCGGCAAGGTTGACGCGTGCAGCGTGCGCGAGCCCTGGATTACCGTCGCCGAGAAAAGCGGCTGCCGGCTCATCGTACAGGGTTTTTATCACGGCACCGACAGCGCGACGCCCGAGATCGACGCCGCCACCTACGCCGCGCTCAATCGCGCTCTCGGCACAGCCGTGCGTCGCATCAACGCCAACAAACGCGCCTACCTGCACTACTTCATCGAGCAGGAAAAAGGCGAAGAGGTCAAAGCCTTGACCATCGATGATTTCAATCTAAACCGGATCAATTTCGTCGAACCGGGCCAGCCGATCCCGCATGAGCAGCTCATGCGGACCTACGATTGGATGGTGAGTTGGAATTTAATCGACGCCGGCCATCAAGTGCAGGATCTCGTCAATACCGCGGTGATGGCGCAAGCGTAGCGGCCGACTTTATCTCTTATGAAAATAGCTTTCTCACTTTGATCGATAACCAGTACAACAAATCCCCCTCTTTCCCCCTTTTGGTAAAGGGGGACGAAAGGGGAATTTTCATGCGCGGTGTTGTACGGACAGGTACATGAATTACTCTGTGATCTCTGTGCTCTCGGTGGTGCAACGATTTCTCTAGCTAGTCGATAAATCCCGCCGCGTGGAGCTGGATCTGATTGGTGCCCGGCAATCCGAGGGCCATCTGGTGCACCGCCGGCCGCTTTTCCTTGTCCGGGAACGTTTCGAGTAAATTTTTCATCACCATGCTGTGAGCGCGATAGTCGCGCACCATGATCGATAGATGCGCGACGGCATCGAGGCCGCTGCCGACCTCGGTCATCAACGCTCGCAAATTTTCAAAGGCCAGCGGCGCTTGGCGCTCGAGGGTGTCGGCCCGTTTGCCGGTCTTTGGATCGACGCCGCCGATGCCCGAAGAGAAGAAGTTTTTGCCAACCGTCGCTCCCATGGGGATCGGATCATGGTGGCCGACGCCTGCAATTTCATAGTTCTTGCGCTTGCCGCCCAAGACCGCGGCAAACTGCAGCTGCACCAGACTCTCGCGCCCCTTCAACTCGTCGTACATAATGGTTTTACGCGCCGGCCGGTCGCCGTCCTTGGGAAACATTTTCATCCATGAATCGATCATCACCGGCTGATCGGTCCGATCGCGAAGGAACACCCAGACCAGACCGATGTCGTCCGTGGTGCCGCCGGCGCGCTCCACCAGCGCACGCATGTTTTGAAACGTTTGCTCCATCTGCTCGGCGCTGCCGGCGACTTGCTTATTGTTTTTCGGATCCTGTCCGCCGAGGACCGACGAATAAACCATGCTGCCGCTCTTGTTGCCCATCGGCAGCGGATCGCGGTGCGAAAGTCCGGGAATCTCCAACGGCTGGCGCTTCGCGCCCGCGACACCGAACGCTTGAAGCTGCACGATAACTTTCTCCGGGAGGGGATAAGTCGTCGTCTTGCGCGCCGGACGGTTATGTTCATCCGGAAAAATGTCCAACCACGGCTTGTTGATCAACTGGCGGCCGCTGGCGTCGCCGATAAAGACCGTCACATGGGCGATCTCGTCGGGCGTGAGTCCCGCTTCCTCGACGAGCCTCTTTAAATTGCCAAACGCGAGCTCAAACTGCTTCTCGCCGCCGTCGCCCAACGCGCCGGTTGCCGGATCGCGCCCCTCGATCGACGACGTGTAAAAGCGGTCCCCGATTCGCGCCAACATCGGTATCGCTGCCTCCGAGGTCATCTGCGGAAAATAAATCGTTTGCCTGGTCATTTTGTGCTCCTATGGTTTATCGCGGGTACGACGGAACGCAGAAAAGCCGCACTTTCGAACGAGGCACGAAGAATTCAACGTGGCGAATATTGATCCGTCCCTACTCCGTGCTCTTCGCGCCTCAGTTCGTGGTCAATTCCTCTTCACAGTCCCATCGCGTCCAAGCCGATCTTGGCCATTTCGACGTCGCGCATTCGCGGGCTGCCGCCGGACGCGATCGCGCCGACAATCTGTTTGTCTACGCGCACCACCAGACCGCCTTGCAAAGTCGTCAGCGTCGGATCGCCATAATCGTCCAATATGCGTCCCGCCGCCTCCATGTCCTTTTTGAATTGTGTCGTATCGCGGCCCATGATCGCTGCAGTATGCGCTTTTCGGATCGCGTGGCGCAGCACCCGCGCATGCGCCCCGTTCATGCGCGCGCAAGCGATCAGCTCGCCATGATTATCCACCACCGCTACCGCGACGGCGCGGCCGTCTTTTGCCGCCTGCTCAAACACCGCGGCGATCGCCCGCTGCGCTTCTTCCAATCCGAGAGAGAGTTGTGACTGCATTGTCCCTCCGAGTGGGTTAACGTGAGTGGCCGATGATTTAGAACTCATGAACGCCGGCGCGATCAGCACGCGCCGGACATAGCCGACGTATACTTTAAGGCCGCCTTATTCACAAGTTTTAAAAGCGAGGGACGAGCGGTGGAACATGGCCGTCGAATGGTCAAGCTGCCTGACTTCCGGCGGCCAGTGTTTTTTTGGGAAGTCCGCCTGGTCAATCCCGCCTGAGCCCTTGACGACCGCCCATGATTCGCTGTTAGATAGGTTGAGCAACAGGTCGGACGAGGAGGATTGCGGGCAATAATGGCTATTCCGGGAGACAAAGCGATTCAAATGGTGCGCAGCGCGCACACCCAAGCAGCTCAGCTGGACATCGCGGTAACAGCCGTGGTGGTGGATCAGAGCGGTCGTATGATCGCACTCGGGCGCATGGACAAGGCGCGGCCGATCACGGTCGAGATCGCGTTGAACAAAGCGTACACGGCGGCGAGCTTTCAGCAGCCCACGAAAGATTTGGCCAGCGTGGCAAATCAAGCCTGGTTTCAAAGTCTGGTGGTGTCAAGCAACGGCAAGGTCATGCCGGGGGGAGGCGCCTTGCCAATCGTTGAAGGCGGTAACATCGTCGGCGCCATCGCAGTGTCCGGGGGCACCGATGATCAGGATCAAAAATGCGCCGAAGTGGCCCTGGCGGCCTATCAAGGATAATCAAAGCCGTTCATTTAGACCGGAGGACTCATGTCTAAGGCAGAAAAACTGGAACTATCGTCCGAACCGGAGCACAGCGCCGAGCTTCCCACGCCTTACCTCGGGCGATCGGTGAAGATCGTCGGTCCCCATGTCAATGTCGACATGAACCAGTCGCCCCATCCCAAAAATCAGCGCGGCGAGCTCGGCAAGCCGCTCTTCAACTGGTATCGCAATACCGTTTCGCAAGATCCCCTGACGCGCGTTTCGGCGCCCAATCATTTTGCCGACCGCAGGAACTTTCTCGCCCAAGTGATCAACCGGTCGAGCAACGGCAAGGTCAATCCCAGGAGAATCGCCGTCGACGATCCCGCCGCGATGGCGCGGCACATCAAAGCGGTGGCTCACTACATGGGCGCCGACGCGGTCGGCATCGCCAAGGCCCATCCGACGTTTCTTTACGCCGCTGGCGGAGGACGCTACGTACAGGACGGCAGCGCCCGAGACGAGTACCAAAACAATTCGCCTGAAGAGCTGGCGCGCAAGTTTCCTTACATCCTTCAAGCGACCACCGCATGGGATTACAACAAGCTTCAGGCGCACCGGCATCACATCGGCGACGCCGCGTACCATATCTCGCAAATGAAAGGCGTGATGATTTTAAAGGCGCTGGAAGGCTACATCAAAGAGATGGGCTACACGGCGCTGCGCGGCGTCGTGACGCCGCAAGCGGCGGGGGTCGCCGGCGGCATCGGCGAGTTGGGCAGAAATGGGCTCGTCATTAACAAAAATTTCGGCGCCCGCATTCACATGCCCGATCCGATTCTGACCGATCTGCCGTTGGTTGCTGACGAGCCGGTGGACATCGGCGTCGAGGATTTTTGCAAGATCTGCCGCAAGTGCGCCAACACCTGTCCGACCAACAGCATCCCGTTCGGCGATAAGGTGGTCTTTAACGGCATCGAAAAATACAAGATCAATTGGCTGACCTGCTACAAACTCAGACCTTACGTGCATGAACATTGGGGGAGCTGCTTGACGTGCGCCGCCGTGTGCCCGTTTACCAAGCCGAACGTCTGGTGGCATAGCCTGGCGACATGGGCGCTGCATACCTGTCCCTACGCCGCGCGCCCTGCCCTCGTGCGCGCGCTCAAGTGGATCGACGATCGCTTCTGGGGCGTCACCCGAAATAGCCGTGTTCGCTGGCTCGGCTATGATTCCGGCGTCAAGCCCGGGGATCAAGCCTGCACGGTTGCCGGATGCACCGCTTCGCATGAAGGCAAAGGCCCGTCGGCGAACCTCGCCGGGGATATCGGCTACTATGCGCCGCTGAAGGAAAACACCAATCGATTCGTCAAACGGGACGCCTAGTGCCTTTGCGACTCGGACCTGTCAAATTTCCTTGGGGCGAAAAAAAATCTCACGAGGACGATCCTTATTGGGATTTTTTCATCAACGCTCCGGCGGCGGATCTCGCCAACACCGTCATCCAGATGATCCGAAATGCCCCCGAGGGGAACGTCTTTCCCAAAAAGGCCGAGCTGCACACTCCCGAGATTACCTCGACCCACGTCAAAGGAATGGCGCAATATTTCGGCGCCGAACTGGTGGGAATAGCCAAGCTCGATGGTGTAGCGTCTCGTCCGCTTCAGCCGGAGGCTGACCCGCCTCGGGCGGTTGCGGCAGAGGGCCAAAAGGAGGATCCGGAAAATGCCCTCCCCTTTGCCGTGATCTGCGCCGTCCACGCCGACTACGACCCGCGCACGGCGCCGGGGATCGGCGGCCAGGTTCCGGTACAAAACGGTTTGTTTATTACCTTTGTATTGAGCGCTTGGATTCGAGAATTGGGCTATCGCGCCACCATCATGCGCAATGCCGACGCCGATGCGCTGGCCGCTAAGGCGGGGTTGGGAACATTGAACAGCCGCGGCAGGTTGGTCACCCGCCAATTCGGTACCGGCGTTTTCGTCGCAGATGCCATCTACACCGATTTGCCGTTAGCCGCCGATGGCTAGAATTAATCCGCAAATGGATCATTGAAGATTTTTCGGTGTTCGGTGTAGCGATCTTAATTTTCCATTATCCATTACCGAGCAAAGCGAGGTCTCAGTGCCCTACATCATCACCAGCCTGTGCACCAACGACGGCGCCTGCGTCGAAGTCTGCCCGGTGGCTTGCATTCATACCAAGCCGGGCGCCCCGCAGTTTTACATCGATCCCGAAGTTTGCATCGACTGCGAACAGTGCGAGATCGTCTGCCCCGTGGACGCAATCTTCAAAGACATCGATATTCCCGCCGAACACGCGGCGTCCATCGAAGTCAATGCAGCCTTCTTCCGCCAAAACAAGGCGGCGGTCGGGCCAGTGCCCTTCGAGACGGCGTGGGCCATGATTCATTCCGCACAGGAGTATGCCCGGATGGTCGGCCTCGCCATCAGCGCTGTGGTGGTCGACGAGGCCGGCGCACCGATCGCCGTCGGCAAGATGGACAAGGCGGAACCGAGCAGCGTCGAGCTTGCTTATAGCAAGGCTTGCACTTCCGCCGCATTCCACATGTCGACCATGGAATTGGCGCCCCAAGCACGCCAGCCGGCGATGCGCAGCTTGATGATCTCACGCAAGGGCCGTATCTTGCCCATGGCCGGCGCAGTGCCGATCTTGAACGGCGTCACCATTGTCGGCGCCATCGGTATCGCCGGCGCCAGCCGCCCCGAACAGGACGCGCTCTGCTGTCGCGCGGCAATGAATGTCTGGGAAAGCCCCGGCCATTGAAAGCCGGCAAAGTAACTCATGTGCCGCTCGGTACAACACAGCGCATGCGAATCCCCCTTTCATCTCCTTTCCTCGCAAAGGGGGAAAGAGGGGGAGTTGCTGTACTCGTTGTCGCGCAAAACGAAGTAAAAACTATTTAATAAGAGACTCGGAGGACACCCCAGTTAAGGGCCAAGTCGCGGAAAACCCGCCCATCATCAAGCCCAAGGTCGCGTTCAAGCTGCGCCTCAAAATAAACCCCGGCGCCGCTGGCTCGGGACGGCGCCGTCTAGCTCGCTCGCGCGGCGAACAGCTTCGCGAATTCGCCGCCGTCGAGCCAAATGCCGCGGCAATCCGGGCATGCGTCCACGATGACCGATTTATCGACGGCGCTGTAGACCCGCAGCAACTCGCCGTGGTCGCGCGGGCAAACGCCTTTTTTGCCGTCCAACTCCTCGCGCAAGCTACCGCGGCGCAGCTGCGCCACCTGCCTGGCGTCCTCGGCGAGGAGTTGAGAAAGTTCGTGGGCGTCGAACCAGATACCGTCGCAGGACGAACAACGATTGACCACCACATCATCTATGTTGAAATCAGCGAGTGTGTCGCTCCTGCACTTAGGGCATTTCACATTCTACCTCACTTGATCAGCGCCGGAATCAGTTCGCGCATGTCCGCAAGTCGATCGACGGCCCAAAGCGTTTGGCGCGCTTTCTCGGCCTTTTCGGCGCCAAGCACGGCCGTCGAAAGCGCGGTGAATTTCTCCTGCACCATCGCATCGCTCATCGGATTGCCCGGCGTGCCGGTCGGGTGTTCGATTTTTTCCGTGTAAACCGTGCCGTCGGTCAATTCCAGCGCCATTGTCGCGGCGCGCCGAGATAGCGCCGGATCCTCGCTGAAATCGATTCGGTCGCGCAGCGCCGCCACGGCCGGGTCCGCGGCGCGCGCGTCGGTGAACTGCGCCGCCAGCGCCTGGCCGTCGATTATCGCAGCCGCCACCGAATGGTAATAGCAAAATTTCGACTCGAGTCCGCTGCGCGGATGGCGCCGGCGCACCAGCGCGGGGGCAAACTCGCGCACGCTGCCCCTTATGTGTTTGATGGTTTGCGGTGTGACGCCGGGTTTTTTTCTGAGCGCCAACGCCGCATCCAGCAGTCCATGGTTCGCTTGACCGCAGGCGTACGGTTTAAGTCCGTTTTGCCGCAGCTCCCAGCGCGCGCCCAGTTCGGCGGTCGCTTCGTTGATGTCGTGCCCCTTGGCCATCACGCCGACGAGGCCGCGCTCCCCCTCAAAAATACCGTCGGTGCCGGTAAACCCGCGCTGCGCCAGCAGGACCGCGACCAAACCGTTCTGCGCCGCCTTGCCGGCGTGAAACGGCTTGCACATGGAGCCGAACACTTCGCGCACGCCGCCCGCTTGGGTGCCCGCGATCGCGAAGGCGTACACCATTTGTTTTTGAGTGAGCTTGAGCAGGCGCCCGGCGGCTGCCGCCGCGCCCAGCACGCCGCACGTATTGGTGATGTGCCAGTGCGCCGCGCCGTCGCGGAAATTCTTATAAATGACCAGACCAATGCGGCACGCGATATCGACGCCGAGCGCGAACGCGGCGAGAAATTCTGTTCCGCTCACCTTGCGCTCTTCGCACAGCGCCAAAGCCGGCGGCATGATCGGGGCGGTCGGGTGGATCACGGTCGTATGCGTATCGTCGTAATCTTCGAAGTGGCCCAAGAATCCGTTTGCCAGAGCGGCGTTCTGGGGCGAGGTGCGAAACCCGCTGCCGAGCACGGTTGCCCGCGGCGCCGCCCCTTCGGCGCGGAGGAAATCCAGCAAAATTTCGATCGCTGGATCGAGCGTGGCGAAAAGCGCCACGCCGCAGGAGTTCATCACGCAGCGCTTGGCCAAATGCATGACATCGGCGGGAATTTTCTCGGTCGGAAAATCAAGCGCGAATTCAGCCAATGTCGATTCAGTTTTTCCCATAATAGACCTCTGAGTCTCTCTCCTCTCCTTTCTCCCCTCCTCCGCACCACGCGGGGGAGGATGAAGGCGGGCGCCGTGTTCTCTGCCCTCTGTGGTTAATGTCCCCTTCGGCGATGGTTAAAAATCCTCGCCTTCAGGCGAAGTCAAGTTCCCTCATGCCCGCAGAGGCGGGCCTCCAGGTCGTGGTGGCGTGAAACCGCAAGCTGGACTTCCGCTTTCGCGGCAATGACGGTAAACAGAGTCAACTTCAAGTCGACACTTTCAAAATCCCTCGGCTTGTAGCCGCGGGTTATTTTAATTTCTCTCTCTAGGGTTCGCCGTAAAAGCGCACCGGATTTTCCCAAAACATTTTTCGTCGTAACTCATCGCTCAACGTCCAGTTAAGAAAATAATCCACCGAATTGGGAAAGCGGCATTCGAAGTGCGGGTAGTCGGAGGCGTACATCAACACATCCTCGCCCATGAATTGCACCACCATTTCGATCATGTCCTGGCCTTCCGACATTTCGATGCTCGAGAAAAATCTTCCGCCGGTCATATAGTCGCTGATCTTGTGCTTCAGTTCCGGAACACTGCCAAGGACGTACTCCGCCTGATCGTCGAGGCGCCTCATCCAATAGGGCAGCCAGCCGCAACCGCTCTCCAGAATGCCGAAGCGTAACGGCGGATAGCGTTCCATAATGCCGGAGCCGATAAAGGCGCCAATGGCGCGCATCGCCCCCCACGGGTGCGCCGCCGAGCGGCCGAGAAACGCGTTCGCCCACAGATCGCGGCAGCCGGGAAAGTAAGGCGGGCCGGCATAGTGGCTGTGATAGACGACCGCCAGGTCCATATCGGCGCAAAGTTTCCAAACCGGTTCCATGCTCGGATGATCGAGCGGCATGTCATTGCGCGATTGCGGCAAGATGCCAACCATCCACGGCTCCTTGGCCCACCGCTGGATTTCTTCAACGCATTCATCGACGGCATTGAGCAGGACGGTCGGCGCCGCTTTAATGCGCCGCGGGTCCTTGCCGCAAAAATCGTGCAGATAGCGGTTATAGGCGCGCATGAAGCCGACATCGAGTTCATGGTCATTCAGCGAATCGGTGTTCGACGCCCCGCCGATCAAAAACTGCACGTCGACGCCTTCCTCATCCATGTCGCGCAAACGCGCGCCGGCATCGTCGTCGATCGCGCCTCGCGTGGCGTGCCGCGCACCCATATATTTTGACCTGGGCGCGAAGTGTCCAGGCGCCGGCTCGGCCGCGCCAAGCATGCGCGAGTACGCGATCCGCTCGCCGAAGGTGTAGGAATGGCGTCCCGGCACCATGCCTTCGACATCGCGCCGGTTTTCCCGTTTGAACTTTTCGAGCTCCGGCAGGCGCGCGCGCAGTTTGGCATCGTAGTACGGTTCCAGCGTCTCAATCATGGGTCGCACATGGGTATCGGTGTCAAAAATTTTAAAGCCGTTCTTCATGCGTCAGTCCTGTCGAAAATCAAGTGCGAGTGATGAAGTCTGAGGGGTGAATGGAGTGATGTTTTCCCGACCCAGTACTCCGGCACTCGTGACTCCATTACCGTTCCGTCGGCGTGTGCGCCTGCAGAAATTTTTTGATTTTAGCGACCGCCGGCGGCACCAGTTCGGCCGGATGGCGCCATTCCGGAATAATTTCCGCGTTCGGCGCCAGGGCCGCAATCTCATCGCCGATCGCCCGCGGATGATCGAGATTGTTTCCGGGCATGACGATCATCGGCGTACGGCAGTTCTTGACGAACTCGCGGGTCACGCTGAAGACGAAATCGCCGCTAAACATTTTCTTACCGAATCCCTGCACCGCGTCGAGGCTAAGCTCCGGCCGCGGCCCCGCCAGCGCTTCGGCCCAGCGGCCGTACAGGTGCCGCGGCAGCACGGCGCGATTTTCCTCGGAAAGCCCGATCGGCTGCTCGATCACCGCCGCCGCGACGCGCCCGGGCGCGCGCTCAATCAAGCGCAGCGCGTAGGAGCAGCCGATGCAGCAGCCGAGCACGTGAAAGCGGTCGATGCCGAGGTGATTCATCAGTCCGAGTTGATCTTCCGCGTAACCGCCCCAAGGATCGTCCGGTTCGAGGGGCCCCGTCGAGCGGCCGGCATTGCGTTGATCCATTGCGATCACCCAGTAATGGCGTGAAAAAATTTCGATGGGGTTGAACGCGGCGCGATTCCAAAAGCCGATTACCGAATTCATCCCGCCCGGGGCGATCAACAACAGCGGAAAGCCGGACCCGTAAGTTTCATAATAAATCGACAGTTCGCCCCGTTCCCACACCGACATTGCTTTTTCCTCCCTCGGACGCTCACAAGCCGAGCCTGGCCACGTGCCCAAGATTTGTCGCGCTTGAGAAAATCAATATCGATTAATACGACAGGCTGTCAACCGAACCGCCTGAGATCGGTGATTGCATGCTTTGACATGGTGAACGCGATTCACTAAGAGTAGAACGAATCCCGTGCCGTCGAACCCGGCCGCGGCGATGAGATCATGACGATCGGTCCCGCACTGATCGATACAGGCCCAAAAATCTCATCGAGCGGCCGTCGCCGCGGTTGAAACAACCGGGCGCTGCTACGAGTCCTGTGCTGAGCCGAGAAGAACACGCTTTGTTAAATTCGTGCAAACATCCAGAGAAGGAAAGAACACGGTCGAGATCGGCGACAAAGTGAGGCGCCGTGAGACCGAACGGCTAATCCTCGGCAAGGGCACCTTTGTCGATGACGTGCAGCCGTCCGGCGCGCTTTACGTCGGGTTTGTCCGCAGTGTCTACGCTCACGCCCGCATCAAGCGGATCGACACGCGCGCTGCTTTGGCGCTGCCAGGAATCCACGCGGTCGTTACCGGGGAGGACATCATCGGCGATTTGGCCGAAGTGCGCGGCGGTCCGACGCGGGACGTGAAGACCTACCCGCTAGCGATCGGCAAAGTGCGCTACGTTGGCGAACCCATTGCCGCCGTGGTGGCCGATAGCCGCTATCTCGCGGAAGACGGCGTCGAGGCCGTCGAGGTCGAGTACGAGGGTTTGCCGGCCGTGGTCGATCCTGAAATAGCGCTGAACGATCCATCGGTGAAGCTCTTCGACGAGCTTCAAAGCAATGTCGTCTATGAATTTCATTTCGCCACCCCCGGGGTCGACGACATCTTCAAGACCGCCGATCACGTATTTTCCGAGCGCCTCAACAGCCAGCGCCTGACGCCGTTTCCGATGGAGCCGCGCGCCTATTGCGCCGAGTACGATCAGCGCACGGGGCAGCTCACCTGCTGGGCATCCACCGCGGGGGCGCATAATTTTCGCACCCGTCTGGCGGAAATTCTCGGCTTTCCTGAAACCAAGCTGCGCGTGATTGCGCCCGACGTGGGCGGCTCCTTCGGGGTCAAGAACGGCGGCTATCAGGATGAAGTTTTGGTCCCGCTATTGGCCATCAAGCTCGGCCGGCCGATGAAATGGGCCGAAACGCGCGTCGAATATATGCGCACCGGCCGCCAAGGCCGGGATCAAATTCACTACATCGACGTTGCCGTGAAGAAAGACGGGACCATCCTCGCCGTGCGCGACAAGATCATCGCCGATATCGGCTGCAGTTACGGCGTTGACAACTCGATTAGTTCCGCGGCGCTCTATATGACCGGCGTCTACGATATTCAAAACTACCGGGTTGACGCGTACGGCGTCGCCACCAACAAAGCCAACCACGGCTCGCTTCGCGGCATCGGCAAAGCGGAGGCCGCGTACGTCATCGAGCGCATGATCGACATCATCGCCCGCAAGCTCTCCATCGATCCGATCGTGTTGCGCAACAAGAACTTTATCCCGCCGGAAGCTTTCCCCTATCGCAACGTCACCGGCGCGCTCTATGATAGCGGCCGTTACGCAGAATGTCTGAAAAAAACCCTGGAGCTCGCCCGCTACGAAGAAGCGAAAAAAGAAAAAGCCGAATTGCGCTCCCGCGGCATTTATCGGGGCGTCGGCGCGGTTTTGGTAATGGAGCCGACCAGTTCGAGCCGTATTTACGCGACCGGCGGCTATGCCACTTGCCGGATTAGAATCGAACCTACCGGGTGGGTGAGCGTTTTTTCCAGTGTCGGAGACCAGGGCCAGGGACACAGCACAACCTTGAGCGCGATCGTGGCGAGCCGCATTGGCTTTCCGCTCGACAAAATTATCGTGATTCGCGGCGATACCGCGGCCACACCGTACGGCTTCGGCACGGGCAGCAGCCGCTCTTCGGTCGTACAAATGAACGCCGCGCTACTCGCGGCCGAGCGGCTGCGCGACAAGCTGCTCAATATCGCCGCGCGCAACCTGCGCGTCCCGGCAAAGAACCTGGCCATCCGCGACGGCAAGGTGTGCGAGATCGACGGCGCCAAGTCGATGGCGTTGAATGCGATTGTCCGCCTCGCCTACGGCGCCATCCATCAACTCCCGGAAGACGAGGAACCCGGACTCGAAGTGACAAGGCATTTTATCAATCCCAACATCGACTACGTCGCCGATCCGCAAGGGCGGATGAACACCTTTTCGGCCTATCCTTATGCCGCGGTGGCGGCGGTGGTCGACGTCGATATCGACACCGGTTTCATCAACATCGTCAAATACTGCACCGTCCATGACTGCGGCAACATTCTCAATCCGCAAATTGTCGAGACGCAGCATTACGGCTCGGTGGTGCAAGGGGTCGGCGCTGCCCTTTACGAACAAATCGTTTATGACGAAGACGGGCAGTTGCTGACATCCAGTTTAATGGACTACAAGGTTCCCACCGTCGAAGAAGTACCCGATATTCGACTCGGTCACATGGTGACGCCCAGTCCGTTCTCGCCTCTCGGCACCAAAGGCGCGGGCGAAACCGGCATGCTCGGCGTGCCGCCCGCGCTCGCCACCGCCATCGAGGACGCCCTTTCCGAATTCGGCGTGGAAATTCGCAACCCGCCCTATACGCCGGAAAAAATTCTCGGCCTGATCAAGCAGGCGAAACAACGGAGCGGCCGCCAATGACAAACTCAGCCAAAGGCTATTTTGACGACGCCGTGAAAAAAATTTGTTCTTCGATCTGTTTAACTTCCTCGCCGTCCTTTGGAAGGAGAGGATCGAGGTGCGGGTGGTTATGCCTTGCTCAGGCTCTCACCCACCCTCTCGCGCACGCGGGCGAGGGAGTTCTCGATCAGCGCTGGTAGCGAACAAAGGCATGTGAACGACAGCTCTTAAACTTGAGCGAAAGGAGTTTTTTTGTATCCGGCTGCGTTTGAATATCTGGAACCCGCGAGTTTGCAGCAAGCGGTGGAGTTTCTCGGCGAGCGCGGCGAAGATGCCAGAATACTCGCCGGAGGACAGAGCCTGGTGCCGCTCATGAAGCTCCGCCTGGCCCGTCCTAAATACTTGATCGATCTCAACCGCGTCGCCGGATTGGACCACATCGAAGTACGCGACGGCTCTCTCGTGCTCGGCGCCCTGGCGCGCCATGCAGACATTGAAAGCTCGCCCATCGTGCGCCGGACCATTCCGCTGCTACCGCAAGCGCTGCGCCGGCTCGGTGATTGCCAAGTGCGCAACTTGGGCAGCGTCGGCGGCGCGGTTGTCGAAGCCGATCCTGCGGGGGATTGGGGCCCGCTGATCTTGGCGCTTAACGCACGGATTAAATGCCTCGGCCCGCGCGGCGAGCGTGAAATTGAAGCGGGCGATTTTTTTACTTTTGCTTACAGCACCGCCTTGCAAGCCGATGAGCTGGTCAGGGAAATTGTCATCCCGATCCCGAACCAGCCGGTCTTGGGCGAATACGTAAAGCTCGAGCGCATCGCCGGCGATTTCGCCGTCGCCAGCGTGGCGCTGCAGGCGGATATCGATAGCGACGGCATCTGCCGCGATGTCGGCATCGGCTTGGCGGGCGCCGGTGCCTGTCCGCTCAAAGCGATCGAGGCGGAAAACTTGCTGCGCGGCAGCAGGCTATCGCCCGAACTGATCGAGCGCGCCGGCCGAGAACTGGAAGCGCGCGCCAACCCGATCAGCGATTTGCGCGGCTCGGCGGAATACAAAAAGGAAGTGTTAAGAGTGATTTTCGCCCGCGCCATGGAGCAAATAATCGCACGTCGTTCTTAACCGGCTGTTTCGCAAGAAGCATTCTACGAAGGACGCCAAGAACCACCGTGTTGAAAGAAATTTCCGTCAAAGTAAACGGTGTTGAGCACGTCGCGAAAGTCGAGCCGCGCACCTTGCTCATTCACATGTTGCGCGACCAGCTGGGTCTCACCGGCGCTCACATCGGCTGCGTCGTCGGCAAGTGCGGCGCCTGTACGGTCCTGTGGCAGGGCCGGGCCGTCAAATCGTGCCTGGTTTTCGCCGTGCAGACTCGGGGCACCGAGATCACGACCATCGAAGGTCTGGCGCAGAACGGCGGGCTGCATCCGATTCAGCAGGCATTTTGGGATGCCGACGCCGCCGAGTGCGGATACTGTACGCCGGGCATGATCATGGCCGCGTATGCCTTGCTGTCAAAAAATCCGCTTCCGACCGAGAGCGACATCAAGCAGGCCATCGCCGGCAACCTGTGCCGCTGCACCGGTTATCGCAACATCGTCGAAGCGATCAAGAAGGCCGCCGATCGAATAACAGGGGAAAATACACGCGCGTGAGCCGGCAATGATCTCGCGGCGAGCTCGCTAATAAAATCAACAAGCAACCGAGGAGGTGTTCTATGGTCATGACCGAACGGTACGGAGTGCCGTCGACGAAAATCATCGCGCTGATGAAACATCTGCAAACCCCGCTGCAACAGGTGCGCGAGGGCGATAAAGTGCTGGTAATGACGGACGATGCCATGGATCCGCTGGTTTGGCAGGGCTTCATGGCCGCCCTTAACGCAAAGGGCGCCTCCCCTGCGCTCTGTCTGTTTCCCAAACTGCCGTACCACTGCTGCGATCCTCATCCAGCCGCCATCGAAGCGGCGAAAGCTTGCCAGGCGGTGGCGGCGCTGACGACCACGTGCATGAACAGCGGCACTCCCGGCTTGCGTTCGATCCGCAAGGCGGGACGCATTCCCATTTGGCTGATGGAAGAAAATACCGTCGAGATCCTCACCGAAGGCGGCGGTACGGCGACTTGGGACGACATCCAAGAGATGGTTGAGCTGCACAAACGCATCGGCGCGATCTATGATCGGGGCAAAAAAATTCGCCTATTGTCGGAGTACGGCACCGATTTCACGGCCGACATTTCCGGTTATCCGAAGGATTTTCACTTCAAGCGCGCCGCCAAGTTGCCCTTTCACCGGGAAGGCGACCATCTGGGCGGCGGAACCTGGCCCTTCGGGGAAATCCACGTCGAGCCGCTGCCCGGCACCGCCAATGGAACGGTGGTTTGGGACACCACGGCTCACTACCCCGCGGGCTTGTGGAAAGATCCGGTCAAGCTCACCATCAAAGATGGCCGCGTCGTCGATATCACCGGCGGACTCGAGGCGCAGCAGATCAAAGCCTATTTGCAGAAAAACGGCGACGCCGATTCCTATAAAGTCGGCGGCGAAATGGGCCTCGGGACCAACAAAAAATGTCCGCCGCGCGCCGGCATCATGCGCAGCGACAAAAAGTGCTACGGCTCGATGCACTTCGGCATCGGTACCGGTCCCGATCGCTACACCTTTACCGACGACCCGGGAAAAACAGTCTTCAGCACGCTGCGCCTCGAAGGCATCATCGCTCGCGTCACCGTGATCGTCGATGACAACATCGTTGTCTGCGAAAACGGCGAGATCAAGGTTTAGCCGAGCAGGGAAGCAGCCGATCAAAACAGGTGCTGCGCGGCGCCCAGGGCAACTCATTTGGTTCCGATTTCGACGGGATGGGATATACGGCGCGCGGAAAATTCTCTTGGCACACTGGAGGAAGCAACATGTTGCACATTGACCCGAAGATGAAACAACTGGTGCAAAACCAGCTCGAAGAACGCAGGAAAAGAGCGCCCGGACCCGAGCGGCCGGTGACCACCGTGAAATCGAAAGCGCTGCATGATTTGCAGTTTCGCGCCAGCGTCGAGGGCCACGTCTTCATTTCCGACGAGCGCGAATCGGCCGGCGGCACCGATGCGGGCCCGGCGCCGCTGCGCTATTTTCTCGCCGGCGTTATGATGTGTCACCAGGTGTGGACCGTCAAAGGGGCGGCCTTGGCCGACGTGAAAATCGACAATCTCGAAGGCGAAATATCCGGCTACGTTGCTCGGCCGGACTCGCCCCGCAAGGGCGGTTTCGACCGGGCGACGTTCCTGGTCAACATTGATAGTCCGAGTCCTTCCGAAGAGGTTAAAAAAGTCGTCGCCAAAGCGAGCGATTCCTGCAACGCTTTCGTCACCTTTGCGCGCGGCGCCCGCATCGATTTGACGCTCGTGCATAACGGCAAGAAGATTGACGAACGGACATACGAGGGATAGTTGTAAGGCGAACTTTCCGGCAGAACATTTAAGGAGGTAATGCGATGAAAGCCAAGGCCCATTCAGGGGTGACGTTCAACGCGCTCTGCGCCCTGTTTGCTTTGATCGTGCCGGTGCTGAGTTCCGCCGGCGAGGCGCCGCTCACGGCCAAACAGCAGGCATTGCTGGACGGCGCCAAGAAGGAAGGCACCTTCGAAATCATCGCCACCTGGCGGCCGCAGGAGGGCAAGGCGATCTTCAACGCCTTCAAGGAAGCTTACCCCTTCGTCAAAGTCGAGCAGACCATGATGGCCGGCCAGGTGGGATTCGAGCGGCTGCGCGCCGAGTTCGCCTCGGGCCGGCGCACTACGGATCTGATCAACACTTCGCTGATTGATTTGGAAAAAGCCGGCATGCTGCAAAGCTGGAAAGACTGGCTCGAGGTATTTCCCAAAACCAACAAAAAGGCGGTCCACTCTTCCTTGACTTCGGCCCTCGAGCCCGGCGGCACCTACGCGCTGGTCTACCGCTCCGATCTGGTGCCGAAAGATTTGCAGCCGCTCACTTACGCCAAACTGAAGGATCCGCGCCTGCGCGGAAAAATCGGCGTCAATATTCGGCAGTATTACTTCTGGGACGCGATGTATCCGAAGTGGAGCGAAGAAGAGATCATGCGCTACGTGAAAACCGTCATCGTGCCGCAGCAGCCCCGTTTGTACAATGGCTCGGGCGACGGCTGGGAGATGCTGGTGCGCGGCGAGGTTTGGGCCAACCCGGTGTCCAACACGCACCAATACTTCGCGCGCTACGTACCGAAGGGCGTAAAAAACATCGCCGTGGCGCCGGATTTTGCCGGGGTCGAGTCGGGGAAACCGGTGGCGCTGCTCAAGGACGCGCCTCACCCGAACGCCGCAAAATTGTTTCTTCACTGGCTCACCACCGACAATGGACAGGCGGCGCTCTATCAGCACCGGGGGCGGGGCAATCCCTACGACGAAAACAACATCGTTGGCCGCTGGTTCAAACAGCACGGCGCCAAGCTTTTCGACTATGAAGACGAGGAGCGCGAAGCCAAAGCGCGCGAGAGCGGCGCCAAGATTCTCCAGATGCTAGGCGTGCCGGTGCCGGAAAGATAGCTCGTGGAGGCGGTCCAAACCGCAAGAAGCGCCTATGCCGGCGGCATATTGCCGCGCATAACGCCGACCAATCTGGTCTTGATCGGCACCGTCGCGGTCATCGCCTATCTCGTTATCGCGCCGATTTTTTTTCTGCTCTGGAGCAGTTTTCGCACCGCTTTGCCGACGCCGGCGAATCCCGGACTTTTTACCCTGCGGAATTACGCCTTCGTCTACAGCAGTCCAACGACTTATACCCTGTTTCTCAATACCGCGTCGTTCGTATCCGTGTGCACCACGCTGGCGCTCTTGTTCGCCGTCGGCTTCGCCTGGCTGATCGAGCGCACGGATATTCCGGCCAAGGGGACCTGGTTTGTTCTGATCATCTTGCCGTCAGCCGTGCCATCCTTGCTGATGGGGATCTCGTATATCATCTTGGCCGGACCCGAAGCAGGGCTGCTCAATCGGCTGTGCGAGGATCTGTTCGGCGTCAAACCGTTTAATATTTTTTCGCTCCCGGCGCTGTTTATCTTGCAAGCCCTGGGCAGCGTGCCGTCGTCGTTCTTGATCGTCATTTCAGCGCTGCGCAGCATGGACCCCGCGCTCGAGGAAGCCGCTTCGGTGTCCGGCGTCGGTTGGCTGACGACCCTCCGGCGCGTTACCCTGCCGATGATGCTGCCCGCGATCCTTTCGGCGGCGATCTACACGGGCATGAACATCGCCGAGACCTTCGAAATCCCCGCCCTGATCGGCGTGCCGATCGGCTTCCACGTGCTCTCCTCGCAGGTCTATCTGTCGCTGCGCGTCTGGGGCAATCACACGGTGGCGAGCGCCTATTCCGTCATTTTTCTCATCATGCTGATCGGCCTGGTTTATCTCTACCAGCGAGTAACCCGCCACGGTTTTCGCTACGCCACCATTTCCGGCAAGGGCTACCGTCCCAAACTGATCGCCATCGGACGCTGGAAATACGGCGCCATGACATTGCTGGGTGTTTATCTTCTGGTTACTCTGATCCTGCCCTTTCTGATTTTGGTATGGTCCACGCTGTTCCCAACCTGGCAAACGCCGTCGCTCGCCATGCTGTCGAAAGTGAATCTGGACAGCTACCGCGAAGTCTTCGGCAACGATAACTTCCTCGCCAGCGTGAAGAATACTTTGATTCTCATGGTGGTGACGCCGCTGCTCACGGTGGCTTTGATCAGCGTCGCTTCTTGGCTCATCGTGCGCTCCAATTTGAGCTTGAAATGGAAGGCGCTGCTCGACACTTTGACCTTCTGGCCCCATGCCTACCCCGGCATCGTGCTCGGCGTTGCCTTGCTGTGGTTTTTCATCATCGTCAACTTTCCACCGGTTTGGGGCACGCTCTGGCCGATCATTTTTGGTCTGACGATCTCCTACATGCCCTTTAGCGTACGCACACTGAACGCCGCATTCATCCAGGTGCACCAGGAGCTCGAACAGGCCGCCTACGTCAGCGGCGCTAGCTGGTTCACCACCTTCATCCGAGTGACTCTACCGCTGGTGCTGCCCGCCGTCACTGCCGTGGCTCTCTGGGTCGCGATTCACGCCATGCGCTCGCTCACGGTGCCGATGTTTCTCACTACACGCGGTAACGAAGTGCTGTCGATGCTGCTCTGGACCTACTGGGACAACGATATGGTTGAAGCGGTCTCGGTGATCGGCCTGCTCTATCTGGTCGCCTGCGTCATTCTGTCGCTCCTATGGCGCCGTTACGGCTTTAGAAACTGGTAATGGCACTGAGTGTTGATAAACGCAACGCAAACGTGGCTGGCGTCCTGCAACCAACTTCGCCAACTTATTTTGTATGGAAATCCTGCACTCAAATCTCCCCTTCCCCTCTTTGTCAAAGAGGGGTTAAGATGCCCTCCGAGATATTCCCCTTTGCCAGGGGGGATTGAGGGCTGAGCCGTATTTCCGCTGATCCAATGATGGAGAATGCGGACGTACAGGCACTTTGCGGGCTTCTTCTTTTTGCGGTAACGGGGGCGATATGCGCTTTTTGCCTACACCACCGAGACCGCGAGGCACAACGACTTGCGGACCTCGGGAAAAGATGGGGACAAAAGGAAGATCTGCAAAGGGTTAAACGGCGACTGGTAATTGGATATTCAGTGCTCCTAATCACGAGTATAGTGATGTTTTCCTACTTTGTCGTGATATTGATGATGAAATAGCACCTGAGGGACATTGGACCTGCAGCGATGCATTGAGTCACTAAAGGGAATCGACAGACGACGTTGGAGGATCTATGAAACGCACGCTCATCGATGCCGACGGCCACGTACTCGAAGACGAAACCTTGTTGGACTTTTTGCCGGAACCTTACCGCAGTTGCCGCGCGCAGGGCGGCATCATCGGCCCGGTCAGAAACGTCCTGGGCAACGTCTTTCCCACTTTGGACTTTCTCCACCTTGCGACCTTCAAGCGCAGCGAGCGCGCCTTCGGCGGCGGCAAGCGAGTCGGCCCGGATCAGTGGGTCGAATTCCTTGACGTGGCGAAATTTGAATACGCGTATCTCTACCCCACGACCGGCCTCGCCATGGGCAACATCGTTCATCCCGATTGGGCTTGCGTGGTCGCGCGCGCCTACAACGATTGGCTGCACGAGCGCTACATGAAGCGGAGCCCGAAGCTGAAAGGCATGGCGCTCATACCGATGCAGGATGTCGATGAAGCCGTCAACGAACTCCGCCGCGCGGTTACAGAGCTCGGCATGCCCGGCGCCATGCTGCCGTCGCGCGGGCTGGCTTTCGACCTCGGCCATCGCACCTATTGGCCGATCTACGCCGAAGCCGAACGGCTCGGCTGCGCCCTCGCCGTGCACGGTGGCTGCCATCACGGCATGGGACTCGACACGTTTGAAACCTTCGTGCCGATCCATGGCCTGGGCCATCCGCTGTCGCTGATTATCGCCTTCTCGGGCATGGTCTACCACGGCGTTTTCGATCAATTTCCCAAACTGCGCGTCGGCTTCCTCGAAGGCGGCGCAGCCTGGGGAACTTTCTGGATGGACCGCATGGACCGCTCGCATCATTATTTCGGCGAGTTGAACCCGCGCAAGCGCTACAAAGGGCCCTCGATGGACAAAAAGCCGAGCGACTATCTCAAATTGCCCAATGTTTTCATCGGCTGCGAGGGCGGCGAGGCCGGCCTCGATTACCAGGTCCAACGCGCCGGCAACAGCCATTTTCTCTTCGCCAGCGACTTCCCGCACGAAATCGGCCCCGAAGACATCCTGCATGAGATCGAAGAGGTAGAGGAATACGAAGGTCTGAGCGACGAAGACAAAGCCGCCATTCTCGGCGCCAACGCCAAGCGGTTTTATAATATCTAACGGCCTTCAACTCTTGTCCGATGCGGCGCGCTTGAAATTTGTTCAAGCTGCCTCGCTGTACCAGATTGGCTCGATGCAGCAACCGGTTAATTTTCAACGCCGCGGCATTGTCGAGGGTTTTTTTGGACCCCCGTGGTCCATGGCGCATCGGCGCCGGCTCTTTGAATTCGGCGCCGCCCGCGGCATGAACACTTATCTCTATGCGCCCAAGGACGATCCCTATCACCGAAAACTCTGGCGCCGTCCTTATCCGCCGGAGAAATGGCGCGAGATTTCCCGACTAATCCGAGCCGCGCAGCAGCGCAAGATCGATTTTGTCTACGGCTTTCATCCGGGCGAAGGATTATGCTTCTCCGACGACGCGCCGATCCGCATTCTACTTAAAAAAGCGCAACGCTTTTATGACCAGGGGGTACGTACCTTGGCCGTGCTCTTCGATGACATTCCCTCGCGGCTGACCCATGCGCGCGATCGACGAGCATACAGGAACAGCCTGGCACGCGCGCAAGGCGCCTGGTTGGCGCGGCTCATCGCTTCGCAGCCGGCGAGCTGGGCCGAGATCGAGTGGTGGATCTGCCCGTCGTACTATAGCGAGGACAAGCTGTTGGAGCGCGTGTTCGGCAAATTCGAAGCGAATTTTTTGGAAACCCTGGCAGAATATCTGCCGGCCCAGGTCGCATGTTTTTGGACCGGACCGCGAGTGGTGCCGAAAAAAATCACCGCCACACACATGCGCCGCATTGCCAGACGAGTGCAGCGCCCATTGCTGTTATGGGACAATTATCCAGTCAACGACCTTTCCATGGCCGATGAGCTTCACATTGGTCCGCTGCAAGGGCGAGATCGGCGGCTGCCCGAGATCGTTTACGGCTATCTCAACAATCCACTGCTGCAAGAGGAGCTGAGCTTGTTACCGCTGGAAACGTGCTTCGACTACGCCGTCCGACCGCAAAATTACAAACCCGCAGCAAGCTGGCGGCGTGCCGTCGAAGAGCGCTTCGGCAGCGAAGCGGTGCCACATTGGTTGGCGCTCCGAGATTTCGCTGCGACGAGTTTGACGGCAAAAGCGCGCAAGCGTCCCCTGCGCGTCGGCGCCAACCTTACGCGCCAACTCAAAGCGGCGCTGCGCTATGTGCATTTGCACCGGGCCAGCCGATGGGCCCAGGAACTCAGGCCGTGGACGACGCAGATTGAAAATTTGGTTGGATGACTGGTTCGCATTTCGTTATGTGATGCGGTAGATAAAAGAAGAGAATTAACCTTGGATGCTGCGCGAGCATGACGTCGGCCAGCACACAAGCAAAATTGTTCCTCCTCCCATAAGAATGAAATGCAAGATGATCCTTCTTTCCGCCACGCTTCGTTGGCCCAGAGGGGCGAGGGTGAGGAGGCGATTTGTCATGCCCGGCAAATTGCGCTAATTGATGAGATGCTTCGAACGTCAATCAAGGAGCACGATCATGGCTTATCAAGATAAATTCGTGACAGTAGATGGATTGAAGCTCCGCTACATCGAAGACGGCTCCGGGCCATCCGTGCTGTTTCTACACGGCGCTTCGCTCGGCAGCTCGGCGGATGTGTTCCTGCGCAACCTCGGTCCGTTTGCCAAAGCCGGATTTCATGCGGTTGCTTTTGATCTTCCCGGTTTTGGCCTCTCCGACATACCCGAGAAGCAAAGCACAGCGCAGCAACGCAATTCGATTCCTAAATTCATCGATGCGGTCGGCCTGGGCAAGACCGCGCTGATCGCGCATTCGCGTTCCGGCGGCTTTGCCGTTCAGTTGGCCTTGGAAGATCCCAGCCGCTATTCGCATGTCGTCATTCTCGGCACCGGATCGCTGCTGCCGCTGCAGAGCGAAGCACAGGTCGGCAGGTACGAAGCGGTGCAGGCGCGCGTCGATAAGGAGATGGCGCAAAAGGAACCGACGCTCGAGGATGCCCGCAAACTTCTCCAGGCGGATACCTTCAATCATTCGTTGATCTCTGACGAAGACGTGGCCATAAGGCACAGCCGCATGACCGGCCGAAACTTCAAGGCGCATCAGGAACGCCAGAGTCAAGAAGCGCCGGCGAATCCCGCCAAGCCGTCCAAGCCGTTACACGAGCGGCTCACAGAGCTGAAGATGCCGTTGTTAATGATTTTCGGCCGCGAAGACCGGGCCCACGCTGGCGAGCGCGCCGAATTGCTCAAGAAACAGCAACCCCAGATCAATCTGCACATCGTCAATGGCTGCAAGCACATGGTCCACTGGGATGCCTTCGACGACCTGATGCGCCTCGGCGTGCCGTTTTTAAAGAGCTAGCGAAAATCCCCCTTCCATTCCCCTTTGGCAAAGGGGGAAAGAGGGGGATTTGTTTTAGTCGTTCTGTCGCACAAAAAGTAACGCAAGAGTTTATTTTCACAAAAGACCTCAGGAATGGTCCGACAGGCTCACCATGAACGGACGAACATGAACAAGATGAGCCTGTGCCCCGTTCGCCTGTCGAAGGACTCCTAAAGGGTTTCGCAACAGACTCTGGAAATGGCACATGTTGCCGACGATGATCTCAAACGCAGCCGCCGGTCCGCTTTCCACCCTTGCTGTGCGCCACGTCATCGCAACCATGCGCGAGTTCCGCGCCTGTTTACTTGCGCTCGTCAGCGATCTCGATGACCGGCAAATGATCGGTCCGCGCCTCGCCATCGTCAACCCGCCCCTCTGGGAGATTGGCCATGTTGCCTGGACGCAGGAGTTTTGGCTGCTGCGTCACCTGCGCCAGGAAAAGCCGCTGCTGGAACACGGCGACCGGCTCTACAATTCAACGGATGTAGCTCATGACACGCGCTGGGAGCTATTGCTGCCCAGCCGCGAGCAAACGCTCGGCTACATGAACGAGGTCATCGAGCGCTGCGCCACGCGCATCGAACGACTGCAGCAACTCTCGCCCGACGAGTTCTATTTTTACTGGCTCACGACGTTTCATGAAGGCATGCATGCCGAAGCGCTCGCCTACACGCGTCAGACGCTCGGCTACCCCTCGCCGCCATGCTCCGACGCCGCGCCCCCTAACGTCGGCGGAGGCGCCTGCCGCGGCGATGTCGAAATTCCCGGCGGCAAGTTCATGATCGGCGCAACGAAAGAAACGCCGTTCATCTTCGACAACGAGAAATGGGCCCATTCGGTTGAAATCAAACCGTTTCGCATCGCTCGCGCGCCGGTGACAAACGGCGAATTTCTCGAATTCGTCGAAGCAGGTGGTTACCGGGAGAGACGCTATTGGAGCGACGACGGTTGGCGCTGGCTCGAATCCGGCGGGGCGCCTCAACTCGAACAATCTTTTGCCAAGTTTTTCCACAAGCACGTCGACGAGCCGATGGAAGTCGCCTCCTTCAAGGCACGGCTCGACCATCCCGTTTATTGGCAGCCCCTGGGTAACGGCCGCTGGCAGCAGCGCTTGTACGAGCGCTACGTATTATTGAATGAGAATTTGCCGGTCGTGCACGTGAGCTGGTACGAAGCCGAAGCATTCTGTCGCTGGGCGGGACGGCGGCTCCCCACCGAAGCGGAATGGGAACTTGCCGCGTCGGGAGAGATGGCTTCGGACGGCCGTGGAATCGGCCCCGGGCGGCGCCACTACCCGTGGGGCGATTCGGCTCCGAGCGGCGAAACCGCCAATCTTGACTGGCGCGCCGGCGGTCTCGTCGAAGTCGGCGCCCTCGCGGCCGGCGATAGCGCCTTCGGTTGCCGGCAGATGATCGGCAACGTCTGGGAGTGGACTGCCGACGACTTTCTTCCCTATCCCGGATTTAGCGCCGATCCCTACAAAGAATATTCGCAACCCTGGTTCGGCACACACAAAGTCTTGCGCGGCGGCTGCTGGGCGACTTCATCGCTGCTGATCCGCAACACCTGGCGCAATTTCTATACTCCCGATCGGCGCGACGTCTGGGCGGGCTTTCGCACCTGCGCCAAGTAAATAATTCCGGCTAAAGATTCGGATGCCTCGCGTAAACACCGTCAGCCAGAAATGATGAGACTGCGCCTTGCGGGGAAGAACATCCGAATCGCAAACATGGACTTACAGCTCGTTACACCGGCGCCGTTGACCATCAACAACGGCAACACCATCACGGCCCGGCGCTGGGCCGCTATTTTAAAAAAACTCGGCCATCGCGTGCGCGTGACGCAGAGCTACGACGGCAAGCCTTGTGACGCGCTGATCGCGCTGCACGCGCGCCGGAGCTATGATTCCATTGTCCGTTTTCACGAGCGCCACCCCGAGCTGCCCCTGATCGTCGTTCTCACCGGCACCGATGTTTATCGCGACATCCATGAGGATGCGGCGGCCCGGCGCTCCCTGGAATTGGCGACGCGGCTCGTTGCGCTGCAAAAAATGGCCGTGCTCGAGCTGCCCAGGCGTTTTCGAACCAAAGCCGATGTGATTTATCAATCGGCGGAACCGCTCACCGCAAAAAGGCCTCAACTTAACGGCAAATTCGAAGTTTGCGTCATCGGCCATCTGCGCGAAGAGAAGGATCCTTTGCGCGCCGCCTTCGCGGTCCGCCAACTGCCTTCCGACTCGCGTATCGAGGTTATCCATATCGGTCAAGCCATGGAGGACGAGTGGGACCAGGCTGCGAAAGCCGAGGCCGAAAACAACCCCCGCTACCGCTGGCTCGGTCGCCAGTCGCATCGCAAAACACGCCAGCGGCTGGCGCAAGCCAACCTCGTCTGCATTACTTCCAAAATGGAAGGCAGCTCCAACGTCTTATCGGAAGCGCTGGCTTCCGGCGTGCCCGTGGTGGCGACGAAAATTTCCGGTCTGATAGGGACGCTTGGAAAAGATTTTCCTGGCTACTATCCGGTCGGCAATACCGCCAAGCTGCGCCGACTCTTGCTCCGCGCCGAGCGGGATCGCGGCTTCTACGAGTCGCTCAAGCGCCATTGCCGAAAATCAGCTCATCTCGTCGAACCCAGACGGGAGATGAATGCATGGCGCTATCTGCTTCGAAAAAGTGTGCCGCGCAAGTGAGCTCTTGCGCTTCGCAAAACCACCGGAAGATCATCAAAATTTGAATTACTTTCGCAATTTGTTAATTTCGACTGTTCATGAGGACGCAAATTAAAGCAACGCTCGCGGCGCTCAGTTGCCTATGGTTGTCGTCTTGTCAGTCTCCCGGCCGTCTGTCGCACCAACAGCTCGGCTCGGTGGACAAACTAGAAACGGTTCGCTTCTTCTATCCCAGCGCCGGTGGCAACATCGAGGCGTATGTTGTTCGGCCGGACGGCGAAGGTCCGTTTCCGCTGGTGATCTTGCTGCACGGTCACAGTTTCATCGGCAGGGGCGCAGAGCAGGTGCTTGCAACCGCGCAGACCTTTGCGCGCGACATTTGTTTTGCCGGCCTGGCCATATCGCTTCCTGGTTATGGGGCCAGCGAAGCCGTCCAGGGCTCCGTCGAAGACACCACCCGCCGCGGATTTTAGAAAACGTATTTGTTGAAAGCGGCTGGGAACTTGCCGGCGGGCTGTTTCACTGCTGGTTATAAAAAAATTAAACCAGATTTTTCTTGCCGGGCGGCGCAGTTCGCGTT
>Ga0073934_10000117_pt1 | contig 234349 bp, 207 predicted proteins | sample LarsenN4metaG_FD_76834 | JGI IMG/M metagenome (GOLD analysis project Ga0073934, IMG submission 76834) | Hot spring sediment bacterial and archeal communities from British Columbia, Canada, to study Microbial Dark Matter (Phase II) - Larsen... ... | reverse complement strand
TCGCCGTGATCGCCACGCCGCCCGAGGACTTGAAGATCGTGCCCGGGGTGCCGACGCTGAGCGGCACCGCGAGGAGCGGGGGCCCGCCGCCCGGGAAGCCGCCGATCCCGTACACGTTCGCGACGCCGGAGAACTGGAGGTTCCCGCCGACGCTGTTCGGGGTCGCCCCGGTGAACGTCGCGCCCGCGTTCTTGGTCACGAACACCTGGATCGCGGTGAGCGGCGGGGCCGCCGAGGTCGGGATCGTGGTGGTGAACGCGCCGTTGAACGCCGTGCCGGCGTCGAGGCTCGCGCTCAGGTTGCTGGTCGCGGTACCCGTCGCGCCGACAGCCGGGAACACCGCCGAGGGCAGCGTCCCGATCGTGAACGCGAACGAGGCGGACACCAGCGGCGCCGCGGAGGCCTGGCCGGCGATCGCGAGAGCGCCCACCGCCAGCACTGCAAACAACTTACGCATCGTCTTCCTCTCGTTCGTTCGGACTGGATCCCGTGCCGCACCTGGGCACCCTGCGTCGGTGCGGGCCGGGACCCCGAATCAGCCGGGTCCTCGTGCAACGCGGGTGCCATGTGGGCCTCTCCCCGCTCGGACCGCCGAAACACCCGTCGCAGAAACGTTTTTCGGGTCCTCCGCCCCGGAGGGTCCGAGCGCGGAGGGCGTCGCGAAGAAGCGGCCTTCCGGAAAGTGGAATTCCTGTTCCGTTGCGGTGGGCGGCGCGCACCCCTGTTCCGAGCAGGGGGTGTCGCCCCTCACGGATCGCGCGCGACGCGGCGTCCGCGCGCGCGGGAGGGGCCGCGGAGAGGGCGACGCGGCCGGGGGCGCCTCGTCTCCGGGCGCTTCCCGCCTCGGGCGCGGGGATGTATGGTCCCGGGTTCTTTTCGGCCGGCGCCCGCCGGGCCGCGACGACATCTCGCCGCCGGGCACTCGGAGGTCAGCGACATGCAAGGGTTTGGGTTCGGGCGGTGCGTGGGCGCCGCGGCAGTGGCGACGCTGCTCGCGTGCGGCGGAGCGAACCAGACGCTCGACGACGTGCGCGCGCTCCAGGATTCCGGCGCCTACGCCGAGACGCTGGCGCCGCTGCGCGAGCTGCTGAAGGAGAACCCCTCCGATCCGGAGGCGAACTACCGGCTCGGGCTCGCCCTCGTGAACACCGGGCGCGCCACCGCAGCGGTGTTTCCGCTGAAGCGGGCGGCGGCCGATGCGTCGATGGCGCGCCAGGCGGGGCTCCTGCTCGCGACGACGTTCTCGCAGATGCGGAACTTCGAGGAGGCGATGGCGGCCGCCGACGGCGTGCTCGTGCACGACCCCGAGAACGAGGCCGCGCACCTCGTGCGCGCGCAGGCCGCGCTCGGCGCGAACGACTTCGAGGCCTCGCTCGCTTCCGCGCGCCGGCTCGTCGAGCTCCAGCCCGCGGACCCCGGCTACAAGTCCCTCGTCGCCGGCTCGCTCATGTCGCTCAACCGGCTCGACGAGGCCGAGAAGATCCTGCTCGAGATCGAGGGCAAGCCCTGGCCGAACGACCCCTCCGGCGAAGGCAAGACCTGCCTGGTGATCGCCAACTTCTACGGGCGCTTCCGCGGCGGCGCCGAGCGGGCCGTGCCCAAGGTCAAGGAGTGTCTCCAGCGCTACGCCGACGACGTGACGCTGCTCCCGATCGCGGCCGAGTCGTACGACCAGGTCGGCCGACACGACGAGGCGACGGCGCTGATGGAGGACGCGCTCGTCAAGATGCCCGACGACCAGGGCCTGCGGCTCGCCCTCGCGAAGCGCATGGCGAGCCGCGGCGACCAGGCGGGCGGCGACCGGATGATGGAGGAGGTCGCGCGCAACACGGGCAACCCGCGCTCCTGGCTGCAGCTCGCCGGCTCGCGACGCTCGCGCGGCGAGCCCGAGCTCGCGCTGCGCGCGCTCGACGAGGCGCTCGCCCTCGCGCCGGATTCCGAGGAATTCCAGTTCGCGCGCGCCGACGTGCTGATGGACCTCGGTCGGCTCGAGGAGGCGGACGCCCTCGTCGCGAAGGTCGAGGAGCCCATCTTCGCGCGCATCCTACGCGGGCGGCTGGCGCTCGAGCGCGGGCAGCCGAAGGAGGCGCTCGCCCAGCTCGGGCCGGCGATCGAGCAGTGGCCGACGAACGCCGGGGCGCGCCTGCTCGCGGCCAAGGCGGCCTACGAGCTCGGCGACGAGGCGCGCGCGCTCTCGGAACTGCGCGAGGCCACGCGCGCGGAGCCCGCGGAGACGGACGCCGCGCTCCTCCTGGCGCGGCTCTACTTCGCCCGCGGCGACTACGACCAGGCGTCCGAGTTCGCCTGGCGCCACATCAACCGGCGCAACACGGCGGCCCCGGCGGCGCACCAGATCGGGATCTGGTCGCTCGTGGCGAAGGGCCGCTACGACAAGGCGCACGAGTTCATCGACCACCTGCGCAGCGGGAAGTCGGGCGAGTTCCCGGGCGTCGCGCTGGCCGAGGAGGCCCAGGTCGTCGCGCGCGAGAAGGGCGCGGACGAGGCGGTGAAGCTGCTGCGCGCGCGCAAGAGCGATCTCGGCGATGCGAAGTACGAGCCCGCGCTGCGCGCGCTCGTGGAGCTGGAGCGCACGGCGGGACGCACGCCCCAGGCGCTCGCGCTGCTCTCGGACCTCGCCGCCGGCCGCCCGGACGCGGCGCCGCTCCACGCGCTGCGCGGCGACGTCCTCCTCGCGGACGGCAGGCGCGAGGAGGCCGCCGCCGCGTACGAGGCGGCCCTGCGCGCCGACCCCGCCGCACCGGCCGCGCTCGCGGGGAAGGCTCGCGTCCTGCGCGCCGAGGGGCGCCTCGCGGACGCCGTCGCGCTCTTCGACCGCACGCCCAAGGGCGCGGCCGGCGGCCAGTACGAGTACGAGGCCGCCCAGGCGGTGCTCGCGAGCGGCGACGAGGCGGGCGCGCGCAAGCGCCTCGAGGAGCTCGTGCGCCGGCACCCGGAGCACGCGGGCGCCGCCAACGACCTCGCCTGGCTGCTCGCATCGAAGGGCGAGGACCTCGACCGAGCCGCGCGGCTCGCCGAGGCCGCGAGCCGCCGGCTCGGGGGGCCGGAGGCGCTCGACACGCTCGGCTTCGTGCGGATGCGCCGCGGCCAGCTCGACGAGGCGGTCGCCGCGTTCCAGCGCGCGCTGGAGGCGAACCCCGGCTACGCGACGGCGCGTTACCACCTCGGGCTGGCGCTCGCGCAGAAAGGGCAGCGGGAGGACGCGGCCGCCGCGCTCCGCGGGGCCCTCGAGAGCGGGCCCTTCCCCGAAGCCGACGCCGCGCGCACGGAGCTCGCCAAGCTCGAAGGGGGCGCGAACTGATGCGGCTCGCAGCGGCCCGCCTGGCAGCCGTCGCGGGGCTCGCCGTGTGCATCGCCGGTGGGATCGCGGGCTGCGCGAGCGACGCGGAGAAGCGCGAGCGCCACGAGGCGCGCGCGCGCGACTTCCTGAAGGAGGGCAAGCCCAAGGAAGCGCTCATCGAGCTGCGCAGCGCGCTGAAGCTCGACCCGCAGAACGCCGAGCTGCACCTGCGCGTCGCGGAGGTGCTCGAGGCGGGCGGCAACCTCAAGGACGCGATCTTCTTCTACCAGGAGGCGGTGCGCCTCGCGCCCCAGGATCCTCGCGCCGCGCTCGCGACGGCGCGCCTGCTCTACTGGGACGACCCCAAGCGCGCCGAGGAGCTGATCGACGGCGTGATCGCGCGCGATCCCGGCCACGCCCCGGCGTACATCCGCCGCTCCGAGCTCGCGCTCGCGCGCGGCGACGCGGCGTCGGCGCTCGAGGCCGCGCGCACCGCCGTCGAGAAGGCGCCGCAGACCCACATGCCGCACTTCCAGGTGGGTCTCGTCCACCGCGCCCGCATCCGCGAGCGCGAGCTCCGCAAGCAGCCGCCCGACGAGCGGCTCTTCCAGGAGGCGCTCGCCGCGTTCGAGAAGGGCCTCGACGTCGCGCCCGAGGACGCTCGGACCGAGGAGATCGTGCGCGGGGCGATCGAGCGCGCCTTCGTGCTCGCCTCGTGGCCCGCGCGGCGCGCCGAGGCCGGTGCCGCGTTCCAGCGCGCGCTCGAGCTCGCGAAGGCGCGCGAGAGCGTGATCGAGCAGGTGCGCGTGCTGCGCGAGGCGCAGCAGTACGCGCAGAACATCGGCGACGTCGAGCTCGAGCGCTGGGCGCTCGAGGCGCAGATCGCGCTCGAGCCGCGCAGCTACGCCGCGTGGGGGCGCCTGGCCGGGCTCACCGAGGACGACTCCGTGCTCCAGCGTCTCGTCGAGACGCTGCCGGACGACGAGCGCGCGCACGTCCTCTACGCGCGCATCCTCTGGAGCCGCGGGCGTCAGGACGAGGCCGTCGCACACCTGCGCGAGGTCGAAGGCGACACCGAGGACGCCGTGCCGCTCCTCGCCGCGCAGGCCGAGTTCCTGGTCGAGAGCGGCCGACTGGACGAGGCGCGTCCCCTGGTCGCGCGGCTGGAGGGCGAGGCGCCCGAGCGGCCCGAGACGCTGGATGCGGTGAGCCTCCTGGCCATGCGGGAGAGGCGCTACGCCGACGCCGCGTCCGTGCTCCGCCGCCTGATCGAGCGGCGCGAGACGGCGCGCGCGCAGCACCGGCTCGCCGAGGCGGAGTACCGGCTCAAGAACCACGCTCCCGCGCTCGTCGCGGTGAACCGGGCCCTCGAGCTGGCGAGCGACGACGAGCGCATGCAGATGCTGCGCCTCAAGGCGCGCATCGAGGTCGCGGCCGGGGATCCGGAGGCGGCGCTCCTCACGGTCCGCCGCCTGCGCGGCCTGCGCGGGAGCGCGACGATCGCGCCGCACGACGTTCCGATGGTCGCGCGCGCTCTCTACCGCACGAACCGCCCCGAGGCCGCGCGCGCGCTGCTGCGGGAGGCGCTCGCCGGGGAGGATCCGCCGCTCTCGGCCGTGCTCCTCTACCTGAGCCGAGAGGCGGCGCGGGATCCGGAAGCCGCGCGCGAGGTCCTGGCGCGGGCGATCGAGAAGTACCCCGACCACCCGACGGTGCTCCAGCACGTCGTGCAGGCCGACCTCGCGAACGGAGACGTCGAGCGCGCGCTCGCGCGCGCCGGCGACGCGGTGAAGGCGAACCCCGGGAACGCGCGCCTCCACCGCGTACACGCCTACGCGCTCAGCTCGGCCGGCAAGCCGGAAGAGGCGCTTGCGGCGGCCGAGCGGGCGCTCGAGCTCGATCCGCAGCTCCCCGAGGTCGCGGACATGCTCGTCGCGCTGCTCGCGCGGCTCGGGCGGCGCGACGAGGCGGTCGAGCGCCTCGAGCGCGAGGCGCGCGAGAGCCGGCTCGGCATCCCGGGCCGGATCTTGCTGGCGCGCCTGCACATCCTCGGCGGGCGCGAGCCGCGCGCGGTGGAGCTCCTCGAGTCGGCGATCGCCGAGCGCGCGGATCTTCCGGGCGCCAAGAACGACCTCGCCTTCCTGCTCGCGAAGAGCGGAGGGGATCTCGAGCGCGCGCGGCGCCTGGCCGAGGAGGCGCGCGCCGCGCTGCCGCGCTCGGCCGAGGTGGCCGACACGATGGGCTACGTCTACCTGAAGAAGGGCCTCGCGGAGGCGGCCGTGGACCAGTTCCGGGCGGCGCTCGACCTCTCTCCGGAGAACAGCGCGATCTGGGCGACGGCCCAGTACCACCTCGGGCTCAGCTACAAGGCCCTCGGTCGGGCCGCCGACGCGCGCCTCGCCTTCGAGCGCTCGCTCGCGACCGCCGTGGACTTCCCCGAGGCCTCGGAGGCGCGGCGCGAGGCGGAGAGTCTGGCCGCCGCCGGCGCCTCCTGAGCGGCGCTCCCGCCGCGGTGGCCGCGGGATCGACGCGGTCCCTGCGCGGTGTCTGCCACCGCCGACCCCGGGGGGAGCCCGGGCCCGCCGCAGCTCGGCCGGCATCCGTCCGCGCTTGCGTTTGAAGTGACCTTTGGGGCACGCTACAAAAGCCCTTTGGGGTGCGCCGGCGCGCGCCTTCGGCGCGTCACCGGCGTCCACACGGATCGTCGTAACCACACCCAGCATCCACACCCAGACGGGGAGTCACTCGAATGCGAAGGTTGTTCGTCGCACTTCTGATCGGCGCCGCGAGCCTGTTCGGCGTGGCGGCTCACGCGGGCTCCCTGGCAGACGCGACTCTCTCGTTCACGGTCGGTACGCTGCCCTCGGCCACCTTCCCGGCCACGGGCGCCACCGGGACGTCCACGAGCAACCTCCAGGCGTCGGTCGGCGCCGGGAACGCCTTCAACGGCACGTTCACGACGACGATTCCGACCTCGGCCGCGCCGCCCCTCACGAAGCTGGTCGTGAAGGTGACCGGGAACGAGGGCGGCAACTTCACGGGCGCGGCGCCCGCCACGGTGGGCGGCAACGCGAAGTTCCTCGGCGTCTCGGAGGTGTACGGCGTGGGCGGCTCGAAGCTCCTCGACGTCCCGCTCGGCTTCGGCACGCCGGGGACGGTGTTCAAGTCGGGCGGCGGCGTGAACATCACCGTGATCAACGCGGCCTGGACGGCCGGCACCGCCGAGGTCACGGGCACGGACAACGGCACCGCGACCGCGATGGGCGAGAACCTGCTCGCCGGGAACGGCGACGGCATGCTGAAGCTGGTCACGCCGGTGAAGATCCGGACGAACGTGGCCGGCACCATCGCCGCGTTCGGGGTGCTCGACCTCGTGTACGGCGCGCCCGAGCCCGCGCTGCCGCTCATGCTGCTGGCCGGTGCGGCCACGCTGGGCGCGGTGGGCTTCACGCGGCGCCGGCGCTAGGCCGTCGCTCGCTCCTCGCAAAGGGGCGGCGCGCGGGGCGCGCCGCCCCTTTCGCATTCGGGGGCGCCCTTCGCGCGGCGCGCGCCGCGGCCCCGGCGCCGCGCGCCCGACGCGATCCGCCGCGCACGCCGCGAGGCTCTCGGAGGGGGTGACGCGGCTCCGCTAGCCCGTGCGGGCGTCGCGCTCTCGCGCGGGCACCTCGAGCAGCGTGCGGCCGTCGGGCGCGAAGATGCGCGAGCGGTGCCAGCCGCGGCGCTCGAGGAAGCAGCGCACGCTCGTCTCGACGACGCCGAGGCCGTACGTCACCGAGCGCCGGAAGTTGATCGAGGACGCCTCCGGGAAGTACGCCGCCGGGCACGAGATCTCGCCGATCTCGAAGCCCGCGTGGATCGCCTGCGCGAGCATCTGGTTGTCGAAGACGAAGTCGTCCGAGTTCTCCAGCAGCGGGAGGCCCTCGAGCACCTTGCGCGCGAACGCGCGGTAGCCGGTGTGGAACTCGGACAGCTTCGAGCCGCAGAGGAGGTTCTGGGTCGCGGTGAGCAGGCGGTTCGCCACGTACTTGTAGAGGGGCATCCCCCCCGCGCGCGCGCGGCCGCCCAGGATGCGCGAGCCGAGCACGACGTCGAACGGCCCGTCGATGATCAGCGTCGCCATCGCCGCGATGAGGCGCGGCGTGTACTGGTAGTCCGGGTGCAGCATCACCACGACGTCGGCGCCGAGGCGCAGCGCCTCGGCGTAGCACGTCTTCTGGTTGCCCCCGTAGCCGCGGTTGCGCTCGTGCACGAGCGTGCGGATCCCGAGCGAGCGCGCGATGTCGACGGTCTCGTCCTGGCTCGCGTCGTCCGTGAGGACGATCTCGTCCACGAGGTCGCGCGGAATCTCGGAGAAGGTCCGCGCGAGCGTGCGCGCCGCGTTGTACGCGGGCATCACGACGACGATGCGCTGGCCGTGGTACATGGGACCCGGCAGGGTACCGCCGCGGCGCCGAGAGGGGCAACCGCCGAGACCCGCCCGGCGCGGCGCCTCCGTCGCGCCGGTCGGTGCGTCGCTCGAGGACGGCCCGCCGGCGCTGCCGGGCGAGCGCGAGCTCGGGCGGGCGGTCGGAGCAGCGCGGGGTACGGGTTCCCCCTCCGGACCGGAGCCGCCGCTTCGCGCGTCTCGTCCATCGGAGCGCCGAGCCGAGGACGCCGCTCGCGACGGGCGGGACGCCGGCGGGCGCGCGGGCGCGCCCTGCGGGCGGGCGTCCGCGCCGGCTCGCCCCGTGCACGACGCGGGGACCGCGGCCAGCCGCCGCGCCGCGGGCTTCGGACGCCGCGGCGACCGCGTCCCGTCGCCCGGCACGGCGGAGCGCGTTCCCCCCTCGGCGTCCGGGCCTCCGGCAAGGCGGCCGGCCGTGCGCGCGTCCAACGTATCTCGGTGTCGACGCAGACGAGAGACGTGTCGCGGCGCTCGGGCCGAGCGCCGCGGGATCGCCGTGCCCAGACGCCACCGAGAGCTCGCGCTCGACCGCGCGGCCCCGCGCACGATCGCGACGCGATGCGCGCTCCGCGAGCGCCCCCTGCGCGCGGGGGAGCGTAGTGGTAGGCTCTGCCGGTGTCCGCCATCCCCCCGGAAACGCTAGAAAAAGAGACCGCGCTCGCGGGCCGGCTCGCGTCCGCCGGGAGCGTCCTCGTCGCCTTCTCGGGAGGCGTCGACTCGAGCTACCTCGCGCTCGCGGCGCACCGTGCGCTCGGCTCGCGTGCCCTGGCCGTCACCGCCGTCTCGCCCTCGTATCCCGCGAGCCACCGGCGCGTGGCCGAAGAGGTCGTGCACCGGTTCGGTCTCGCGCACCGCTTCGTCGACACCGCCGAGATGGAGAACCCGGACTACCGCGCGAACCGCCCGGACCGCTGCTACCACTGCAAGAGCGAGCTGTTCGAGGTGCTCGGCCGCCTGCGCGACGAGCTGGGCTTTGCCGCGGTCGCGTACGGCGTGAACACGGACGACCGCGGCGACTTCCGCCCGGGCCACCGCGCCGCCGAGGAGCGGGCGGTGCTCTCGCCCTTCCTCGACGTGGGGCTGTCGAAGGCGGAGATCCGCGCGCTCTCGCGCGCCGCCGGCCTTCCGACCGCCGACCTGCCCGCGTCGGCGTGCCTCGCGTCGCGGCTTCCGTACGGGACGGCGGTGACGCCGGAGCGGCTCGCGCAGGTGGAGGAGGGGGAGGAGCGGCTGCGCGCGCTCGGGTTCCGTCAGCTGCGCGTGCGCCACCACGGGAGCGTGGCGCGCGTCGAGATCGACCCGGCGGAGCTCGCGCGCGCCCTCGAGCCCGCGATGGCGGCCCGCATCGTCGCGGCGCTGAAGCCGCTCGGCTTCCGCTTCGTGGCGCTCGACCTCGAGGGCTACCGCACCGGTGCCCTCAACGAGGTGCTCTCGAGCGGTCCGGGCGCGCGGCCCTCGTGAGCGGCGCGGAAGGCGCGCGCGCGCCCGGGGACGTCGCGGTCGTCGCGTGCGCGGGGGCGCCCCGCGATCTCGGCGCGGACCAGGGACGCGCCGCGCGCGAGGCGGTGCGCGCCGCGGTCGCGGCGCTCGAGCCGGCGCGCCGGCTCCGGCTCGCGCTCGGCGCCGAGCGCGGCGCGGCGCGCTGCGCGCGCGACGCGCTCCGCCACTACCCCCACGCGAGCGAGCGGCTCGCGGGCCTCGCGCGCGGCGCGGGCGTCGGGCGCGCCGCGCTCGGCGGCCTCCTCGCGCGCGAGCTCGCCGCGGGCTCCGAGCCCTTCGCCGGCGCGGGCGAGGGCGTCGGCGCGGACGGCGCCGGCGGGCCCCTCCTCGCGCGCAGCCTCGCGCTGCCCGCCGCGGCGCCGGGGGCCGCGCCCTGGCTCGTGCGCCACAGCGCGCCCGAGCACGACTGGCGCTCGGTCGAGGTCGCGCTCCCCTGGCTCGTCCCCGCGCTCGCCGGCGTGAACGAGCGCGGGCTCGCGGTCGTCGGCGTCGTGCGGCGCGCGGACTCCGGCGCGCTTCGCGCGTGCGCCGCGCCGGCGCTCCTCCTCGTGCAGGAGTGCCTGCAGCGCTGCGACGGCGTCGCGAAGGCGCTCGACTGGTGCGAGCGGCGTCCGAGCGGGGGCGCGGCGGCGCTCCTCCTCGCCGACGCGGCGGGAGACGCGGCGCTCGTCGCGCTCGACGGCGAGGAGCGGCGCGTCGAGCGGCCGCGCGACGGCCTCTTCGCGTGCGCGGAGCCGCCGCGGGCCGCGGAGCTCGCGAAGCGCTGTGCGGCGCGTGCGGCGCTCGACGCCGACGCGCTCGCCGAGATTCTCGCCGCGCCTCCCGGCGCGGGCGATCGCGCGCGCGCCGCCGTCGTCCTCGAGCCCGCCGCGCGCGCGCTCGCGCTGCGGCTTCCCGACGGGCGCCGGCTGCGCGCGCACGCGGCGCCGTGAAGCGGGAGGCGGCGTCGGCCGGATCCGTCGGTCGCGCTCGCGCGCGCCGGGACGCGCGCGGCGCGGCGCGCCTCCTCGCCGTGGGCGACGCCCTCTCGCGCCAGCTCGCGGGGCTCCGCTTCGGGCCGCCCGTGACCCACGTCTACGACCCGCTCGCGTACGCGCGCGAGGGCTGGCGCGCCTACCTCGAGCGCCACGGCGGCGGCCGCAGCGAGGTGCTCCTCCTGGGCATGAACCCGGGCCCCTTCGGCATGGCGCAGACGGGCGTCCCGTTCGGCGACGTCGCCTCCGTGCGCGGCTTCCTCGGCGTCGAGGCCGCGATCGGGCGCCCGGCGCGCGAGCACCCCCGGCGTCCCGTGAAGGGCTTCGCGTGCGCGCGGCCGGAGGTGAGCGGGCGCCGCTTCTGGGCGCTCGCCGCCGAGCGCTTCGGCTCGGCCGAGGCGTTCTTCGCGCGCTGCCTCGTGTGGAACTACTGCCCGCTCCTCTTCCTCGAGGCGAGCGGCCGCAACCGGACGCCGGACCGCCTGCCCGCGGCCGAGCGCGCCGAGCTCTTCGCGGCGTGCGACGCGGCCCTGCGCGAGGCGGCGCGCGCGCTGTGCCCGCGCGTCGTCGTCGGCGTCGGCCGCTTCGCCGAGGCCCGCGCCCGCGCCGCGCTGGCCGGGCTCGACGTGCGCGTCGCAGCCCTCCCGCACCCGAGCCCCGCGAGCCCCGCCGCGAACCGCGGCTGGTCCGCCGCCGCCCGCCGCATCCTCGACGACCTGGGCTGCTGACGCGGCTCCGCAGAAGGGTCGACCGCGCGCTCGAGGGACGGCGGCTGCGGGCGTCGCGCGCGCGCGACGCCGCGCGCGCGCGTGGCGGCGCGCTCAGCGACGGCCGCCGCGGCGGCGGCGCCGGCGGCCCGGCGGCGGCGAGCCGGTGACGGCGGCGACCGCGGGCGCGCCCGCGTCGGCGTCGCGCACCACGGTCTCGGGGCGATGCTCGCGGAGGTAGCGGCTGCACACCGCGGCCAGGTCGCGGCGGCCCTCCTCGGTCGCGGCGAGCGCCTCGACCACGGGGAGGAAGCGATCGACCTGCAGCGCCTGGTCGCTCGGCGAGAGGTGGCGGATCTCCTGCTCGACCTTCACCTGCAGCCGCTCGCGCAGCCGCGCGACGATCTGCTCGTCCGTCGGAAGCGGGCGCTCCTTGATCGTGAGCTTGTTCACCTTCATCAGGTGGCGGAAGTTCCCGATGTCGAGGCCCGAGACCAGCGAGAGCGCGACGCCCGCCTTCCCCGCGCGCCCGGTGCGCCCGGTGCGGTGCAGGTACACCTCGGGCGAGTCGGGCGACGAGTACCCGATCACGTGGGAGAGGTCGCTGATGTCGATGCCCCGCGCGGCGACGTCCGTCGCGACGAGGAAGCGCAGCTCGCCGGCCTTGATCCGCGCCATCGCGCGCTCGCGCGCCGCCTGGGTGAGGTCGCCGGAGATCTGGTCCGCGTCGAAGCCGCGCCGCTGGAGGAACGAGGTCACGTAGCGCACGTCGTCCTTCGTGTTGCAGAAGACGATTGCGCTCTCGGGCTCCTCGTACTCGAGGATGCGGGCGAGGTTCTTCTCCTTCTCCTGCGCGGTCGTCACGTAGTAGAAGTGCTCGATCTCGGACGGGGAGCTGTGCCCCTCCACGAGCGAGATGAAGTCCGGCTCGCGCAGGAAGGCGCGCGAGAGCGCGAGCACCTTCTCGGGGATGGTGGCGGAGAAGAGGCAGGACTGGCGCTGCGCGGGGAGGAACGAGCGGATTTCCTTCATGTCGGGCCAGAAGCCGAGGGAGAGGAGCTCGTCGGCCTCGTCGAAGACCACGAGGCGCACCGCGGTGAACGAGAGGCGCCCCGCGTTCAGGTGGTCGAGGATGCGGCCCGGCGTCCCGACGATCACGTGGACGCCCTCGCGCAGCGCCTCGAGCTGCGGGCCGTAGGCGACGCCGCCGTAGACGGGCAGCGTGCGGATGCCGCGGTGGCGGCCGATCGCCTCGATCTCGCCGGCCACCTGCTGCGCGAGCTCGCGCGTCGGCGCCATCACGAGCGCCTGCGGCTCCCGGCGCGCCGGGTCCACGGCCAGCGCGATCGGGATGCCGAACGCGCCCGTCTTCCCGCTTCCGGTCCGCGCCTGCACGATGAGGTCGCCGCCGCGGCGCATCGCCGGCACGACGCGCGCCTGCACGGGCATGGGCTCGCGCCAGCCGAGGTCGCCCAGGCCCGCGCGCACCGCCTCCGGCAGGTCGTCGAAGCTCTTCAGCTCTTCGGGATGCGTCTGCTCTTCGGGATCCGACACCGAGGCGCGGAGGCTAGGGCTCGGCGGACGAGGGCGCAATGGAGGGCTACATTCCGCGGCCATGTCCCGCATCGGCCGCGCGGAGGTCGAGCGCATCGGCCGGCTGGCGCGGCTGCGCCTCGACGCCTCGGAGGCGGACGCGCTCGCGCGCGACCTCGACGCCATCCTCGGCTACGTCGACCAGCTCGCCGCGCTCGACACCGCGGGCGTGGCCGCCGCCTCCACCGTCGTCCCGATCGCGACGCCGCTGCGCGCCGACGAGCCCGCGCGCTCGGACGCGCGCGAGCCCGTTCTCGCCCGCGCGCCCGATCGCGAGGGCGACGCGTTCCTCGTCCCGCCGGTGCTCGAGGGCGAGGAGGAGGGGTAGGCGGTGGCCGGGGCGCCCGCGACGGTCGCCTCCCTGCGCACCGCCCTGGACGCGCGCGCCGTGAGCGCGCGCGAGCTGGTGGAGCGCGCGCTGGCGCGCGCGGCCGCGCTGGAGCCGCGGCTCCACGCCTTCGTGTCGATGCGGCCAGAGGCCGCCCTGCGCGAGGCCGACGAGGCGGACGCGCACCTGCGGGCCGGGGGACCGCGCTCCGCGCTGGACGGCATCCCGGTCGCGATCAAGGACAACATCGCCCAGGCGGGCGAGCCGTGCGGCTGCGCCTCGCGCATCCTCGAGGGCTACGTCTCCCCCTTCGACGCGACCGCCGTGGCGCGGCTGCGCGCGGCGGGCGCGATCGTCGTCGGGCGCACGAACATGGACGAGTTCGCGATGGGCTCGTCCACGGAGCACTCGACGCACGGGCCGACGCGCAACCCCTGGGACCCGGCGCGCTCGCCCGGGGGCTCCTCGGGCGGCTCCGCCGCCGCGGTCGCGGCGGGCGTCGTGCCGCTCGCCTTCGGCAGCGACACGGGCGGCTCGATCCGGCAGCCCGCGGCGTTCGCGGGCGTCACCGGCGCGAAGCCGACGTACGGGCGCGTCTCGCGCTACGGCCTCGTCGCGTTCGCCTCGTCGCTCGACCAGATCGGGCCGCTGGCCCGCACGGCCGAGGACTGCGCGCTGGCCCTCGACGTCGTCTCGGGGCACGACCCGCGCGACTCGACGTCGCTGCCCGAGCCGCCGACGCGCTGCCGCGAGGCCCTCGACGGCCGCGCCGCCGGGCTCGTGCTCGGGCTCCCGCGCGAGTACCTCGCCGCCGACGGCGGCGACCCCGCCGTGCTGCGCGCGGTGGAGGAGGCCGCGCGCGAGCTCGAGAAGGCGGGGGCCTCGCTGCGCGAGGTGTCGCTCCCGCACACGCGCTACGCCGTCGCGACGTACTATCTCGTCGCCACGGCGGAGGCGTCGAGCAACCTCGCGCGCTTCGACGGCGTCCGCTACGGGCGCAGGGCGTCGGGCGCGCGCACGCTCACCGAGCTCTACGAGCGCTCGCGCTCCGAGGGCTTCGGCGCGGAGGTGAAGCGCCGCATCCTGCTCGGCACCTACGTGCTCTCGGCGGGCTACTACGACGCGTACTACCGGAAGGCGCAGCAGGTGCGCGCGCTCCTCCGGCGCGACTTCGAAGCCGCGTTCGAGGGCTGCGACGCGCTGCTCACGCCGACCGCGCCCGAGGTCGCCTTCGCGCTCGGCGAGCGCACGGCGGACCCGCTGCGGATGTACCTCTCCGACGTCTACACGGTGTCTGCGAACCTGGCGGGCGTCCCGGCGCTCTCGGTGCCCTGCGGGCTCGCGCACGGCCTCCCGGTCGGCCTGCAGCTCGTCGGGCGCGCGCGCGACGACGGGACCCCGCTCCGCCTCGCCGACGCCTTCCAGCGCCGCACGGGGTTCCACCTGCTGCAGCCGGAGCTCTGCGCGTGAGCGCGTACGAAGCGGTCGTCGGGCTCGAGGTGCACGTCCACCTCGCCACCCGCGCGAAGCTCTTCTGCGCGTGTCCGGTGACGTACGGGGACCCGCCGAACCGGAGCACGTGCCCGGTGTGCCTCGCGCTGCCCGGCGCGCTGCCCGTGCTGAACGAGCGCGCCGTCGAGCTCGCGATGCGCGCGGCGCTCGCCCTTCACTGTAAAGTGTCGACGCACTCGGTGTTCGCGCGGAAGAACTACTTCTACCCGGACCTCCCGAAGGGCTACCAGATCTCGCAGTACGAAGAGCCGCTCGGCGCGGGCGGCTGGCTGGACGTCCAGCCGGACGGCGCGGCCGCGCCGCGCCGGATCGGGATCACGCGCATCCACATGGAAGAGGACGCGGGGAAGTCGATTCACGAAGGCTCCGGCCCCGGCACGCGGCTCGACCTGAACCGCGCCGGCGTCCCGCTCGTCGAGATCGTCTCCGAGCCCGACCTGCGCTCGGCGGAGGAGGCGGGCGCCTACCTGCGCGCGCTCCAGGGCATCCTGCGCGCCGTCGGCGCCTCCGAGGCGGACCTCGAGAAGGGCCACTTCCGCTGCGACGCGAACGTGTCGCTGCGCCGCCCGGGGGGCCCGCTCGGGACGCGCACCGAGACGAAGAACCTGAACAGCTTCCGCGCCGTCGAAGGGGCGGTGCGCAGCGAGATCGCGCGCCAGCGCGAGGTGCGCGAGCGCGGCGGCGAGGTGCGCCAGGCGACCCTCCGCTACGACCTCGAGCGGGACAAGATCCAGGTGATGCGGGTGAAGGAGAACGCGGACGACTACCGCTACTTCCCCGATCCCGACCTCGTCCCGCTCGCGCTCGCCCCGGAGCGCATCGAGGCGGCGCGCGCCGCGCTCCCGGAGCTCCCGGACGCGCGCCGCGCCCGCTTCGAGGCGTCGTACGGGCTGCCCGAGTCCGACGCCCGGCTGCTCGTCGCGAGCCGCGAGCTCGCCGACTTCTTCGAGGCGGCGGCGAAGGCGTACCCGGCGCCCCGCAGCGTCGCGAACTGGCTGCTGCGCGACGTCGCGGCCGCGCTGCGCGAGGCCGGGCGCGGGCTCGACGAGACCGCGCTGCGTCCCGACCACGTCGCGGCGCTCGCGCGGCTCGTCGACGCCGGCCGCCTCACGCCCGCGAGCGCGCGCGGCCTCCTGCCCGAGCTCCTCTCCGCGGGCGGCGACGTGGAGGCGTTCGTGCGGGAGCGCGGGCTCGGGGCGGTGTCCGACGCGGCGGTCCTCGAGGCCGTCGTGGCGGACGTCCTCGCGGAGCAGCCGAAGGCGGTCGCGACCTTCCGGGCGGGCGACGAGAAGGCGCTCCACTTCCTGATGGGCCAGGTGATGCGCAAGACGAAGGGCCAGGCGGACGCGAAGCAGGTGCGCGAGCTCCTGCGCGCGCGCCTCGGAGCCGGCGGGTGAGGCTGGCGCTCCGGGCGGCGCTCGCGCTCGCGGCGCTGCTCCTGCTCGCGGTCCTCGGCCTCGCGCTCGCCCTTCCCCGCATCGCGGCCAGCGAGCGCGTGCGCGCGCGCCTCGTGGAGGCCGTGGAGGACGCGACGCGGCGGCCCTTCGCGTACGGTGCGCTCCGCGCGGGTCTCCTCCCGCCGCGGCTCGTCGTCGAGGACGCAACGCTCGCCGGCCGCGAGGCGGGCCCCGCCGCCTCCGTGCGGCGGCTCGAGCTGCGCGTCGCGCTGCTGCCCCTCCTCGCGCGCGCCGTCGTGATCCGGTCGCTCGAGATCGAGGACGCGTCGGTCGCGCTCGTGCGCGACGCGGGCGGCGTGCGCCTCGCGGGCGCGGACCTCGAGCGGGCGCAGGCGCCTTCCGGCGAGGCCGACGCGGCGGCGCGGTCGCCCGGCCGCGCCTTCGACCTCGCCGTGCAGCGCGTCGCGCTGCGCGGCGTGGACCTGCGGCTCGAGGACGCCCGCCCGGGCGGCGGGCCGCCGCTCGCGCTGCGCGACGTCGAGGGCGAGCTCGACGCGCGCGGCGCCGCCGCGCCGCGCGCGGGCGAGGGCGCCGCCGACCCGGCCGGCGGCGCCGCGCGCCGCGCGGTGGAGGCGCGGCTGCGCGGCGTCGTGGATCTCGCGGGCGCGCTGGCGGCGCGCGGCCCGGTCGCGCTGCGGGCGACGCTCGACCTGCGCGCCACGGAGGGCGTCGTCGCGATCGACGCCGGCGAGGCCGAGCTCGCCGCGCCGCCCTGGCTGCAGAAGCCCGCCGGCACGGCGGCGCGGATCCAGGGGCGGCTCCGGCGCGTGCGCGAGGCGGGGGCGCGCTCGCTCGCCTTCGAGGAGGCGGAGCTCGAGCTCGGCGGCGTGCGCGCGCGGCTCGACGTCGCGCTCGCACCGCGCCGCCGCCTCGTCGCGAGCGCGCCCGCGCTCGACGTGGCGGCGCTCGCGGCCGTCTCGCCCGCCGTCGCGGAGCGCGAGCTCGCCGGCACCGTCGCGCTCGACCGCCTCACCGTGGAGGCGGAGCCGCTCGCGGTGCGCGGCGCGCTGCGGGTCGAGCCGCTCGGCCTGCGCGGGACGGGGGAGGAGCACCTGGTCCTGCGCGGAGCGCTCGAAGGGGCGGGCGACGAGATCGTCGGGCGCGGGCTCTCGCTGCGCGTGGGCGGGCGCGAGGCGCCGGTCGAGCTGCGCGTGCGCGGGCTCGCGGCGAAGCCGCGCTTCGCGCTGGCGACGTCCCTCGCGGACGCGGACGCGGGCGCCGTCGTCGCGGCGCTCGGCGGACGCCGCGACGCGCTCGAAGGCCCGCTCGACTTCGACGCGCGGCTCGAGGGGCGCCTCGGCGGGCGCCGGCCGCCGCTCGCCACCCTCGCGGGCGACGTCGCGCTGCGCATCGCGCCGGGGCGGCTGCGCGGCGCGGGGCGCCTGCGCGCGGCGCTCGAGGCCGCGCTGCGCGCGCGGGCGGGCGCGCGTGGAGGGCTCGCCGAGGCCGCGCAGGACGGCGAGCGCTTCGAGTCGCTGGCCGGCCGCTTCGCGATCGCGCGCGGCGTCGCGCGCACCGACGACCTCCGGCTCGCCTACCCCGACTACGCGCTGGAGCTGCGCGGGCAGATCGGCCTCGCCGACCGCGCGCTGGACCTCACCGCCTCGCTCGCGGTCGAGCCCGGCGCCGTCGGCGCTGCGCGCGCCGGCCGCACGATCCGCCTCGCGAGCGTACGCGGCACCGTCGAGGAGCCGCAGGTCGACGTCACGCGCGAGGCGCTCGCCGGCGCGGCCTCCGCGTACGCCGGCGACGAGCGCCGGCGCAGGAAGTGGGAGCGCAAGCTCGACGAGCGCCTCGGCGAAGGACAGGGCGCCCAGGTGCTCGAGGCGCTCGACCGCGCGCTCCAGTCGCTCGAGACGCCGGAGCGGGAGGGCGCGGACGCGCCGTGAACGAGGCGTGGTTCACGCTGCGTTGGCGCGACGGCGCGCTCGAGCTGCTCGACCAGCGCGCGCTCCCGGAGCGCGAGACCGTCCTGCGCTGCGAGACCGCGGAGGAGGTGGCGCGCGCGATCGAGGAGATGGTCGTGCGCGGGGCGCCGGCGATCGGCTGCGCGGCGGCGTACGGGATGGCGTGCGCCGCCGCGCGGAGCGGCGCCCGCGACCTCGCGGCGCTGCGCACGGAGCTCGCGGCGGCCGAGGCGCGGCTCGCGCGCACGCGGCCCACGGCGGTCAACCTCTTCCACGCGCTCGCGGACGTGCGCGCGGCCCTCGACGCCGCCTTCGCCGCGCCCGACGCGACGCCGGCCGTGGTCGCGGCGCGCGCTCTCGAGGCGGCGGAGGCGCTCTGCGCCGCCGACCGCGCGAGCTGCCGCTCGATCGGGCGCGCGGGGCTCGTCCTCGTGCCCGAAGACGCGCGCATCCTCACGCACTGCAACGCCGGCGCTCTCGCGACCGCGGGCTACGGCACCGCGCTCGGCATCGTGCGCGCGGCGGCCGAGGCGGGGCGGCGCCCGCGCGTCCTCGCGGACGAGACCCGGCCCTTCCTCCAGGGCGCGCGGCTCACCGCGTGGGAGCTCGCGCGCGACGGCATCCCCGTGACGGTCGTGACCGACGGCATGGCGGGCCACCTGATGCGCCAGGGCGAGGTGGACGTCGTGATCGTGGGGGCGGACCGCATCGCCCGGAGCGGCGACGTCGCCAACAAGATCGGCACCTACGCGCTCGCCGTCCTGGCGCGGGCGCACGGTCTTCCCTTCTACGTGGCGGCCCCGCGCTCGACGATCGACCTCGCGACGCCCTCCGGCGACGCGATCCCCATCGAGGAGCGCGGCCGCGACGAGGTGGCGCGGATCGGCGGGCGCGAGATCGTGCCGTCCGGCGTGCCGGTCCGGCACCCGGCCTTCGACGTGACGCCGGCCGAGCTCGTGACGGCGATCGTCACGGAGGCCGGGGTGGCCCGCCCGCCGTACGAGGAGAGCCTGCCGGCGCTCTTCGGCGCTGCGCGCTAGCTGCCGGCGCCCTGCGCGCGGCCCGCGCGTCGCGCGCCGCGCGGCGGGCGCGGCGGCCCTCGTCGGGTCAACCGCGGCGCGCGGCCGGACGATACGCCGCACGGGGCCGGCCGCGCGCCGGTCCGGCGACCGGCGCCGCGCTCGGAGGCGCCGCCGCGCCGTGGAGGGGAAAGGGTGCCGCCCACACTGCTCTGCGTCGACGCGGATCGCAGCTACTGCGAGATCCTCGCTCGCGCGTTCGAGGCCGAGGGCTACCGGGTGCACACCGCGCACGACGGCGAGGCCGCGCTGGCCGCGGCGCGCGCTCTGCGCCCCGACCTCGTGACGCTCGACGTCATGTTGCCGAAGCGGGACGGCTTCGCCGTGCTCGAGGCGATGCGCACCGCCGAGGCCGGCGGCCCGCGCACGCCGGTCCTCTTCCTGGCCGGCGGCGCGGCGACGCCCGCCTACCGCGCGCGCGCCGAGGCGCTCGGGGCGTCCGGCATCGTCACGAAGCCCGTCCCGCTCGACCGCCTGCTCTCGCTCGTCGCCGGCGAGCTCGAGAGCCGCTCGCGCGCGACGGCGCGGCGCGCGGCGCAGCAGGCCCCCGCGCCCGCCGCGCGGAGCGTCTCGGGCCCGCTGCTCGAAGGCTCGCTCGCCGAGGTCGGCTTCCCGGCGCTGCTCCACCACCTGCACGGGCTGCGCGCGACGGGCGTGCTCCACCTCCAGTGCGGAAAGAAGAAGAAGAAGATCCAGCTCGCCGAAGGGCGGCCGGTCGCGGTGAAGTCCAACCTCGTGCAAGAGACGCTGGGGCAGCTCCTCGCCGCGTCCGGAAAGATCTCGCTCGACGTGATGCACGAGTCGCTGCTGCGGGTGCAGCGCGGCGAGGGCCTGCACGGCCAGATCCTCGTCGCGATGCACATGCTCGACGAGGAGGACCTCGCGCACGCGCTGCGGCACCAGGCGGAGGAGAAGCTGCTCGAGGTGTTCGAGTGGGCCGACGGCCGCTTCCGCTTCGACCGCGGCGCGCGGCTCTCCGGGGGGAACGTGCTCTCGCTGAAGGAGAGTCCCGCGAACCTGGTGCTCCGCGGCGTGATGACGCGCGTCACGCCGGACGCGATCGACGCCTTCTTCGCGGCGCACGCGGAGGAGTACGTCGCGCCGTCGGAAGCGCCGTTCTACCGCTTCCAGGACGTCGACCTCGACGCCGCCGCGGAGGCGCTCCTCGCGCGCGTCGACGGCACGCGCACGCTCGACGACCTCCTGCCGCTCGACGAGCGCTCGCGCCGGCTCCTCTACGCGCTCCACGCGGTGGCGCGCATCGAGTGCCGCCCGGCCCCGGCGCCGGCCCCCACGGTGCGCCAGCCGGCGCCACCGGACGAGGCCTCCGCGGCGCCGGGCGCGCAGGCGCCTCGCGCGCCCCGACACGAGCCGGCGTCGATGCACGCGCCCCGCGCGCCGCAGCGCGCGGACGTGCCGCCCGCCGCCCCGCGGCGCGCCGAGGCGGCGCACGCGCCGGCGTCGCCGCGGAGCGCTGCGGCCGCGGCGCCGCCCCCGGCGGCGCGCCCCCCGGCCCCCGGCGCCGCGCCCCGCGTCGCCCCGCCGCCGCGCCCCGCCCGGAGCGACGCCGGCCGGCTGCGGCCGGATCCCCTCGTCGAGACGCCCGCCCACAGGGCGGCCGCCGCGGCGTACGTCGCGCCCGCGGCGCCGCGCGCACCGGCGCCCGACGAGGACGCCCTGCGCGCGGAGCTCTCGGGGATGTCGGAGCGGCTGCGCGGGCGCGACTACTTCGCCGTGCTCGGCGTGACGCGGACGGCGACCGACGAGCAGATCCGCGACGCCTACTTCGCGCTCGCGAAGCGCACGCACCCGGACCGCTTCAGCGGCGCCAGCGAGGCGCTGCGGCGCGCCGCCGAGGACCTGTTCTCGCTCGTCTCGCGGGCCTACGAGACGCTCGGGCACCGCGACCGGCGCAACGAGTACCTGCGCGCCGAGATGACGCGCGAGCGCGACCGCGCGGAGGTGGAGGAGGGCGAGCGGGCGCTGCGCGCCGAGCTCTGCTTCCAGAAGGGGGTCGGCGCGCTCAAGCGCAAGGCGTACGGCGAGGCGCGCGAGCAGTTCGAGCAGGCGGTGAAGCACTACCCCCAGGAGGGCGAGTACCACGCCTACCTCGGCTACGCGCTCTGGCTCGCGGATCCGGGCGCCATCGGGAGCGTGCACGAGGCGCGCCAGCACCTCCTGCGCGGGCGCAAGCTGGCGCCGTCGAGCGACAAGCCCTACCTGTTTCTGGGCCGGCTCTACAAGGCCGAGGGCAAGGACGCGCAGGCGGAGAAGATGTTCCAGAGAGCGGTCGAGCTCGACCCCGACTGCGTCGACGCGATCCGCGAGCTGCGCCTCATCGACATGCGGCGCCAGCGCTCGAAGTCCCTCGTCCAGCGGATCCTCCGGCGCTAGGCGGCGCGCCCTGGCGGCCATCACCGGCGAGCGGATCTGGATGGACGGCCGGCTCGTGCCGTGGCACGAGGCGACCGTGCACGTGCTCACGCACACGCTCCACTACGGCCTCGGCGTGTTCGAGGGCATCCGTTGCTACCGCACCGACGACGGTCGCTCGGCGGTGTTCCGCCTGGCGGAGCACGTGCGGCGGCTGCTCGAGTCCGCGCACATCAACCTGATGAAGGTGCCCTTCTCCGAGGAGCAGATCTCGGACGCGGTGCTCGAGACGCTGCGCGCGAACGACCTCGCCGAGGGCTACATCCGTCCGCTCGTCTACGTCGGCGCGGGGGTCATGGGCCTCAATCCCGCCGACAATCCCATCCGCGTCGCGGTCGTGGCGTATCCCTGGGGCAAGTACCTGGGCGAGGAGGGGATGGAGCGGGGGATCCGCGCCCGCGTCTCCAGCTTCACGCGCCACCACGTGAACGCGAAGATGACGAAGGGGAAGACCTGCGGCGACTACGTGAACTCGATTCTCGCGAAGCGCGAGGCGCTGCTCGACGGCTACGACGAGGCGATCATGCTCGACGCGCAGGGGCTGGTGGCCGAGGCGAGCGGCGAGAACGTGTTCGCCGTGCGCGGCGGCGAGCTGCGCACGCCGCCGCTCCCCGCGGTGCTCGAGGGCATCACGCGCGCCTCGGTGATCGAGCTCGCGCGCGACAAGGGCATCCCCGTGCGCGAGGCGCCCCTGACGCGCGACGAGCTCTACCTGGCCGACGAGGTCTTCCTCACCGGGACCGCCGCCGAGATCACGCCGATCCGAGAGATCGACCACCGCGCGATCGGGAGCGGGCGGCGGGGCCCGGTCGCGAAGGCGCTGCAAGAGGCGTTCTTCGCCGTGGTCGAGGGCCGCGACCGCAAGTACGACCGCTGGCTCACGTACCTCTAGGCGAGGCCTCCGTCGGGGGCCGGCGCCCTCGCCGCGCGTCCGAGCCGGCGCGCCGGAGCCGGGGCGCGCTACGCGCGGCGGCCGAGGTCGAGGCGGGCGAAGACGAGCACGAGGAGGGCCGGCGCGAGGATCGCCCAGAGCGCGAGGCGCGCGACGACCAGCGCGGGCGAGATCGGGAGGTCGCGCCCGAGCCAATCGGCCACGGCGAGCGCGAGCGCGCTCCCGACCGGAGGCGCGAAGCGGTGCACCGCGTCCCAGAGCGGTCCGAGCTCCGCGCCCGAGAGCGCCGCCGCGTTCGCGGCCGCCGCCGCGACGACCGCGACGAACACCAGCGCGGCGGTCGCGAGCCGCGGCAGGAAGAGCGACGCCGTCATCGCGAGGGCGCCGAATGCGACGGCCGCGAGCGCGGCGCAGCCGGCGCCCGCGACGGCCGGCCCGAGCGGGAGCCCGTAGCGCGCGCGCAGGAAGGCGGCTGCGCCGCCGAGGAGCAGCGCGCCGGTCCCGAGCGTCACGGCGAGCGCGCCCGCGAGCCGCGCGAGCGCGTAGCTGCCGCGCCCGACGGGACGCGCGAGCGCGAGCAGCGCCGAGCCGTCGGCGAGCGCCTGATCGAGGTGGTCCGACGCGAGCGCGCCCGAGAGCGCGACGACCCAGAGCGCGAGGAGGGCGTAGAGGATCATCCCCGTCCAGCCCAGGAAGCGCGTCGCGTCGAACGGGACGCCCTGCACGGTGAACGTCGCCGCGCCGCACGACGTGCAGCTCTCGACCCCGAGGAGCGCGAGCAGCGACAAGAGCGCCAGCGCGGCGGCGAGCCGCCTGCGCACGGCGTCGCGCACCGCCTCGCCCGCGAGCGCGAGGAGCGCGGCGAGGGGCCGCGGGCTCACGCGGGCGGCGCCTCGCCGACGACCCGCAGGAAGGTGTCCTCCAGGCTCTCGCCCTCGCGCACGACCTGCGCGACGGGGCCGCTCGCCGCGACGCGCCCGCGCGCGAGGATCACGACGTGGTCGCACGTGCGCTCGACCTCCGAGAGGACGTGCGAGGAGACGAGGACGCTGGCGCCGCGGCCGCGCGCGGCCTGGATCCACGCACGCGCGTCGCGCACGCCGAGGGGGTCGAGCCCGGAGGTGGGCTCGTCGAGCAGCAGGATGCGCGGCGAGCCGAGCAGCGCCAGCGCGAAGCCGAGCCGCTGCGCGAGGCCCTTCGAGAGGCTCGCGCACGTCTCGCCCGCGCGCTCGGCGAGGCCCGTCGTCGCGAGCGCGGCCTCGACCTCCTCCTCCGCGCGGCGCCCGGCAAGGCCCGCCAGCCGCGCGTGGAGGCGCAGGAAGCCCGCGACCCGCGCGTGCGGGGGAAGGGCGAGCCGCTCGGGCAGCCAGCCGAGCCCGGCACGGGAGGCGGGGTCCTCGGGGTCGCGGCCGGCCACGCGCACGCGGCCGGCGTCCGGCCGGCTCTGACCGAGCGCGAGCCGCAGCGCCGTCGTCTTCCCCGCCCCGTTCGGGCCGAGGAGCCCGAGGATCGCGCCCTCGGGGAGCGCGAAGTCGACCCCGCCGAGGGCCGTGCGGCGCCCGTAGCGCTTCGAGACCGCAACCCACTCGACAGCCGCCACGCGCGCGAAGGATATCACCGCGCTCTGCGGATTCGTGCTTGACGCCGTGTATCACGTCGTATTACGGTGAGTCACATGGTGACTCGATCCTTCGACCCGGACGACGACTTCCCGTTCTCGGAGCCGGCCGACCGCGCCGGCGCACCGCCTCCGCCGCCCCGGCCGCCCGGAGGGGCGCCGGGAGACCCGGCGGCGCGAGACCGCGCCCCGGCCGGCGAGGCCGAGCGCACCGCCGATCCGGGCGAGGGCGCCTCCGCAGGCGCCGGCCGCGGCGGCCGGGCGGGCGACGCGGACCCGTGGGAGCGCGTGCGCGAGGCGGCATGGCGCGTCGGCCAGCGGGCGCGCCGCCACGAGCGGGTCCTCCACACGCGCATCTCGCACGACCTCGCCCAGGATCTGCGCCGCGCCGCCGACGACCTGCGCGTCCCGGTCTCGAACCTCGTGCGGAACGTGCTCGAGGAGGCCTTCGGCGCGGTCGAGCGGGTGAGCGACGAGGTGGGCGGCTTCCTCGAGGACGTCCTCGCCGAGGCCGACGGCCCGCGCAGCGACCTGCGCCGCCTGCGCCGTCACGTGCGGCGCCTCGCGCGCCGCGGGCGGCGCCGCGCGTTCCGCGGCGATCCCTCCGAAGAGGAGCTGGACGACGAGGCCGACGAGGGCGAGCGCTTCGCCTCCGACGAGGCCGCCGACGCCGACGACGACGAGGCGTTCGCCGCGCGCGGAGGGGACGAGGCGCGGCACGCCGACGGCGCCGGCGACGAGAGCGCGCGCGCCGAGCGCGCCCGCGAGGCGGTGCGCGAGGCGGGCGCGCCCGGCGAGGTGTTCCGTCCGCGCGGGGCCGAGATGGCGTTCCCCGAGGTGCTCGGCTGGCAGCCGCTCCGCCTCAACGCTGCCGCGAGCTGCGCGTGCGGAGAGCGCCAGCTCGCGGCGGGCGAGGAGGCGTTCGTCGCCGTCACGGAGCGCGGCTTCGCGCGCGCGTTCCTGTGCGGGACGTGCATGCGCGCGCGGGGCGGCGCGTGAGGCTCGACGCGCTCGCGACGCCGGCCCTGCTGGTGGACGCGGGCGCCCTGGAGGCGAACCTCGAGACGATGGCGGCGGCGCTCCCGGGGCCGCGCCTGCGGCCGCACGTGAAGGCGCACAAGTGCACGGCGCTCGCGCGCCGCCAGGCGGCGCGCAGCCACCGCGCGTTCACGTGCGCCACGGTGCGCGAGGTCGAGGGCATGGCGGCCGCCGGCCTCGGCGAGGACCTCCTCCTCGCGAACGAGGTGCTCGACGCCCGGCGGCTCGGACGCCTCGACGCGCGCGTCACGGTCGCGGTCGACTCGGAGGAGACGATCGCGGCGGCGGCGGCGGGCGGCGTGCGCGAGGTGCTCGTCGACGTGAACGTCGGCCTCCCGCGCTGCGGCTGCCCGCCGGAGGACGCCGGCCGGCTGGCCGACCTCGCGCGCCGGCGCGGGCTCGCCGTGCGCGGCGTCATGGGGTACGAGGGCCATCTGATGATGGTGGCCGACCGCGCGGAGCGGGCGAAGCGCACCGCGGAGGCGATGGCGCTGCTCGCGCGCGCGCACGCGGACGTGGGCGGCGAGGTCGTGTCCGCGGGCGGCACCGGGACGTACGACGTGAACGCGGTCGCGACCGAGATCCAGGCCGGCTCCTACGCCCTGATGGACACGGCCTACGCGAAGCTGGACCTCCCGTTCCGCCCCGCGCTCTCCATCCTCGCGACGGTGATCTCGGCGAGCGCGCGCTACGCGGTCGCCGACTGCGGCCTGAAGGCGCTCGGCATGGACCACGGGAACCCGGACGTCGAGGGCGCGAAGGTGTGGTTCTGCTCCGACGAGCACGTGACCTTCGCGCCGGAGCGCCCGCTGCGCCCGGGCGCGCGCGTGCGCGTCTGGCCCGCGCACGTGGATCCCACCGTCGCGTACCACGAGCGTCTCCACCTCGTGTCGGGCGACGAGGTGCTCGACGTCTGGCCCGTCGACCTGCGCGGCTGGTGAGCGGCGCCGCGCGCGCCGGCGGCGTCTCAGTGCGAGCCGAGCGGGTCGATGAAGACGAACCGCACCGGCTTCATCACCATGTGCTCGAACGGCACGTCGAGCTCGGAGGGCCGGACCGCCGCGGTGAGCGCGGCGGCGGGCACGAAGAGCATGCAGCTCACGCCGAGCATCGCGAGCCCGATCGGGCGCATGATGAAGAGGTCGACCGAGGGCGGCGAGCCCTTGTCGCCGACGTTGTCGATGTTGGTCCCGGCGCGCGCGGAGACGGGCGCGACGAGAACGGCGCCGAGCGCGAGCGCGGCGGCGAAGCGGCGGAGCGGACTGGCCATGGGAACCCTCCCCTCGGTGGCGGTCTCTCCGCGACGTATCGGTCGAACCGCCCGCGACTGAAGGGGTTTTCCGGCGCGCGGGATGCCGGCTCGGGGCCCGGCAAGGCGTCCCGCAAGTGCGCGGCCCGGCGCCGCTCGCCCGCGCGGTGCCGCCCGCGTCGCGCCCGCGCCCGGCGCCGCGGGGCCCCGGCGCCCCCTCTCGCGCGTCGCTCGCGGCGCACGCTCGCCCCGAGGCCGCGGCCCGGTACCCTCGCACGCGCGCGCGCTCCGAGGGGTGGGCGGGAGCGCTGGAGAAGCCGGCGCGGCGAGGGACGGCGCGCGACGCGCCGCGCGCCGGTCCTCCGCTCGCGGGCGCGCCGATGAGGGAGGTCATGACGGAGGCCCGGCCGGTCCCGAGCGTCCCGGCGCGCAGGCGCCGGACCGGACGGCGCGCCGCCGTCGTGGCGGCGGCCGTCGCGGCGGCGCTCGCGCTCGTCGTCCTCGCGCACCGCTATCTGCTCGCGCGGCTCGTGTTCGAGCCGGGGGTGCCGCCGCCCTGGCGCGGGATCCTCGTCGCGCTCGTCGCCGCCCTCGCGGTCGCGATGGCGCTCGAGCCGTTCGCGTCGCGGGCGCTCCCGCCGCGCCGCGCGCGCCTCGTCGTCGCGCCCGGGATGCTGTGGATGGGCGTCCTGTTCGTGACGCTGAACCTGACGCTCGCCTCGGACTTCCTGCTCTGGCTGCTCGGCGCGGGCTTCGCGCCGGACGCCGGCGTCGACCCCGAGGGCCCCGCGCGAGCGCGCGCGCTCGCCGTCGCGGGCGTCGCGGCCGCCGCGACGGGTGCGGGCCTGCACGGCGCTCTGCGCGCCCCACGCACGCGCCGCGTGGAGATCCGGCTCCCGCGCTGGCCCGCGGAGCTCGACGGCTTCCGCATCGTGCAGATCAGCGACCTGCACGTGGGTCCTCTCCGCGGGCGGCGCTTCGCGGCGGAGGTGACCGCGCGCGTGAACGCGCTCGCGCCGGACGTCGTCGCGGTCACGGGAGACCTCGTCGACGGGAGTGCCCGCCGCCTGCGCGACGAGGTCGCGCCCTTCGGGGCGCTGCGCGCCCGGCACGGCGTCTACTTCGTCACCGGGAACCACGACTGGTACTCGGGGGCGGAGGCGTGGATCGCGCGCGCGCGCGAGCTCGGGATGCGGGTCCTGCGCAACGAGCGCGTCGAGATCGCGGCGCGCGGAGCGTCCTTCGACCTCGCCGGCGTCGACGACCACCGCGGCGACTGGGTCCACGGCTCGCCCTGCGACCTCGCGAAGGCGCTCGAGGGTCGCGACCCCGCGCGGCCCGTCGTCCTCCTCGCGCACGATCCGACAACGTTCGCCGAGGCGTCGCGCCGCGGCGTCGACCTCCAGCTCTCCGGCCACACGCACGGCGGGCAGATCTGGCCGTTCCGCTGGCTCGTTCGGCTCGTCGTCCCCTGGGTCGAGGGGCTGCACCGGCGCGGCGCGAGCGCGCTCTACGTGAGCCGCGGCACCGGCTTCTGGGGCCCGCCGCTCCGCCTGTTCGCGCCGGCCGAGATCAGCGAGCTCGTGCTGCGCCCGGAGCGGCCCGCGTGACGTGGCGCACGCTCGAGCTCGAGGCGCGCGGCCCCGCGACGTGGGTCTGGCTGCGGCGTCCCGAGCGGCGCAACGCGCTCGACGCGACCGCGCTCGAGGAGATCGCCGACTGCTTCGCGTCGCTCCAGACCCGCTTCGAGACGCGCGTCGTCGTGCTCGGCGGCCGCGGGCCGTCCTTCTGCGCGGGCGCGGACCGCAAGGACCCGCCCGGCGCGGCTCGCATGCGCGCCGGCTCGGGGGCGACGCCGCGCGAGCGCCGCCACGCCGCGCAGCTCGGGCGCCGCGCGCTCGAGGCGATCGAGCGGCTCGACGCCGTCACCATCGCGCGCCTGCACGGCCACGCGATCGGCGGAGGCTTCGCGCTCGCGCTCGCGTGCGACTTCCGCGTCGCCGCGGAGGACACCGCGCTCGCCATCCCGGAGGTCGACCTCGGCATCCCGCTCGCGTGGGGTGCCGTCCCGCGCCTCGTGCGCGACGTCGGCGCCCTGCGCGCCCGCGAGCTGATCCTGCTCTGCGAGAGCATCGACGCCGCGCAGGCGCTCGCCTGGGGCCTCGTGAACCGCGTGGTGCCCGCCGAGCGCCTCGACGCCGCGGTCTCCGAGCTCGCCGAGCGCCTCGCCGCGAAGCCCGAGCTCGCCGTCCACATGACGAAGACCCAGCTGCGCGCCTACGCGGCGACCGCGGCGCTCGGCGACGTCACGGAGGGCGACGGCGACCTCCTCTTCGCGGCCTCGCGCACCGCGGCGGCGCGGCGCAGCTTTCCGGACGGGGGCGAGGGCGCGGACTGATCGTGCGGTGGGCCGGCGCGGATCGCCGTCCGCCCGCGCGCTATGCCTTGCCGATCCGAGCGAACTTCGGCGGGCGCTTCTCGAGGTAGCTCTGCACGCCCTCGCGGAAGTCCGGGCGGCGGAAGCTCTCCTGCATGAGCTGGACCGACTCCTCGAGGGCGGGGCCGAGATCCCGCTCCAGCGACGTGTAGACCTGGCGCTTCATCACGGCGAGCGAGGCGGGCGAGCAGTGCGCGGCGACGTCCTCGGCCCACGCGCGCACGGCGGGGAGCAGCTCGTCGTGGGCGAGGACGCGGTTCACGAGGCCGATGCGGCCCGCCTCCGCGGCGTCGAAGACGCGCGCGGACCAGAGCAGCTCCAGCGCGTGCGCCGCGCCGACGAGGCGCGGGAGCGTCCAGCCGATCCCCCACTCGGCGATGAGCCCGCGGCGCGAGAACGCGGTGGTGAACGTCGCGCGCTCCGACGCGAAGCGGACGTCGGCGAAGAGCGCGACTGCGAAGCCGAGCCCCGCGCAGGGTCCGTTGATCGCCGCGACGACGGGCTTTCGCACGGAGAGCAGCCACGCCCAGGGCCCGCGGAACGAGGCCCCCATCGCCGGATCGCCCGGGTCGGCGCGCAGCGCGCTCGCGTCCTCGTCGCGGCGGCCGTCCCCGATGTCCTGGAGCCGCCGCAGGTCGGCGCCGGCGCAGAAGCCGCGCCCGGCTCCTGTCAGGACGATGGCCACAACGGCGGGGTCTGCCTCCGCCCGCGCGACGGCGTGGCGCAGCTCGCCCTCCATGCGCAGCGTGAGCGCGTTGAGCCGATCGGGGCGGTTCAGCGTGATCGTCGCGACCGGGTCCGCGACCTCGTAGAGGAGCTGCTCGTACATCGCGACCTCGCGTCGGGCTGGCGTCGGACGCGCGAACCTACCACACTCTCCCTCCCCCCATGCCTTCGCAGGGCGAATTCCTCGAGGTGCGCGGCGCCGCGGAGCACAACCTCCGCAAGGTCGACGTGCGCCTGCCGAAGGGGCGCCTCATCGTCTTCACGGGTCCGTCGGGCTCGGGGAAGTCGTCGCTCGCGTTCGACACGATCTACGCCGAGGGCCAGCGCCGGTACGTCGAGTCGCTGTCCAGCTACGCGCGCCAGTTCCTCGGCCAGATGGAGAAGCCGAAGTACGACCACATCCGCGGGCTCTCGCCGACGATTTCGATCGAGCAGAAGGCGGCCAGCAACAACCCGCGCTCCACCGTCGGCACCATCACCGAGGTGCTCGACTACCTGCGCGTCCTCTGGGCGCGCATCGGGCGCCAGCACTGCCACCGCTGCGGCGAGCCGGTGGAGCGGCTCTCCGCCCAGGAGGTCGTCGACCGCCTGCTCGCGCTCCCGGGCGGCACGCGCTTCCTCCTGCTCGCCCGCCTCGTCGACAACCGGAAGGGCGAGCACCGCGAGCTGCTGCAGGAGGCCGTGCGCGAGGGCTTCACCCGCTTCCGCGTCGACGGCGCGGTCCACGGCGCCGACGACCTCCCGGCGCTCGACAAGAAGCGCAAGCACACGATCGACGTCGTGGTCGACCGGCTCGCCGTGCCGGAGGGCGGCGCGCTCGAGCGCGCGCGCCTGACCGACTCCGTCGAGACCGCGCTGCGCAAGGGGCAGGGCCGACTCTGGGTCCAGGTCGTCGGCGGCGACGAGCGCCTCTACGCCGAGGACCTCTGGTGCCCGCGCTGCGACGTCGGCTTCCCGGAGCTCACGCCGCAGAGCTTCTCGTTCAACTCGCCGCTCGGGATGTGCGCGGAGTGCAACGGGCTCGGCACGAAGCCCGAGATGGATTCCGCGCTCGTCGTGCCGGACCCCTCGAAGAGCGTGCGCGAGGGCGCGATCGAGCCCTGGGCGAAGGTGCTCGAGCGCTCCGAGAGCTGGACCGGCTCGCTGCTCCAGAAGATCGCCGAGGAGTACCGGATCGACTTCGACCGGCCCTGGAGCAAGCTGCCGCAGCGCCACCGCGAACTCCTCCTCTACGGCTCCCGCGGGAAGAAGATCTCGCTCACGATGCGCTTCGCGTCGGGGAAGCTCGAGTTCCAGCGCGAGTTCGAGGGCGCGCTGCCGGAGCTCTACCGGCGCTTCCGCCAGACGAAGTCGGAAGGGATGCGGCGCTGGTACATGCGCTACCTCTCCGACGCGCGCTGCTCGGCGTGCGAAGGGAGGCGCCTGCGCCCCGAGTCGAGCGCGGTGCGCGTCGGCGGGCGCTCCCTGCCCGAGGTCGCCGCGATGACGATCGACGAGGCGCGCGCGTTCGCCGCGGGCCTCGCGCTGAACCAGACCGAGCGCGCGATCGCCGGCGAGGTGCTGAAGGAGGTCGACGCGCGGCTCGGCTTCCTCGCGAACGTCGGGCTCGGCTACCTGACGCTCGACCGCCCCGGCCCCTCGCTCTCCGGCGGCGAGAGCCAGCGCATCCGGCTGGCGAGCCAGATCGGAAGCGAGCTCACCGGCGTCCTCTACGTGCTCGACGAGCCCTCGATCGGCCTCCACCAGCGCGACAACGCGCGCCTGCTCGAGACGCTGCGCCGGCTGCGCGACTTCGGCAACACGGTAATCGTGGTCGAGCACGACGCCGAGACGATCGAGGCGGCGGACCACGTGGTCGACTTCGGGCCGGGCGCGGGCGTCGAGGGCGGCCGCATCGTGTACGCGGGCAGCGTCGCGGGCATGAAGCGCTCGGCGGCGTCGCTCACCGGGAAGTACCTCTCGGGCCGGCTCGCGATCCCGACGCCGCCGCGGCGCCGCGCCGGCAACGGAAAGGCGATCCGCATCGAGGGGGCGGGCGAGCACAACCTGAAGAACGTGACCGTGGACATCCCGCTCGGGACGCTCGTCGCCGTCACGGGCGTCTCGGGCGCCGGAAAGAGCACGCTCGTGAACGCGGTGCTCCACCCCGCGCTGAAGCGCGCGCTCCACGGGAGCCACGAGGTCCCGGGCGCGCACCGCGCGCTGCGCGGGGCGCAGCACGTCGACAAGGTCGTCGACATCGACCAGAAGCCGATCGGCCGCACGCCGCGCAGCAACCCCGCGACCTACACGAAAGTGTTCGACGAGATCCGGAGCGTCTTCGCGCTCACCGCCGAGGCGCGCGCCTACGGCTACGGTCCCGGCCGCTTCTCGTTCAACGTGAAGGGCGGCCGCTGCGAGGCGTGCGAGGGCGACGGCGTGCGCCGCATCGAGATGCACTTCCTCCCGGACGTCTTCGTGCCGTGCGAGGTGTGCAAGGGTCGCCGCTTCAACGACGCCACGCTGCGCGTGCGCTTCAAGGGCCTCTCGATCGCCGACGTCCTCGAGCTCTCGGTCGACGAGGCGCTCGGGGTCTTCGCGAACCAGCCGAAGGTGCTCGCCGGGCTGCGCACGCTGGCGGAGGTCGGTCTCGGCTACATCAAGCTCGGCCAGCCCTCGCCGACGCTCTCGGGCGGCGAGGCGCAGCGCATCAAGCTCTCGCGCGAGCTCTCGAAGCTCGCCACCGGCCGCACGCTCTACATCCTCGATGAGCCGACCACGGGGCTCCACTTCGACGACCTGCGCAAGCTCCTCCACGTGCTCGACCGACTCGTGGAGGCCGGCAACACCGTCGTCGTGATCGAGCACCAGCTCGACGTGATCCGCTGCGCCGACCGCGTGATCGACCTCGGCCCGGAGGGCGGAGACGCGGGCGGGCGGGTCGTCGCGGCGGGGACGCCCGAGGAGGTGGCGAAGTGCGAGGCGAGCCACACGGGGCGCTTCCTGCGCGCCGTGCTGTGAGTGCGCCGCCCGCGCTCAGCGCGCCTTCAGCACGTAGTGGCGCGCGACCTCGAAGCGGTCGTTGCCCCAGAACATCTCGTCGCCGACGAAGACCGTCGGCACGCCGAAGACGCCGCGCTCGATCGCGGCGCGCGTCTCTGCGTCGAGCCGCGCGGCGAGCTCCGGCGAGCGCGCGCGCGCGAGGACGGCGTCGGCGTCGAGCCCCGCGGCGCCGAGCAGCGCGCGCAGGACGCCCTCCTCGGCCACGTCCTGCGCCTCGGCCCAGCGCGCGCGGTACGCCGGGTAGTGGAGCTCGCGAAGCCGGCCCTCGTCCTTCGCGACGAGCGCGCACTGGAGGAGGAGCCGCGTGTCCGGGCGGTGGGCGCCGGCCTGCGGCGAGAGCTGCGCCCCGCAGAGGTCGGCCCAGTGCAGGAGGTCGTTTCGGAAGTTCCGCTTCTTGCGCTCGCCCATCTCGGGGAGCGCGCCCGCGCCGGGCTCGCGCAGGAGCGCGAGGTACACGGGCCGGAAGTCGATCTCGGCGCCGGCCTCGGCGAAGTACGCCTCGGCGCGGCAGCTGCCGAGGTAGGCCCACGGGCACGCGTAGTCGAAGTAGAAGGGGAGCTGCACGAGGCCTCCTCGGGCGGGCGTGCCCGGCGGGCGGTGGCGGGCAGAACGCCAGTGTACCATCCGCGCCTCGCGCCCCGCAGCCGGGGAAGGAGGGCTCCCGTTGTCGCGACGCGCACAGATTCGGATGAGCGAGGCCGAGGCGGCGCGCTTCCTCGAGGCCGCCCGCACCATGATCCTCTGCAGCGTCGGCCGCGACGGCGTGCCGCACCCGATGCCGATGTGGTTCGCGGTCGAGCCCGGCGGCGACGTCGTGATGACGACCTTCACCAAGAGCCAGAAGATCCGGAACCTGGAGCGCGACCCGCGCGTCTCGCTCCTCGTGGAGCGCGGCGAGGCGTACGCGGAGCTCCAGGGCGTCGTGATCTACGGCGAGGCCGAGCTCGTGCGCGACACCGACGCGGTGCTCGACATCCTCTCGCGCGTCACCACGCGGAGCAGCGGCGCGCCGAGCGCCGACCCCGAGGCGCTGCGCGCGGGGCTCGAGGCCACGGCGCGAAAGCGCACCGGGATCCGCGTCCGCCCGAAGCGCGTCGTGTCCTGGGACCACCGCAAGCTCGGCGGCGTCTACTGAGGCGCGCGCGGCGCGGGGCCGCCCGCAGCGCGCGCTCGGGCGCCGCCGGCGCCGAGCTCCGCCAGCCACGCCTCGACCTCCGGCGCGTCCCACGCGAACGATCCGAGCAGGCGCTGCGCGACGCGGCCCTCGGCGTCGACGACGAACGTGGTCGGGTAGCCGGCCACGCCGTAGCGACGCGCGACCTCCTCCGCGGGGTCGAACAGGACGGGGCTCCCGAGGCCGCGTGCCGCCGCGAAGCGCATCGCCTGCTCGGGCCGCGCATCGACGCTCACCGCCGCGACGACGAGCCCCTCGCCGGCGCGCGCGCGCTCGAGGCGCGCGAGGGCGGGGAGCTCCGCCCGGCACGGCGCGCACCACGTCGCCCAGAAGTGGACGAGGACGACGCGCCCGCGTGCCTCCTCGAGCGCGAAGCGCCCGCCGCCGGCGCGCGGGAGAGAGAACGGGGGCGCAGGCGCACGCTCCGCGGCCGGCGCAGCGGCGAGAGGCGGCGGCTGCAGGACCGGGCCGCGCGCGCGGCCGAGCCACACGAGCCCCGCGGCCACGAGGACGAGGACGAGCGCGTCGCGCCGCCGGATCGGCACCGGGCCAGGATACCCGCGGCTCGCGGGGCGCCCCCGCGCGCGCGCCGGCGGCGCGCCGCCCGGCCCCTCAGGCGGGGCCGTCGGCCCGCCCGGCCGCCAGCTCGGGGGCGCTCAGCTCGTAGCGCTCCCCGCAGAACTCGCAGCGCACCTCCAGGGACTCGCCGCGCGCCACGAGCTCCGCCGTCTCGTCGGCGCGCAGGAGGCCCGCCGCGCGCAGCGCGCGCTCGCGGCTGCACGAGCAGGCGAAGGCCGGCGTGCGCGCCGCCCGCGCCCGCGCGCCGAGGTCGGCGAGCAGGCGGTCTGCGAGGTCGCCGGCCACCGCCCCGCGGTGGATCCACTCCGAAGGGTTGTGCAGGGCGCGCGTGTTGTCCTCCACCGTCGCGAGCTCCTCCTCGGAGACGCCGGGGAGCGCCTCGACGACGTAGCCCCCGGCCGCCTCGACCTCGCCTTCGGGTCCGAGCACGAGGCCGAGCGCCACCGCCGCGTTCCGCTGCTCGGAGAGCGCGAGGTAGCGCGCGAGCTCCTGGGCGATCTCGCCGGTCTCGAGCTCGACGATGCCCGTGTACGGCTGCCGCCAGGCCGGGTGGTAGCGCACGACGGCGAGGCGGCCGCGCCCGAGCGCCGTGCCGACGTCCACGCGGCCCTCGCGCGCCGGCACGACGGCGTCGGGACGGGCGGCGAAGCCGCGCACGCGGCCCGCGGCGTCCGCGATCACGGTGAGCGCGCCGAGCGGGCCGTCGCCCCGGAACTGGAGCTGGACGCTCTCGCCGTCCTTCGCGCTCGCGGCGAGGAGAACGCCGCCCATGAGCGCGCGGCCGAGCGCGGTCGTCGCGGTCGCGCTGGTGCGGTGGCGGCGCGCCGCCTCCGCGACGAGCGCGGTCCCGACGAGGGCGTCGACGCGCACGCCGCCCGAGGCGGACACCGCGCGCACGAGCTCGTCGGCCGCCATCGCCGGAGGATAGCGAGCGCCGGCTACGCTCCGGGCCCATGTCCGCCGGCGTGCGCGCCAGGGAGACGGGCCGCTTCGCGCCGTCGACGACGGGGCCGGCGCACCCCGGGACGCTGCTCGCGGCGCTCCTCGGCTGGCTCGACGCGCGCAGCCGCGGGGCGCGCATCCTGCTGCGCCTCGAGGACCTCGACCCCGCGCGCTCGCGCGACGCCTTCGCGCGCCGGCTGCCCGACGACCTCGCGTGGCTCGGCCTCGAGTTCGACGCGGTGGAGCGCCAGAGCGAGCACGCCGAGCGCCACGCGCGGGCGCTCGACCGCCTCGCCGCCGACGGGCGCCTCTACCCGTGCGGCTGCACGCGCGCGGCGCTGCGCGCGCGCGCGAGCGCGGCGCCCGACGGCTCGGCGCGCTACCCCGGGACGTGTCGCGGGCGCCGGCTCGCGCCCGGAGGCTGGCGCGCCTCTGGCGAGGCGCTCCGCGTGCGCCTCGACCCCGGCGAGCTGACGCCGCGCGAGGAGAGCGGCCTGGACCTGCGCCAGGATCCCCTGCGCGCGTTCGGCGACCCCGTCGTGCGGCGCCGCGACGGCGCGGCGGCGTACCACCTCGCCTCCGTGGTGGACGACGCGGCGGCCGGCGTGACGCGCGTCGTGCGCGGCCGCGACCTCGCGCCGAGCACGGCGCTCCAGAACGCGCTGCGCCGCCTGCTGGGGCTCCCCGAGCCCAGCTTCCGCCACCACCTCCTCCTCCTCGAGCCGCGCGGCGCGAAGCTGGCGAAGCTGCACGGCTCCGTGGGAGCGGACGTCCTGCGCCGGCACATGGCGCCGCGCGACCTGTGCGGCTGGCTCGCGTTCGCGGCGGGGCTGCGGCCGCGCCCCGCGCCCGCCTGGCCCGCCGAGCTGCTGGCGGACTTCGCGTGGGAGCGCGTCGAGCGCCGCGACGCGATCGTGCGCTGGTCCGAGCCCGGGCTCGCGCTCGTCGGCCGCGCGCCGTGACGCCTCGCGCGCGCGGCTCGGGCTAGGCGCCCTCGAGGAGCTCGCGCAGGCGGCGGCGCAAGGCGTCGGTGCCGTACGGCTTCTGCAGGAAGGCGATCGGCCCGCGCCCGCGCAGGCGCGCGAGCGCCTCGCGCTCCGGATAGCCGCTCGAGATCAGGATCGGGAGGTCGGGCTGCTCGCGTCGCAGCGCGCGGTAGACCTCGTCGCCCGGGAGGCCGGGCATGTTGAGGTCGAGCAGCACCGCGTCGAGACGACCGCGGTGCTCGCGCTGGAGCGCCAGCGCCTCGGCCCCGCCGCGCGCCACGAGGACGCGCAGCCCGACGGCCTCGAGCATGCGCGCCGCGACCTTCGCCACCGGGCCGTCGTCGTCGACGACGAGCACCGTGGCGTCGCTGCGCCAGCCGGGCTCGGAGACGGGCTCCCCCTCCGCGGGCGCGGGCGCCTCGCTCGCGTGGGCGGGGAGCAGCACGGTGAAGGTCGTCCCGAGCCCCGGCCGGCTCTCGACGCCGACGAAGCCGCGGTGGCTGCGCACGATGCCGAGCGTGGCGGCGAGGCCGAGCCCGCGGCCGGTGGACTTGGTCGTGAAGAAGGGCTCGAAGATGCGCGCGCGCACCGCGGGCGTCATCCCGCCCCCGGTGTCGGCCACGCGCAGCGCGAGGAAGCGGCCGCCCTGCCACGGCTCGTGCCCGAGCCAGCCGCGGCCGTCCGCGGGGTCGAGCTCCACCAGCTCGGTCCTCACCGCGATCGAGCCCTCGTGGTCTCCGATCGCGTCCGCCGCGTTGAGGACGAGGTTCATCAGCACCTGGCGCAGCTGCGAGGCGTCGCCGATCACGCCCGGCAGCCGCTCGGCGAGCTCGCAGTGCAGCTCGATGCGCTTCGAGATCGAGACCTCGACGAGGTCGAGGACCTCGCGCGCGAGGCGCGAGACGTCGACCTCCTCGACCTCGAGCCGTCCCTTTCCCGCGTAGGCGAGGAGCTGACGCGTGAGGTCGGCGGCTCGCTCGGCGGCGCGCTCCACGTCGGCCAGGTACTCCGCCGCGGGCGAGTCGGGCGGCAGGTCCTCGCGCGCGAGCGCGGCGTTGCCGAGCATCGCGAGCAGGAGGTTGTTGAAGTCGTGGGCGATGCCGCCGGCGAGGACGCCGAGGCTCTCGAGCTTCTGCGCGTGCTGGACGGCCTCCTCCGAGCGGCGCTGCTCGAGGAGCGCGCGCTGGAACGCGGTCTCGTCGCGCAGGCGCAGCACCCGGCAGGCGAAGCCCCCGCGCGCGCGCCGGATCGGCGTGCTCTCGACGCGCAGCCAGGCGTCCCCCTCCGCCAGCCGGTAGAGGTGCCCCTGGCGCGGCCCGGCGTCGCCGCCGAGCTCGGCCTCGAGCTGCGCCGCGTCGAGCGCGGCGCCGCCCTCGGCGGGGACGAGCCGTCCCGCGAGGAGCGGGAACGCGAGGTCGCCGGGGGCGCCGCTGCCGCGCGGGATCCAGCGGTCGGAGGCGGGGTTGCGGTGCAGGAGGCGGCCCGCGCGATCCACCAGCAGGACGCCGTCGGACTCCTGGCGCAGGAGCTCGGCGAAGTCGATCGGCTGGAGCGCGAAGAGGCGGCGGCGGTAGATCCCGAACAGGAAGAGCGCGCACGTCGCGCACAGGCCCAGCGAGGTCGGGTCGAACGGCGGGACCCGCTCGGGGAGGATGTACGCGAAGTTGCAGAGGGCGGGCACCGCGAGCGCGCCGACCATGAGGCGGGCCTGCGCGCGGGCGGCGTCGCTGCGCGCGCGCCGCGCCATGCGCAGGTACAGGCCGGCGCACGCGGCCACGAGCCCGTGGATCTCCAGCGTGTGGAGCAGCCAGAGCCAGCCGAAGCCGCTGCGCGAGCCGATGCGCGGCGTGACGAACCACTCGTGCCACGGATTGGTGGCGACCACGGGCCAGAGGAGGAGCGCGAAGACGGCGGGCGCGAGCGTCCACCGCGCCCGGCCCCACGCGAACGGGGTCCCGAGCACCTCCGCCACGCGCAGCGTGAGGAACCAGGTGGCGGGTCCGATGATGAAGAGCCCGGTATAGAGCAAGAGGATCCCGACCGCGTGGCTCGCGGGCGTGCGCGCGATGAACCCGCTCACGGCGTCGCCGGCGGCGAAGAGGACCACGCCGAGCAGGACCCCGGGCAGGCTGGGCCAGAGCGCGGGCGGCGGCCGGCGGATGTAGACGTAGGCCAGGAGGCCCAGCGCGAGGGCCGTGGCGAGGAGGCTCGGGATCGCCCAGGGGTTTGCGAGGCTCACGGGGCGCAGGCCCGGCCGGGCCGCCGAACGCCGATCAGCGCGCCCGGCGGTCCGGTGCCGGGCGCCCGCTCAAGTCGCCGGCAGAGACGCCCGATGGGGAACCCCGGAGGGGGAGCGGGACCCATGGCCGATTCGCCGGTCTTCGACTTCGTCTGCGAGAAGCTCGAGCAGGGCACGGCGCTCGATCGCCTTGCGGTGCGCGGCACCGTGCGCATCGCCCTCAAGCAGGCCGGCCTCGAGGCGCGCTCGGTGACGGCGCAGCAGATGGGCGTCGTGCTGGAGCGCCTGCTCCCGAACGAGCTCAACGCCCGGGGCGTGGAGGGCGGCGACGCGCTCTGCGCCCGGATCCGGACCGGGCTCGCGGGCGTCGCGGCGACGGCCCAGGTCGACACGCCGGACGCCGTCTTCCAGCGCCTCGGCGGCGCCTGAGCCGGGCGGCCCCGACGGGGCCGGAGCCGCGCCCGGGGGACGCCCGGCCGCCGCGGACGCGCTTGACGCGCCGCGCCCGGACCGCATCTTCGCGGGCGCAACGTGGCGCCGGGCCTCGGTGTCTCATCGGGCCGGGCCGAGCGCCCGCCGAGCGGAGATCCCTTCATGCGCCGCGTCCTGTACTTCGTCGCCACGAACCTCGCGATTCTGCTCGTCCTTTCGATCGTGCTCCGGCTGATCGGGGTCGAGCGGTACGTGACCGACACGGGGCTCGACTACTGGAGCCTCCTCGCCTTCGCCGCGGTGTTCGGCATGGGCGGCGCCTTCATCTCGCTCCTCATCTCGAAGTGGTCCGCTCTCCGCATGACGGGGGCGCGGGTGATCGAGCAGCCGCGCAACGAGACCGAAGCATGGCTCGTCCAGGCCGTGGCGCGCCACGCGCAGGCGGCGGGCATCGGCATGCCCCAGGTCGCGATCTACGAAAGCCCCGACCCGAACGCCTTCGCGACCGGCGCGCGCCGCGACGCCGCGCTCGTCGCGGTGAGCAGCGGGCTCCTGCGCGGCATGACCCGCGACGAGGTGGACGGCGTCCTGGCCCACGAGGTGAGCCACGTCGCGAACGGCGACATGGTGACCCTCACGTTGATCCAGGGCGTCCTCAACACCTTCGTGCTGTTCCTCTCGCGCGTCGTGGGGGACGTCGTCGACCGTGCGGTCTTCCGGCGCGAGGGCGAGGGCCACGGGCCGGCCTTCTTCGTGGTCTCGCTGGTCGCCCAGCTCGTGCTCGGGATCCTGGCGACGCTGATCGTCTTCTGGTTCTCCCGCCAGCGCGAGTTCCGCGCGGACGCGGGCGGCGCGGGGCTGGCCGGACGGGAGCGCATGATCGGGGCGCTCGAGCGGCTGCGCCGCGCGCGCCCGGAGCCGCTGCCCGAGGCCATGGCGGCGTTCGGGGTCGCGGGCGGGGCGCGCTCGGGCCTCGCGCGTCTGTTCGCGACGCATCCTCCGCTGGAGGAGCGCATCGAGCGGCTGCGCGCGGCGGCGTAGTTGTCGCCGCCGCGCGTCCGCGCGGTCAGCTTCGACCTCTTCGACACGCTCGTCGACCTCGTCTGGGACGAGCTGCCGCCCGTCCGCGTCGGCGGGACGGAAGTCGGGCCGAGCACGCCCGCGCTGCACGGCTGCCTGGGGCCCGACTGCGGCGTCACGCTCGAGGAGTTCGCGGCGGCGCTGCGCGAGGTGGACCGCGCGTTCCGGCGCGAGCGCCACGCGCTGGGACGCGAGGTTCCGACGCGCGAGCGCTTCGCCGCGCTGCTGCGCGCGCTCGGACGCGAGGACCCGGCGCTCGTCGAGCGGCTCACCGAGGTGCACATGGGCCGCATCCGCGCGCAGGTGCGCGAGGTCGCGCACCACCCCGCCGTCCTCGCCCGGCTGCGCGCGGGGCGCCCGCTCGCCGTGTGCTCGAACTTCACCGACGCGGCGACCGCCCTCGCGATCCTCGACGCCGCCGCGCTGCGCCCGCATTTGGACGCCGTCGCCATCTCCGAGACGGTCGGCTGGCGCAAGCCGCGGCGCGAGATCTTCGAGGCCGTGCTCGCCGGGCTCGGCGTCGCGCCCGAGGAGCTGCTCCACGTCGGCGACGATCTCGAGGCGGACGTCGCCGGGGCCGCGGCGCTCGGGATCCGCACCGCCTGGCTCACGCGCCGCGTCGCCGATCCCGCCGCCGCCCGCGCCCGCTACGACGGCCCGCCCCCCGACCTCTCGCTCGCCGACCTCGCCGAGCTTCCGGCGCTGCTCGGCGGCCACCCCGGCGCGAGCGCCCCGAGCCGGGACGGCGCTCCGAGCGGGCGCGCCCCGCGCGGGGGCGTTGCGCCATGAGCCGTCACGGGTGGGGTGGACTGGTTCGGGTCGCCCGGCAGCGTCGCCGCCCCCCGGCCGTCTCGGCCGTCCTTCGCCGGGGCGCCCGTCAGCGGCCGGTCCAGACGGGCTTGCGCTTTTCCGCGAAGGCGCGCGGGCCCTCGACGAAGTCGGCGCTCTTCACCATCGCCGCCATCCGCTCGTAGCGGCCGTCGACCGCCTCGCGCAGGCTCGGTGCGTCGAGCCCGCGCAGCGCCGCCTGCTTCGTCGCGCGCACGGAGAGCGGGGCGCACTCGCAGATCGCCTCCGCCCAGCGGCGCGCGGCGCCCGCCAGCTCGGCGTGAGCGACCACCTCGTTCACGAAGCCCAGGCGCAGGCCCTCGTCGGCGCCGACCCGCCGCCCCGTGAGCAGCATCCCCATCGCCTGCTTCAGCCCGATCTGACGCGGCAGCCGATGGATGCCGCCGGCGAGCGCCGCGAGCCCGACGCGCGGCTCGGGCAGCGCGAAGACGGCGCGCTCGGACGCGACGATCAGATCGCACGCGAGCGCGATCTCGAATCCGCCTCCCATCGCGACGCCGTTCACGGCGGCGATCACCGGCTTGACCATGTCGTAGCGCGCGGTGAGGCCGCCGAAGCCGGAGGGCGGCACCTCCACGCGTCCGCCCGCCGCCTGGAACTTGAGGTCGTTCCCGGCGCAGAACGCGCGATCTCCCGCGCCCGTCACGATCGCGACCCAGAGCTCCTGGTCCGCCTCGAACTCGCTCCAGATCCGGTCCAGCTCGACGTGCGCCGGCGGGTGGAGCGCGTTCAGGAGCTCGGGTCGATCCAGCGTGACGGTCAGCACGTGGCCGTCGCGCGCGGCCGTGCAGAACTCGGGCATGGGGAGGGCCTCCTCGTCGCGACGCCACTCTAGGCCCGCGCCCCGCGCTACGCTCGGCGCCGTGGGCGTCCGCGTCGGCCTCGGCATCGCCGCCTTCCCGTTCGAGAACCCGCGCGCCTTCTTCCGCTGGGTCGACCTGTGCGAGGAGGGCGGCGTCGACTCGCTCTGGCAGACCGACCGCCTCGTCTCGCGCGAGCCGCATCTCGAGGCGCTCTCGGTCATGGCGGCGCTCGCCGGCGCCACCGAGCGGGTGAAGTTCGGCATGAACGCGATGGTCGCGACCCTGCGCGACCCGCTCGTCGCGGCGAAGCAGTGCGCGACGATCGACTTCCTCTCCGGCGGCCGACTCCTTCCCGTGTTCGTGCCGGGCCACGACACGGCCCCCGAGTGGGGCGCGACGGGCCGCGACCCGCGCGAGCGCGGCCGCCGCGCCGACGAGATCCTCGACATCATGCGGCGCCTGTGGAGCGAGGAGCGCGTCACGTACGAGGGGCGCCACTTCCGCTACCGCGACGCCTCCATCGCGCCGCGTCCGGTGCAGCAGCCGCTCCCGCTCTGGATCGGGGGGCACGGGCCGGCCGCGGTGCGGCGCACGGCGCGCGTCGGGACCGGCTGGCTCGCGGGCCTCGTCGGGCCCGAGGAGGTGCGCGCGGTCCTCGGCGACATCCGGCGCGCGCTCGCCGCCGCCGGGCGCGCGATCGCGTCCGACCACTACGGCGCGACGCTCCCGTTCCGGTTCGGCGCGCTCGACGAGCCGCTGGTCGGCCGCATGGCGGCGGCGCGCGGCGCCGCGCCGGGGGCGCCGCCGCCGCCCTGGCTCGCCGTCGGCGACGCGCGCGAGGTGCTCGCGCGGCTGCGCGCCTACCTCGCGGCGGGCGTCTCGAAGCTCGTGCTCATCCCGCTCGCGCGCGGCGACGACGACGTCCTCGAGCAGACGCGCCGGGTGGTCGCCGAGGTGATCCCGGCGCTCGAGGCGGAGGCGCCCGCCGCCGCGCCCGACCGCCCCGGCCGGGCGCGAGCCGCCGGGGCTTAGGCAGGTCCGACCGAAGCGCGCGGCATCCGACGCGCGCGACCCGCGGCCGGGCGTCGCGCGAGCTTCGCCGAGGCCTTCGCCGCCGGCCCGACGCCGCGCGCCCGCGCTACGCTGGCCGGCGGAGGGCGTGCGGTGGTCCGGTCGAGCTGCCTCTGCGGCGCGGTGGCGTGGGAGGTCGAGGGACCCGTCTCGCAGATGAGCCACTGCCACTGCGGGCGCTGTCGCAAGTTCCACGGCGCCGGCTTCGGCACCTACGCGATGGCGCCCGCGGAGCGCGTGCGCTTCGGCCGCGGGCGGGACGCCGCGGCGCGCTACGAATCGTCGCCCGGCTTCTCGCGCGCCTTCTGCGGCCGCTGCGGCGGCGTCGTGCCGGGCGACCCGTTCGAGGGGCAGACGTTCCTCCCCTGCGGCCCGATGGACGACGACCCGGGCGCGCGCCCGGCGTTCCACATCTTCGCGGCGTCCAAGGCGCCCTGGCTCGAGATCGCGGACGGCCTCCCGCGCTTCGACGCGTATCCGCCCGGCGTCGAGGCGCCCGTGCAGCCGGATCTCCCGCGCGACCAGGAGCCCGGGATCCGCGGGAGCTGCCTGTGCGGGGCGGTTGCGTACGAGAGCGCCGGGGCGCCGCTCCGCGCGTGGAACTGTCACTGCTCGCGCTGCCGCAAGGGGCGCGGCGCCGCCCACGCGTCGAACCTCTTCGGCCCGCTCGGCGGGACGCGCTTCACGCGCGGCGAGGACCGGCTGGTCGCGTACAAGGTGCCCGCGGCGCTCCGCTTCACGCAGGTCTTCTGCCGGACGTGCGGCTCGCCCATGCCGCGGCTCGACCCGGACCGCGACATCGCCGTGATCCCGATGGGAAGTCTCGACGGCGACCCCGGCGTGCGCCCCAGCCGCCACATCTTCACGGCCTCGAAGGCGCCCTGGTTCGAGATCGCGGACGGCCTGCCGCAGGACGCCGAGTACCCCGCGTAGCGCCGGCGGGCGAGGAGGAGCCATGCGCATCGGGATCATGATCGGCGAGGGCTCGGGCGCGGCGCCGGGGCTCGACGGCATCGCGGCGCGCGCGCGGGAGGCCGAGGCGAAGGGCTTCGCCACGGCGTGGATGGCGCACATCCTCTCGTTCGACGCGATCTCCGCGCTCGCCGTGGTCGGGCGGGAGACCTCGCGCATCGAGCTGGGCACGGCGGTCGTCCCGACCTACCCCCGACACCCGGTGGTGATGGCCCAGCAGGCGCTCACCGCGCAGGCAGCCTCGCGCGGCCGCTTCGTGCTCGGCGTCGGCCTCTCGCACCAGATCGTGATCGAAGGCCTGCTCGGGCTCTCCTACGCGCGCCGCGCGGCCCACATGCGCGAGTACCTCGAAGTGCTGGGGCCGCTCCTGCGCGGCGAGCCGTGCGACTGGAAGGGCGAGGAGTACCGCGTCCAGGTGGGCGTTCAGGTGCCGGGGGCGACGCCCGTCCCGGTGCTGGTCGCCGCGCTCGGACCGAAGCTGCTCGAAATCGCGGCGCGGCGCGCGGCCGGGACGATCACGTGGATGACCGGCCCGCGCACGCTCGCCGAGCACACCGTGCCGACGATCACGGCCGCGGCGCGCGCCGCCGGCGCGCCGGCTCCGCGCGTCGTCGCCGGCCTTCCCATCGCGCTCGTGCGCGACGCCGCGGCCGCGCGCGCGAAGGCGGCGGAGGTCTTCGCGATCTACGGGCAGCTCCCCTCCTACCGCGCGATGCTCGACCGCGAGGGCGCCTCGGGGCCGGCGGACGTCGCGGTGGCCGGCGACGAGCGTGCGCTCGACGCGGCGCTCCGGCGCCTCGCGGACGCGGGCGCGACGGACTTCTGCGCCGCGGTCTACGAGGCGGAGCCCGGCGCCGCCGCCCGCACGACGGACTACCTCGCGAGCCGCGTCGCGTCCGCGTGAGCGCCCGCGCGGCGCGCGGCTCAGGTCGCGGCGCCGAGCGGCCGTTATCCTGGGTGGCGATGAGAGGGGGACGCCGCCGCCGCTTCGAGCTCGGCGAGCCCGAGCTCGACGGGCTCGTCGAGCAGCTCCTGGCCCGGGCGCAGGGGGGCGCCGGCCCCCGCGAGGGGGCCGAGCAGGTGCGCCAGATCGTCGTCACGGCGCTGCGCCTCCTCGCCGAGGAGCGCGACGTCGGCGACCTGAAGCTCGTCGCGAGCGCGGTGAAGGAGCTGCGGCACGCGTTCCGCGTGTTCGCGCCCTACGAGGGCTGGCGCAAGGTGTCCGTGTTCGGGAGCGCCCGCACGCCGCGCGGCGCGCCGACCTGGGTCCAGGCGCACCGTTTCGGCGCGCGCATGACCGAGCGCGGCTGGATGACGATCACCGGCGCGGGCGACGGCATCATGGGCGCCGCGCAGGAGGGCGCAGGCCGCGAGCACTCGTTCGGCGTCAACATCCGGCTGCCCTTCGAGCAGCAGGCGAACCCGATCATCGCGGGCGACCCGAAGCTGATCAACTTCCGTTACTTCTTCACGCGCAAGGTGATGTTCGTGAAGGAGTCGCACGCCGTGGCGCTCTTCCCCGGCGGCTTCGGCACCCACGACGAGGGCTTCGAGGCGCTGACGCTGCTCCAGACCGGGAAGGCGCAGCTCATGCCGGTCGTCTTCGTCGACGAGCCGGGCGGCACGTACTGGAAGGAGTGGCTCACCTGGATCCACCAGGGGCTGTGCGCGCGGGGCCTCGTGGGCGAGGACGACCTGCACCTCTTCGCGGTGACCGACGACGTCGACGTCGCCGTCCGCGAGATCACGGGCTTCTACGCCAACTACCACTCGAGCCGCTTCGTGGGCGACCGCCTCGTGCTGCGGCTGCGCCACGCCCCCGACGCGCGCGCGCTCGCGCGCCTCAACGAGGAGTTCGCCGACCTCCTCCCGCGCGGCCCGATGGAGATCTCCGGCGCGCTGCCCGAGGAGGCGGGGCAGCACGCGCGGCTCCCGCGGCTCCTCGTCGACTACGACCGCCGCCTGAGCGGCCGCCTGCGCGCGCTCGTCGACCGCCTGAACGAGCTCGCGCCCGCGCCCGAGCCGCCGCTCGCGGCGACGCCGCAGCAGGTCATCGCCGGGACCCTCACGCCCGAGGAGCAGCGGGCCGAGGACGAGGACTGAGTCCTACGCCTCGCCCGCGGGCCGCGCCGCGGGCGCGACGCGGGCCGCGCCCGCCGCCCGCCGCGCGTCGCGCAGCGCGACCAGCGTCCCGCACAGGATCGCGCCGCCCCCGAGCGCGGTCCAGACGGTGGGCCGCTCTCCGAAGAAGAGCGCGCCGAGCGCCGCGGCGAAGACGACCTGCAGGTACGAGAGCGCCGTCGCGCGCGCGGCGGGCTCGAGCCTCAGGCCCTGCGTCATCGCGACCTGCCCGGCCTGCGCGGCGACCCCGACGGCCGCGAGGAGCAGCCACTCCGCGCCGCGCGGCCACACGAAGTCGTGGAGCGCGAAGGGCAGCGAGCCCGCGACGGCGACCCATGCGAACCAGAACACGATGACGACCGGGTGCTCGGTGGCCGAGAGATGGCGCACCGCGACGTACGCGCAGGCGGAGAGGAAGGCGCCCGCGAGCGCCGCCGCGAGGCCGAGCGCGGGGAGCGGCGCCGCCGCGGCGCCGCCGAAGAGCGCCGCGGGCCGCGCGACCGCGGCGACGCCCGCCGCCCCGAACGCGATCGAGAGCGCGAGCCCCGCTCCGGTCCGCTCGCGCAGGACGAGCGCGGCGAGGGCGGCCGTGAAGACGGGGTGCAGGTACTGGATCATCGTCGCCTCGGCGAGCGGGAGCGCCGTCACCGCGTAGAACACGCAGGCGAGCCCGAGCGCGCCGACGGCGCCGCGGGCGAAGAGGCGCGCCGGGCGGCGGCCGATCGGGCTCACGCCGGCGCGCCGCAGCGCGACGAGCGAGAGCGCGAGCGAGACGAGCGCGCGCGCGAGGACGACCTCGGCGACCGGGAGCCGCCGCCCCGCCGCCTTCGCGAGCGCGCCCATCGCCGCGAACGCGAGCGCGCTCTGCGTCATGTACAGGAAGCCGCGCCCCACCTAGCGCCTCTCGAGCTCGAAGAGCAGGTGGCGGCTGAGGTCGCCGACCAGCTCCACCACCATGCGGCGCTCGCGGAACGCCCAGCGCCCGTCCTCCCGGGCGAAGCGGTCCTCGTAGCGGCCGGCGACGATCGGCTGGAGCGGGAAGCCGGGCAGCGCCTGGAAGACCGTGAAGGCGCTGCGCGCCGTCGCCTCGCCGCGTGCCTCGTCCAGCTCGACGCGCACGTTGGTCGTGAGGTGCTTCGTGCGCGGCGTCCCGTCCTCGTAGCGGCGCGTCGTGCGCTCGTAGAGGGCGCGCACGCCGGCCGCGCCGCGCGCGAGCTCGCGGCCGTCGGGGCCCGTGAGCGCGCCCTCCGCGAAGAGCTCGCCCACCCCGGCGAAGTCGCCGCGGTCGATGCGCTCGGCGTACTCGAAGATCAGCGCCTCGATCGCCGACCGCCCGTCCACGGGGCCCCATGATACCCTCCGGCCGCGGAGGTTCGGACCGTGGAACCGGACGATTTCGAGCGCGAGCTGCCCTTTCCCCTCTCGGACGTCTCGAACGGCGAGTGGTGCCCGCGGCCGCCGACGCCGCGCCAGCGCGCCGCCGCGCGCCTCCTGGCCCAGGAGGCGGACCGGCGCGCGCGCCGGCTCGGGATGACGCGGCGCGAGTTCCTGCGCACGGCCGCCGGCACGGCGACGGCGTTCTGGGTGCTGAACCAGGTCGCGGGCCTGCCGTCGTCGGGCGCGGCCGCGCCGCTCCCCGTGCGCCCCGAGCAGTGCGATGACCCGGAGGCGGCGGAGGCGCTCTTCGAGGCCGACTACTTCGTGATGGACGTGCAGCTCCACCACGTCGACCTCGAGGCCTACGGCGAAATCCCCGAGCTCGGCTGCCTGCGCTTCTATCCGCCCGTCCAGAACTGCGCCGACGGCGCGGCCCTCGAGCTGCTCTCCCAGGCCAACCTCGTGAAGGAGGTGTTCGTCGACAGCGAGACGGCCGTCGGCGTGATCAGCGGCGTCCCGGACGGCTTCCCGCTTCCGGTCGAGACGATGGCTGCGACGCGCGACCTCGTGAACCAGCTCGCCGGCAGCGAGCGCGCGCTCTCCCAGGCGATGTGCGACCCGCTGGCCGCGCCCGGGTCGTCCACCGCGATCGACTCGCTCGAGCACCAGGTGAACGATCTCGGAGCGCGCGCGCTCAAGTGCTACACAGGGAACGGGAACTGGTGGCTCGACGACGAGAAGGTCGGCTTCCCGATGCTGGAGGAGGCGCGCCGGCTCGGGCTGCGCACCATCAGCGTGCACAAGGGCTTCCCGAACCTGCTCGGCCCGGGCTCGGAAGAGTACGTGCGCAGCCGCGACCTCCCGGGCGCGCTCGAGGCCTTCCCGGACCTGCGCTTCGTGGTCTATCACAGCGGCTACTTCCCGGGCGAGGGCATCGACGAGTTCCTGGGCGTGGTGCAGTCGCTGCCGAGGCGCGCGCGGAAGCGCGTGTACGCGGAGCTCGGGAGCTGCTTCGCGGTCGCCTTCCTCGAGAGCCCGGAGTCCGCCGCCCACCTGGTCGGCTCGCTGCTGCGCGAGCTCGGGCCCAGGAACGTGGTGTGGGGGACCGACTCCATCTGGTGGGGCTCGCCCCAGTGGCAGATCGACGCCTTCAAGGCGCTCGTGATCCCGGAGTCGCTGCAGGAGCAGTTCGGCTACCCCGCGCTCACGGAGAAGCGGAAGGCCCGCATCCTGGGAAAGAACGCGGCGAAGCTCTACGGCGTGAAGCCGAAGGAGCGGCGCTGTGCGATCGCGCAGGACGCGCTCGCCCGCGTCCAGGCCGAGCAGGGCGGCGCGCGCGCGAGCCGCTCCCACCGCGTGTACGGGCCGCGTAGCCGCGAGGCCTGGGAGCGCCTGCTCGCCCACGCGGGCGGCCGCGCGGGGGCGACGGCCTAGCGATGCCGGCGCGATTCGAGGGCGGTTGCCGCTGCGGTGCGGTGCGTTACGAGTGCACCGGCGAGCCGATGTTCGCGGGCCACTGCCACTGCCGCGACTGTCAGTACGCGTCCGGCGGGGCCTTCTCGACCGTCGTCCTCGTGCCGGCGGCGGCCTTCCGCGTGCGCGAGGGCGAGCCGCGCCGCTTCGACGTCGTGGCGGAGAGCGGGAGCACCGTGAGTCGCTACTTCTGCCCGACGTGCGGGACGCCCCTGTACAGCGCCCTCGGCGGGCGCGGACCGCTCGTGGCGGTGAAGGCGGGCTCGCTCGACGACCCGAGCTGGGTGCGCCCCGCGATGGAGATCTGGACCGACCGCGCGCAGCCTTGGGCGCCGCACGCCGAAGGCCTTCCCCGCGTCCCGCGCAACCCGGGCCCGGCGTGACGGCGCCGCCGCGCCCCGCCTGGGCGAGGGCGGCGGCGCTGTTCTGCGCGCTCACCGTGGTCTTCCTCGTCTGGCGCGACCTCGCCGTGCCGTCCGTGCGCGACGTCGAGGTGTGGCTCGGCTTCGAGGTCCACGGCCGCGCCGCGCGCCTCACGGCGCCGATCCACTGGGCGATCCTCGCGCTCGGCGCCTGGGCGTTCTGGACGCAGCGGCCGTGGATCTGGAGCGCCGCCGCCGCGTACGCCTTCTACGTCGCGCTCTCGCACCTCGTCTGGAGCGAGACGAGCCCGCGCGGGCGCGGCTGGCCGATCGGCCTCGCGCAGGCCGCCGCGTTCTCGCTTCCCGGCCTGCTCCTGCTCCGCCTGGGCCGCCGCGCGCGGGCGGCGCGCGCCTAGCGGGCCTTCGGCTCGTTCAGCTCGATCAGGTTTCCCGTCGGATCCCGCAGGAACGCCTGGCGCCCCGCGCCCGGGACGTCGATCGGCCCGCGCACCTCGATTCCCTGCGCGGCGAGGCGCGCGGCGAGGACGTCGAGCCCGCGCGCGCGGAACGCGAAGTGCTGGCCCTCGGGCGGCGCGAAGCCGGGCCGCTCGATCAGGTGGATCTCCTGCGCGCCGGAGCGCAGCCAGAGGCCCGGGAAGCGGAACGGCGGGCGCGCGATCTCGTCGAGGCCGAGGACGCCGACGTAGAAGCGCCGCGCCGCCTCGAGATCGCGGACCACGAGCGAGACGTGATGCACCCCGTCGAGCGCCATGACTCCACCTCGGGACGCCCGGCGAGCGTATCACGCGCCCCGCGCCGCCCGGTAGACTGCGAGCGTGCGCTTCCCCGCCCGGCCCCACGTCCTCGGCGTGGACGACGGCCCGTTCCGAAAGCGCCAGGCCGCGCCGGTGCCCGTCGTCGCCGTCGCGATGGAGGGCGCCGACCTCGTGGAGAGCGTCGCGGTCGCCTCGTTCCCGGTGGACGGCGCCGGCGCGACCGAGTTCCTCGCGCGCTGGATCGCCGGGCTGCGCAGCCGCGCCGGGCTCCACGCGGTCGTCCTCGGCGGGATCACGCTCGCCGGCCTCGGGATCGTGGAGATCCCCGCGCTGGCCGCGCGTCTCGGGCTGCCGGTCCTCGCCGTGGCCCGCCGCGACACCGCGCGGAGCGAGCTCGCGCGCGCGCTGCGCGCGGCGCGCCTCGAGGACCGCATCGCGCTCGCGGCGGCGACGCCGCCCGCCTTCCGCGTGCACGAGGGGCTGTGGGTCTCGGCCGCGGGCGTCGAGCGCGCGGCGGCGGAGCGGCTCGTGCGCGCCACGGTGCGCAAGGCCGCGCTGCCCGAGCCGCTGCGCGTCGCGCACCTCCTCGCGCGCGCGCTCGCCCTCGGCGAGTCGCGCGGGCGGGTCTAGCCCGCGCGCTCGCTAGGGGACGCCCGCCGCAGGCGCAGCGGCGGGCGTGGCGAGCGGGCGGCCGGCGTCGCGCCACCCCGCCATGTGGCCCTCGAGGAGCCGCACGTCCGCGAAGCCCGCCGCGCGCAGCGCGCCCTGCGCCTTCTCCGCGCGCGGGCCGCGCTCGCAGTAGACGACCACCGGCGCGCTGCGCGGCCCCGGGATCTCGGACGCGCGCGCCGCCGCGTCCTGGTAGGGCAGGTGCAGCGCCCCGGGCACGTGGCCCGCGCGGAACTCCGCTTCCGACCGCACGTCGACCACGACGGGCGCGTCGCCGCGCGCGATCCGCGCCGCCAGCTCCTCGCCCGAGATCGTCTGGGCGTGCGCGGGCGACGCCGCCGCGGCGAGCGCGAGCCAGAGCGCCGAGGCGACCGCGCGCACGACCCGACTCCGCACGCCGAGAGCGTACCGCGGACGGCGGCGTCGCCGCACCGCGCGCGCGGCGAGGGACCCGGGCGCGCGTGGCGCGTCGCGGCGGCATCCGCGACCTTCCCGCCCCGGCGGATCGGGAGGTGCGAATGGGCGGCGCGAACGACTTTCTGCGGTTCCAGGGCACGGCGGGGTACATCACCTCCGGTCCCCTCGTGGACGCGGTGAACTGCGCGATCGCCCTCGAGCGCCCCCTCCTCATCAAGGGCGAGCCCGGCACGGGGAAGACGCTGCTCGCCCGGCACGTGGCGCAGGGCCTCGGGCTCCCGATGGAGTCGTGGCACGTGAAGTCGACCACGAAGGCCGCGGACGGGCTCTACGTCTACGACACGGTGCAGCGCCTGAACGACGCCCGCTTCGGCGACGGCGACGTGAGCGACGTGCGCCGCTACATCCGGCTCGGGCCGCTCGGCCGCGTCTTCTCCGCGCAGGAGCGACACGTCCTCCTGATCGACGAGATCGACAAGGCGGACCTCGAGTTCCCGAACGACCTCCTGCTCGAGCTCGACGAGATGCGCTTCACCGTCCTCGAGACGGGCGACGAGATCCGCGCGAAGGAGCGCCCGATCGTCATCATCACCTCGAACAACGAGAAGGAGCTGCCCGACGCGTTCCTGCGGCGCTGCGTCTTCCACTTCATCGAGTTCCCGGACCGGGAGCTCATGAAGCGGATCGTCGCCGTCCACCACCCGAACCTCGAGGCGGCCCTGCTCGACCAGGTGCTCGTGAAGTTCTACTGGCTGCGGGAGCAGTCGGAGCTGCGGAAGAAGCCCTCGACCTCGGAGCTCGTCGACTGGATCGCGGCGCTGCTGCGCGCGGGCGTGACGCGCGACCAGATCGAGGCCCACATCCCGTTCGTGGGGGCGCTCCTCAAGACGGAGCAGGACCACGACGCGCTCGGCACCTACCTCGAGCGCGGCGGGCGGCTGCCGAAGAGCTGGGCGGACCTCGGCCCGCGCTACAACCAGTAGCCGGCCCGGGCGCGCGTCGTGTTCCTCGACCTCTTCTACGGCCTGCGCGAGGCCGGAGTGCCGGTCGGGATCCAGGAATGGCAGGCGCTGCTCACGGCGCTCGAGAAGGGTCTCCACGGCTCGAGCCTGGCGCGCTTCTACCACCTGGCGCGCGCCTGCCTCGTGAAGAGCGAGGCCTACTACGACGCGTACGACATGGTGTTCGCCAAGGTGTTCCACGGAATCGAGGGCTCGCTCCCCATCGAGCAGGAGCTGCTCGACTGGCTGCGCGACCCGAAGAACGCGAAGGAGCTCACGCCCGAGCAGCGCGAGGCCCTCGAGCGCCTCTCCCGCGACGAGCTGATGCGCCGCTTCCTCGAAACGCTCGCGAAGCAGACGGAGCGGCACGACGGCGGCGGGCGCTGGGTCGGGACCGGCGGCCACTCGCCGTTCGGACACGGCGGCGAGCACCCGACAGGGATCCGCGTCGGCGGCCCGGGGCGCAACCGCTCGGCGATGAAGGTCTGGGAGGAGCGCCGCTTCCGGGAGTACCGCACCGACGCGACCCTCGACCTGCGCCAGTGGAAGGTCGCCCTGCGGCGCCTGCGCCGGCTCACGCGCGAGGGCCTCGCGACCGAGCTCGACCTCGACGAGACCGTCGACGAGACCTGCCGCAACGCCGGCGAGATCGAGCTCGTCTTCCGCCCGCCGCGGCGCAACGACGTGCGGCTCCTCCTCCTCATGGACGTGGGCGGCACCATGGACCCCTACTACGAGCCGATGAGCCGCCTCCTGACCGCGCTCCACGAGGAGCACGGGCTGCGCCAGCTGCGCGCCTACTACTTCCACAACTGCGTCTACGACCGCGTGTACCGGACGGCCCTCCTCGACCCGCGCGACGCGGTTCCGACCGGCGACCTCTTCCGCCAGCTCGACCCGCGCTGGAAGGTGATGATCGTCGGCGACGCGGCGATGCACCCCGCGGAGCTGATGGAGCCGCACGGGAGCATCGACCCGCGCCGCGAAGTGCCGACGCCTGGCATCGACTGGCTGCGCCGCATCGGCGACTTCTTCGAGCGCGTCGTCTGGCTCAACCCGGACCGGCCCGCGTCCTGGGACTCGACGGCCACGACGCGCGTCGTCCGCCGCCTGTTCCCGATGTTCCACCTGAGCGTCGACGGGCTCGCCGAGGCGGTCGCGGCGCTCGTGGGGGCGCGGAAGGCGGCGTGAGGGCGCGCGCGCGTGCGCTCGCGGCCGGCGCGGCCCTCGCCGCCGCGCTCGCGGCGGCGCCCGCGGCCGCGCAGCTCGGGGATCTCTACGGCAAGGCGTGGGTGCGCGTCGACGCGCCGGCCGACGTCGAGAGCGTCTCGGAGCTCCCGCTCGTCGAGGTGAGCGGGCTCGCGGGCGCGCGCGGGCTGCGCGGGCAGGACCTCGTCGTCGCGATCGACGTCTCGGACAGCACGGTCGAGCCGTGCGGCGTCGACCTCGACGGCGACGGCGAGGGGGGCGCGACGGATCCCTCGCTGCGCGCGTGGCTGGAGCGGCACCCGGACGCCTCGGACGCGCTCCTCGCGCGCGTCGCGCGCGAGGACTTCGACGACAGCGTCCTCATGGCGGAGCTCGCCGCAGCCCGCGCGATCGTGAACCAGGCGGATCCGCGCGCCTTCCGCGTCGGAATCGTCGCGTTCTCGGGCGCGGCCTGGGTCGCCGCGCCGCTCGGCAGCTCGCGCGACGTCCTCCTCGCCGCGCTCGACCGCCTGCGCGCCGACTTCGTGGACGCGCTCGGCCGCACCGACTTCGCCGAGGCGCTCCGAGTCGCCGGCCGCGAGGCCGCCCGCGCGGGCGCGGACCCCGGCGGCCCGGCGCGCGCGCGCACCGTGCTGCTCCTCTCGGACGGCGCGCTCGCCGGCGGGCGCCCGCGCGCGGAGCTCGAGCGCGAGGCGCTCGCCGCGTCGCGCGAGCTCGCGGACCGCGGCGCGCGCGTCCTCGCCTTCGCGCTCGGCCCGCAGGCGGAGGACCAGCTCGACGTCTACCGCGGGCTCGCCGAGCTCACGGGCGGCCGCTTCGAGCAGCTCGCGCGCCCGAGCGACGCGGTGGCGCGCCTGCGCGCGGTGGACTTCGCGGAGGTGGCGGAGCTCGCCGTCGAGAACGCCACGACGGGCGCGGCCGCGCGCGCGCTGCGCGCCTTCCCCGACGGCAGCTTCGACGCCCTCGTGGAGCTCGCGCCGGGCGCGAACCGCCTGCGCTTCACCGCGCGCGCGCGGAGCGGCTCCACGGACGTCGCCGAGCGCGTCGTGCGCTACGACGCGCCCGCCGGCCTCGGGCCCGCCGAGGTCGCCGCGCGCCAGGCGAAGGTGCTCGAGCTCGTGGAGTCGCTGCGCCGCCGCACCGCGGAGACGCGCCTCGTCTCCGACATGGCGCGCCGGCGTCCGGCGCAGCGCCGCGAGCTGGACCTGCGTCCGGAGCGGCCGGGCGTCTCCGCGCCGCCGGCGCGCTGACGGGCGCCGCGCTCAGCGCGGCAGCAGGAACAGCAGGCCGTCGCCGATCGCGATCAGGCCGAAGACGCGCATCAGCGTCGCCGGCGAGACGCGAGCGGCGAGCCGGGGGCCGAGGCGCGCGCCGAAGACGCAGCCGAGCACGAGGAAGAGCGCGCGCTCCCAGGGGACGCCGCCGAGGAAGGCGACCTGGAGCGCGAGCAGCCAGACGGAGGCCGCGGAGAGGAGCACGACACCGAGCCCGATCGCGACGTCGGCGCGCACGCGGTGGCGCAGCATGAGGAGCGCGGCCGGCAGCTCGCCGGCGCCGATCGCGACCCAGCCGCTCGCGAGGCCGCCGAGCGCCGCGGCGGCGCGCAGGCCGGCGTGCGCGCCCGCCGGGACCGCGTCGCGCTCCGCGCGGGCACCGGCCAGGGCGAGCGCTGCGGCGCCGAGCGCGATCGAGACGGGGCCGAACACCGCCCGCACCGCGGCCGGGCTCGCGTGCACGAGGAGCGCGCTCGCGCTGGCCCCGGCGAGAACCGCCGGGAGCGCGGCGCCGAGCGCGGCGCGGGGCACGACGCCCCTGCGCAGCCAGCCGAGCGCGCCGCTCGTCATGCCGAAGGCCTGCGCGGCGATCGCGAGCTGGAGCGCGACGAGGGGCGAGAGCCCGTAGCCGAGCACCATGATCGGGATGAAGAGAATCCCGCCGCCGATCGCCGTCGCGTTCGCGACGACGGCGACGCCGAAGCCGACGGCGACGAGCGCGCCGTGCTCGCGTGCCAGGGCGAGCGGGGCGGGGAAGCACGCCAGCCAGACGGCCAGCCAGGCGAGCGCGAAGGCGGCGAGCCCGGCGCGCCCCGCCCCGAGGCGGCCCTGGACGGCCTCGGCGCCGCCCGCCGCGCCGGGGGATCGCGCCTCGCCGCGGGCGCGCGCCGCAGGGCGCGGCCGCGCCGCGTTTGTACGCGCGCGCGCGGCCGCGGCGTCCGGCGCCTCCTCCACGCTAGGGCGCCTCGAAGGCGAGGAGCCGCGCGGGCGCGGCCTCGACGGCGAGCCAGTCGTCCACCTCGAGCTCGAAGATCGCGAGCGCGGCCGGCGCCAGCCCGGCGCGCAGGCGCCGCGCCGCCTCGCCGCCGCGCGCGAGCGCGCGCGCGAGGGCCTCGAGGCCGGGGTTGTGCCCGATCACGAGCGCGCTCGGGACGGCCGCGTCGAGCGCGGCCAGCGTGCGAGCGATCGCGGCCGGCGTGGCGAGGTAGAGCCCGCTCTCGAGGCGCAGCGCGGGCGCCGGGACGAGCGCGGCGCCGATGCGCTCCCACGTCTCGCGCGCGCGCCGCGCCGTCGAGCACAGCGCGATTGCCGGCGCGGGGCCCAGCGCGGGCAGCCGCGCGGCGAGGCCGTCGGCCTGCGCGCGGCCGCGCGCGTCCAGCGGGCGCTCCGCGTCGGGGACGCCGTCCGCCGCGCTCGCGTGGCGCAGCAGCGCGAGCCGCTTCACGTCGCCGGCCCGGCCGGCCCGTGCGACGCTCTCCGGCCCGGCGTCCGCCGCGGCGCGGGCGCCTCCGGGAGGATCGCCGTGCTCGACGAGCTCGACCTCGACGCGATCGCCGCGGCGCGCGTGCGCATCGCCCCCCATGTAGTGCGGACGCCGCTCCTCCGCCATCGCCTCGGGCCCGGCTGCGAGCTCCTCCTGAAGCCCGAGTCGCTCCAGCCGACCGGCGCCTTCAAGCTGCGCGGCGCCTTCAGCCTGATGACGACGCTCCCGCGCGGCGGCCCGGGCGTCGTGGCGCACTCGTCCGGCAACCACGCGCAGGCGGTCGCGCGCGCGGCGCGCGTGCTCGGCCTGCGCGCGGTGATCGTGATGCCGGACGACGCGCCGGCCGCGAAGCGCGCCCGCACGCAGGCGGACGGCGCCGAGGTGGTCGTCGTCGGGCCGGACAGCGAGGAGCGCGCGCGCCGCGCCGGCGCGATCGCGCGCGAGCAGGGTCTCGTCCCGGTCCCGCCCTTCGACGACGCGCTCGTGGCGGCCGGCCAGGGCACCGCGGCGCTCGAGCTCGTCGAGGACGCGGGCGCGCTCGACCGCTTCTACGCCCCGATCTCGGGCGGCGGTCTCATGGCGGGCTGCGCCGTCGCGCTGCACGCGCTCCAGCCGGGCGTCGAGCTGGTCGGCGTGGAGCCCGAGGACGGCGCCGACGTCCGCGCCTCGCTCGCCGCCAGCGCGCGGTGCGCGGTCCCGCCGCCGCGCACGATCGCCGACGGGCTGCGGGTGCGGGCGCCCGGCGTCCGCACCTGGCCGGTGCTGCAGCGGCACCTCGCCCGCGTCGAGCTGGTCTCGGACGACGAGATGCTCGACGCGATGGCGTTCGCGCTGCGCGAGCTGCGCCTCGTGCTCGAGCCCTCCGGCGCGGCCGCGCTCGCTGCGGCGCTGCGCGAGGGCAGCGGGCGCTGCGGCGTGCTCCTCTCCGGCGGGAACGCCGAGCCGCACCACGTCGCCGAGGCCGCCCGGCGCGCCGCCGCGGACGCGAGCCCCGGACGCGCCCCGCGCGCCTAGCGGCCGCACCCAGAGCGCGTAGCGGCCCGCACCCCGAGAGGACCCCGGCGCAGCCCGTCGCGTCCGGGCGGTACGCGCGCGCGCCGCCGTGCGGCGCGCCCACGGGGCCGACCGTCCGCTATCCTCCGCCGACGCCTCGAAGGAGATCCCATGCAGCTTCGCAACGTCGTCCTCGTGGACGGTGCCCGCTCCGCGTTCGCGCGCGGAGGCCGGGGCAAGCTCGTCGCCACCCGCCTCGACGAGGCGGGCGCGACCGTCCTGCGCACGCTCCTCGACCGCAATCCCAAGGTGAAGGACACGATGATCGAGGACGTGGGCCTCGGGAACGTGGGCGGCTACGGCGAGTTCATGCTGCTCGCCACGGTGCAGCGCCTCGCGGGGCTTCCGATGGAGGCGTGCTCGTTCAACTCGAACCGCCAGTGCGGCTCCAGCATGGAGACGCTCCACCGGATCGCCATGGGCATCATGGTCGGGACGATCGACTGCGGCATCGCGCTCGGGATCGAGCGCATGGGCCGCGGGCTCGGCGGCGGGCCCCGCCTTCCGGACACGCGCGTCACGAAGATGAACCCGCGCCTCTTCCAGATGAACGAGCAGCAGAAGAAGATGGCGCCGGACCACCGCGAGTACTTCTCGGTGGACTTCCCGGACTACATCCTGCAGTCGCCCCCGCTGGTCGGGATGCCCCAGACGGCGCAGAACGTGGCCGAGGTCTACGGCCTCACGCGCCGCGAGCTGGACGAGTTCTCCGCCGAGAGCCACCGCAAGTGTGCGGCGGCGTACGAGGCCGGCGTCTACAAGGACGAGGTGGTCCCGCTCGAGGTGGAGGACCCGGTCTACGACGACCAGGGCAACTGGCTCGAGAGCGAGACCGGTCCCAAGGTGGCGTTCGACCGCGACGAGTGCATCCGCCCCGAGACGACGGCGGAGAAGCTCTCGGCGCTCCAGCCGATCAAGGGCCTCGTGAGCTTCGGCGGGAAGGAGGTCGTGATCACCGCCGGCAACTCCTGCCCGACGAACGACGGCGTGTCGGCCGCGCTCCTCATGAGCGAGGAGAAGGCGCTCGCGCTCGGCCTCGAGCCGCTCGCGCGCATCGTCGGCCTCGGCGTCGGCGGCGTGAAGCCGCAGCTCATGGGCATCGGCCCGATCGTCTCGACGAAGAGGGCGCTGAAGCACGCGAGCCTGCGAGCCGAGCAGATCGACCGCGTCGAGTTCAACGAGGCGTTCGCGGCGCAGGTGCTGCCCTCCGTGCGCGAGCTCGGGATCCCGCTCTCGAAGGTGAACGTGAACGGCGGCTCGCTCGGCATCGGCCACCCGCTCGGCGCGACCGGTGCGCGCCTCGTGACGACCGTGGCCAAGGAGCTGCGCCGCAGCGGCACGCGCTACGGGCTCGCGACGCAGTGCATCGGCGCGGGCATGGGCATCTCGACGATCCTCGAGCGGCTCGAGTAGCGCCGCACCCGTCTCCGGCGAGCCGGATCCCGCGCGGCGCGCCGCCGCCGCGCGGGGCCCGAGCCGCTCGCGGGCGCGCAGTCGCGTGATAGCATCGGCCCTGCGCCGTCGTGGCGCCGCCGCGAGAGGTGGTCCGTGTCGCTCCATCCCCTCCTTCGCCTCGCGGACGACCGCGAGGTCCGCCACGCCTCCCAGTTTCGCAAGGTCGCCGCGGACCTCTCCGGGGAGTCGCTCGCCGCGCAGTGGCACGAGAGCCTGCGGCTCGCGCCGCGTCGCGCCGACGGCGGCCGTCGCTTCCTCCAGCCCCACGGGGGCCGCGCTCCGACGGAGCGCCAGCGCTCGAAGGACGAGGAGCACCTCGCCGCCGCGCTGGTGAGGTTCTGCCGCGAGGCGGGCCGCGGGCTCGCGCTGCCCGACGATTCCACCGTGCGCTTCCTGGACTGGAGCGTCCCGCTGAAGGCGGCCGCGGCGGACCCGGCCGCGGGCGACGCCGACCCGAACCGCGGCGTGGAGCGCATCGACCTCCTCGGCGTCGTCGGAGAGGGGCGGCCCGCGCTCGGCTTCGTGAAGTTCCTCGAGCCGGGCGCGGCCCGCGCGGGAACGGGCGACACGCCGCTGCGCTTCCTGCTCCATGCCCTCGGCCACGCCGCGATCGCCGAGGCGAGCCGCGACGCGGTCGCGCGCGAGGTCGAGGCCGCGCACGGCGTGCGCTTCGCCGAAGGCGCGCCGGCGCTCCTCCTGGTCGCGAGCCCGCGCTACTGGGACCTGTGCCGCCGCCGCGAGGCGCAGAAGGGCGCCGCCTGGATCCACGAGCTCGAGCGGCTCGCGCGCGAGATCGACACACACCTCGGCGTCGCCGTCCACTTCCTGGCGCTCGAGCTGGAGGGCGACCCCGGCTTCGGCTTCGACGCCGGCGGATCGCGGCTCGACGCGCCCCCGCGCCTGGAGCGCGCCTGGGAGGCGGGCGCGGGCCGCGTGCGGCCGCGCCCGAAGCCGCGCGCGAAGGCCGCCGAGCCGGCGCCGCAGACGGTGGAGCCCGACCTCTCCCGCCCCGTGCGCTCCTACGGCCCGCACGAGACGTACCGGCCCGGCGACCGCGTCCAGCACCCGACGCTCGGCCTCGGCGTCGTCCAGCGCGCGCTGCCGGGCAAGGTCGAGGTCCAGTTCGAGAACACGACGAGCCGCCTCGTCGCGGGGCGGCCGCTGTAGAGGCGAAGGTCCGCCTCGTCGCGCGCGCCGCCGCGCTGGCGCTCCTCGTCTGCGCGCCGCACGCGGCGCGGGCGGCGCCGCAGCGCCTCCTCCTCGCGCCGGAGGCGACCGCGATCCGCTTCACCCTCGGCGCGACGCTCCACGCGGTGGAGGGCACGCTGCGGCTCGCGCGAGGGACGCTCGTCTTCGACGCCGAGGCCGGCACGGCGAGCGGCGAGATCGCGGTGGACGCGAGGAGCGCGGAGACGCGGAACGAGCGCCGCGACGCGAGCATGCACCGCGACGTCCTCGAGAGCGCGGAGTTTCCGACGATCGCGTTCCGCGCGGAGCGGCTCGAGGTCGCGCGCCGCGACGCGACGAGCGCCGACGTGCGCCTCGTCGGCCGCCTCGAGCTCCACGGGGCGACGCGTCCCTTCGACATCCCCGCCCGGGTCGAGGCGCGCGACGGCGGCCGCGTCGCGATCTCCGCGGCGTTCCGCGTGCCGTACGTCGACTGGGGCGTGGCCGACGCCAGCACGTGGCTCCTGCGCGTGGAGCGATTCGTGGACGTGTCCGTCGAGGCGGAGGCGCTCCTCGCGCCCCCGTGATCACGCCACGAGGCCGCGCGCGAGGTCCAGGGCGCCGCCCACGCCGAGCGCGCGGAGCGGCGCCTGGCCCGCCGTGATCGCCAGCAGGCGGTCGAACCGCTCCGGCCGGCGCGCGAGCGCGCGCACGAAGCGCCGGCGCAGCGGCGGGATGGCGCCGGCGAGGAGGAGGAGCCGCGTCGCGCGGAAGAGCGCCGCGGCGTGCGCGCGGAAGGCGACCTCGTAGCCGGCGAGCGGGCGGCCGGCGGCGACGATCTCGGCGAGGTCCGCCGCGCAGCGGAACCCGAGCGCGAGGCCCTCGCCCGTGCTGGGGTCGACGTAGCCCGCCGCGTCGCCGACCAGCGCGAGGCCCGGCGCGTGGCGCCGGCGCACGCGCTGGAGGAAGGGGCCCGCGCCCCGGACGCCGCTCCGCGCGGGCGCTCCCCCGAGCCGTTCCGCGAGCGCCGGAAAGCGCGCGAGCAGCTCGTCGTAGCGCGCCGCGCCGCCGCGCCAGAGGAGCGCCACCCCGACCTCGTCGGCCGCCACCGGGGTCACGTACGCCTCCGCACCGTCCGCCCAGTGCACCTCCACGAGCCCGGACCACGGCATCACGGAGAAGTGTCGGCGCAGCCCGAGGCGGGGCGCGCCGCGCCCAGGCGGCGCCTCGAGCCCCGCCGCCCGGCGGACGCGGCTGCGCAGGCCGTCCGCGCCGACCAAGAGGCGCGCCTCCACGACGCCGGCCGTGCTCTCGACGCGCGCGCCGCGCGCGTCGGCCGCGAAGCGCAGCATCGACGCGCCGTCGAGCAGCTCCGCGCCGAGAGAGCGCGCGCGCTCGCGCAGCGCCGCCGAGAGCGCGGTACGCCGGATGCCACGGCCCTCGCCCTCGGCGAAGCGCCCCTCCGCGACGACGGGGCCGTCGACGTAGCGGATGCCCGCGAAGGGCCGGCTCTCCGGCAGCGGGACGCCCATCGCCGCGAGCGCCGCCACGCCGGGGGGCATGAGCCCTTCGCCGCACGCCTTGTCGAGCGGCGGCCGGCGCGCCTCGAGGACGACCGCCGAGAGCCCGCGCAGGCGGGCGTGGATCGCGACGGCGAGGCCGACCGGCCCGCCGCCCACGACGGCGAGGTCAGCGCGCACGCGGGCTCCGCGCGAACGCGAGCTGCGAGCGCAGCAGCTCGCGCGCGAGCGCGAGGGCGTACGCCCGGCGCGGCGGCCGGAGCTCGCCCGCGAGGAAGCGCCGCGCCGCCTCGCCGCGGCGGATCTTCCCGCTCGAGGTGCGCGGCAGCGTCCCGGGCGCGAGGACGTGCACGGCCGCCGGCGCGAGCCCGGTTCGCGCGGCGACCCGCCGGCGCACGCGCTCGGCGACCGCGGCGTCGGGCTCGCCCGCGCCGCGCGCGCGCTCGACGAAGATCACGAGCTCCTCGCCGTGCCCGCGCGGCGAGAGGAGGCCGACCGCGGCGCTGCAGCCGGCGCGCACGCCGGCCACGCCCTCGATCGCCTGCTCGACGTCCTGCGGCGCGTAGTTGCGGCCGCGCAGCACGATGAGGTCCTTCGCGCGCCCGTAGAGGTAGAGCTCGCCGTCGTGGAGGAAGCCGGTGTCCCCCGTGTCGAGCCAGCCCCCGCGCAGCGCCGCCGCGGTCGCCGCGGGGAGCCCGAGGTAGCCGCGCATCACGGAGGGCCCGCGCACGAGGACGCGCCCCAGGCGCCCGTCCGGCAGCGGCGCGCCGCTTCGGCCCGCGATGCGGACGGCGAAGCCGGGAAGCGGCCGCCCGAGGCTCGCGAGCGGCTGGCCGTCCGGCGCCGCCCGCGCGACGCCTTCGCGGACCAGGGCGTCGCGGTCGAAGCAGGCGCGCCGGAAGCGCTCGCGCAGCGGGCTGAACGTCACGGCGAGGGTCGCCTCGGCGAGGCCGTAGACCGGCGTGAGCGCCTCGGGGCGGAAGCCGTACGGCGCGAAGCGCTCGACGAAGCGCGCGAGCGCCTCCGGGGTGACCGGCTCCGCGCCGTTCAGCGCGACGACCCACGAGGAGAGGTCGACGCCGGCGAGCTCGTCGTCGCGCACGCGCTCGGCGCACAGGGCGTAGGCGAAGTTCGGGGCGGGGCTGATCGTCCCCCCGAAGCGCGAGACGGCGCGCAGCCACACCGCCGGCCGCGCGACGAAGAGCTCCGGCGGGATCAGGACGAGCTCGCCGGGCCGCGAGAGCGCCACGAGCACCGCGCCGACGAGCCCCATGTCGTGGTAGAGCGGGAGCCAGCTCACGCCGACGTGCGCGAACGCGGCGCTCTCCGGCCATGCTTCGAGCAGCGCGCCGCGGATCGCCGCGACGTTGGCGAGCACCTGGCGGTGGGTGAGCGCGACGGGCTTCGGCGCGGCGGTCGTGCCGGAGGAGAACTGCACGAACGCGACGTCGTCGGGAGACGGCTCGACGGAGGAGGGGGCCCGCACGGAGAGCCCGTCCACCGCCTCGCAGGCGACGCCCCCGGCCCGCGCGACCGCGCGCCCGAGCAGGCGCCGGATCCGCCGATCGGTCAGCACGAGGCGCGCGCCCGACGCGCGCAGCATCGCGGCGGTGCGCTCCTGGTACTCGTCGAGCCGGCCGAGGCGGACGGGCGGATAGAGCGGAACGGGCACGAGGCCGGCGCGGAGCGCGCCGAAGAAGGCGTCGTAGAAGGCCGGCGCGGTGGGGAGCACGATCGCGACGCGGTCGCCGCGCGCGAGGCCGCGGCTCTGGAGCGCGCCCGCGACCCCGCGCGCGCGGGCCGCGAGCTCCGCGTAGGAGAGCCGCGTGCCGTCGCCTTCGGCGGCGTCGAGGAAGCGGACGCCGCGCGCGAACGCCGCGGCCCGCTCGAGCAGCGCGGGAAGCGTCTCCGCGGCGCTCACGCGGCCTCCGGGCTCCGCGCCAGCGCGCGCTCCACGAGCGAGACGAGCTGCGCGACCGTCGCGACCTCCTCGTCCTCCCCGGGCTCGAGCACCACGTGGAGCCGGTTCTCCAGCTCCACGACCAGGGCGAGGCGCTTCACCGAGTCGAGCCCGAGGTCGGCCGCGAGGTCGCTCTGCGGCTCGACGCGCGCCTCGACGCCGAGCTCGCGCAGCAGGGCGCGAATCGCCTCCAGGACGGCCTCTCCGTTCATCGCCCCTCCGTGCCGGCGCGGGCCGGGACGAACCGAGGACGGCGCGCCAGCCGCGCGCCGCCCTCGCAGTGCTCGGCGAGCGCGCGCTCCTCGCAGCGGATCCGCACGGCGAGGAGCGCCGCGTTCGCGAGGCTGAAGCCGAGCGCCGTCCAGTACGCCGAGTGGATCAGCGGGACCGCGACGCCCTCGACGACGACGGCCAGGTAGTTCGGGTGCCGGATCCAGCGGTACGGCCCCGCCGTCACGACCGGAGCGCCGGGCACGACGATGACCCGCACGTTCCACTGCGGCCCGAGCGCCGCGATCGCCCAGTAGCGCAGGCCCTGCGCCGCGAGCGCGAGCGCGAGCATCGGCGCGCCGAGCGCCGGGACGAAGGGCCGTCCGAGCAGCACGACCTCGGCGGCGCACGCGGCGAGAAACCCGGCGTGCAGGATCCTCATGACGGCGAAGTGCCGGCGCCCGACCTCGACGCCCCCGCGCGCGAACGCCGCCGCGGCGTGGCGCCGGGCGAGGCGCAGCTCGTACAGCCGCTCCGCGGCGAGGAGAGCCAGGAACGCGAGGTACGCGGTCACCATCGCAGGAGGACGAGCTCCGCGCAGAACCCCGGGCCCATCGCGAGCAGGAGCCCGTGGCTCCCGGGCGGCGGCTGCGGCCCGGCGAGCGTGTCGCCGAGCACGAGCAGGACCGAGGCGCTCGAGAGGTTCCCCACCTCGCGCAGGCTCCTCCACGCGAGCTCGAGGGCGCCTTCGGGCAGCTCGAGCGCCTGCTCGAACGCCTCGAGCACCTTCGGCCCGCCCGGGTGACACACCCACGTGGATACGTCCGCGCGCGAGAGCCCTTCGGCGGCGAGGAACTCGTCGACGTCCTTGCGGATGCCGCGGGCGATCTGCGGCACTTCGCCCGAGAGGACCACGCGGAAGCCCTCGCTCCCGATCTCCCAGCCCATCACGCGCTCGGTGCCGGGGTAGAAGACGGAGCGGGTCGCCACGACGCGCGGCCCGCGCGCGGGACGCGCGGCGCCGGTGAGGACGACCGCCGCGGCGCCGTCGCCGAAGAGGCCGCTCGCGATCAGGTTCGGGATCGAGAAGTCCGCGCGCTGGAGCGTGAGGCTGCAGAGCTCGACGGAGAGCAGCACCGCGACGTCGTCCGGAAGGCCGCGCAGCGCGTCCGCGGCGCGCGCGATCCCCGCGGCGCCGCCGACGCATCCGAGCCCGAAGATCGGCGTGCGCTTCACGTCGCTGCGCAGCCCGAGGCGGTTCGCGAGCCGCGCGTCGATGGACGGCGTCGCGAGGCCGGTGACGGTCGTGAACCAGAGCTGGCCGACGTCGCGCGGCCGCAGCCCCGCGCGCGCCAGCGCGTCGGCCACGGCGCGCTCCCCGAGCTCGACGGCGCAGGCGATCCAGGCGTCGTTCGCCTCGGTGAAGGAGCGCAGCGTCGCGTACCGCGCGAGCGGGAGCGCGAGGTGGCGCCCGCCGACGAGGACGTGGCGGTGGATCTGCTCGAGACGCGCGGGGTTGAAGAGCCGTCCCGCCCACGCCTCCTTCAGCGCGGCGAGCAGCGTCTCCTGGTCGTAATACGGGTCGGGCAGCGCCCGCCCGACGGCGGCGATGCGCACCGGGAGCTCCAGACGCGACGCGGGGGCGCGGGCCGACTCTCCGAGGGTAGCGACGCCGGGCCCCGCTGCTCGTAGCGCTTCATGCGCCGATCATGCCGCAGCGCGCGCACGCGGCGCGCGCGAGCGCGCGTCCCGGCGCGGCGCCGTCGGCGGCGCCGTCGCGCTAGCGCGAGGCCGCCTCCTCCGCGAGGGAGAGCGGTCGCCCGTCGAGATCCTGCGGAGTCGGGATGCCGAGCAGCCCCGCGAGCGTCGGGGCGAGGTCCACCGTCGCGGCGGGGCCGGCCACGCGGCCGGGCGGGACGCCCGGCCCGAAGAGGACGAGCGGGACGCGGCGGTCGTAGTCGTAGGGCGAGCCGTGACTCGTTCCGGTGTCATAGTAGGAGAGCAGGCAGCCCCGCGCGGGCTGCACGACGAAGTCGCCGCTTCGGCCCGGGACGAACGAGCGCCGGTAGAGCTCGGCGAGCTCGCCGTCGCCGGCGGCGATCTCGGCCTGCGTCCAGACGCGCCCCACGGCGGGCCAGCGCTGGAGCAGCATCTTCGCCTCGGCGACGATCTCCTCGGGCGCGACGCCGCGCGCCTCGGCCAGCGTGCGGTTCACGCGGCCCTGGCTCCCCGCGAAGTCGACCCACGCCCGCGGGACCGCGGCCCACGGCCCGTGCCGCCACCAGAGGCGCGCGAGGAGCGCGGCCCCGAGCCGCGTCGCGCTGGTGCGGCTGCCCGCGACGGGGCAGGTGGCGCGGCCGGTGCGCTCGAGCCACTCGGGGAGCGGGAGCACGCCGTGGTCCGCCGTGAGGGCGACGAGCAGGCGCCCGTCCGCGCGCGCCTCGGCGAGGGCGAGGAACGCGCCGAGCGCCGCGTCGAGTCGGCGCAGCGCGTCGGCGGCCTCGCGGCTCGCGGGGCCGTACGTGTGGCCCACGAGGTCCGTCGCCGAGAGCGAGAGCGCGAGGAGGTCGGGCGCCGGCCCGCGCCCGAGGTCCTCGCTCTCGAGGAGCCGCCGCGCGAACTCGAGCGTGAGCTCGTCCAGAAAGGGCGACGCGTAGAGCTGCTCGGCGAAGCGCTCGAGGTCGCGCGCGCGCAGCGGGTGCGGGCTCGTGCGCGAGAAGCGCGTGCCCTCGCCGGGGAAGTCGTCGGCGATCGCGTCCTCGCCCGGCGCGCCGTGCGCCCACGCGTCGGGAAGGCCGGCGAGGAAGCCGTCGCGCGGTGGGTCCGCGCCGTTCCACGCCGCGACCCAGCCCGGGAGCGCGTCGCGGTAGTAGCGGCTCGTCGTGAACACGGGCCGCGCGCCGCCGCGGAACCAGTACGCGCCGTCGGGGTGCCGCCCCGCGAGGAGCACCGCGCCGCGATCCTTGCCCGCCACCGCGAACACGCGGCTGCGCGGGCTCGCGCGCTTCAGCCAGTCGCCGAGCGCGTCGGCGCGCATGGCGGCGGACGAGACGCCGCCCTCGCCGTGGAGCTCCGCGGCGGCAGGGCTCGGGTCGTACACGCACGAGAGGCGCGCGCCGGACGCCGGGTCGAAGAACTGGTTGGCCGGGATGCCGAGCGCGGCCGGGTGGCGTCCCGTCAGCATCGTGGCATGGCCGGGACACGTCTCGGTGAGGGCGTGCGCGAGGGCGGCCTCCGTGTACACGCGGCCCTCGCGCATCAGCCGCCCGAGCCCGCCCGGGAGCGCCGGGTCGAGGCGGTCGGGCCGCAGCTGGTCGACGGCCACGACGAGGACGAGCCGCGGCGGCGCGGCGGCCGCGCCGGCGAGCTGCGCCAGGACGACGGCCAGCGCGGCGGCGAGGGCGGCGAGGGCGCTCGGTCCCCGGCGCGCGGCGGCCGGCGCGCGCCCCGCCCCCGCCTTCCCGGCCGCGTCCGCCATGCGGCGCAAGGATGGCAGTCGCGGCGCGCTGCGCCATCCGCGGGCGCGGCACGGCGCCCGCGACACGTGGCGCCGCCGCGTCGCCCCCGGCTCGGCGCATCCCCCTCAGCGCGCGTAGCGCTCGGCCATCGCGCGCAGGAGCCGCAGGCCGAGCGCGGCGTTTCCGGCGACGAGCCCCTCGAACTGCGCCGCGTTGAGGACGCAGACGCAGGTCGGGCCGTCCGCGTAGAGCGAGGCGCTGCGCGGGCGGCCGCTCAGCGCGGCGAGCTCGCCGGCGATCTCGCCCTCGCGCGCGAGGCGTGCGACCGGCCGGCCCGCGCGCTCCACGAGGAGCGCACCCTCGAGGACGAGGAACGCGCAGTCCGTGAGCTCGCCCTCGGCGCACAGGAGCTCGCCGGGCGCGAGCCGCACCAGGCGGCCGCGCAGCGCGGGCTCGCGGCACACGAGGCGCGCGACCGGGTCGACGAGCCGCGCGGCGAGCGCGGTCGCGCCCTCCTCGGGCAGCGGCTCGCCGGCGCCGCCGAGCGCCGCGCGCGGCGGCTCGGCGCGGCGGGCGAGGGCGCGAAGCTGCGCGAGCGCCTCCGCGGCGCTCCCGGGCCGGGCTTCGGGATCCGCGGCCAGGAGGCCCTCCACCATCCATACGAGGCTCGGCGAGAGGTCGGGCCGCAGCGCGCCGAGCGGGGGCCGCGCGGGCGGCGCGCCGCGCGCGAGCCGCTCGCGCCGGGCGAGGTCCGTGCTCGCGGCGAACGCCCACGCAGTGGCGCCCACGCCGTAGAGGTCGGCGCGCGCGTCGAGTGCGTCGAAGCGGCCCTCGCGCAGCTCGGGCGCCGCGTAGCCGGGCGTGCCGCGCGCGCCGGCGCCGGCGCGCGCGGCCTCGGAGATGCCGAAGTCGGCGAGGCCGTAGCCGCCCCGGCCGTCGAGGAGCACGTTCGACGGCTTCACGTCGAGGTGCAGGATCGACGCCTGGTGCGCCGCGGCGAGGGCCTCGAGGAGCTGCTCCACGAGGCGCCAGATCTCGTCCTCCTCGGGCGCCGGCTCCGAAACGATGCGCTCGCGCAGGCTGCCGCCCGCGTAGAGCTGCATCGCGACGAAGGGGCGCGCTCCGTCCGCGCACGCGTCGTACACGTGCGGCACGCGCTCGTGTCGGAGCGCGAGGAGCGCGCGCAGGTCGCGGCGCAGCGCCCGCTCGGCGCCCGCCGCGGTGGAGAGCACCTTCACGGCCACGCGCTCGGGCGGCGCGCCCTCCGCCCCCGCGTCGAGGCAGCGCGCGAGGAACACCGCCCCGTAGCGGCCGCGGCCGAGCCGCTTCATCAGGCGGAAGCGGTAGCGGCCGGCGAGCTCGGTGCCGAACGAGGCGCGCCCCGGGAGGCGGACGTCACGCGCCCCGCCGCCCCGGGCGCCGCTCCACCCCTCCGACCGCCGCGACGCGCCCACGTCCCGGCCCTGTGCGTCCCCCGCGGAGGCTCGCTTGACCCCGGGGGGTCGCTGCGAGCGGCTATCCTCCACCCGCCATGGACGACGCCGCGCGCCTCGGCCCCGCGGAGCGGAGAGCGGCGCTGCGCCGCATGGAGCGCGAGGCGTTCGACGTCGTCGTCGTGGGCGGCGGCGTCACCGGCGCGGGCTGCGCGCTCGACGCCGCCAGCCGCGGCCTCGCGGTCGCCCTGCTCGAGCAGCGCGACTTCGCCGCGGGGACGTCCAGCCGCTCGAGCAAGCTGATCCACGGCGGGCTGCGCTACCTCGAGCAGCGGGACTTCGGCCTCGTGCGCGAGGCGCTCCAGGAGCGCGGGCTCCTGCTCGGCCGCCTGTGCCCGCACCTGGTGCGCCCGGTGAGCTTCCTCTACCCGCTGCGCGCGCCGATCGTGGAGCGCGCCTACGTGGGGGCCGGGCTCGCGCTCTACGACCTCCTCGCCCGGCGCGCCGGGCGCGAGGGCGCGCTCCCCCCGCACCGCCATCTCTCCCGGCGCGGCTGCCTCGCGCTCGCGCCCGGGCTGCGCCGCGACGCGCTGCGCGGCGGGCTCCTCTACTGGGACGCGCAGGTCGACGACGCGCGCCACACGCTGGCGCTCGCGCGCACGGCGGCGGGGCACGGGGCCGCGATCGCGACGAGCGTGCGCGCGGTGGGCTTCGAGCGCGAGGGCGCGCGGGTCGTCGGCGTGCGCGCGGTCGACCTGGAAGGGGGCGGCGAGCTCGTCGTGCGCGCGCGCCAGGTCATCAACGCGACGGGCGTGTGGACCGACCGCGTCCAGGCGCTCGCCGGGCGCGGTCAGATCCGCGTCCGCGCCTCGAAGGGCATCCACCTCGTCGTCCCGCGCGACCGTCTCCACGCCGACACGGGCCTCCTCCTCCGCACCGAGAAGAGCGTCCTCTTCGTGATTCCGTGGGGCCGGCACTGGATCGTCGGCACCACGGACACGGACTGGTCGCTCGACCTCGCGCACCCGGCCGCGAGCCGCGCGGACATCGAGTACCTCCTCGAGCGCGTGAACCGCGTGCTCGCGCAGCCGCTCGCGCGCGCCGACATCGAGGGCGTGTACGCCGGCCTGCGCCCGCTCCTCTACGGCGAGTCCGAGGAGACCAGCGCGCTCTCGCGCGAGCACGCCGTCACCCAGTCGGTTCCCGGGCTCGTCACCGTCGCGGGCGGGAAGTACACGACGTACCGGGTGATGGCGCGCGACGCGGTCGACGCCGCGGCGCGCGGTCTGCCCGGCGCCGTCGCGCCGTCGTGCACGGAGCGCGTGCCGTTGATCGGCGCCGAGGGGTACGACGTGCTCTGGAACCGGCGCGCGCGGATCGCCGAGGAGCACGGGCTCGCGCCCGCGCAGGTCGAGCGGCTGCTGCAGCGCCACGGCGCGCGGCTGCGCGAGGTGCTCGAGCCCGCGCGCGCCCGCCCGGAGCTGCTGCAGCCGCTCGCGCACGCCGAGGACTACCTCGCGGCGGAGATCCGCTACGCCGCGAGCCACGAAGGCGCGCTCCACCTCGACGACGTGCTCACGCGGCGCACGCGGATCTCGATCGAGACGTTCCACCGCGGCAGCGCGTGCGCGCGCGCAGCCGCGTCGCTGCTCGGCGAGGTGCTCGGCTGGAGCGAGCTCGACCGCCAGCGCGAGGTCGCGCACTACGAGGCGCGCGTCCGCGCCGAGCGCGAGAGCCAGGAGCAGCTCGACGACCAGACGGCCGACGCCGCCCGGCTCGGCGCCCCCGACGTGCGGTTGGGCCGCGCGCCGGCATCCGCATTGCAAGGAACGGCGGGTGCCTGACCGCGCCGCGGGCTCGCGGGGTGGCCCCGCGGCGATCCGCGGCGCTCCCGCGGGGGGACCCCTCGGGACTCAGGCACGCTCGAATGCCGGCCGATCCGGCTGCGTCTGACGGCTGTCGTGGCTTCCGCGTTCCGGTGCCGGGGGGTGCCGGGTGCGGAGCCGGAGTCACCCACCATGTCGTTCCTTCGCTTCCTCGCGTGGCCCGTGGCCGCATGGCTCGCCGGGGCGTCGCTGCCGGCGCACGCCCAGGATCCCTTCGACCCGGCGGACGAGGAAGATCGCGTCGCCATCGAGGCGTTGGCGCTCTACCCCGAGGACGTCCGCAACCACATCCTCGAGGCCTCCACCGAGGCGGGTCTGCTGGACAACCTCGACGAGCTGCAGGAGGCGTCCCAGGACGACTTCCGGGCGCTGCTCGATCCCTATCCGGAGGAGGTGCAGCAGGACCTCTTCGATCTCAGCCGCTATCCCGACCTCGTCGCCGCGATCGCGGAGGGCGGGCCCAAGAGCCGCGGCGAGCTCGAGCGGCTCGCTTCCCGCTACCCGGACGACGTGCGCGAGCTGGCCGTGCGGCAGGGCCTCGAGCGGCACCGCGTGATCCAGCGGATGGACGCGCTGCTCGAGGACTTCGACGAGCGCTTCGACGACCTCGTCGAGGGCCTCTCGCCGCGGAAGCGCGAGGCGTTCCAGGCGCTCCTCGGCATGCCGGAGGTGCTGACGCTCCTCGTGGAGCACGAGGACATGACGGCCCTCGTGGGCGACGCGTACGAGCGCGATCCGGCCGGGACGCGCGACCGCTTCGCGGATCTCGCGCTCGAGGTCGCGCGCCGCAACGCGGAGGAGGCCGACGACTGGAAGGCCTCCGTCGATCGCGACCCCGACCTGCGGCGCGACTACGAGGCGGCCGCCCGCGACTACGAGCGCGACACGGGCTACGGCGCGTACGCCGCCCCGAGCGCCAGCGTGAACGTCGTGGTGAACCCGTACCCGTTCTGGGTGGGCTACCCCTGGTGGTACCCGGTCCGGTACGTCTACTACGACCCCTGGTACTGGTGGTACCCGCGGCGGCACTGGGGTCACTGCGGCTGGAGCTTCGGCCCGCGCTTCTACTTCAGCTTCAGCCACCACTTCCACCGCGTCGCGTGGAGGCCTTGGTACCCGACGCCCTTCTTCACGAGCTGGTACTTCAGCTTCGGGCACCATCACGCGCGCTACCCGTTCCTGAGCGACCACTACGTCTCGTTCTACGAGCGGCCGCTGGTGGTGAACCAGATCAACGTCGTGAACATCGACGTCGACCGCCACTATCACTTCAACAAGCGCGTGGTGCGGAAGTTCGTCTACGAGTCGGAGCGCGTGGTCTCGCGCGACTTCCTGCGCGGGCCGCGCGACGTGCGCGTGAAGCGCTTCCGCGAGTACGGGCGCCTCGCGCCGGAGCTCGAGCGCATCCAGGTGGAAGGCCGCCGCGCGGAGCTCCAGCGCCGTGGTGGGCGCGGCGACGGGCTGCGCGTCCCGCGGATCGATCGCATGGCGGAGCGCGAGTCGACGCGCCGCAAGGCAGCGGGCGTCCTGCGCGAGCGCCAGAAGGACGCGCCGGATCTCGCGCGCTTCGCGCGCGAGCCGCGCGCGGACGAGCTGCGCGGCGAGCGCGGCGCGGGCGGCGGCGGCCGCGAGCGGGGCCGCGGCGAGGCGCGCGATCTCGAGCGCCGGCGCGACGGGCCGGACGAGGCCGAGCGCGAGCGCGGCCGCGGGCGCGGCGGCGAGCGCGAGCGGGCGCGCGCCGTGCCGGGCGCGGGCGAGGATCGCGAGCGGGCCGGCGCGGGGCGCGGAGGCGAGCGCGGGCGGGCGGAGGACGACGCCGAAGCCCGGCGGCCGCGCGAGCGCGCCCTCGAGGGCGGAGAGCGCGGCGAGCGCGGCCGCGGCGACGCGGCGCGGCGCGGGCGCGACCGCGACGCGGAGCCGGACGCCGGCACGCGGCGCGAGCGCGAGGTCGAGCGCGGGGAGAACAGGGCGCAACGCGGCGGCGAGGGCGCGCGGCGCGAGCGCGCGACGCCGACGTTCGAGCGCGAGGAGCGCGGCGAGGCGGGGCGCGGAGCGGGCCGCGGGCGCGAGGCCGGGGACGGCGGGCGCGCGCGGCCGCGCGACGCCGCGCCCGAGGAGGGCGGCGACGCCGACGACCGCCGCGGCGGAGAAGCGCGCCGCGGCCAGCGCTCGGGCCGCGCGACGCCGAGCTTCGAGCGCCCCGAGCGCGGCGCACGGTCCGAGCCGCGCGAGCGCGAGGCCGTGCGCAGCGGCCGCGCGGCGGAGCGTGCGCAGCCGCGCGCCGAGCGCGAGACGCGGGGCGCGGAGCCGCGCGTGGAGCGGCGTGCCGAGCCGCGCGTGGAGCGCCGTGCGGAGCCGCGCATGGAGCGCCGTGCGGAGCCGCGCATGGAGCGGCGCGCGGAGCCGCGCGTGGAGCGGCGCGCGGAGCCGCGCATGGAGCGGCGTGCGGAGCCGCGCATGGAGCGGCGTGCGGAGCCGCGCATGGAGCGGCGCGCGGAGCCGCGCGTGGAGCGGCGCGCGGAGCCGCGCGTGGAGCGGCGCCCGGAGCCGCGCCCGCGCGACGAGGCGCGCTCGGGCGGCGGCGGCGGCCGCGAGCGCGCCGGCGGGGGCGGCGGGCGCCGCCGCGGCGGCGACGGCGAGGGCGGCGACGAGGGGGAGCGCGGCGGAGGCGGCCGGCGGCGCTGACCGTACGCGCCGCTAGAGCACGCCGCCGAGGCGCCGCTCCACGTCGCGCGTCTGTCCGCCGGCGGCGAGGAACGCCTGCATGCGGCGGCGGGCCTCCGGGTCGGCGAGACACTCCGCGAAGAGGCGGCTCTCTTCGGCGAGGCCGGGCGCGAGCGGCGGCTCTGCCGCGAGCACGGCCGCCTTCGCGCGCGCGATCGCGCCCGGCGGACACGAAGCGATGCGGCGGGCCAGCCGCTCGACGAAGGCGCCGAGCTCCGCGGGCGGGAGCGCGCGGTTCACGAGGCCCCAGTGCTCGGCGAGCTCGGCCGGCACGTCGCCGGCGCCGAGCACGACCTCGAGCGCGCGCCCGCGCCCGAGAAGGCGCGGCAGCCGCTGCGTCCCGCTGCCGCCCGGGAGAATCCCGAGCGCCACCTCGGGCTGGGCGAACACGGCGCGCCCGCGCGCGGCGAAGCGCATGTCGAAGGAGAGCGCGAGCTCGCAGCCGCCGCCGCGGCAGATGCCCTCCACCTTCGCGATCGTCGCCTTCGGCATCGTGCGGAAGCGGTCCACGATGCGGTGGAACGGGCTCGGCCCGGGCTCGGGCGGGGGAGCGGGCGGGAGCGCGAGGATGAGGCCCACGTCGGCGTGGGCCACGAAGAACTCGGGATCGGCGCTCTGGAGCACGAGGACGCGCACGGCGTCGTCGGCATCGGCCTCGCGCCCGAGCCGGTCGAGGTCCCCGATCATCGCCGCGTCGAGCAGGTTCACGGGCGGATGGTCGAGCGTCGCGACGGCGACGCCGTCCTCGACGCGAAGGCGCAGGGTGCGATAGCCGTCGGTCCGCATCGGCCCTCCTCGCGACGGGCCGCGGCATGATACGCCGCCCCGGGCTCGCGCCTCCCGGAGCGCCGCGCGGAGCCGGCGCGCGCGCGTGGCCCCCGGGGCGAACGGCGTACGGCGGGCGGATCGGGGCGCGGGCCGCACCGGCAGGGTGACCCGGGTCACGCAGCGCCGCGGCGGCCGCGTCCGATGAGAGCTTCGTTCGCGGTGCGCGTCCGGGGGGGTGGCGCTGCGGACGGTGAGGGGGGAGGCCGCCGGGGGGGCGGCCTCCCCCCTTCGCGTCTACCCCTGGATCCGCGAGTCTCCTCCGCGCGTTCGGGCCCGGGTCGGGCGGCGCGCGACGACGCGCCGGCTGCTCAAGCCGGCACCCGGACGGGGCGATGTGTGCGTCGGGCGCCGCCTGGCCGCCGCGCCCGACGAGGAGGCCCCGCCCTGCGCTCCGTCCGGCCCGCCGCGCTGGCCGCGCTCGCGTGCACCGGCGCGCTCTCGCTTGCCGCCGCCGCGCCCGCGCGCGCCTCGATCACCGAGCTCCTGCGCCTCTCGAGCAACGGAGTCGAGGACCGCGCCCCGCGGGTCGCCGGGCAGCGGGTCGTGTGGCAGCGCGGCGTCGGGAGCGGCGCCGAGGTCTTCCTCTTCGACGGCGACTCGACGAGCCCGCTCTCGAGCAACGCCGTCTTCGACGGCGAGCCGTGGGTTTCGGGCGGCCGCGTGCTGTGGAAGCGCAGCTCGAACGGCATCGCCTGCGCGCTCCAGCTCCGCGAGGGCGGCGTGACGACCACGATCACGCAGTCCCTCTTCGACTGCGCGCACGACGCGCGCCTCGCGGGCCCCTTCGCCGCCTGGACCGACGACCCGGTCTTTCTCGGCGACGACGTCCTCCTCTACGACGACGGCTCCGGGGAGACCGACGTCCTCGGCGAAGTCGACGAGGACGAGCGCGAGGTCCGCGTGGGCGAGGTCGCCGGGAGCCCGCGTGCGCTCTGGAAGGACGACCGCGGCCTCTGGTACTTCGACGGCGAGGACGTGGATCCGCTCGCGACCGGCGCGGTGCACGAGCACCAGCTCGCGGGCGACCGCGCGGTGTGGGTGGCGTTCGACGGGGAGGACGAGGAGGTCTTCCTCTTCGACGGCGCCTCCGTCGTCCAGCTCACCGACAACGACTACGACGACGACCAGCCCCAGGTGGCGGGCGACCACGTCGTCTGGCGGGCGCGCTCCGGCGGCGACACGGAGATCCACCACTTCGACGGCGACTCCACGGCGCCGCTCACGAACGACGCCCTCGACGACCGCGTGCCGCAGGTCTCGCTCGGCGAGGCCGGCGTCACCATCGCCTGGACGAAGGACGACGGGAACGACGACGACCTCTGGATGTTCGACGGCTGCGAGGTCACGCAGCTCACGAACGACGACGGCGAGGACGGGCAGCCCGCGCTCGACGGTCAGGTGGTGGCGTGGGTGCGAGGCACCGGAACCTCGGCCGAGGTCTGGCGCGCGCGGGTCGAGTGCGAGCCCTACTGCGGCGACGGCCAGGTCGACGACGGCGAGGCCTGCGACGACGGCAACGCCACGCCGGACGACGGCTGCAGCGCCCTCTGCCAGCTCGAGTGCGGCGACGGGACGCAGCAGCCCGCCGAGCAGTGCGACGACGGCGGCGTCGCGCCGGGCGACGGCTGCTCGCCGCAGTGCACGATCGAGGAGTGCGGCAACGACATCCTCGACTTCGGCGAGGAGTGCGAGGACGGGAACACGGCCCCGCTGGACGGCTGCGACGCCGCCTGCCAGCTCGAGTGCGGGAACGGGGTCCCGGAGGGCGCCGAGGAGTGCGACGACGGCGATCGCACGTCCGGCGACGGCTGCTCGAGCACCTGCCTCGCGGAGGTCTGCGGAAACGACCGCGTCGACTTCGGCGAGGAGTGCGACGACGGGAACCTCCTGCCCGGGGACGGCTGCGACGCGGCCTGCGACGCCGAGTCGCCGGCCCCCGCCGTCGAGCGGCGCTGCATCCAGGCGCTGAACCAGCGCGCGGCGGCCCTCGCGCAGGCGCAGAGGCGCCAGGCGCGCGCGTGCCTCGCCGCCGCGGCGGCCGGCGACACCGAGGCGCTCGGCGTCCCGGCCACGGCGCAGGCGTGTCTGACGAACGACCCGAAGGGGACGATCGCGGCCGCGCAGGCGAGGACGACCGCCGCCGAGGCGCGCAAGTGCGATCCCGCGCGGCTCCCGTCCTTCGGCTACGCGGGCGCCGCCGCCGTGAACGCGGCGGGCGTGGCCGAGCCCGTCGGGCTCTTCGGCGACGTCTTCGGGGCCGATCTCGACGCCGCCGTGATCGCCGCGGCGTCCGACCCGGCCGGCGCGCGCTGCCAGGCGGACGTCGCGAGGCGCGCCTCCGGTCTCGCCGATGCCCTCCTCGCGATGGCGGTCGCCGAGAAGAAGCGGCTCCTGCGCGGAAAGCCCGACGGCACGCTCGCCGTCTCGGACGAGGCGCTCGGCCGCCTCCTGCTCGAGCACCTGGGCGCCGACCCGAAGGGCCGCGCCGCGGCCCGCGAGGCCAAGCTATCCGACGCAGTATTGAGTGGATGCGCCGGCGTCGACCTCGACGCCGCGTTCCCGGGCTGCGCGCCGAGCGCGACGCCGTCGGCGCTCGGCGACTGTGCCGCGCGCGCCGCGCGCTGCCGCGCCTGCCGCGCCCTGGAGGCCTTCGACGGCCTCGCGCTCGACTGCGACGCCTTCGACGACGCCGCCGCCGACGGGAGCTGTTGAGGAACGGCGCCGATCGCTTCGTTCCGAGCCTCCCACGCCCCCGCGGCGCGCGACGCGCCCCGCGCGCCGCCCCCGGGTGCCCGCGCTACAGGGACCAGCGCTCCGGCTCGAACGCGGCGTCGAGGCGGGCCGCGCGGCGCCGCAGGATCTCGCGCTGCTCCTCGTGCGTGAGGACGTAGAGCTCGCCGCGCTCGATCGCGCGCACGACGCGCGCGGCGACCTCGTCGGGCTGCTTCACGCCTCCCACCATGCCTTCGGCGGCGGGCGGCTCCGGCGCGGGGGCCGTGATGCCGCGCTCTCCCGTCCGCAGCCGCAGCGAGTTCGCGGCGATCTGCGTCTGCACGATCATCGGGCACAGCACGCTGACCCCGATGCCGAGCGGCTTCAGCTCGCGGTGGAGGCACTCCGAGAGCCCGACCACGGCGAACTTCGAGGCGTTGTACGCGCTGAAGAGCGCCATGCCGACGAGGCCCGCCATCGAGGCCGTGTTCACGAAGTGGCCCCCCTGCTTCGCGGCCTGCATGCGGGGGAGGAACGCCTGGACGCCGTAGAGGACGCCCCAGAAGTTCACCGCCATGGTGAACTCCCAATCCGCGGCCGTCGTCTGCTGGATCGGCCCGAGGATCGCGATGCCCGCGTTGTTGCAGACGACGTGCGCCGCGCCGAACTGCCGGTACGTGGCGTCCGCGAGCGCTTCGACCTGCTCGCGCTTCGTGACGTCGGTCGGGACGGCCAGCACTTCGGCGCCGCGCTCGCGGTGCGACTTCGCGGCGAGGGCGAGGGCCTCCTCGTCGACGTCCGCGAGCACGAGCTTCGCGCCGCGCGCCACGAACGCGCGCGCGAGCGCGCCCCCGATGCCGCCCGCGCCCCCCGTGACGACGGCCACGCGACCCCGGAACGGATCCATCGCCCACCTCTCGCGGCCACGCGCCGGCTGCCGGCGCGACCTCTCGCGGTATCGTAGACGCGCGCGATGCCGGGTGCGATTCTCGTGTCGGCGTGGATCGAGGAGCGCTTCGGCGACGCGCTCCGCGCCGCCGCGCCGGGCCGCCCGCTCGCGGTGCTGCGCGGCGAGGCGCTCGACGGGGACCCGGCGCAGGTCGAGGCCGCGTTCTTCTCGGGCGACCTCTACCCGGGCGGCGCCCGTCCGCTCGCGCGGGCGCTCCACCAGGCGCCCGGGCTGCGCTGGCTCCACACGTTCGCCGCGGGCGTCGACCACCCGTTCTTCCAGCGCCTCCTCGCGCGCGGCGTGCGGCTCACGACGTCGTCCGGTGCCGCCGCGGTGCCGATCGCGCACACGGTCGCGCTCTACCTGCTCGCCCTCTCGCGCGACCTCCCCGGGTGGGCGCGCGACCAGGCTGCGCGGCGCTGGAACCCGCGCGACGTCGAGGACCTCCAGGGCCGCCGGCTCGTCGTGCTCGGGCTCGGGCCGATCGGGCTCGAGGTGGTGCGCCTCGGCCAGGCGCTCCGCATGGAGGTCACCGGCGTCCGCCGCACGCCGCGCGGCGACGAGCCGTGCGCCACCTGGCCGCTCGCGCGGCTCGATGAGCTCCTCCCGCGCGCCGAGTGGCTCGTCCTCGCGCTGCCGCTCGCCGAGGAGACGCATCACCTCCTCGACGCGCGCCGCCTCGCGCTCCTTCCCCGCGGCGCGCGCGTCGTGAACGTGGGGCGCGGGGCGCTCGTGGACGAGGCCGCGCTCGTGGCCGCGCTCGCGTCGGGCCACGTCGGCGGCGCGGGCCTCGACGTCTTCGAGGTGGAGCCGCTTCCGCAGGAGAGCCCGCTCTGGTCGCACCCGCGCGTGGTGGTGACGCCGCACGCCTCCGGCTCGAACCCCGGGAACGACCGCCGCGCGGCCGAGATCTTCGTCGACAACCTCGCGCGCTACGTGGGCGGGAAGCCGCTGCGGAACGAGGTGGAGGCGCCCGCGGCAGGCGCGTGAGCCATCCGCGCGCGCGGCGCTCGCCGTCAGCCCGGCGGCGACCGCCGCGCGCGGGGCGGGGCGGCGACGTCGGCGCGCGCGGGCTCGCCGCGCGCGAGGCGCTCCGCGCCTTCGAGCGCGGCGAGGACGCGCGACTCCGCGAGGAGCGGATGACCGCGGCCGACGAGCGTCACCGCGGCGAAGAGCGCGACCCCCACGACGAGCGCGCCCTCCGCGGCGCCGATCGCGCCGCCGGCGAGGCGGTCGGCGAAGCCGAGGCCCACGAGCCGCACGCCGCGCTGCGCGAGCCGGCCGACGAGCCCGACACCAAGGAGCGTCGCGAGGCCGATCGCGAAGCCCGCGACGAGGCGCGCGCCGAGGGGGCCGAGGTCGGGGTCCGCGTTGCCCTGCAGCCACGCTGCCGCCGGCGCCGTGCCGACGTGCACGGCCACGCAGGCGGCGGCGAGCGCGGCCACGGAGAACGCCTCGCGCACCATGCCGATCGCGAGGCCGCGCACGAGCGCGAGCGCGACGACCGCGAGCGCCGCCAGGTCCACCGCCTGCACGGCGCGCAGCCTAGCAGCGCGCTGCGCGCGTCGCGCGGCCGCGGTGCGGGGCGCGGGCGCTGCGCCGCGCCGCCCCCGAGGCCGGGCGCGTCGCCGCCCCGCGAAGGCTGCGCGCGAGACGCCGTTTGGAGGCGGCGCGCGCGCCCCCGCTACGCTGGCCGCGGTGTGGGACGCGATCGTCGTCGGGGCCGGCCACAACGGGCTCACCGCGGCGGCGTACCTCGCGCGCGCGGGACGGCGCACGCTGGTGCTCGAGCGGCGCGCCGTGCTCGGCGGCGCGTGCGTGACCGAGGCGCTGTGGCCCGGCTACCGCGTCTCGCGCGCGGCCTACGTGGCGGGCCTCCTGCGGCCCGCGGTCGTGCGCGAGCTCGGCCTCGAGGCGCGCGGGCTGCGGCTCGTGCCGCGGCGGCCGGCCTCGTCGTACACGCCGCTTCCCGACGGCCGCGGCCTCCTCCTCGGAGAGGACCGCGCGGCCTCGTGCGCGTCGATCGGCCGCTTCTCCGCGCGCGACGCGGAGACCTGGCCGCGCTACGAGGCGTTCCTCGATCGCGCGGCGCGCGCGCTCGAGCCTCTCCTCGACGTCGCGCCGCCCGACCCGGCCGCGCTCTCGTGGCGCGACGCCGCGCCGCTCGCGCGCCTCGCGCGCGAGGCGCTGCGGCTGCGCCGCGACGTCCCACGCCTCGCGGCGCTCTTCCTCGGGCCCGCGCGCGCGGCGCTCGAGGGCTGGTTCGAAAGCGAGCCGCTGCGCGGGACGCTCGCGACGGACGCGCTGATCGGAGCCTTCGCGGGCCCGTCGACGCCCGGGACCGGCTACGTGCTCCTCCACCACGTGATGGGGGAGGCGTGCGGCGCGCGCGGCGTGTGGGCGTACGTGGCGGGCGGGATGGGCGGGGTGGCGGAGGCGCTCGCGCGCGCGGTCGAAGACGCGGGCGCGACGATCCGGCGCGAGGCCGAGGTCGCGCGGATCGCGGTCGAGGGGGGGCGCGCGCGCGGCGTCGTCCTCGAAGGCGGCGAGGCGCTCGAGGCGCGCGCCGTCCTCTCGAACGCGGACCCGCCGCGGACGTTCCTGCGCCTGTGCGACCCGGCGGCGCTCCCGCCCGCCTTCGCGCGCGCGGTCGCGGCGGCGGACCACCGCAGCCCGGTGGTGAAGATCAATCTCGCGCTCGACCGCCTGCCCGCCTTCCGCGGGGCGCCGCCCGCGCGCGCGGGGGCGCCGGAGCCCGCGCACACCGGCACGATCCATCTGGGCGCGCAGGACCTCGACGCGCTCGAGCGCTCCTTCGCCGAGGCGTCGGCGGGCGCGCTGCCCGCCCGGCCGATGGTCGAGCTCACGCTGCCCTCCGCGCTCGACCCGACGCTCGCGCCGCCCGGCCGCCACGTGGCTTCCCTCTTCGTGCAGCACGCGCCGCTCTGGGACGCGGCGGCCTGGGAGAGCGCGCGCGACGCCTTCGCGGACCGCGTCCTCGCGCTCGTGGACGAGGTCGCGCCCGGGTTCTCGGCGAGCGTGCTCGAGCGCGAGGTGCTGGCCCCGCCCGACCTCGAGCGCGTCTTCGGCCTCACCGGCGGGAACATCTTCCACGGGGCGCTCTCGCTGGACCGCCTCGGCCCGCTGCGCCCCGTGCCGGGCTTCGGCCGCTACCGGACGCCCGTGCGGGGCCTCTACCTCTGCGGCGCGGGGACCCATCCCGGCGGCGGCGTGATGGGCGCCTGCGGGCGCAATGCGGCGCGCGAGGTCCTGCGCGACCTCGCGGCCGGCGGGCCTTGGGGCGGAGGGCCCCGGTCCGGCCGGTGACGCGGCGGCTCCTCTCGAGCCTGTGCCCCTCGCCGCCGCCGCGCGCCCGGTCCGCCCCACGGGGGCGGGGGTTTCCGCGGGCACGGATTCGTGATGTGATGAAAGGGTCGGGATCCAGGCGGCCGGGAGCCGGGGAGGCACCATGCACACCCTCGCCCAAATGTTCCGCGCGCGGGCCCTCGTGAGCGCGCATCCCGCCGAGAGCACGCTCGACGTCGCCCGCCGGATGTGCGAGCAGGGCGTCGGCGCGATCGTCGTCCTCGACGGGGAGCGCCTCGTCGGGATCTTCTCCGAGCGGGACCTCATGAAGCGCGTCGTCGTCGCGGGGCGCGATCCGGCACGCACGCCGGTGTCGGCCGTCATGACGCGCGACGTCGTCACCGCGGGCGTGCGCGACCGCGTCGCCGACTGCGAGGAGAAGATGAAGCGCGCGGGGTGCCGGCACCTCCCGGTCCTCGCGGAGGGCCGCGTGCTCGGGATGATCTCGATGCGCGACCTCCTGCGCGACGAGCTCGAGGAGGAGCGCCAGGAGCTGCGGGAGCTCCGCGCCTACCTGCACCAGGCGCCGCTCGAGCCCCTCGAAGGCTAGGCGCGCGCGGGCGCCGGCTCGCGCGCCGGGGTCTCGTCGGGCGCGGGCTCCGGGGTCGCCTCGGGCGGGCGCGCCGCGAGGAGGCGCAGGTACATCCGCGCGTCGTCGCGCGCGGGGTCCTTCGCGAGGACGCCCTCGAAGCGCGCGCGGGCCTCGTCGGTGCGCCCGAGCGTGTAGAGCGTGAGGCCGACGTGCACCTGGCCGTCGAGGTAGTCGGGGTTCGCCCGCACGACGCGCCGCAGCTCGGCGAGCGCCTGCGCCGGCAGCCCGGCCTCGCGCAGCGCGACGCCGAGGCGCAGGCGGATGTCGTGGAAGCCCGGGCAGCGGTCGAGCGCCTTGCGGTACGCCTCGATCGCCTCGCGCAGGTCGCCGGCCTCGCGGTACGCGTCCCCGAGCGCGGCGTGCAGGTTCGCGAGCTTCCCGCGCGTCGTGGGGTCGCCGCGCGCGGCCGCCGTCTCGTGCAGACGCTCGGCCAGCGCGCGCGAGCGGTCGTGCTGCCCGCGCTGCTCGTACACGCTCTGGAGGGCGAGCGCCGCCTCCGCGTACGCCGGGTTCAGCGCCAGCGCGCGCTCGAGGCAGCGCGCGGCGCCGTCGAGGTCGCTGCGCTGCTCACACAGGAGGCCGAGCAGGTACTGGAGGTCGGCATAGCCCGGGTAGCGCCCGGCCAGCTCCTCGAGCCGCGGGGCCGCGCGCTCGAGGTCGCCGCCCGCGACGCGCTCGCGCACCCACTCGTACGCCTCGCGGTCCTCGCGCGTCATCACCCGGGCGCGCAACGCCCGCTCAGTTCGCCGACGGGACCGGCTGCTCGGGCAGGAGCTCGGCCGCGGACTCCGCGACCTCGGTGTCCCCGTAGTTGTCGAGGATCACCTGGAAGATCTTGCCGGCCTCGTCGGGCCGATTCATGCGCTCGTAGCAGACGCCGAGCTTGTAGAGCGCCTGCGGGTCGAGCCCGAGGCCCGGATACTCGTTCAGCACCTGGCGGAAGCGGCTCGCGGCGCTCGGGTACTCCTCGCGCTGCATGTAGAAGTCGCCGATCTGCATGACGTGCATGCCGAGGCGCGTGCGCAGCTCGCGCCACACGGCCTCGGCCTCGCGCGCTTCGGGCGCGTCCGGGAAGCGGCGCATGAGGTCGTCGAGCTGCGCCACCGCCTGCTTCGTGAAGGTCTGGTCGCGGCCCGGGTCCTTGGCCTGGTGGTAGTAGCAGAGCGCCGCGCGGTGCAGCGCGTAGGGGACGCGGCCGTGCGTCGGGTGCAGCTCGCCGAAGTCGCGGTAGTAGGAGAGCGCCTCCTCGTAGCGCTCCCGCGCGAAGTAGGTATCGGCGATCTCGAGGCTCGCGACGACCGCGAGGTCGCTGTACGGGTAGTTGTCGATGATGTCCTGGAAGCGGTCGATCGCGTCCTGGTAATCGGTCGTGTCCCAGAACCAGAAGAGCTCGCGCCCCTCGGCGAGGATGCGCTTGCCCTCCTCGTAGAGGGTTTCCGCCGAGGGCACCTCGCCGAGCTCCGCGGGGGCCGGCGCGCCGCCGCAGCCCGCCGCGGACGCGAGCGCGCCCGCGCAGAGCGCCGCCAGCGCCGTGCGCGGCCGGGGCCGGCGCGCGCGGGACGTCGTCGAAGTCGGCCGCTCGACCATCGTTCAGCACCTCGCGCAGGAAATTGCCAGGCAGCCTACTCCTTCCCCCGGGCGCAGCCAAGGCGGCGGGGCGGCGTGCGGGGCGCCGCAGACGCGACCGGCCGATCCGCTAGCTTCTGCCTGGAGGACGGGACATGCTGAGCGACGCGCTGCGACACCTGCGACTCGATCGCCGCCTGGCCCACCGCCGCGGCTGGGTCAGCGAGGAGGAGCTCCAGAAGGCGGTCGCGGCCCTACCCGACGTCTCGGACAAGAAGGCCGAGCCGCCCTCGCCACCGGCGTCGGCCCCGAGCGCCGAGCGGCCCGCGGGCGCGTGAGCCGCGACCCACCCCGGACCCCAGGGGGACGCGCCGGTGATCAAGGAGAAGTTCGGCGAGCGGCTCGACGCCCTCGTGCACGTCCTCTTCCCCTTCCTCTTCTGGCGCCCGCTGAACCCGAACCTGCTGTCCGTCCTCGGCGCGCTGGTCTCGGTGGGCGCCGCGACGGCCTTCCTCTCGGGCCACCTGCGCACGGGCGGCTGGCTCATGATCGCGTCGGGGTTCTTCGACCTCGTCGACGGCGCGGTCGCCCGGCACAACGGGACGACGTCCACGTTCGGCGCGTTCCTCGACTCCACGCTCGACCGGCTCGTCGACATGGCGGTCCTCGCCGGCATCGCGCTCTACTACGCGGGCCACGGCGCGCCGGGCGTCGCGGTCGTGGCCGGCGTCGCGCTCGTGGCGAGCGTGCTCGTCTCCTACGCGAAGGCGCGCGCCGAGGTCGTGATGCCGCGCCTCGACGCAGGCTTCTTCGAGCGCGGCGAGCGCATGGGCATCCTCGCGTTCGGGGCCGTCACGGGCTACCTCCCGATCGCGCTCGTCGTGGTCGCGATCGGCGCCAGCGCGACCGCGCTCCAGCGCATCGCCATCGCGTACCGCGAGATGGCGAAGATCGACGCCGACGCGCGCCCGTCGGGGGAGAGCGCGCCGTGAGCGACCGGCCCGACGGCGGCGACCGCGGCTTCGTCGTGGTCGACAAGCGCGGCCGCGAGGAGGAGCGCGAGCCCGACGCCCCGCGCGCCCCGACCGGGTCGGGGGACGAGGCGCAGGCGCCCGGCGCGGGGCAGGGCCGGCCCGGCGCCGAGCGCGCGCTCCCGACGCCGGACTTCGCCTCGCTCGTGATCTCGCTCGGCCACTCGGCGCTCTACCACCTCGGCCTCGTGGCCGATCCGGAGACCGGCCAGCGCGGCGAGCGAAACCTCCCGCTCGCGCGCCAGACGATCGACCTCGTCGAGATGCTCCAGCAGAAGACGCGCGGGAACCTGACGCCGGAGGAGGCGCGCCTCCTCGACGACCTGCTCTACGACCTGCGCATCCGCTACGTCGAGGCGGCGCGCTAGCCTGCGCCTCGCCGCGCCCGCGAAGATCAACCTCGGGCTGCGCGTCACCGGCCGCCGCCCGGACGGCTACCACGAGCTCGAGAGCTGCTTCCTGCCGCTCGACCCGGCGGGCCCGCTCGCCGACGCCGTCGAGGTCGCGCTGCGCGAGGAGCCGGGCGTCGACTTCGCGCTGCGGGGCGCCGCGGCGGGCGTGCCGGACGGCGCGGCCAACCTCGCGGCGCGCGCGGCGGCGGCCTTTCTCGCGCGCGCGGCGGCGGGCCGGGGCGCCTGCATACGGCTCGAGAAGCGGGTTCCCGCGGGCGCCGGCCTCGGCGGGGGCTCGAGCGACGCGGGCGCCGTGCTGCGCGCCCTCGCCGCGCTCCTCCCCGGCGCGCTCGCCCCCGCCGAGCTCGGCGAGCTCGCGCTCGGCCTCGGCGCCGACGTCCCCTTCTTCCTCGACCCGCGGCCCGCGCTCGTGGCAGGGATCGGCGAGCGGATCGAGCCGCTCGCCGGGGTCCCGGCGCTCGCGCTGATCGTCGCGCACCCCGGCACGCCGCTCGCCACGGCGGCGGTGTTCCGCGCGTTCGACGCCTCGGGCTCCGCGTTGACGCCCGCCGGGTCGCTGCCTAGCTTCCGCGCCCTCCCGCTCGCCCCGGCCGCCGGTCGCGCCGAGCGCCCGCCCGGCAGGGTCGGAGCTGCGGCCGAGCGCCTGGCCGAGCGGGTGGTCAACGATCTCGAGCCGGTCGCCACCGTCCTCTGCCCCGCCATCGCCGAGCTGCGCTCGCTCCTCTGCGACGCCGGCGCGCTGGCCGCGGCGATGTCGGGCAGCGGTCCGGCGGTGTACGGAGTCTTCGAGAGCGAGGAGCGACGAGACCAGGCGTTCGCGCGGCTCGCGCTGCGCGCGCCGGCGCGGGCGTGGGCGACGGGCACGGCGGCGTCCCCGCCCGGCGGCGCGCCCGAGAGGCCGCTCGGGGGGCCTCTGGTAGGCTAAGCGCCAGCCCGGGCCCCGCCCGGGAGACGCTGGGGCGTCGCCTAACTGGTAAGGCAGCGGCCTTTGGAGCCGCCACATGCAGGTTCGAGTCCTGCCGCCCCAGCCCCACGCGGGCGACGCGCGGTCCGGAGGCCCCATGCACGACATGAAGCTCTTCGCGGGCAACTCGAACGCGGCCCTCGTGACGCGCGTGGCGGCCTATCTCGACGTCGAGGTCGGGAAGGCCGAGGTGGGGACCTTCAGCGACGGCGAGGTCAACGTCGAGATCCAGGAGAACGTCCGGGGTCTCGACTGCTTCGTGCTCCAGTCGACGAGCGCGCCGGCGAACACGCACCTGATGGAGCTGCTCATCATGATCGACGCGCTGCGCCGCTCGTCGGCCCGGCGCATCACGGCGGTGCTCCCGTACTATGGCTACGCGCGCCAGGATCGCAAGGTCGCCCCGCGCCAGCCGATCACGGCGAAGCTCGTCGCGGACCTCGTCTCCGTCGCGGGCACCGACCGCCTGCTCTGCCTGGACCTCCACGCGGGCCAGATCCAGGGCTTCTTCGACATCCCCGTCGACAACCTCTTCGCGACGCCGGTGCTCCTGCGCGCGATCCGCGAGCGCGTCTCGGGCGAGCTCACGGTCATCTCGCCCGACGCGGGCGGCGTCGAGCGCGCGCGCGCCTACGCGAAGCGGCTGGGCGCCTCGCTCGCGATCATCGACAAGCGCCGCGAGCGCGCGAACGAGGCGCAGGTGATGAACATCATCGGCGACGTGAAGGGCCGCACCTGCATCATGGTCGACGACATCGTCGACACCGCGGGCACGCTCGCCGGCGGAGCGCGCGCCCTGGCGGACGCGGGGGCGAGCGAGGTGATCGCCGTCTGCACGCATCCCGTGCTCTCGGGCCCCGCCATCAAGCGCGTCGCCGAGTCCCCGCTCCGGGAGCTCGTGGTGACGGACTCGATCCCGCTGCGCGGCGAGGCGGCCGAGTGCGCGAAGCTTTCGGTCGTCTCGGTGGCCGAGCTGCTCGGCGAGGCGATCCGTCGCATCCACAACGAGGAGAGCGTGAGCTCGCTGTTCGTGTGAGCCGCGCAGGGAAGGGCGCGCGCGGCGCGCCGCGAAGGAGGAGACGGTGTCGGAGGCATTCCTGACGGCGGAGGAGCGCGCGGGGCGCGGGAAGGGCGTCGCGCGGAAGCTGCGCGCCGCGGGCCGCATCCCGGCGGTGGTGTACGGGCGCGGCAAGGACAGCCGGCCCGTGAGCCTGGACCCGACCGCGCTCTCGAAGCTGCTGCACGGGAGCCACTCGGGGATGAACACGCTGATCGACCTCGAGGTCGGCGGGCGCAAGGCCGTCGTCCTGGTGCGCGACATCCAGAAGGACCCGGTGAGCGGGCACTGGCTGCACGCGGATCTCTACGAGGTCGACCTCACGCAGACCGTCCAGGTCGAGGTCCCGCTCCACCTCGTCGGGAAGCCGGTGGGCCTCGAGTTCGGCGGCATCCTCGATCATCCGCTTCGCGTGGTCACCGTGGAGTGTCTGCCGCGCGCGATCCCCGACGCGATCGACGTCGACGTCTCCGCGCTCGCCGTGGGCGACTCGATCCACGTGCGCGACCTGGTGCTCCCCGAGGGCACGCGGGTGCTCTCCGACGGCGACCTCGCGGTCGCCTCGGTGGTGCTGCCCAAGGCCGAGGAGGAGCGCCCGGCCGAGGCGGCGGCCGCCGAGGCCGCTGCGGCGGCAGCGCCGGCCGAGGGCGCGACCGAGGGCGGCGCCGCCTAGCGCGGGCCTCCGGTGAAGCTGGTCGTCGGGCTCGGGAACCCCGGGCCGCGCTACGCGCGCACGCGTCACAACGCCGGCGCGCGCGTGACCGAGCGCCTGCGCGCGCGCTGGAGGCTGCCGGAGCCGGAGGAGCGCTTCGAGGGGCGGTTCGCGCGCGGGCGCGTCGCGTCGCTCGCCGGGCTCGACGTCGGCGTGCTCGAGCCCGAGACGTACATGAACGAGTCGGGCGTCGCCGTGGCCGCGGCGCTGCGGAAGCTCCCCGTCGAGGACCCGGCCGCCGACCTCTTGGTCGTCCTCGACGACGCGGACCTCCCGTTCGGGCGGCTGCGCCTGCGCGGCGCGGGGAGCGACGGCGGCCACAACGGCCTCGCGGACGTCCTCGAGAAGCTCGGGCGCCGCGACGTGCCGCGGCTGCGCTTCGGCATCGGGCGCCCGCTCGTCGCGATGGAGACGGCCGACTACGTGCTCGGCCGCTTCTCGAAGGAGGAAGAGGCCGCGCTCCCCGCGCACCTCGAGCGCGCCGCCGACGCCGTCGAGTGCTTCTTGCGCGAGGGCGTCGCGGCCGCGATGAACCGGTTCAACGCGGCCTAGCCGGGCGGGCGGACGGGCTCTCGCGGCCGTGCCGATACCGGCACAGCGAGCTCCTTGGCCGGCCGCTCGGCCCGAGGCCCGCGTGCCGCCTCAAGCCGACGGGCCGGCGTCCGATGCGACCCGTGGGAAGGGGGCCGCGGCGTGGCGGAGGGCGTGGCGAAGGTCAAGGGCACGAACCTGATCGCCTCGGTGAAGCTCCTGCGCAAGAACAAGGAGGCGGCGCGCGCGGCGCTTCCGCCCGAGCTGCACCGCTACCTCGAGGAGCGCGTGCTGCCGACGAGCTGGTACCCCGAGGCGGACATGGCGGTGCTCCTGCGCGCGATGGCGCCGATCCTGCGCAAGCTCGGACCCGATCCCTTCGAGCTCATGGGCCGCGCCGCGCTGCGCGAGCACATGCAGGGCGTCTACGCGCACCTCCTGCGGGCCGACCGCGCCACGCTCGCCCGCCGCGTGTCGGCGCTCTGGCAGTCGCAGCACGACACGGGCCGACTCACGATGGTGGAGCTCGGTCCCGGGCGCGCGCGCTTCGAGCTCGTCGAGTACGGCCACCCGAGCCGCGAGATGTGCGCGACGATCCGCGGCTACCTGATGGAGGCGCTCGCCGCGGCGGCGGGCTGCACCGACGTGCGGGCCGCGAAGGTCTCGTGCGTGCTCGACGGGGCCGACCGCTGCGCGTGGGACTGCGTGTGGCGGGAGCCGGACGAGCTCCCCGCGCCGCCGGACCGCTGACCCCGGCCGGGCGGCCCGGCCGGCCGCGCGGCCCCCTCGTTCCCGCCCGGCCGGCCCCGGCTGGCGCCGCGGGCTCGCTCGTTTCGCGCCCGGTCCGGCCGGCGGTCCGGCCGGGGTGATCCCCCCCGGCACCCCCGCCGAGCGTCCGGATTGACGGGCATTTGTCCGGTCAGATCTCGTGAGAAAATCCTCGTGATGTCCCAGTTTTTGCGGATTGACGCCGGACATCGCGAGGGCCTATCGTCGCGCCATGGCCGCCGTGCCCCAGCCCACGCCGCCGGCAGCGCCGCCGTTCGGGATCGCGCTCGCGCGCGAGGCCGAGGGCGCGGCGCCCGTCTACCGGCAGATCGCCGCGCGCATTCGCGCGGAGGTCGAGGGGGGCCGGCTCGCGGGGGGGACGCGCCTGCCGACCATCCGCGCGCTCGCGGCGGCCCTCGGCGTCCACCGCGACACCGTCGGGCTCGCGTACGAGACGCTCGCGGCCGAGGGCCTCGTCGAGGCGCGCGTCGGCCGCGGCACGTTCGTGCGCGCGCGACGGGCCCGTGCGCCGCGCCCGGCGCGCGCGCCCGAGCCGGCCTTCGCGGCGGCCGTGGAGCGCCTCCTCGAGTTCGAGCGCGCGCGCCCGCGCTACGCGGACGGCGAGGGCGTCGTGCCGCTCCACGCGCTCGTCCCGGACCCGCGCGCCTATCCGGTCGACGCGTTCCGCCGCGCGCTCAACCGCGCGTTCGCGGACGGCGGCGCCTCGCTCCTCGTCTACGGCGGGCCGCAAGGCCATGCCGGGCTGCGCGAGGTGCTCGCGTCGCGGCTGCGCGCGGCGGGCGTCCTCGTCGGGCCCGAGTCGGTGGTCCTCAGCGCGGGCGCGAGCCAGGGCATGACGCTCGCGCTGCGCCTCTTCGCCGGCCCGGGCGACGCCGTGGCGGTCGAGGAGCCCACGTACCACAACGTGCTCGCCGCGCTCCTGGACCTCGGCCTGCGCGCCGTGCCCGTGCCCATGCGCGCCGACGGCCCCGACGTCGACGCGCTCGAGCGCGCGCTGCACCGGCCCGAGGTGAAGGCGTTCTACACGATCCCCACGTTCCACAACCCGATGGGGATCACGACGTCGCTCGCGCACCGGCGCGAGCTCCTCGCCGTCGCCGCGGCCGCGGGCAAGCCCGTCGTCGAGGACGCGTTCGAGATGGACCTGCGCTTCACGGGCCGCCCGGTGCCGCCCCTCGCGGCGCTCGACGACGCCGGGCTCGTCGTGCAGCTCGTCTCGTTCTCGAAGTCGCTCTTCCCGGGCGTCCGGGCCGGCGCGGTCGTGGCGCGCGGCCGCGCGGTCGAAGCGCTCCTCGCGCTGAAGCACGCCGCCGACCTCGGCGGCGCGCTCCCGCTCCAGGCGGCCCTCGCCGACTTCGTGCGCACGGGCGCGTACGACCGCCACCTCGCCTCGCTGCGGCGCCGGCTGCGGCGCCGGCGCGACGCGCTGCTCGAGGCGCTCGCGGCCGAGCTGCCGGAGGGGTGCGCGTGGACGACGCCCGAGGGCGGCTACCAGATCTGGGTCGAGCTGCCGGCGCCGCTCGGCGCGCGCGAGGTGTTCGAGGACGCGGCGCGCGAGGGCGTCCTCGTCGCGCCCGGCGACCAGTTCTACGCGGACGGACGCCCGTCGCGCGCGCTGCGCCTCACGTTCGCGGTTGCCGACGAGGCCGCGATCCGGCGCGGCGTCGCGATCCTGGGTCGCGTCGTGCGCGCGCGCCTGCGCGCGCCGCGCGCCGCGCCGCGGCCGCCGCAGGTCCACGTGTGAGCCGGGGTCGACCCGGCCCACGAGAGAGCGCCCGGGCGCGCGCCCGGCAAGGAGGAACGACATGGCCGACGAGAAGCAGGCGGAGCCGCGCGGCCGGGGCGCCGGACGCACCGGCGCGGACGCGTTCGAGCTCAAGGTCGGGCTCGCGGAGATGCTGAAGGGCGGCGTCATCATGGACGTCACGAGCCCCGAGCAGGCGAAGATCGCCGAGGACGCGGGCGCGGCCGCGGTGATGGCGCTCGAGCGCGTGCCCGCCGACATCCGGCGCGAGGGCGGCGTCGCGCGCATGTGCTCGATCGCGGTGATCGAGGCCATCCAGCGGGCGGTCTCGATCCCGGTGATGGCGAAGGTGCGCATCGGGCACTTCGTCGAGGCGCGCGTCCTCGAGGCGCTCGGCGTCGACTTCATCGACGAGAGCGAGGTGCTCACGCCGGCGGACGAGGAGCACCACGTCTGGAAGCACGACTTCCGCTCGCCGTTCGTGTGCGGCGCGCGCGACCTCGGCGAGGCGCTGCGGCGGATCGGCGAGGGAGCCGCGATGATCCGCACGAAGGGCGAGGCCGGGAGCGGGAACATCGTCGAGGCGGTGCGCCACCTGCGCAGCGTCACCGGCGAGATGCGCCGGCTCACGTCGCTCCGCCCCGAGGAGCTGCCCGCCGCGGCGAAGGAGCTGCGCGCGCCGGTCGAGCTCGTCCGCAAGGTCGCGGAGACGGGGCGGCTCCCCGTCCCGAACTTCGCGGCGGGCGGGATCGCGACGCCCGCGGACGCCGCGCTCTGCATGGCGCTCGGCGCGGAGGCCGTCTTCGTCGGCTCGGGCATCTTCAAGAGCGAGGATCCGGCGCAGCGCGCGCGCGCGATCGTCCACGCGACGACGCACTGGCGCGAGCCCGGCGAGGTGCTGAACGCCTCGCGCGGCCTCGGCGAGGCGATGCCCGGGCTCGAGATGGAGCGGCTCGCCGACCACGAGCGGCTCGCGAACCGCGGCTGGTAGCGAGGCCGAGGCCGAGGGTCGCAGGCGGAGGACGCGGCGATGGAGCGGCGCGCGGAGGTGGCGGCAGACGCCGCGCAGGCGCCCGCGCGCGGCGCGAGGCGGCGCGCGCGGGTCGGGGTCCTCGCGGTCCAGGGCGACGTCGAGGCGCACGCCCGCGCGCTCGCGCGCGCGGGCGCCGACGCCGTGGCGGTGCTCCACGAGAAGGAGCTCGACGACCTCGACGCGCTCGTCCTCCCCGGGGGCGAGAGCACGACGATCGCGAAGGGCCTCGCGCGGCTCGGGCTCTACGAGCCGCTGCGGGCGTTCGCGGCGCGCCGCCCCGTGCTCGGCACCTGCGCGGGCGCGATCCTCCTCGCGTCGCGCGTCGAGAACCGGCCCGTCGAGACGCTCGGCGTCCTCGACGCGACGGCCGTGCGCAACGCGTACGGGACGCAGGTCGACTCCTTCGCCGCGGAGAGCGACCCGGGCGGTGCCCCCGGCCTCGCCGGCCTGCGCTGCGTCTTCATCCGCGCCCCGCGCCTGCGCGACCTCGGCCCCGGCGTCGAGGTGCTGGTGCGCGTCGACGGCGAGCCCGTCCTCGTCCGCCAGGGCCACGTCCTCGCCGCCACCTTCCACCCCGAGCTCACCGACGACCCCCGCCTCCACGCGCTGCTGCTTCACGAAGGGGACGTTCCACAAACCTGACGAAGGGGACGCCCCACGGACCCGACGCGCGGGACACCCCGCGCCAGGGCGCCGGACGCCGCACGCCTCGGGGGACCGCCGTAAGGAGTGTCCCCGAAGTCAGCCTCGTGGAACGTCCCCTTCGTGGGGGCCCGTGCGCGGGGAGGTGGTGCGGCTATCATCCGGCCCCTCGCGCCGAAGTCGGCGCGGGATCCAACCACCTCGGTGGTCGCGTCGCGCCGTCCGGACCCGCCCGGACGCCCGCCGGCCGCCCGGGCGCCCGGCGCCCGTCCACGGGGGGCCCATGCTGCGGGAGTTCGAGACCACGTACATCCTCCAGCCGGAGATCAGCGACGAGGGCGCGAAGGCCATCCACGCGCGCCTCGACGGCCTCCTCGAGCGCCACGGCGCCGTCCGGCTGCTCCTCGACGACGACGGAAAGCGCCGCCTCGCCTTCGAGATCCGGCACTTCCAGAAGGGCCACTACTTCACCCTCCACTACTTCGACGAGGGCAAGGTGGTGCCCGAGATCGAGCGGGCGCTCCGCCTCGACGAGTCGGTGCTGCGCTTCCTCACCGTGCGCGTCTCCGACGAGGTCGGCGACGTGGAGGAGCGCAAGCGCCAGGCGGCCGAGGAGGAGAAGGTCCGCGCCGAGCGCGCGGCCGAGCGCGCCGCGCTCGAGGCCCAGGAGGCGCGCGAGCGCGAGGCGGAGGAGCGCGAGCGAGAGCGCGATCGCGACCGCGAGCGCGACGAGGACGCCTCCGACGAGGACGAGGAGGAGTAGGCCATGTCCGAAGGCGAGGCCGGAGGGTTCGGGCGCGGGCCGCGCGAGGGCGGCGGGGGCGGCGGCTTCCGGCGCGACCGCGATCGCGACCGCGAGCGGGGGCCGATGACGGCGAAGGCGCGCCTGCGCGCCAAGGCCCGCAAGAAGGCGCGCAAGGCCGCGAAGAAGCGCGGCGGCTCCAGCTTCGGGCGCAAGAAGGTGTGCCGCTTCTGCGCCGACCAGAGCGCGAAGATCGAGTACCGCGACCCGAAGGGCCTGCGGTACTTCATGACGGAGACGGGCAAGATGATCCCGTCGCGGATCTCGGGCAACTGCGCGCGGCACCAGCGCCAGGTGGCGATCGCGATCAAGCGCGCGCGCCAGATCGCGCTCATGCCCTACGCCCCGTCCCACGTGTAGCGGAGCGAGAGGCGAGCCATGGCGAACGTGAAGCTGATCCTGCGCGAGGACGTGCAGGGCCTCGGGCACGCGGGCGACGTCGTGGACGTGCGGCCCGGCTACGCGCGCAACTTTCTCGTCCCCGAGGGCAAGGCGGTCCTCGCGAGCGAGGGCAAGCTGCGCGAGGTCGAGCATCTGAAGCGCCAGATCGCCGAGAAGCTGGCCAAGGAGCTCGCGGACCATCGCGCGCAGAAGGCGCGCATCGAGAAGCTGGGCGAGCTCGAGGTGCGCGCGAAGGCGGGCGAGGAGGGGCGCCTCTTCGGCTCGGTCACCGTGCCGCAGATCGCCGAGCTCCTCGCCGCGCGCGGCATCGAGGTCGACCGCCGCCGCGTCGACCTCGCCGAGCCGATCAAGACGCTCGGCGAGCACGCCGTGACCGTGCGGCTGCACCGCGACGTGAGCGCGACGCTGCGCTTGAAGGTCGTGCCCGAGGAGTGATACAACCAGCCGGGCGCGACGCATTCGGGGGGGAGCGTTGGCGCGTGGGACCACGAGCCGGAGCCGGGCGGAGAGCGAGGCCGGCGCCGCGCTCTCGGGCCGCGTCCCGCCGCACGACCTCGACGCGGAGCGCTCGGTGCTCTCCGCGCTGCTCCTCGACGGCCGCGCGTTCATCGACGTCGCCGACGAGGTGCGCGCGGACCACTTCTACCACCCCGCGCACCAGACCCTGTTCCGCGCGATGGTGGCGCTCCACGAGGAGCAGAAGCCCGTCGACCTCGTGACGCTCTCCGACCACCTCACGGTGCGAAAGCTCCTCGACGGGCTCGGCGGCCCCGTGTTCCTCGCCGAGATCGCCGACTTCGAGGCGACCGCCGCGCACGTCGTCCACCACGCGCGCATCGTGCGCGACAAGGCGGTGAAGCGGCGCCTGCTCGAGGTGGCGACCTCCGTCGTCGAGCACGTCTACGAGGAGGACGGCACCGCCGAGGAGCTCCTCGACGCCGCCGAGTCGCGCATCTTCGAGATCAGCCGCTCCCAGAGCCGCTCGTCGTTCCACAGCCTTCGCGACGAGATGGAGCCGACGTTCGACCACATCGAGGCGATCATGAGCCGGGCCGGCTCGCTGACCGGCATCCCGACCGGCTACCCCGACCTCGACGAGATGACGGGCGGGCTGCAGAACGGCGAGCTCGTCATCCTCGCCGCGCGCCCCAGCATGGGGAAGACGGCGCTCGCGCTGAACATCGCCCGCAACGCGGCGATGGACCACCAGAAGAAGGTGGCGGTCTTCTCGCTCGAGATGACGACGCGCGCCCTCGTGCTGCGCCTCCTCTCCTCCGAAGCGCGCGTCGACTTCTCGATCTTCCGCTCGCGCTACGTGCCGACGCGCGACTTCAAGAAGCTCTCCGACGCCGGTACGCGCCTCTCCGCGGCCGACATCTGGATCGACGACTCGGGCTCGCTCACGATCCTCGAGATCAAGGCGAAGTGCCGGCGGCTGAAGGCCGACAAGGGCCTCGACCTCGTCGTGCTCGACTACCTCCAGCTCGCGCACGCCGACGGGCGCCGCGACCGCAAGGACCTCGAGATCGCGGAGATCAGCCAGGGCCTGAAGGCGCTCGCGAAGGAGCTCTCGATCCCGGTGATCGCGCTCTCGCAGCTCAACCGCGGTCCGGAGCAGCGCGACCCGGACAAGCGCCGGCCGAACATGGGCGACCTGCGCGAGTCGGGCGCGATCGAGCAGGACGCCGATCTCATCGCCTTCATCTACCGCGACTGCGTGTACAACAAGGAAGCCGACCCGCACGACGCGGAGCTCATCATCGCCAAGCAGCGCAACGGGCCGACGGGCACCGTGCACCTCCACTTCGAGGGCCGCTACGCGCGCTTCGAGAGCCGCGGCGGGCCGGAGAACGCCGTGCCCGGCGCGCCCGCGCCGTTCGTCGGCCCGGGCGACGGCGGCGCGTTCGGCGGGCGCGACGACTTCGGGCCGCTCCCCGACGGCGGCGAGTCCGAGTTCTAGCTTGACGCCGCCGCGCAAGCCGCGCGCCGTCCCGCCCGGCGCCACGCTCGGCGTCGCCGCGCCCGCTTTCGCCGTCGACGCGGCGCCGCTCGAGGAGGGCGTCGAGGGCCTGCGCGCGGCGGGCTTCCGCGTGCGCGTGGGCGAGGGCGTCCTCGCGCGCGAGGGCTACCTCGCCGGCGACGACGCGCGCAGGGCGCGCGAGTTCGCGGCGCTGCTCGAGGACCCGGCCGTCGACGCGATCGTGTGCGCGCGCGGCGGCTACGGCTGCCAGCGCATCCTCCCGCGCCTCGACCCCGAGCTCGTGCGCCGCGCCGCGAAGCCGCTCCTCGGCTACAGCGACGTCACGGTGCTCCACCTCTGGCAGCTGCGGCAGGCCGGGCTCGGCGGCCTCCACGGCCCGATGCTCGAGCACGGCGCGTGGAGCGTCGAGGAGACGGACGCCGTGCGCGCCGCGCTCTCGGGCACGGCCGGCGAGGTGGTGCTCGCGGGCGCGCCGGCTGGCGGCGGGCGCCGCGAGGGCCGCCTCGTCGGCGGCTCCCTCAAGCTCGTGGCGACCAGCCTCGGCACGCCGTTCGAGGTCGACACCGAGGGCGCGATCCTCCTGCTCGAGGACGTCGCCGAGAAGCCGTACGCGATCGACCGCATGCTGCGGCAGCTCGAGGCGGCCGGGAAGCTGGCGACGCTCGTCGGCGTCGGCGTCGGCTACCTGCGCGACTGCACCGACCCGAAGCGCGCGGAGCCGACGGCGCGGGCGGTGCTCGAGGAGGCGATCGCCCCGCTCGGCGTGCCGCTCGTGTTCGACTTGCCGTTCGGCCACGACCGTCCGAACCTTCCCTGGCCCGTCGGCGCGCTCGCGGCGCTCGACGGCGAGCGCGGCGAGCTGCGGGTGCTCGAGTCGGGGGTGGAGGCATGAGGCACGCGGCCATCCGCCGGAAGCTGGCGAAGGTGGATCGCGCCCTCGAGAAGGCGATCGAGGCGGCGGAGACGCCGGGCGCGGTCGTGCTCGCGCGCATGCCGCGCGACGGCGAGCGGCTCGAGTACCTCGGCGTGCGCGGTCACGCCGCGCTCCGCCCCGAGCGCATCGCGATGGCGCGCGAGACGATCTTCGACCTCGCCTCGCTCACGAAGGTGATGGCGACCTCGACGGCCGTGCTCCTCCTCGTCGCCGAGGGCGCGCTCGAGCTCGACGACCCGGTCGCGAAGCACCTGCCCGCGTTCGGCGAGCGCGGAAAGGACCGCGTCACGCTGCGCCACCTGCTCACGCACGCGTCGGGCCTGAAGCCGTGGCGCGGGTTCCACGAGCCGCTCCTCGAGCGCGAGCGCAAGCGCGGCGAGCGCTGGATCGCAACGCCCGCCGCGCGCGAGTGGATCCTCCAGAGCATCTGCCGCTCGGCGCTCGTGCACGAGCCGGGGACGGCCGCCGTGTACGGCGACCTCGACTTCATCGTCCTCGGCGCGGTGATCGAGGCGGTCGCGCGCCAGCCGCTGGAGCGCTTCTGCGCGGAGCGCGTCTTCGCGCCGCTCGGCCTCGGCGAGACGGGCTTCGTCCCGATCGGGGAGGGCGCGCCGCCGCTTGCGGAGGCGCGCCGCCGCCGCTTCGCCGCGACGGAGAGCTGCCCGTGGCGCGGCCGCATCCTCTGGGGCGAGGTGCACGACCCGAACGCCTCCGCGATGGGCGGCGTCGCCGGTCACGCGGGCCTCTTCGCGCCCGTGGACGACGTCGTCCGCTTCGCCGAGGCGTGGCTCGACGCCTGGCACGGGCGGCCGTCGCCGCTCCCCGCGGCGCAGGTGCGCGCGTTCGCGGCGCGCCAGGACCTCCCCGCCGGCTCCGACTGGGCGCTCGGCTGGGACACGCCGTCGGCGTCGGGCTCGTCGTCGGGGCGCCACTTCTCGCCGAGCTCGATCGGCCACCTCGGCTTCACGGGGACCTCGATCTGGATCGACCTCGAGCGCGAGCTCGTCGTCGCGATGCTCACGAACCGCGTGCACCTCGTCGCGAAGCGCAGCAAGTACGCGCTGCGCCCCGCGGTCCACGACCTCCTCGTCGAGGCCTTCACCGCGTAGCGCGGGGAATGCGCGTGCACGCCCACTTCGTCGCCATCGCCGGGACCGGGATGGGCGCCCTCGCCGGGCTGCTCAAGGCGCGCGGCTGGGAGGTGACCGGCTCCGACGGCCCGATCTACCCGCCGATGAGCACGGCGCTCGCGCGCGCCGGGATCCCGGTCGCCGAGGGCTTCGACGCGAGGCGCGTCCTCGACCGGAGGCCCGACCTCGTCGTCGTCGGGAACGCCGTGCGGCCCGACAATCCGGAGGCGCGCGCCGCGCTCGACGCCGGCCTGCGCGTGAGCTCCTTCCCCGACGCGCTGTACGAGCACGCCATCCGCGGGCGCCACTCGGTGGTGGTCGCCGGGACGCACGGGAAGACGACGACGACGAGCCTCCTCGCGACGCTCCTCCACGAGACCGGCCGCGACCCCTCCTTCCTCGTGGGGGGGATCCCCGCGAACTTCGACGCCGGCTTCCGCGACGGCGCGGGTCCGCACTTCGTCGTCGAGGGCGACGAGTACGACACGGTGTTCTTCGACAAGACGCCGAAGTTCCTCCACTACCACCCGCGTACGCTGCTCCTCACCTCGATCGAGTTCGACCACGCGGACATCTACCGCGACCTCGACCACGTGAAGTCCGCGTTCCGCGCGCTGGTCGAGCGCCTGCCGAAGGACGGAACGCTCGTCGCGGCGCTCGCCGGCCCGAACGTCGCGGAGGTGGCGGCGGCGGCGCCGTGCCGCGTCGTCGGATACGGCGTCGGCGAGGCGGCCGACGCCGCCGGGCTGGCCTGGCGCGCGCGCGGGCTCGAGCCGGAGGGCGAGGCGACGCGCTTCGAGCTCCTCGTCGACGGGCGCCCGGCGGGCGTCGCGCGCGCGCCGCTCCACGGCCGCCACAACGTCGAGAACGCGGTGGGCGCGCTCGCCGTGCTCGGCGCGCTCGGCGTCGCGCCCGGCGAGGCGCTCGCCGCGCTCCCGCGCTTCCGCGGCGTCGCGCGGCGCATGGAAGTGCGCGGCGAGGCGGGCGGCGTGACGCTCGTCGACGACTTCGCACACCACCCGACCGCCGTGCGCGAGACGCTCGCCGCGCTGCGCGCCCGCTACCCCGGTCGCCGCCTCGTCGCCGTCTTCGAGCCGCGCTCGAACACGAGCCGCCGCAAGGTCTTCCAGCGCGACTACGCGCAGGTCTTCGACGCGGCGGACCGCGTCGTCGTCGCCGCGCCGCCCGACGCGCCGGTCTACAGCGCGTTCGGCGAGGTGACGGAGCGCTTCTCCGCCGAGGAGCTCGCCGCGGACCTCCGCGCGCGCGGCCGGGACGCCGTCGCGCTCGACGGCGTCCCGGCGATCGTGGAGGCGCTCGTCGCGGGCCGCCGGCCGGGCGACGTCGTCGTCACGCTCAGCAACGGCGGCTTCGGCGGCATCTGGGAGAAGCTGCTGGCGCGGCTGCGCGAGGTCGGGGGCGCGGGGCCGGCGCGGGGCGCAGGGAACCCGCGCGCGCGCTGAGCGCCAGCCGGCGCGAGAGCCTCGGGGCCGCGCCGGTCGAGCCCGCGCGCCTCTAGCCGCGCTTCTCCCAGCGGTAGACGCGCATCGGGGGCACGTTGCGCAGCTCGAGCTGCACGGCGGCGGGGCCGAACACCTCGCGGCCGAGCTTCTCGACGCGATCGCGCACCTGGTAGGCGACGAAGCGGCCCCCCGGCGGCAGCGCGTCCGAGACGGCGCGCACGATCGCGCGGCCGAGCTCCGGCTTCATCGTCGAGAACGGGATCCCGGAGAGCACCACGTCCGGCCGGCCCAGGCCGTGCTGGGCCAGGATCGCGCCGAGGTCCGCCGCGCTCCCCTCGTGCACGAGGAGCCGCGCATCGCCGATCGCGCGCAGCGTCGGCAGGAAGTCCGGGTTGATCTCGATGGTGAGCAGCTTCGCGTCCGCGGGGAGGGCCCGCAGGATCGCGCGCGTCGTGCCGCCCGTCCCCGGGCCCAGCTCGACCGCGAGGCGCGCCGTCGCGAGCCGCGCCTCGCGCACGACCCGGCGCTCGAGGTAGCGCGAGCTCGGGATCACCGAGCCCACCATGGCGGGACGCTTCAGGAAGCCCTGGAAGAAGAGGAGCCGCGGGTCGCGCGAGGGCCGGGGGGCGGCCTGCGGATGGTTCTGGAGCTGCATGGGCGCGCTTCGTCCTCCTCCCCCGCGCCTCTGGCAGGCGCCTCCGGGACAGTGATAGCCGAACCGCCGCAGGGGCGCCCCGGGCATTTCCCGGATGCCGCGCGCCCAAACGAGTGCGCCGCGCGGGCGCGGGCGCGTGTCGCGCGTCACGGGTCGGGGCCGGATCCCCGCGGCGGGGTCAAGCGGTCTCGCCGGGCGGCCGATGGCACGGGCGATGGCTCGGCGTCTCCGCATCCTCGCCCTCGCGCTCGGCGCCGGGCTCGCCTGCGCGAGCTGCGGCGTCCTGGAGGAGCTCGACAAGGGCAAGGCCGAGCTCGACAAGATCTCGCCCTCGGCCCGCAAGGAGGCCGAGGAGAAGAAGGCCGCGGCGGCCGAGGCCGCGCGCACGGGCGCCGTGGCGAAGGCCGCGGGTGCGGCGCGAGGCGCCCGGCAGGCGGCCGCCCAGTGGTGGAAGACCGCGCGCAGCATCGACTCCGAGGAGACGAGCGAGGACGTCGTGCGCTGCCTCCTGAACGGCGCCGAGACCTACACGCGCAAGCCCGACTGCCTGATGCGCGGCGGGCGGGTGGCGACGCGGAGCCCCTGAGCGGGGCCCCAGGACGGCGACCGCGCCGTGGGCGCAGACGGGTACGGGGCCCCGTCGAGCGCGGGCCGGGGGATCGCTACAGGGCCGCCATCCCCCCGTCCACGACCAGCGTGTGCCCCGTGACGAAGGCCGCCGCGTCGCTCGCGAGGAAGACGACCGCCCCTTTCACGTCGTCCTCGACGCCCGAGCGGCCGAGGGGCACGCGGGCGTGGAAGGCGCGCAGCGTCGCCTCGTCCTTCGTCAGGTGGCGCATCATGTCGGTGAGGAAGGGGCCCGGCGCGATCCCGTTCACGCGGATGCCGTAGGGCGCGAGCTTCACGGCCATGTCCTTGGTCAACGTGATGACGGCGCCCTTGCTCGCGTTGTAGGCGATCGCCGGCTGGTCGCGCTCGAAGTCGCCGCGCATGCCGGAGATCGAGCTCACGTGCACGATGGCGCCGCCGCCCGCGTCGCGCATGTGGCGCGCGATCCGCTGCGAGAGCAGCCAGAGCCCGCGCACGTTCACCGCGAAGACCTTGTCCCAGCCCTCGAGCGGGTAGTCGAGCGTCGGCGCGCCCCACACGACGCCCGCGTTGTTCACGAGGACGTCGAGCCGCGGCACCGAGGCGAGCACCCGCTCGGCGAGCCGCTCGATCTCCTCGGGCTGCGCGAGATCGCAGGCGAGCGCCTCGCCGCGGCGGCCGAGCGCGCGCACCGCGGCGGCCGTCTCCTCGCAGCTCGCGATCTTGCGCGAGGCGACGACGACGTCGGCGCCCGCCTCGGCGAGGCCGAGCGCGAGGTGGCGGCCGATGCCGCGGCCGCCGCCCGTCACCAGCGCGGTACGGCCGGAGAGGTCGAAGAGCTGCTGCACGCGCACCGCCCGCACCTCCGCGGACCTGGATAGCACGCCGCCGCGCCGGGGCGGTGCCGGCGGCCGGATCGACCCCACGCGAGCTCGCGGCGCCGCGCGCGCGGTCCGCGCCGGAACCCGGGGACGGGAGGCGCGAGCCGGCGCGGGCTAGCGTCCGCGGCATGGCCGTGCGCATCGCGCCCGCCGAGGCGCCGATCGTCGAGGACGACGCCGCGATCGCGGCCGCGCTCGAGCGCGCCAGCATCCCCACCCTGCTCGTCTCGCTCGTCCACGTGACGGGCGATGCCTCGCTCCTGCGCGGCGACGTGCGCCCGCAGCGCGCGATCCCGGGCGAGGTGCAGGGCTTCCTCCCGCCCGCGCAGCGGGCGGCCGTGCGCGCTCTCGCGCTCGAGGCGCTGCGCGACTACCGCGACCGCGGCGGCACGCTGCCGCCGCCGCCCGGACCCGAGCTCGTGCGCGAGATGATGGGCTTTCTCGTCGGAGAGCCGGTCCCCGACGAGTACGTGCCCATGATGCTGGAGGAGCTGAACCTGGGCGGCGAGGATGCGCGCGCCTTCCGCTGGACGCGGGAGCCGCCGCCCGAGGCGCGCGAGCGCTTCCACGTCCTCGTGATCGGCGCGGGCATGTCGGGCGTCCTCGCCGCGATCCGTCTCCGCGAGGCGGGGATCCCGTACACGGTCGTCGAGAAGAACGACGCCGTGGGCGGCACCTGGTGGGAGAACCGCTACCCCGGCTGCCGCGTCGACATCGCGAATCACTTCTACTGCTACTCCTTCGAGCCGAACCCGGACTGGTCCGAGCACTTCGCGCAGCGACGCGAGCTGCAGGCGTACTTCGAGCGCTGCGCGGAGAAGCACGGCGTGCGGACGCGCGTGCGATTCGGGACGGAGGTCGACGCCGCGCACTGGGACGAGGCCCGCGCGCGCTGGGTCGCGACGCTCCGCGCGCGCGACGGGACGCGCGAGACGCTCGAGGCGCACGCGATCGTGAGCGCGGTCGGCCAGCTCAACCGCCCCAGGATCCCCGACCTCCCGGGGCTCGCGCGCTTCCGCGGGGTCGCGTTCCACTCCGCGGCCTGGGAGGCCGGCTTCGACCCGGCGGGGCGGCGCGTCGCCGTGATCGGGACGGGCGCGAGCGCGCTCCAGCTCGTCCCCGAGCTGGCGAAGGCGGCCGCGCGCCTCACGGTGTTCCAGCGCTCGCCGTGCTGGATGATTCCGAACCCGGGCTACCACGCGAAGGTCGCCGACGGGAAGAAGTGGCTGCTGCGACACGTCCCCTCCTACGCGCGCTGGTACCGCTTCCTCCTGTTCTGGCCGGGCTCCGACGGTCTGCTCCCGTCGCTGCGCGTCGACCCCGCGTGGCCGCACCCCGAGCGCTCGGTGAACGCGCTGAACGAGGCGCAGCGCGTGATGTTCACCGATTACCTGAAGGCCCAGGTCGGCGACGATCCCGCGCTGCTCGCCCGAGTCGTGCCGCGCTATCCGCCGTTCGGAAAGCGCATGCTGCAGGACGACGGCAGCTGGCTCGCGGCCTTGCGCCGCGAGCACGTCGAGCTCGTGACCGACGGGATCCGGGAGCTGGTGGATGACGGGATCGTGGACGCGACCGGCCGCCGCCATCCGCTCGACGCGATCGTCTTCGCCACGGGCTTCCACGCGAACCGCTTCCTCTGGCCGATGGAGGTCCGCGGCGTGGGCGGCGTCTCGCTGCGCGAGGTCTGGGGCGACGACCCGCGCGCGTACCTCGGCATCACCGTGCCGGGCTTCCCGAACCTCTTCTGCCTGTACGGCCCCGGCACGAACCTCGCGCACGCGGGCAGCATCGTCTTCCACTCCGAGTGCCAGGTTCGCTACACGATGGGCTGTCTGCGCGCGCTGATCGAGCAGGGCCGCGCCGCGATGGAGTGCCGCCGGGACGTCGCGGACGCGTACGCCGAGCGCTTCGACCGCGAGCACGCGGGCCTCGTGTGGTCGCACCCCGGCATGACGAGCTGGTACAAGAACGCGGCCGGCCGCGTGACGACCACCTCGCCCTGGCGCCTCGTCGACTACTGGCGCTGGACCCGCGAGCCCGACCTCGCCGACTACGTCGTGCGCTGATCCCGGAACGGAGAAGGCCGCGGGTGCGCGAGCCGCCCGCGGCCTCCGTCCTTGTCCCTGCGGCGACGCTCAGTCGTCGTCGCCCTCGTGCTCCCCGTCCTCTTCGTCCTCGTCGTCGTCCGAGTCGTCGCCTTCGTCGTCGTCCTCGTCGTGGTCCTCGTCGTCGTCCTCGTAATCGTCGTCGCGGCCGACGTCGGCGTACTCGGGCTCCTCGCGCTCGACCTTCGTCGCGAGGAGGCTTCCGGCTTCGTCCTCCACCAGCTTCACTTCCACGACGAGCGTCTCGCCCGCGGCGAGCGCCGCGGCGAGCTCCTCGCACGTGCCGTGGTCGAACTCGGTGGCGTCGTCGAGCGCGACCTCGATGCCGAGCGCCGAGACGGAGCCGGCGACTCCTGGCTCCGGGCAGATCAGCCCGTCGAGGATCGCCTCGAGCTTCTGCTCGATCGGCGGCGCCGGCGTCGGGTCCTCGCCGTCCGGGATGCCGTCGCCGTCGGAGTCCGGCGCGGTCGGGTCGCAGCCGCTCTCGACCTCGTCGCCGTCGTCGAGGCCGTCGTCGTCCGTGTCGGCGAGCCGAGCCGACGTGCGCAGCAGCCGCTCGCGGCAGTTGCTGACGCCGTCGCCGTCCCGGTCGCCCTTCCCGGTCGCGGCGAGGCGCGCGTCCGCGCGCGCGCAGCGGTCGCCCTTCGTCTTCTTCTTCGCGGCGGCCTCGGTCGGAAAGCCGAGGCCGAGCGCGAGCGCCGCGGCGAGGAGCGCGGCGGCGGCCGCGCGGAGCGAGAGCCTTCGGAGCTGGAGCGTCAAGGCGGATCCTCCCCTCGGGTGCGCGCCACAACCCCCCGGTGCGGTGCCTCAAGGATTTCGACGCAGGCCGGCGAGGCGCGGGTGAGGCGTCTCACGTGAGCCCGCTCACCGAAGCCGCCGTCCCCCCCCCGGCGCGGGACCACGACGGGCACGAGGGGACGACGAAGGGGACGTTCCACTTTCCTGACGAAGGGGACGCTCCACTTCGCTGACTTCGGGGACACTCCTCGCAGCTCGCGCCGCGAGGCGAGCGGCTTCGTAGAGACGGCGGGAGCGGCCCGCTTCGTCGGGAGACAGGCGTATCCGCGTTCGTGTGGAGTGAAGGCGAAACGTCCCCGGCACGAAGGTGGAACGCCGCTTCGTCACGGTTCTTCGTCGGGACGCGGCAGGAGTGTCCCCTTCGTCAGGAAAGTGGAACGTCCCCTTTGTGCGAGGCGTCGTTGACGGGGCGGGTGGGGGGGCGCAGTATCTGACACGGCGTCAGATCAACCGGGGGAGCGCGGCGGTGGACTTCGACTGGTCGCCCGAGGACGCCGCGTTCCGGCGCGCGCTCGTCGCGTTCCTCGCAGAGGCGCTGCCGCCGGACTGGGACGAGGTCGCGAAGGACGGCCCCGGCAGCGAGGCGCAGGTCGCGTTCTCGCACGGGTTCTGCGGCGCGCTCGCCGCGCGCGGCTGGCTCACGCCGCACTGGCCGGTGGAGGTCGGCGGCGGCGGAGCGAGCGCGTGGCGGCACGCGATCCTCGGCGAGGAGCTCTGGTCGCGGGGCGAGCCGCGCGGGCCGCAGTACATGAACGTGAACTGGATCGGGCCGGCGATCCTGCGCTACGGCACCGAGGCGCAGCGGCGAGCGCACCTGCCGCGCATCGCCCGAGGCGACGTGATCTGGTGTCAGGGATTCTCCGAGCCCGACGCCGGATCCGACCTCGTCGCGCTGCGCACGCGGGCCGTGCGCGAGGGCGACGCCTACGTCGTCGACGGCACGAAGATCTGGACCTCCTACGCGAACCACGCGGAGTGGTGCTTCCTGCTGGCCCGCAGCGACCCGTCCGCGTCGCGCCACCGCGGTCTCTCCGTCCTCCTCGTCCCGATGTCGCTCGCGGGCATCGAGGTACGCGAGATCCCCTCCGTCGTGGGCGAGCGCTACTTCCACGAAGTCTGCTTCCGCGGCGTGCGCGTGCCGGCCGAGGCGCGCCTGGGCCCGGAAGGCGAGGGCTGGGACGTCGTCACCTACGCGCTCCAGCATGAGCGCGTGGGCGCGCCGCGCTACGCGCGCGCGGCCCGGACGCTCGACCGCCTGGTGGCCGCGCTTCCGCCCGCGGCGCTCGACGACCCGGCGCGGCTGGCGCGGCTCGGCGAGGCGCGCGCGCTGTGCGAGGCGGCGCGCCTCCTCTCGTACCGCGTGGTCGACCAGCGCGCGCGCGGCCTTCCGCCGAGCGCGGACGCGAACGTGGCGCGCGTGGCGGGCACCTTCGCCGAGCAGTGGGTCGCGGATCTCGCCCTCGAGCTCGCGGGCGCGGACGGCCTCGAGGCCGGCGGCTTCGCCGACGCCCAGTTCCGGATGGCGATGACGGCGGGCGTCGCCGTGGGCGCGACGGAGGTCCAGCTCGACCTCGTCGCGAGCCGCTGGCTCGGGCTGCCGCGCGGCTAGCGCGGGCGCGCGTTGGACTTCGAGCTCGACGACGACCAGCGCGCGATCGCGGAGGCGGTGGACGCGCTCCTCGCCAAGCACGCCGGGCCCGCGCGCGCGGCGGCGCTCGCTCGGGACGGGGCCTACGACGCCCCGCTCGACGCCGCGCTCGGCGAGGCGGGCTGGTGGGACGTCGCGCTCGCGCCGGGCGCGGGGCTCCTCGAGGCGGCGCTCGTCGTCGACGCGGTGGCGCGCGCCGCCGGCGCGGTCGCCGCGGGGGCCGTCGCGCTCGCCGTGCCCGCGGCGCTCGGCCGCGCGCTCCCCGGCCCGATCGCGCTCGCGGACGAGGCGGTGCCGGGCCCGGTGCGCTTCGCGGCCGATGCGCGCACGCTCGTCGTCCTGCGCGGGAGCGGCGCGCGCGCGCTCGCGCTCGCGCCCGGCGACGCGCGCCGCGTCGCGACGCCGTACGGCTACCCGCTGGCGCGCGTGGACGCCCTGCTCGGGCGCGCGGGCGAGGACCTCGGCGCGGGCGCCGGCGCCCGGCTGCGCGACGGCTGGCGGCTCGCACTCGCGGTCGAGCTCGGCGGCACGATGCGGGGCGCGCTCGACGCGACGCTCGCCTACCTGCGCGAGCGCCGCCAGTTCGGCCGCCCGATCGCGTCGTTCCAGGCGGTGCAGCACCGGCTCGCCTGGTGCGCGGTGCAGGTCGAGGGCGCGCGCTGGCTCGCGCTCGAGGCCGCCGCGCGCGGCGCGCCGGCCGAGCAGGCGGCGCTCGCGGCGGCGCACGGGGCGTTCGTCGCGAAGCGCGTATTCGCCGAGGCGCACCAGCTCTCGGGCGCGATCGGGTACACGCGCGAGCACCCGCTCCACGTCTGGAGCATGCGCCTCCAGGCGCTCCGTCTCGAGCTCGGCGGCGCCACCGCGCACGCCGCGGCCGCCGCGCGGGCGCGCTGGGCGGGCGCCGCGTGACGCTCGCGCTCGACTGGGACGAAGGGCAGCGCGCGATCGCGGAGGCGGTCGCGCGCTTCTGCGCCGAAGCGGGGGCCGAGGCGCTCGCGCGCGCCGAGGGCGCGCCGTTCCCGCGCGGCTTCTGGCGCGGGCTCGGCGCGCTCGGCGTGTTCGCGCTCGCCGAGCCGGGCGGAGAGAGCGGCGCCGGCGAGCTGGCCGCCGCGTTCGAGGCGCTCGGCGCCGCGGCCTGCCCCGGGCCGCTGATCGCCCAGGTGTTCGCGGTGCGCGTCGTGCCGCCGCCGGCGCGCGGCGCCCTGGCGCGCGGCGACGCGGTCGCCGCGGTCGGCGCGCCGCCTCTCGTCGCGTTCGCCCCCGACGCCGACCTCTTCGTCGAGCTCGCGGGCGACGAGGGTTGGCTCGCGCGTCCGCGCGGGGAGGTGGCGCGCGTCGCCGGGCTCGGCGGCGAGCCGCTCGGGCGCGTCGCGTTCGAGCGCGTGGAGCGGCTCGGCGGCGTGGCGGACGCGCGCGAGCTCTCCGACCTCGCGCGGGCTGCGTGGGGCGTCGGAGCCGCGCGTCGCCTGCTCGGCGCCGCCGTGGAGCACGCGCGCGCGCGGCGCCAGTTCGGCCGCCCGATCGGCGAGTTCCAGGCGGTGGCGCACCCGCTCGCCGACGCGCACGTGCGGCTCGCGGCCGCGGAGACCCTCGTGCGCGCGGCCGCCTGGGCGCGCGACGCGGGCGGGAAGGAGGCCGCGCTGCGCGCCGGCGCCGCCCGCCTCGCCGCCGAGGGCGCGGGGCTCCTCGTCGCGCGCGTCGCGCACCAGACGCTCGGGGCCCTCGGCGTGACGAGCGAAGGGCCGCTCTTCCATCTCTCGCGCCGCCTGCGGCAGCTCCCCGCGCTCCCGCCGCCGGCGGCCCACGCCGAGGCGGCGCTCCTCGCGCCGCTCGGCCTCTCGGAGTAGCCATGCCGATGCCTCCGCCCGCCCCGCCCGTCGACCTCGCCGGCCCGCTGCCGGGCCTGCGCTACGAGAAGCGCGAGGGCGTCGCGCGCATCGAGATCGACCGCGCCGAGAAGGGCAACTCGCTCACGAAGCCGATGGAGCGAGCGCTGCGCGCGATCTGGGCCGACGTGCGCGACGATCCCGAGGTGCGCGTCGCCGTCTTCGGCGCAGCCGGGGAGCGACACTTCTCGACGGGTCTAGACGTGACCTCGATCGGGCCCGACGGCGCGGTCGCGAACAACCGCCCGTTCGACCAGGACGTCTTCTGGTCGCCGTACCAGAACGGCGTGTGGAAGCCCGTCCTCTGCTGCGTGAACGGCCTGGTCGCCGGGGCGGGCCTCCACTTCGTCGTCGACGCCGACATCGTGCTCGCGTCCGAGAACGCGGCCTTCATGGACGCGCACGTGAACGTCGGCATGGTGGGCGCGCTCGAGAACGTGGGACTCGCGCGCCGGCTCCCCGTCGGCGCCGCGCTCCGGATGACGCTCCTCGGGCGTCACTACCGGATGCCGGCGCGGCGCGCCTACGAGCTCGGCCTCGTCGACGAGCTGGTGCCGACGCCGGGCGACCTCCTCCCGGCCGCGCTCGAGATGGCGCGCGCGATCTGCGAGGCGTCGCCGCAGGCCGTCTCGCTCTCGAAGCAGGCGATCTGGGGCGCGCAGGAGCGCGGCTATCGCGAGGCGCTCGAGTACGGCTGGGCGCTGCTCCGGCTGCACTGGGCGCACCCCGACTTCGAGGAGGGCCCGCGCGCCTTCGCCGAGCGGCGACCGCCGCGCTGGAACCCGGACCCGAACGCGCGCCGGGGCGCGCGTTGAACCTCGCGCTCGACGCGGCCCAGGAGGCGTTCCGCCGCGAGGTCGGCGCGTTCCTCGACGAATGGCGCGGGCTCGACGGCTACTTCCACCAGGACCGCGCGTGGCCGCGCGTGCGCGCCTTCTTCCGCGCGCTGGGCGAGCGCGGCTGGCTCGCCCTCGCCTGGCCCCGTGAGGAGGGCGGCCTCGGCCGCGGCCCCGTCGAGGAGTTCCTCCTGTGGGACGAGATCGCCTACCGCCGCCTCGCGCGCCCGCCGCTCGGGGCCGGGCTGGTCGCGAAGACGATCCTGCGCGCGGGCGACGCGGCGCAGAAGGCGCGCTGGCTCCCGCCGCTCGCGCGCGGCGAGATCCACTTCTCGCTCGGCTACTCGGAGCCGGAGGCGGGCTCGGACCTCGCCGCGGTCCGCACGCGCGCCGAGCGCCGCGGCGACGTCTACGTCGTCCGCGGAGAGAAGTGCTGGACCTCGTACGCGCAGCACGCGGACTTCCTGTGGCTGCTCTGCCGCACCGGCACGCAGGAGAGCCGCGGCGGCGGGCTCACGCTCCTCGTCCTCGACCTGCGCGCCCCCGGCGTGTGCGTGACGCCGCTCCCGACCGTCGACGGCGAGCAGCTCCACGCGATCTCGCTGGGCGGCGTCGAGGTGCCGGCGGAGCGCCGCATCGGCCCCGAGGGCGGCGCGTGGCGGCTCATGGCGCAGGCGCTCGCCGACGAGCGCCACGTGCAGTTCCCGCCGCGCCGGCTGCGCCGCGACCTCGAGGAGCTCGCCGCCTGGCTGCGCGCCCGTGGGCTCGCGGGCGACGCGCTCGCGCGCCGCCGCCTCGCGGCGCTCGCCGTCGAGGTGCTCGAGGTGGAGGCGCTCGCGCTGCGCGTGGTGGAGGCCGCGGCGAAGGGGCGGAGCGCCGCCGTCGAGGCGGCCGCGAACAAGCTCGCGCACACGGCCTGCGCGCAGCGCATCGCGGACGCGGCCCTCGACCTGGGCGGCCCGGAGGCGCTCGCCGGCGACGAGCCGCTCGAGCTGCTCTGGCGGCAGAGCCTGTGGGAGACGATCGGCGGCGGGACGTCCGAGATGATGCGCTCCGTCGTGGCGCGCCACGGCCTCGGGCTCGGCGGGAGGGCGTGACCCCGTGCAGGCGCTCGTGTTCGAGAGCCACCTGGGGCGGATCGCCGCCACGCGCGTCCTCGGCGCGCTCTGGTCCGGCGCGTACGTCGGGCCGACGGCGCCGCTGCGCCTGCGCGAGCTCCCCGACCCGCCGCTCCCCGGGGACGACTGGGTCGTCCTGCGCACCCGCCTCTGCGGCATCTGCGGGAGCGACGCGAAGCAGGTCTTCCTGGACGGCGCGTACGACAACCCGATGACCGCGCTGATCTCCTTCCCGCAGGTGCTCGGGCACGAGGTGGTGGCGGACGTCGAGCGCGTCGGACCGGCGGTGCGCGGGCTCGCGCCCGGGACGCGCGTCGTGCTCAATCCGTGGCTCTCGTGCGCGCCGCGCGGGCTCGCGCCTTGCTCGTACTGCGAGCAGGGCGACTACGCGCAGTGCCGCAGCTTCGCGCGCGGCCGTCTCGCCCCCGGCATCCACCACGGCAACAGCGCCACCGCGACGGGCGGCTTCGCCACCCGCCTCCCGGCGCACGAGAGCCAGTGCATCCCGGTGCCGCCCGACGTCTCGGACGAGGACGCCGTGCTCGCGGATCCCTTCTCGGTGTCGCTACACGCCGTGCTGCGCGAGCCGCCGCCCGCCGGGGGCAGCGCGCTGGTCTACGGCTGCGGCACGCTCGGGCTCCTGGCCGTCGCGATCCTGCGCGCGCTCCACCCGGACGTGCGCGTCCTCGCCGTCGCGCGCTTCCCGCACCAGGCCGAGCTCGCGCGCGCCCTCGGTGCCGCGCGGGTGCTCCCGCACCGGCCCGCGCGCGCGTTGATCGACGCGCTCGGCGCGGAGACCGGCGCCGAGGTGCAGCGCCCCTGGCGCGGGCTTCCGATGCTGAACGGGGGCGTCGACGCGATCTACGACGCGGTCGCCTCGGCCGAGACGCTCGAGGTCGGGCTGCGCGTCGCGGCGCCGCGGGCGCGCATCGTGCTGACGGGCGTGGCGACGCCGCGCCGCTTCGAGTGGACGCCGCTCTACTGGAAGGAGGTCGCGGTCGTCGGCTCCAACGCCTTCGGCGTGGAGCGCCTCGAGGGACGCGCGCAGCACGCGATCGCGTGGTACTTCGAGCTGCTGCGGCGGCACGGGATCGCGCCGGCGCGGCTCGTGACGCACCGCTACCCGCTCGCGCGCTGGCGCGAGGCGCTCCTCGCGGCCCGCGCGCAGGGCCGGAGCGGCGCGGTCAAGGTGGCGTTCGACCTGCGCGGTTGAGCCGCGGTCCGCCCTCAGGCGGCGCCCCGGGCCGGCCGAAAACGAGGTCGGCGCGGCCCGGGAGCCGCGGAGAGCGATGGAAGGCGGCGTTCGCGGCGCGGCGAGGCTCGAGGACCCGGGGGGCGTTCCGGCGCGCGAGCGCTATCTGACCTGCCTGGCCGAGCTCTCCACGGAGCTGCTCCGGACGCCGGACCCGCTCGGCTTCCTGAGCTCGGCGGTGCGCCGTTTGCGCGAGGCCACGGGGGCGGGGCGCTGCTACGTCCTCGAGAACCGCGTCGGGGAGGACGGCGCGGTGTTCGGGACGCTGCGCGCGGAGAGCTGCGCGCGCGGCCTCGCACCCCTCCTCGGGCGCCCCGAGCTGACCGACGCGCCCATGTCCTCGCTCGGCGTGCCCGCCGTCGCACAGGGCGAGCCGTTCCACGGGCCTCCGGAGGCGATTCCCGGGGCCGCGCGGAGCCCGCTCGGCTGCGAGGGCCTCCACTGGCTCGCGTTTCTCCCCATCCGCGTGGGGCGCTACTGGTGGGGCACGCTCGGGCTCGTCACCTACCGGGCCGGGCTGCGTTTCGAGGATCCGGACGTCGCGCTGCTGCGCACCGCCGCGAACGCGATCGGCGCGGCCCTCGAGCGCGCGCGCAGGGAGGACGACCTGCGCGCGCGCGAGGAGCGCTTCCGGCGCATCGCGGACCAGGCCTTCGACATGGTGGCCGAGCTCGACGCCGAGGGCCGCTACCTGTACGTGAGCCCGAGCCACGAGGCGGTGTACGGCGTGCCGGCGGCCTCGCTGCTCGGTCGCATCGCCTTCGAGTGGATCCATCCCGAGGACCTGGCGGAGGCGATGGAGGCCTTCCGCGCCGCCCTCCCGGCGGGCACCGGCCACGCGAGCTTCCGGATCCGCCACCGCGACGGCTCGCTGCGCTGGATCGAGGCGGTCGGGCGCGCGGACCGCACCGCGGACGGACCGCGCGCCGTCATCATCGGCCGCGACGTCACGGAGCGGCGCCGCACCGACGTGCAGCGGCGCCGGCTCGAGCAGGCGATGGACCAGGCCGGCGACGCGATCGTGGTCTGGGACCGCCAGGGCGAGATCCAGTACGTGAACGCCGCCTGGGAGCGGACGCTGGGGATGACGCGCGCCGAGGCGTTGGGCCGCCGCATCGTGGACATGGCGACCGACATGGTCGGCGCGGAGCAGCTGGCCGAGATGAACGCCGCCCTCGGCGGCGCGAGCACCTGGCAGGGGCGCGTGCGCGGCTCCAGGGGCCGGGTCTTCGACATGAACATCGCCGCAGTGCGCGACGAGACCGGCGCGATCCAGCACTACATCTCCGCCGCGCGCGACGTGACGCGCGAGGTGGAGCTCGAGACCCGCGTCCGCCAGCAGCAGAAGCTGGAGGCGATCGGGACGCTGGCGACCGGGATCGCCCACGACTTCAACAACCTCCTCACCGGCGTGCTCGGCTACGCCGAGCTCCTCGAGAAGGACGACGTCGAGGAGCACGCGCTGCGCGAGGCGATCGGCGTGATCGGCCAGGCCGCCCGCCGCGGCGCGGAGCTCACCTCGCAGCTCCTGCGCTTCAGCCCGCGCGGCCGCCGCGCGAGCGGGCCCGTCGACATGCACGACGTCGTGCGGGAAGTGGTGAACCTCACCGCCCGAGCGTTCCCCCGCAGCATCGAGCTGCAGACGGACCTGCGCGCGCCCCGCTGCACGGTGGCGGGCGACGCCGGCCAGCTCCAGCAGGTGCTGCTGAACCTCGTGCTCAACGCCCGCGACGCGATGCCCGCGGGCGGAACGCTGCGCGTCGAGACCGCGCTCGCGCCGGGCACGGAGCCGCCTCAGCTCGCGCTTCGCGTTCGCGACACGGGCTGCGGCATCGAGGAGTCGCTGCGCGAGCGCATCTTCGAGCCCTTCTTCACGACGAAGCCGCGCGAGAAGGGCACCGGGATGGGGCTCGCGGTGGTGTACGGGATCGTCCAGTCGCACGGCGGCTCGATCCACGTGGAAAGCGCGCCCGGCGCAGGAGCGGTCTTCGAGGTGCGGCTCCCGCTCACGAACGCGGTCGCGCCCCCCGCGCCTCCGCTCGAGGAGCCGCCCGCGACGGGCGCCGGCCGCGTGCTGATCGTGGACGACGAGCCCTCCGTGCGCCGGGTCGCGGCGCGCATGCTCCAGCGCCTCGGCTACGCCACCGAGGAGTGCGCGGACGGCGCCGCCGCCCTGCTGCGCCTGCGCGCGGGCGGCGAGCCCTTCGAGGCGGTCCTCCTGGACCTCGACATGCCCGGGCTCGACGGTCGCGCCTGCCTGCGCGGCCTGCGCGAGCTCGAGCCCACGCTGCCGGTCGTGCTGTCGACGGGCCTCCCCACCGGCGAGCTCGACGTCGAGCTCGTCGCCGGGGTCACGGGCGTCCTCCCGAAGCCGTACGACCTCGCCACGATGGCGCGGACGATCGCGGCGGCGGTCACGAAGCGGGCCGGGTGACGGCCGCGCGTCCCACGCGGCCGCCGCGCGGCCTCAGCGCGTCCCCGACTCCGCCCCCGCCTCCGAGTCCCCCGGTCCCTCCACCAGCTCCACGCGCGCGCCGTCCGGATCCAGCACGAACAGGGCGCGCGCACCGAGCCGCGGGTTCGCGATGCGGGTGTGCGGGAGCGGGCGGCCGCCGAGCGACTCGAGCCTCGCCGCCGCCGCGTCGAGGTCGGCCACGCGGAACGAGAGGTGGGTGAAGCCGCGCGCGTTCATCGGGCGCGGGTCGGGGCCGCCCGTCGCGCCGGGGCGCGGATAGTGGAGGAGCTCGAGGCGCGTGCCGTCGCGCGCGAGCCAGCGGGCGCGGAGCGCGACACCGGGCAGCTCGAGCAGCGTCGCCGTGGGCTCGCCCTCGAGGTCGAGCGCGCCGACCTCGCGGAAGCCGAGGCCCTCGCAGTAGAAGCGCAGCGAGCGCTCGAGGTCCGCGACGCAGAGGCCGAGGTGGGAGAGGCGCAGGATCACGGCCGCGCGCGATTACACCTCAGAAGGGCCGCTCGTGCTAGGATCTGACGCCGCGTCAGATGGCGGCCGACGCCGCCCGCCGCGCCCGGAGGTGCCGATGCGCCCCTGCCGCCTCGCCCACGCCGGCCGCGCCGCGCGCCGGGCTCGCCCGGGGCGCCTCCCGCGGCCGCTCGAGGCGCGCGCATGAGCGCCGAGGAGGTGCGCCGGAGGTTCCCGGACTTCGACACCTCCGACGTCGACCGCTGGGTCGGCGTCCCGCTCGGCGGCGGACAGCTCCAGGACCCGATCCACGCGAACGACGTCCGCCGCTGGGTGCAGGGGATGCAGAACCCGAACCCCCTGTACTACGACGAGGCGTTCGCGCGCGAGCCCGAGAGCCGCTTCGGCCGCTTCGTCGCCCCGCAGTCGTTCTGCGTCTGCACGAGCGACAGCCACGGAGCCGGTCCCGCGATCCAGGGCACGATCCCCGGCACGCACATGCTCTTCGGCGGCGACGAATGGTGGTTCCACGGGCCGCGCATCGAGCCCGGCGACCGCATCCGCCTCGAGCGCATGCTGTTCGACTACAAGGTCACCGAGACGAAGTTCGCAGGCCCCACGATGTTCTCGCGCGGCGACACGACCTACATCAACCAACGCGGCGAGGTCGTGGCGAAGCAGCGCTCGACCTCGATCCGCTACCTCGCCGAGGAGGCGCGCCGGCGCGGCGCGTTCGCGGGCTCGGAGGAGCCGCGCTGGACGGAGGACGCGCTCCTCGCGCTCGAGGAGGAGAAGTTCGCCTACTACCGGAGCTTCCTCGAGATCGGCCACGAGCGGCGGACGGCGGTGAAGGTCGGCGAGAAGCTGCCGCGCCGCCCGATCGGGCCGCACACGATCCAGAGCTTCACGACGGAGTGGCGCTCGTTCCTCATGAGCGTGTGGGGCGCGTTCCGCCCCGACGGCGGGCCGTCCTCGCTCTACCAGGCGGGCTGGCTGCCGGAGATGTCGCGCGACCTCGAGGGCGCGAAGATCGATCCCACCCTGGCCGACGGCCTCTACCACGGTCCCTCGCGCGGTCACGTGCAGGCGAAGTACGCCCAGCTCATCGGGATGCCGCGCGGCTACGGCTACGGCGCGTCGATGGGGGCCTGGATCCTCGACTACCTCGCCAACTGGGCCGGCGAGTGGGCGGACGTGGTGCACAGCCGCGCGTCGTACCGCTCGCCGGCGCTCACCGGCGACGTCACCTACCTCGACGGCGAGGTCGAGCGCGTGGACTGGAGCGAGCCGGGCGGGCGGCCGCTCGCGGCCGTGAAGGTGACCATGACGAACCAGCTCGGGGACGTCCTCGCCACCGGCACGGCGGAGCTGCGGATGCCGACGGAGCGGCTGCCCGAGGGCGAGGCGCGCCGTTGACCGCCGCGCCGCCGGACGCGCTCGGCGCGCCCGCCGGCGCGCGCCTCACGGCGGCGGGATTCCTCGACGAGGTGGCCGGCCGCCACGGCGCGCGCGTCGCGCTGCGGTTCCCCGAGGAGCGCGTGGAGCTGCGCTACGACGAGCTGCGCCAGGCGGCGCGCGCGCTGGCGCGCGGCCTCGTGGGGGCCGGCGTCGCGAAGGGCGCGCGCGTCGCGCTCCTCCTCGGCAACCGCCCGGAATGGGCGGTCGCGTGGCTCGCGGCGGGGCTGGTGGGCGCAGTCGTCGTCCCCGTCAGCACGTTCGCGACGCCCGAGGAGCGCGACTGGGTGCTCCGACACTCTGACGCGTCGGCCCTCCTCCTGCAGCCCGGTCTCGCGGGCCGGCGCTTCCTCGACGAGCTGCGCGCGCGCCATCCCGCCGTCGCGTCCGGCGCGCCCGGGCGCCTGCGCTGCGAGGCGCTGCCGAGCCTGCGCCGGGTCGCGTGCGTCGGCCTCGACGCCCCGGACGGGGCGATCGAGCCGTGGGACGCGGTGCTCGCCCAGGGCGCGGACGTCTCGGAAGGGCTCCTCGACGCGCTGGCCGCCGAGGTGACCCCCGCGGACGACGCGCTCGTGATCTACACGTCCGGGACGACCGAGCGGCCGAAGGGCGTCGTCCACCTCCAGCGCGCGCCCATCCTCCAGAGCTGGCGCTTCGCGGAGCTGATGCGGCTCGTGCCCGACGACGTCGTCCTCACGGCGCAGCCCCTCTTCTGGACGGCGGGCATCGCGATGTCCCTCGGCGCGACGCTCGCCGCGGGCGCGCGCCTCGTGCTGCAGGAGGTGTTCGAGCCGGGACGGGCGCTCGAGCTGATCGAACGCGAGCGCGTCACCGCCGTGCACGCCTGGCCGCACCAGGAGAAGGCGCTCGGGGAGCATCCGGACGCGGCGCGGCGCGACCTCCGCAGCGTGCGCAAGACGCGCTGGAGCTCGCCGCTCGCGAAGCTCGCCGGCCTCGCGGAGGATCGCTGGGGCATGGACGCCTCCTACGGCCTCAGCGAGACGTTCACGATCGTGACCGCGCTCCCGGCCGACGCGCCGGCCGAGACGCGCGCGGCGAGCAGCGGGCGGCCGCTGCCCGGGACGGTGCTGCGGATCCTGGATCCCGAGACCGGCGCGCCGCTTCCGCCCGGCGCGCACGGCGAGATCGCCGTGCGGGCGCCCACGCTGATGCGCGGCTACGCGAAGCAGGCGCCCGAGGCCGCCTTCGACGCCGACGGCTTCTTCCGCACGCAGGACGGCGGCTCCCTCGACGCCGAGGGACACCTGCACTGGACCGGGCGCCTCTCCGGCCTCATCAAGACCGGCGGCGCGAACGTCTCGCCCGTCGAGATCGAGCGCGCGCTCGCCGCGCACCCCGCGCTGCGCGCGGCGCTCGCGGTCGGCGTGCCGCATCCGACGCTGGGCGAGGCGGTCGTCCTGTGCGCCGTGGCGCGCGAGGGAGAGGCGCCGGAGCCGGACGCGATCCGCGCCTTCCTGCGCGAGCGGCTGGCGGCGTACAAGGTGCCCCGCCGCGTGCTGCTCTTCCGTCCCGACGAGCTCTCGTACACGGCGAACCAGAAGATCCAGCTCGGCCCGCTGCGCGCGGCGGCCCTCGCGCGGCTCGAGGCCGAGCGCGCGGACATCGACGGCCACACGTACGGCTGAGCCGCGCGGGCGCCGCGCCGCTATGCTGCGCCCGCCATGGCGTTCGAGCGCGTCCTCGCAGTCGGGGCCCATCCCGACGACTGCGAGTTCTACGCGGGGGCCGCGCTCGCGGAGCTCGCGCGCGAGGGCGCGCGCGTCACGCTGTGCGTCTGCACCGACGGCGCGCGCGGCGCGCTGCGCGAAGAAGAGGGCCTCGCCGCCCGCCGCCGCGCCGAGGCCGAGCGCGCGGCGGAGGCCCTCGGCGCGGCGGAGCTCGTGATGCTCGGCCATCCCGACGGCGCGCTGCGGGACGACGACGCCCTCGTCGGCGATCTGGTGCGCGAGATCCGGCGCGTCCGGCCGCTCCTCGTGCTCGCGCACGACCCCGACACGCGCTGGACGCCGATCGGGCCCCGCTACGCGCTCGGCCACACGGACCACCGCGCCGCCGGCCGCGCCGTCCTCGCCGCGCTCTACCCGCGCGCCGCGCTGCCCACGTTCTTCCCGGAGCAGGTCGCGCAGGGGCTCGCGCCGTGGTGGGTGCCCGAGCTGTGGCTGTTCGACACCGGGGCGCCGGACTGGCTGCGCCCGCTCGGCGAGGGCGCCGACGCGAAGCGCCTCGCGCTGGCGTGCCACGCGAGCCAGGACCCGGGCGGCGCGCTCGTGCGCGCGGCCGACGAGCGGGCCGAGGCCGCGCGCGCCCGCTGCGGCGTGCCCGCCGAGGCGCTGCGGCGCCTGCCGCTCCGGCCCTAGCGCGGCGGCCCGGCCGCGCGCGCCGCGCTCGAGCGCGGGGCGAGCAGGCCGGCCGCGCGGATCTCGGCCGCGACGGTCGCGGCGGCGAGCGCGTGGCCGAGCCGCGTCCAGTGCGGGTCGTACGTGAAGTAGACCTGCTCTCCCGCCGCGGTCGCGCGGCGCAGGGGCTCCGTCGCGCTCAGGCAGCGGAGCGTTTCCGCGGCGCAGAAGCCGAGGAAGAGCCGCTCCAGCGCGTCGAGCGAGGCGTAGAGCTCGCTCGCGAAGCGCTGCGCGGGCGGGAGGTCGCGCTTCTTGTACGCCGCGAAGGCGCGCAGCGCCTCGGCGGGAACGGCGTCGCGCACGAGCGGCAGCACGACGCGCGGCTTGCTCGGCACGTAGAGGAAGAGGAGCTCGACGCCGGCCGCGCGCGCCCAGGCCGCCGCGGCGCGGAAGGCCTCCGCGTTCGTCGTCCATGCAGGCGAGCGCTCGAAGCGCGCGCGGTCGAGGCGCAGGGCCAGGAGGTCGCCCGGGTCGAATGCGTAGTGGCGGACGCCGGCCGGGGCGGCGATCCGCACGGGCATCCACGAGAGCCCCGGCGCCTCCGGGAGCGCGGCGTCGCGGCCGACCGGGCCCAGCGTGTCGATCAGCCAGCGCTTCGCGCGCGCGCGGAGCGGCGAGTCCTCGAACGCGAGCCGCCGCCAGGCGCGGAGCCGATCGGCGAGGCGCGGCGGGCCGGCGCCGTCGCCGCGCAGGAGCGCGAGCGGCTCGCGGTGGTCCTTGAAGTCGTTCCCCTCGTACACGCTCACGATCGCGAGCCGCGGATCCCCGGCCGCGCCGAACGCGAGCAGGTTGTTGAGCGCGACGCGCGGCGAGGCGCCCGACATCGCCACGTTGCGCACGGGCCGCCCGAGCGCCTCGGCGAGCCGCGCGCTCCACACCTCGCCGTCGGAGACCATGGAGCCCTCGGCGAAGGAGTCGCCGGTCACGACGACGTCCCAGCGCGGCGGGAGCGCCGCGTTGCGCAGCCCGTCGCGGTCCGTCGTCAGCACGATGCGCGCCTCCGGAAAGCCGGCCGGCGCGCCGGGGTAGCTGCGCGCCGTGGGCGGGACGTCGGCCCGCGTCATCTCGAAGCTGCGGCCCGGCTGGCGCCGGCGCGTGATGCCGACGAGCGGAACGGGCGCCTCGCGCACGAGCTCGGCGACGGGCGTCTCGACGTAGCGCTGCTTCGCGGGCTCGTAGGACGCGATGGACGCGGCCGCGAAAGCCAGCCAGCCCGCGCCGGCCGCGAGCCCGACGCGCACGAGCACCTCGAGCGCGCCGACGCCGCGTGCCAGCATCCACGCGGCGGGGAGGAGGAGCGCCGTCGCGAGCGCGGCGGCGACGAGATGGCCCTCGGCGTAGCGCCCGAGCAGGACGTCGTCCTGCCGCGCGACCAGGCGGGGGACGTCGCTCGGCACGAGCCAGACGGCGGCCACGGCGGCGGCGAGCGCGAGCGCCGCCGGGCGGCGCCGGCTCACGAGGAGCGGGCGCGGGGCCGGAGCGCGAGCACCACCACCTCGTCTCCGCGAAGGCGTTGGCGGAAGACCACGCGCGCGTCGACCGCGGCCTCGATCTCGGGAAGGTAGCGGCTGTCCGCGACGGCGACCGCGCCGCCCGTCTCCACGAAGGTCTGCAGCCCGCGCGAGCTCCCGATCGGCTCGACCGGCCGCGCCGCGTAGTAGCGCAGGCCGCCGACCAGCGCGCCGTTGCGGACGAGCCCGACCGGGGACCCGGCGGGCGCAAGGCGCGCCGCGACCTCGGCCGCGGGCCGGATCGAGCGGCTCGTGTCGACGGCCGGGAGGTAGATCACGAGGTAGCCGGCCAGAGCGGTCATCGCGGTGCCGAACCCCGCCGCGAGGAAGCGGCGCCGGCGCGCCGTCGCGGCGGGTGCGCCTGCGGGGAGCGCGGCGCGCACGCCCTCGGCCACGAGCAGCGCGAGCGCGGGGTAGAGGGGGAGGAGGTACACGTCGCGCTTTCCCGCGGAGAGCGAGAAGAACGCGAAGCCCGCCGCGGCGAAGGCCACGAAGAACCGCGTGGCCTGCGCGACGTCCGGCTTGGCCCCGGGTGCGAGCGCCCGCCGCGCCGCGAGGAAGACGAGCGGCCAGGCCAGCGTCCAGGGCAGGAACGCGGAGGGAAGCTCGCGCAGGTGGAAGAGGAACGGCTGCTCGTGCGAGGTGCCCGCGAAGAAGCGGCCCAGCACGTTCTCGCCGACGGCCTCGCGCAGGTAGCCCTCGGGCGCGAGCGCCGCGGCGGTCGCGAGCCAGAGCGCGACCGGCGCGAGCGAGAGCGCGAGGGCGGACGCGCTCGCATAGTGGCGGAGGTCTGCGATCCGGCGCTCCCAGGCGAGCCACGCGCCGAGGCCGAGGGCGACGAGGACGAACGCCACCGGCCCCTTCGCGAGCATCCCGAGCCCGAGGGCCGCGTGGAGGCCGAGCCGGTTGCGCCGCGAGGAGCCGATCCCGGCGTGGAGCCGCCACGCGAGGAAGAGGGCGAGCGTGACGAAGAAGACGACCAGCGCGTCGGGACGCGCGCGGCGCGCATCTTCGACGAAGGTCGGAAGCGTGAGCAGCACCGCGCCCGCGGCGAGACCGGTCGCCGGGCCGAACGTCACCGCCCCCAGCCGGGCGGTCACGAGCACGGTGCCGAAACCCGCGAGCGCGGACGGCGCGCGCGCGGCGAGCTCGGTCACGCGCCCGAAGGGCGCCCCGGCGGCGGCGGCGAGCCAGTAGTAGAGGGGTGGCTTTTGCGTGTAGACCTCGTCGTTGAGGCGCGGGACGGCGAGCTGCGCCGGGCCGTGGCGCAGCGCGCGCATCTCCTCGGCGATGGCGCCGTGGCGGGGCTCGTCGGGCTCGGTGAGGCTCGTGGCGCCGAGGCGGGTGAAGACGAGGAGCGCCGCCGCGAGAGCCAGGGCCAGCTCGGCGCGTCTCACGGGGCGCCCGCGAGGCGCGCGCCGGCCGCGGCCGGCGCGCAGCCGGCTGCCGCGACGCAGAGGGAAGGAGCCGGGCGGCGGGCCGGGACGGGGCGCCGATCCACCGGCCCACGCTAATCCCCACGCCGTGAAGGGCGGATGACGGGCTCGCCCCGCGGCACCGCGTCCGCGTCGCCGCCCGAGACGTCGAGGCCGACCGCGCGCATCAGCTCCAGCGCGTTGCTGCGGGTCACGACCCCCGCGCGCAGCCGGTAGTCGAACTCCACGCGCCCGGCGACCACGTGGTCCACGAAGTGGACGTTCGCCGCGCGCGGCGCGAGGGCGTCCGCGACGCGCGCGAGCGCGAGATCGTGAGTCGTGACGAGCCCGACGGCGCGGCGCGCGAGCAACCCGCGCACGACGGCTTCGGCGCCGATCGCCCGGTCGTGCGAGTTCGTGCCGTGGAGGATCTCGTCGAGGAGGAAGAGCACGGCCGGCGTTCCGCCCGCGAGGTCGACGATCTGGCGCAGGCGAAGGATCTCCGCGTAGAAGCGCGACGTCCCCTCCTGCAGCGAGTCCTGGATGCGGATCGAGGCCCCCACCTGGAGCGGGGCCATGCGGAGCCGCTCGGCGCAGACCGGCGCGCCCGCCTGCGCGAGCACCGCGGCGACGCCGACGCTGCGCAGCAGCGTGCTCTTCCCCGACATGTTCGACCCGCTCACGACGAGGACGGCGGGCGCCTCGCCGAGGCGCACGTCGTTGCGCACGCAGCACGCGGGCGCGAGGAGCGGGTGGCCGAGCCCCTCGGCCTCGAGCCGGGCCGGGCCGCCCTCGAGAAGCTCGGGGAAGCGCGCGTCGGGACGCTCGAACGCGAAGCGCGCCAGCGAGGAGAGCGCCTCCACCTCGGCGGTGGCGTCGAGCCAGCGCTCCAGCGCCGCGCCGAAGCGGACGCGCCACGCCTCGAGCGCGAGCGCGCACTGCGTCTTCCAGAGGAGGAGCGCCGCGAGCGGGGCGAAGAGCTGGTTGCGGCGCGCGTCGAGGAGCTCGACGCGCCGCCGGAGCTGCGCGATGCGGCGCGAGGGTGGCAGCCCGTCGGCGTCGAGCTCGGCGCGGAGCGCGGCGAGCCGCGCGCTCTGCGGGCGCTCGTGCTCGAGGCGGCCGAGGAGCTCGGCGAGGAGCGCGAGGTCGCGGGCGGGGAGGTCCGCGGCCGCGGCCACGCGGGCGACCGGCGCCCGCAGCGCGTACGCGAACGCGCCCTGCAGCGCCAGCGCGGCGGCGAGGGGGATCGGGCCGGCCGCGGTCCAGATCGAGAGGGCCAGCGCGCCGAGCGAGAGCGCGGAGAGCGCGGCCGCCGCGGCGGGGAGCCCGCGCGTCCGGAAGGCGGGCGGCGCTTCCGCCCAACGCCGGAGCGCGGCGGCGTGGAGCCCGGCGCGCACGTCCTCGCCGAGGACGGCGACGTCCTCGCGCAGCGCGAGCCGGTCGCGCAGCTCGGCCACCGCCTCCTGGCGAGCGCGCACCTCGGCGGGCGGGGCGGGCGCCGAGAGCCAGGCGGCGAGCCGCGCCTCCCCCTCCCGCGTGCGTGCTGCGCACAGGAGCTCGAACAGCGAGCCCGGCCCGAAGACGTCGAGGTCCTCGGCGTAGGGGTGGTGCGGGTCGCGGAAGCGCTCCCCCCCCTCGCCGCGCCCGGCGAAGCGGTGGTCGAGGCGCGCGAGCCCGTCCTCGTAGAAGCGCACCGCGCGCTCGGCGCGCTCGCGCCGGCGGATCACGCGCTCGTGCACGACGAGGAGCGCCGCGAAGGCGACCGCGGGCGGGGCGAGCCAGGCGAGGGAGAGCGCGCGCGCGAAGAAGACGGCCGCAGCGAGCGCGCCGCCGAGCGCGAACGTCGCGAGCCGCGCGTTCGAGATGCGCCGGTCGTCGCGCGCGAGCGCGTCGCGCCGAGCGCGGCGCGCCTCGACGAGGCGCGCGTACGCGGCGTGCGGCGGCTCGCCGGAGGCCGCGCCCTCGCCGCCTGCGCCCGCCTTCACGCGCGCGCGCTCACGGGTAGACGAGGAACCGCGCGCTCCCGCGCAGCTCCGCGCGCCGGAGCGCCTCCGCCACGAAGGCGCGCGCGCCTGCGACGGCGCCCGCGAGCGGCTCCCCGCGCGCGAGGCGCGCGGCGATCGCCGACGAGAGCGCGCAGCCCGTGCCGTGCGCGCCGCCCCCCTCGATCCGCTCGCCCGGCAGCCAGCGCAGCGCCACCTCGTCGCCCTCGCGCCACGCGAGGAGGTCGTCGGGCGCGCCCGCGCGGTGCCCGCCCTTCAGGAGCACCGCCTGCGCGCCGTGCTCCTCGACGAACGCGATCGCCGCCTCCTCGCAGCCCTCGCGCGTCGAGGTCGAGCGTTCGGTGAGCGCCTCCGCCTCGTGCAGGTTCGGCGTGACGAGCGCCGCGCCGCGGCAGAGCGCGAGAAGCGCCGGCTGCGCGCGCCGCTCGAGGAGCGGCGTCCCGTCGCTCGCGAAGAGCACCGGGTCGATCACGACCGGCGGCGGGCCGCCTCCCGCCTGCGCGAGCGCGCCGAGCCCGAGCGCGACGCTCCGCGCCACGTCGTCGCTCGCCAGCATGCCGATCTTCACGGCGTCGGGCCGGATCGCGGCGAGGAGCGAGCGCAGCTGGTTCGCGACCACCGAGGGGAAGACCGGCAGCACCTGGTGGACCTTGCGCCCGTCCTGCACGGTGAGCGCCGTGACGATGCCCCCGCCGTGGACGCCGTGCGCGCGGAACACCTGGAGGTCCGCCTGGAGGCCCGCGCCCCCGGTCGGGTCCGAGCCGGCGATGGCGAGCGCGAAGGGCACCGCGCGGGATGGTAAGATCCGCGCGCGGTATGCGCATCCACGCCCGCCTCGCCGCCGCCGCGCTCGTCGCCTCGCTCGCCGCGCCCGGCGCGCGCGCGCAGGAGGCGAGCGCGTGGTGGACGCAGCGCCTCACCTACGGCGCGGGACCGATGGTCGTCGAGAACCTCTGGTGCAAGGGCCCGCGCATGCGCGCGGAGTCCGTGTTCCTCGGCCACCCGATCGTGACCCTCGTCGACGAGCGCCGCTACGTGATCTTCGACGCGGCGACGCGCACGGGGATCGCGATCGCGCGCAGCCCGCGCGCGATCGCCGAGGACGCGAAGCGCAAGCGGCCGTTCGGGTACGAGGCGGACGAGCTGATCGCCGAGGGCGGCGAGAAGGTCGGCACCGAGGTGCGCGCCGGCGAGGAGGTCGACCACTACCGGCTCACCGAGCCGAACGGCGACCAGCGCGAGGTGTGGGCGAGCGCGGACGCGTACCGGCTGCCGTCGGAGTCCCGCCGCTTCGACCGCTCCAGCGGCCAGGAGACGCGGATGGTGTACGTCCGCTGGCTCCAGCAGGCGTTCCCGGACGGGTTCTTCCGCCCGGACCCGGACGTGAAGCTCGAGGAGCTCGGCTACGACGAGTACGTGGCGCGCAGCCGCCAGGGACCGGTCGGCCCCGCGCCGCCCCTCTACGGAAACCTGCTCCACGGGCCGGCGCGCGAGGAGTAGCGCGGCGCGCGCGGCGCCGCGGCCCCTAGGACGCGCTCGGCACCCACTGGATGTTGGCGTCGGCCATCCTCGGCGTGCGCGCCGCGAGGACGGCGAGGCGCCGCGCGACGGTGCCGGCGAGCGCGCGGAACGCCGCAGCGACCTCGGACTCCGGCGCGTGGACCACGATCGGCCTTCCGGCGTCGCCGCCCTCGGCGACGCGGGGGTCGATCGGCACCGCGCCGAGGAAGTCGACGCCGAGCTCGCGCGCCATGCGCTCCCCGCCGCCCTTGCCGAAGAGGTGGTAGCGCCGGTCGGGGAGGTCGGGCGGCGAGAACCACGCCATGTTCTCGATCACGCCGAGCACCGGGACGCTCACCTTCTCGAACATCTTCACCGCTTTGCGCGCGTCGACGGTCGAGAGGTCGTTCGGCGTCGTCACGACCACGGCGCCCGAGAGCGGCGCCTGCTGCGTGAGCGTGAGCGCGGCGTCGCCGGTCCCGGGCGGGAGGTCGATCACGAGGTAGTCGAGCTCGCCCCAGTCGACGTCCGTCAGGAACTGGCGGATCAGCCCGTGCACCATGGGGCCGCGCCAGATCACCGGAGAGCTCTCCGTGATGAAGAACCCCATCGACATGAGCCGCAGGCCGTGGCGCTCGACGGGCAGGATCACCTTGCGCTCGCCGCGCTCCTCGGTGCCCGGGCGCTCGGACACGCCGAGCAGGGTGGGGAGCGAGGGACCGTAGACGTCCGCGTCGAGGAGCCCGACCCGTGCCCCGCTCTGCGCGAGGGCGAGCGCGAGGTTCACGGCCGTGTTGCTCTTCCCGACGCCGCCCTTCCCGGACGCGACCGCCACCGTGTTGCGCACGCCCGGCAGCACCTCGCCGGCGGCCGCGAAGCGGGCGCCGGGCCGGCCGCGCGTGTCGGCGCCCATCTCGACGCGCACGTCGGAGACGCCCGGGATCGCCGCCACGCGCTCGCGCGCGGCGCGCTCGAACTCGGCCTTCACCGGGCACGCCGGGGTCGTGAGCACGATCTTGAACGAGACGCGCCCGCCGTCGATCGCGACGTCGCGCACGAAGCCGAGGTCGACGATGCTGCGGCCGAAGTCGGGATCGACGATCGGGCGCAGCGCGTCGAGGACCTGCGCCGGCGTCACCTGGCTCATGGAGGCCTTCCGCTGGAGGGATGCCGAAGCGTTAGGGCATGCGGGATGCCGCGTCAAATGCCCGGCGTCACGGTCCGCCGGGCGGCGGCGCAGCCGGCATCGCGAGGCCCGCGGACCCGTTCTGCGTGTTGTGCGCGTCGGCCCCGAAGCCCTGCCACTGCACGCTCCCCGGGACGGCGGGGCCGCTCGCGTCCCAGACGTAGAGCCTCCCCTCGCGCGTCGACGCGACCACCTCGAGCAGGCCGTCGCCGTCGACGTCGCCGGGTGTCGGCGAGGCGATGATCCAGCCGTGGGTGAACTTCGGCCAGCCGGCGGGCGCGTTGCCGTCGGCGTCGTACGCGCGCACGAGGTAGGCGCCGCTGCCCTGGATCACCTCGGCGTCGCCGTCGCCGTCGACGTCCGCGATCGCGGGCGACGTCAGGAACTGCATGTCGTCCATGACGCGCGGCCAGGCGGGGAGCAGCGCCCCGGTGCGGGGATCCCAGGCCGCGATCGAGTGCTGGCTCGGCTCCTGGCTCGCGGGCGCGGCGACGTCGAGCAGCTTGCGGAAGCCTCCGGTGGGCGCGACGTACTCGGGCAGGCCGTCGCCGCCCACGAGGTCGCCGAAGGCGCCGGCGCCGAGCGCGGCGAAGAACGGCGCGTCGAACGAGCCGGCCGTCGCCGGGACGTTCGGGAAGCCGCCCGGGAAGTCGGCCGCGAGCACGACCGGGGCGCCGTCCTCTTCGCCGAGCCGCGACGTGCCGTCCGGCGCGAGCAGCACCACGGGCCCGACGCTCCCGAAGATCGCGACGGTGAGCTCGCCGCCCCCGTCGAGGTCCGCCAGCGCCGGCGCGCCCGGCGTTCCGGTCGCGACGGTCGGAAGCAGGCCCGACGCGAGGAGCGGCACCCGGGCCGGCCAGCCGGGACGGAAGGGGCCCCCCGCGTGGAGAGCGCCGTCGGCGTGCACGGCGTAGACGCGCCCCTGCACGTCGAGCTCGAGCCCGAGGTCGATGCCGGGCGGGGGGTTCACGAGCAGGTTCGTGAGCGGCGACTCGGGCGCGAAGAGCCCGGGCTCCCCCCCGTACTCCTCGTTGCTCGGAACCACGATCTCCGGCGAGCCGTCGCCGTCGAGGTCGCCCACCGCGGGCGAGCCGACGAGCTTGGCGGCGCGCTCGCGCGCCTCGACGAGCGGGAGCGGCGTCGCCTTCCCGGTGAGCGGATCGACGTCGACCTTCGCCGGATCCGCCACGCGCACGGGGAAGCCGGCGCGCGGCGTCCCGTCGTGGTTCCAGACGTAGAGGTGCCCGTCCATCGCCGCGACGACGATCTCGAGCCGGCCGTCGCCGGGCGCCGGGTCGAGGTCGGCGAGGGTCGGCGCGGCCAGGATGCCGGGATCGGTGTCGTTGAGCGAGTCGCGGTTCGCCGGGTCGGAGAAGGCGGGGTTCGTGCGGACGGGGAAGCCGGGGCGGCGGCGCCCGAGCCCGTCGAAGACGTAGACGGCGCCCTCGGTGGAGGCGACGACGACCTCGGCGTCGCCGTCGCCGTCGAGGTCGCCCGCCGCGACCGCCGCGACGATCGGCTCGCGCGGCGCCGGCACCTCGGCGCCCCACGCGGGCGAGACGTGGACGGGAAGCCGGTTCGTGGCGGCCGGGAAGCCGGGGAGCTCCTCTCCCGTCGCGCCGCGCAGCGCGTGCACGAGGCCGTCGGCCGACGCCTGCACCACGTCGAGGACGCCGTCGCGATCGAGGTCCGCGAGCGCCGCGGGGCTCTCGGCCGAGCCGCCGAGGCGGAGCGGCGGGAAGCGGAGCGACGGATCGGCGTGGATCGCGACCGTCCGGCGGTCCTCGCCGACGTTCCCGAGCCGGTCCTCGACGACGAGCCGCAAGGTCACGGTGTGCGCGTCGGGGTCGTCGATCGGCGCCGCGGGGTCGAAGCCGCAGCGCTTCGCCGTCGCGGCGGGCTTCCACGTGTGGAGCGCGCGGTCCTGGAACCCCGCCTTCGCGGAGCCCTTCTTGAGGCGCCGGAACGCGCGCGGGTCGACGCCGCAGCCCACCTCGAGCCGCCACCTGAACTTGCCCGGCACGCGCACGGCCGCCGCCGAGCCCGTGATCTCGATCTTCTTCGTGCGCGCGGGGTCGACCGTGTCGAACCAGCGCAAGCTGCCGGCGAGGTCGGCCTCGGGCGGGATCGCCGTCGGCGAGACGTCGAGGAGACGCACCGCGTCGGGTCGCCCCCAGCCGGTGTACTGGTCCCAGCCGGGCGCGGTGGGGAAGCGCCGCGAGCCGAACTCGATGCCGAGGCCCGGCGCGGAGAGGACCGTCGCGAGGAGGCCGAACATCGTGAGCTCGAGGTCCGCCGAGTGGTCGATGTCCTGCGCCGCGCGGCGGAAGAGCTGGCGGATTTCCTCGGCCGAGAACGGGCGCTCGGTCCCGGGGTAGGGGGCGAGCTCGCCGCGATCGATCAGGTTCTTGCCGTGCGCGATGAGGAGTGACGTCAGCCCGGCGGCACGTCCCGTCGCCTCCGAGCTGCAGCCGTTCGACGAGATCGCCACCCAGGCGCGGCCGCCGTGGTTGGTGCAGCCGTTCAGGAGGTCGTAGGCCGAATCGGTCACGACGAAGCCGTCCTCGTGGACGATCGAGTTCACCCAGATCGTGTGGTCGAGGACGGCGGGGAAGTTGTGGTGGCGGCTCTGCTCGTCCGCCGCGCTCGCGATGAGCGGGATCCCGCGCGAGTACGCGTAGTCGATCGCCGCCTGGTCCGTCTCCGAGGCGGACAGGGTTCCGAGCGCCTCCGAGACGAGATCCACGCCGCGGTCGGTGGCGTAGACGACGGCCTGCGCGAAGTCGCTCCCCACCGCGACGAAGCTGTCGGCCACCTTGAGCGGGAGGAAGCGCGAGCTCGGCGCGAAGCCGGGGAGGCCGCTTCCGTCGTTCGCCTCGGCCACCTGGTCCTCGGCCTCGCCGGTGCCATGGCCGTAGTCGACGGCGTCGAAGGGGTCGTTGTCGTCGTCCTGGAAGTCCCAGCCTGCGATGTCGTCGACGTAGCCGTTGCCGTCGCCGTCGATGCCGTCGGAGTAGGCGACGACCAGATCCTGGCCGTCGCGGAAGCCGTTCGCGTTCGCGTCGGGAGCCGCCGCGTAGTCGTCCACGGAGACGAAGCCGTCGCCGTTGCAGTCGCGCTCGCTGCAGCCGGGCGGGAGCGGGAGCTCGGCCTCGTTCAGCCAGACCGCCCGCGCCACCGATGGCTCGTTCCAGCGGATCCCGCTGTCGAGGATCGCCGCGACGACGTCGGGGCGTCCCGTCGTGAGCTGCCACGCGCCGGTGACGTTCACGCCGCTCTCGGGGAGGTACTTCCAGGCGCCGCCGTCGGACGGGGAGAAGTCGTCCGGGAGCTGGCCGGGCGCGAGGAAGAGGAAGGCCCCGAAGTCGGCCGGGTCCGCGCACCCCGCGTCGGCGCAGGTGGGATAGGGAAAGTCCGCCCGCGCGTCGCCGGCGAGCCCGAGCCACGCGCCGCACGCGACCAGCCCCGCCGCCATCGATCGCCGCCCGCCGCGCATCGCCGCCTCCCGCCGTGTCCCGCGGCGGCGAGCGCGTTCACGAGGGCGTAACCCCTTCGCCGACAGACTCGAGCCGCGGGGTCGCAGCCTACCATGCCGCGGCGCGCGGCGGCGCGGCGTCCGTTGACGCCCCGAGAGGCGGTCGCGACCCTGCGACGACCCGCGCACCGGCCCGGGAGGGTTCGCATGAACGAGCCGCTGTTCGACGCGCTCGGCGTCACGGTGACGCCCTGGAAGCTGGTGGGCTACGTGGGCGTGATCCTCTTCGCCGGCCGCTGGTTCGTGCAGGTGCTGTACTCGCGCTGGCACGGGCGGCCCGTGCTCCCGACCCTGTTCTGGGTGATGAGCATCTCGGGGAGCGTCCTCCTGCTGGGCTACTTCACCTTCGGCAAGAACGACTCCGTGGGCATCCTCTCGAACCTCTTCCCGGCCACCGTGTCCTGCTACAACCTCTTCCTCGACCTGCGCCACCGCCGCGAGCGCCGGCGCCCCGTCGCGCTCCCCCAGGGCCCCGAGGGGGACACCCCCGCCCACTTCGGGGACGTTCCACGGAGCTGACAAAGGGGACAGCCCACCGGCGCGGGCCGCACCGAGCGGGCGCACGGGGTGTCCCTCTCGTCAGGCCCGTGGAACGTCCCCTTCGTGAGTGGAACGTCCCCTGCGTGGGCCTATCGTTTCCCGGCGGCGGTGGCGCGCTCCGCCGGGACGCCTTCATCCGGGCGTCAGGGCGCACCGGGTATCCCGCCGCGCCGAGGCCACTCTTGCTGCGCATCCTCTACGTCGAAGACGACCCGACGGCCCGCGAGTACATCGAGAAGGGCCTCGCCGAGCACGGCTACCAGGTGACGAGCGCCGGCGACGCGAAGGGCGGCCTCGCGCTCGCTCAGGGCGCGGCGTTCGACCTCCTGATCCTCGACGTGATGCTCCCCGGCGGCGACGGCTTCGAGGTGCTCCGCACGCTGCGCGAGAAGGGCATCGACACGCCGTGCATCTTCCTCACGGCGCGCAGCACCGTGAGCGACCGCATCCGCGGCCTCAACCTCGGCGCCGACGACTACCTCGTGAAGCCGTTCGCCTTCGCGGAGCTCCTCGCCCGCATCACCGCGGTGGCGCGCCGGGCGCACGCGGAGCCCGGCGACGGGAAGCTCACGTGCGCGGACCTCGAGCTCGACCTCCGGCGCCACGCCGTGGCGCGCGGCGGAAGACCGATCGAGCTCACGCCCAAGGAGTTCGCGCTGCTCGAGTACCTCCTGCGCCACCAGGGGCAGGCGATCTCGCGCGCCATGATCACCGAGAAGGTCTGGGGCTACGGGTTCGACACCTACTCGAACCTGATCGACGTCCACATCAACCACCTGCGCAAGAAGGTGGACCGCGGCTTCGGACGCAAGCTCATCCACACGGTGAAGGGCGTGGGCTACGTGCTGGAGGACCGGGGCGAGAGCCCGTGAGCTGGCTCTCGATCGGCGCGAAGTGGACCCTCCGCTACACGGCGGTGATGCTCGTCGCCGTCTCGCTGCTCGCCGCGTACACGTACGTGCGCATCGAGCAGCGGCTGCTCCAGGACGCACGCTTCCTGGTGGACCTCCAGCTGAAGCAGCTCGCCGAGACGCTGGTGGCGGTCCCGGCCGACGACGCCGCGCTCGCGCTCTTCCTGCAGCGCAGCACCTCCGCGGCCGGGCCGGACCTGAAGCTCGGGCTCCAGGTGTTCGATCCCGCCGGGCGCCTGCGCCTCGCCGAGGGCTCGCTGGCCGACAACCCGGTCCCGCTTCCCGACGAGCTGCCCGAGGACCCGGAGGACCGCGTCGGCCGCCACGTGGACTTCCCCGACGAGAAGTACCCGTACCTCGTGCTCACGCGCCGCCTCCCGGACGGGGGCGCCGTGCAGGGCGCCGTCTACCTGCGCCGCTTCATCCGCAACGCGCGCGACGTCCGCGACATCTACTTCTGGGCGCTTCCGCTCGCCGCGATCCTGACCCTCGCGCTCGGCAGCTGGCTCGTGCGCGGGAGCCTGCGTCCCATCGCGTCCATCACCCGGGCCGCGCAGCGCATCTCGGGCACGCACCTCGAGGAGCGCATCCCGACGACGGGCTCGGGCGACGAGCTCGACCAGCTCGCCAACACGCTCAACGACATGATGGACCGCATCCGCCGCAGCGTGGAGCGCATGCAGCGCTTCTCCGCGAACGCGGCCCACGAGCTGAGGACGCCGCTCAACGCGCTGCGCAGCCGGCTCGAGGTGACCCTCGAGCAGGAGCGCGTGCCCGACGAGTACCGGAAGGTCCTCGGCGAGACGGCCGAGCAGGTCGCGAGCCTCTCGGAGGCGGTGCAGGCGATGCTGCGGCTCGCGCAGTCCGAGGCGGGGCTCCCGCCCGAGCACCGCGTGCCGGTGGCGGTGGCGCCGCTCCTCGAGGAGGTGGCCGACTTCTTCGGGCCGCTCGCGGAGGAGCAGGGCCTCCACTTCGAGGTCGGCGGCCTCGACGACGCCGTGGTCACCGGTGAGCCGGCCTGGCTGCGCCAGGCCGTCGCGAACCTCGTGGACAACGCGATCCGCTACACGCCGGAGGGCGGGCGCGTGCGGGTCGAGGCGCTGCGCGACGACGCCGGCGCGGCGGTCACGATCGCCGTCGCGGACACCGGGCCCGGCATCCCGCCCGCGGAGCTCGAGCGCATCTTCGAGCCTTTCCACCGCGTGCGCGGCGAGGCGCGCGCGAACGCCGCGGGCGCGGGGATCGGCCTCGCCCTCGCGCGCGAGATCGCGCGCGCCCACGGCGGCGACGTCGCGGTCGAGAGCGCGCCCGGGCAGGGCAGCCGCTTCGCGATGCGGCTCCCCGTCGCGGGCTGAGCGCGAGGCGCGGCGTGGCGCGCGGCGAGGGCGCGGGCACGGTCCGCGAGCGCCTGCTCGAGGCGCTGCGCGCGGGCCCCGCCACCGCCAAGGATCTCTCGCGCGCGGTCGGAGCCTCGGAGCACGACGTCGTGCGCCACCTCGAGCACCTCGGCCGCACGCTGCGCGGGCGCGGCGGGCGGCTCGTCGTCGAGCCCCCCGCGTGCCTCGACTGCGGCTTCGGCTTCGCGAAGCGCGAGCGCCTCGGCCGCCCGGGCCACTGCCCGCGCTGCCGCGGCACCCGCCTCACGCTGCCCCGCTTCGCCGCGGAGGAAGGCCGCGCGCGCTGAGCGCGCGCCGCGGCGCGTGCGCCGTGCCGGGTCCGTCCGCCGCGCCGCGGGGATCCGCGGCCGCGCCTCAGCGACGCTGTAGCGCGTCGCGGATCTCCGTGAGGATCCGCACCTCCGGGCTCGGGGAGGGCTCGGGCGCGGCCTCCTTCCGGCGGCGGAAGGCGTTCGTCAACTTCACCACCGCGAAGATCGCCGCCGCGATGATGAGGAAGTCGATCACCGTGTTGACGAACGCGCCGTAGCGGAGCTCCACGGGCGGCGCGCCGCCTGCGCCCTGGCGCAGCACGAGCGAGAGCTTCGAGAAGTCGACGCCGCCGAGGAGGAGCCCGATCGGCGGCATCAGCACGTCGTTCACGAGCGAGCTCGTGATCTTCCCGAACGCCGTGCCGATCACGACGCCGACGGCGAGGTCGACGACGTGGCCCCGCATCGCGAAGTCGCGGAACTCTTGCACGATCCCCATGACCGCTCGCCCTCCCGGCGCCCCCCGCGACTCTCGATCGTATCATCGGGCGCGCGCCGGGATCGGCGGCGAAGGGCGCGCGCCGGCGCTCCGCGCCGCCGGGAGCGGCACCGGCCCGGGTCGCGCGCCCGCGAGACGCCGACTCGCGCCGCCGCGACGCGCGGCGGGGCGGTCAGACCGGAGCGCGGAAGCGGGCGCGGGCGAGCGCCGCGCGCTCGCGGGCGGCGCAGCCCTCGAGGTGGTCGTTCACGAGCCCCATCGCCTGCATGAACGCGTAGACCGTGGTCGGGCCCACGAAGCGGAAGCCGCGCGCGCGCAGCTCGCGCGCGAGCGCGCGCGACGACGGCGTCTCGGCGAGCTTCGCGAGCGCGGCGCGCGTCATGCGCCGCGGCCGCTCGCGGGCGTCCTCCGCGGGCGCGAAGCGCCACACGAAGGCGGCCCACGAGCCGGCCTCCTCGGCGACCGCGGCCGCGCAGCGCGCATTCGCGATCGCCGCCTCGATCTTGCCCCGGTGCCGCACGATGCCCGCGTCGCCCAGCAGGCGCTCGACGTCGCGCGGCCCCATGCGCGCCACGCGCTCGATCTCGAACCCGTGGAACGCGCGCCGGAACGCCTCGCGCTTGCGCAGGATCGTGAGCCACGAGAGGCCCGACTGGAAGCCTTCGAGGCAGAGCTTCTCGAAGAGGCGCGCGTCGTCGGCGACGGGAAGGCCCCACTCGCGGTCGTGGTACGCGCGGTAGAGCGCGTCCGCCGCGCCCCAGGCGCAGCGCGCGACGCCGTCCTCGCCGCGCACCACGCCCGGCGGGAGCCGCGGCGCCGCCGCGCGCGGCGCCGGCGCGGCCGCCCGCCGCGGCGGCGCCACGCGCCCGCTCGCCTGCGCGTTCGCCGACCGGCCGCGCCGCCCGGACGCCGCGCCGCTCACGCCGGATCCACGAAGATCGGCGACGACCAGGCGCGCTCCTGCACGGGCGTGAGGCAGTCGTCCTCGGGCGGCGTCCGGTAGTCGCCGTAGCAGGGGTCGACCTCGAGGCAGACCCCGCGCTCGTCGCGCTTCTGGCAGCGCAGTCCCGCGCCGTTCACGGCGGGGGTGGGCTCCTGGATCGCGCGCACGTAGTAGAGCGTCGAGCGGCCCGCGGCGCGGAACTCGGGGTCGTGGAACTCGACCGTGCACACGTCGCCCGGCGGGCAGGGGAGCACGCGCCAGGGGTCGTCGATGAGGCTCCGGGCCGGCTCGTCCGGCGCGCGGCGCGGCCGGATCCGCACCACCTCGATGCGCTCGAGCCGCACGCGCCGCGTGCCGGGATGGAAGCACTCGCCGCGGCACAGGCGCTCCAGCGCCTCGGCCGGGAGCGCGCGCACCGACCAGTCCGGGCAGCCCGGCTGCTGCTCGAGCTCGCCCGCCGCGCGCACGCGGAAGCGCGGCGTGTCGGCCAGGCGCACCTCCGAGCCCATCGGGTGCACGGCGCCATCCTTCAGCAGATCGAACCAGAGCAGGATGCGCGGCCCGCTCGTCCCGTACGCCTCCTTGCGCTGGAGCGCGTCCCAGATCGCCTCGCGCGAGCGGCCGGCGCTGTGGACGGCGGCCAGCCCCCCGCTCGCGAAGAACGAGGCCTGGCGCTCGAAGTCGAGGATCTGGATCGGGGAGAGCGACTCGCGCAGCGCCTCGAAGTCGCGCGGCTCGCGCGCCCGCTCCTCGCCGGACTGGGGCGTGAGGTAGTCGTACGTCTCCGCGTCCTTCGCCCCGCGCGCCTCCGTGGTGTCGCGGCGGTCGCGCTCCTTGAAGCCCGTGCCCGGGCGCGCGGAGTGGTTGTCGCTCGACGCCACGAAGCCGAGCCGGAACTGGCGCGCCTCCTCCTCGGCGGCGTCCGGCCGTCCGAGCGAGAGGATGTACTGGACGCTGCTCCTCGGGCGGTAGTTGTACGCGGGCACGAAGCAGTCGGGGCAGCTGCCGCAGTCGCGCCAGTCCTCCACGGTGGCGCCCGGCACGGTGAAGCGCGCGTTCACGCCCGCCGCGACGTACAGCCGCCGCGTCTCGGCCACGAGCGCCTCGCACGCGGCGGACGCCGGGTCCTCGCAGCGCTCGCGCATGAGCTCGCCGGCGCGCCAGCAGCACGGCTCGTAGCCGTCCGTGGGCGCGGCGCAGACGGGCCCGCCGTCCGGGCCCGGCACGGTCTCGCTCCAATCGCGGTACTCCTCCGAGTTGCCGTGGCCGGAGTACACCTCGATGATGCGCTGGCGCGCGCCGTCGTGCTGCGCCGGCGTGAGCTGCTTGTCCCAGCTCGATCCGGGCGGCGTGTAGAGGCCCCAGGTCGTGCCGTGCGGGATCACGAGCGCCTCGTAGCCGCCCTCGTCGAGCTTGCGGAAGAGGGCCTCGGGCGTCGCGGCGGCCTCGGAGCAGTCGAGGGGCAGCTCGCGGGTGTGGACGTCGTCCTCGCAGCGCGGCGTCCCGCGCAGCTCGCGCTGCGCGGCGGCGAAGTTGAAGAACCGCTCGCGGTCGTCCCAGTTGCGCCACAGGAACCCGAGCTGGAAGCCGACCGGCTGGCGCTGGCGCATCGCCCGGGAGGCGAAGCTGTCCGAGTGGATCGGTCGCGGCGGCACGCGGTCCTCGGCCGTCTCGCGCAGGATCACGTTCTTGTGCCCGTAGTGCTCGGCGGGCGTCCGGCCGATCTGCGTCCACTCGAAGCCGAGGAACGCGACGACGTCGGGGCTCGCCGGATCGCCGGCGACGGCGTTGCACTGGCGGACGGCCTCCTTCGTCTCGCGCCAGATGCGCGGCGTGAGACCCTCGGCGTGGTCCGTGATGCTCCAGAAGTCGAGCGCCGCGCAGTAGCGCGCGTAGTCGCACGCCGCCGCGATCGGGTTCGGCCCTTCGCCCTGGACGAGCGGCAGGCTCATCATGAAGGCGTCCACCGAGTACGTGGTGTGGACGTGGAGGTCGCCGAAGAGGATCTGCTTCGCGCTCTCCGGGTTCGCCGCCCGCGCCTCGCCGGCGCGCGCGGCGAGCGTCGCCGCCGGGATCGGCGTGCGGCCCTGGATCTCGCCCGGGCCCTCGAGCCGGCCGCAGCCGGCGGCGAGGACCGCCGCGGCGGCGAGCGCGCGGGCGGCGCGCCGGCGTCGAGCCCGCTGGTGCATCGGTGTCCCCCTCCGGCCGCCGCCGCCTCAGAGCGCGCGCTCGGGCCCCTCCACGTGGTCGTGCGCGAGCCTCACCGTGGCCCGCGCGAAGACGTCGCGCGACGAGCGCCCGAGCCGAAGCTCGTAGCGGCCCGCCTCGGCGAGCCAGGCGCGCCGCGCGGGGTCCCACGCGGCGAACGCCGCCGTTGCGAGCGCGAGCTCCACGCGCCGCGTCTCGCCCGGCGCGAGCGCGACCTTCGCGAAGGCGCGCAGCTCCTGCGGGGCGCGCGCGAGGGCGCTCTCCGGGCCCTTCACGTAGAGCTGCACGACCTCGCGGCCCGGGCGGGCGCCGACGTTGCGCACGTCGAGCCGCACGCGCACCGCGATGCGTCCCGCCTCGCCGGGCTGCTCCTCGACCTCGACGGCCGGCTCCCCGAACGCGAAGCGCGCGTAGGAGAGCCCGTGGCCGAACGGGAAGCGCGGCTCCACGCGCCGGAGGTCGTAGTGGCGGTAGCCCGCGAAGATGCCTTCGCCGTAGAGGACGTGCCCGCGCTCGCCCGGGTACGAGGCGAAGGCCGGCGTGTCCTCGAGCCGTCCCGGCCACGTCGTCGGGAGCCTCCCGCCCGGGTCCTCGTCGCCGAAGAGGACGGCCGCGAGCGCGTGGCCCGCCTCCTGCCCGGCGAACCAGAGCTGGAGCGCGGCGGGCGCCGCGTCGAGGAAGCCGGCGTCGATCGGCGAGCCGGTGTTCAGAACCACGACGGTGCGCGGGTTGGCCGCGGCGACCGCGCGCGCGAGCTCGGCCTGGCGCCCGGGCAGCGCGAAGTCGCGGCGGTCGGCGCCCTCCGTCTCCCACTCGGCGTCGGTCCCGATCACGACGACCGCGGCGTCCGCGCCGCTCGCGAGCGCGGCCGCCTCCGAGATGCCGTCGTCGGGCACCGGCGGCAGGCACCCGACGCGAAGCCCCGCGACGAAGGGCGACTCGCGCCGCGCGTACTCGACGCGCAGCTCCACCGCGCGGCCCGCCTGGAGCGCCGCCTCGCCCAGCGCCTCCGCGCTCCCGAGGCCGAAGAAGGAGTCGCCCTTCTCCCAGCGCTCCCAGGCGTCGACGACGAGCGCGCCGTCCACGAACAGCCGCGCGCGCCCCGCGCACAGCAGCGAGAAGCGCCAGCGACCGCTCTCGGGCGGCGTGAAGCGTCCCGAGAGCCGCGCGCAGAACGCCTTCGGGTCCACGCCCTCGGCCACCTCGCCGAGCCACGTGAGCTCGAGGCGCCGCGGCGTCTGCAGCGCCGCCGGCGCGCCCTCGGGCTCGAGCCCGTTCCAGAGCTCGAGCGCGAGCCCGGGCCCGCCGCCCGCCGGCGGCGCGAGCCAGGCGGGGTCGGGGAGCGGAAGGCGCTTGTGCGCGGTGCAGCCGGGCGCGTGGACGAGCTCGATCCCGGCCTGCGCGGCGCGCGCGCGCAGGCCCTCGAGCGCCGACACCTCGTAGTGGGGCGAGACGCGCGCGCTCCCGCCGCCCTGGATCGCGGTGTAGCGCGCGTTGGGTCCGATCACGGCGAGGCGCCGCAGCGGGGCCCCCCCTGCGAGCGGGAGCGCGGCGCGCTCGTTCTTGAGCAGCACGATGCCCTCGATCGCCGCGCGGCGCGCGAGCGCGCGGTGGGCGGGGCGGTCGTCGGCGCGCTCGCTCGGCTCCGGCGCGCCGGCGCGCTCGAACGCGCCCGTGCGCGCGGCAAGGCGGAGCAGGCGGCGCACCATGTCGTCGAGGTCCTCGGCCGGCACGGCGCCCGCGCGCAGCGCCGCGAGCAGCTCCTCGCCGAGGTGGCGCGGCGGGCCCGGCATCTCGAGGTCGAGGCCCCCGCGCGCGCAGGCGGCGCCGTCGTGCGTTCCGAACCAGTCCGAGATCACCGCGCCGTCGAAGCCCCATTCGCCCTTCAGGACGCCGCGCAGGAGCTCGCGGTGCTCGCTCGCGTAGGTGCCGTTCACACGGTTGTAGGCGGACATCAGCGACCAGGCCTGCGCGCGCTTCACCGCGTGCTCGAACGGCAGCAGGTAGAGCTCGCGCAGCGCGCGCTCCGGCACGTCGGAGCTGATGGTCATGCGCTCGAACTCGCTGTCGTTCGCGACGAAGTGCTTCACGCAGCACGCGACGCCGCGGCTCTGGAGGCCCCGGATCCACGCGACCGCGATCTCGGCCGAGAGGATCGGGTCCTCCGCGTAGCACTCGAAGTGGCGCCCCCCGAGCGGATGGCGGTGCAGGTTCACGGTGGGGCCGAGGAGCACGTCGGCGCCCTTGCTGCGCGCCTCCTCGGCGAGCGCCTCGCCGAGCTCGCGCACGAGCTCGGGGCTCCACGTGGCCGCGATCGCGCTCCCGCACGGGAAGCTCGCGGACGTGAGCCCGCCCGCGAAGCCCGCTCCGCGCGCGCCGCTCGGCCCGTCGCTGGTCTTGAGCGAGGGGATCCCGAGCCGCTCCAGCGCGCGCGTGCTCCACATGTCGCGGCCGGCGACGAGGGAGACCTTCTCCTCGAGCGTGAGCTTTCCGAGCAGGTCTTCGATGCGGGCTTCCATGCGCCGCTACCCGCGCGGATCCAGCAGCACCTTGAGGACGCCGTCCCGCTTCTCGTCGAAGAGCCGGTAGGCGTCGGCGCCCTTCGAGAGGGGCAGCCGGTGCGTGAAGACGCGCTCGGGCCGCAGCCGCCCCGCCTGGACGAGCGGTACGAGCGCGGGCCAGAGCTCGGGCACGGGGCAGACGCCGACGCGGAACGTGAGGTTCTTCATCAGCGCGAGCGCCATCGGGAACGGGAAGTCGAGGCGCAGGTTCACGCCGACGACCGACACGGTGCCCGCCGGGCGCGCGAGCTGGAGCGCGAGCTGGATCGAGGCGTCGGCGCCGACCGCCTCGATCGCGGCGTCGGCGCCGAGGCCCGCGGTCGCCGCGAGCACGGCGTCCGCCGCCTCCTCGGGCCGGAGCGGCTGCGCGCCGAGCGCCGCCGCCGCGGCGAGACGCTCGGGAATGCGGTCGATCGCGAAGACGCGCGCGGCCCCGAGCGCGAAGGCGCACTCGACGGCGAGCTGGCCCACCGGGCCGAGGCCGATCACGGCGACCGACTGCCCCGGGCGCAGGTCGGCGTTCCGGGCGCCGAACCACGCGGTGGGCAGGATGTCCGTCAGGAGCACGGCCTGCTCGACGGAGACGCCGTCGGGGATGCGCTGCAGCGCCGCGTCGGCGCCGGGCACGGCGACCGCCTCCGCCTGGCCGCCGGGGAGCGCCGCGCCCATGCCGAACACGCGCGTCGCGCGCCGCTCGCAGCGGGCGACCCGGCCCGCGCGGCAGGCGCGGCACGCGCCGCACCCGATCACGCCGGAGCACAGCACGCGGTCGCCGCGGCGGAAGTCGCGCACCTCGCGTCCCACCTCGACCACCTCGCCCACGAACTCGTGGCCGATCGCGAACCCCGGCTCGGCGACGGGGAGGTCGCCGTGGTAGAGGTGGAGGTCGGAGCCGCAGATCGCGGCGCGCTCGACGCGCAGCACCGCGCCCGCGGCGTCCGGCGGCGCCGGGTCGGGCACGCTCTCGAGGCGGACGTCGCCCTTTCCGTGGAAGGTGAGCGCCCGCACCGTCACGCGGGCGCCCCCGGCATCTGGCGCGTGAACTGCGCGAGGTCGAAGTAGTCGCGCCAGGCGCAGATCTCTCCGTCGCGCAGCTCGAACGCGCCCATCACCGGAAGCGCGATCCACTTCCCGCCGATCTCGAAACGGTCCGTGCGCTCGGTGAGAACCACGCCCGCCTCGGTCTCGGCGATCTGGTGCAGCTCCCACTCGATCGCGGTCGACATGCCCGCGAAGGACTGCAAGACCCCGCGGATGGCGGCCGGTCCCTGCACCGGGTCGAGCGGCACGTTGTGGTAGACGCAGTCGTCGGTGAAGAAGCCCATGATCCGGTCGAGATCGCGGGTCTTCCAGGCGTCGATGAACCGGCGCACGGTGGCCGTCCGCTCGCTCATGCCTCCTCCTCGCCCTCCCGGTTCTACCACACCGGCCCGCGTCCGGCCCTCGCTATCCTCGCCCGGTCGCAGCAGGAGGACGCGGGATGCGCGCGATCGTCGAGACGCCGAGCGGCCGTCTGGCCGGGACGGAGGCGGAGGGTGTGCGCCGCTTCCTCGGAATTCCGTTCGCGAAGCCGCCGGTGGGCCCGCGCCGCTTCGCCGCGCCCGAGCCGGCCGACCCGTGGCCCGGCGAGCGCGAGGCCTGCGCGCCCGGCCCGAGCGCTCCGCAGCCGACGATGGTGCTGCCGCTCCCCGGGATGGACGTGGGCCGCACCGACGAGGACTGCCTCTACCTGAACGTCTTCGCGCCCGCGGGCGGCGCGGCGCGCAAGCCGGTCCTCGTCTGGATCCACGGCGGCGGCTTCGTGATCGGGTCCGGCTCGCAGGTGATCTACGAGGGCAGCCGGCTCGCGCGCCGCGGCGACGTCGTCGTGGTCACCGTGAACTACCGGCTGGGCGCGCTCGGGTTCCTCCACCTCGCGGAGCTCTGCCCCGAGCTCCCCGGCGCCGTCTCGAACGCGGGCCTGCGCGACCAGGTCGCGGCGCTCGCATGGGTGCGGCGCCACGTCGAGGCGTTCGGCGGCGACCCGGAGAACGTCACGATCTTCGGCGAGTCGGCGGGCGGGATGAGCGTCGCGACGCTGCTCGCGATGCCGTCCGCGCGCGGGCTCTTCCAGCGCGCCGCGCCGCAGAGCGGGGCGTGCCACCACTTCCACGCCCCCGAGATGGCGACGCGGGTCGCCGAGGCGTTCCTGGCGTCCCTCGGCATCGAGCGGCGCGATGCGGCGCGCGCGCTGCGCGAGCTCCCCGCGCAGAAGCTGGTCGAGGCGCAGACGCAGACGACGCTGAAGCTCGGCACGACGCTCGGGCTGCTCCCCATGCAGCCCGTCGTCGACGGCGACTCGCTGCCGCAGCCCGCGCTCGCGGCCGTGCGCGCCGGGAGCGCCGCCGGCGTCCCGCTCCTCACCGGCACGACGCGCGACGAGTGGAAGCTCTTCACGCTGCTCGATCCGTCGCTCGCGCGCCTCGACCCGGTCTCGCTCCTCGCGCGGCTCGGACGCGACGTCCCGGAGGTCGACGCGGATCGGGTCTACGCGACGTACCGCGACGCGCGCGCGCGCCGGGGCGCCTCGACCGCGCCGCTCGACCTCTACGCCGCGATCCACACCGCGCGCACGTTCTGGGTTCCGGCGCTGCGGCTCGCCGAGGCGCAGGCCGCGCACGAGCCGCGCACCTTCGTCTACCGCGTCGACCACGAGTCGCCGATGGCGAACGGCGCCCTCGGCGCGTGCCACGGGATCGAGATCGGCTTCGTGTTCGGGACGTACGGGGTGGCGGGCGGCGAGCAGTTCGTCGGAAAGGGGCCCGAGGTCGAGGCGCTCGCGGAGCGCATGATGGACGCCTGGCTCGCGTTCGCGCGCGACGGCGACCCGGGCTGGGCGCCGTACGCGCCGCCGCGCCGCGCGACGATGGTGTTCGGGCGCGCGTGCGCGCTCGAGGACGATCCCGACGCCGACGAGCGGCGCGTCTGGGACGGGCGCCTCTGAGCGGAGCCCGCGGCGTCCGCGCGGCGCGCGTGGCCGCAGTCGTCCTCGCGCTCACGGCGACGGCGTGCGCCGGTCCCGGGGAGCGGCCCGCGCCGCCGCCCGAGCCCACGGGCGCGCCGTGGGTCTCGCCCCACGGCCGCGACCACCCGCTCGCCGGCCGCGTGTTCGAGGTCGCGCGCGGCGCGGAGATCGGGGAGGAGAGGCTGCTCGACGCGCTCGCGCGCGCGCGGTTCGTCCTCCTCGGCGAGCAGCACGAGAACGCGGACCACCACCGCCTCCAGGCGCGCGTCCTGCGCGGCCTCGTGGCGCGCGGGCGGGCGCCGGCGGTCGCCTTCGAGATGCTGGCGCGCGACGTGCAGCCGGCGCTGGACGAGGCGCTCGCCGCGCGCCCGCCGCGGGCCGACGCCGTGCGCGCGGCGGTGCGCTGGGACGCGAGCGGCTGGCCCGACTTCGCGCTCTACGCGCCCGTCTTCGAGGTCGCGCTCGCGGCCGGGCTTCCGCTGGCCGCCGCGGACCTCGCCCGGGCCGAGCGCGCGGCGCTCGCCGCGGAGAGCGAGCCGTTCGCCGCGCTGCGCGACCGGCTCGGGCTCGACGAGCCGCTGCCGCACGCGCTCTCGCGCGCGCTCGAGGCCGACCTCCTCGCGGCGCACTGCGGCATGCTGCCGGCGGCTGCGCTGCCGCGGCTCGTGCGGGTCCAGCGCGGGCGCGACGCCGCGCTCGCGCGGGCGCTCGTCGAGGCGGGCGGGGCCGACGGCGCCGTGCTCGTCGCCGGTGCGGAGCACGCGCGCCGCGATCGCGGCGTGCCGCGCGCGCTGGCGCGCGTCGCGCCGGGCGCGCCGGTCGCGTCGCTCGCGTTCGTGGAGGTGACCCCCGGCGCGGACGTCGCCCTCGCCGACCTCCCACGCGCCGTCGCCGGCGCCCCCGTCTTCGACTTCGTCTGGTACACCCCCCGCGCAAGCGACGAAGACCCCTGCACCCGCATGCGCCGCTGACGAAGGGGACGTTCCACAAACCTCACGAAGGGGACACTCGCCACGCCGATTCGCCCGTGAGGAGTGTCCCCTAAGTCATTCAAGTGGAACGTCCCCTTCGTGTGCCGTCGGGTCAGCCGAGGCCCATCAGGTCGGCGACGCCGAAGCGGTGGCCGGCGGTGTAGCCGCCGTCGACGGGAATCGCGGCGCCGGTCACGAAGCTCGCCTCGTCGGAGGCGAGGAACGCCGCCACGTTCGCGACCTCCGCCGCGCGGCCGAAGCGGCCGAGCTGGTGCGCCGCCGCGGTGCGGGCGCGGATCTCCTCCATGCCGGGCTGCTCGAAGACGCCGCCGAAGAGCGGCGTCTCGATGAAGCCGGGGCAGATCGCGTTCACGCGGATGCCGCGGCGCCCGTAGTCGATGGCCATGTTCCGCACGAGCAGCACGAGACCGCCCTTCGACGCGTTGTAGGCGCTCCCGCCCTCGAAGCCCTCGAGCCCTTCGACGCTCGCGATGTGGACGATGCTGCCCCCGCCCGCCTCGAGGAGCACGGGCACGACGTGGCGCGAGACGTGATACGCCCCCTTCAGGTTCACGTCCACGACGCGGTCCCACTCCGCGGGATCGAGGAGGTGCACCGGTCCGCCGCCCGCGACGCCCGCCGCGTGCACGAGCACGTCGAGGCGCCCGAGCGCCGCGCGTGCCTCCGCGACGGCGCGCGCCACCGCGGCGTCGTCGCGCACGTCCGCGATGCCGACGTGGTGCCGCGGCGCGCAGCGCGCGGCGGCGAGCCAGTCGCCGTCGTTCGGCTCGCGGACGTCGAGCCCCGCCACGGCGGCGCCCTCCTCCGCGAGACGCCGCGCACACGCGGCGCCGATCCCCGACGCCGCGCCGGTCACGAGCGCGGCCTTTCCCGCGAGTCGACCCATCTCGGCCTCCGCGCCGCGCGGCGTCCCGCGCGGCGGCGCGCAGGCTAGCAGGCGGAAGGGCTCGGCCGGCCGCGAGCGCTGGGACGCCCGCCCCGACCCGCCGAGCCCCGGGATGCGCGCTCAGCGCGCGGCGATCCGGATGCGGCCCGAGCGGATGAGGTGGGCGAGCGTCGCGACGACCTCGCGGTCGTCGGTGGCGACCTCGATCACGGCTCCGGTGAGCTCGAGAAGGGTGAGGTCGGTGGCTTCGGCATCGGGCCGCGACGGCATGACGTGGGCTCCAGCGCGCTTTTCGCGGTTGAGATGCCGCGGCCGCACGCCCGGTTCCCGTCCCCGGGGGTGGCTGGCGGGCCTCAAGGCGAGCGGGCGGGGCGCCGATTCGACACCGCGGGGGGTCGCGCCGATGCAGCTCGTCGCCGGGCTCTGCATTCTGCTCTTCGTGGGCGTCGGAACGGCGGTCGGCTTCCGCATGCTCTGGTTCGCGCGCCAGCGCGGCGGCCTCCCCGAGTGGATCATGGGGAGCGGGCTCGTGCTGATCTGCACCGTGGGCCACCCGCTCGGGCAGGTGTCCGGGATCGGGAAGGGCACGGTGGCCGAGGTCCACCTCCCGCTCTGGGCGCTGGCGACGCTCCTCACCCAGGCGGGCGTGGCCTGCATGTGGCTGTTCACGGCGCACGTGTTCCGGCCCCGCGTGGGCTGGGCGCACGCGCTCTGCGCCTCGGGCATCGGCGTCCTCCTCACGAGCTTCGCGGGGAGCGGGCTCGCGCTCCTGACGGCGCCGCCCGAGGCGTCCACGCACGCGGTGACGCGCGCGTGGATGCTGTTCGGCATGATCGGCTATGCGGGCGGGTTCTTCTGGACCGCCGTCGAGGGGATGCGCCAGTACCGCATGGCGCTGCGCCGGCTCGCGCTCGGCCTCGCCGACCCCGTCGTCGCGAACCGCTTCTTCCTCTGGGGCCTCTTCGGCCTCTTCGCGACCGCGATCAACCTCGCGAGCGTCGTCGGCCTCGTGCTGGGGCTTCCCTCCTACTCGCTGCTGACGCTGCTTCCGATGGGCACGCTCGGCGCAGGAGGCGCGTTCGTGATGTACCTCGCGTTCTTCCCACCGGCCTGGTACCTCGGCTGGGTGCGCGGCGCCGCGCACGCCTGAGCGCGCGGAGGGGCGTACGGGCGGCCGCGCGCCCCGATCAGCGCGCGGCGAGCTGAGAAGAGAGCCAGGCCAGAAGCGGCGGTCCGAGGACGAGCAGCCCGATCACGGCCGCGCCGGTGGCCGCGAGGAGGACCGCCGCAGCGGCGAGGTCCTTCGCCTGCCCGACGAGCGGGTGCGGCGCCGGATGGACCGCGTCGGCGAGCGCCTCGAGCGCGGAGTTCAGCGTCTCCGCGACCAGGACGCCGGCGATCGCGGCGACGATCCAGAGCCAGCCGGCGCGCGGGAGGTCGAGGAAGAGGCCGAGCGCGCACGCGGCCCCGGCGGCCGCGAGGTGGATCCAGGCGTTCGGCTGCTCGCGCGCGAGGAGCGCGAGCCCGCGCAGCGCGTAGCGGAAGCTGCGCGCACGCGCGGCGACGCCGAAGCCACGGGACATCGGGGCCGGATGGTACCCTCGCCGCCCTCGCCGTGGAGGCTCCCATGCCCGACGCGCTCGGGGCGCAGCGCCCGCTCGGCTTCGGCTTCTGGCCCCTTCCCGAGGACGACCCGGGCGTCGCGCTCGGACGCGAGCCGGTGCGCCTCGTGACGCCCGACGGCGCGCTCGTGCGCGGGATCCTCTGGACGCCGCCCGCCGGCACGCGCTGGCGCACGGCCGTCGTCCTCGCGCACCCGCGCGGCGACTTCACCGTCCACTACGCCTGCCCCCTCCTCGCGGCCGCGGGCTACGCCGTCCTCGGGATGGGGACGCGCTATCTGAACAACGACACCGACTGCCTGCACGAGGCGCTCGTCGTCGACGTCGAGACCGCCGCGCGCGAGCTGCGGCGCCGCGGCGCGGACGCGGTGGTCCTGTTCGGGAACAGCGGCGGCGGCTCGCTCATGGCGCTCGCGCAGCGCGAGTGCGGCGCCGGCGACGGCTTCGTCGCGGTCGCCGCGCACCCGGGCGAGGGCGTCTTCATGCTGCACGCGATCGACCCTTCGGTGGCCGACGAAGGCGACCCCTTCTCCCGCGTGCCCGAGCTCGACATGTACGATCCGCGCAACGGCTGGCGGCCGTGGCCGTCGCCCTGCCGCTACGACGCCGCCTGGCTGGCGGCGTACCGCGCGGCGCAGCGCGCGCGCGTCGCGCGCATCGACGCGATCGCGCGCGAGGCGATCGACGCCGCCGCGCGCGCGCGCGAGCGGGCGAAGGCCGTGGACCGGGCGCAAGACCCCGCCGGCTGGGCGGCGTGGCGCCGGCGCGCCGTGCACCAGCCGACGCTCGTCGTCTACCGGACGCTCGCGGACCCCGCCTACCTCGACCCGACGATCGAGCCGGACGACCGCCCGCTCGGCTCGCTGTTCGCCTTTCCGGACCCCTTCGACGCGAACTACGCGCGGCTCGGCCTCGCGCGCACGATGACGCCGCGCGGCTGGCTCTCCACCTGGTCGGGCCTCTCGTCGAAGGCGCGCCTCGCCGACACGATGCCGCACGTGAAGGTGCCGACCCTCCTCCTGCACCCCACCGCCGACACCGAGATCCGCCTCTCCGAGGCGCGCGCCATCCGTGACGCCGCGGGGAGCGACGACGTGAGCTACGAGGAGCTGCGCGGCGCGCCGCACTACCTCGAGGGACACCGCCGCCGCGCGCTGGGCGTCGTCGCCGACTGGCTCCGCGCCCGCTTCCCGTAGGTCGCGTGTCTCGATCGCGTCCGTGAGACCCGATCCCGCTCTTGCGGCGCGGGGGGTTCCGTGGTGTCCTGCCCACGGAACGGCCCGCGCTCTCCGGCCCGGCGACAGCCTTCGGGCCGCGCACAGGCCCGCATCCGGAGCCTCCCATGCACGAGCTCCTCGGCCTCTCGCTCACCGAGCTCCTCGAGCGCCTGCGCGCGCGCCAGGCGTCGCCCGTCGAGCTCATGGAGGCGGTCCTCGCGCGGATCGAGGAGACGCAGCCCAGCCTCAACGCGTTCACCGCGCTGCGCGAGCGCGAGGCGCTCCTCGCCGACGCGCGCGCGGCCGAGGCCCGCCTGGCGCGCGGGGACGGCCGCGCGCTCGAAGGCGTCCCGCTCGGGGTGAAGGACCTCGAGGCGGTGGCCGGGCTCCCGCACTCGCAGGGGAGCGCGATCTACCGCGACCGGGTCGCCTCGCACACGGAGGTGCAAGTCGAGCGGCTCCAGGGCGCGGGCGCCATCGTGGTCGGGAAGACCAACGCGCCCGAGTTCGGCTACACCGCGATCACGCGCAATCTCGTCTACGGCGTCACGCGCTCGCCCTGGAACCTCGCGCGCACGCCTGGCGGCTCGAGCGGCGGCTCTGCGGCCGCGCTCGCCGGCTGCGTGTGCCCGCTGGTCACGGCGAGCGACGGGGGCGGCTCGATCCGCATCCCGGCGAGCTTCACGGGCAGCTTCGGCCTGAAGCCCTCCTACGGACGCGTCCCGCGCGGGCCGCTCCCGCACTGGGATTACCAGGACACGTCGGTGTACGGGCCTCTCACGAAGACCGTGGCCGACGCGGCGCTCGTGCTCGACGTGGTGGCGGGGCCGTCGCCCTGGGATCCGAACAGCCTGCCGCCGCCCGGCCTCTCCTACGCCGCCGCGCTCGAGGAGCCGCTGCCGCCGCTCCGGATCGGCTTCTCGCCGGACCTCGGCTATGCCGTGGTGCAGTCCGACGTCGCGGCCGCGGTCGAGGACGCCGCGGCGGTGTTCGCGAAGCTCGGCCACCGCCTCGAGGCGGTGAAGGGCGGCCCGCCCGCTCTCGGCCGCGAGTGGGGTCTCCTCGGGGCGTTCGAGCTCGCGGCGGCGCTGCACGAGTACTTGCCCGAGCGGGAGGGCGAGTTCGGGCGCGGCTTCATCACGGGCATCAAGACCGGCTGGCAGATGACGCCGGAGCGCTGGCGCGCGATCGGCGACCAGCGCGTCGCGCTGAACCGCTGGTGCGCGGAGGCCTTCGAGCGTTTCGACCTCCTCGTGACCCCGACCGTGCCGTACGACCCGCCGCCCGCGAGGGGCCCGTTCCCCGACGAGGTGGAAGGGCGCCGCCAGCCGCCCGCGGGCGTGGCGTCGTTCACGATCCCGTTCAACCTCTCGTGGCACCCGGCCGCGACGGTGCGCGCGGGCCTCTCGCGCGCGGGGCTGCCGATCGGCATGCAGATCGTGGCGCCGCGCCACCGCGACGATCTCGCCCTGCGCGCGGCGCGCGCATTCGAGCGCGAGCGCCCCTGGCACCCGGAGTGGCCCACGACGTGGGAGCCGCTGGCGTAGCGGGGCGGCTTCGTGCCGGCGCGGCGGCTCGCGCGGGCCGTCCGGTCGCCCCGCGCGCGCGGCTCGCGCGGGGCGGTCCGGGCCTCGAGCGACGCGTGGCGTAGGGGTGTCCGCTCAGCCGTGCCGGCGCAGGAAGTCGGCGATCAGCCACTGGCTGATGCTGACGTTCCCCGGGAAGATGCGCGGCATCGCGTCGGCGGTGAACCAGCCGGCGTCCTCGATCTCGCGGCCGTCGACGCGGATCTCGCCGGCGCGCCAGCGCGCCTGGAAGCCCAGCATGAGCGAGTTCGGGTAGGGCCAGGGCTGGCTGCCGAACCAGCGCACGTCCTCCACTTCGACGCCCGCCTCCTCCCACACTTCGCGCGCGACCGTCTCCTCGACGCTCTCGCCCGGCTCCACGAAGCCGGCGAGCACGCTGTAGATGCCGGGCGGGAAGTGCGGAGAGCGTGCGAGGAGGATCGCGTCGCCGCGCTCGACCGCCACGATCATCGACGGCGCGACGCGCGGGTAGAAGGACAGGCGGCAGCGCGCGCAGACCCGCGCGCGCTCGGCCTCCACCGGGTGCGTCGGCGCGCCGCAGGCGCCGCAGAACTGGTGCGTCCGGTCCCACTCGACGATCTGCACCGCGCGCGCGGCGACCGCGTGGAGCTCGGGCGCAAGCCGCCCGTAGAGGGCGCGCAGGTCGCGGAACGCCATGCCCGGCGGCGCCTGCGCGTCGGGCGCGAGCTCGCCCGACCAGCACGGCAGCGGGCCGAGGAGCCCGAGGAACTGCCGCCGCAGCGGGCGCGGGCTCGCGGCGTCGAGCTCCGCCTCTCGCGGCACGGTGCCGTCCGCAGCGACCAGGAGCTCGCGGCCGCGAAAGAGGAAGCAAAGCGGCTCCGCCCCGGTCTCGCCGGGCGGCGCGAGGCGCGGCTCGAAGCGAGGGCGGCGTCCGTGCACGCGACAGAGCCTAGCCGTAGACTCGCCGGGCCGTCGCGCGCCGCGCCGGCGGGGCAGGAGCGGGGGATGGCGACGAAGATCGAAGGGTTCTGCGCGCCGGGCTTCGAGTCCGTCCGCGACGTCTTCGCCGCGCACTTCGACGCCGGCGCCGAGGTGGGCGCCGCGGTCGCCGCGGAGGTCGACGGCCGGCTCGTCGTCGACCTCTGGGCGGGCTGGGCGGACCAGGCGCGGACCCGGCCCTGGACCCGCGACACGCTCGTGAACGTGTACTCGACGACGAAGGGCATGACGGCGCTCTGCGCGCAGCGGCTCGCCGACGCGGGACGGCTCGACCTCGACGCCCCCGTCGCACGCTACTGGCCCGAGTTCGCCGCGGAGGGGAAGGGTGGGATCCCGGTGCGCTGGCTGCTCTCGCACCGAGCGGGGCTCCCCGCAGTGCGGCGCCCGCTCCCCCGCGAGGCGCTCTTCGACTTCGCGGCGATGGCGGAGGCGCTCGCCGCCGAGGCGCCCTGGTGGACGCCGGGCGAGCGCCACGGTTACCACGTCCTGAGCTTCGGCTGGCTCGTCGGCGAGGTCGTGCGGCGCGTGTCCGGGAAGAGCGTCGGCGCGTACTTCCGCGAGGAGATCGCCGGGCCGCTCGAAGCCGACTTCCACATCGGCCTCGACGACGCGCACCACGGGCGCGTCGCCGAGATGAGCGCGTTCGCGGCGCCCGCGCCCGGCGCCGAGCCGCCGCCCCTCGTGCAGCTCATGCTGCGCGACCCCGAGAGCGCCGCGGCGCGCGCGTTCATGAACCCGCCGAGCATGATGGAGGGGCCGAACCACGCGGCCTGGCGGCGCGCGGAGATTCCCGGCGCGAACGGCCACGCGACCGCGCGCGGGGTCGCCCGGATCTACGGGACGCTCGCCGCGGGCGGCGCTCGCGACGGCGTGCGCGTCCTCTCGCGCGAGGGCGTCGCGCGCTGCCGCGAGGAGCAGGCGCGCGGCCCGGATGCCGTCCTCCTGCTCTCGACGCGCATCGGCGGCGGCTTCATGCTGCCGCAGCCCGACGTCCCGAACGGCCATTTCGGTCCGGGGGCGGGCGCCTTCGGGCATCCCGGCGCGGGAGGCTCGCTCGGCTTCGCCGACCCCGAGTCCCGCGTCGGCTTCGGGTACGCGATGAACCGCATGGGGCCGGAGATCCTCGTGGACCCGCGCCCCGCGGCGCTGATCGACGCGCTCTACGAGGCGCTGGGCTAGCGGGGTCGCCCGTGGTCGAGATCCAGGTCGTCTACGAGGGAGACCTCCACACGCGCTGCACGCACGGGCCGTCCGGCAGCGCGCTCGAGACCGACGCGCCGAAGGACAACGAGGGACGCGGCGAGCGTTTCTCGCCGACCGACCTCCTCGCGACGTCGCTCGGGAGCTGCATGCTGACGACGATGGGCATCCTCGCGCGCCGGCGCGGGTGGGCGTTCGAGGGCGCGCGCGCGCGCGTCGAGAAGCACATGGTCGCGACGCCCGAGCGGCGCATCGGACGGCTCGTCGTCGCGCTCGAGCTCCCGGCCGTCCCCGGCGAGGCGCGCCCGCTGCTCGAGCGCGCCGCCCACGCCTGCCCCGTGAAGCGCAGCCTCCACCCCGACGTCGCCGTCGACGTCCACTTCCGCTGGGACGTTTAGAAAGGGGTCAGACCCCGCTGTCAAGAAACGTTCCCGCGGGTCGCTCGCTCCGGGTCGCAGGGCGACGCGCGGGGAATGGGCGTGGAACGCGTATGCGGCGGCCCGGGGCAGCGCCAGCGAGGCTCGGGCCTGCGCGGCCTCGTCGCGGGCGCTCGTGGAGTGTCCCCTTCGTCAGGCAGGTGGAGCGTCCCCTTCGTCTTCGTCAGCGCAGCGCGAGCGTCCATGCGGCGGTGAGAGCGGCCGCGGCGGCGGCGCCGGCGAGGGCCTGCCACGCGAGGCGGGGCGCGGCCGGAAGGAGGCGCGCGGCGGGGACGCCGAGCGCGAAGCCGGCGGCGAGGCCGAAGAGGTGGGCGCCGAAGTCGGCGCGCTGGCTGGTGCCGAGCATCGCGAGGAGGCCGAGCGCCGCGCCGAAGGGCGCGAGGCGGCCGCCGCGCGGCATCCGGCCCGCGACGAGCGCGTCCGCCGCGAGGAGGCCGATCGCGCCGAAGACCGCAGTCGACGCGCCCACCGAGTCGTGCCCGCTCGCGCGGTGGTAGAAGGCGTTCGCGAGATTGCCGAGCGCGCCCGCCGCGACGAGGAGCGCCGCCCCGACGCCGGTCCCGAAGCGCGCGCACGCGCTCCCGCCGAAGAGCGAGCCCGCGAGCACGTTGCCGAGCACGTGGCCGAGGTCGGCGTGCAGCGTGAGCGCGGTGAGCGCGCGCCACCATTCACCGAGCGCGACGATGCGCGCGGCGCGCGCGCTACCCGCCGCGAACCACGCGCTCCCGCCGGCGCGCGGGCCCGTCCACGCGAAGAGCCAGAGCAGCGCGATCGACGCGGCCGCGGCCGAGGCGAGCGGGAAGGGCGGGAGCGGCGCGAGCGCCCGCGCGGGCGCCGGCTGGTTCTCGCGCTCGAACGCGTCGAGGAGCGCGCGCGCGTGCGCCGCGTCGCCGCGCCGCGTTTCCACGAGCCAGCCCTCGCGCCCGCGCCGCACCGCGGCGTCGAGCCCCTCCGCCTGGAGGACGAGCGCCCACTCGTCGGCGCGGCGCTGGCGCGGCGCGACGGCGACGACCTCCCGCTCGTCCGCCGCACTCAACGGCGCGCTCCGCGCGGGCCGCCCGCCGGCCGTCCGGTGCGCGGCTGCGACATCGCGGCCAGGGTCGGAAGGACGCGCCCGCCCGTCAACGGCCTGCTGCCCGGCGGCGGGACCCCGGGCTACGTTGACCGGTCATGCGCACGCCTTCCCTCCCGACGAAGCTCCCCATCCCGCCGACGACCCGCCCCCGCCTCCGGTCGCGCCGCCGCGCGACCGCGCTGCTCCCCCTGCTCGCGCTCGCGCTCGCGGCGCCCGATCCCGCGGGCGCGATCCCGGTCCGGCGCGTGGCCGCGGGGCTCGCCTCCCCGATCTTCGTCGCGGCCCCGCCCGGCGACCCGCGCGTCTTCGTCGTGGAGCGCGGGGGCGTGATCCGCATCCTCCAAGGCGGGCAGGTGCTCCCGACGCCCTTCCTGGACATCAGCGAGCGCGTCGACACGCAGGTCGAGGGCGGCCTCCTCGGCCTCGCCTTCCCGGCCGACTACGCGACGAGCCGCGCGTTCTACGTCTACTACACGGCCGACGGGAGCCCGCTCACGAGCCGGATCTCGCGCTTCCGGGCGAGCGCCGCCGACCCGAACGTCGCGGAGGACGACCCCGCCCAGGAGAAGATCCTGCTCTCGCTCGACCAGCCGTACGCCAACCACAACGGCGGGACGATCGCGTTCGGGCCGGACGACATGCTCTACATGGGCTTCGGCGACGGCGGCGACGGCGGCGACCCGCTCGAGGCGGCGCAGGACCCCGAGACGCTGCTCGGCAAGATGATCCGCATCGACGTCTCCTTCGACGACTTCACGGACGACTACGCGATTCCGCCGGACAACCCGTTCGTCGGCCCGGACGGCGTGCGCGACGAGATCTGGGCCCTCGGCCTGCGCAACCCGTTCCGCTTCGCCTTCGACCGGGAGACCGGCGACCTCTACATCGCGGACGTCGGCCAGGAGAGCCGCGAGGAGGTGAACGTCGAGCCCGCGGGCTCGGAGGGCGGCCTCAACTACGGCTGGGACGTGATGGAGGGGACGCTCTGCTTCGAGGCGCCGGATTCCGGCGAGCCGGCCTGCAATGCGCCGTCCCTCACGCTGCCGATCCACCAGTACAACCACACGGTGGGCTGCTCCATCACGGGCGGCTACGTCTATCGCGGGAACGCGCTCCCCGAGCTCGACGGGCACTACTTCTTCGCCGACTACTGCGCGAACGACGTCTACACGCTGGTGTGGGACGGCGCGGGCGGCGTCGAGGGAGAGGTCGTGGACCGGACGAGCGAGCTCCAGCCCGACGCCGGGACCATCGCCAGCGTCGTCGGCTTCGGCGAGGACGCGAGCGGCGAGCTCTACATCGTCGACTCGGGCGGAGAGGTCTTCCTCCTGCCCGAGCCTCGCGCGGCGCTCCTCGCCGCGGCGGGCGCCGCCGTGCTCGCCGCCGCGGGGCGACGGCTGCGCCGCCGTTGATCGTCGAGTGCCGCGGCGTCTCGAAGCGGTTCGGGACGCGGCTCGCGGTGGACCGGCTCGACCTCGAAGTCCCGCCCGGCGTGTGCTTCGGGCTGCTCGGCCCGAACGGCGCCGGGAAGACGACGACGCTGAAGATGATCTACGGCGTCGCGCGCCCGAGCGCGGGCAGCGTGCGCGTCTTCGGCCTCGACGTCGTGCGCGAGCCGCGCGCCGTGCGTGCGCGGCTCGGCGTGACGCTCCAGGAGAACGCCCTCGTCGAGGCGCTGACCCCGGTCGAGAACCTCCGCATCTTCGCGCGCTACCACCTCCTGCCGAGGGCCGTCGCGGAGCGCCGCGTGGAGGAGCTGCTCGACTTCCTCGAGCTGCGCTCGCACGCCGACGTCCCCGTGAAGGCGCTCTCCGGCGGCTTCCAGCGCCGGCTCGCGATCGCGCTCTCGCTCGTGAACCGGCCCGAGCTCCTCGTCCTGGACGAGCCGACGACGGGGCTCGATCCGGCCGTGCGGCTCTCGCTGTGGCAGCGGGTGCGCGGCCTGCGCGACGCCGGGACGACCGTGCTCCTCACGACCCACTACATGGACGAGGCCGAGCGCCTGTGCGACCGGCTCGCGATCATGGCGCAGGGGCGCGTCGCGGCGGAGGGCGCGCCCGCGGAGCTCATCGGCCGCCATCTCGCGCCCGAGGCGCTCGAGCTCGAGCTCCCGCAGGCCGACGAGGCGCGCCTCCTCCACGGCTTCCCGGACCTGAAGCGCCTGCGCGCCGGCTCGCGGCTCGTCCTCTACGCCGCGGACGCGCCCGCGCTCGTGGACCTCCTGCGCGCGCGCCGGCTCGAGGGCCGGCTCGTCGCCGTGCGGCGGACGAATCTGGAGGACGTCTTCCTGGCCCTCACGGGCGCGCGCCTCGAGGCCGCCGCGTGAGCATCTCGCCGCGCCACGCGCTCGCGGTCTGGTGGCGCAACTTCGCGATGTACCGGCGTACGTGGAAGTGGAACGTGCTGCCGAACTTCTTCGAGCCCCTTCTCTATCTCGTGTCGGTCGGGATCGGTGTCGGCGCGTACATCCAGGAGATGGGCGGCACGAGCTACGCCGCCTTCATCGCGCCCGGGCTCCTCGCCGTCTCGGCGATGAACGGGGCGAGCTTCGAGGTCACGTACAACGCGTTCGTGCGGATGAACTTCGAGAAGACCTACGAGTCGATGCTCACGACGCCGATCCAGCCGGAGGACGTCCTCGCCGGCGAGGTGCTCTGGGCCGTGACGCGCGCGAGCCTCTACGGCGGCTGCTTCTGGATCGCGATCGCCGCGCTCGGGCTCGCGCCGCTGCCGAGCTCGCTGCTCGCGATCCCGCTCGTCCCGCTGACGGGCCTCCTCTTCGCCGCGCTCGGGATCAGCTTCGCGCTGCGCATCCCGAGCATCGACCTCTTCAGCTTCTACTTCACGCTGTTCCTGACGCCGCTCTTCCTGTTCTCGGACATCTTCTTCCCGCTCGCCGAGCGGCTCTCGCCGTTCTGGCAGCGCGTCGCGGAAGCCCTTCCGCTGCTCCACCCCGTGCGCCTCCTGCGCCACGCGTTCCGCGGCGAGTGGAGCCCGATCCTGCTGTGGGACCTCGCCTACGTCGCGGTCCTCTCGGCGCTGCTCCTCGCCCTCGCGGCCCGCGTCACCCGCCGCCGCCTGGGCGACCAGGGTGGGCCGGAGCCGCCTCCCGCAGCCAGTCCCGCGGCTTCAGGTAGCGCTCCGTGAGCGCCGCCTCCGGCGAGCCGGGCGCGGGCTTCCAGTCGTAGCGCCAGGCGACGAGGGGCGGGAGCGAGGCGAGCACCGACTCGATGCGGCGGCCGGACTGGAGGCCGTAGAGCGTCCCGCGGTCGTACACGAGGTTGAACTCGACGTAGCGCCCGCGGCGCAGGAGCTGGAAGGCGCGCTCGCGCTCCCCGTACGGCGCTCCCTTCCGCCGTGCGACGATCGGGACGTAGGCCTCGAGGTAGGCCTCGCCCACGCGGCGGACGAACGCGAACGTCGCCGCGAAGCCGCCCTCGGCGAGGTCGTCGAAGAAGAGCCCGCCGATCCCGCGCCGCTCGCCGCGGTGCGCGAGGTGGAAGTACTCGTCGCACCAGCGCTTGAAGCGCGCGTAGGCGTCGGGGGCGTAGCCCTCGCAGGCGCGCCGCGCGCAGGCGTGCCAGTGCACGCAGTCCTCGTCGAAGCCGTAGATCGGCGTGAGGTCGAAGCCGCCGCCGAACCACCAGACGGGCGCGCCGCCCGGCGGCGTCGCCTGGAAGAAGCGCAGGTTCATGTGCGAGGTCGGCGCGTACGGATTGCGCGGGTGCGCGATCAGCGAGAGCGAGACCGCCTCGAACGGCGCGCCGGCGAGCTCGGGGCGGCGCGCCGTCGCGGCGGGCGGGAGCTGCGGCCCGCGCGCGTGGGTGAAGTGCACCGCCGCCTTCTCGAGCACGGCGCCGTCCTCGAGCACGCGCGGCCGCGCGAGCGCCCCCGCCGGCCCCTCGAAGCGCTCCTCGCGGAAGGGCGCGCTTCCGTCCTCCGCCTCGAACGCGGCGCAGATCCGGTCCTGGAGCTCGAGCAGGTACGCGCGGACGCCGCCCGCGGAAGGGACGTCATCCACCATGGGGCTGGACGGTACCAGCGGGCCGCCGACCGGCACGCCGCGCGGCGGCGCGCGGCCTCCCGGACGGGCGCACCGTGCTGCGGGCGCCGGGACGCCTGGGTCGACGTCAATCCGGCAGCGGCAGCGGCACGTCGCGCGGCTTCCCGGTCTCGAGGTCGAAGTGGCGCTCGACCGCGCGCAGGCCCCCCTGCGCGTTGACCCATCCCCGGGCGCTCAGCTCGCGCAGCACCTCCAATCCTTCGGGATGCAGCTTGCGCGTCGCGAGCGGAATCTTCCACAGCACGTTCGCCAGGTGGTCGACGTAATGCTTCGGAAGGGTGGGGTCGCGCAGCAGCTCGAGCGCGACGTCGATCGCTTCCAGGCGGGCCGTTTCCCCGAGCATGTCGACCGCCCACAGGTGATCCTGCGCCGACAGACTGGCACGGCTCGCGATGCGTTCCCGGATGAAGCGCAAGCCTGTGTCGGAGCCCGTGTACGCGATGTAGGCCACGAACGTATCGTTGTTCGGCCAGCCCCCGCGCTCGGACTCGACGAGCTGGCGGATCAGGTACGCCGCGAGGCGGTCGCCGCCCCTTCGTAGCCGCTCCATCGCCGGCGCGCAGGGCACGCCCGGGCGTCCGCACCCGCCGACCGCGTAGACCTCGGCCATGAGGCGCTGCATCTCGGGATCGGAGTCGTCGAACGGCCGGGTATCCCGGGATTCGCCGGGCCGGTAGATTCCGGGGTCTCCCGCGGCCGCGTACAGCGACGGCGCCCAGTCCGACCGGGCCTCCAGCGAGCCGCCGGAGCCCCTTTCGGCGAACTCTTCGGCGACGGGATCGCTGGATGCCGGGGGCGGCCGCTCCACGGACCGCGGCGCGGGCTCCGCCTCGGGCGCCGGCCGGGTCGCGACGACGATCACTCCGAGCCACGACGCGACGGCGAAGACGACGATCGTGGAGGGGCGCATTTCGGACCTATTCCGTGAGGTTGCTCGAAGTGACGAGGGCGCATGCCTGGTCGACCGTGCCGCCCGGAAACAGCATGCTGTAGCCCCGCCGTTCCGCAAGCTCTTCGCAGAGGATCGGATCACTCGTGGTCGGACACTCGTCTCGGTCGATCTGGACGAGGGGAGTGTCGGAAGCGGCTGCACTGTCGGGCAGGCCCGTCAGGGCATGAAGGATCTCATGCGACAACAAATTCGGCGTCGTGTCTCTGTGCTCCGAGGGCCCCCACCAGCCGCGCTGAGCTTCGCCTACGAGATTGCTCACATCGCCGTCGCCCGGTGGCCACGGCACGATGGACCCGGGAAAGCCCACCAAATCGAGCTCGTCGGGGTTCGCGCGGCCAGTCACGTCCTGGTTGTCGGAGATCATGATGACGTGTGCCGTATCTGGATGGTTGCTCGGATTCGCCACTGCTCGGAAGCCCGTCACGTCCCTCGGGTCGACCGGAACCTTGTTGACATAGAACACTCCCACGACGTGAACCTCGAGCCGCGGCAGCCTAGAGGAGTAGCTGATCACAGTTCCGTCATGGTCGGACCGCAGATCAGGCCAGTGATCGCATGCAGGTTGCTCGTTCATCAGCGTATCGTCGTTTCGGTACAAATCGTCGCAGCCGTACCATTTCCTTTGCTGGCTCGCATCGTAGTTGCCAGGGAAGCCCTGCGGATTGGTGCAGGACGCCCATTCCTGGGGGCACCGATCTATGGCGTAGATGCGATGAGCGCGCAGACCGCGCGTTTGAAGGGTCGGTACCTCGATGCTACCGACATCGAACCAGTACATCAGGTCGTGTATCAAGGTGACCTTCGGGGCGATTTCCTCGAGGCCGCCGACGCGGTGCCCGCCGTCCGGGTTCCACGCTTCCGAACAGAACGTGGTCCAGTCTCGCGACGTCTGGTCGGCGAGGCGCGTCCACTCGGGCCATATGTCTTCACTGGGGTCATCGACTCCCGCTTGAGGCCAGATGCCGGGGTCGAAGTCGGGATAGTCGTTCGGGAAGCCCCCCGAGATCGCGAACGTACTGCAGTCGCCATTCTCGCGGACCCCGGAGTTTCGCCGGCTGGTTCCATGGAGGAGGTAACCTCCGCCATCGCGGCAGTTTAGAACCCACCCCCAGTGGATGTACTGGATCCGAATCTTCTCTGACGGCGGAACGCCGCCTTGTCCGATGTAGGCATAGCTGGACTTCCCGGGCACGGTCTCTCGCGCGACCGCTCCGTTCTGGCTCACCACCACCCGGTATCGCTTCCGACTCGTGCCCAACGCGGGAATCGCGAGCCGGAGCGAGTGCGGCTTGCGCTCGAGGATCGAGACGCTGGGAAGCGACGCGCCCGGCTCGCTCGGATCCCGGAGCCACACGAGGATGTTGTCTCCATCGAGATTGCGGCCCTTGATGTAGACCGAATCGGTCGGGACGAGCACCTCGGCGGGGGTGACGGCGTAGACGACGGCCGTGGTCGTGGGTACACAGCCGGGAGAGGATGCGACCAGCCACGCACACAGCGTCCCCGCCACGAGTGCGATGGCGGCCGGGGCTGACGCTCCGCTGCTCAAGACCCGCGGTGATCCGTTCCGCATGGCGACCTCCATGCCGTCGCATGGCAACGCAGCCTCGTCGGGACGCGCTCGGAGACGAGCGACGGCGCCATGAAGGCAATTGGTGCATACGCCGTCTGGGGCGCGCCCGAATTCTGGAGGAGCTTCTCAGGAGGCCGCGAAGCCTGTGGCCAGAGCGGACGCCGTGCTGGGGCAAAAGGCCGCATGGATCTACAGCAGCCGCAGCTGCGTCGCCTCGCCCATCGCCTCGTCGAAGCTCGAGTCGAGCTCGCACAGGATCGCGTCGGCGATCGGGCGCAGGACGCGCTCCACGTAGTGGCGGCGGTCGAGGCCCGGGGGGAGCGGGCGGCGCTGGGGGGCCGGCTCCGGGCCGGTCTCGGTGATCACGTAGCGGACGACGCCTCCGGGCGGCGTCCCGGCCTTGCGCGCGGCCTGGACGTGCGGCGGCATCACGTCGGTGTAGCGCTCGACGCCGCCCTTGCGGACGCGCTTGGCGTAGACGAGCTCCGCGTCGAGCTCGCCGGCGCGCACGCGCGCGACGACCTCGCGCACGAACGGCGCGAGGTCGCGCTCCTGGAACAGGCGCTCGAGCATCCCGAGCTGGAGTCGGCGCGCGACCGCGGGCCAGTCGCGGCGCACGGACTCGAGCCCGACGACCACGAGCCGTCCGCCGCGCGGCGCGCCGGCCGGCTCGTCGCCCGCGCGCTCGCGCGCGGCCCGCTCCGTCGCCGCGATCCCCTCCGAGCCCGCCCCGGCGGCCGCCTCGATCCAGCCCGCGTAGCGCTTCTTGCTCCCGAGGCGCCCGCTCCGCACGCGCGGGAGGAAGAAGCGGTCGAAGACGCCCTCGAGCTCGAGTGCGAGCCGCGAGGGCACGCCGTACTCGCGCTCGACGCGGGCGCCGATCCCCGCCTCGACCGCCGCGCGCAGCGCCTCCGCCTCGCCCGGGTCGTCGCCGCGGAGCTGCACGAACACCGAGTCCGTGTCGCCGTAGAGGACGCGCACGCCCGCCGCCTCGAAGGCGTCGCGCGTCCAGTGCAGCGTCTGCTGGCCGAAGCCCGTGATCGCGTTCGCGACGGCCGGGTCGAAGAAGCGGCAGGCCGGCGTCCCGAGGACCCCGAAGAGCGCGTTCATCATGATCTTGAGCGCCTGGTCGGCGTGGCGGTCGCCGCGCCGCTTCGCCGCCTCGCGGCTCGCCATGAACGACTCGATGACGCCGGGCAGGATCGCGCCCGCGCGCGCGAAGCGCGCGCCGTTCGGCGCGACGATCGCGTCGCTCCCCTCGCGGCCCGCCTCCGCGTGCGCCAGCGGGTCGAGCTGGAACGTGCGGATCAGGCTCGGGTACAGACTCTTGAAGTCGAACACGGCGACGCGCCGGAAGATGCCGGGACAGGGCTCGAGCACCGCGCCGCCCTGGACGGCGGCCTCGCCCGGGGGCCGCTCGCGCGCGACGCTCGGCGCGACGCGTCCGCGCCGGCGCAGCTCGGGGAGGTAGAGCCGGTCGAACGAGGCCACGCTCGCCGACACCCGGTCCAGCGGCATCCCGGAGAGCGCGCTGCGCTCCACCGCGAGGGCGAGCAGGCCCTCGCGCTCCAGGATCTCGAGCACGAGGCGCGCGTCCTCGAGGTTGTAGGCGGCGAGCGCCTCCTTGTCCTCGCGGAAGAGGCGCGCGATCTCCGCCGCCGCGTCGGGCGCGTCCTGGTCGATCTTCTTGCCGCGTCCGAGCACGGCGCGCGCCACGGTCTCGAGCCGGTAGTCGACGAGCCGGAGCGCGTCGCGCACGAGCGCGATCCCGTCGAGCACGACGCGCCCCGGCAGCTCGGCGCGCGTCTGGCGCGTGAAGCCCGGGTCCTGGACGAAGCGCATCTCGCCCGGCACGCGGCCCAGCTCGGCGGGGACGCCGAGCGCGCGCGCGCGGCGCTCGAGGACGCGCAGGTCGAAGTCGACGACGTTCCAGCCGACGAGGACGTCGGGGTCGAGCTCGCGCACGCGCGCCACGAGCGCGCGGGCGAGCGCGGTCTCGTCGGGGACCGCGACCGCGCCCGCCACGGGGCGCGGCGACACGACGAGCGCCTCCTCGAGCCCGCAGCCGGCGAAGGCGGCGGCGTAGAGGCGCGAGGCGTCGGGCGACGTCTCGAGGTCGAACGAGAGGACGCGCAGCGCAGGCCGCACGTCGGCGGGCCGCAGCGTCGGGTTGCGGAAGCGCACGAGGCGGGCGTCGCCCGTCGCCTCCCCCTCGATCGCGACGCCCGCGCGCAGGCCGCGGTCGACGAGGAAGCGGTGCGCGAAGCGCACGTCCGCCTCGAGCGCGGCCACGCCGGCGGCGGCGAGGCGCTCGCGCAGCGGCGGCACGTCGCCCGGCGCGGCGCACTCGACGCGCGCGAGGGGGCCGCCCGCGAGGTCGCGCAGCGGGCTCGCGTCCACGCGCGCGCCGCGGCCGGCGAGCGCGGCCGCGAGGTCCGCATGGCGCGCCGGCACGAAGAAGTAGGGGCGGAAGCGGTCGTCCTCGACGAGGAAGGCGGGCCCGTCCAGCGAGCGCCCGAACAGCTGCACCACGGGGACGCCGGCGCGCACCCGGTACGTGGGCTGGAGCAGGAAGCCCTTCAACGGAAGAGCGCGCGGGCGAGCTCGCCGCGGAAGCGCTCCACGAGCGGGTGGTCGCGCCCGAGCACCTCGAAGACGTCGAGCATCGCGCGCCGGGCGGCCTGCTCGCCGAACTCGGGGTCGCGCTGCACGACGGCGAGGAGCGCGGAGAGCGCCTCCTCGTACGCGCCGCGCGCGGCGAGGGCGCGGCCGAGGTCGAGCCGCGCGGCGAGGTCGTCGGGACGCTCGGCGGCGCGCGCGCGCAGCGCGGCGACGTCGACGGGCGCCTCGCCCCGCATGCGCAGCCGGGCGGCGAGGCGCTCGGCCTCCTCGCGGAGGCGCCCGCCCGCGACGACCCGCTCGAGCAGCGCGAGCGCCTCCGCGACGTCGTCGCGGTCGGCGAGGACGCGCGCGAGCCCGAGCAGCGCGCCGGCGTGGCGCCCGTCGCGCGCGAGCGCGGCGCGGTAACGCTCTTCGGCGGCGTTCGCGTGCCCGGCGGCCGCGAGGTCGTCGCCCTCGCGCGCGAGGCGGTCGGCCTCCGTGGGGAGGAGGCGCTGCAGGAACTGGCGCACGACCGACTCCGGCTGCGCGCCGACGAACTCCGCCACCGGCTCGCCGTCCCGGAAGCCGAGCACGAGCGGAATGCTGCGCACCCCGTAGCGCGCCGCCGCCTCGGGGCTCCGGTCGACGTCCACCTTGGCGAGCACGAACGCACCCGCGTGCTCCTCCGCGAGCCGCTCGAGCAGGGGGCCGAGCGCCCGGCACGGCCCGCACCACGGCGCCCAGAAGTCGACCACCACCGGGACTTCGCGGGAGCGCTCCACGACCTCGCGCGCGAAGTCCGCGTCGCCGACCTCGACCTGGACGGCGCCTCCCGCCAATCGCCTCTCGCTCCTCCGCTCGGTCTTATGGGGCCCGGCGCCCCGCGTGCGCGGGGTGGGGGGTTGGATACTATACGGCGCCTGCGAATCCCTGCCGAGGAGCGAAGCCCCCATGCCCTGGGTGATCACGAGGCTGTGCCGGGACTGCGTCGACATGAGCTGCGTCGAGGTGTGCCCGGTCGACTGCATCTACGAGTACCAGGGCGACGACCGCGACGCGTTCCCGAACCAGCTCTACATCGATCCCGAGGAGTGCATCGACTGCGGCGTGTGCGAGCCGGAGTGCCCCTGGGAGGCGATCTTCGAGGACGAGCGCGTGCCCGACGTCTTCCGCGAGGACATCGCCCTCAATGCGTCGATCACGGAGAGCAAGGACGACTTCCAGGTGCCCGAAGTGCCCGAGAAGGAGAAGCCGACGCCCGACCAGGTGACGGCGAACAAGGCGAAGTGGGGGTACGCGGACTGAGCTCGTCGCCGCGGCCGCTCGACGCGCGCGGCCGGCCGATGCGCGACCTGCGCATCTCGGTGACGGACCGCTGCAACTTCCGCTGCGGCTACTGCATGCCCGCCGAGCTCTTCGGCGAGCGCTACGAGTTCCTCCCGCGCGCCGAGCTCCTGACGTTCGAGGAGATCGCCCGGCTCGCGCGCCTGTTCGTGGAGCTCGGGGTGCGCAAGCTGCGCGTGACGGGCGGCGAGCCGCTGCTGCGCGCCGACCTGCCGGAGCTCGTGGCGCGCCTCGCGGCCATCGATGGCGTCGAGGACCTCGCGCTCACGACGAACGGCGTCCTGCTCCCGCGCCTCGCGCAGCCGCTGGCCGACGCCGGCCTGCGCCGGGCGACGGTGAGCCTCGACAGCGACGACGAGGAGGCCTTCCTCGCCATGAACGGCGGGAAGGCGTCGGTCGCGCGCGTCCTCGAGGGGATCGCCGCGGCCGAGCGCGCCGGGCTCGCGCCGCTCAAGATCAACTGCGTGGTGCGCCGCGGCGTGAACGACCACACGGTCGTCGCGCTCGCCCGGCGCTTCCGCGGCACCGGCCACGTCGTGCGCTTCATCGAGTACATGGACGTCGGGACCCGCAACGGCTGGGAGCTCTCCCACGTGGTCCCGGCCGCCGAGATCGCCGCGCGTCTCGACGAGGCGTTCGGCATCGAGCCGGTCGGGCGGGCCTACGCCGGCGAGGTGTCGGAGCGCTGGCGCTACCGCGACGGGAGCGGCGAGATCGGCATCATCGCGAGCGTGACGCGCCCCTTCTGCGGCGCGTGCAGCCGGGCGCGGCTCACGACGGACGGGAAGCTCGTCACCTGCCTCTTCGCGAGCGCGGGCACCGACCTGCGCGGGCCGCTCCGCGCGGGCGCGTCCGACGACGCGCTGCGCGCGCTCGTGGAGCGCGTCTGGCGGGCCCGCGACGACCGCTACTCGGAGCAGCGCACGGCGGCCACGGAGCGGCCCGCGCGTCGCATCGAGATGTACCAGGTCGGCGGCTGAGCCCGGGCGGGCCGGCGGGCGCGGCCGCGTCGCTCGCGCGCCGGCCGGGCCGTGGGCCGCTCAGGTTCTCTTCAGCTCGACCAGGATCTCGTGGTACGTCTTCTGCCCGATGTTGAGCGCCCACTCCACGCCGCCCTTGGGGACGCGCACGGTGTTGCCCTGCGGCGGGACCTTCCCGACGAAGAAGTCCATGCCGCTTCCCTTCGTCGGGATGCCGGCCACCAGGTCGCCGGAGTCGATCGCGAGGATGTAGTCGTGGTCGTGGCGGTGGAGGTCGCTCGCCTCGCCGGGCTCGAGCCGCATCTCCCAGACGCGCACGTCGTCGTCCTCGTAGAGGAGCATGGTGCCGACGTTCCCGAGCGGGTCGTTCGCGTGCTCGCTCCGGAACTTCTCGAGTCGCTCGCGCTGCTCCGGCGTGGGGGCGACGATCTCGGGGGGCGTGTGGCGCATGGCGGGCGGACCTCCGTGGCGGCGCGGGGCGGCCGGGGCGCACATCGTATCCCACCCGGCCCGCGCCGCGCGATCGGCGGCGCCTCGTCGTGGCGATTGACGCGGCGTGCGCCCGGGTGGGATGCTGGGCCCCTCCGGAGGCCCTCATGCCGTACGCCGGCCGCGTGACCTACGACGCCGACAGCCACCTGATGGAGCTCGGCGACTGGCTCGCCGGCTACGCCGACCCCGGCGTGCGCGAGCGCCTGCGCCCGCTCGCGCTCGGCGGGGCCGGGCGCCTGGCCGCCGACGCCGTGCGCGCCGCGGAGGCGCGGCGCGGCGACGTCGCCAAGGCGCGCGCGCTCGAGGGCGAGCTCCTCACCGCCAAGGGCTGGCACGCGCTCGGCGCCTTCGATCCCGCCGAGCGCAGCCGAGCGCTCGACCTCCTCGGGTTCGACGCGCAGCTCGTCTTCAGCACGTTCGCGGCGACGCAGTTCGCGGGCGACGACCTCGAGCTCCTCTACGGCGGCGTGCGCGCGCACAACCGCGCGATGGCGGACTTCTGCGCCGGCGACCGCCGCCTCCTCGCGGTCGGGCTCGTGCCGTGGGGCGACCCCGAGCGCACCGCGGGCGCGGCCGACGAGGCGATCCGCCTCGGCTGCCGCGCGATCCTCGTCCCGTCCGCGCCGCAGGGCGCGCTCTCGCCGACGCACCCCGCCTACGACCCCTTCTGGGCGCGGCTCCAGGACGCGGGCGTCCCGTTCGTCGTCCACATCGGAGGCGGCGGCCGGCCGCTGCGGCGCGTGTTCCACGCCAACGGCGTCCCCGTCACGGACTTCCTCGGCGGCGGCGAGAACGTGCGCGCCAAGGACTACATGGTGCTGCACCAGCCGCCGGAGGCGTTCCTCTCCTGCGTCGTCCTCGACGGCGTGCTCGAGCGCTTCCCGCGCCTGCGCGGGGGCTCGATCGAGCAGGGCGCGATGTGGGTCGTCCCGTGGCTCCGTCGCCTCGACATCTGCCAGCGCTCGTTCCAGCGCACCGAGCCCGCGCTGCGGCTCCCGCTCGCGGCGTCCGACTACGTGCGCCGGCAGCTCCGCTTCACGCCGTTCCCGACGGAGCCGGTCGGCTGGATGATCGAGCAGGCCGGGCGCGAGCTCTTCCTCTTCTCCTCCGACTACCCGCATCCCGAGGGCACGAAGGACCCGCTGGGCCGCTTCGAGGCGTCGCTCGCGGGCGTCGACGAGGACGCCAAGGACCGCTTCTACCGCCGCAACTTCGCCGAGCTGATGGGCTGGCCCGCCTGAGCTCCGCCCGCAGGAGGCCCGTCGACCAGGCGGCCGGACCGCGCTCCACGGGGGTCGCGCACGCGCGTCAGAGCCAGCGGCGCACCTGCTCGCAGTAGCGCGCGTAGGGCTCGCCGAACTTGCGCGCGAGGTAGGCCTCCTCCCGCTCCACGACGGTGCGCACGAGGATCGCGATCGTCGGCGGGACGAGGAGCAGGAGCCAGGCGTTTCCGATCGCGAGGCCGATGCCGGCTTCGAGCAGCGCCATGCCGAGGTAGATCGGGTTGCGCGAGAACCGGAAGGGGCCTGCGGCGATGAGGGAGGGCGTCGGCTTGCGCGGATCGGGGTCCTGCTCCGTGCGCCGCATCCAGACGAGGCTCCACGCGACCGCGCCGAGCCCGAAGGCGAGCGCGGTGAGGCCGAGCGCGAGCGGGAGGCGCGGATGCTCCGCCGAGAGGATGCGGAGCGGCGCGAGCCAGCCGAGCAGGAGCCCGACGCAGAGCGAGACGAGGAACAGCACCGGCGGGAGGACGCGGACGTCGGCCCGGTCGTCGGCGGCGCTCTCCATGGCGGGGACTCTACCACCCCTGGCCCGGCCCGGCGCGAACCCATACGCTTGCCGGGCTCGCCGCCGACGAGGTCCGAATGCGCTTCACGTACGCCGAGTCGATGTGCGATCCGCGGCAGTACGCGCCGCTCGCGATCGCCGCCGAGGAGGCCGGCTACCACGGCTTCACGGTGCCGGACAGCATCGCGTATCCCGAGGCGTCCGACAGCCGCTACCCCTACACCGCGGACGGCGACCGCCGCTTCATCGAGGGCAAGCCGTTCCTCGAGCCGTTCTCGCTGATCCCCGCGCTCGCGGCCGTCACCCGGCGCCTGCGCTTCACGACCTTCGTCGTGAAGCTCCCGATCCGCCATCCGGTGCTGGTCGCGAAGCAGGCGGCGTCGGTCGCGGTGCTCTCGGACGAGCGCTTCGCGCTCGGCGTCGGGCTCTCGCCGTGGCCCGAGGACTTCGCGCTCACGGGGACCGACTGGAAGAGCCGCGGCCGGCGCACCGACGAGATGATCGAGATCGTGCGCGGGCTCACGCGCCCTCCCGCGCACGCGCCCCCCGACGCGCCGTTCCTCTCGGGCGACTACTTCTCGTACCGCGGCGCGTTCTACGACGTCCCGAGCGCGAAGCTGTGCCCCGTGCCGAGGCGGCCGATCCCGATCCTGGTCGGCGGCCACGCCGAGGCGGCGCTCCGGCGCGCGGCGCGCCTCGGCGACGGCTGGATGCACGCGGGCGGCGGCCAGGCCGCCGACCTCGACGGGGCGCTCCGCCGCCTCGCGGAGCTGCGGCGCGAGGCGGGCCGCGAGCGCGAGCCCTTCGAGGTGCACGCGATCTCGCTCGACGGCTTCACGCCGGACGGCGTGCGCCGGCTGGAGGAGAAGGGCGTGACGGACGTGATCGTGGGCTTCCGCAACGCCTACGCGCCCGACGATCAGACCCTCGAGCAGAAGATCGAGGCGCTGCGCCGCTTCGCCGACCAGGTGATCGCGCGCGTCGGGTCGGCGCCCTAGGGAGCCGCGGCGGGGGCGTGCGGGTCGCGACCTGGAACGTCAACGGCCTGCGCGCGCGGCTCGACTTCCTCTTGCGCTGGCTCGCGGCGCGGCAGCCCGACGTCCTGTGCCTCCAGGAGCTCAAGCTCGAGGACGAGCGCTTCCCGCGCGCCGAGCTCGAGGGCGCGGGCTACCGGGCCGTGTGCCACGGTCAGAAGAGCTGGAACGGCGTCGCGGTGCTCTCGCGCGAGCCGGCGGAGCCGCTCCAGATGGGGCTTCCCGGACAGGAGGCGCTCGGCGCGCGCCTGCTCTCGGTGCGCGCCGGCGACCTCGTCGTCGCGAGCGTGTACGTCCCGAACGGAAAGCACGTCGGCCACGAGGACTTCGCGCGGAAGCTCCTCTGGCTCGACGCGCTCTGCCTCTGGCTCGAAGGCCAGCGGGGCGCGCCCCTCGTCCTGGGCGGCGACTTCAACCTCTGCCCGGAGGGCCTCGACACCTGGGACGAGGAGCGCCTGCGCGGGACGATCTTCCACACCGAGGAGGAGCGCGGCCACTTCCGGCGCCTGCGCGACGCGGGCCTGGTCGACCTCTTCCGCGCCCGTCATCCCGACGCGCGCGAGTTCTCCTGGTGGGACTACCGGGCCGGCGCGTTCCACCGCGGCCACGGGCTGCGCATCGATCTCCTCCTGGCGAGCGAGCCCGTCGCGCGCCGCCTGCGCGGCGCGGCGATCGACCGCGAGTGGCGCAAGAAGCAGGACGGCCTCACGCCCTCCGACCACGCTCCGGTGTACGCCGACCTCGCCCCCGCCGGCTGAGCCCGCCCTCAGCTCTCCAGGTGGCTGCGCAGCATCCAGGCGTTCTTCTCGTGCACCTGCATGCGGCGGATGCCGAGGTCCGCGGTCGCCTCGTCGCCGGACTGCTGCGCGGCGGTCACGACCTCGCGCGCGGCCTGCGTGACCAGCACCTGGTCGTGCACGAGCTGCTCCACCATGTCCTCGGCGGCGGGCACCCCCTCCGCCTCCTTGATCGTCGTCCGCTTCGCGAACTCGCGATAGCTCCCGGGCGCCGGCGCGCCGAGCGCGCGGATCCGCTCCGCGATCTCGTCGACCGCCGCCGCGAGCTCGGTGTACTCCTGCTCGAACAGGGTGTGGAGCGTGGTGAACATCGGACCGCGCACGTTCCAGTGGAAGTTGTGCGTCTTCAGATAGAGCGTGTAGCTGTCGGCCAGCAGCCGGCCGAGCGCGTCGATCACCTTCCGCTCTTCGTTGCGCTTCGCTCGTCCCGCCATGTCGTCCTCCGGTGCGGCCCCCGCGACCGCTCGATACGAGGGTAGGTCGCCCATTGCATCAGTCCAATTGCATTTTCACGGTCGCGTCGATAGGATTTGCTGATGAACGATCGACCGAGCATCCGCCAGCTCGAGTACCTCGTCGCCGTGGCCGAGGCGCGGCACTTCGGGCGCGCCGCGCGCCAGTGCGCGGTGACCCAGCCGGCGCTCTCGGCGCAGATCGCAGGGCTCGAGGGCCTCCTCGGCGTGCGCCTGTTCGAGCGCTCGCGCCGCGGCGCGACGCCGACCCGGGCCGGGGAGCGCGTCGTGGAGCGCGCGCGCGCGGCGCTGCGCGCGGTGGACGAGGTCGCCGAGGCGGCGCGCGAGGGCCGGGAGCCGCTCTCCGGGCCGCTCCACCTCGGCGTGATTCCGACCGTCGCGCCCTACCTTCTTCCCCGCGGGCTCGCGGCGGTGCGCCGCCGCCACCCGCGGCTCCGGCTCTTCCTCCACGAGGAGCAGACGGCGCGCGTCCTCGCCGGGCTCGCGGAGGGCCGCCTCGACGTCGGGCTCCTCGCGCTCCCGCCCGAGGCGCCGGGCCTCGACGCGTGCTCGCTCGGGCGCGAGCCCTTCCTCCTCGCCGTGCCGCCGCGCCATCCGCTCGCGCGCGAGCGCCGGCGCGTGTCCGAGGAGGTGCTGCGCGACGAGCCCGTCCTCCTCCTCGAAGACGGTCATTGCCTGCGCGAGCAGGCGCTCGCCGTCTGTCGCCAGGCGGGCGCGCGCGAGTCCGAGGGCGTGCGCGCGTCGAGCCTCTCGACGCTCGCGCAGATGGTGGCGGGCGGGCTCGGGGTGACGCTGCTCCCGGCGTCGGCCGCCGCGGTGGAGGGCCGCAGCGGGCTCGCGCTGCTCCGCTTCCGCGCGCCCGAGCCGAGCCGCGAGCTCGGCCTCGTCTGGCGCCGCGCGACGCCGCGCGGCGACGAGTTCCGCGCGCTCGCCGAGCCGCTGCGCGAGGCGCTCCGGGACGCGCTCGCGGCGCGCCGCCCGCGGCGGCGGGTGCGCGCGGCGGCGTAGCCCGCCTCGATCGCTCGGCGCCGGCGCGTCCCGGTCGCCCGCGGCGCGCCGGGGCAGGTAGCATGCCGCCCCATGAAGGAATGGGGCGCCTCCGACCTCGAGCAGATCTTCGAGCAGGTGAAGAGCTGGGGGCGCTTCGGCGCCGACGACGAGCGCGGCGCGCTCCACTACGCGACGCCCGCCCGCCGCGCCGCCGCGGCGGCGCTCGTGCGCGAGGGCCACACCGTGAGCTGCGCGCGCGACCTCCCCGTCGTGCCGTCGCCCGAGAACCCGCTGCCCGCCCAGCACCACATGCTGCGCGCGGGCGACGACCGCACGCTGTCCGCCTTCGGCCTCGAGTCGAGCGCCGACTACATCGGCGTCGCGTTCCACGGCATGGCGACGTCGCACCTCGACGCCCTCTGCCACGTCTTCGTCGGCGGCCGCATGTACAACGGGTTCGCCGCCGACGAGGTGAAGAGCACCGGCGCGCGCCGCGGGAGCGTGATGGCGGCGCGCGACGGCATCGTCGCGCGCGGCGTCCTCCTAGACGTGCCGCGCCTGCGCGGCGCGCGCTGGCTCGAGCCCGGCGAGGCCGTCCACCGCGACGAGCTCGAGGCCGCCGAGCGCGCGCAGGGCGTGCGCGTGGAGGAGGGCGACGTCCTCCTGGTGGCGACCGGCCGCGACGCCCGCCGCGCCGCGCTCGGCCCGTGGAGCCCCGTCGCGGAAGGCCTCGCCGGCCTCCATCCCGACACGATCCCGTGGCTGCACGAGCGCCGCGTCGCCGCCCTCGGCGCCGACGGCGTCTCCGACCCGCTCCCCGGCCTCGGCATCCCCGGCTGGCGCCTCCCCGTCCACCAGTGCTGCCTCGTCGCGATGGGCGTCCACCTGCTCGACAACCTCGCCCTCGCCGACCTCGCCGCCGCCTGCGCCGAGCGGGCGCGCTGGGCGTTCTTCTTCGTGGTCGCGCCGCTCCGCGTCGAGGGCGGGACGGGGTCGCCGGTGAACCCGATCGCGGTGTTCTGAGTCGCCCGCGCTGCGGCGCCAGGCGGTGAGCGCGCCGCGACCGGCGCACCCGGGCGTTCACGCAGGAGCTGCGCGAGCGGGCGCGGAGCTCAAATCCCCGCGAAGAAATCGTTCCCCTTGTCGTCCACCACGACGAACGCGGGGAAGTCCTCCACCTCGATCCGCCACACCGCTTCCATGCCCAGCTCCGGGTACTCGAGCACCTCGACCTTGCGGATGCAGTCCTGCGCGAGGATGGCGGCGGGGCCGCCGATGGAGCCGAGGTAGAAGCCGCCGTGCTTCTTGCACGCTTCGGTGACGGCCTTCGAGCGGTTGCCCTTGGCGAGCGTCACGTAGCTCCCGCCGTGCTGCATGAAGAGGTCGACGTAGCCGTCCATGCGACCCGCGGTGGTCGGACCGAAGGAGCCGGAGGCGTAGCCGGCCGGGGTCTTCGCGGGGCCGGCGTAGTAGATCATGTGGTCCTTCGCGTACCGCGGGAGGCCCTCGCCGCGGCGGATGCGTTCCTCGAGCTTCGCGTGCGCGATGTCGCGCGCGACGACCATCGGGCCGGTGAGCGCGAGGCGCGTCTTCACGGGGTAGCGCGAGAGCGTGCGCCGGATCTCGTCCATTGGGCGGGTGAGGTCGATGCGGACGACCTCGCCGGGGAGCTGCGCGTCCGTCACCTCCGGGAGGAAGCGCGCGGGGTTCGTCTCGAGCTGCTCGAGGAAGACGCCCTCCCGCGTGATCTTGCCGAGGATCTGGCGGTCGGCCGAGCAGGAGACGCCGATCCCGATCGGGAGCGAGGCGCCGTGGCGCGGGAGGCGCACGACGCGCACGTCGTGGCAGAAGTACTTGCCGCCGAACTGGGCTCCGATGCCCGTGCGGCGGGTGAGCTCGTGCACCTTCTCCTCGAGCGCGAGGTCGCGGAAGGCGCGGCCGCGCTCGTTGCCGGCGGTCGGGAGGCCGTCGAGGTAGCGCGTGCTCGCGAGCTTCACGGTCTTGAGCGTGAGCTCGGCGGACGTCCCGCCGATCACGATGGCGAGGTGGTAGGGCGGACACGCCGCGGTGCCGAGCGTGCGGATCTTCTGGTCGAGGAAGGCGAGCAGCTTCTCGGGCTCGAGGACGGCGCGCGTCTCCTGGAAGAGGAAGCTCTTGTTCGCGGAGCCCCCGCCCTTGGTGACGAAGAGGAGCTCGTACGCCTCGCCGGGCTCCGCGTAGATCTCGATCTGCGCGGGCAGGTTCGTGCCGGTGTTGCGTTCCTCGTACATCGTGAGAGGCGCCATCTGGGAGTAGCGCAGATTCGTCCTCGTGTAGGTCTCGTAGATGCCGCGCGAGAGCGCCTCCGCGTCGTCGCCCGTCGTGAAGACGCGCTGGCCCTTGTGGCCGATCACGATCGCCGTGCCGGTGTCCTGGCAGGAGGGCAGCACCATCCCCGCCGCGACGTTCGCGTTCTTCAGCATCTCGAGCGCGACGAAGCGGTCGTTGTCCGAGGCCTCCGGGTCGTCGAGGATCTTGCGCAGCTGGGCGAGGTGGCCGGGGCGGAAGAGATGGGAGACGTCGCGCACCGCCTCGGCGGCGAGGCGGGCGAGCGCCTCGGCCTCGACGCGCAGGACGTCCGCGCCCTCGAAGCGGGTCGTCGAGACGAAGTCGCCGGGCAGCTCGCGCCACGGCGTCTCGGGCGGGTCGAGCTCGAAGAGGGGCTGGTACGCGAAGTCGGGCATCGGGCGGCTCCGGGGCGCGCGGGCGGCGCGGGGGTCGGAATCTAGCAGGCGCGCCGCGGCACCCGGCGGGCGCGGCGCGCGGGCGGGCCGAGGAGCGCGGCTAGCGGCCGGATCCTCGACGCGGTGCGCGCGCGACGAGCGCCTCCACCTCCGCGAGGGCCGGGAGGGCGGCGCCGGCCGCGAAGCGGCCGCGCTGGACGCGCGCGAGGAGCGCTTCGAGCTCGCGCGCGAACGCGCCGCCCCGCGGCGCGGCGTCGAGCGCGGCGCGAAGGGCGCGCTCGGCGGCCGCGGCCGCGCCCGCCGCGTCGGCGCGCGCCTGCGCCGCGCGCGCCTCGCGCAGCCAGTCCGCGGCGCTCCGCGGCGGCGGCCGCGCCGCGCGCCTCCGGCGGCGCGCGCGCGCGAGGGCGAACCCGAGCAGGGCCCCTGCCGCGCCGACGGCGAGGAGGGCGCCGGCGAGCGGCGCCCGTCCGCCGGGGCGCGCCGCGCCTTCGCGCGCCGTGCGGCGCGGCGCGGGCGCCTGCGCGGGGCGCGCCGGTCCGACGTCGAGCGGCGGGAGCGCGAGCGCGGCCGCCGCGTACGCGCGCTGCTGCGGGTCGAAGTACGGCAGCTCGAGCGCGGGCAGCGCGATGCGTCCCTCCCGCCGCGGCACCAGCTCGAACGTGAAGTAGCGGCGCCACACGAGCTCGCGCCCCGCGTCGCGCGCGAGCTGCGGCGGGCGCTCGAACACCTCGATCTCGGCCACCGCCTCGAGCTGGGCGCGCGGCGAGGGCGCGAGCCATGCGTTGCCCGTTCCGAGCACCGTGACCGAGAGCCGGGCGGAGCCGCCGAGCGCGAGGCGCTCGGGCGTGAGCGTCGCGGTCCAGCGCACGGGCCCCACGAGCCCGCGCCAGCCGGGCGGCCGTCCCTCCTCGGGCGGCGCCTCGATCGCGGCCTCGACGGCGGGCACGGGGACGGTCTCCGCGCCGTCGCGGGACGCGCAGCGCACCGCGGCGCCGTCGATGCGGAGCGGGCCCGGGTGCGCCGGGAACACCGCGCGGTGCTCGATCAGCGCGACGCGCGGCTGGCCGTCGCCGACCCCACGCGGGCGCTCGCCGAAGCCGACCAGCCACTCGGCGCGGGCGCGCGGGAAGGCGAGCGGCGTCGCCCAGCCGTGCGTCGCGTCGGTGCGCCGGAAGATATACACTCGATAGTGGAGCTGCTCGCCCACGTAGGCGCTCGTCCGGTCGAGCTCGGCCGCGACCAGGCAGCGCGGCGCGGGCGCCGCGTCGAGCCCGGCCGGCTGCGCGGACGTCGCGAGCGGCGACGCCGCGAGCGCGAGCGCCGCGTGCGCGGCGGCGGCGAGCCGGGCGCGACGCGCGCGCGTCACCAGCGCGGCGCCCGCGTCCGCGCGGCCGCGCCCCTGCGCTTGGCCGGGGCCAGGGCGCGCAGCGCCTGGGCGGGGTCGTCGGGCACGGCGGCCAGCCACTGCGCCGCGGCCTCCGGGTCCAGCTGGACCGGCGTCCCGCGCGCCGACCCCGGCGCGACGCGGGGCTGGCGTGCCGCGGGGTCGCCCTCCTCGCCCGGCTTCGGTGGCGCCGGCCGGCGCTCCTCGCCGCCCTCGCCCTCGGAGCGCTCGTCGGCCCGCTCGCCGCCTTCGCGCCGCGGGCTCGCCTGCGTCGGGTCCGCGCGCCGGCTCGCCTCGCGCGCCGCGAGCGCGCGCAGCGTCCACTCGAGGTTGAAGCGCGCCTCGTCGTCGCGGGGCGCGAGGGCGAGCGCGTCGAAGAAGGCGTCGCGCGCGCGCTCGAGGTCGCCGCGCTCGAGCGCCGCGACGCCGAGGTCGTACCAGGCGAGCGCGGCGGGAGCGGGCTCGCCCGCGCGCACGGCGGCGGCGAAGAAGGCGCGCTCCGCCTCCTCCGCGAGCCCCGCGCGCGCGCGCGCGAGCCCGAGCCGGACCAGCGCAGCGGGATTCTCGGGCTCGGCGCGCACGGCGTCCTCGGCCTCGGCGAGCGCGGCGCGGACGTCCTCCGGCGCGGCGTCCGGCACGGGTCCGGGCACGGGCCGCGAGGGGGACGGGTCGCCGGCGCGCTCCGCCGCGCGTGCCCGAAGCGCGTCGCGCAGCGCCTCGAGCGCGCGCGCCTCGGGCGTCTCCGCGGTGCCCGGCGCGGCCCCCGGCGCGGCCCCCGGCGCGCCGGGCGCCGGCGGCCCCGCCCCGAGCCCGAGCGCGGCGAGCGCGGCGACCGCCGCGGCGCGCGCGCGCGGCCGCGCGGGCGCGGCCCCGCGGTGCGCCTCGGCCCGTGCCGCCCCGGCGCGGCCGGGCGGCGCGCCCGCCGGCACGAAGGCGACCGCCTCGTGCGGCGCGCGCCGCGCGGGCCACGCCGCCGCCAGCGCGAGCGCGAACGCGAGCGCCGCCAGCGCCGGCGCGGCGCTCCGCGGGACGCGCCGCTCGACGAAGCCTTCCTGCGCGCGCGCGGCGTCGCGGCGCACCGCGGCCGCCACGCGGTCCGGGTCCACGGCGCCGAAGCGGTCGCCTTCGAAGAGCGTGCCGTCCGTCGGCTCGGCGAGCGCGCCCAGGCGCGCGGGCTCGGCGCGCGTCGCGATCGCCTCGCCGCGGTCGTCGCGGAGCGGGACGCCCCCGTACGGAACCGCCGCGCCCGATGCGCCGCCGAACGCGACCGCCACGACGCGGACGCCGGCGGCGGCGAGGGCGGAGCGCGGGGGCGCGCCGTCCTCGGGGTCCTCGCCGTCGCTCAGGACCAGCAGGACGCGCGGCCGCGGGCTGTCCGGCCGGTAGGCCGACAGCGCGGCGCGCACGCCCGCCTCGAGCCGCGAGCCCTGCTCGGAGAGGAGCGAAGGGTCGAGCGCGGGGGCGAGCTCGGCCAGCGCGCCGTGGTCCGGCGTGAGCGGCGTCAAGAGCACGCCCTCGCCGGCGAAGGCCGCGAGCGCCGCGCGGTCGCCCGGACCGAGGCGCGCGAGCACGTCGGCCGCCAGCGCGCGCGCGCGCTCCAGCCGGCTCGGCGGGACGTCGCGCGCCAGCATGCTGAGCGAGACGTCGGTCAGGATCACGACGTCGACGCCGCTCGCGGGAACGCGCAGCGTGCGCTCGCCGGCGCGCGGGCCGAGCAGCGCGAGCGCCGCGGCGGCGAGCGCGGCGGCGAGGCAGAGGTCGGCGCGCCGCGGCCCCCGCGGCGCGGCCGTGCCGAGGAGGCGGGCGCGCCGCCGTCGCGCGGCCGCGCGGCCCACCGCGAGGAGCGCGAGCGCGGCGCCGACGAGGAGCGCGACTGCACCGGCGAGCTCGCCGTGCGCGAGCGCCCCGCTCATGGCGGCGCCCCCGCTCGACGCCGGCTGCGCACGCGTCGCTCCCTCCGCCGCCGCGCCGCGGCGGCGCGCCGCCTCACGGCAGCCTCCGCGCGAGCCCGCGCGCGAGGCCCGCCTCGAGCGCGAGCGCGAGGCAGGCGGCGGCGAGAAAGGGCTCCGGGCGGGGCTCGCCCGTCGGGCGCGGCGGGGCCTCGCGCTCGGCGCGCTCGAGCGCATCGATCTCCGCGTACACGGCGCCGAGGTCGGCGGAGCTGCGCGCCTCGAAGTAGCGGCCCCCCGTCGCGTCGGCGAGGGCGCGCAGCGTCTCGGGGTCGAGGTCGTGGCGCGCGAGGCGCAGCTCGCGTCCGCCGCCCCGGCTCGCCATCGCGACGTCCCCGCGCGAGCCGATCCCGACCGCGTGCACGCGCGTCGCGCTCGCGCGCGCGAGCGCCGCGGCGACGTCGACGGGCACGGCGCCCGCGTTCGCGCGTCCGTCCGTGAGCGCGACCACGAGCCGTCCCTCGCGCGGCGCGGCGGTCGGCCCTTCCACGGGCGCCTCGGCGTCCTCGCGGCTGCCTGCGGTCGCGCGCTTCACGGCGAGGGCAAGGGCATCGCCGAGCGCCGTGCTCTCGCCCGCCATGCCCGCCTCCACGCGCGCGAGCGCGGCCTCGAGCAGCGCGCCGTCGCTCGTGAGCGGGCACAGCGTGAACGCGGTGTCGCCGAAGGCGACGAGCGCGACGCGGTCGCCCGCACCGGCGCGCGCGCGCGCGAAGCGCGCGACGACCTCGCGCGCGAGCTCGATGCGCGGGCGCCAGACGCCGTCGACCTCCGCGTCGAGCGCGCGCATGCTGCCCGACGCGTCGACGACGAGCACGAGGTCGAGGCCCGGGCGCGTCTCGGGCGGGAGCTCGCCGCGCCGGAGCGGCGCCGCGAGCGCGAGGGCGAGCGCGCCGAGCGCGGCGACCCGCAGCGCGGCCTCCGCGCCGCGCAGCGGGTCGCCGCGGCGCGCGCCGGCGGCGCGCGCCTCCGCGAGCGCGGGCCAGGCGTACGCGCGCGGCGCGCGCCGCCGTCGCGCGAGGCCCCAGACGAGGACGGCGAGCGCCGCGGCGAGCGCCGCGGCGAGCGGGCGCTCGAAGTGGAAGCGCCCCGGCTCGAGGAGCTCGCCCAGGAGGCCGATCACGGGCGCGTCTCGCCGCGCGGCGCGAGGGGCGGCTCGACCCCCGGCGTGCCCGCGACCAGCTCGAGCGCCCCTTGCAGGCGCGCGGCGAGCGCGTCGCGCGCGGCGGGCGCCGCGAGACCGGAGGCGCGGAAGCGCCAGCCGTCGAGCTCGGCGAAGAGGGCGAGCCATGCCGGCCAGCGGCGGCGCAGGAGGGCGGGTGCCGGCTGCGCCGCGAGCTCCTCGGTCGTCGCGCAGCGGGTGGGGAGACCGGTCGCGCGCTCGACGAACTCGCGCAGCGCCGCGGAGGCCGCGTCCGCCGCGCCGAGCGGATCCGCGGCGCCGCGCGCGATCGCCGCGCGGAGCGCCGCCTCGGCCGCGCGCGCGGGCGCGGCCGCCGCGGAAACGCCGGGGGCGGCGGCGGGCGCGACGTCGGCGTCGCGCGCACGGCGCGCGTAGCCCGCGAGCGCCACCGCGGCGAGCGCGACGGCGGCGCCGAACGCGGCGGGAAGGAGGAAGCCGCGCACCCGGCCCGGCTCCGACGGCTCGCGGAAGCCGAAAGGCGTCGTCCGGTCCGGGAACTCGCGCAGCGCCGAGACCACGTGGAGCGGCCGGGCCGCGAGCGCGAGCGGGACGCGCCTCCCGGACGGCGTCTCGACCTCCACCGTCTGCGCCGGCCAGGCGTGCTCGCCCGTCTCGCGCGCGCGCACGAGGAAGCGCGTCCGGTGCACGAGGCGCCCGGGCTCGCGCCGCACGGGCGGCGTGTCGGCGGAGAGGATCCAGAGCCCGGGCACGGACTCCGGCGCCGCGACCGGCGGCACCCGGTGCTCGGGCGGCGTCACGACGGCGATCTCGACCGTCGCGGTCTGGCCGAGCACCACCTCGGGGGGCTCCACGACGACGCCGCCCTGGATCGTCGCGGGCGGGGCGGGCGGCGGTGCGGGCGGCACGTCGTCGCCGCCGCACGACGCGGCGAGCGCGAGCGCGAGGAGGAGCGCGGCGCGCGCCGGCGCGGCGAGCGCGACGGAGAGCGCCGCCCGCACGCGTGCCGCCCGCGCGAGCGCGCGGAGGCGCGCGGGCGCGCGGGCGGTCGCGCGGCGCGCGGGCGCGCGCCTCACCGGACGACCCTCGCGAGCCGTGCCGGGCGGCGGGCGAAGAAGCGCGCGAGCCCGCGCAGCGGGTCGCGATCCGTGCGCAGCCGGAGGACGTCGGCGCCGCTCGCGCGCAGCAGGCGGTCGAGGGCGGCGCGCCGCGCCGCGGCCGCGGCGCGGTAGCGCTCGCGCGCGTGGCGCCCGGTGCGCAGCCGCAGCACGGGCCCGCCGCGCTCCGGGTCGCCGACCAGGACGGTGCCCGCGGCCGGCAGCTCCTCCTCGCGCGGATCGACGACGACGACCGACACGACGTCGTGCCGGCGGGCGAGGCGCGCGAGCGCCGGGCTCGAGAGGCCGCGGGCTGCGGCGCCGGCCGCCGGCGCGGCGAGCGGCGGCGCCGCCCCGAAGAGGCGGTCGTCGCGGAAGTCCGAGAAGAGGAGGACGACCGCGGGGCGGCGCAGGGCGCGCTCGAGGCGCCCGAGCGCGGCCGCGAGGTCGCTCGGGCCGTCGGGCGCGGCGGCCGCCGCGGCGAGCCGCGCGAGGCGGTGGAAGAGGGCCGGCGCGCCGCGCTCGGGCGCGAGCTCCTCGCGCACGTCGTCGGCGAACGTGACGACCCCGATGCGGTCGCCGGCGCGCGCCGCCGCCCCGGCGACGAGCGCGGCGGCGTGGGCGGCGAGCGCCGCCTTGCTGCGCGCGCCGCTCCCGAACGCCATCGAGCGCGAGACGTCGAGCGCGAGCACGACGCTCTGGTCGCGCTCCTCGCGGAAGCGCTTCACGTAGGGGGTGCCCGTGCGGGCCAGGGCGTTCCAGTCCAGGTGGCGCACGTCGTCACCCGGCGCGTAGGGGCGCGACTCCTCGAATTCGACCCCGCCGCCGCGGAAGGCGCTCCGGTAGCCGCCCGCGAACGCGCTCGACACCTCGCGCCGGCTGCGCACGGCGAGGATGCGGGCCGCCCGCGCGAGCTCGGCGGGCGAGGGCGGCGCGGGCGGAGGGGCGGCCACGGCCGGCGGGCTCAGGGCGTCTCGACGGCGGCGAGGACGGCGTCGACGACCTCGTCGGGGCGCACGCCGTCGGCCTCCGCCTCCACGGAGAGGACGAGGCGGTGGCGCAGCACCGCGTGGGCGATCCGCTTCACGTCGTGGGGCGTCGTGTAGTTCCGGCCGTCGAGGAGCGCCCGCGCCCGCGCCGCGCGCACGAGGAAGATCGAAGCGCGCGGGGACGCGCCGACCTCGACGCTGCCGGCGGCAAGGCGCTGCGGCGGGCCCGCGAGCCGCGCGCCCGCCAGCGCCGGCTCGCGCGTCGCGCGCGCGAGCCGGACGGCGTAGTCGCTCACCGCCTCCGCCACGTGGACGTCCGCCGTCGCGCGCCGCAGGGCGCGTACGCGGTCGGCGTCCGCGACGCACCGGAGCGTCGGCGCCGCCGCCGCGTCGCGCGCCACGATCTCGCGCTCCTCCTCGTGCCCCGGGTAGCCGACGGCGATCTTCAGCAGGAAGCGGTCCACCTGCGCCTCGGGCAGGGGGTACGTGCCTTCGAGGTCCAGCGGGTTCTGCGTCGCCATGACGAGGAAGGGATCGGGGAGCGCGAGCGTCTCGTCGCCGATCGTGACCTGGCGCTCCTCCATCGCCTCGAGCAGCGCGGACTGCACCTTCGCGGGGGCGCGGTTGATCTCGTCGGCGAGGACGATGGGCGCGAAGATCGGCCCGCGCCGTACCTCGAAGCGGTGCTCCGCCGGGAGGAAGACCGGCGTCCCGACCACGTCGCCGGGCAGGAGATCCGGCGTGAACTGGATGCGCCGGAAGCCGAGGCCCAGCACCTCGGCGAGCGTGCGCACGGCGGTCGTCTTCGCGAGGCCGGGGACGCCCTCGACGAGCACGTGCCCGCCGGCGAGAAGCCCGATCAGGAGCCCGTCCACGAGGTCGTGTTGGCCCACCACGACGCGGCCGACCTCCTCGCGCAGCGCCTTCACGAGCGGAGCCGGGCTCTCGACGGGGCTTTCCACTAACGCGTCCTCCTGCGGCCGGCCGAGCGTGCGGTGCGGCGCGCGCCCGCGGTGCGCGCGCTCCCGCGGCCGCCCGCGGCGCCCGCACGCCGCGCGGCCGGCCCAGCGCTCCGTCCCGCGCGGACGGCCTCGACGATGCGCGTGCTGCGCACGCCGGGTACCTGGCGCAGCCGGCGGATCTCGCCGGCGAAGCCGGGCGGCGCGTCGTTCGCGCGCAGCGTCGCGAGCGACCAGTCGCCGCCCTTGGCGAAGACGTCGGGGCGGATGTGCGCGAGCGACGCGCGCGGCGTCGGCTCCGAGAACGGGAACACCCAGTCGACGCACGCGAGCGCGGCCAGGAGCTCCGCGCGCTGGCGCAGCGGGAGCACCGGGCGGCCGGTGCCCTTCAGCCGCCGCACCGTCGCGTCGGCGTTCACGCCGACGACGAGGCGGTCGCCGAGGCGGCGCGCCTCCTCGAGGCTGCGCACGTGGCCGACGTGGAGGAGGTCGAAGCAGCCGCTCGTGAAGACGACGCGCTCGCCGCGCGCCTGCGCCGCGCGGACGCGGCGGGCCGCCTCGCGGCGCGAGACGACGCGGGAGCGCGCGTCGCCGCCGCGGCTCACGAGCCGGCCCCCCGCGCGGGCGCACGCGAGTCGGCGCGCGGGGCGGCCCCCCCGTCCGCGCCGGGCGGCGGTGACGAGACCGCCTGGAGCATGCGCTCGATCGCGCGCACGCCGCCCTGGAGGGCCGTCGGCACGCCTTCGAGGACGACGCTCGCGGGACCGGTCGCGAGCGACTTCACCGGCAGGATGTGCGCCGAGACCCCGCTCCACGGCCCGGAGAGGGCGACGTACGCGCCGAGGAGGTTGCGGTCGCCGCCCAGCAGCCAGCCGCTCACGAGCGGCACCAGCCCGATCGCGCGGTCGAGCGTGCGGAAGAAGAAGAGGCCCATCACCCCCTCGACCGCGTTCGGTGCGACGGCGCCGACCCGCCCCTGCGCGAGGACGCGCAGCGCCGGCCCGTCGATCTGCAGCGTGTCCACCACCCAGGTTCCGTCCGCGAGCGTCCCGACCGCGTCCATCGCGCCGAACCGGATGGTGCCCTGTTCCCGGAACGGATTCAGCGTCTCGCTCGCCATGGCGACCGCGAGAAGGAGCGGGAAGCGCCGCCGGATCAGGCCGTCGCGCAGGTGGAGCGAGAAGCCGCCGTCCGCGGCGCCGATCGTCGGATGGCCCGGGCGGAGCGCGCCGCGCAGCGAGATGGCGCCCACGAAGCCCCCCGTCACGGACGGCTCGGTCGTGTCCGTCATCGCCCGCAGCAGGTCGCCGAACTCGCCGCGCGAGATCTGGGCGTCCGCGTGGAAGCGCACCGCATCGGAGCGCGTGAGGTCGAGCGCGATCTCCGCCTCGATCACGGGGCCGGGGTCGAGCGCGAGCGCGACGTCGTCGAGCGCGAGCTGGACGCCTTCGAGGCGGAAGCCGCCGCGCGCGCTCTTCGCGTCCCACTTCCCGAGCCGCTGGCTCGCCAGGTGGAAGCGCCCGCGCGACCAGGCGCCGAGCGGAGCCTCGGCGCGGCGCGGCGCGCGCGGCGCCCCGATCCGCGCCTCGAGCCGCACGGACTCCGGCGGCCCGGCGCGGTGCTCCAGCGTGCCGCGCACCGCGTGGCCCGCCCAGACGGCGCGCTCGACCGCGAGGCGCACGCCCCCGCCGTCCACCGGCTCGAGCGTCCCGGCGAGGTCGTCGACGACGCAGCCGAGCGCCGGGTGCGCGAGCCATTCCGCCTCCACGCGCACGCGTTGCCACGAGGCGGGTCCGGCCGGGCGGTCGGGCGGCCCGCGCACCCACTCGACGAGCGGGCGGCGACCGGGCAGGCCGGGCACCGGCTCGGGCGCGACGCAGCGCAGCTCCGCGAGCGCGTCGGCGCCGCCGACGCGCGCCTCGAGCAGCGGGAGCGCGCGCCCGTCGAGCCGGCCTTCGACACCGGAGAGGGTCAGCGTCCCGCCCTCGTAGGCGATCTCCGCCGAGAGCGCCTCCAGCCGGCTGCGCGCGCCCACGCGGAGCGCCGCGTCCTCCACGCGCGCCCGCAGCGACGCCTGCGCGAGCGGCGCCTGCGCGCCGAGGGGCCAGCGCAGCTCGACGCCGGTCAGGCGCGCGGCCTCGACGCGCGCGAGCGCGGCGCGCGCGCGCTCGCGCACCGAGTCGGGAAGCAGCGCGGCCAGCGCGGCCGGCTCGCCGCCGAGCCGTGCGCCCGCGCCGGCCACGCGCAGCACGCCGTTCTCGACGGCGATCTCGCCGGCGCCCTCGTCGAGGCGCCCGGGGCCGGCCTCGACCACGAGGGCCTCGACCCGCCCGCGCGCGCGCAGCGCCCGCGCGCCGCCCGCGGGCCCGAAGGCGAGCTCCGCGCCGAGGAGACGCCCGGCGCGCACGTGGGGAAGGAGCTCGCGCACGCGCGCCCGCGCAGGCTCCGGGAGGGCCTCCACGAGAGGCGCGAGCCGCGCGAGCTCGAGCGGAGCGGCGAACGAGACCTGCTCGATCCGCAGCGCGCCCTCCGGGCTGCGCACCGCCTCGACCTCCAGCGGCACGGCCGTCTCGCCGGCGCGGGCGCGCGCGTGGACGAGCCAGCGCGTGGCCCCGCCCGGCGCCGGGGCGCCGCGCAGCGTCCCGGCGAGCCGAACGCCCTCGAGCGGGGCGGCGCCCTGGAACGGCGGCCGAAGGCGCGGGGCGTCGACCGCGAAGCGAAGCGCCGCCGCACCCCCCTCGGGCGCCTCGAGCTCCAGCGTCCCGCTCGCGCGGCCCGACGGGATGCGGCCGCGCGCCGCCGCCGGCGCGAGCGAGGCGAGCGCCGCGAGCGAGAGCTCGTCGACCCGCACGCGGGCCTGCCAGCCGCCGTCGGCGCTCGCCGACAGCTCGAAGCGGCCGGCCGCGTCGCCGCGGGCGCGGAGCGCGCCGGCGAGCGTGAGCGCGAGCCCGCCCCGCAGCCAGCGGCGCGCGAGCGAGCCGTCGAGCGACTCCAGCGTGACGGGCGGGAGGTCGCCCGGGCCGGCCGCGACGACGACGCGCGCGCTCGTGAGGTCGACCTGCGGGACGCGCTCCAGCAGGCGTCCGAGCGCGCGCTCGAAGGAGAGGCCGGGGCCCTCGCCTCCCCCCGGCGCCGGCGCCGCGCCGGGCGGAAGCGCGAGGCGGAGCGCGTCGCCGTCGCGGCGCAGGCGCAGCAGGGCGCCGTGGACCGCCACCCACCCCGGGTCGACCTCGCCGACCACGAGCGACCAGGGGTCGAGCTGGAGCTCGAGGCGCTCCGCGCTCAGCATCGGGCCGACGGGACCCGGCCACGCCTCGAAGCCCGCCGCGCTCGCGACGAGGCCGCTTCGGCCCAGCCGCAGCGCCACCGGGCCGAGCTGGACGTCGGTACCGAGGAGCGCGGCGAGGCGTGCCTCGGCCCGCGTGCGGAGCGTCTCGGGTCCGAGCCGGGCCAGCATCCAGGTCCCGAGGGCCACGGCGCCGGCGAGGACGACCAGGGCGGCGACGATCAGCCCGAGGACACGCCGCAACTCCGACTCCCGACCGAGCCGGGAGGTTAGCAGAGGGCGGCCGCGTCCCCGGGGGTGAACGCCATCCGCTGCGGCCTGCGCGGACCTCGATTCGCGCCACGCAGGGGCGGTCCGGCGCCCCGCGGACCTCAATTCGGGTTCACGGAGCCCTCGCGCGGATGCGGGTGCGCGCCCCATCCCCGCGTGGCGCGACGCTTCCCGCCGCTCGCGCCGGCCGCCGCCCCACACCGCGCATCCCTCGACGAATCCTCAAGAAATCCCGCGGTCGCTCCGAATCCTTGCTGCAAGGGCCGGCGGGTCCGCCCGTGCGAAGCGGCGAGGAGAGCATGGACGCGAGCGAGAAGCCCGGAATCCACCCGAATCGCGTGCGGGAGCTGCGCGAGGACCGCCTCATGACCCAGGCGCAGCTCGCCCGCAAGGCCAAGGTCGCGCTGCGCACGATCCACAGCGTCGAGAAGGGCATGAACTGCCGCATGGACACGAAGCGCAAGATCCTGCTCGCGCTCGGCCTGCGCTTCGAGGACAAGGACCTCGTGTTCCCGCCCGCCCGCCGCGGCTTCCGCGCGCTCGGCCTGCAGGGCCTGCCTTCGCTCGGCGCCTCCGGGCTGCCGGGCCGCGACGACTCGCTCTCGTAAGCCGCGACACGTCCCCGGCCCGCGCCATCCGATACCATGGCCGCTGGCGCCGCGCGGCGCCCGAGGACGGCCACTGGATCGGGTCACCCTGCTCTCCGACGTCGCGAGCCTGGTCTCGCGGTCCCACGATCTCGACGAGACCCTCGGAAACGTCGTCGACCTGGTCGCGAAGCGGCTCGACGCCGACGTCTGCTCCGTCTACCTGACCGATACCGACCTGCGCCACCTCACGCTGCGCGCGACGCGCGGGCTCACGCGCGAGGCGATCGGCCGGGTGCGGCTCGCGTTCGGCGAGGGACTCGTGGGCCTCGCGGCGAAGACCGGGGCGCCGGTCGCGACCGAGGACGCGCGCCACCACCCCGCGTACCGCTACTTCCCGGAGACCGGCGAGGAGCGCTTCCGCTCGCTGCTCGCGGCGCCCCTCATCGTGAGCGGGGTCTCGATCGGGGTCATCGTCGTGCAGACGGTCGAGCCGCGCCGCTACGAGACCGCCGACGTGGAGCTCCTGCGCACGTGCGCGCAGCTCATCGCGCCGGTCGTCATGAACGCCCAGCTCCTCGCGCTCGTCGCCGCCAACAAGGACGACCAGAGCCGGGTCGCCGCGGAGCTCGAGAGCTCGGGCGTCCGCAGCGGGCCGCCGCGGCGGCGGCCGAACCTCCCCGTGCAGGGCATCCCCACCTCGCGCGGCGTGGCGATCGGACCCGTCTACTTCCTCGAGGACCCGCTCGACCTCGAGCGCGTCGAGTACGAGCCGAGCCCCGACTCCGAGCAGGAGCGCCGCGACCTCCTGGGCGCGATCGAGTCCGCGCGCCGCGAGCTGCACGGCATCCGCGACGAGGTGGGCGAGCGCTTCGGGCCGGAGTTCTCGGCGGTCTTCAACACCCACATCCAGATCCTCGAGGACAAGGGCTTCGTCTCGAAGCTCGAGAAGGCGGTGCGCGAGACGCGCAACGCGCTGCACGCCTTGCGCGACGTCGCGGCCGCCTATCGGCGCATGTTCGACGGGCTCGAGGACCCGTTCTTCCGCGACCGCGGGATCGACGTGCAGGACGTGACGGGGCGCGTGATGGCGCAGCTCCTCGGGGTGCGGCACCACAACATCCCGCTCTCCGAAGGGGCGATCCTCGTCACGTCGAACCTGCTTCCCGCGCACGTCGCGCTGTTCGACACGGAGAAGGTGGCGGCGATCGTCGCCGAGCACGGCGGGCCGACGTCGCACGGAGCCATCTTCGCGCGCGCGCTCGAGATCCCCGCCGTCACCGGCGCGAAGGGGATCCTCGAGGCGAGCGAGCCCGGGCGCATCGCGATCGTCGACGGGACGAGCGGGATCGTGTACCTCGACCCGGACGAGCCGCTGCGCGCCGAGTACGAGCGCGCGCAGCACCGCTACGAGCTCGCGGTGGAGCACCTCGACGCGCTCGCCGCGCGCCCGGCGGAGACGCGCGACGGCCGCCGCGTCGTCCTCACCGCGAACGTCGGCCTGATCGCGGACCTGCGCCTGTGCGAGCGCCACGGGGCGGAGGGCATCGGGCTCTTCCGCACCGAGCTCCTCGTCCTCGCCAAGCGCGGCATGCCGCCCGAGGACGAGCAGGAGCAGCTCTACGAGCGCGTCGCGACCGCGATGGCGCCCGACCCCGTCACGATCCGCACCCTCGACCTCGGCGGCGACAAGGCGATCCCGAACCTGGGCGCCGAGCGCGAGGACAACCCGCAGCTCGGGCTGCGCTCGATCCGGCTCTCGCTCGCCCACGAGGGGGCGTTCCGCGCGCAGCTGCGCGCCATCCTGCGGGCGAGCGCGAGGCGCAACGTGCGGCTCCTGCTCCCGATGATCTCCTCGCTGCCGGAGCTGCGCCGCGCGCGGGCGCTCGTCGAGGGCGCGAAGCAGGAGCTCGCGCGGGCCGGCCGCGACTTCGACCCCGACATCCCGGTCGGCGTCATGATCGAGGTCCCCGGCGCCGCGCTCATCGCCGACGCGCTCGCGCGCGAGGCGGACTTCTTCAGCATCGGGACCAACGACCTCACGCAGTACACGCTCGCCGTCGACCGCGGCAACGAGCGCGTGGCGCACCTCTACGATCCGCTCCACCCCGCGGTGCTGCGCCTCATCGACCGCACCGTGCGCGCGGCGCGCAAGGCGCGCCGTCCCGTCTCCGTGTGCGGCGAGATGGCGAGCAACCCGCTCGCCGTTCCGATTCTGGTCGGGCTCGGGATCGGCGAGCTCTCCGGCGCGGCCGGCGCGGTGCCGCTCGTGAAGGAGATCGTACGCGCCCTCGACTCCGCCCAGGCGGCGCAGGACGCGCGCCGCGCGCTCGAGGCGGGCACCGGGGCCGAGGTGCACGCGATCGCCGCGGCGCGCCTGCGCGCGGCGGGGCTCCTGGACCACCCCGACATCGGCGGCTGGCTCGCCGGGATCGTGCAGTCCGCCGCGCGCTGACGCGGCCGGTTCAGATCTCGAAGTCGACCACCAGGGCGGAGTGGTCGCTGCCGGCCACGGGGACGGCGCGTAGGTCGACGACGTCGCCGCCGCTCGCGAGGACGTGGTCGATGCGCAAGAGGCGCGGCGCGCCCGGCCACGGGCCCCAGGTGCGGGGCGGACGCGTGCCCGCGCGCTCCGCGTGGTGCGCGACGACGTCGCGCAGGCGCGCCGCGAGGCGCCGGTACGCGGGCCAGAGCGGCGTCGCGTTGAGGTCGCCGCACAGGACGCGCGCCGCGTGCGGGTTCTCGTCGAGCCAGCCCGCGAGGCGGCGCACCTGGTGGGTGCGCGTGGGCCAGGTCCGCCAGGGCCAGAGCGCGTGCGGCGCGAGCACGTGCACGTTCACCACCTCGACCTCGCGCTCGAGGCCGGGCCAGGCGTCGGGCGCGAGCCGCGCGACGCGCGCGCTCCGGCGCGCGAGCGGGACGCTGCGCACCTCCGCGGGCCGCCGCAGCGCGATCCCGATGCCCTCGTAGTCCGCGCGCGGCTCGAGGCGGCCGTGCGGCAGCAGCGACGCGATCGCCTCGGCCTGCGCGTGGCCGAGCTCCTGCACGGCGAGGACGTCGGGCTGGAGGCGCTCGAGCAGCGCCGCCAGCGCGTCCGGGCAGGCGCGCTGCCCCCACAGGTTCGCCGTCATGACGCGCAGCTTCACGGGCGGGCCCCCTCCGGCGCCGGCGTCCCCTCGAGCTCCCGCGCGGCCGCCGCCTGCAGCGCGTCGAGCGTGGTCTCGAGGGCGACGCGCCAGCCTTCGATGTCGCTCTCGTGCGCCTTCTTCGGCAGATGGAGCGGCTCGCCGTAGACGCACCGGACGCGGGCGAAGGGAAGGGGCAGGAAGGCGCGGTCCCAGCTGCCGAAGCGGAGCGCCGGGCGGGCCGCGACGCCGACGGGGACGAGCGCCGCGCCGGTCTCGTGCGCCACCAGGACGGCCCCGGGCTTCGCGCGGCGCGCAGGCCCCCGCGGGCCGTCCACGAGGACCGCGACCGTGCGGCCGTCGCGGATCGCGCGGACCATGGCGCGCAGGAGGCTGGCCGCGCCGCGCGAGCTCGACCCGCGGGGGCTCGGGCCGAAGCCGAGGCGCGCCAGGACCGCGTCGATGAGGTCGCCGTCGCGGCTGCGGCTGACCGGCACGGCGAAGTCGCGCCCGCGCCAGCGCCAGGCCGCGACGAGCAGCCCCTCGTGCCACATCGCGCCCACGACCGGCTCCCCGCGCGCGAAGGGATCCGGCCCCGAGGTGCGCACGCGCCACGTCGCGCCGAGCGCCCGCAGGAGGAGCGCGCCGAGCGCGCCTGCCGAGGCGACCCGGAGCCGGTAGCGCAGCGAGTCGCGAGGGGCGGTCACGCGGCCGGAGAGCCTACCCGCTCGGCGCCTCAGGGGAAGAGTGCGATGAGGACGACGCCCGCCACGGTTGCCGCCGCGCCCGCGATGCGGGCGCGCGAGGGCTGCTCGCCGAGCCAGCGCGCGCTGATCGCGAGCGCGAAGAGGACGCTCGTCTGGCGCACCGCGACGACGTAGCTCGCCGGCGCGCGGCGGTACGCCTCCAGGATCAGCCCGTAGCCGGCGAAGCCCATCGCCAGGGCGAGCGCGGCCCGCCCGCGCTCGCGCCGCCAGGCGTCGCGCAGCGCCGCCCGCGGGATCCGCCGGGCGGCGATCGCCGTGTACACGATCGTGTGCCCGCTGGTGAGCAACGCGAAGTAGGCGAGGGAGCGGGGCAGGGGGCCGCTCCAGGCCGAGCCCTCCAGCACCGCCATCGCGCGCTTGTCGAGGAGCGAGTACGCGACCGTCGTGAGCAGCGTGAGGTACGCGTAGCCGAGGCCCGGCGCGAGGAGCGCGCGGCCGCGCACGGCGCCCTGCGTGTGCACCAGCCAGACGCCGCCCACGGTGACGGCGATCCCGAGCGCGCCGCCCGGCGAGATGCGCTCCCCGAGCCAGAGGAAGGCCAGGAACGGAAGGAGCGCCGGCGTCGAGCGCACGATCGGGTAGGCGACGGAGAGATCCGCGCGCTCGAACGCGCGGCTCATCCAGTACAGGTACACCCCGTGCACCACGCTGGTCGCGGCGAGGAGCTTCCACACCGGGGCGGGGATCTCCTGCGGCCGGAAGGTCGGGAGCAGCGCGGCGAGGAGGACCATCGAGAACGCGCCGCCGAGGACGTTGAAGGCGAGCGGGTGCGAGCTCCCCTTGATCGACGCGCTCCAGAGCGCGTGGAGCGCGGCGGACGCGACGACGAGCGCGAGGTCGAGGCCGCTCAGGGGGCGCGCTCGCTCACGCGCCGCGCCGGAAGTCGTAGCGGCGCACGACGTGCGCCACCTCGAGGTCGAACCACGCGTACCAGGCCTCGCGCCCGCGCCGCTGCGCGACGCGGTGGCGGGCGTCGTTGCGCCAGGCGGCCATCGTCTCCTCGTCCTCCCAGTGGACGAGCGCGAGGCGCTCGCCGTCCGGCGCCTCGTAGTGATGGAACGACACGAACCCGGGGGCCGCGCGCGCGCGGGCGAGCATCTCGTCCGCCATCGCCTCGTAGTCGGCGCCCGCCTCGGCGCCGAGGCGCGAGCGGAAGATCACGACGACCATCAGGCCACCACGTTCACGAGCCGCCCGGGCACGACGACGACCTTGCGCGGCTCGCGCCCGGCGAGCGTCGCGCGCACGCGCTCCGACGCAAGCGCCGCGGCGCGCACCTCGTCCTCGCCCGCGTCGGCGCGCACCTCCACCTCGTCGCGCTTCTTCCCGTTCACCTGGACCACGATCCGGATCGTCTCCTCGACGAGGAGCGCCGGGTCGGCCTCGGGCCAGGGCGCGAGCGAGACCAGGCCGTCGCACCCGAGCCGCGCCCAGAGCTCCTCGGCGAGGTGGGGCGCGAACGGCGCGAGGAGGCGCAGGAAGGCCTCCGCGCCGGCCCGCGGCGGCGGGCCGTCCTTCGCGACGTCGCGGATCCACACCATGAGCTTCGCGATGGCGGTGTTGAAGGCGAGCGCCTCCACGTCCTGCGTCACGCCCGCCACGGTGCGCGCGGTGAGGCGCGCCTGCGCCGGCGTCCCCTGGCCGGGCGCGAGCGGCGCGAGCGGCTCGCCGGGCGCGTCCTCGTCGACGAAGAGGCGCCAGGCCCGCTGCAGGAAGCGGTGGCAGCCGGGGATCCCCTCGGTGGACCAGGGGGCGCCCTTCTCGAGCGGACCCATGAAGAGCTCGTACACGCGCAGGGAGTCGGCGCCGTACTGCGCGATCACGTCGTCGGGATTCACGACGTTGCCGCGGCTCTTCGACATCTTCTCGAAGACCTCCTCGAGCGGGAGGTCCGGGTCGTCCGGGTGCACGGGCGCTCCGTCCGCCGCGCGCGCCACGCGCCCGGCGGGCAGCCAGCGCTCCTTCACCTCGGCGCCCGTGGCGACGGCGAGGGCACGCTCGCCCTCGACGCGCACCGCCGACGACGGGTAGCGGCGCGGCGTCGCGGCGGGGTCGTCGGCCAGGTTGTCGTCGTAGTAGCGGTAGCTCACGCCGAGGATCATCCCGGGGTTGAGCAGCCTCGCGAACGGCTCCTTCGTGTGCACGAGGCCGAGGTCGTAGAGCACCTTGTGCCAGAAGCGCGCGTAGAGGAGGTGCAGCACCGCGTGCTCGGCTCCGCCCACGTAGAGGTCGACCGGCATCCAGTAGCGCTCGGCCTCCGCCGAGAAGGGCGCGGCGTCGTTGCGCGGGTCGCAGAAGCGCAGGTAGTACCAGCAGCTCCCCGCCCACTGCGGCATCGTGTTCGGGTCGCGCCGCGCGGGCCCGCCCGTCTCCGGGTCGACCGCCTCGATCCAGTCGCGCGCGCGCTCGAGCGGGGTCCCGAAGTCGCCCGTCGGCTGGAAGTCGTCCAGCTCGGGAAGGACGACCGGGAGCGCCTCGTCGGGGACGAGCTTCACGGTGCCGTCCGGGAGGTGGAGGACCGGGAACGGCTCGCCCCAGTAGCGCTGCCGGCTGAAGAGCCAGTCGCGCAGCTTGTACTGGACGGCGCGCTCGCCGCGACCCTCGGCCTCCAGCCACTCGACCATGCGGCGCTTCGCCTCGGGCGTCGGCAGCCCGTCGAGGAAGCCCGAGCCCACCGCGACGCCCTCGTCCTCGAACGCCGCCGCCCCCACGTCGCCGCCGCCGCGGACCACCTCGACGATCGGGAGCCCGAAGGCGCGCGCGAACGCGTGGTCGCGCGCGTCGTGGGCGGGCACCGCCATGATGGCGCCCGTCCCGTAGCCGGCCAGGACGTAGTCCGCGATCCAGATCGGGACGTGCGCGCCGTTCGCCGGGTTCTGCGCGAAGGCCTCGGTCGGGACGCCGCTCTTGCGCTCCGCGTCCGCGCTCCGCGCCCGCTCGCTGCGCCGGGCCGCGTCCGCCACGTACGCCTCGACGGCGCCGCGCTGCGCGGGCGCCGTGATCTCCGCGACGAGGGGGTGCTCCGGGGCGAGCACCATGTAGGTGGCTCCGAACAGGGTGTCGGGCCGCGTCGTGAAGACCTCGATCTCGCGGCCGGGGCGGCCGACCACGGGGAAGCGCACGCGCGCCCCTTCCGACCGCCCGATCCAGTCGCGCTGCATCTTCTTGATGTGCTCGGGCCAGTCGAGCTCCTCGAGGTCCTCGAGCAGGCGGTCGGCGTAGGCGGTGATGCGCAGCATCCACTGGCGCATCGGGATGCGCACGACGGGGTGCCCGCCGCGCTCGCTCCTCCCGTCGACGACCTCCTCGTTCGCGAGCACGGTGCCGAGCGCGGGGCACCAGTTCACCGGCACCTCCGCCTCGTAGGCGAGCCCGCGCTCGAAGAGCCGCGCGAAGATCCACTGCGTCCAGCGCACGTAGCCGGGGTCGGTCGTGTCGATCTCGCGGGCCCAGTCGTACGAGAGGCCGATCGCCTGGAGCTGGCGCCGGTACACCGCGATGTTGCGCTGCGTCGTCTCGCGCGGGTGCGTCCCCGTCTCGATGGCGTGCTGCTCGGCGGGAAGGCCGAACGCGTCCCAGCCCATCGGGTGGAGCACGTTCCAGCCGCGCATCCGCTTGTAGCGCGCGAGCGCGTCGGTGCTGATGTAGCCCTTCGGGTGGCCGACGTGGAGCCCCGCGCCCGACGGGTAGGGGAACATGTCGAGCACGTAGTACTTGGGCCGGCTCGGGTCGATCTCGGCGCGGAACGCCCGGCGCTCGGCCCAGACCCGCTGCCAGCGCGCCTCGATCGCAGCGGGGTCGTAGGGCATGGGGGCGGAAAGTGCCAGGGGGCCGGGGGCGTCGTCAACGCCGCGCTAGCTTCCACGCATGGCGCAAGACGGGGCGCCCTCCTCGCGGCCCGAGACGCGGCCCGAGATCTTCGTCGTCTCCGACGGCACCGGCGAGACGGCCGTGGCCTCCGTGCGCGCGGCGATGAGCCAGTTCCCGACGCGCTGGCGCCTGCGCACCTTCGCCGAGACGCGGACCGCCTCCCAGCTCGAGCGCATCATGCAGCTCGCGCAGGAGTCGGGCGCGCTCGTCGTGTTCACGCTCGTCGACCAGGTCCTCGCGCGCGACGCGCGCGAGGCGAGCCAGCGCCGGGGCGTTCCCATCGTCGACCTCCTCGGCCCCCTCATCTGGGCGGTGGCCGACCACAGCGGGCTCTCGCCGCAGTTCCGCGCGGGCGTGCTGCACGGCTTCAACGCCGAGGCGCTGCGGCGCGTGGAGGCGGTGGAGTTCGCCGTGCGCCACGACGACGGCGCCAACCTGCGCACGCTGTTCCAGGCGGACCTCGTGCTCGTCGGCGTCTCGCGGACGTCGAAGACGCCGCTCGCGATGTACCTCGCCCACCGGGGCTACAAGACGGGCAACGTGCCGCTCGTGCCCGGGCTCGACCTCCCGAAGGAGGTGCTCGACCTCGACCCGCGCAAGGTGTTCGGCCTCGTCGCCTCGCCCGCGACGCTGCTCGAGGTGCGGCGCTCGCGCATCCGCTCGCTCGGCGCGTCCCCCTACCTCGACTACGCCGACCCCGAGACGGTGGAGGGCGAGCTCCAGCGCGCGCGCCGGCTGTTCCGCGACCGCGGCTTCCGGATGGTCGACATCACGAACCGCGCCGTGGAGGAGAACGCCGCGCGCATCCTCCAGCTCTACGAGGGCTGGCACGCCGACGGGGTGGCGTAGAGGCGGGCGCGCCTGGGCACGCGCCCGCGACTCAGTCGATCAGGCCCTTCTTGCGCTCGATCTCCTTCTGCCGCGCCATCGCCGCGCGCTGCTCCTCGGTGAGGAGCGCGGTCGCGACCTTCGGGCGGAAGATGGAGTAGAGCGCCGGCACCATCGTGATGGCGCCGAGCATGTTGATGACCATCAGGATCGAGAGCAGCTGCGCCATCTCCGCCTGGAAGCGCAGGTTGGAGAAGGACCACAGCACGATCCCGCCGACGATGCAGGTCGCCGTGAAGCTCACCGCCATGCCCGTGGTGCGCACCGCGCGCCGCACGGCTTCGTCGAGGTCGGCCGTCTCGGCGCACTCCTGGCGGATGCGGTCCACGATGTAGATCGCGTAGTCGACCCCGATCCCGACGCCCACCGACTGCACGGGCAGCGTGTTCAGGTTGAGCCCGACCCCCCGCAGCGCCATGTAGGCGAGCGAGAGCATCGTCGCCGTCGCGATCTGCGTGAAGATGATGAGGCCCGACGGCACCGACTGGTACGTGATCGAGTGCAGCACGAAGATCACGGCCAGGATCAGGATGATGTTGGCGACGTGGCCGCGCTCGACCTCGTCGTTCACCGCGGCCAGGATGCCCATGATGCCGCCCGCCATCACGAACTGGGCGCCGCGCGTCCACGACTGCGTGGGCTGGTAGCGGGGCACGCCCTCGACCGCCTTCAGGTCGTGGACGATGAGATCCTTGGTGTTCACGGCCACGGCGCGGATCCCGTCCTGCGGGCTCTCCCACCAGTAGTCCACGTCGCTCGCGTCCCAGTCTCGCAGCGCCTCGGGCCAGGTGAAGACGTCGCCCTCCTCGACCTCGGCCTCGGCGTTCTCGTAGTCGAGATGGGCCTTCTCGCGGAACTCGCCGAGCCAGGCGGGCAGGTTCACCGTCCCGTCCGCCGCGTGGACGTCGAGCGCCTCGTAGCCGGGCTGCTCGCCGTTGCCGCCGTCGCGGCGGCGCAGCACCTGGAGCGTGTGGTGCCGCTCCGGAAGGAGCGGACCCAGCATGTAGTACCAGATGTCGGTGAGCCGCTCGAAGTCCCAGAGCGGCGCCCCCTTCTCGGCCTGGTCCTTCCCGAGGCGCACGATCACCTCGCCCATCGGGTGCTCGTCGATGAAGGCGTTGGCCGCGAGGACGACCTTGTGGAGGGTCTCGCCCTTGTGGTCGGGGTAGATGAACGAGACGTTCGCGTAGCGGCCGTCGTCGGTCATGTACGGCCGCAGGAACCCCGGCGGGCCGTTCGTGCGCAGCTGGAACAGCATCGTGCGGACCGTGGCCGAGTCGTCGGGGATGAACTGCCAGATCGGGTCGCCGTAGTGGCTCTGCTGCCAGTAGCCGCGCAGGAACGGCACGACCGACACGGAGGCCCCGAGGTCGGTGTACTTCGACATCCAGCGCTCGAACTCCTCCATGCGCCGGATGGGCGTCGAGTCGCCCGCCGCGTTGTCCTTGTCTCCGTCGACGTACACCGTCATGTTGTCGACGCCGCCGAACTTGTCGGCGACCGTCTTCGTCGCCTGGTTGAACTCGTGGCTCGGCCAGAAGAGCGGGGTCCCCGGCGTCGACTCGCCGATCGTCGAGAAGTAGAGCGTGATGTACGTGGAGACGATCAGCAGCGAGATGGCCCCGAAGCCGATCACGTACTTCCAGGTCGGATGCGTGACGGCGTTCCCGACGCCGCGCGTGAAGCGGATCATGAACCGGGGCAGGTAGTGCTCGTGCTCCGACGGCGCGGGCATGAAGCAGATCAGGATCGGGTGCATGATCTCGACGGTGATCAGGATCGAGGCCACCCAGAACGCGCCGAACTCCCCGAGCTGGTAGAGCTGGGGGATCGTCGTGACCATGATCATGAGGAGGCCCGCGACGTCGGTGATGATCCCGAGCGTCCCGGGCACGATGAGCTCGCTCATCGCGACGGTCGCCACCTCGCGCTTGGCGACGTCCGGGTCGCCGTACACGGGCAGCATCAGCTCGTAGTCCTCGAAGAAGCGCTCGGCCATCTGCACGGTGTGGGAGACCGCGCGGGCGGTGATCAGCATCGGGATCACGAGGATCAGCGGGTCGAACGTGATGCCGCGCCAGCCCGTGTAGCCGAGACCGAAGATCACGGTCGCGATGCCGCAGATGAACGGGATGAAGACGCCGTGCCAGCGCCGGAAGTAGAGCCAGAGCAGCACGAAGATCGCGAGGACGGTGAGGACCACGTACTGCGCGATCTCGAACGCGTGCACCAGCACCCAGCCGACGAGGACCGGCTGGCCGGTGACCGCGATCTCGTGCTGCGCGTCCTCCTCGTCCGCCTTGATCTTCTGGATGTGCTCGAAGACCGCCTGGTACACCTCGCGCCCGGACAGGCGGTCGGTCACGAAGTTGGCGAGGACGAGGGCGCCCTTCTCGTCCCAGGAGACGAAGCGGCCGTAGATCACGGGCGGGTTCTGGCGCACGACCTCGCGCAGCGCGTCGGCCTCCGCCTGCGTCTTGGGCAGCTTCTTCATGAGGACGTCGTTCTCGATCGCGCCGTCCGGACCGATCTGCGTGACGCGCGTGCTGCCGTGGGTGACGGAGCGCACCTGGTCGTGGTTGACCGGATAGGGCGGGTACGCGCGGTCGAGCAGGCGGAGCACCTGGTTCGTCGCCAGGTCCGGGTTCTCGTCCTCGATCTTCGCGCGCAGCTCCTCGCGCTCGTCGGTGCGGCTCTCGTAGCCCTCGCCGTCGAGCCGCTTCGTGATGCGGTCGATCTTGGCGATCGTCTCGGGCGTGAAGATCGTGCCTTCCTTCACGATCACGCCGATCGCCACCGTGGAGGAGGAGCCGAACTTGGGGGCGAACTTGTCCTGCGCATGGATGAACGGATGGTCCGGCCAGAGGTCGCGCTCGCGCGTGTCGACCCGCACGACGGGGCCCGGCAGCGCGTAGCCGAGCGCCGTCGTGATCATGTTGAGGATCGGGTAGAAGAAGAAGAGCGTGAGCGCGATCAGCGCGATCCCGACGAGGTGTCGGTGGCGGACGATCCAGCGGGCGACGCGCAAGGTCCGCGTCTCGCGCACGTGGTGAGCCTGCGGACCTTGCGGTGTCTCGGCCATGTCCCCCTCGTTCGGCCGCGTTCGGGCCCGCGTCCCGCCGGCCCCGCGCCGAAGAGCGTCGGTTCTCGCGCGCCGTCCCGTGCGGACGCGGGCGCGCCGCGCGTCGCTCGCCGGGGCACCCGCCCCGCGCGCCGGGTTCTATCGCGCCCCGGACCGCGACGCCACGGCGCGCGCGCGAGCGCGCGCGTCCGAGGGGACGCGGCCGGCGGGCACGTCGAGCGCCGGCGCAACGGGTAGGACAGCACGGATGGCGTCCGGGATTCAACCCCCGGGGCTGCCGCGGGACGCGCGGCGTGGTAGACGAGGCGCGTGGCCGGCCGCGCGCGCGTGCTCGCGACCCGGGCGCTTCCCGGGGGCGCCTTCCGAGCGCTCGGCGCGCGGGTCGCTCTGCGGGTCTGGCCGGGTCCGGGCGGCCCCGACGCCGAGGCGCTGCGCGAGGCGGCGCGGGACGCCGAGGGTCTCCTGTGCACCCTCACGGACCGGGTCGACCGGGCGCTCCTCGAGGCGTGCCCGCGGCTGCGGGTCGTGTCGAGCGTCTCCGTGGGGCTCGACCACGTGGACCTGCGGGAGGCGGCCGCGCGCGGGATCGCCGTCGGCCACACCCCGGGCGTCCTCACCGAGACGACCGCCGACCTCGCCTTCGCCCTCCTCCTCGCCGCGGCGCGCCGGGTGGCCGAGGCGGACCGCTTCGTGCGCGCGGGCGCGTGGACCCCGGCGCGGCGCTGGGAGCCCGAGCTGCTCCTCGGGCGCGACGTGCACGGCGCGACGCTCGGCGTCGTCGGGCTCGGCGCGATCGGACGCGCCGTCGCGCGCCGCGCGGCGGGCTTCGGGATGCGCGTCCTCGGCTGGTCGCGCAGCGCGCGCGAGGTCCCCGGCGTGACGCAGGTCCCGCTCGAGGCGCTGCTCGCCGAGAGCGACTTCGTGACCCTCCACGTCGCGCTCGCCCCGGAGACGCGCGGGCTCCTCGGCGCCGATGCGCTCGCGCGCATGAAGCCCGGGGCCGTGCTCGTGAACACGACGCGCGGGGGCGTCGTCGAGGAGGCGGCCCTCGTGGACGCGCTCCGCGGCGGACGGCTCGCCGCCGCCGGGCTCGACGTCTTCGCCGAGGAGCCGCTCGCGCCGGAGAGCCCGCTCCTCGCGCTCCCGAACGTCGTCCTGACGCCCCACATCGGAAGCGCCTCGGAGGCGACGCGCGCCCGCATGGTGGACCTCGCGGTCGAGAACCTGCTCGCCGGCCTCGAGGGTCGCCCCCTCCCCCACGCCGCCCCGCCCCCTTGATCCCCGGAGGGCGGCCCGCGCGGCCTCTCGTTTCGGCCCGCCTCGTTCGGAAGGCGCAACCCGGCGTCCGGAAACCTCGCTACGCGCCGCAGCGGGCGAGGAAGGCCGCCGGGGGCACGACGCGGGCGCCACGGGCGCGGGCGCGCTCGGCGAGGCGACGATCGGCGGTCACGACGGCGAGCTCGCCGGGGCGCGCGGCGCGCGCGCGGGCGAGCAGCCACTCGTCGGTGGACGGAGCGAAGACGACGCGCGCCGGACGGGCCGCGTCGGGCGGGGCGCCGGGGTCGGCGATCTCGCGCGGATCCGGGCCGTCGAAGACGACCCACACCTCGGCCTCGCCCGGGTCGAAGCGGCGCACGCGCTCGAGCAGCGCCTCGCGCGCCTCGCGCGTCCACCAGGCGCCCTCGCGCGGCGTCCCGCGCAGGAGCGCCACGTGCAGGGTGTTGTAGCCGTCGACGAGCCAGGCCGAGGGCGGACGTCCCGCACCCGCGGCGCCGCCGGCGCTCCGGTCGGCCATCGCGCCATGGTAGGCGAGGGTCGCGGGCTCCCCCGATCGCGCGGCGAGCGCGGCCGCGACGGCGGCGCCGGCGAGCCCGAGGGCCACGAAGCCGGCGACGATGGCGGCGGTCTGCGCGAACCCGCGCAGGAGCCCGACGCAGGCGCTCGAGCGCATGGCCGGCACGGACATCGCGGTGGGATCGCTCATTGCATGCCTCCTTCCTCGAGGCCCCGAGCGTCGCCCGGCCGCGTGACGGATCCGGACACGCCGGGCGCGCGCGGCGTTGCGCGAGCGGGCCGCCTGCCTTACCCACCCCCTGGGCACGGAGGACGCCGTGATCGTTCCGGTCGGGCTGGTCCAGATGCGCTGCAGCGAAGACCTCGACGCCAACCTGGCGAAGGCGGTCGCGCGCACGGAGGAGGCTGCGGCGCGCGGCGCGAAGCTGGTCTGCCTCCAGGAGCTGTTCCGCACGCCGTATCCCTGCCAGAGCGAGGATCCCGCGCGCTTCGACTGGGCGGAGCCGATCCCCGGCCCCTCGACGGAAGCGCTCGGGAAGGTCGCGACGCGGTGCGGCGTCTCGATCGTCGCGTCGCTCTTCGAGCGCCGGGCGGACGGCCTCTACCACAACACGGCGGTCGTCCTCGACCCGACCGGCCGCGTGGCCTCGCTCTACCGCAAGATGCACATCCCCGACGACCCGCTCTACTACGAGAAGTTCTACTTCGCGCCGGGCGACACGGGCTTCCCCGCGGTCGCCGTCGGCGCCGCGCGCATCGCGACGCTCGTGTGCTGGGACCAGTGGTTCCCGGAGGCGGCGCGCCTCGCCGCGCTCGGCGGCGCGCAGATCCTCCTCTACCCGACGGCGATCGGCTGGCAGTTCGACGAGGGGCCCGAGGTCGACCGCGCCCAGCACGACGCCTGGGAGACCTCGCAGCGCGCGCACGCGATCGCGAACGGGGTGTTCGTCGTCGCGGTGAACCGCGTCGGCCGGGAGGGCGAGGTGCGGTTCTGGGGCCAGTCGTTCGTGGCGGACCCGTTCGGGCGCGTCGTCGCGCGCGCCTCCGCCGGCGAGGAGGAGGTGCTGGTCGTCGAGTGCGATCTCGCCGAGGTCGAGCGCACCCGGCGCCTGTGGCCGTTCCTGCGCGACCGCCGCATCGACGCCTACGACGGCCTCCTGCGCCGCTTCGGACGCTAGGGGGCGCGACGCGCGACGTGACGTCAGCTTCCCGCGCGCCGGGGGCGGGCGCGAGCCCGGAGGGCGCCGCGCCCGGTCTTCCGCCCGGCTTCCGCTGGCCCGCCGAGTGGGAGGCCCACGAGGCCACGTGGCTCTCGTGGCCCCACAACCCCGAGACCTGGCCCGGATGCCTCGCCGCGGCCGAGGGCGAGTACGTCGAGATCGTGCGCGCGCTCGCCGGGCGCGAGCGCGTGCGCATCGACGTGCGCGACGCCGGAATGGAGGACGCCGTGCGCCGCACGCTGGCGGCGGCCGGCGTCCCCGACGCGGGCGTGGAGCTGTTCCACCACCCGACGAACGACGCCTGGGTGCGCGACCACGGCCCCATCTTCGCGGTGCGCGACCGCGCCGGCGCGCGCGAGCGGCTCGTGCTCGACTTCGGCTACGACGCCTGGGGCGGGAAGTACCCCCCGTACGACCTCGACGACGCGATCCCGCGGCGCGTCGCCGACGCCCTCGGGCTCCCGCGGCTGGAGCCCGGCTTCGTGCTCGAGGGGGGCTCCATCGACGGCGACGGCGCCGGGACGGTGCTCACCACCGACAGCTGCCTCCTCAAGCCGACGCGCTGCCGGCCCGGCGAGGCCGAGCGCACGCGCGCCGAGATGGAGCGCCGCCTCGCGGCCTGGCTCGGCGCGCGCCGCGTGGTCTGGCTCGGCGGCGAGGTCGCGGGCGACGACACCGACGGCCACATCGACGACCTCGCGCGCTTCGCGGCGCCGGGCGTCGTCGTCGCGGCCGTCGAGCCCGATCCGTCCGACGCGAACCACGCGCCGCTCGCCGACAACCTGCGCCGCCTGCGCGCGGCGCGCGACGCCTGCGAGCGCGCGTTCGACGTGGTCGAGCTGCCGATGCCGCCGCCGGTCGTCTGGCGCGGCGAGCGCTGCCCGGCGAGCTACGCGAACTTCTACCTCGCCAACGGGGCGGCGCTCGTGCCCGTCTTCGGCGCGCCGCAGGACGCGCGCGCGCTGGCGGTGCTGCGCGAGCTCTGGCCGGACCGGGACGTCGTGCCGGTGCCCGCGCGCCACCTCGTCGTGGGGCTCGGCGCGGTGCACTGCCTGACGCAGCAGGAGCCGCACGCCGCCGCGCCCTGAGGCCGCCGGGGCGCGCTTTCGCTCGGGCCCCCGATCCGTTACAAACAGCGCGTCTCCTGCGTCCGAGCCTCCACGCACGAGCACGCGCGAAAGGGACACCGGTGGTCGAAGTGCTCCGGCACGACGTCGTCATCGTGGGCGGCGGCGGGGCGGGCCTGCGGGCCGCGATCGCGGCCGTCGAGGCCGACCCGAAGGCGAGCGTCGCCCTCGTCTCGAAGGTCTACCCGATGCGGAGCCACACCGTCTCCGCCGAGGGCGGCGCCGCCGCCGTGGCGCGCGCCGACGACAGCCTCGAGATGCACGGCTACGACACCGTGAAGGGTTCGGACTTCCTCGGCGACCAGGACCACATCCGCTACTTCGTGGAGCAGGCGCCGCGCGAGCTCACGCGGCTCGAGCACTGGGGCTGTCCCTGGAGCCGCAACGAGGACGGAACCGTCGCCACCCGCGCGTTCGGCGGGATGACGACGAAGCGCACGTGGTACGCCGCCGACAAGGTCGGCTTCCACATGCTGCACTCGCTCTTCCAGCACTCGCTGCGCTTCGACCGCATCGTGCGCTACGACGAGTACTTCGTCACGAAGCTGCTCGTCGACGGCGGCCGCGTCCACGGCGTCGCCGCGCTCGACGTCCGCGAGGGCGTCGTGCGCGCCTTCCTCGGACGCGCGGTGATCCTCGCGACGGGTGGCGCCGGGAAGTGCTTCCCGTTCACCACGAACGGGAACATCAAGACCGGCGACGGCATGGCGCTCGCGTACCGCGAGGGCGTGCCGCTCAAGGACATGGAGTTCGTCCAGTACCACCCGACCGGGCTCCCGGGCACGGGCATCCTCATCACGGAGGCGTCGCGCGGGGAAGGCGGCTACGTCCGCAACAAGGACGGCGAGCGCTTCCTCGTGACGCGCGACTACGGCGTCGGCACGAAGGCGGAGCTCGGCCCCCGCGACATGATCTCGCGCGCGATGATGCGGGAGACCGCGGCGGGCCGCGGCGTCCAGGGCCCGTACGGGGAGCACGTCTGGCTCGACCTCACGCACCTCGGCGAGGAGCGGATCGATTCGCGGCTCCCGTTCGTGCGCGAGCTCGCGAAGACCTACGCGAACGTGGACCCCGTGTACCAGCCGATCCCGATCCGCCCGGTGCTGCACTACATGATGGGCGGCGTCGACGTGAACATCGACGGCGCGACGAGCGTCCCCGGCCTCTACGCCGCGGGGGAGACGGCCTGCGGGACGATCAACGGCGCCAACCGGCTCGGCTCCAACTCGCTGACGGAGTGCCTCGTCTTCGGGGCGCGCGCGGGCGCTCACGCGGTCCACTACGCGCGCGGCGCGGCCGCGCCGGACGAGGTCCGCGCGCGCGCGCAGGCGGAGGACGAGGCCGCGCGCATCGACGGCGTGCGGGGCGCCGCGCTCGGCGACGAGCCGATGTCCCGCGTCCGCGCCGACATGCACGCGACGATGGAGGCCGGCTGCGGCGTCTACCGGGAGCAGGCGTCGATGCAGCGCGCCTGCAAGGAGCTCGCGGAGCTGAAGGAGCGCGGGAAGCGGATCCGGCTCGCGGACCGCAGCAAGGTGTTCAACACGGAGATCGTGGCGGCGCTCGAGCTCTGGAACATGCTCGAGATCGCGGAGGCGATCGCGTACGCCGCCGCGGCGCGCAAGGAGTCGCGCGGCGCCCACGCCTGCAGCGACTACCCGGCGCGCAACGACGCCGAGTACCTGCACCACTCGCTCGTGATCCGCGGAGGCGACGGGCGGCCGCGCCTCGACAAGAAGCCCGTGACGCTCGGAATCTGGGAGCCGGAGGAGCGCAAGTACTGATGAGCGGGCAGGAGACGAAGACGTTCGTCGTGACCCGGTTCGACCCGGACCGCGACGAGGCGCCCCGCACGCAGGAGTACGAGGTGCCGGTGCGGGACGACTGGAAGGTCCTCGACGCGCTCAACTACATCAAGGACGAGATCGACCCGACGCTGTCCCACCGCTGGTCCTGCCGCATGGCGGTGTGCGGAAGCTGCGGCATGCAGGTGAACGGCGAGCCGAAGCTGACCTGCAAGACGTCGCTCAAGGATTACGGCGCGCGCGTCGAGGTCGGCCCGCTCGCGAACTTCCCGATCGTGCGCGACCTCGTGATCGAGATGGAAGGCTTCATGGAGCGGCTGCAGGCCGTGAAGCCCTGGATCATCGAGGCGAAGGAGGCGGCCGCCCGCGAAGGTCCCCACCGCCAGACCCCGGAGCAGCTCGACGCGTTCAAGCAGTACAGCATGTGCATCAACTGCATGCTGTGCTACGCGGCCTGCCCCGTCGTGGCCAACGAGCCGCACTTCCTCGGGCCGGCCGCGCTCGCGCTCGGCCACCGCTACAACCAGGACTCGCGCGACGCCGGCGCGCCGGAGCGCCACGACGTGTTCCGCGGCGAAGGCGGCGTCTTCTCGTGCTCGTACGCGAACGAGTGCAGCGAGGTGTGTCCGAAGAACGTCGACCCTGCGAAGGCGATCCAGCAGGCGAAGCTGCTCAACGTGCTCGACTGGGCCCAGAGCTTCGTGGTGTCGCGCGGAGGGAAGTGAGCGATGCGCGCGCGCGTGGACGCGATGAAGCCGAGCCGGCCGGGCCGCACCCGCACCGCCGACGCCTATCCCCCGCCGCAGTTCTGGCGGCGGGGCAACTACCTGCCCTACCTCGCGTTCGGGAGCTGCGGTCTCCTGCTCCTCGCCGTGGGCTTCGGAATCCTGCGGCTCGTGTGGCTCCTCGGCGACGGCGACCCGGCGGCGTGGCGCGCCCTGTTCGAGGCGTACGCCCACCCGGCGTACCTCGCATTCCACGCCTTCGCGCTCGTCGCCCTCACCTGGTTCACGTTCCGCTTCTTCCGGCTCTTCCCGAAGACGCAGCCGCCGAAGCTGGGCCCGTTCAAGCGCCCGCCGGACGCCGTGTTCCTGCTCGGGCTCGGCGGCGCCTTCGTCGTCGCGAGCGCCCTCGCCGCGCTCGTCCTCGGTGGGGCGCTCCCGTGAGGACGCTCATGCTGAAGCTCGAGCCGGTGATCTGGGGCCTCTTCGGCGCCGGCATGTTGGTGGGCGGCCTCCTCTACCCGGCGTTCCTGCTCGTCGCGACGCTCGCGGCGCCGCTCGGCGTCCTCTCGCCCGAGGCGCTCTCCTACGAGCGCGCGCACGCGCTGGCGTCGCACCCGATCGGGCGCGTGGTCCTGGCCGGCGCGATCGCGCTCCCGCTCTGGGCGGGCGCCCACCACGTGCGCCACGTCGCCATCGACCTCGGCGGGATCGCGCGCGACGCCTGGTTCGGCGCGCTCTGCTACGCGCTCGCCCTCGCGGGGAGCGCTCTGGCGGTCGCCGCGGTCGTCCGCCTCTGAGCGCGGCGCGCCGGCGCCGGCGCGGGCCGGGCGGCGGAAACGGGGCCGAATCCCCGAGCGAGAGGCCCCGCGAGAGCAGCCCCTCGAGCCATCCGGAACGCTCCCCGCGCCACACCCGTGCGCCGCTCGAGGGGATGCGCGTCCTCGATCTGACGCGCGTCCTCGCCGGGCCGTTCGCGACGGCGATCCTCGCGGACCTCGGCGCCGACGTCGTGAAGGTCGAGCGCCCGGGCCCGGGCGACGACTACCGCCACGGGCCCTCGCGGAAGGGCGAGACCTCGCTCTCCTTCCAGAACACGAACCGCGGGAAGCGCTCGATCACGCTCGACGTGAGCCGGCCGGAGGGGCGCGAGCTCCTGCTGCGGCTCGCCGAGGGCGCCGACGCGCTCGTCGAGAACTTCCGCGCCGGCTGGCTCGCCTCCCAGGGGCTGGGCGCCGACGCGCTCCGCGCCCGCAACCCGCGCCTCGTCGTCGCCTCGCTCTCGGGCTTCGGGGCGACGGGCCCCCGCGCGGGCGAGCCGTCCTACGACATCGTGGCCCAGGCGGCCGGCGGCCTCCTCGCCATGACCGGCTTCCCCGACGGCCCGCCCGTGCGCGGCGGGGGCGCGCTGGCCGACTTCGTGGGCGGCCTCTACCTCGCGCTCGGCGTGGTGGCCGCGCTCCTCGAGCGCGAGCGCGGCGGACCCGCCCGCGTCCTCGACCTCTCGAACCAGGACGCGGTCTTCGCGATCACGGACTCCGCGGCCACGATCTTCGCGGGGATCGGCGCGCGCAGCGGGCGGGTCGGGAACCAGCATCCCTTCACGGCGCCCTACGACGCCTACGCCGCGCGCGACGGCCACGTCGCGATCGCGACGGCGAGCAACAAGCTCTTCCGCGCGCTCTGCGAGGCGATCGGCCGCCCCGAGCTCGCCGCCGACGAGCGCTTCCGCAGCCATCGCGGCCGCGCCGCGCACCGCGGCGAGATCAACGCCGCCGTCGCCGCCTGGGTCGCCGAGCGCACCTGCGCCGAGGTCCTGGCCGCGCTCGGTCCGGCGGGGGCGCGCCTCCCGTGCGCGCGCGTCGCCGCGCCCGACGAGCTGCTCGACGACGCCCAGCTCGCGGCGCGCGGGATGCTCGAGCGCCATCCGCACCCGACCCTCGGCGAGGTCGTGTTCCACGGGAATCCGCTGCGCCTCGCGGGCGCGGCCCCCCGCGCGCGCTCGCTCGCGCCGGGCCTCGGCGCCGACAACGCGTCGGTGTATGGCGAGCTCGGCCTCGGGCCGGAGGACCTCGCGCGGCTCGCGGCCGCCGGCGTGATCTGACGTCGGAGCCGGCCGCCGGGCACGGCGGCCCGGCGGCCGGCTCGCACCCCCCGGTCAGTCCCAGTCGTAGGAACGGTGGTGGCGGTGGTGCCGGTGGCGGTGGTCGTCCCAGCGGTCGCAGCGCCGGCAGAAGTGGTGGCCGCAGTCGTAGCCGTGCCGGTGCCGCACGACGACGACCGGCGGGGGCGGCGGGAAGAAGAACGGCGGCGGGAACGGCACGAAGTGGCCGAAGCGCACGCCGTGGTGATGGCCGTGGTGGTGGCGATGGCGGTGCCAGCCGCCCGCGGCGGCCGGCGCCGGCGACGCGAGCGCGACGAGCCCGCCCAGGATCAGCGCGGCCGCGCCGGCGCGAGCGAGACGACGAGAGAGCGTGCGCAGCATGGCTTCTCACCTCCGGGGGCCCGAGGGCCCACGCGGGGTGAGACGAGGCCGCGCGGCGCGCTATTCGAGGGCGGAATCGCGAGCGCCGACGCCGCGTTGAGGGCCACCTGGGCTTCGGCGACGAGAATGCGGCGCGCGGGCCCCGAGGCGCCGGCGCGCCCGGCGCGGGCGCCGCGCCGGCCGTCAGCTCTGCACGCCCTCGCGGGCGCGCGCCGCCGCGCGCCGTCGGCCCAGCGCCGCGAGCGCGAGCGTGCCGCCGCCGAAGAGGAGCGCGGTGGAGGGCTCCGGGACGAACGTGAGGGTGAGCGCGCTCCAGATCACGAGCGTACCGGCGAGGTTCGTCTCGACACGGACCGGGGTCACGAGCTGGAGCGTGCCGAGTCCGTTGACGCGGTGGTCGTAGCCGGCGAAGGACGTCATCACCGTCCCGCCGAGCGAGGTCGGCAGCGTGACCGCGACGTTCCCGGCGCTCCACGCCGCCCCGTGCGCGGTGAGCGCGATCGGGCCGCTCGCCCACGTCCCCTTCGCCCCCGGCGAGCCCACGACGGAGAGCGGCACCTCGAGCAGCGGAGGCCCCGCGGTGCCCCCGCCGAGGCCCCAGAAACGGAGGGCGCCCCGCAGCGCCATGGCTCCGGCGAGCGTTGCGCCAGAGAAGCTGCCCGGATCGTGGCCCGTCACGATCACGCGGTTCTCGGTGATCGGCGCCGCGATCGAGGTCGGCGTGGTCGCCGTGGCCGTCCCGACGAAGGCGTCGCCCGGGATCGTCACGAGCGCGGCGCTCGAGCCGCCGTCGCCGCCGCCGAAGACGACCGCGGGCATCTCCTGCTGCGTGTCGAACACGTAGACGGTGAGCGTGCCGGTGAACGGCGCCGCGGACGCTGCGGAGCCGACGAGCGCGGCGGCGAGGACCAACCCCAGCGGGGCGAACGAGACACGACCGCGCATACCACCTCCCGGGCGGCTCCATCCTACGCCCGCCCGAAACCCGCGGGCAAGCGTCCTCGCCGAGGCCCGCGGGAGCCCCCCGCCCGGGACCACTCGCGGCCCCGCGGGTGGCCGCGCCGCCGGACGCACCTGATACCGTCCCCGCATGCCCGACCGGCGCGGTCGCATCGAGGAGGCGCTGCGGGAGCGGCTCGCCGCCGCGCACGTCGAGGTGCTCGACGAGAGCCACCTCCACGCGGGCCACCCGGGTGCGGCGTCCGGGGCCGGACACTTCCGCGCGACGGTGGTCTCCGCCCGCTTCGAAGGCCTCTCGCGCGTCGCCGCGCAGCGGCTCGTCTACGAGGCCCTCGCGGACATGATGGGTCCCGAGATCCACGCCCTCGCGATGGCGACGTACACGCCTGCGCAGTGGGCCGCGCGCGGCGCACGCGGCGAAGCCGAGGCCCGATAGCGGCCTCGCGCGAGGCGGGTGCGACGCGTCGAGGGTCGCCCGGCGCGCTAGAAGCGCTCGGGCCGGATCGAGGCGTCCGAGCCGCCGTCCGCGTAGAGGACGCTCCCGTGGACGTACGAAGCGGCGGGTGAGAGCAGGAACTCCACGGCGGCCGCGATCTCCTCGGGGCGCGCGAAGCGCCCGAGCGGCACGGGCAGCCTGCGGGCGTGCGATCCCCACACGGGGTGAGCGAGCGTCGCGTCGAGGAGCGGCGTGGCCGTCGCGCCGGGCGCGACGGCGTTGAGGCGGACGCCGGCCGCGCCCCACGCCGCGGCGCGCCGCCGCACCGCGACGGCGAGGGCGAGCTTCGAGCCGGCGTAGGCGAGGAAGCCGTTGCCGCCGTCCGCGAGCGCGCGCCGCGCAGCGCCCTCGTCGCCCGCGAGGAGCGCCTGCACGTACGGCGTCTCGAGGAAGGGCGCCATCTGCGCGGAGTTCGAGGCGATCGCCACGGCCGCGGGCTCCGCGCCCTCGCGCAGGACCGGGAAGAGCCCGTCGAGGAGCTCCACCGCGCCGAAGTAGTTCACCGCGGGGATGAGCGGCATCGGCTCCACGTGGGTGCTCACGCCGGCGCAGGCGACGAGGCGGTCGAGCCGGCCGCCCGCCGCGGCGCGCACCCCCTCCACCGCGGCGAGGCGGCCCTCGGGCGTCGAGAGGTCGGCGCACACGTCCGCTTCGCGCAGGTCGACGCCGACGACGCGTGCTCCGCCCTCGCGCAGCCGCGCGGCGACCGCCGCGCCGATCCCGGACGCCGCGCCGGTGACGGCCGCGACGACGGTCACGCGATCTCCGCCGCCCAGGCGTCGAGCGCCACCGTGAAGCCGGCCGCGTTGCGGTGGCCGCCGCCGCCGTAGCGCGCCGCGATCGCCGCCACGTCGAAGTCGCCGATGGAGTAGAGCGACACGTCCACGCGACGCCCGGACAGCCGGTACACGGCGCCGCACGGAGCGCCGTAGGCCGCGCGCTCGGCGAGCTCGTGCCCGATCTGCGCGCGCTCGTACGCCGCGTTCACCGCCTCGACGCGCAGGTCGCCGATCCAGATCGGCTGCGCGGTCGCGAGCGCGCGCTCGACGTCGCGCCGCTGCGCGCGCAGGATCGGGACGCCCTCGTCGGCGAGGAGCTCCACCGGGAGCGCCGCCAGGCGGTCCCACACGTCGAACGCCTGGCGGTGCGAGCCGAGCGCCGCGTTCACCTCGCGCGAGCGCGGCAGCTTCCAGCGCCAGAGGTCCTGGTCCTCGACGTACGCGAGGAGCTCGGGCAGCGGCTCGCCCGGGTGGAAGTGGTCCCAGGCGAGCGCGGCGCCGGAGCGCTCGAGGTCGAAGCGCACGAGGTGGCCCTCGGCGCGCAGCGACGCCGCGAGGGCCGCGTCCGCCTCGAAGCGGTCGCGGGACGAGACGTGGTGGTCGAGCACGACGATCCGCGCCGCGACCCGGGCCAGGGCGCGCAGCGCGGCGTTGCGCGGCGCCATGTCGACGAAGGCGACCGTCGCGTCGCGCAGGTCGGCGAGCGGCAGCTCGTCGTCGTGCCCGCGGGGCTCGTAGCGCCCCTCTTCGCCCCAGGCGCCCCGCACGGCCCACGCGGCCCCGAAGCCGTCCGGACAGCCCGCGTGGAAGAAGCACACCCGCTGCACCCCCTCAGGGTAGGGAAGGCACGCGGCTTGCACAGTGTGATCTCCAGTACGAGGAGGGTTGAACCGGCGAACGCATCCGTAGAGAATGGCGCACCCCCCTGCGCCGTGACCGCTGATACGGACGATTCGGACGTCGAAGAGGAGCCGCGGGGTGATTCAGGGATACTGCGAGCCCGAGTTCGCGGGCGTGGCCGACGTGCTGCGCAGGCAGGTTCGGCGGAGCGGACGCGGTGCCGCGGTGTGCGTCTACCACCGCAACCGGAAGGTGGTGGACCTCTGGGCGGGCTCGCGCAACGGGGACGGCGATCCCTGGCGCGCCGACACGCTCGCGATGTCCTTCTCCACGACGAAGGGCGTGGTCGCCACCGCGCTGCACGTGCTCGTCGATCGCGGGCTGCTCGACTACGAGGACCCCGTCGCGAAGCACTGGCCCGAGTTCGCCCAGAACGGAAAGGAGCACGTCACGGTGCGCGACGTGCTCTCGCACCGCGCCGGGCTGCCGCAGATCCGCCCGCTCATCGACCGCGTCGACCGCATCATGGATTGGGACTACATGGTGCGGGTGCTGGAGCGCGCGCGCCCGCGCCTGCGGCCCGGCGGCGACGCGGCGTACCACGCTTTCACGTTCGGCTGGCTCGCCGGCGAGCTCATCCAGCGCGCGGCTCGCCGCCCGCTCGGCGAGGTGATCCGGACCGAGATCGCGGAGCCGCTCCGGCTCGACGGCATGTACATCGGCACGCAGGACCCGAAGGTGCGCGCGCGGATGGCCAGCCTCGGCGGCATGCAGCCGGGCGCGATCGTCTCCAACGTGCTCGCGTCGCGGCGCCTGCTCGGAGGGCTCGGCTTCGTCACGCGCACGGTCGGGCTGCCCATCGACCCCCTGCTGGTGACGGATGCGCTGATCCCGGCGGACGACGCGAGCCTCGTCTTCGAGCCGCGCGTCCTCGACGCGCCGGTGCCGGCCGCGAACGGCATCTTCACGGCGCGCTCCCTGGCGCGGCTGTACGCGTGCCTCGCGAACGGCGGTGAGCTCCAGGGCGTGCGCCTCCTCTCGCGGCGCACGGTGGCGCGCGCGACCGAGGTGCAGACGCGCCGCGTCGACCGCGTGATCATGCTGCCGATGCACTGGCGGCTCGGCTTCCACAGCGCGTTCACGACGGCCGGCCGGCTCGAGACCGGCTTCGGCCACTTCGGGTACGGCGGCTCGGGCGCGTGGGCCGACCCGGCGCGCGAGCTCGCCTTCGCGATGGTGAACAACCGACTCGGCGGGAGCCCGCTCGGCGACCTCCGCATCGCGGAGCTCGGCACCGCGACGCTGCGCGCTGCGCGCGAGGCGCGCCGCCGGCGGCCGCTCGCGGCGAGCTTCGCGGGCCAGCCCGTCTACTGAGCGCGCAGCGCGGCGGCCGGCCCGCCGCGCTGCGCGCTACCGGACGCGGGGAGGGGGCTCGCGCCGGGCGTGCTTGCGCGCCAGCCAGTCCACCAGCACGCGGTTCAGCTCGTCGGGCTTCTCCTGCTGCGTCCAGTGGCCGCAGCGCGGGATCATGGTCGTCTCGAGGTCGGGAATCAGCGCCCCCATGCCGGCCGCCATCTCCGGCCGCAGCACGGGATCCCACTCCGCCGTGACCATGAGGCAGGGGACCTCGATGCGCGTCGCGCCGACGCCCGGCGCGGTCTCCCAGTTGCGGTCGAAGTTGCGATACCAGTTCAGGCCGCCGGTGAAGCCCGTCCGCTCGAACGTGCGCGCGAAGAGGTCGAGCTCCTCGGCCGACACGACGAGATCGCCGAGATCGGGGAGCTCCGAGAGCCGCCGGAACGGGTTCATGTCCCCGGGCTCGACGCCCATGCCGGCCGCGCGGGCTCTCGCCTCCTCCGGCGAGAGCCCGCCCCGGAAGAGCTTCTCGAACACGAGCCGCGCCTGCGCGTGGAGCGCGGCGTCGGCCACGCCGGGCGTCTGGAACCACAGAATGTAGATGCGCTCGTCGCGGCCGCCGGCCATGAGGCGCAGCAGCTCGGTGGGGCGCATGGGCGAGCGCGGGAGGTTGGGCGTGTTGACGCCGACCACGCCCGCGACCCGCTCCGGGTGCAGGACCGGCATCGCCCACACCACGAAGCCGCCCCAGTCGTGGCCGACGAAGACGGCGCGCTCGATCTCGAGCGCGTCCAGCAGCGCCACGAGGTCGCCCGTCAGGTGGTGGATGTCGTACGCCTCGATCGGCGCGGGGCGGTCGCTCCCGCCGTAGCCGCGCTGGTCGGGCGCGATCGCGCGAAAGCCCGCCGCCGCGAGCGCGGGGAGCTGGCGCCGCCACGAGTAGGCCAGCTCGGGGAAGCCGTGGCACAGGACGACCGCGGGGCCGCTCCCGGCCTCGTGGACCGAGAGCGCGAGCGGCGGGACGTCGCGCCCGTCGGGCAGACGGCGCGCGGCGAGCTCGATGCGGCGCGCGGGCGGGAAGGTCGTCATGCTGTCTCCGTGGCGGACGCGGGGCCGAGCATAGTGGGCGCGCTGGCGGTCCACGAGCTGGCCCGCGCCGGCGCGGAGGGGCTGCGCCCGCTCGCGGAGCGGCTGCGCCGGCGCGTCGGGTCGTTCTGGCTCGACAGCGCGCGCGCGGAGGCGCCGCTCGGGCGCTGGTCCTACGCGGGGGCCGAGCCGTGGGCGGTGGCGCGCGTCTTCGGCGACGCGCTCGAGCTCGAGTGCCGCCGCGCCGTGCGGCCCGACGTCCCGGCCGGCCGGCTGCGGCGCCGCGGCGACCCGCTCGCGCTGCTCGCGCCGCTTCTCGCGCCGCGGATCGCGGGCGAGCCCCCCGACGCGCCGCCCTTCGCGGGCGGCGCCGTCGGCTGGCTCGGCTACGAGCTGGCCGGTCGCCTCGAGCCCGCGCTCGCGCTGCGCGCTCGCGACGAGCTCGGGCTTCCCGACGCCGCGCTCCTCCTCGTGGACCGCGTCGTCGCGCTCGAGCACGCGACGGGACGCCGCGTCGCGTGCGCGCTCGGCTTCGGCGCGGACGCGGTGGAGGCGCGCGGCCGCGCGCGCGAGGCGGCGGACGCCTGGCGCGCGGAGCTCCTCGCGATGGAGGCGTGCGCCGCCGCCGCGGGCGCGGCGAACGCGGGCCGCGCGTGCGCCGCCGCGGACGCGGCCGGCGCGCCCGCCGTGCCGGCGTGGCGCGCGCCCGCCGACCGCGGCGCGTGCAGCGCATCCGCCCGCGCCGCCCGCGACGCGGGGACGCTCGGGGCCGCCGCGTACGCGCGTGCGGTCGAGGCGCTCCTCGATCACATCGCCCGCGGCGACGTCTACCAGGCCTGCCTCACGCGCCGCGTGGAGCGGCGCTTCGCGGGCGACCCGTGGCGGCTCTACCTCGCGCTCCGCGCCGCGAGCCCGGCGCCCTTCGGCGCATGGCTCTCCCTCCCCGAGCTCGCGGTGCTCTCCACCTCGCCCGAGCGCTTCCTCGCCGTCGAGCCGGACGGCCGCGTCGAGAGCCGGCCGATGAAGGGCACGCGCCCGCGGGCCGCCGACCCCGCCCGCGACGCCGCGCTCGCCCGCGAGCTCGCGGCGTCGGCGAAGGACCGCGCCGAGAACGTCATGATCGTCGACCTCGTGCGCCACGACCTCGGGCGCGTGTGCGAGACGGGGAGCGTCGAAGTGCCCGCGCTCTGCGCGCTCGAGTCGTACGCGACGGTGCACCAGCTGGTGTCGACCGTGCGGGGCCGCCTGCGGCCGGGGCTCGGCGCGCTCGACGCCGTGCGCGCCGCGTTCCCGCCGGGCTCGGTGACCGGCGCGCCGAAGATCGCCGCGATGCGCCTCCTCGACCGGCTCGAGCCCGTGCGGCGCGGCCCCTACGCCGGCGCGCTCGGCTGGTTCGACGCGCGCGGGGGCGCGGACCTCTCCGTGCTGATCCGCGCGGCGTTCGTCCGCGCGGGCCGCGCCTTCGTGCACACGGGAGGCGGCGTCGTCGCGGACAGCCGGCCGGACGCCGAGTGGCGCGAGAGCGAGGACAAGGTGCGCGCCCTGCTCGAGGCCCTCGAGCGCGCGGAGCGGGCGGCGCCGGATGCGCACGCCCGCGGCGCGCCCCCGGCGCCGGACGCCGGCGCGCCCGCGCCGCGCGTCCCCACCGCGGAGGCCGGCGCGGGCGCGCCGCGTGCCGCGGCGGGGGTGGCCGGCGCCCGCGAGCCGCACGCGCCGGGCGGCGGGGCCGGGACGCGCGAGGCTCGCCCGGCCGAGCCGCGTGCGCCGACGCCGCCCCGCGTTTCACCCTAGCCCCGCGGCCCGCGCCGCGTGCGGCAAGCCGGGCGCGCATCGGGTGGTAGACTGCGGCGAGGAGGGATCTCCCGAATGCGACGCGCGGCGCTCTTCGCGGCCCTCGGGCTCGCCGTTCCGCTCTCGGTGTCACCCGCGCGCGCCGACGAGCCGTGCCAGTCCCCGTACGTCCAGAAGCTCGTGGGCCGGGAGCAGTTCGTGTACGTCTGGACGCTCGGGATCGAGGGCGTCGGCGACGGCTCGGACAAGCTGGTCACGATCGGCGCCGACCCCGCGCGCCCGGACTACGGCAAGGTCGTCGCCTCCGTCTCCGTGGGCGGGCGCCACGAGGCCCACCACGCGGGCTTCACGGACGACCGCCGCTTCCTGTGGGCAGGCGGGCTCGACACGAGCGCCATCTTCGTGTTCGACGTCGCGAGCGATCCCGCGAGCCCGCGGCTCGTCCGCACCATCACGGACTTCGTCGAGCGCTCGGGCGGCGTGGTAGGACCGCACACCTTCTACGCCATCCCCGGCCGCATGCTCATCACCGGCCTCTCGAACGCGTCGGACGGCGGCGGGCGCACGGGAATGGTCGAGTACGCGAACGACGGGACGTACCTGCGCACGATCTGGATGCCGGAGGGCGCCGAGTACGGCTACGACGTCCGCGTGAACCCGCACCTCAACCGGATGCTGACCTCCTCCTTCACGGGCCGGAACAACTACATGCGCCCGCTCGGGGAGCTGCTGCGGGACCCGGACGCGATGAAGGCTTTCGGGAGCACCATGGTCGTGTGGGACTTCCACGCCCGCCGCCCGCTCCAGACGCTCGAGGTGCCCGGCGCGCCGCTCGAGATCCGCTGGGCGACCGACCCGCGCCACGAGTACGCCTTCACGACGACCGCGCTCACCTCCAAGATCTGGGGTGTCTTCCGCAAGCCCGACGGCAGCTTCGAGGCGACCGCGGTCGCCGACGTCGGCGACCCGTCGAAGGCGCCGCTCCCGGTCGACATCAGCTTCTCGTCGGACGACCGCTTCCTGTTCGTGGACAGCTTCATGGACGGAACGGTGCGCGTCTTCGACGTCTCGGAGCCGAGGAAGCCGAAGCTCGTGCACGAGCGGCGCGTCGGAAAGCAGGTGAACATGGTCTCCCAGTCCTGGGACGGGCGGCGGCTCTACTTCACGAGCTCGCTGCTCGGGAAGTGGGACGGGATCGGCGGCGACGACGAGCAGTTCCTGCGCGCCTTCGACTGGGACGGCGCGAAGTTGACGCCGACCTTCTCGGTGGACTTCCGCGCCGCGCAGCTCGGACGGCCCCACATCATGCACTTCGGGAGCGTCGGGCTCGCCGCCGCGCGTCGCGCGGCGCCGTCCGGGCCCGCGCGATGACGCGCGCGCGCCGACCGCGCGCCGCGCGGACCCGCGCCGCGGCCGCGCTCGCGGGCGCGGCGGCCGCGCTCGCCGCGGCCTCGCCCGCGCGCGCGCACGGAGCCGACGTCGGCGCCGCCCCCGCCCCGGTGCACGAGACGGCCGACCGCGGCACGGTGGCCGCAGCCATGCCCGCGACCGCGCGCTTCGAGGGGCCCGCGACGCCGCCGCCTCGCTTCGAGCCCCCCGCGCCGGGGACCTACGAGCTTCCGCCGATCGACCGCATCGACGCGCACGAGCTGCTCGGCCCCGACGGCCAGCGCGTTCCGCTCCTCGCGCTGCGCCCGGGGGAGGTCGCGCTCGTCTCGTTCGTGTACCTGGGCTGCGCGGACACCTGCCCGCTCGCGACCGCGGTGCTCCAGCAGGTCGACCGCCGCATCTCCGAGCGCCCGGAGCTGGCGGGCCGGGTCGTGCTCGTCACGGTGAGCTTCGACCCCGCGCGCGACCGCCCCGAGCAGATGGCGCACCTGGCGGAGTCCCTCACGCCGCGCGGGCGCTGGCGCTTTCTCACCGCGACGGACGAGGCGACGCTGGCGCCCGTGCTCGAGGACTTCGGCCAGGACGCCGTCGCGATCCCGGACGCGCCCACGGCCGCCGACCGCTACTCGCACGTGATGAAGGTCTTCCTGATCGACGCCGAGAGCCGGGTGCGCAACGTCTACAGCGCGGGCTTCCTCGACGCGCGCCTCCTCGTGAACGACCTCCTCACGGTGATCGGGCCGCCCTAGCCGCGGCGCCGCGCCTCCATCTCCTCCAGCGTGCGCGGCCAGTCCTCGCGCAGGAGGCGCGAGAGCGCGCGGTCCGCGAGCAGCCGGCCGCCCGTCTGACAGCGCGCGCAGTAGTTCGACTCGCTCTCTCCGCGCACGATGCGCTGCACCGGCGCGCCGCAGACCGGGCAGGGACGGCCGTGCCGGCCGTGCACCGCCATGCCCTCGCGGAAGGCCGTGACCTTCTCCGGGAACCCGGCCCCGACCTCGGCGCGCAGGCGCTCGGTCCACTCCGCGAGCGTCGCGCGGGTCGCTTCGTGGAGGCGCGCGACCTCCGCGGCGTCCAGGTTCGTGGTGAGCTGGAGCGGCGAGAGCCGCGCGCGGTGGAGGATCTCGTCCGAGTACGCGTTCCCGATGCCGGAGAAGAGCGTCGGGTCGGTGAGCGCGCGCTTGAGCGTATGGCGCTCGCGCGCGAGGCGCTCGGCGAACGCCGAGAGGTCGGCGTCCAGCGGCTCGAGGCCGCCCGGGTCGTGGGCGGCGAGCGCCGCGCGGCCCGCGACGACGTGGAGCGACGCGCGCTTTCGCGCGCTCGCCTCGGTGAGGAGCAGCGTCCCGTGCTCGAAGTCGAAGGCGGCGTGGGCGCGCTTCGCCGGGAGCGGCGCGGACTGCGGACGCCAGCGCAGCCGCCCCGCGATCATGAGATGGATCACGAGGTGGAGGTCGCCCTCGAGCGAGAGCACGACGCGCTTTCCGAGGCGCGCGGCCCCCGTCGCGCGCCGTCCGGCCGCCGCCGCGAGCGGGGGATCCACGCTGCGCAGGAGCGACGGGCTCGCGAGGCGCACGCCGAGGAGGCGCCTTCCTGCGACGTGGCGCTCGAGCGCCTCCACGTACACCGTCACGTCCGGCAGCTCGGGCACGCCCGCGAAGGTAGGCGCCGCGGGGACGCGCGGTGAGACGTGCGAGACGCCGGTCGGTCGCTTCGGTCAGGGGCTTCCCCGCGGGTCGGACGGGCTCGGCGCGCGCACGAGGAGGCGCGCGCCGAGGGTGCGGTGGTCGAGGCCGGCGGCGCGGTCGAGCTTCGCCAGGAAGGGCGGCAGCTCGATGCGCACGGCGACCTCGTGCGCCGCGACGCCCGCCGGCGCGAGCGCGCCCTGCCACGCGCGCCAGAACGGCGTCGCGGGGCCGGCGAGCGGCTCCGCGACGACGAGGCCGACGCCGCGCCCGAGGGCGTGCGCGACGCGCGCGAGGAGCGCGTCGGCCGCGCCCGGCGCGCACTCGTTCACGGTCCAGCCGAGGCACCAGAGGTCCCCGGCGCGCGGCGACGGCGCGGCGGCGGGCGGGACGCCGCGGCGGGTGCGCGCCGGCGCGCCGAACGCGCGATACGTGTGGCGCGCCTCGCCAAGGGCGAAGCCCGAGCGGTCGATGCCGAGGACCGGCGGCCGGCGCGCGAAGCGCGCCGCCAGCGACGCGCCCGCGGCGCCGGTGCCGCAGCCGAGGTCCGCGATGCGCGCGGGCGGCGCGCCGGGATCGAGCCCGCCCGCCGCCGCGAGCGCGTGATGGAGCGTCAGGAAGTGGAGCGGCGCGTAGAAGCAGGCGAACGCGGCGGGCTTTCCGGCGCCCTCCAGCGCGCGCTCGGCGAGCCGGCCTTCGGCGCGGCGCTCCACGTAGAGCGACGAGAGCGCCTGCACCCCGCGCCGCAGCTCCGGGAACGAGAGCGGGGGCAGGAAGCGCGCGACGGTCGCCTCGAGCCAGGCGTCGAACGCGTCGCGCAGCGACCCCACCAGGTAGGGCGCCGGACGTCCCGTCGCGCGCCCGCGGCGGCGCGCCGGCGGGCTCACGCCGCGAGGAACGCGCGCAGCACGGCGAAGAACCGCTCGGCGTCGTCGCGGAAGACGCCGTGCCCGCAGCCCGCGAAGCGCTCGAAGCGGACGAGCCCGGGCGGGAGCGCCGCCGCGATCTCCTCCTGGTCCTCGATCGGGCAGACGGGGTCCAGCTCGCCGCCGAGGAGCAGGACCGGGCAGCGCACGCGCGCGAGCCCGGGCCGCAGGTCGAACGTGCGGTTCTCGCCGGCGGCGAAGTGGAACATCACGTCGAGCGCCCACACCGTGCGCGCGGTGGCGTCGGGGTCGCGCGGCGTGCGCGTGTAGCTGGCGAAGGACTTGCTCACGTAGTCCGGGAGCGTCTCGGGTCCCGGGCTCGTCCAGAAGCGCTCCGCGGCGCGTCGCGCCTCCGGGCCGCCGACCGCCTCGAAGCGCGCGAGCATGCGCGCCAGGTTCTGGCGCGCCGACGTGCTGGAGAGGACGAGCTTCGCGGGGTGGTCGGGGTGCCGGATCGCGTACGCCATCGCCACCATGCCCCCGAACGAGTTTCCGAGCACGACGGGCCGCTCGATCTCGAGCGCCTCGCAGAAGGCGCGCACGTCGTCGGCCCACTGCTCGAGCGTCCAGCGCGGCGGCGTGCTCTTGTCGCTGCGGCCCTGGCCGCGGTGGTCGAGGTAGACGACTTGCGCGTCGGCGGCGAGCCGCGAGAAGAGCGGCTTGTAGCTCGAGTGGTCGAAGCCGGGGCCGCCGTGGAGGAGGAGCAGCGTCGGGCGCTCGCGCACGACGGGGCCGTCGGGCACGAGCTTGGCGCCTTCGACGTCGAAGAAGAGGCGGACGTCGCCCACCCGAACGCGCATGCCGTCCTCCGTGCGCCGCGTGCGGGCCGCGCGCGCTCCCGCGGCTCCCGCGCCGCGCGCAGAGCCCCGCGCGCGGACGCCCGCTCGCGGAGCGGCAAGTTACACGCAAAATCCCAGGCGGTCCGCGGCCTTTCGACGCCCCGCCGGGGCGGCTAGCCTCCGCCCCGCTTGAGTCGCGCGGCGCTCGCCACGGGAGCTCTCCTGGTCGCGCTCGGGCTCGCCGTGTTCGCGACGAAGGTCGGCGTCTACGGCTTGCCGGTGCGCCCCGGGGACACCCGCGGCCTCTGGCAGGTGGAGCTGCGCGTCACCGTGCGCGGCGACGGGCGCCAGGGGAGCGTCTCGGCGCTCCTGCCCGGGCCGGGCGGCGGCCAGCTCGTGCTCGACGAGCGCAGCAGCGCCGACCGCCTCTCGTTCTCGATCCGCAGCCGTGACGGCGTGCGCGTCGGCGTCTGGCAGGGACGGCTCGAGGGCGTGCACGAGATCTACTACCAGTTCCGCGTCCAGAGCGGCCCCGCGCGCGTGGCGCTCCCGGAGGGTCCGCAGCCCGCGCCTCCCGCGGACGTCGCGAAGGCGTACGGCCGCGCGACGCACGAGTTCCCCTCGGGCGCGCCCGAGGCGCGCGACGCGCTCGAGCGCCTCGCGCTGCCGGGACCCGCGGCGCCGCTCGATCGCGTGCGCCGCGTGTTCGCCTTCGTGACGCACGAGGTGGCGACGACGGGCACCGCGGGCTCGGACGCGCTGCTCACGCTCGCGCAGCGCGAGGGCAGCCCGAGGGGCAAGGCGCGCCTCCTCGTCACGCTGCTCCGCACGGCGGGCGTGCCGGCGCGCGTCGTGCGCGGCCTCGCGCTGCGCGAGCTCGCGGCGCCCGACGAGAAGGTGTGGTGCGAGGCGTGGATCGGCGGCGGCTGGCTCCCGCTCTCGCCCGTCGACGGCTTCTTCGGGGAGCGGCCGGCCGACCTCGTCGCGCTCGGCGACGGCGGCCGCGAGCTCGTGGAGGCGACGGGCGCCTCCGCGGTGGGCTACCGGCTGCGCTCGCTGCGCGAGCGGCTACGGCCCGAGGAGGTCGCGCTCCTCATGGAGCCCGAGAGCCCGATCCTCGCGAGCCTCTCGCTCTACAAGCTTCCCGTCGACACGCAGTCGGCGCTGCGCGCGCTGCTCCTCTTCCCGCTCGGGGCGCTGCTCGTGGCGTTCTGGCGCAACCTGATCGGGGTCCCGACCTACGGGACGTTCATGCCGCTCCTCGTCGCGTTCGCGCTGCGCGGGTTCTCGCTCGGCGCGGGCCTCCTCCTCGTCGCGTTCGTGCTCGCGCTCGGCGTCGCCACGCGCCTCGCGCTCGAGCGGCTCCGGCTCCTCATGGTGCCGCGGCTCTCGATCATGCTGTGCGTCGTCGTGCTCTCCGTGGCGGCGCTCGCGCTCGCGGGCGACGCGGTCGGCGTGCGCGAGCTCTTCGCCGGCGTCCTCTTCCCGATCGTCATCCTCACGATGCTCGTCGAGCGGTTCACGATCTCGGTCGCGGAGGAGGGCTGGCGCGAGGCGCTCGTCCCGCTCGGCTGGTCGCTCCTCGTCGCGGTCGTGATCTACCCGGTGTTCCGGAGCGCGCGCGCGGAGCACCTCATGTTCAGCTTTCCGGAGCTCACCTTCGCGGTGATCGGCGGGCTCGTCTGGATCGGCGCCTACACGGGCTACCGCGTGTCCGACGTCCTGCGCTTCCGCGCGCTCGGGGCGGCGGCGATCGCGGGAGAGCGCCCCTAGTGTGGGGGCGGTTGCGCCGGGCGGGCGTCCTCGGGATCAACGGCCGCAACGCCCTCTACACGCTGCGCTGGAACCCCCGGCGGCTGTACCCGACCGTCGACGACAAGCTGGCCACGAAGCGGCTCTGCGAGGACGCCGGCATCCCCGCGCCGCGGCTCTTGGCGGTCGCGCGCTACCACCACGAGCTGCGCCGCCTGGTCGAGGAGCTCGACGAGATGGACTCGTTCGTGCTCAAGCCCGCGCGCGGCGCCATGGGCAACGGCATCGTCGTGGTGGTCGGCCATCGCGGCGGCCGCTTCGTGCGCAGCGGCGGCCGCGAGCTCACGCGCGAGGGGCTGCTCTACCACGCCGCCGGGATCATCTCCGGGCTGTACTCCCTCGCCGGACACAGCGACGTCGCCATGGTCGAGGAGCGGCTCGAGGCGCACCCGGCGCTCGCGGCGCTCTGCACGGAAGGGGTCGCCGACGTGCGGGTCATCGTCTACCGGGGCTACCCCGTGATGTCGATGACGCGCCTCCCCACGGCCGCCTCCGGGGGGCGCGCGAACCTCCACCAGGGAGCGATCGGCGCGGGCATCGACCTCGCGACGGGGACCACCCAGCGCGCGATCCTGCGCGGGCAGGCCGTCGAGGCGAACCCCGACACCGGGGCGCCGATCGTCGGCCGCGCGATCCCGGAGTGGGAGCGCGTGCTCGAGACCGCGGTCCGCGCGACGGATCGCACGGGCCTCGGCTACGTCGGCGCGGACGTCGTCGTCGACGCGGCGCGCGGGCCGATGATCCTCGAGATGAACGCGCGCCCCGGGCTCGGGATCCAGCTCGCGAACGGCGCCGGGCTCCTGCACCGGCTCGAGGCCGTCGACGACGTCGCCGACCTCCCGCGGCCGCTGCACGAGCGCATCAAGCTGGGCCGCGAGATCGCCGAGCGCACGCGGGGCGCCGCGTGAGGCGCCCGGCGCGCTTGCGCGCCGCGGCGCTGGCCCTCGCGACGGCCGCGCTGCTCGGCCGGCCGGGCGGCGCGCAGTCCCCTCTGCCCGGGCCTGCGCCGGCGCCAGCCCCGCCCGCGGCCGAGGAGACCGGGCCGCCGGCGCCGCGCGTCTACGACCTGCGCTACGAGGCGCGGCTCGTCCCGAGCCAGCGCGTCGCGCGCGTGACGGTGCGGCTCGGCTCGGGGGCCGCGCTCGTGCGCTGGGTGCGCTTCGCGGTCGACCCGCAGCGCCACGTCGACTTCCGCGGCGACGGCGCCGTGGAGGCGGAGCCCGGGGCGGTGCGCTGGACGCCTCCGCGCGCGGGCGGCGCGCTGCACTACACGTTCCGCATCGACCACCTGCGCGACGCGACGAGCTACGACGCGCACGTGACGGAGACCTGGGCCCTCTTTCGCGGCGACGATCTCGTGCCCCCCGCGCGCGTCGACGCCGAGCGCGGCGCGCTCGCGCGCGCGCGCCTCCGCCTGCGGCTCCCCGACGGCTGGCGCGCGGCCGTCCCGTTCGAGCGCCTGCCCGACGGCCGCTACGCGATCGAGAACCCCGAGCGCCGCTTCGACCGGCCCACCGGCTGGATCGCGCTCGGGAGGCTCGGCGTCCTGCGCGAGAAGATCGCCGGCTCGCACGTCGCGGTGGCGGCGCCGGTGGGGCAGGGCGCGCGCCGCCTCGACCTCCTCGCACTCCTGCGCTGGACGCTGCCGGCGCTGCGCGACCTTCTCGGCGCGCTCCCGGACCGTGTCCTCGTCGCGGCGGCGGGCGATCCGATGTGGCGCGGCGGGCTCTCGGGCCCACGCTCGGTGTACGTGCACGCGGGCCGGCCGCTCATCGCGCCCGACGGGACCAGCCCGCTCCTCCACGAGCTCTTCCACGCGGTCGTGCGGCCGCAGGCGGGCCCGGGAGGCGACTGGGTGGTCGAGGGCCTCGCGGAGCTGTACTCGCTCGAGCTGCTCGTGCGCTCGAAGACGATCGGGAAGGCGCGCTACCGCAGGGCGCTCGAGCGGTTCGCGCGACGCGGGGCGGGCGTCGCCGCCCTCGACGTCGAGGTCGCCACGGGGCCGGTGGCGGCGCGCGCGGTGACGGCGCTCCACGCGCTCGAGCGCGAGCTGCGCGCCGGGTCCGGCGGAGCGATCGGGCTGGACCACGTCGTCGCGCGGCTCGCCGGAGAGCGCGGCGAGATCACGACCGAGCGCTTCCGGCGCCTCGTCGACGAGGTGGCGGGGCGCAGCCTCGGCGGGTTCTTCCGCGCGAACGTCCCGCTCGCGCGCCAGCCCGCGCTGCCGTAGCGGGCGTCGGCGCCGCGCCCCGCCCGCCTCCACGAGGCGCGCGCGCGCGGGGCAGCGCGGTGACGTGCGGAGACGCGGGTCCCCGCCGCCCGGTCAATCGTGGCGCTCGAGGGCGGAGACCGAGTACATCGCCTGGAGCTGCTCGTCGCTCGGCGGCGTCGACACCATGGTCCACGACTCGCGCCGCCAGCTCCCGCGCGGAGCGCCCGCCGCGTACACCGAGGCGACGGAGTCCACGACGCGCACCGGACGCGCGGGGTCGTCGGGCCAGCGCGGGTAGCCCGCGCGGTCCTCGCTCCAGCGGCCCGCGTGCATCGTGACGCCGAGCACCTCGCCGTCGGCGCCGTACACCACGGAGTAGAGCGGGAAGAGCGTTTGCAGGTCGAAGTAGTACACCGTGCGCGCGCGCGGGTCGTCGCTGGGCCGGCGATCGCCGTCGCGGCGCGCCTCGAGGACGATCGCGCGCCGCAGGTCGTAGCGGTCGTCGAGCGAGAGGCCCGACGGGCCGAAGCCGCGGTCGGGATCCTCCGGGTACATCGGGCGCGTCGCATGGATCGGCGCGAGGACGTCGCGCACGCCGACCAGCGTCCAGCGCCAGAGGTTCGGGCGGATCACCAGGTCCTCGAACCCGTTGCGCATGGCGTCCACGTTCGTGCCGATCCCGGCCGGCGCGCTGCCGAGGCCCTGCGCCCCGCCGCCCGCCTCCCCGCCGCCGCTCGAGACCGCGCCCGCGCCCGGGCCGGCGCCGCCGCTCCCGACCGAGCCGGCGCCGCCGCCGCCGACGGCGAGCTGCTGGTTCGGCACCGTGCCCGCGCCGAAGCTCGGGACGAACAGCCCCTCGACCCGCGCGGACGGCATGCGCCGCACGCGGCGGAGATCGGGCAGGTACGCGTGGACCTCGTCGCTCCGCTCGGCGTCTTGCAGCGCCTCCATCGGGCGATACTGGCGCCACGCGAGGTCGCGCACGCGGAACGGCTCCTGCAGCGTGCCGCCCGCCACCCAGAGCTCGTCGCGCGCGAACGGCACGCGATAGCCATCGTCGGCGAGGTCGGCGCGGCGCGCGAGCATCACGTGGAAGATCTCGCCTTCGAACGGATCGGGCTGCTCGGCGCCGCCGCTCAGGTCCGTGACCCGGAACTTCCCGCGGAAGCCGGCGCCGCGGTAGCGCAGCGCCGCGTTCCAGGCCCACTTCTCCCCGGCTCGCGGATCGCCGGCGTCGATCGAGGCGGGCGCGAACGGAAGGCCCGCGCGGTGCCCCTCGATGCCGCCGTCCTCGGTGAGGCGGGTCCTGCCGCGCGCCGTGACCTCCTCGAAGAAGCGCGGCGGCGCGTAGTTGCGGTAGCAGGGCCCGATCTCGAGCCGCATGCCGTCGTGGAAGAAGACGTCCCTGCGCTCCCACACCGCTTCCGGGAAGTAGGCGCGCGCGGCGGGCAGGCGCTCCATCGAGACCACGTCGCCGCTCCGGAACGGGAAGCGCCCGGCGTCCTCCGCGCGCACGCCGCGCGGCGGCGGCGCCTGGCAGGCGCCTTCGGCGGGCACCGCCCACGGGCCCGACTGCGCGCCGGCCGGGGCCGCGAGGGCCAGCCCGAGCAGCGCGAGCGAAACACGCGCGCGTCGCACGATCGCTTCCATGGCGCCTCCCCGGCGCGCGCGCCGTCAGCGCGCCTCGTCCGCCTCTTCCATCTCCTCGTCGTCGACCGCCTCGCGCTCCTCGTACCCGCCGTTCCCGCCCTCGTCCGCGCGGGCCCGCATCTCCTCGGCGAGCTCCTCGGAACGGTCCTTGCCGAACGCCCGCTCGGCGGCCGGGAACATCTCCTCCTCCTCCTCCTCGACGTGGTCGTCGACGAGCTCCTGGAGGACCGTGAGCTTCGCCTCGAAGCTCTCCGCTTGCGGGTCGGCGTCGGGCAGCTCGTTCAGGAGCAGATCCACGACGTGGTGCTCCTCGTAGGCCTCGAGCACGAGCTTCGCCGCCTTCTTGGTGTCGGCCTCCTGCCGGAACGCGGGGTAGAAGATCTCCTCCTCGAGCGAGGAGTGGAGCTGGAGAGCCCGCTTGATCTCCCCGCACAGCGCGCGGTGCTCGTCGGCGTCGTCCGCCTTGAGCGCGCGCTTGAGGAGCGCCTCGACCTCGCGATGCTGCTGCTTCAAGAGATCCGTGGCCTTCACGACGTCACCTCCCCGATGGCGTGTACGATCCGCACGCTCTCGGGGAGGTGCACGCCGCGTGCCCACGGCGCACCGCCGTGCCCGACGGCGCGGCTCGCGCCGCGCGCAGCGGCCCCGTCGATTTCTACAATCCGGGCGGGCCGCTAGCGCCAGGCGAAGACGGGCTGCTCGTAGTGCGCGACGCGCGTCGCGCGGCCCGCGAGCGCGACCTCGTGGAGCTGGTAGAGGATCGCCGCCGTCGGCGCGTGGATCTGCGTGCCGACGAGCGGGATGGACAGCACGGGGCGCGTGCTCTCCGGGATGGAGCGCAGGTGAGGGACCCCCGGCTGCGCGAGCTCGTCGAGCGGCACCCGGTGCACGGATGCCACCTCCTTCGCGTCGGGCGCGAGCGCGGCGCCCGGGCCGGCCCAGACCACGACCGGGGTGATCACGAACCCGGAGCGTGTCGGGTAGTCGTCGAGCGCGCCGAGCACCGCGTCGCCGGAGAGCGCGAGCCCCACCTCCTCGTCGAGCTCGCGCAGCGCCGCCTGCTCGGGCGTCTCGCCGGGGTCGAGGCGCCCGCCCGGAAGCGCCCACTGGCCCGCGTGGCGCCGCAGTCGCGCGGCCCGACGCGTGAGCACGAAGCAGGCGACGCCGCGCTCGTCGCCGAGCAGCGCGAGCGCCACCGCGGCGTGACGTCGCTCGCCGAGCGGAACGGCCGCGCGCTCGAACGCCGCGAGGTTGCGCACCACGCGGGCGCGCAGGGCGTCGTCGAGCCGCGTGCCGGGCACGGCGCGAGGGTACCACGCTACCGTCCCCGCCCGGCGCCCCGACCAGAGGAGGGCATCGTGCACGACCTGCCGGCGGCCCGGGCGCGCGAGCTGCTCGCGCGCGCCGCGCCCCGCCGCATCGACCTCGCCGAGGTCTCCGTCGCGCTCCTCGACTTCGGCGGGGACGGCGCGCCCGCGCTGCTCCACCACGCGAACGGCTTCTCGAAGGGCTGCTACGCGCCGTTGGCCGCCGCGCTCGCGCCGGCGATCCGGGTGATCGCGATGGACGCGCGCGGGCACGGCGACTCCAGCCAGCCGGAGGCGCCGGGGCGCTACGCGTGGCGGCTCTTCGCCGACGACCTCGCGGGCGTCGCCGAGCGGCTGGCGCGCGAGCTCGGACGCGCGCGGCTCCCGCTCGCGATCGGCCACTCCTTCGGCGGCACGTCGCTGCTCGGAGCCTCGAGGCGCCGGCCCGACCTCTTCGAGCGCATCGCGCTCGTGGATCCGGTCGTCCCGCCCCACGCCGCCGAGGCGCGCGCGCCCGCGCGCCTCGAGCACGTCTCGAGGATGGTGGAGCGCGCGACGAAGCGCCGGCACGAGTGGCCCTCGCGCGGCGAGGCGCGCGCCTTCTTCGCGGAGCGCGAGCTCTTCGCGAGCTGGGAGGCCGACGCGATCGACTGCTACGTGCTCGACGCCCTGGCGGCGCGTCCGGACGGCTCCGTCGAGCTCAAGTGCCGGGGCGAGGTCGAGGCGGCGGTCTTCGCGGGGGGCGACGACGTCGACGTGGACGCGCTCGCCCGGGACCACGCCGTCCCCGCGCTCTGGCTGTGGGCGGCGCGCGGGAGCTTCTCGCGCGCGCGCTACGAGGCGCTCGCCGCCTCGATGCGCGACGCACGCGTCGAGGATCTGGACGCCGGCCACCTCGCGCCGATGGAGCGGCCCGGCGCCGTCGCCGCCGCGATCCGCCGCTTCGCGGCCGCCGGGCCGATATGATCCGCGCGATGGATCACCCCGTTCCGCTGCGGCCCGAGACCCACGCGAGCTTCCGGCCCGACAAGATGGGGAAGGCGACGCTGTTCGAGTCGGAGCGCCTCCTCGTCGGCCTCAACTGCTTCGAGCCCGGACAAGAGCACGCGCTCCACGCGCACCCCGGCACCGACAAGGTCTACCACGTGCTCGCGGGACGCGGGCACTTCCTGCTCGAAGGACGCGAGGAGCCGATGGAGCCGGGCGTCATGCTGGTCGCGCCGGACGGGGTGCCGCACGGCATCCGCAACAGCGGGCGCGAGCGCCTCGTGGTGCTCGCGATCCTGGCGCCCGCGCCGTGAGCGCGGCAGGCGCGGAGGCGCCGCTCGCCGGCCTGCGCGTGGTCGAGGTCGCCCACTACGTCGCCGTGCCCGCCGCGGGCGCGATGCTGGCTGACCTCGGCGCGGACGTCGTGAAGGTCGAGCCGCCGCGCGGCGAGGTCTACCGGCGCTCCCGCCCGAAGTACGCGGGCTACGCGTGCGAGTTCCCGGAGAACCCGGGCTTCCATCTCGACAACCGCGGAAAGCGCTGCCTCGCGCTGGACCTCGCGCGCCCCGAGGCGCGCGAGGTGGTGCTGAGGCTCGTCGACCGCGCGGACGTCTTCCTCACGAACCTGCTGCCGGGGCGGCGGCGCAAGTACGGGCTGGACCACGAGACGCTGCTCGCGCGGCGTCCTTCGCTCGTCGTCGGCGCGATCAACGGCTACGGGCTCGGCGGCGAAGAGGCGGACAAGCCCGCCTTCGACTACACCGCCTACTGGGCGCGCACGGGCATGATGGACATGATGCGCGACGAGGGGACGCCGCCCTCGCTGCAGCGCCCCGCGATCGGGGATCATGCGGCGGCCTCGAACCTCGTGTGCGGGATCCTCGCCGCGCTTCGGCTCCGCGACCGCGACGGGCGCGGGCGCTACGTCGAGACCTCGCTGCTGCAGACCGGCCTGCACGTCCTCGGCGGCGACGTCGCGCTCGCCCTCGTGACGGGCCAGGACCCGCGCCGCCACGACCGGCGGAAGGCGCCCAACCCGCTCTGGAACAGCTACCGGACGGCGGACGGGCGCTGGCTGCTCCTGGTGATGATCGAGCCCGACCGCTACTTCCGCCCGCTGTGCGAGGCGCTCGGGCGGCTCGACCTGCGCGACGACGCGCGCTTCGCCGAGCCGTTCGCGCGGCTGCGCCACGCGGAGGCGCTCGTGGACGAGCTCGACCGGACCTTCGCCGAGCGCACGCTCGAGGCGTGGCGCCCGCGGCTCGACGCCGCCGGCGTGATCTGGGGCCCGATGCAGTCGGTGAGCGAGGCGGTCCGCGATCCGCAGGCACGCGCCATGGGCTACGTGAGGCGCGCGGAGCACTGGAGCGGGCCGATCGAGACGCTCGCGCCTCCCTTCCGCATCGAAGGCGTCGGCCTCGGCGCGGCACGGACCGCCTCGCGGCTCAACGAGGGGGCGAGCGAGCTCCTCGCGGAGCTCGGCTTCGGCGCGCTCGAGATCGCGCGGCTCCTGGGCGAGGATGCCGTCGAGGCCGGAGAGGGCCCCGACCCCGCCTAGCCGGGGCTCGTGGCCCCGCCCCCGCCGGGCGCTCCGCCTCAATCCCCGCCCCGGGTTCGCCGATGCGAGCGCGCGTGAGGGGCCGCGGGCACGGGAGGGGCCGCGAGGGGCCGTGGCGCGCGCGCGGGCGGGCGTCCGCCGTCGCGCTCGCCCTCGCCTGGGTCCTGGCCAGCGTGCTCGCGGGGGCCCCGGCGCGGCTTGCCCGGGCCGCGGAGGGAGGGGCCGGCGTCGCGCCTCCGGATCCGGTCGCTCCGGCGACGGCGGTGCGGTACGACGGGGCCTCGACCGCCCTCGTCGTGGTGCTTCCGCCGCAGGTCGATCCCGCGCTGGAGCCGCTCCGCGACGGCATGCGCGAGTGGCTCGCCGACCGCATGGCCGCGGCCGGGCTCGATCCCGCGCCGCCGGGGCTCGTCGCGAAGGCGCTCGCCGACCTCGAGCGCGCGGGCCGGCCGCTGCGCCACGGCGCCGACGCCCCGGCGCTCGCCGCGCGCGTGCGGGCGAGCTCGGTCCTCTACAGCGACGTGCGCTTCGAGCGCGGGCACGCGGACCTGCGCCTCCAGCTCCGCGACGCGGGCGACGGGCGTGTCCTCGCCGCGGGGCAGGCGCGCGCGCCCGTGGCCGAGCTCCCGGGGGCGGCCCAAGAGGCTCTCGCCGCCTTGCTCTCCCGCCTCGGGCTGGCGGCTTCCGCCGTCGCGGGCGCCCCGGTGCCCACCCTCTCCGAGTGGGGCGCACTCGGGCGCGCGCGCGCGGCGCTCGAGGCGGGCGCGCTCGCCGAAGCGTGGCGCGAGCTCGCCGCCCTCGAGGGCCCGGCCGCCGAGCAGCTGCGCCGCGACGTCGACGCGCGCGCCCGCGACGCGACCCCCGCGGCGCGCTCGCGGCTCGCGAGCGCGGCCGGCCGGGCCGATCCCGACTGGCTGCGCGTCCGCGACGCCCTGCGCGGCGGGGGCGACGCCGAGACGCTCCTCGCGGCGGCCGACGCGGCCGAGGCGCGCGGGGACGTCGACACCGCGGTGCGTCTCTACGCGCGCGCCGTGGAGGCGGCGCCGACGAGGGCCGGCGCGCATCTCGCGCAAGGGCGCGCGCTCGAGGCGGCCGGCCGGCCGGCCGAGGCCGTCGACGCCTTCCGGGCGGCGGCCGGCCTCGCGCCCGAGGACCCGGCGCCCCACGCGGCGCTCGGCGCGAGCGCGGCGCTCTCGGCGCGCGAGCGCGCGGAGCACGTCCTGCGCGCCGGCGAGCTCGAGGCGGCGCGCCTCGACGTCGAGAGCGCGACCGCGCGGCTGGACGAGGCGAGCCGGCTCGACCCCGCGCTGCGCGGAGCCGCCCAGCGCGGCACGGGAAGGCTCCAGGAGCGGCTCGGCCGGCACGGCGAGGCGGTGCTCGCATACGAGCAGGCCGTCGCGATCGGCGGCGGCGATCCCGAGCTCTTCGTGGACCTCGGTCGCGCGCGCGCCTCGCAGGCCGATCGCGCCGGCGCGGAGGCCGCGTATCGCGAGGCGCTCGCGCGCGCACCCGAGCACGCCGCGGCGCACGGCGGTCTCGGCGAGGTGCTCGCGGACGCGGGCCGCGTCGACGAGGCGCTTCCGCATCTCGAGCGCGCGGTGGCGTCCGCGCCCGACGACGCGGCGGTCCGGCGCCGTCTCGCGCGCGTCCTCGTCGCGCGCGGGGACGCGGAGGGCGCGCTCGCCGTGCTCGATGCGAAGGCGCTTCCCCCCCGCGTGCCGGCGGGTGAACGCGCCGGGCTCCTCGCCGAGGCGGCGGCGGTCCACCGCGGCGCCGGCGATCTCGCGGGCGCGGAGCGCGCGCTCGGCGAGGCGGTCGCGCTCGAGCCCGACGATCCGGCGCTGCGCGGCGCGCTCGCCGATCTCTACGAGGCCCGAGGGGACGCCGCGCGCGCGGCGTCGGAGCGCGCGCTCGCGCAGCAGCTGAGCGGCGGGCGCCCGGACGCGCGCGGCGCGCACGCCCGCGCAGCGGCCGAGGCCGACGAGGGAAGCCCGGAGCGGGCGAGCGAGGGCTTCGCCACCTTCGAGGCGCTCGCGCAGAGCTTTCCGGTCGCGAGCCCGCTCACCGGCCGGCCGCTGCGACGGGTGGTCCTCCTCGGCGTCACCGAGGCGCCCGACTGGAGGGTCCGCGTGCGCCGTTGGCTGGAGCCGCGCCGGCTCGACCTCGCCGCGGTCGACCTCGCGCTCCTCGAGGCCACCGCGGCGCGCTTTCCGGTGGAGGAGACGCCCGCGATCCCGCTCGAGCTCGTCCCGGTCGCGGACGCCCTCGCCGCGCTCGCGACCGAGCGCGACGCCATCGCCGCCTTGAACAGCGCGCTCGACACGGACGCGCTGTTCGTGGCCCGGCTCTTCGACGACCGCGCGCCCGATGCCCCGCTCTGGGCGGCGGAGCGGCCCGTCCTCGAAGTGCGCCTCCTCGGCGGCGCGGCGCCCGCGCACGTCTACGTGCTCGCCAACCAGCTCCGCCTCGACGGGGCGGCGGGCGTCTACCGCTGGAACCTCCAGGCGGCCGGCCCGTGGGCGCTCCTGCTCGCGCTCGTGGCTTGGCCGCTCGTGCGCGGCTGGGGCGCCGTCGTCGTGCGGCTCGAGTACGACACCAAGCGGACGCGCGGCTTCTTCCACGTGCGGCTCTCGCGCCGGGCGGGAAAGGCGAAGGCGTCGCGCGGGAAGGACGGCCACAGCCAGCTGCGGCGCTACCAGACCCGGGTGCGCAACCTCTCGCGGTTCGCCCGCGCCATGGCGGATTCCGAGACGCGCTTCCGGCTGGTCCCCGCGCGCACGTGGTACGTCACGGTCCACGGGCTCCTCACCGACGCCAAGACGAACGACGTGATCGGGAACTACGTCGAGGAGCGCCAAGTGCGCGTCCGCCGCCGCCAGGAGGTGGTCGTCCCCTTCAACCTGCGGCCGAAGGACGCCGCGATCGAGGTGCGCCTCACGCGCGCCGAGGGCGGCGACGTCACGGGCGCCGGCGTGCAGGGCGCCGTGGTCGTGCGCGGAGCGCCGGAGACGCTGCGCTACCTGCGCGGCGGGGCGGCCATCCTCCACGTCGGGAACGGGACGCACCGCGTCGTGATCGGCCTCGGCGACCGCGTGATCGAGCAGGAGGTCGAGGTCTCGAACCTCGCCGCGACCACGCTCTTGGTCGCCGTGGACCGCGACGAGGTCGCGCGCTTCACCGGGTGTCCGGAGGCCGTGGACCCGTATCTGCACGGCGACCTCGCAGCCGCGGCCGACGCGCTCGAGCGCGCGGGCCAGGCGGCCGCCGCGAACCTGCTCCGGGCGGAGTGGCACAGGGAGCGGGGCGAGAGCGAGCAGGCGGCCCACTGCTATGCGGCGGCCGGCCGCGTCCAGGAGGCGGCCGAGCTCGCGGCCTCGAGCGCCGACGCCGTCCAGTCCGCGGCCCTGTTCGAGCAGGCCGGCGACTACGCCCGCGCCGCCGCGCGCTTCCGCGAGTCGGGGGACTTCCTGCGCGCGGCGGCCGCGTACGAGGCGGCCTTCGACTTCGACTCCGCCATCGACGCCTACCGGCATGCCGGCGCCGAGGCGAAGGCGCTCGAGCTGCTCGAGCGCCTCGGGCGCAGCTTCGAGGCCGCCGAGCTGGCCCTCCGCATCGGCGACGGCGCCCGCGCGATCCGCAACTTCCAGCAGGTGGACCTGCGCGACCCAGGCTACGCCGAATCGTGTCGAATGCTGGGCGCCCTCTTCGCGGAACGGGGGGAGCTCGAGCTCGCCGCCGAGAAGCTCGGCGACGCCGTGGCCGCCTCGGGCGACTCGGACGGAGCGAGCCTCGAGCTGCTCGAGCAGCTCGGCGACGTCCTTCAGCGCGCCGGCCAGACCGACCGCGCGCTCGAGGTGTTCGAGGCCGTCCGCAAGCGCGACTTCGGCTACCCGGGCGTGGCCGAGCGCATCGAGGCGCTGCGCGACCTGCGCCGCACCGCGGCCGCCGCGGAGGCGACGCAGCTCTCGGTGCCCGCGGCGGCCGGGCCGTCGGAGAGCCGCTACGAGCTGCTCGGCGAGGTGGGACGCGGCGGCATGGGCGTGGTCTACCAGGCGCGCGACCGCCGCCTCGGGCGCATCGTCGCGCTGAAGCGCCTGCCGGAGAACCTGCGCGAGAACCCCACCGCGGTGCAGCTCTTCCTGCGCGAGGCGCGCGCGGCGGCGGCGCTCAACCACCCGAACATCGTGACCCTCTTCGACGCGGACCAGGAGGACGGCAGCTACTACCTCACGATGGAGTTCCTCGAGGGCTTCCCGCTCGACCGCATCCTGAAGAAGCGCGGCCGCCTCACGGTGCGCGACTGCGTGCGGCTCGGGGTGCAGATCGCGACGGGCCTCCAGTACGCGCACGAGCGCCACATCGTGCACCGCGACATCAAGACTTCGAACCTCTTCTTCACGAAGGACCGCGTCGTGAAGATCATGGACTTCGGCCTCGCGAAGACGATGCAGGAGGTGCGCCGCGCGGCGACGGTGATCGGCGGCACCCCGTACTACATGGCGCCCGAGCAGGCGACGGGCGAGAACGTCGACCACCGCGCCGACCTCTACGCGTTCGGCGTCACGCTCTTCGAGCTCGCGACGGGGACGGTTCCCTTCACCGACGGCGACGTCACCTGGCACCACCGCCACACGCCCCCGCCGGACCCGCGCACGCTCGCCCCCGACATGCCGGACGGCTACGCGGAGCTCGTGCTCGCGCTCATGGCGAAGGATCCCGCGCGGCGTCCCGCGTCGGCCGCCGACGTCGGGGCGCGCCTCGCGGAGCTCGGGCGCGCCGCGGGCTGATCCCCACGCGCGGCGGGCGGCCGGGCGCGATAGGCTCGGCGCGGGCCGGAGGGGGGATGGCTCGACGTTCGCGGCGACGGAGCCTCGCGCCGGGCGCGCTGCTGCTCGGCCTCTCGGCGTTCCTCGCCCTGGCCTCGGGCTCGTGCGGCAGCCCGCCGCCCCGCGCCGTCGACGACGTGTGCGCGCTCCTCGTCGAGCGCGACGGCTGGTGGGCGGCGACCGCGCGCGCCGCGGCTCGCTGGGACGTGGTGCCGGGGCTCCTCCTCGCCGTGATCCACCAGGAGTCGGGCTTCCGCGCCGACGCGCGCGCGTGGGAGCGCCTTCTCGGCATCCCGGTCGCGCCCGCCTCGAGCGCGTACGGGTTCGGCCAGGCGACCGACGGCGCCTGGCGCGACTACCAGCGCGCGACCGGGCGCCGCGGCGCGCGGCGCGACGCCTTCGCCGACGCGGTGGACTTCGTCGGCTGGTACGTCGACCGGCTGCACCGCGCGACCGGCGTCGCGAAGGACGACGCCTACCAGCTCTACCTCGGCTACCACGAGGGCCCCGGCGGCTTCCTGCGCGGGAGCCACCTCGCGAAGCCGTGGCTGCTCGAGGTGGCCCGCCGCGTCGACGCGCGCGCGGCCCGTTTCGAGCGCGACGCGGCCCGCTGCGCCGCGCGTCGCCTCGCGCCGCCCGAGGCCTGAAGCGGCGCGCCGGCGCGCGCCGGCCCGCGCGCCGCCGCGCCGGGCTTGAGCGAGGCGGCTCGCGTGCTTACGATTGGAGTTGCGGCCCGCGCGGGGGGCCGGGCCGCACTCAGGCGAGCGTTCGTTTCGCCGATCCACGCAGGGTGCGCAGCGAGCGACGGCTCGGGCGAGCCGGCGCCGGGGATCGCTCGCCCCCGAGGACGGAATCGACGGCATGGCAGAGGCGCTGGAGCTCCAGGCGGCCGAGGACGCGGACGAGGACGGCTCTCCGGAGGGCCAGGCGGAGGCGTTGCGCCGGTTCGGCGTCAACGCCGGCATCGTGGAGGAGATCCGGCAGCGCTACGCGCGCGACCCCGGCTCGGTGGACCCGAGCTGGGCTGCGCTGTTCGAGCCGGGCGAGCGCGACGCCGCGCCCGCGCCGGCCGACGCGCCAGCGGAGGGCGGGGGCGCGCCGCCGCGCGAGGTCGCGGAGAAGCACGCGCGCGTCCTGCGGCTGATCCACGCCTACCGCGCCCGCGGCCACCGGATCGCCGCCACCGACCCCCTCGGCGCGAGCGCCTCGTACTTCCCGGAGCTCGATCCCGCGCACTACGGCCTCGGGCGCGAGGAGGAGGAGCGCCTCTTCATCGCGGGCGACCTCCCGGGCGGGCCGGTCCAGCCGCTGCGGCAGATCCTCGCGCGCCTGCGCGCCACCTACTGCCGCTCGGTGGGCGTCGAGTTCACCCACGTCCAGGACCCGGGGCGCAAGCAGTGGCTCCAACGCCGCATGGAGGAGAGCGAGAACACGAGCCCGCTCTCCGCGGCGGAGCGGCTCGCGATCCTCGAGAAGCTCTCCGCCGCGGAGTTGTTCGAGCGCTTCCTGCACACCCGCTTCGTCGGGCAGAAGCGCTTCTCGCTCGAGGGCGCGGAGTCGCTGATCCCGCTCCTCGACACGCTCGTCGAGGAGGCGGCCGGGCAGGGCGTCCGCGAGATCGTGCTCGGGATGGCGCACCGCGGCCGGCTCAACGTGCTCTCGAACATCCTCGGGAAGTCGCTCGAGTCGATGTTCTGCGAGTTCGAGGACGTGGATCTCGCGGAGAGCCCGTTCGGGTCGGGCGACGTGAAGTACCACAAGGGCTACTCGGGCGACCGCATCGCGCGCTGCGGAGCGCGCATCCACCTCTCGCTCACCGCGAACCCGTCGCACCTCGAGGCGGTCGACCCGGTCGTGCTCGGGCGCGCGCGCGCGAAGCAGGGGCGGATGCGCGACGTGCGCCGGAACCGCGTGATCCCCGTGCTCGTGCACGGCGACGCCGCGTTCGCGGGCCAGGGCATCGTGGCCGAGGCGCTGAACCTCTGTCATCTGAGGGGCTACTCGACCGGCGGGACGATCCACGTGGTGGTCGACAACCAGATCGGCTTCACGACCAACCCGAACGAGGCGCGCTCGACGCTCTACTGCACCGACGTCGCGAAGATGATCCAGGCGCCGGTCCTGCACGTGAACGGCGACGACCCGGAGGCGGTCGTGCACTGCGTGAAGCTCGCGCTCGCCTGGCGCCAGCGCTTCGGCACCGACGTCGTGATCGACCTCGTCTGCTACCGGCGCCACGGCCACAACGAAGGGGACGAGCCGAGCTTCACGCAGCCTCTCCTCTACGAGAAGATCCGGCGCAAGAAGCCCGTGCGCGCGCTCTACACCGAGCGGCTGCTGGAGCAGGGGCTGCTGCGCCCCGAGGACGTCTGGCGCATCGAGCACGACCTCTCGGCGCAGCTCCAGCGCGCGCTGCAGCAGATCAAGACCCGGGTGCCCGAGCCGGAGGAGCCGTACGACCCGCGCGGCCCGTGGGCGGGCCTCGCGCGCAGGCGCGAGCCGGGCGACGAGCCGGCGACGGGCGTCCCCGTCGAGCGGCTGGCGCAGATCGCCGAGCGGCTGGGCTCGGCGCCGCCCGGCTTCGCCGTGCACCCGAAGCTCGAGCGGCTGCTCGAGCGGCGCCGCAAGGCGGTCGCGGAAGGCGGGCCGATCGACTGGGCGCTCGCCGAGGCGCTCGCCTTCGGCAGCCTCCTCGTCGAGGGAACGCCGGTCCGGCTCTCGGGCCAGGACAGCTCGCGCGGCACCTTCAACCAGCGCCACGCGGTGCTCGTGGACCAGCTGCGCGGCGACGAGTTCGCGCCGCTCGACCACCTCGCCGCGACCCAGGCGCGCTTCGAGGTCTACGACAGCCAGCTCTCCGAGGCCGCCGTCCTCGGCTTCGAGTACGGCTTCAGCCTCGCCGACCCTGCGACGCTGGTCCTCTGGGAGGCGCAGTTCGGCGACTTCGCGAACGGCGCGCAGGTGATCATCGACCAGTTCATCGCCGCCGCGCACGCGAAGTGGCAGCGCATGAGCGGCCTCGTGCTGCTGCTCCCGCACGGCTACGAAGGGCAGGGCCCCGAGCACTCGAGCGCGCGAGTCGAGCGCTTCCTGCAGCTGTGCGCCGAGGACAACCTGCAGGTCGCGAACTGCACGACGCCCGCGCAGTACTTCCACCTGCTGCGGCGCCAGATGCGCCGCCGCTTCCGCGCGCCGCTCGTCGTGTTCACGCCGAAGAGCCTGCTGCGCGACCCGCGCGCGACGTCGTCCGCGGCGGAGCTCGCCGAGGGGGCCTTCCGGCCGCTGCTCGACGACCCGGCGGTGCCCGACGGCGCCGCGCGGCGCGTGCTGCTCTGCTCGGGCAAGGTGTATTACGACGTCCTCGCGCGGCGGGAGGCGCGCGCGGCCGCGCGCGGCGGCGCGCGCGACGTCGCCCTCGTGCGCCTCGAGGAGCTCTACCCGTGGCCGGCGGAGGAGCTCGCCGCCGCGCTCGCGCGCCAGCCCGGCGCCGACGTGTGGCTCGTCCAGGAGGAGCCGCGCAACATGGGCGCCTTCTCGTTCGCCGCCGAGAGGATCCGCGCGCAGCTGCCGGCCGGCGCGGGGCTCGGCTGCGCTAGCCGTCCGGCCAGCGCGAGCCCGGCGGTGGGGTCGCCACGCGCGCACCGGCGCGAGCAGGCGGCGCTGGTGGAGGCCGCCTTCGCGGGCCTCGACTGAGGCGCGCCGCGCGCGCGCGGTTCCCGTATGCTTCGGGCCGTGCCCGCCCGCCCCGGCCTCGCCGCGCTCCTCGCGGGCGCGGCCGTCGCGTTCGCCGCGCCCGCGGCCGCCGAGCCGTCGGCCGCGGAGACCACGCGCGCGGTCGCGGCCCCGCCGCCTGCGGCGCCCCCCCTGGCCGCGCGCGCCGAGGACCTCGCGCCCGAATCGCCTGCGGCGCTCCTCGAGCGCGCGTTCGCGAACCTCTACGGCGACGACTTCGTGCAGGTGCTCACGCTCTCCACGCGGCGGCGCGGGAGCCGGCCGCTCGTGCGCCGCGTCCAGCTCACGCGCAAGCAGAGCGTGCGCCCGGGAAAGGCGCTCGTGCGCTTCCTCGAGCCCGGCGACGTGCGGCGCACGGGCGTCCTCATCCTGGAGCGCGACGATCGCTACGACGACTTCTTCGTCTTCCTGCCGGCGCTCGGCAAGATCCGCCGCGTGGTGTCGGGGCAGCGCGCCGACGCCTTCTTCGGGACGGACCTCTCGTACGAGGACCTCGAGCCGAAGCACGCGGGCGACTGGGCGGTGCGCGCGCTCGGCGCGGCGGAGGAGGCGGGCGTCGCGTGCCGGCGGCTCGACATCCGGCCGCGCCCTCACCACGAGTCGACGTACGAGCGCATGGAGTCGTGCATCGACCCCGTGCGCGGGGTGATCCTGCGCACCGGCTTCTTCCGCCGCGGCGAGGAGGTGAAGGCGCTGCGCGTGGACCCCGCCTCGGTGCGCGAGGTGGGCGGGCGCCAGATCCCGTTCGTGTTCCGCATGGAGACGCCGAGCCGCCGCGGCGAGACCGAGGTGCGGACCGAGAGCTACGAGATCCGCACCGGCATCTCGGACGCGGTCTTCACGACGACGAACCTCGAGGCCGGGGACGCCGACGGCGACCGGCGCGCGGCCGCGCCGCCCACGACCGCCGCCCCGTAGGCGCCGCGCCGGGCGTCCGGCGCCGGCGTCGGGGGCTGCTACGTTGCACGGTCGCCCGGGGGTTCCCCGCCCCCTCGCCGGGGCGGAGGCGCCATGGATCTGAGCTACGGCCCGCAGTACGAGGCGCTGCGCGCGGACGTGCGGGACTTCCTCGCGGCGCACTGGCCGCCGCCCGGTGGGGCGCCGCCCGCGCAGGCCGAGGTCCTCGCCTTCCGCCGTCGCGCCATCGCGGCCGGCTATCTCGCGCGCGGCATCCCGCGCCGCTACGGCGGCTCGGAGCAGCGGCCGGACCCCCTCGCGGCGCAGGTGATCCGCGAGGAGTTCGCGCGCGCCGGGGCGCCCGGCGAGGCGCGCGGGATCGGGACGATGATGCTGGTCCCGACGCTGCTCGAGCGCGGGGCCGAGTGGCAGAAGGAGCGCTGGATCCCGCCCACGGTGCTCGGCGAGCTCCTCTGGTGCCAGGGGTACAGCGAGCCGGGCTCGGGCAGCGACCTCGCGTCGCTCCGGACCCGCGCCGAGCTCGTGGGCGACGAGTGGGTCGTCCACGGCCAGAAGATCTGGACGAGCGACGCGCAGCGCGCGGACCTCATGTTCTGCCTCTGCCGCACCGAGCCGGACGCGCCCAAGCACGCCGGGATCTCGTACCTCCTGCTCGACATGCGGCAGCCGGGCGTCGAGGTGCGGCCGCTCCGCGAGATGACCGGCCACGCGTTCTTCAACGAGGTCTTCCTGAACGGCGCCCGCACGCCGAAGGACTGGATCGTCGGCCGGCGCGGCGAGGGCTGGCAGGTCTCGCGGACGACGCTGAAGCACGAGCGCAACGCCATCGGGAACGCCGACCTCGCGCGCAGCACCTTCGACGCGCTGGTCGAGCTCGCGCGCCGCGC